>JADHED010000003.1_pt1 | contig 430581 bp, 423 predicted proteins | sample 8952041 | NCBI WGS metagenome assembly JADHED01 (sample SAMN16124423, study PRJNA663239) | bioreactor sludge metagenome | isolation source: sludge (control) | place: India:Bengaluru | collected 2018-09-08
AGATGCCGAAGAACATCTTGAACATGTTTTCGTTGAGATAGAAGTTGATCGAGGCTTGGCTCTGCGGATCGGTTCCCGCGAAATCGAGCACGACCTTTTCGCCTTCGCGCCACATCGTGCATTTGATCTTGTACGGGCCTGCACCCATACCATCGTCGCAGATATAGTCTTCGAAGGCCACCGGCTCTTCACCAATCGCCATGGCAATCAGCGATTTCATCGCGCGGTGGTTGCGCGCCAGCAGTTCCTGCGTCGCCGATACATAAACGTCATCACCAAAGCGTGCCGCCATTTCAATCACCCGTCGCGCCGCGACCCGGCAGGAGGCGATGAGCGCGTTCAAATCCGCCTGGCACCAATCGGGCTTGCGCGTCTGGTGCATGACGAGCTTCATCAGGTCGTCATTATACTCGCCCTTTTTCCAGATCTTGACCGGCGGGATGCGCACCCCTTCTTCAAAGATCGAATGCGCATTGATCGGCATCGAACCGACCACCTTGCCGCCGATATCAGACTGGTGGCCGAACATCGAAGTGTAGGCGATCAGCCGTCCATCCTTGAACACCGGAAGAAGCACCAGCCAGTCGTTCGAGTGGCTGACCGCACCAGCGCAGGAATAGGGATCGGACAGGAAGATCATGTCGCCGTCTTCGAGCGTGCCATCGAAGTTATCGAGGAAGCCGCCGATAAAGCTGCCGAACTGGCCGACGATCATCTTGCCGGTATGATCGGCAATCAGCGGAAAAGCATCGCCCTGTTCGCGGATGCCGGGCGACATTGCCGTACGCACCAACGTTGCATCCATTTCGATACGCGCATTGCGCAGCGCGTTTTCGATGATGTCGAGTGTGACCGGGTCGATCGCGACCTTGTTGAACGGTGTGGGGTTGGTTTCAATGATTGTGGCGGGCATGATGTCGCCTCCTCAAGCCAGATTGATCAGGATGTTGCCGACCTTGTCGACGGTCGCAACGCATCCGGTTTCGATGAGCGTGGTGGAATCCATTTCGACGACAATGGCCGGGCCCGGGATGATGTCGCCCTGCCGCAGCTTCGACCGGTCGTAGATCACTGCCGCCTGTTCCTTGCCATCCATCCACAAACTGTGATCGCGCATCTTGGCAGCAATGGGATTGCCATCGCCCTTGGGCAGTTCGGCGGCCGGCAGGTCGAGCGCCTGCCCCAATGCCACGGCGCGCAGGTTCACGATTTCATGGGGCGTATCCATGTTGAAAGTGAAGAGCCGCAAATGCTCCTCGTCGAAGCGCTGCAATATGCCGTCAATGCCATCGCGTTCGAGCACTTCGGGTGTGATCGTCAACGGCACTTCGAACGCCTGCCCCGCATAGCGGACATCGATTTCAAACTCGCTGCTGATATCCGCATCGGCGATGCCATCTGAACGCAGCTCGGCACGCGTCTGGTCGGCCATTTCCTTGAGGATGCCGATCAGTTCCTGCGCGTCGGTGGTCGTCGCCAGCCGCGAGAAGGAACGGGCGGTTTCGGTGCGCATCCGCGTGGTCGCATCTCCCAGGGCGCAGAGCACGCCAGGGGACACAGGCGAGATCGCCGGCCAGCTTCCCATCAACCGCGCAACGGCGTTGACGTGCAACGGCCCGGCACCGCCAAAGCCCATCAGCGCAAAGTGGCGGGGGTCATAGCCTTGCTGCACCGAAATCATCCGCAACGCGCCGAACATATTCTCATTCACGATGTCGATGATCCCGCGCGCCGCCGACATCAGGTCGATACCCAGCGCGTCAGCGATAGTCTGCACCGCCTTTTTCGCGCCTTCGCGATCGAGCTGGAAGCTGCCGCCCAGCAGGTTTTCCGGCAGATAGCCGAGCACGACATTGGCGTCGGTCACCGTCGGCAATTCGCCGCCTTTGCCATAAGCGACCGGCCCGGGCACCGCGCCGGCCGATTGCGGACCGACGCGTAAGGCGCCGGTCAGCTCGGGCACATAGGCGATCGATCCGCCGCCTGCACCGACGGTCTTTACGTCGAGCGATGAAGCGCGCACCGCCAGATGTCCGACTTCGGTAGTACGGACGCGACGCGGCTCCAGATTTTCGATCAGCGCCACGTCGGTTGAGGTGCCACCCACATCGAGTGTGAGGATATTCTTGATCCCCGCATTCTTGCCGACCCACAACGCGCCCGTAACCCCGCCCGCCGGACCGGACATCAGGATGTTGACCGGATGCTCTTCGGCCTTTTGCGCCGACATCAACCCGCCATCCGAACGTAGCAGCGAGAGTTTTCCGGTAAAGCCTGAATCCGCCAGCTTGTTGCGCAAATTGGAGACATATTTGCTCACCACCGGTCGCACCGCCGCATTGGCGACGGTCGTCAGGGTGCGCTCATATTCCTGCATCTCCGGCAGGACTTCATGGCTGAGCGACACGGGAACATCCTGCATGATTTCACGCGCCAGTTCGCCGACACGCTTTTCGTGCGCGCCATTGGTATAGGCGTTCATGAAGCTGACGGTGATGGCTTCGACGCCTTGGCCCTTTAGCTGCGTCAGAGCTGCTCGCGCCGAACTTTCATCAAGGGGGCGGACTTCCTGCCCCTGTGCATTCATCCGCCCGCCGACCGTCACGGTATCTTCCAGCGCCGCCAGCGGCGTCGGCTTGGGCCAGATGATCCAGGCTGCGAGGCCGCCCGGAACATAGGACCGCGCTATCTGCATGATGTCACGATAGCCTTCAGTCACGATCAGGCCGACGCGTGCGCCCTTGCCTTCAAGCACCGCATTAGTGGCGACCGTGGTACCGTGGAGGAAATATTCGATCTCTGCCGGTTTCACACCCGCATTGGCGCAAATCGCCGTCACGCCATTCAATATGCCCTCGCTGCTGTCATGCGGTGTAGAGGGTGTTTTGTGGCGCCAGAATGCCCCGGTGTCAGCATTGAACAGCAACAGGTCGGTGAATGTCCCGCCGACGTCCACGCCCAAACGATACCCCATTATTATCTCCTCACGCTGCTTTTGGGAAATGCGGTGCTTGCGCGACCATTCCCGGCAGTTTTCGTTCCATCACACCCGAGAGCCAGTTGCTGGCCTCAATCAACTTGTCCAAGGCCATGCCCGTGCGGACGCCGGCCCGTTCGAGCATGTAAACCACATCTTCACTCGGTACATTGCCTGCCGCTCCCGGAGCGAAGGGGCAGCCGCCCAACCCGCCGAGCGACGCATCGACGATGGTCGCACCTGCCACTACTGCCGCCCAGACATTGGCGAGGCCGGTGTTGCGGGTGTTGTGAAAGTGGACACGGACTGGAAGCGGCTGGACCGCCTGGCGCACACGCTCGACCAGTCGCGCCACATGCGCCGGGTTGGCGACGCCGATTGTGTCTGCAAGCGCGATCTCCACCGGCCCGGCCTCGGCAATTGCGAGCGCCATTTCGATCACACGGTCTTCCGATACTTCACCTTCAAAGGGGCAACCGAACGAAGCAGCGACAGTGCATTGGCCGGTGCGCCCCTCCGCACGGGCGAGTTCGATGATGGCTTTTGCGGCCTCAACCGATTCACCGCTGGTCTGTCCCTGATTAGCCATCGCGAAGGTATCGGTTGAAACCGCCACGGCACCCAATTGATCGATACGCCCGGTGGCAATCGCCCGTTCCGCCCCGCGCTGGTTCATGACCAGTCCAATGAAGGTGACGTCGTCACGCAATGGCAAGCCAGCGCAAACCTCCTCCGCATCGGCCATTTGCGGCACACGCTTGAGGTTCACAAAACTCGTCACTTCAATCCGGCGCGCACCGGCATCGATCACTCGGTCAATCAACGCCAATTTGTTGGCCGTCGAGACCAGATTCTTCTCGTTCTGGAGCCCGTCGCGCGGCCCGACCTCAAGAAATTCGATGTTGCCTGGGATATCCATGATGGGAGCCTGATGCCATATTTGTATACAATTTCAAACAGGTTTATGCAGCCTCGCCCACCTGACCTTTTTCGGTTCCGCGCGCATGCGCCTCTGCATAGGCATGGAATGCTCGACGGATATGCGCCGTCATGACTGCCGCCGCCCATTCCCCGTCGCGGCAATCGAAAGCCATAACCAGTTCCTCATGCTCATGGTGCGAGCGTCGCAGATTTTCGAGGTCATATTGCTGCGCAGTTCGCAAAACGACCGGCTGTTCGGTTACCTGCGCAAGCATGCCTGAAAGCCGCTGAGAACCCGACGCCTCCATGATGATGGCGTGAAAATGGCGGTTATGATCAAGAAACTTCGGAATATCGGGCTTGCTCGCCCCTATCGCCTGCCGGATCGCGTCATTATGGCTGCGCAGCCGCGCGAGCTGATCCCACGAAATCCGCTTTGCTGCGCGTCTAGCGGCATAAGCCTCCAGCATGGCACGCAACTGAAAGGCCTCCTCCAGATCGTCGAGCGACCAGTCCGCGACAAAGCTGCGTTGCGATTCATTGCGGCGGATGAAAAGCTCCGCCTCCAATCGACGAAGCGCGTCGCGTACAGGCGTGCGAGAGACCCCGCAAAGCTCAGCCAGCGCCTCTTCGCGTATCTGTGATCCTGGCTGCAATTCGCCGGATAAAATCATGCTGCGGATATGGCTGTAAGCGCGATCCGATGCCCGGGACATAGGTAAAATGCTCCTCTTGACGAACGCTATTTGTATACAATAAGCTGCCTGCAAAGCAATAATAGCTATCACAGGGAGTTTTGGTACCATGCGTTTCACGAAACATGCGCTCCTCGCATCGATTGCAGCCAGCACGTTGATCCCCAGCCTCGCTCATGCCCAGGAAGCGGACGACGGAGCCGAAGCAGAAGAAATCATTGTCACCGCACGTCGTCAGAACGAACGGCTGGTCGAAGTTCCTGCCTCTGTTTCGGTTATTGATGCAGACTCACTGTCAAAAACTGGTGCTGACAATGCCCAGGGCTTTGCTCAACTCACTCCCGGGGTGACCATCGTCACCGGCACTGCCGAAGCGGGCGATACGCAGATCAACATCCGAGGTATCAACGGTGCGCGCGATGCGGAAAGCTCGGTCGCCCTTGTCGTCGACGGCATTTTGAAAACCAACACTGCGCAGCTCAACCAGACGCAGGGCACGCTGCGCCAGATCGAAATCCTTAAAGGTCCGCAGGGCGCTATTTATGGACGTAATGCCGCCGCAGGTGCAATTGTCATTTCGACGGTCAAGCCGGGTGACGCGCTCGAAGGTGCGGTGAAGCTCAGCTACGCCAATGAGAAAACAATTGACGGGTCGGCTTACATCGCCGGGCCGCTCGGCGACAGCGTCGGCTTCGTTCTTTCCGGCAACTATCGCACCACCGACGGCTTCTATCGCAACCTGTTCCTCGACCGTAAGGTGGTTGACGATCAGGAAGTCTATTCGATCGATGGCCGCGTCATCGCGCAATTGGGCGATGCGACCAATCTCGATCTCAAAGCACGCTATTCCAAACTCTCGGGCGCATCGATCAATTTCAACTCGGTGTTCCACATCGAAGCCTTTGGCGGCGCCTTCTTCGAAGATGTCGATGATCACCCGTTGCGTTATTATAGCAATATCCGGCCGACAAACGACCAGCGCTCGATCGATTTCTCGGCAAAGCTGGAACATGATTTCGGTTCAACCAAACTGACCGCCTGGGCACTTTATTCGGATGTCGATCAGAGCCTGACAGCCGACGGCACATCTGCAGACTTTGCGCGCTATATCTCGCCCGCGCTGGGCGCTCCCGCCAATGCGACGAACCTTGCCGTTCAGAACCAGTGCTTTGCAACGACCGCCGCGTTGACCGGATTCCCGGTAAACCCTCCAGGTTTCATCGGTCAGGTGCCGGTCCCCTTCATTTTTGCGCCTGCCACCGGCTCGACCTTCGGTGCCTATAGCCCCACCACCTGCGACGGCACCCAGCTGCAGATCCGCAACCAGAAGGATATCAGCGGCGAAATCCGGCTGGCATCAAACGGCGATGGCCCACTGAACTGGCAATTGGGCGTCTATGGCCTGCACATCGACCGCTCGGTCGGCGTCAGTCTGGGCGCAGACCTGGGTCAAGGCGTCAGTCGCGAACTCTACAATGCTCCGGGCAGCACCAACCCGACGTCACAATTGTTCTACGACAAGTTTAAGACCGACGTTTATGCGGCTTTCGGATCGGTCGATTATGAAATGTCGGACCGGTTCAAGGCGGGTGTTGCGCTGCGTTATGATGTCGAAGATCGTAGTACGACCAACCTGGTTCCCAACGTTTTCGACCCCATCACCGGCGCGAAGATCAATCCTGGCCTTCCCGCAACCGGTAGCATCGCTGACAAGTCAGCCAAATTTAAACAACTGCAGCCCAAGGTGACGCTCAGCTTCACACCCAACAGTTCGACCAACATCTATGCCAACTGGGGCGTCGGATTCAAATCAGGCGGGTTCAACAATACCGGCTCATCGGCACTGGTGAATGCCAATTTCAACATCCCCGAAATCGGCGCCGGGGTGACAATCAACGACCTGTTTCGCAAGGAAAAGTCGAGCGCATTTGAAGCCGGCATCAAGGGATCGCTGTTTGACAACCGCGTGACTTTCGATCTGGCGGGCTACTACACCCGCATCACCGACATGCAGTTCTTCGAATTCTTCGTCGGCTCGTTCGGACTACTGCGCGTCGTGTCCAATATCGACAAGGTCGATGTGAAGGGTGTCGAACTCAACACCGCGGCAAAAATCGTCGATGGCTGGAAGGTATTCGGCTCGGTCAACATCACCGACAGCGAGATCAAGGCCAACGCTTCGCGCCCCTATACGGTGGGCAACAAGTCACCTTACACTGCTGACTATACCATCAACCTTGGCACGCAGATTGATGCGCCGCTGAGCAATACGATGGATCTGGTGCTACGCGCCGACTACCGCATCACGGGCCCGACCTGGTTCCACACCGTGCAGAACCAGACACGTGCGACGATCTTCAGCCAGCTGCTGCCGATCTCCGCGCTCGCGCTTCCCGGATTTGTCGGCAATGCGAATTACAGCGTTGCAAAGCGCAACGCCTTTGGCGTGCTCAACCTGCGCTTTGGGCTGGAAGGCGAAAACTGGAACCTTACCGCTTTCGCTGACAACATGCTCGACCGCAAATATATCAACGAAGCGATCCCCGCGATCGAATTTGGCGGCTCGTTCATCTCGCCCGGCGCACGACGCCTGATCGGGGTAGAAGCCGGTTACAAATTCTAGGCGCACGCCTGACTAAGCCCCCCCGGTGTTTTGGTTTCTTCCTTGTGCCCTCGCAACTGGGAAGAGACCAAAACGCCCATTGCATCACAACCTCAAATCTATGCCATTGGTGCTGATGGAGAGAAGAATGAATGTTGATGGGTGGCACCGCGTCTTCACGCGATAATGTCGGGCTCCTCAGTCCACGATTGCGCGATGTGATGTCCGATGGCACGCAATTGTCTGATAGATAGCTCGGGCAAGGTTTTCGAATGATCGGGTGAAAAGCACATAACCCGACACTTGCCGGACACCTGTTCCTGCTGCAGCAGGCTGTCTCCGCTCGCCAAATGCTCGCTTGATTGGGGTAGCAAAGCGGCAAAGTCATTGTCGAAAATCCAGAGGTCGGCATAGTCGGGATGGCGCGTGGTCTGGGATTGCGGCCTGGATAAAATACGGCTTCCAAACTTTTTCCATCGCTCCACGCACGAGCGACCAATGTTTCCGGATAGTCCAATGCCTCAATCATGGAACAGGCAAGCGCCTGTTGTGGCGCACCTTCAGCAAAGGTTCGGGCAAAATCACCGGCTTGCATGAGTAACCCCAAACTCGCGGTTGTGTTAGCGAAGATCTAGGCCTTGCGATAGCGGATCACGCCGTCTTCCTGGGTGCGCATATAGTCGCGTTCCAACCTCGCCGGCGCTGCTCCATTGGCCGGGCAATCGTTCGCTCGTCGCGTTTGAACATGCATATGAAACGCAAAGGCAAGATGTGGCTTGGCCAAAACGAGAGGCTGCTATTCGGTCGGGGTAACGACAACTGCCTCGCAGCAGGTGTCTAGTTGGTCGATAAAACGACGTCGAACAACATTAATTGCGAAATCATAATTCAACTGTCGAACTGAACTTGACGCAAATCAATGCCTCGCAATCGGCTACCATTATTGTCTCTTAAAAATGGAGACGCTCTATGACCGGTCGTTTGATGTTCGCGTTGTTTTTTGTGATCGCCACAACGATGATGGGGAGTGCCATTGTCGCCGTTCTGACGATGCAGCTTGATACCGGCAAACCGATCATGATCGCGGCCGCCGCGGGATTTGTCGCTGCCTTGCCCGTGACGTGGCTTGTTTCGCGACAGATCACCAAATTGCGGCAGTAAAAGCCAATCAGAGTTCGCCAATGCCGCGGTAGATCATATAGGCGGCAACCACAAAGATCAGCAGAGCGAACAACGTGTTAAGCGCGCCTTTCTTGCTCGACAGGCGCGTTGAGGCAATGGTGCCGAGCCATCCGCCAATGATACCGCCGCCAATAAAGGCCCCTGCCAACCACCAGTCGACCAACCCAGAAAGGGCATAGTTGAACGAGGTCGACAGGCCAAAGGCAGCAACGGCAACCAGGGAAGACCCGACCGCATTGACCATTGGCATATGGGTGGCCGCGATCAGGCCGGGAACGATGAGGAACCCTCCGCCAATCCCGAAAAATCCAGAGAATAGTCCCGTCACGCCGCCATAAGCCATCACCTTGGGGGCGTTCTCGCGATGGCAGCTCGCGTCTGGATCACCGCTGTCGTTGCGGTTTTTGAGCATGACGGCACCGACCACAAGCATAAGAAGCGCGAACAGCAGCAGCAGTTTCTGCCCGTCGACTGCCTTGCCAATGGTCGAACCGGCAAAGGCCCCGATCGCTCCGGCAAAGGCATACATGCCCCCGCAGCGCCAGATAACATTGCCTTTGCGCGCATGCGGGACCAGATTGGCCAGTGCATTGGCTGCTACAGCCAGCGCGCTGGTGCCGATGGCGACATGGGGATTGGTGACACCGACCAGATATACCATCAGTGGTACGGCGAGGATCGAACCTCCACCGCCGACCAATCCGAGAACGAAACCAACCAAAGCCCCGGCCCCGCCGCCGAGCCAATATTGGAAGGGCTCGAGCATCATCGGCTTACAACGCGTCGACCGGCAGTTTCAGGTAACGGCTGCCATTGGCCTCGGGTTCGGGGAAGTGCCCGCCGCGAATGTTGACCTGTATTGATGGCAGGATCAGCTTGGGCATGCCTAGCGTCGCATCGCGGGCTTCGCGCATTGCGACAAATTCATCCTCGCTTACGCCGTCATGCACATGGACGTTGCCGCTACGTTGGGCTGCGACAGTGGTTTCCCAGGCAAAGACATCGCGGCCCGGTGCCTTATAATCGTGGCACAAAAAGAGCCGCGTTTCGCCGGGAAGCGTCAACAGACGCTTGATCGAGCGGAACAAAGTCCGCGCATCGCCGCCGGGGAAATCCGCTCTGGCGGTGCCATAGTCGGGCATGAACAAGGTGTCGCCGATGAAGGCCGCGTCGCCGATGACGAAGGCCATGTCGGCTGGCGTGTGGCCGGGGACATGCAATGCCAGTGCATCAACGGAACCCAGTTTGAATGTCGCACCATCGCCGAACAACCGTTCGAACTGCGAACCATCGCGCTTGAACCGATCATCGAGGTTGAACACCTTGCCAAACACGCCCTGTACATGGGTAATCTCTGCCCCGATGGCGAGCGTTCCACCCAGCCGTTCCTGCAAGTAGGGCGCGGCAGAGATATGGTCGGCATGGGCATGCGTTTCCAAGATCCATTCGATGTCGAGATTGGCGTTCTTCACATATTCGACAACTAGATCGGCTGACTTGGTCGACGTCCGGCCCGACGGTGCGTCAAAATCGAGCACCGAGTCGATGATGGCAGCCTTGGACGTTGCCGGGTCGCTGACGACATGCGTAGCGGTAAACGTGTCTTCGTCGAAGAAGGTTTTGACGACAACGGGTGCAGATTTGCCGCGCTCAATTATCGCCGCCGCCTGATCGATGATTGCGTCAGCCATTGGCTGCCTCCTTGAACTGGTCATAAGCCTCAACTGCCTGCGCGGCATACATCAGACTGGGGCCAGCGCCCATATACAGCGCCATGCCCATCACTTCCATGATCTCTTCGCGCGTCGCACCATGTTTGACCGCTGCTTGCGCATGGAAAGCAACACAGCCATCGCACCGGATCGCAACCGATATGGCAAGCGCAATCAGCTCCTTGGTCTTGGTGTCGACAGCACCGCCCGCAGTCGCCGCCTGCGCCATCGCCGAAAAAGCTTTGGTGACTTCGGGGCTGCCGAGGCGGACCTGCTTGATCGCGCCCGACAATTCGCTGGCCATGGCGGCCCAATCCTTGTGCATGGGGAGGGTTCCTTTCTGATTTATTTGCGGTAGCCCGCTTTTATTGCCCGCGACCTTGTCCGTTCATTCCGCGCCCAGGGCCGCGACCCATCGCACCACCCCGGGCGACGCAACGCTCAAAGGCTGGAAGATGGCGATCGCGTGAAGCGGCTTGCAGTTTGGTGAGGGTTGCGCGAACTTGTGCATCCTGAATGGAAGGAAGCAATTTATCGTAGAGCGCGATGTTTTCCTGCTCAGCGATTATACCTTGCTGGCACGCTTCTAGCAGTGAGGCAGGAGCTTGCTCCTTATCCAGCCAGGGATTGGCTTTTTCATAGCTGATCCCAAGACGATCCATTTCGGCTTTGACCATGGCGGCATGCCGCCGTTCGGCTTCAATGATGTTGATGAAGGGACGCGCTTCGCCAAATTTCCCTATCACAGCCGCATAAATCGCTTCGGCACGATACTCGTCGTCAAGCGCAGCAACCAGCGCCTCCTGATCTGCTTTGGCAACCGCGAGTGAAGGGGAAGCGCATCCGCATATTGCCAATGCCCCAAGTACTGACAGGGTCCCGTTTTGGAGATTTTTGTTAATCGCCATGATAGAAGCCTTTCCGGTTCTGTTTCATTGCGCGCCGACAAGGGCAAGCAGGCGGTAAGCCGAGACAATTCGGTCTGTACGTGCGGATTCCAGCGCAGCAGAGGCAGCGATTGCCTCGCGTTCGGCGTCCAGCAAAGCGAGCTGCGGTTTCATGCCGACGCGTACTTCCTCACGCACGCTGCGCAGTGCCTCGCGCGCGGCGCTTTCCTGCTCCTGTGCTGCGGTTTCAATCAGGGTAGCTGTGCGAACGCCAGAGAAGGCCGCGATGACATGTTCGCGGATCGCATCCTGGGCAGCGCGCAATTGCGCCTCGGCGACACGCAGCCGGGCATCGCTTTCGGCAATCTTGCCGGAGACGCGCCCGCCGCTAAAAATCTGCCAACGGGCCCTGACACCCACAGTTGCGCTGTCGGCCTTATATCCCGGGAAAAACTGGTCGCGCACCACCGCACCTTCTGCAAAGGCGCTGACCATGGGAAGTTGATCGGCTTTTTCGCCCTTCAATCCGGCTTGTGCAGCTTTCACGCCTGCTTCGGCCTGTGCGAGTTGCGGGTTATTGGCTTCAGCCTGTGCGACAGCATCGTCGAGTGTTGCCGGTAGCAGCGGGCTGGCAGGCAGGGGTTGCAAGTCATTACCCTCAAGTCCAGTCAATGACCGGAACCGTGCACGCGCTGTCACCAATTGCCCTTCGGAGCGAGCCAAACCGGCCTTTGCCTCTGCCGTCCGCGCCTGAGCCTGCGCGACATCGGTTCTGGGGCTTTCACCGACGCTGAACCGAAGGCGCGCTTGCCGCTCAATCTCCTCCGTCTCGTCAACCAACTGCGCATAGTTGCGCACCATTGTCTCGGCAGCGATCACAGACCCATAGGCCCCGGCTACATTGGCGACCAGATTTGCCTCGGTAGCGACGACACCCGCCTCGGCCGCCGCCATGCCGGCACGCGCCTGTTCGACCCCGGCCGAAACCTTGCCGCCGGTGAACAGGGGCTGTTCAATAACCAACTGGGCAGCGGCAGGCGTGACATTGTCTGCCGTCAGCCCGAAATAACCCTTGGGGTCCAGTCGTCCTGCGCCAATGGTGCCTGACAGCGTTGCGCTTGGCCGTCCGCCCGATTTGGCTTGTTGCAGCCGTGCCTTGGCGATGTCGCTTTCGGCCTCGGCAACTTCCACTTCTGGGGCATGTTCTTTTGCTGCAGCAATCGCCTCTTCAAGTGTTGTCGCATGCAGCGGCGTCACCCAAGCGAGCGTTGAAAGGCCAAGAACGAGCGCAAGCTTCCTCACTTGAAAGCAACTCCCGGGGCAACGCCCATTGCCTTGAAGATTTTCGCAGCGGGACAAAAACCGGTGAACGCAGCTTGCAGCATATTCAGCCCGGCAAATGCACTCAGACCCACCCAATAGGGATGGACTGTCAGCGACAGGACGATACCCAGCAGAACCACAACTCCTGCAAAAGCCAATACAGCACGATCAAGTGTCATTGTCAGATCCCTTCGTCACATTTTCAGTTTGCGAATACCCATCACATGCATGGCAAGCTTTTCGTAAAAGGGTTCACTTTCGCCCTTGCGAATTTTGCGCAGGAAATATTTCTCGAAGCCGATTTTCGCGAGATGCACCCATTTGCCGCTCGCCGACCAGTTGAGGTTGCGCGGCGGAATTTGCGGCTGCGCGACAAAGGCAACGCCACCATCGCCAAAGTCGGCAAGGCAGACCGCATTCCAGGTTGCTTCGTGCGTGGGTTCCTTGCCATCGAGTATTTCGACAAAGTTCTCGGCAATCGCCGTAACCATCGATTCGATCATGAAGCCGGTCTTCGGCACCCCGACCGGAACGGGAGTCGGGCCCGTCGGCGGTATGGCCACACAAACGCCAAGCGCGAATATTTCAGGGAAGTTCGGATTGCGCTGATGCTTGTCAATCAGGATGAAACCGCGCGGATTGGTTAGCCCTTCAATATCCCGCACCGCCGGGACGCCGCGGAATGCAGGCAAGAGCATCGAGTAGCCGAAGGGCAGGTCATGTTTGGACTTGACCGATCCATCGTCCGCTACCTCCTCGACATGCGCCATGCCCGCTTCAAAGCTGGTAACGCGGGCGTTGGTTATCCATTTGATATGGCGATTACGCAACTCGCTTTCGAGCAGCGTCTTGGTATCGCCGACACCGTCCAGACCCAGATGACCTATATAAGGTTCAGCCGTGACGAAGGTCATTGGCACCTTGTCGCGGATCTTGCGACGCTTGAGTTCGGTATCGAGGATCAAGGCAAATTCGTAGGCCGGGCCATAGCAGGACGCGCCCTGCGCAGCACCGACAACGATTGGGCCCGGATTCTTGCAGAATTCTTCGAAGGCATCGGCGGCTTCGGAAGCATGGCTGGTATGGCATACCGAAACGGTATGACCGCCATTTGGACCAAAGCCTTCAATTTCGTCAAAGGCGAGATCGGGGCCGGTTGCAATTACAAGATAATCGTAATTGATTGACTCGCCATTGTTAAGCTCGACCCGTTTTTCTGCGGGTTGAATGCGCTTGGCACCCGCAGAAGTGAAGCCGATTCCCTTTTTGGCAAAGATCGGTGGCAGGTGGACCTGAATGGCCTCTGGCTCGCGCCAGCGAACCGCCACCCAAGGGTTTGACGGAACAAAAGAGTAAGTGTCCGAGTCGGAAATCATCAAGATTTCCGCACGATTACCGACCGCGCCATTGATTTCATAAGCCGCGATTGTTCCGCCGAGTCCGGCACCTATTACCACTATCCTGGGGGTCGTCATGATCGTCTCCTGCCATCATTCTGATTTTCGTATATTGACTAAATATGATAATTAAACGATATATGCAATATACAAATTGATTTGGAGGTTCCCATGTTCGGTTTCGGCGGCAATAAGCATAAGGAAATCAGCGCTGCAGAGCTCAACGCAATGCTCAAGGATGATGCTGTTTTGTTGGTGGACGTCCGGGAAGTCGACGAATTTTCCGATGGCCATATTGCAGGCGCGATCAACATGCCGCTGTCCCGCTTTCAGGCTTCGCTTATCCCTGACGCCGGCGGCAAGACCGTCGTGCTCCAATGCGCCGGCGGCAAGCGATCGGCCATGGCACTCGACAAATGCGCGTCGGCGCAGGCCGCCATTGAAACGCATCTTGCGGGCGGCATTGGCGCGTGGAAGTCTGCTGGCCTCCCTATTGTTCGCGGTTGAGGAGTAACCCGATGCGTAGCCGTTCCTATCTGACGTTGCTGTTAGCCTTGACCCTACCGCTTGCAGCCTGCGGCAGCGAGCAGGCGACAGCGCCGAAAGCCGAAGCCGTCAAAGGTGGTGAAAGGTTGCTGCTGAAAGCCATGCCGATGGCGGATATGAAAGCGGTCGGTGCCGAAATTACGACCCGCGACATGGCCGAAGCAACGGTGCGCATCCCAGGCATTTTGCAAAGTCTTACGGTCCGCGAAGGCGACATGGTCAAAAAGGGCCAGCGGATCGGAATGGTGGTAGACTCCCGGCTCGGATATGAATCCGCAGCCTTTGGTGCGCAGATTGCGGCGGCACAGGCGGAAGCGGGCCGTGCGCAAGCCGAACTGGAACGCATCCGCTATCTCTACAATCAGAATGTTTATGCCAAAGCGCGTCTCGAACAGGCCGAAGCCGCTGCGCGCGCCGCCAATGCACAGGTGGCCGCTGCGCGTGCCCAGCAAGGAGCCGTGTCAAGTGTCGCCGGGCAAGGCGCGATTATTGCACCTGCATCTGGCCGGGTTCTGCGTGCCGATGTGCCGCAGGGCTCCGCTGTTGCGCCCGGCGTATCGGTTGCCACCATTACTGCAGGCGATCCGATTGTTCGGCTCGACCTTCCCGAATCATTGGTAGACAAAATCCGCATTGGGGCACGGATTTCTCTTGCCGATCCTGATATGCCCTCCGGGTCGCTCGTTGGGCAGGTGGTGCAGGTCTATCCTGCCATCGCCGGGGGCCGGGTGCGTGTGGATGCCACCGTATCCGGCCTCGCTACCACCTCGGTCGGGCGCCGCGTCAGCGCGACGGTTGAAGTTGGGCAACGCAATGCCATTGTCGTTCCGCGCAAATTTGTCTCAACCCGTTATGGCATGGATTATGTCGATGTCGTCGCCAAGGATGGCGCCCTGTCGAGCGTTCCGGTGCAGCTTGCGCCCGCCGCCGACGCTGGAATGGTCGAGATATTGAGCGGCGTCGGTGAAGGCGACACGCTCTACACCACGGGTGGCAGGAAATGAATCTGGGCATATCGGGGCGGCTGACCCGCGCAACGATAACATCTCCGCTGACGCCGCTTTTCCTGCTGGCGTCGATTGCGGTCGGTCTGCTCGCCTTGATGGCGATTCCGCGCGAGGAAGAACCCCAAATCAGCGTCCCGATGGTCGATATCCAGGTGATGGCCCCGGGCCTTGCTGCACCTGATGCTGTCGAGTTGGTCGGCATTCCCCTGGAAACCATCGTCAAGAGCGTCGACGGAGTCGAGCATGTCTATACGCAGGCTGAAGATGATGGCGTGATGGTGACCGCGCGCTTCCTTGTCGGATCCGACCCGGAAGATGCTGCCATCCGCATCAACGAGAAACTGCAGGCCAATTGGGACCGCATCCCGGTTGGCATCCCTGATCCCAAGGTGACAGTGCGCGGGATAAATGACGTGCCCATTGTTGTCCTGACATTGACGCCCAAACCCGGCGCGGTCGGCCAATGGTCTGACCAGGCGCTCTATGAGCTTGCGGGCAAGCTGCGCACCGAAATCGCCAAAGTCGACAATGTCGGTTTGACCTTCATTACAGGTGGTCGTCCCGACGAAGTGCGTATCCAGCCTGATCCGGCAAAGCTCAGCCAATATGGCGTGCCCCTAGGCAGCGTTATCGAAGCGGCTGGACAGGCGAACCGATCCTTTCCGGTTGGAACGATACGGGAGGGTGGCAAGGCCATCTCGGTTTCTGCGGGACGCACGCTGACCTCGGCACAGGAAGTCGGGCTTTTGACAGTGCGCTCTGCAACCGGCGCACCAGTCTATCTGCGCGACGTTGCCAATGTCGATCAAGGCCCGCGTGAGGATCAGGCGCGCGCGTGGCGCTGGGCCAAGAGTGATGGCAAATGGCATAGTGCCCCTGCGGTCAGTCTGGCCGTTGCAAAGCGCAGCGGCGCCAACGCCGTCGTCCTGTCTGAATCCATTCTCGAACGGCTTGAGCTGATGAAAGGCAGCCTGATACCCGATGGTGTCGAGGTATCGGTGACCCGCAATTATGGCGAGACCGCGAATGAGAAAGCCAATGAGCTGCTGTTTCACCTCGCGCTGGCGACAATCTCGATCGTTGCGTTGATCGGCTTTGCCATTGGCTGGCGTGAGGCGGGTGTAACGGCAGTTGTCATCCCGACCACGATCTTGCTCACCATGTTCGCATCAAACCTGATGGGTTTCACCATTAACCGCGTCAGCCTGTTTGCACTGATTTTCTCGATCGGCATATTGGTCGATGACGCCATTGTCATGATCGAGAATATCGCCCGGCATTGGGCAATGGACGATGACCGCAGCCGCATCGATGCAGCGGTCGAAGCCGTCGCGGAAGTGGGCAACCCGACAATTGTAGCGACGCTGACCGTTGTCGTCGCGCTTTTACCGATGCTGTTCGTTTCGGGTCTCATGGGCCCCTATATGGCGCCGATTCCGGTCAACGCGTCGGCAGCGATGGTCTTTTCATTCTTTGTCGCGGTTGTAATCGCGCCGTGGCTGATGATCCGCTTCGCTCGCAAAACGCTTGAAGGTGGCCATGGCCATGCAGAGGATGGCGGGAAGCTGGGCGTTGCCTATGCAAAGGTTGCGCATCGCATTATCGACACCCAAAAGTCGGCCAAGACCTTCCTGATATGGGTTGGGGTAGCGACGCTGCTGGCTTGCTCGATGTTCTACTTCAAAGCCGTGACGGTGAAACTCCTGCCCTTTGACAACAAGTCCGAGGTTCAGGTGGTGGTCGACATGCCCGAGGGAACCGCGCTGGAGAACACGGCACGGGTTTTGGAAGATGTGGCCGCCGTCACCCGCTCTCTGCCCGAAACGGTTTCGATGGAGGCTTATGCGGGCACCTCTGCGCCGTTCAATTTCAACGGCCTGGTGCGCCACTATTTCCTGAGGGCACGCCCGGAAATGGGTGATGTCATGGTCACGCTCGCCCCCAAGGATGATCGCGATCGCTCAAGCCATGATGTCGCTCTTGATCTGCGCGAGAAGCTGAAGACATTGAAGCTGCCTGCAGGCGCTTCGATCAAGGTCGTCGAAACGCCGCCGGGGCCTCCGGTGATGGCGACGCTGCTTGCCGAAATTTACGGCCCCGATGCCGAAACCCGTCGCAAGACTGCACTGGAGGTTGAAAAGATCTTCAATTCGGTTCCTTATATTGTCGATGTGGACAACAGCTTTGGCACACAACGGCCCAGATTGCGGCTGATTCCGGAGCGCGACCGGATCGACTATTACGGCCTATCCGAACGCCAGATCAACGATAGCATCGGCGCACTGCTGGGCAGCCAGACGGTCGGCTATGTGCCGCGCGGTGATGGGCGCTCGCCTCTGCCGATCACGGTCGCGCTGCCGCAATCTGCGCGATCCTGGACGTCAACCTTGGCTTCTACGCCGGTGGCCCAGGCCCCAAATGGTGGGTTGATTGAGCTTGGAGCGGTGGTCAGGGCTCAAAATGATCAAGGCAGCCACACCATTTTCCGCCGCGATGGACGCGCCGCCGATATGGTGTTGGCCGAACTGGCCGGCGATTATGAGGCACCGATTTACGGTATGCTCGCAGTCAACAGGGCGATTGACGAGGTTGATTGGGCCGCCAAAGGTTTGGTGAAGCCGGTAATCAGTCTGAACGGCCAGCCCAAGGATGAGGCCACGCCGGCATTGTTATGGGATGGCGAATGGGAAATCACCTGGGTCACCTTCCGGGATATGGGTGCTGCCTTCATGGTCGCACTGCTTGGAATCTATGTTTTGGTGGTTGCGCAATTCCGCAGTTTCAAACTGCCGCTGGTCATCCTGACGCCCGTGCCGCTGACGTTGGTGGGTATCGTGCTCGGTCATATGCTGTTTCAGGCGCCCTTTACCGCCACGTCCATGATAGGTTTCATCGCGCTCGCCGGGATTATAGTCCGCAATTCGATTTTGCTGGTCGATTTCATCCGCCATGCTCAGGCACCTGACAAACCCTTGCGCCAGGTGCTGATCGAAGCTGGTTCCATCCGTTTCAAACCGATCGTGCTAACGGCTGCGGCAGCCATGATTGGCGCGGCGACGATCCTTAGCGACCCGATTTTCCAGGGGCTCGCCATCTCTCTGCTGTTTGGGCTGGCCTCGTCAACCTTGCTGACGGTGCTCGTGATTCCGGCAATTTATATTGTGTTACGCGACGACGGAAAGGATATGGCGACGCCATGAACCTTGCAGATCTCCAGATGGCCACGCTGTCGCAAAACGCGTCACAGGCGGCCGGGCTACTTAAAGTGCTGGCAAATGAACAACGACTGTTGCTGTTGTGCCGATTGAAGCATGGCGAATGTGCCGTAAACGAGCTGGTCGAGCTATCCGGCTTGTCTCAATCAAGCGTCTCACAGCATCTGGCTCGCATCAGGGGTAGCGGTGTCGTCGGTACAAGGCGCGAAGGCACAACGATTTTTTACAGTCTTGCCAATGATGATATCAAGGCGATCATCGATATGTTGTGCGACCGCTTTGGCCCAAAAGAAAGTACCGCAAAGGCAGTATAAGTTTAGCTTTCTGATTTCGCACTACGCCACGCAGAGGTTCGCAAACGTAAATAGAGCCAGACCAAACCGAAAATTGGCAGCGTGGCAAATCCAGTAGCCAGAGTCGGATCGAATATCGGCACAGCGTGGGCCACCGCTTTGATCAGATAGCCAAACAGCCCGATGGCATAATAACTGACTGCGACTACCGATAGCCCTTCAACCATATGCTGTAGATGGAGCTGTTGGCTGGCGCTGCGCTCCATCGAAGCCAACATTGCACTATTCTGCTGCTGGATGGCCAAATCAACACGCGTGCGCAGTTGTGCGGTGGCACGTTCGGTTCGCAATGAGAGGCGTTCAAGTCGCCGCTCGAAAGTCTGGCAGGTTCTTGCACCAGGAAGCAGTCTTCGTTCGATGAAGTCGCCAAGTGACTGGTAGCCGGCAATGGAACGAGCCTCCAATGCTTCCAGTCGTTGCATCGCGATTTCGGTATAGGCAGCAGTCGCGCTCAACCGAAAACCTGTCTTTGCTGACAATGCGGCGACCGATGTTGCAATCGAGACGAGGTGATCCAGCATTGCCTCAGCGTCGCTTTCGTCGTTCTGCATTGCGTTGGTAACTTCCAGCAAGTCCGTCTCAAGGTTGGACAAAGCGCCATTTTCCTGCTGCGCGACGCGTAGTCCCATCAAAGCAAGATTGCGGTAATTGCCCAACTCCTGAAGCCGCTGCAACATGCGGCCCAGATCGCGCGTATCCGCACCATTCGCAGCAACCAGCAAATGTCCGAAACCATTTTCATGGACCTTGAAATCAGACCAAATTCGAGCAGTCCGATCGATATGTGTGCTCAGCAACTCGTCGGGATCAAAGGCTGCCTTGTCGAGGAGCGCGATCGCCGCTGCATCATTCTCGACGACGACGATATGTGTCGCGCGCATGACTGCGCCGGGCACGTGGTGAAGCCAGTCGAGCAGATTTGGATCGAATATATCCATTACAAAATGGAGCGATCGAGAAGCTGGTACGATCAGCGTTGTGGTTGAAGCCTCGCTGTGGCGTTCCCACAGAATGATAGTTCCGTCTTCGGCATGTGCTTCTCAATGTCTGGCGCTACATCGCGTTATCACGGGTTCAAAGGGAAGTGTCTGAATATAAGCCTTTTCGGCCTCGCGATTTTCGCTCTCCACGATATGAAGTGTTTGAAGAACGAGTGCCGGAACAGGTATAGGAGGCATGCGTCGAAGGTGCAGCTCCTCAATCACATAGGTGCGATCTGGATGCTCGACAAACGACCGTGTCATTGCGCTAATTGCTAATTATCCGGGCAAAGCCTGCCGCTCCGGCGGTGGGAGTTGGTAGGCTTGCAGGACGCTCCATAAGAACTTGGTCAGATGCCAGCGCAGAGAGAAATCCTCTCAGCAGCAATATTTTATCCGGATTGATCCGGTAATAAACCTGCTTTGCTTCGCGGCGGGTCAACACAAGTTCTGCCTTGCGCAAGACCGCCAGTTGCTGGGACAATGCCGGTTGGCCCACGCCGGAAAAGGCTTCAAGCTGGCCAACGCTGGACTCGCCCCGATCATGGAGATTGCCCACCAGACCAAGCCGGGTTTCATGCCCCAGAACACGGAACAGCTCGGCGAGCTCGACAATGTCATGCACATTGCCGGTCATTTGTTGCCGCCTTCGAACTTATAAAACCATAGCGGATCGTCAGCCCGTTCAACAAAAGATCGCATATCTAACGGGGGCGGTATCAGCGCAGGATCGCCTGGATGCCAACCCTCCGGCGTCACCGCGCCCCCTTGATCCACGCGCTGTAAGGCTGCGACTATACGAAGCATTTCTTCAACCGAACGACCAATTGTCGCCGGATAGGTGGTGATCGCCCGGATTACACCCTCCGGATCAATATAATAGCTGCTCCGCATTGCTGAAGCATCCTGCGAGCGGTCCGAAATCATTCCATAAGCGCGACCGATGACCAACGACGGGTCTTCGACAATCGGGAAGTTGAGCGACACGCCCAGCCCCTCGCGGATGGCGCTGATCCAGCCAAAATGCGAATAGAGACTGTCGACCGATACGGCGATGAGCGCGCAGCCTATGGCATCAAAGCGATCTTTGGCTTTGGCCAGTGCCACAAATTCGCTGGTGCATACCGGTGTGAAATCGGCTGGGTGCGAGAAAAGGACCAGCCATTTGCCTCGAAAATCAGCCAGGCTGATATTCCCCTGCGTGCTGCGCGCCTGAAAATTCGGCGCGGCATCGCCAATTTGCAGGCTGTACGCCATCATATCCGTAACTGTCACTCCATCACCCCCGAACTACTATTTCGCCCATCATACACATTATTGCAAAAAATGTAACTGTGTAGTCGAGGCTGAGCGGTAAGGAAGATCAGCGCCTCGTTTCCAACCGGTATCCACCATGACAGGCCACGCACTTGGCCAGGGCCGAAGACAGGTGGCTGTCCATCGCTTTGCGATCCCCTTTTGCTGCGGCATCTGCAACCAGCGCGAAATCTTGGCGCATTTCTTGGCTCATCAGCCGGAAAGCATCAGGCATGGCCTCACGCAGCCCAGCGGGGGGCTTTCCTCTTTGCCCCGGAGACTGTTGTCCTGCCGCCGTGGCGATCGCAGCCAGATCGTCGGTGGTGCGGGCGCTCTGGATCTCGCTCAATGCGGTCATCAATCCGCGCATTTCTCCGAGCACATGCGCGACATGTTCAGGTGGCAAAGAAACTGCCGTCCTGTCATCCCCCGCACCCTTTGCAATTTGTGGACCCGTGGCGCTGGAATTTGGTTCGACGCTGCTCTCGTCGAAATAGATGAAGGCGAGCAGCCCAAGGATGGTGGCCAGCAAAACCGGAACCAGTATTTTGGGCAAGTTGCCGCTGGCGGGCGAGATTGACCCGCTCATTTCAATTGTCCGCCGTCATGCTGATCAAAATTGCACCACGCAGATCGCCCGCAGAAAAACCGGTAGCTTTGTCTTCAGGGTAAAGTGCATCGAGCTTTTCCTTGACCGGCGCAGAAATCGATGTGCCATGGCAGGCGGCACAAGGCTCGTCTTTCATCGATATGGCACGCATCCAATGGCTTTTGTTGCCATCACCCCATTGGCGTATGGCGGGTTTGCCCGATGCATTCAGTGGGGCCTGAGACATTGCTTGCAATTCCTGTTCAACACGGCCTTGAACCGCTGCTGCAGGATTGCGGGGTTTCAGAGCGATCCGCCGCACTTCTACGCCATATTCGTCGGAAAGTGACGCGGCTATCGCTGGTGCAGCCTGTTGGCAAACGCCAATAGCCGCCGTTGGACCACCCGCTTTCAAGGCAGCTTGCAGCTCGGCCTGCAGCTCCTTCTGGAAGCGGTCGGCAATGACTTGCGGTTGGACTTTTTGCTGTACGGGCGGTGTTTCCGTTGCACCCGAACATCCAGCCAATATGGCTAGCGCGGCCAACCCAAACAGGCGGATCACAGATTGGGATCCTCATCTTCAGGCAGGCTGAACTCGTGCCACATCCCGTTGATAATGCCGAAGGCGACTGCCAACCCCAAGCCCAATATCCATGCGAAATACCACATTGGTGCAGTTTCCTTGTTCAATAAAAGTCGGGGTTGGTGCGAACGTCCGCGAGCGTGACACGCCCGAAAAGGACTTTCATCACCCAGGCTGTATAGGCCAGCACAAGCGGCAGGAATATCAGCGTCACGACCAGCATGATGAAAAGCGTGAGATGGCTCGACGAGGCGTTCCAAACAGTGAGGCTCGACTGCGCGTCAATCGAACTCGGCAGGATGAAGGGGAACATGGACAGGCCAACGGTTGAAATGATGCCAACGGTAGCGAGTGAAGAGCCCGCAATCAGCAACTGATGGCTGCGTTTCGCCATCGCCAGCAGTGCAAGTGCAGGGCCAGCAAAACCGAGCGCAGGTGCAATCATCATCCAGGGATAGCGGCTATAGTTATCCAGCCATGCGCCAGAGGCGGCGACCGTTTTGACGAACAGCGGATTGGAAGGACCATTGGGATCGACCACACCTTCGATACGGAAGCCCATGCCATACCAGGCAACCATCGCTCCGCCCGCAGCGAACAACAGTATTGCAACGATCGCTGCCACCGATCCGATCCGGCGGGCGCGATCCATCACCGGGCCGCGTTCGATCTTCACCGACAGCCAACCCGCACCGTGCAGTACGACCATTGCCACCGAGAGCAAGCCGGCAAGCAAGGAGAAGGGATGGAACAATCCGATCAGGCTGCCTTCAAAGAAACTGCGCAGGTCGCTGTCGAGGCGGAAAGGTGCGCCTGTCAGTACATTACCCACGGCAACCCCGAAGACCAGCGCAGGCACCGCCCCACCTATGAACAGCGCCCAGTCCCAACGGTTGCGCCACGCTGCATCCGGCCGCTTCGAACGATATTTGAATGCCACAGGGCGTAATATCAACGCGGCCAGAACCAGAAACATGGCGAGATAGAAACCCGAGAAGCTAACCGCATAGACAAAGGGCCATGCGGCAAAAATTGCGCCACCACCGAGGATGAACCATACTTGATGGCCCTCCCATGTCGGGGCAATACTGTTGATGACCATACGCCGTTCGTCGTCGGTTTTGCCGATAAACGGCATCAAGGTTGCGACGCCCAGATCATAACCATCTGTCAGAGCAAAGCCGATCAGCAGCACGCCCAGTAAAAGCCACCAGATCAGGCGCAGCGTTTCGTAATCAAGGGGAAGTCCCATCATCTTTCTCCCTTATTCTGCAGGTACAGGCGCGTAGCCGACACCGGGCAGGCTGGCGGCCCCGTTGTTTTCATGATGCGGTGCTTCGACGGGCCCCTTGCGGATCGTCGCGAGCATCAGGCGAATTTCGATAACCGCGAGCGTCCCGTAGAGCAGAGTGAAGCCGATTATTGTGGTCCAGATCTGCGCAATGGAGAGCGAGGAGGCCGCGAGGAAAGTCGGCAAGACCCCTTCTACCGCCCAGGGCTGGCGCCCGATTTCGGCCAGCACCCAACCAAATTCGATCGCAAACCATGGCAATGGAATGATGGCTACGGCGAGACGGAGGAACCACTTCCGGTTGAAGCCGCAAGCCGATGCGCAATAGAAAGCTGCCGCAAAGAAGGCGATGAAGAAGAAACCAAGCCCGGCCATGAAACGGAACAGCCAGAACATCACTGGGACATTGGGTATCGTATCGCGTGCGGCCTGCAAAATCTGGGCATCACTCGCCTGACGCGGATCACTGATGTAGCGTTTGAGCAGCATTGCATAACCCAGATCAGCCTTATGCCGTTCAAAGGTCTCGCGTGCTGCCATGTCCTCGCGATCAACTTTCAGTTTTTCAACAGCATCATAAGCCAATATGCCTGTGCGAATACGCTCGTCCGCGCGCAGCACCAGTTCGTTGATGCCCTCGACTTCACCAGAAAGGCTGCGGGTGGATATCAGGCCGAGTACATAGGGAATCTTGACTTCATAATGCGTTTCCTGCGCAGCCATGTCGGGAATACCGAAAATGGCCAATCCGGCGGGAGCCGGTTCGGTTTCCCACATCGCCTCGATCGCGGCGAGCTTCATTTTCTGGTTGTCAGTCAGCGCATAACCAGATTCGTCCCCGAGAACGACCACCGAGAGCGAAGAGGCCAAGCCGAAAGCGGATGCGACCATCATCGAACGGCGCGCGATACCAACCCATTTGCCTTTGAGCATATACCAGGCGGACACGCCAAGTACGAAAACCGAAGCGGCGACATAGCCCGCGCTAACGGTATGGACGAATTTTGCTTGGGCAACGGGGTTGAACAGAACCGAATAGAAGTCAGTGACTTCCATTCGCATGGTTTCGGGATTGAATTTCGAACCGACCGGATTCTGCATCCACCCATTGGCAATCAGAATCCAGAGCGCCGAGAGGTTGGAGCCGAGGGCGACCATGAAGGTCACCATCAGATGCTTGACCCGCGACAATTTGTCCCACCCGAAGAACATCAACCCGACGAAGGTCGCCTCAAGGAAAAAGGCCATCAGCCCTTCAATCGCGAGAGGTGCGCCGAAAATATCGCCGACATAATGCGAATAATAGGACCAGTTGGTCCCAAATTCGAATTCCATCGTTATACCGGTTGCGACCCCGAGTACGAAGTTGATGCCGAATAATTTGCCCCAGAAACGGGTGATCGTCCGCCATATTTCGCGGCCCGTCATCACATAGATGCTCTCCATGATAACAAGGATGAAAGACAGACCGAGCGTGAGCGGAACAAAAAGGAAGTGATACATCGCCGTCAGCGCAAATTGCAACCGCGACAATTCTACAACTGCCATATCCATCGAATTGCTCCATATACTAGGCACCGCGAGCGATATGCAGGGGAGGCCTTCGACTCAAAAAATGAACTTCATTTATACAAATAATGTATCTATATAATTGAACTGATGTCAAGCTTCAAAATGCCATCCGATGCTCACCGCGGACAGACCACATTGCCCAGCCGTCCGCATATGGCACCTGTGGGCTGGTGGCTTGCCGATGTGTTTGGTGCTGCAATGCTTGCCGCAGGGCTTGCCAATTGCATAAGCACCGTCGCCGGATCTGCGGGCTGGTTCGGCATCGGAACAGCGGTTTTGCTAATCGTCGGTGGCGGCGTCGTGAGATCCCTGGCGCAATTTGCCGCACGCTATTCCGCACAGAAGGCCGCAACCTCCCACAAGGGGCAGCTGCGTACGCGACTCCATCAAATGCTTTTGGTTTCGGGCACCCGGCGCAACCGCCTCATTGGTGAAGATGTTCGCCTTGCGATTGATAATCCGGAGGCCATTGAGGGTCATGCGGCCCGCTACCTGCCTATCAGAGCCGCTGCCACGCTGTCACCTTTGCTGGTTGCGGCGCTCGTGGCACCGGCGAGCTGGGTGGCCGCGGCTATCATGCTGGCGACGCTGTTGCCCTTTGCACTTGGAATGGCGCTGGCCGGTTTTGCCGCGCGCAAGGAATCCGATGCACAACTTGCTGCGCTTACCCGCATGTCGGGACTATTTGTCGACCGGGTGCAAAATCTGCCTTCGATCCTCGCTTTTGGCGTTGAAGGGCGGATTGGTCGTCATCTGGCGACAGCTACGAAAGAGGTCGCTGACCGGACAGTCCATGTGCTGCGGATCGCCTTTGCCTCCAGCGCGATCATGGAGTTTTTTGCTGCATTGTCGGTCGCGCTGATCGCTGTTTACGCCGGTTTCTCGCTGCTCGGCTTGTTACCCTTTCGGGCACCCGAACAACTTGGACTGACCGAGGCCTTCTTTGCGCTGGTGATGGCGCCGGAATTCTATCTGCCCATTCGCCGCCTGGCGACCGCCTATCACGAAAAACAGCAGGGCGAATCGGCTGCATTGCGGATCGACGAGGAAGTGAGGCAAATTGATCAGGCGGACATTTCGGTACGGTTGGAAACCATGCCGAAGCAATTGGGATTGCGGAACTTTGCGCTTCGCTACCCCGATGGGCAATGTATCGGCCCCTTCAACGGCCTGTGGCAATCACCCGGTCTGCACATTCTGCACGGTCCGACGGGATCGGGAAAATCGAGCCTGTTGAAAGCTATTGCGGGGTTAATACCAATAGATCGGGGTGAGCTTGTCGCCGATGGAACAGCGATTGATCCGAATATGTTGGCTGGCAAACTTGCATGGGCCGGGCAAACAGTTGCACTGTTTCGCGGTGATTTGCGCAACAACATTGCCCCATGTGGAACCGAATATAGCGACGATGCTCTATTGGCACTTGCCGCTCGTCTCGGTCTCGAAAGCATGTTTGGGGAGCGAAACGGACTCGACGCCATCATTGATCATAGAGGCTCGGGCCTTTCGGGCGGCGAGCGACGGCGCATCGGGTTAATGCGCGCCATCGCATCAGGCCGCCCATTGCTGCTGCTCGACGAGCCTACCGCAGATCTCGATGATGTCGCTGCTCGTGCGGTCATTGACCTGCTGTCTGAAGCAGCGCAGACCTGTTTGGTCATAGCAGCCACGCACGACGACCGGTTGGTCGCAGCAGGCCATTCTGTGCTGGAATTGCGATGATAGAATCGCTTCTCAAAGACTGTGAGAAAGGCCAGGCGGCCGCCAATCGCACGGCGATTTCGCTGTCCATTGCCGGCGCGCTTTCCGGAATTGCCCTTTTGGCGCTTTCAGGCTGGTTTCTGACCGGCGCTGCATTAGCAGGTGCAGGCGGGCTCATCGCGGTGCGAGGCTTCAATTACCTGCTGCCAAGCGCAGCAATCCGGATGCTGGCGATAACGCGAACCCTCTCCCGCTATGGCGAGCGACTGATCGGCCATAAGGCAGCGCTACAGACATTGGCGCAATTGCGGCCTGCATTGTTTCTCCATCTGGCGCAGCGCGAACCGCAAGCCCTGTTTGCTGAGCGCAGCGGTGTTATCGCCGCTCGCCTGGGTAGCGATGTCGATCGGATCGAAAATGATCTGATTCACCGATTGGGCAAACCGGCACATTGGCTGTCTGCACTGGCGGGAACAGGCGGCGTAGTGGCTATGGGCGGGTTGGCATGGCTGCCTTGGCTGGCTGCACTGATTGTAATGCGTTGGATGCCTCTTCAGTTTGCCCGAAAAAGAATGCTGGCGCTATCTGCCCAGCTGGCGGATAGCTTGGCCGCGCTGCGGGCCGACTATGCCGATTATGCCCGCGCGGGTGCCGACATTTCTATTTATGGGCTTGGGCAGCGCGTTGCACAATCGCTCGGCGAGACGGCCAGTGAACATGATGCCGCCCGCCTTCAATTCACACGGATCGAAGCAATAGTACAGGCCTGTCAAACCGCACTGACGGGGGTCATGCTGGCAGCGATGTTCTTGCTGGCCGATGCGCCTGCACCATTACTCGCTCTGGGCGCTCTCGCTGCCTTGGGAGCCGCCGAGGTCTGGGGGCAATTGGTGATGGGTGACCTTCGGGAAACCGAACGCGCGGACGCTATAGTCAGGCTTGAAGCGTTGCTGGCTTTACCCATTCGAACCGTGGAGGACGAAACGTCCATTTCAGCCACCCCGACGCTGGAATTTGTCAGTGGAAATAGTCGCTTAATCGTCGGGCCGGGTGAACGGCTGTTACTCGACGGGCCGTCCGGAGCTGGTAAAACACGGCTTGCAGCAATGCTGGGTGGGCTTCGTGTCGATGCGCCCGAAACATTGCTAATCGACGGCATCGATGCGCGCGCACTGCCGCTAGACGTTTTACGGCAAATATCAGCGCCAGCAATGCAAGAGCCCGGCCTGATAGCCGGCTCGGTTGCCGACAATCTGCGCATGGCGCGGCCAGGCATAACGGAATCCGATATGTGGCAGGCGCTCGATACGGCCTGTGCTTCAGACTTTGTGCAGGGACTTCCTGACGGGCTCTACCAATGGCTTGGCGAAAGTGGTGCGCGGCTTTCCGGAGGGCAGCAAAGGCGGATCGCTCTGGCACGCGCTCTGCTGGCGAAACGACCCTGGCTGGTGCTTGATGAGCCGAGCGAAGGTCTTGACGCCGAGACAGAGGCCCGCCTGATTGATCGGCTGGACCGGTGGCTGGCCGATAGCAAAACCGGACTGATTCTGATCAGCCACCGGCCAATGATGGCCACGCTGGCGGTGCAGCGGTTGCAAATCGGCAATCGCTGACATCCATTCAAACATTCACTTTCATTAATCGATATATTGTATTTGCAATTATGTGCCGTGGGTGGCATTTTCAATCCATCGAAATTCTAGAAAAGGAATTGCAAATGTCTCTCCATATTGGCGATATCGCCCCCGATTTCACCGTCGACACCCAGGTGGGTAAAATCAGCCTGCACGATTGGGCTGGCGACAGCTGGGTCTTTTTCTTCAGCCATCCCGCCGACTTTACCCCGGTCTGCACGACCGAGATGGGGCGCACGGCGCAATTGGCTGATGAGTTTGCAAAGCGAAATGTGAAGCCGCTCGGCCTTTCGACCGACTCGGTTGAAGAACATCATGAGTGGATTGCCGACGTCAACGACACCCAGCACACCAACCTTACCTTCCCGATTGTCGCGGATACCGATCTGGCCATTGCCAAGACCTATGAAATGATCCACCCCGATCAGAGCGAAACGGCGGCTGTGCGTTCGGTGTTCATCATCGACCCGAAAAAGAAGATCCGCCTGACCATGACATACCCGATGAGCGTTGGACGGAATTTTGACGAAATCCTTCGCGTTATCGATGCATTGCAGCTCAGTGATGCCAAGCGCATTGCAACCCCTGCGGATTGGACCCCGGGCAAGGATGTCATCATCCCGCCGTCAATCGCCAATGAAGAAGCCGCCACCCTGTTCCCGCAGGGTTGGGTCGAACATCGCCCCTATCTGCGCACCGTAAACGTCAAATAATCTTCGACTGGTTTTGCCAGTTCGATGACAGCAGGGTCCGGACGCCACCTCCTCCTGTCCGGGCCCTGCATTTGCAATCCGCTATCAACCGTTAATCGGTTAACTGAATGACCGTCAGCCGAAATATCGGTTTTCTCAATCTATCCTCAGGCGCTAACAGGCAGTGACGAGACATTTGATCTCGTGGGGAGGGATCGGGACAATGTTGAGGAAATTTGAGTCATTGGTGGAGCCGGGTGAGCAGGTGAAAGCCCTTGCAGACCCGATATTCCGGTTCTTGACGAGCTTGATCTTCATCATCGGCGGGCTGGGACATTTCGGCAGATCGAACGAAATGCTTGCGCGCATGGAGGAATCCCCATGGCGCGACACAATCAACGCATTAGGCGATCCAATCTGGTTGCTTTGGCTGTCTGGAGGCGTGTTCGTTGCGGCAGGGATAGCACTCGCGCTGGGCTGGATGACCCGTCTGTCTGCCATCGCATTGTTTACAACGTTGGTCCCGATTACCGTCACAATCCATTTCGCGCCGGGTCACGTTGGGCCACTATTCAAAAACGTTGCGATCCTTGGCGCGCTGCTGTTGATTTTCGCTCGTGGGTCAGGTCATTATGCACTAGATAACCGGCCTCGGAAATGAGATCTTGCGTCCCAACTTGCGGAAAAATGTCATGCTATCCATAGTCAGAACCGGGATCGGAATTGTTTCCCTCGGCTTGATGTCGTCGCAATTGAGCGCCGAGCCGACACAAATTGCCGTGCGGGTGATTAGCGCGGATGCCAAGTTCATTGGCGACAGCATGGGTGGGGCAGCGGTGACATTACGCGATGCCCGTACCGGCAAACTTCTCGTTCAGGGCAAGACCAAGGGCGGCACCGGCGACACTAAAAAGATCATGGAAACAACTGGGCGAAGCCCGCTGCGCTCGACGCCCGATGCCGCTGCTTTTCTCGCGACGATCGACATTGATCGACCGACGCTCGTTGAAGCGGTCATAACAGGGCCGAACGCAAAACCGCAATCAATGGTGACAGTGCGCGCGCAACGCTGGGTCTTACCCGGCAAAGACCTGACGATTGGCGATGGCTGGACTATCGAATTGCCAGGGCTCGCGATAACTCCGCAGATAGCCCGAAAGGATGAGGGACTCTGGGTTGACGCCAAGGTGGAATTGATGTGCGGCTGTCCGATTACACCGGGAGGTCTCTGGGATGCAGCCGAATATGAAGTGGAAGCGACCGTCTGGAAAGGCAGGAGGCCGCTCGGCTCTGCACCGCTAGCTTTCATCGAAGCGCCCGGCCGTTTCGCTGGCACAATCGCGACGCCAGCCAAAGGCCGATACCGGATCGTCTTGTTCGCGCGAAACCGTAAAACAGGGAATAGCGGGGTTACGGAACTTGACTGGAAGTTTATCAGTCAAGGCCGATAAGGCATTTTGACGAGTACGATAGGCACGACCGTGTTGCAGTGATTTCCCGGAACCAAGCTATGGGAAATTAAATATAAAAACCGAGATATGTGTGGAGGCCCGAGCCGGAATCGAACCGGCGTGCAAGGATTTGCAGTCCTCTGCGTCACCACTCCGCCATCGGGCCTCGCGCTGCGACAGAAAAGCGTCACATGTGGTGCAGGAGCGCGTCCCTAGCGGCTGGATTTGCGCTTTGCAATCCGATTCGCGACGATTTGGCAACAGGCAGGAAACAAAGCGACGCCGCTTGCATGGCAAATTCGTGCGTTTGTCCGAAAGCGGCTTGGACTTTGCGCCTGCGCTCACTAGAAGAGAATCGAAAGGCTGTATTGCATCTACAATACAGTTGTGTCAGTAACAATCGAGCCATAAAATAGCGGCAGCGGAAAGTCTTATGCAGTCAGCGCAATCGGAAACCAACCGTCGGCACATGATCGACAGCCAGCTAAGAACCAACGGCATCACCGAAGCATGGATCGTAAAAGCGATGGGCGAACTGCCCCGCGAAAAGTTCCTGCCTGCGGGTAAGGAGGCGTTTGCCTATCTTGATCGGTCGGTTCCGCTCGGCAATGGCCGTATGCTCAATCCACCATTGGCGACTGCCGAAATGTTGCAGGCTGCCAGCATAATAGAGAAGGACAATGTGCTGCTGATTGGGGCTGGCACAGGATATATGGCTGCGTTGCTGGCCGGGCGGGTCGCAAAGCTGGTTGCCGTTGAAGACGACGCGGAATTGGCTCCGGCAGCTCGCGCCAATGTTCCAGGGCTCGACATCGTCGAAACCGCGCTTAACGAAGGCACCAAGAAAAGCGCTCCGTATAGCCTGATCCTTATAGACGGTGCCGTTGAACAGCTTCCCGCAGCAATCGAAGAGCAACTGGCCGAGGGTGGCCGGATCGTTACGGGGATTGTCGAAGGGCCAGTGTGCAGGCTGGCAAGCGGCACCAAATATGGAGGCCATGTCGCATTGCGCGCTTTGGCTGACATCGAAATTGCCCCGTTGCCGGGCTTTGAACGCGCGAAGGAATTCGTGTTTTGAGCAACAATCGGGGGACAGTTAGAGCGATTCTGCTCGCTGCGACGGCTGCGCTGGCAATAGCCGCGCCTGCGTCGGCAGACACGCTGCGTGAGGCATTGGCTGAAGCCTATCAGACCAACCCGGTGCTGACAGGTGCACGTGAGGGACAGAAGGTGGTGAACGAGGCGGTTCCGATCGCCAAGGCCAATGGCCGCCCCGATGTCAGCACCAGCGCCACCTATACCGAATTGTTCCCGAGGTCGGACGGCACCAACTTCACACCCGACCGGACACTGAACGGGCGCGCCGATGTGACGGTGCCGCTCTATCTCGGTGGAGCAGTCAAAAATGCGGTTCGGGCGGCCGAGAATAGGGTCGAGGCTGGAATTGCCGGATTGCGCGCAACCGAGAGCGCGATTTTCTCCGCCGTGGTCGGCGCCTATATGGACGTGATCCGCGACGAGGCGATTGTCGAGCTCAATCGTGCGCAGGTCGGTGTATTGCAGGTCAATCTGGAAGCCACGCGCGACCGGTTTGAAATCGGCGATCTGACCCGCACCGATGTGGCGCAGTCCGAAGCAAGGCTAGCGCTTGCAACGAGCAGCATGGAGGCGGCGCGCGCGAACCTTATTCGTTCGAAAGAAATCTATATCCAGCTGGTCGGCAAGGCACCGGAAAATCTCGAAGCCCCGCCACCGTTGCCCAACCTTCCTGAATCGCCCGATGCGGCGGTTAGCGTTGCGCTGGAGAATAATCCCGACCTGATTGCATCGAAGGAACTGCGCGAAGCTGCGCGCTTTGACCGCAAGGGTGCCGAGGCCAGCCGCCTGCCGCAGGTCGCCGGCTTTGGCTCGGGCAGTTATTCGAACAATTTCGGTAGCATCGATTCGGGGACACTTGCCCCGTTTGACAAGACCTCGACCTCGGCGCAGGTCGGTGTGCGCGCAACCTTGCCGCTGTATCAGGGTGGACAACCGGCGGCCCAGATCCGTCAGGCGCAGGCGCGGATGGGTCAAGCGATCGAGCAGGAAATCGCCGCCGAGCGCGAAGCGATCGCGCAGACCCGCGCCGCTTATGCCAGCTGGAAGGCTTCACAGGATGTGATCGCCGCGTCCGAACGCGCGGTGTCGGCAAACGAACTCTCGCTCGAAGGCACCCGCGCCGAGAACAGCGTCGGAAACCGCACCATTCTCGACATTTTGAATGCCGAGCAGGAACTGCTCAACAGCAAAGTCCAGCTCGTCACCGCACGGCGCAACGCCTATGTCGCTGGTTTCTCCTTGCTCGCTGCGATGGGCCGGGCCGAGGCCCGCGATCTGGGACTTGAAGGCGGCCCGCTTTACGATCCGGTTGCCGAATATGATGCCGTCAAAGGCAGCTGGTTCGATTGGTCGTCCCAACCCGACCCCACCGCCAAAGCCACCCGCACGGTTGACACACAAGCCCAAAAGGCAGAAATAGAGCCGCTTCCCAAATATTAAGGGAATCAGTGGGGCATTTAGGGGCGTTGGCACATGGCGACTGATCGGAACGAACCATCGATGGAAGCGATCCTGTCTTCGATCAAGAAGATCATCGCTGATGAAGACCGCTCGCGCGCCATCAACTCGCGTCGGCCTGCCCGCGAAACACTCCGCGATGACAGCGAAAACGAGGATGTCCTCGAACTGACCGAAGCCGCTGCCGATGAGCGCGAAGAAGAATTGCTCGACACCGGCAAGGCGCAAAGCCTGCGCCAGAGCTTCTCGGTGCTGCAGACGCTCTCCGAACCCGGCGTAGCGCCGCAAATAGTCCGCTCGGGCGAGACTTCGCTTGAAGGCCTGACCCGCGAATTGATGAAGCCGATGCTCAAGGAATGGCTCGACACCAACCTGCCCGGCATTGTCGAGGCGATGGTTGCGCGCGAAATCGAACGCATCACCAAGAAGGGCTAGGGCCCCGATTGCCGGTTTATCCATCACCGTAGCCCTGAGCCTGTCGAAGGGCGCTTCAAGGTTTATGCTATGGCTGTGAGACGTGCTTCGACAAGCTCAACACTACGGTTTTTGTTTGTAGTACTGCTATTCGCAAAGCCTGCCCTTGCCGAAACAGTTTACTTGAAAGCTGGTCGCATCGTCGATGTTGCAGCTGGCAAAGTACTGACCGGTCACTGCATCACGATTGCGGGGGAGAAGATTGCTGCCGTCGAGCCGTGCAAGGCGCAGCCCGATAGCATCCGGACGATCGACTGGTCCACCTACACCGTGTTGCCCGGCCTGATGGATCTGCACACCCACCTTGCCGATGCAGGGCAGAGTGCAGACCTCGCGCTGCCACTGAAAACCTCGCCTGCTGCCACCGCGCTGATTGGCGCAAAAAATGCGCGTGATACGCTGATGGCGGGGTTCACCACAGTCCGCGATGTCGGCACTTATCGCGGGCTTACCGATGTTGCGTTGAAAGACGCGATCAACATGGGCCGCGTGCCCGGGCCGCGCATGTTTGTCGCAGGTGGCTATATCACCAAGCCGGGTGGTGGCGGCGAACTCAACGGCGTCACCGACAATGAAAAGCTGCCCGAGGATATGCGCTATGGCGTTTCGGTCGGGCCCGAGCAGGCGGCGACCAATGCCGAATATTTCATTGAAGAAGGCGCCGATTTCCTGAAGCTGATAGCGACCGGCGCGGTCCTTGCCATAGGCACCGAACCGGGTGAACCCGAATTGAGCGTCGAGGAAATGAAGGCGGCGGTCGATACCGCCTCCAAACGCGGCGTCTATGTGACCGCTCATGCGCATGGCGCGCAGGGTATCAAAAATGCGATTGCCGCAGGCGTGCGCTCAATCGAACATGCCAGCCTGATCGACGACGAGGCGCTGAAGCTCGCCAAGGCCAAGGGCACCTGGCTGGTGATGGATATCTATAATGGCGATTATATCGACGATATCGGTACCAAAGAAGGCTGGCCCGAGGAATATCTGCGCAAGAATCGCGAAACCACCGACGTCCAGCGCGTGGGCTTTGCCAAAGCGGTGAAGATGGGGGTGAAGGTCGCCTATGGCACCGACAGCGGAGTCTATCCGCACGGGGTCAACGGGCGACAGTTCGCCTATATGGTGCGGTACGGGATGACGCCGATGCAGGCGATCCAGTCCGCCACCATCCGCGCGGCAGAATTACTGGGCAAGGAGCATGAACTGGGCAGCATCGCACCCGGACGCTTTGCCGATCTTGTCGCGGTCAAAGACGATCCGCTGGCCGACATTGTCGCTCTGGAAGCGATCGACCATGTGATGAAGGGCGGCGAGCTTGTCCGCTAACCGCGTTTGAACGGCCCCAGTTCGGCCAGAAATTCCTGCTCTCGATCCACCGCGCGGCGTTCGCGTACCAGAAAATCCTCGATAGCCGAGCGGAAGCCCGGATCGGCGATGAAATGCGCCGACCAGGTCGTCACCGGCAAATAGCCGCGCGCCAGTTTATGCTCCCCCTGTGCACCCGCCTCGACCCGCGCCAAGCCATGGGCAATCGCGAAGTCGATTGCCTGATAGTAACAAAGCTCGAAATGCAGGAAGGGGATGTCGTCGACACAACCCCAATAGCGGCCATAGAGGCAATCGGGCCCGAGCAGGTTGAGCGCGCCCGCCACTGGCTGTCCGCCCCGATATGCCAGGAACAGGACAATGCTATCGCCCATGCTCTGGGCAATCTGATCAAAAAACGTACGCGTCAGATAGGGTCGGCCCCATTTGCGCGCGCCAGTATCCTGATAGAAGACCCAGAACATGTCCCAATGGGCGGGCAAGATCTGGTCACCGCGCAATATCTGAATGTCGACCGCCGATTGCGCAGCGGTCCGTTCCTTGCGAATCGCGCGACGTTTACGCGAAGCAAGCGTCGCCATAAAATCATCGAAGCCGGAATAGCCGTCATTCGCCCAATGGAATTGCGTACCCGAACGGATCAGCCATCCGGCCTTTCGAAACAGATACAACTGGTCCTCGTCGACAAAGGTTGCGTGCGCGGACGAAAGGCCGTTTTGCAGTACAACGCTTTCAGTAGCTCGAAGAAGTTTGAGCGCTATATCATCATCGCGCGCGAGCAGACGCGGACCCGGCACCGGTGAAAAGGGTGCGGCTATCTGCAGCTTCGGATAATAGCGCCCGCCTGCCCTTTCATAAGCATCGGCCCAGGCATGATCGAAGACATATTCGCCCTGGCTGTGCGATTTCAAATAGGCAGGTAACGCACCGCAAATGTTCCCGCCTGCATCGCGAATAGAAATCGGCGTTGGTGACCAGCCGGTTCCCGAGCCAACACTTCCCGAATCCTCAAGGGCTGCAAGGAAGGCATGGCAGACAAAAGGGTTGGCGGATGCATTCAACGCATCCCATTGCGCTGCATCCAGCGCGGACACGCCCTCGGCAATTTGGGCTATGATCGGGTCGTCGGGCGTATCGCCTTCCGCCATGTCCTTTTCCTCAGGCGGGCTTTACCGCCACTATGGCGTCAATCTCCACCGTCGAATCGAGCGGCAGGACGGGAACGCCCACGGCACTGCGTGCATGTTTGCCGGCATCGCCAAACACCGCCTCCATCAGGTCCGAAGCGCCATTGGCAACCTTGGGTTGGCCGGTGAAATCGGGGGTGGACGCGACGAAAGCGCCCAGTTTGACGATACGCTCGACGCGATCGAGCGAGCCGAGCGCTTTTTTCATCTGCGCGATAAGCATCAGGCCACAACCTTGCGCCGCCAATATGCCCGCTTCCTCGCTGCGGCTGTCGCCGACCTTACCGGTCATCAGCTTGCCATCAACGAACGAGACCTGACCCGAAATGTAGAGCAGTCCGCCGACTTCGACCGTCGGCACATAGGACGCGACCGGCGCAGCGGGTTCGGGGAGGGTGATGCCGAGTTCGGCGAGGCGGTCTTCGATCATACGGGTTCTTTCTGAATATTGGGCGCGGGGCTCCCCGCGAGCAGTTTATCGGTAATCCAATGCTCGGCCTCATGCCACAGATCGATACGGGCATGCGCCAATTGCGATGACTGGACGCGCTGCCACAATATCGGCTCGCCAACAAATTGCAGCCGCCAGACATCGGGCAGGGTTTCAGCCACCGATTCATGCTGATGGCCAAGATCGTCGACGAAAACAGTGACGCTGGGATTGTAGCGTTCGACAATCCGTGCAAGCGCCTCGCCCTTGCCGCCCTGGTTGGTATAGACCGGAGCATCGATACCGACTGCGCGTAATTGTTCGACACGCGATTCATTATGGTGATCCATCAAATTGGTCAGGATCACGACATCGGCATGCTCGGCTATCCGGTTGACGGCTTCAACCGCGCCGTCGATCGGCTGCTGCCGGTGCATCTCGGTCAGGAAGAAGCCGTTCAACAGGTTCCAGACATGGCCGCGCTCGACCTGCGTGCCATCATGCTTGTGACGCAGCGCCTCTCCCCAGTCGCCATGGACAAGATCAAAATGGATGTGATGCGCTTCGTCCAGCCAGTCACGGAAGGGCACGACCATGTGCAGCAGCACCTCGTCACAATCGGAAATCAACAAGGGGCGGCTCATGCTTCAAGCTCCATTCGGGCACGTACCAGCGCCTCAGGTTTCACATTCATATGGTCGGCAGCGGCAACCAGGTCGGGTTCATGGGCTTCAAGGAAAGACAGGATCGCCGCCTGTGTCGATTTTTGGGATATGTCGTGGCGCAATATATCCGGCGTCAGCCCGGTGAGCGCAAGCATTCGTGAGGCGCGTTCGGAATCCGATAGAATCCAGCCAAGCGCACTGAGGGCAAGCGTTGCCGGGTCGAGTTGAATTTGGCCCACGCTTTTCGCATTTGTTTCGAGCATGGCTTTCGCTTAAGCGAAAGCAACGGCGCTGCCTAGGCAGCAAAATAGCCAATGCTAAAGGGAATGTTGTGGGCAAGAAGGTTCTGATCGTCGAGGATAATGAGCTGAACCTCAAACTGTTCACCGACCTGCTGCGCGCGCACCAGTTTGAGGTCGCAGGCCTGCGTGATGGACGCGAAGCTTTTTCGCGGATGCGCGAGTTTGGGCCCGACTTGATCATCATGGATATCCAAATGCCGCATGTCAGCGGCCTCGACCTGATTGAAGCGATGCAGAGCGAAGACGACCTCAAACCGATCCCCGTGCTTGCCGTGACCGCTTATGCCGGGAAGGGCGACGAGGAACGCATATTGGGCGCGGGCGCACGCGCCTATCTGTCGAAGCCTGTCGGAATGGTTCAGTTCCTGGGTGCCGTGAAAGCGATTACCGGCTGATGCATTGGCTCTTTAGGTGGCTGCTGGTCGCTTTGGCGCTGCTGGGTGCACAAGTCGCATCGGCCCAACAGCTGAATGTTCCCGGCCGTCTGGTTGCCGAAACCGATGCTCCAGCACCCGGTTCCTCCCTCACTCTCGCCTTCGTCTTTGAACCCAAAGCGGGTTGGCATGGCTATTGGGAGAATCCCGGCGATGCCGGTTTGGGGCTGCAGCTGGAATGGAAGCTGCCCGCCGGAATCACGCCTGGCAAGCCCCGCTTTCCGGTTCCCAAGCCGCTGCTGATCGGCGGATTGATGAACCATGTATATGAAGAGCCGCACGCGATACTGGTTGATCTGGCGATTGACAGTTCTGTGCAGTCCGGCACTTCGGTGCCATTGGAGGTAGCCGCCAACTGGCTGGCTTGCACTGATACAATATGCGTCCCGCAACAGGACCGCTTCACGCTGCAGTTGCGGGCAGGTGGCGGCACGGTCGAATTTAACAAGCGCAAACAATTCGACCAATGGCGAAGTGCAATCCCTGTACCGCTGGATCAAAATGCGCGTTATGCCATCAGCGGCAAAACCTATGCAATCGCCATTCCCTATCCGGCCAGTGCCCCGCTCGACCGCCCCTATTTTTTTGCACTGACGACCGATCGCATCCGTTATGCAGCGCCGCAAGCCGCGCGCAGGGCCGGTGACTGGTTGATCATCACAACCGAAGCGCAGGGCCAGGCGGCGCCGGTTGACGGTCTGTTGCGGATTGGTGACGGCCAGGGGCTTTTGATCCGCACGGTCGCTGGCCCCATTCCCAAAGGTGGTGATGAAGTGGCGGCTTTGGGCGCGAGCGACAAGCTGACACCCGCCGTTCCCGCATTGCCCGCATTGCCATGGCTGCTTCTGGGGGCGCTGGTCGGAGGGCTGCTGCTGAACCTGATGCCATGCGTCTTTCCGATCCTTGGTCTCAAGGCACTCACGCTGGCCAAAGCGGGAGGTGACCAGCGTGAAGCGCGACAAGATGCGCTGGCCTACACAGCAGGCGTGGTTTTGAGCTGTCTGGCCTTGGGTGTGACCATGCTGTCGCTACGAGCGGCGGGGGAGGAAATTGGCTGGGCATTCCAGTTGCAGGAACCTGTCGTTATATTCGCGCTGCTCGCGCTTATGGTTGTGGTAACGGCCAATCTTGCCGGTCTTTTCGAGCTACCGGGTTTCGCTGTCGGCGATGGTCTGACACGAAAATCCGGAATGTCCGGTTCATTCTGGACGGGGGTATTGGCGGCGGTGGTTGCTACACCCTGCACGGGACCCTTTATGGCAGCCGCCATGGGCGCTGCGCTTTTGCTCCCCGCTGTTGAGGCAATGTTGCTGTTTGCCAGCCTGGGCATCGGGATCGCCCTGCCGTTCCTTATGATCGCCTATGTGCCGCGGATGCGGGCCATTCTGCCCAAGCCGGGGCCTTGGTTGGGGCGGTTCCGCAGACTGATGGCTATCCCGATGGGTCTGACTGCGCTGGCATTGCTCTGGCTAATGTGGCGTTTAACCGGGACGGAAGGTCTATTGGCCGGCGTCGTCGCAATCGTTTTGCTTCTGGCGATGCTGATCGGCTACCGCATCGTGCAAGCCAGATTGCCTAAAGCGCCGCTTCTGCTTTTGATTGCGGGCATAGCGATGGTCGCAGTCGGTGCGCAGTTCATTCCGGAAAGCCGCAATGCAGATGCGAAAGGCGAGCCTGCGATTCCGGGCGCACTGCCTTTCGATGCCGGAAAGCTGGCGGAGCTCCGCGCGCAGGGCACACCCGTCTTCCTCTACTTCACGGCTGACTGGTGTGTGACCTGTAAAGTGAATGAAGCGGCTGCCATCAATCGCGATGAGACAATCAGGCTGTTTGAAGCGAAGGGCATCAAGGTGATGGTGGGCGATTTCACGCGGCGGGACGCCGCAATAGCGCGCTTCCTAACCGAACATGGCCGGTCGGGTGTTCCACTTTATCTGTTCTACCCACGGCGGGGGGAAGCCAAGGAACTACCGCAGATACTGACACCGGACATTATAGCCGAAGCAATTGAAAGCTGACATACTGTGAGGGTTTGAGGGCAGGTCGTTGTTGAGGTGTTGCCTTCCAAAAAAGGCATCGCGGCCAGCCCCCGCCCCATGACAACAGGGTGCGACCCTAAAAGGCCCCGCTGTCGATCTTGATAAATTTGGTCTGGTTTGCTCCGATGACCGAAATGCCCTTGGTCCCGATGATGCCAACCAGAGGAACCGATCGCTCAACGACATTTAGCGGTGTATCGACACCAGTATCATTATCGGCCTGTGGGGCGCTGATGGCGACAACCTCTATTCCCCAATAGTCTGGGCGATCATGATAAATGCGCGGTGCGAGGCGCAGTTCGAGGCTGGTCCCGGGCGTCCGTGCCGAAACCCATAGATACAGTGAATCCTGGAACGGAACCCGGCGCAATTCCGCGCGATCAAAATCGATAATTTTCCCGTTGGGCACGCTCGAAAGCGAGCCGCCAGCAATGCCGCTCATAAGTCATTCCAAACAAATCGTAATTTGCTTCCGCAGAAGAGCAATAAATGCCCCAACATGCGTAATATAATTAGCCATATTGCATATTTTATGGCGGAAAGCCATGATTTGACCACGCAACATCGGGTCGATCCTCTTAAGCGGCTGTTCTTCGGTTCGAAAAAATTTACGCATAGCTATGCGAAACCAAGCCTTGCCATGCAGGTTGCTGCCAATCATATCGCCCGCATGCCAAATGCATCCTCTTCAATGCCGAGCGCGGGCGGTTCTCCGCAGAAACTAGTCAACTGGTTGATGTCAGTAGCCTTTTTGGTTTTCCTGATGGTCATCGTCGGCGGCATCACCCGCCTGACCGAATCGGGGCTGTCCATCACCGAATGGAAGCCCGTTACCGGTGCCATTCCGCCGCTGAACGAAGCGCAATGGGCGCAAGAGTTCGAGAAATATAAGCAAATTCCTGAATATCTTGAAATTAATGGTCCGGCTGGAATGACCCTCGCCGAATTCAAATTCATTTATTTCTGGGAGTGGGTGCATCGCCTGTTGGGACGCGTAATCGGGTTGGCATTTGCCATTCCGCTTGCCTGGTTCTGGATCAGGCGCCAGATTCCAAATGGCTATAAGGGGCGCTTGCTGGCGTTGCTGGCACTTGGAGCGCTACAGGGGACGATAGGCTGGTGGATGGTATCGTCGGGCCTCAGCGAGCGCACCGACGTCAGCCATTTCCGCCTCGCGGTGCACCTGTTGACCGCGCTTTTCATCATGGGTGGACTGATCTGGACTGCGCTTGATCTCCATGAACTTGCCAGAAGCGGGGCACACCGTCCAGCGCGGCTGACCGGCTTCAGCTTAACCATAATATTGATCCTTTTCCTCCAGCTGCTTTTCGGCGCCTGGGTGGCCGGATTGAATGCCGGCTATGTCTCCAACAGCTGGCCTCTAATGAATGGCAGGTTGTATCCCGATGGCGTGGATTGGGGCCACGGAGCGTGGTTTGCGCTGACCCACGACCCGTTCCTGACACACTTCATTCACCGCTGGTGGGCCTGGGTTACCGTGGCCGCGCTGGTGGTTATGGCACGGCACCTCAAAAAGCTTGGCGCACGTCCGGTTTCGATAGCCATCCATTCAGCATTCGGAACGCAGATATTGTTAGGAATTGCTACTGTAATGACCGGCATGAACATCACACTGGCGGTGCTGCATCAGGCCGTCGGTGCCTTGGTGGTCGCAACGACGGTCTGGGGCGCACACCGGCTGGGCCGAATAGGGGATTACAGGTAAAAGTGTCCGATCTGGCGATTGTCTATGCCGTTTTTCCAACTGCGGGTGAGGCGCATGACTGCTGCCGCGCTCTGTTGGAACAAAATCTTGTGGCCTGCGCCAACCGGCTGACACCGATTATCTCGCATTATCGGTGGGAAGGCGAGATCGAGACTGTCGAAGAACATCCGGTCATCCTCAAAACCACCGCATCGCGCCAACAGGAAGTTATCGACCGGATTGCGCAGATGCATCGACACAAGGTCCCGGCCATCTTGGCATGGCGGGTAGATGCCGCCCATCCGGCCTATGCCATGTGGGTCAAGGCGGAGACCCTTGCCTAGGGTATTATTATACCCGCCTCGAAATGCGTGCATTTGCTTGACTATTGCACACCTACGCGCCAATAGCGCCCGTCCGCTGATGAGGATTCGATTCTCTTCAGCACCCTATCCCTATCGGAGGTTCGAACAGCAGCCATGAAAACGCTGTCCAAAGTCACGAAGTCGATCCGCCCGCAGGACGTCCAGAAGGATTGGCATATCATTGATGCCGACGGCCTGGTTGTCGGTCGCGTGGCCACGATTATCGCCAATATCCTGCGCGGCAAGCACAAGCCGAGCTTTACCCCGCACGTCGATTGCGGTGACCATGTCATCGTCATCAACGCCGACAAGGTGAAGTTCACCGGCAAGAAGCTGGGCGACAAGGTGTACTATCGCCACACCGGCTATGCCGGCGGCATCAAGGGTGTTACCGCAGCCAAGGTTCTCGAAGGCCGTTTCCCTGAGCGCGTACTCGAAAAGGCTGTCGAGCGCATGGTTCCGCGCGGCCCGCTCGGTCGCCAGCAGATGCGTGCTCTGCACCTCTACAACGGCACCGAACACCCGCATGACGGCCAGCAGCCCAAGGTGCTCGACGTCGCTTCCCTGAACCGCAAGAACAAGGTGGGTGCATAATGTCCGACACCGTAGAATCGCTCGCTGATCTCCAGACGCTGGGTGCCGAAGGTTCGGCTCCGGCTGCACCCGCAGCCCCGCTGCGCGAGAAGGAAGTCGACGCACAGGGCCGCAGCTATGCGACCGGTCGCCGTAAGGATGCCGTTGCCCGCGTTTGGCTGAAGCCCGGCACCGGCAAAATCATCGTCAATGGCCGCGACCAGGAAGTGTATTTTGCACGTCCCTCGCTGCGCCTCGTCATCAACCAGCCCTTCGGCGTGACCGAACGGACCGGACAATATGACGTGGTCGCTACCGTCAAGGGTGGCGGTCTTTCGGGACAGGCCGGTGCAGTCAAGCATGGCATCGCCCAGGCACTGTCGAAGTTCGAGCCCGCGTTGCGTGGTGCGGTCAAAGCCGAAGGCTTCCTGACCCGCGACAGCCGTACCGTCGAGCGTAAGAAGTACGGCAAGGCGAAAGCCCGCCGCAGCTTCCAGTTCTCGAAGCGCTAAGCAAATCCTTTCTGGATTTTCGAAAGGGCGGCCCTCGGGTCGCCCTTTTCTTTTGCGCGCCATAGGATATCACCGGGCGATGCTGAAAACCGCACTGATTGTTATAGCGCTTCTGCTGACCGGAGCCGGAATCTGGTTTTACCGCTTAGGAGGCCCTGCACAACTTGAGCTCGCGGACCGCTGGTGGCCCGGCAAAGCGGACGCAATCGGTTCTGCGGTTCTTGGCACCCATTACAGCGAGACTGCGTCATTACAGCAAAGCTATGACATCTATTACCCGGTTGGTGCCGGCAAAGAATGTGGTGACCGCAAATTTCCGTCGCTGCTCTTCTTCCATGGTGGTTCATGGCGCGAAGGAGACAGGAGCAGCTACGCCTTTGTCGGGCGCGCCTTTGCCGCGCGTGGTTTCATCACTTTCATCGCCGATTACCGGAAGGCACCCGGGCATCGCTTCCCCGATTTTATCGATGATGCGGCGCAAGCCATTGCCAGCGCCAATCGGGAGCTGAATCAAAGTGCGTGCGGTGACCCGGAGCGCCTGTTCGTCATGGGGCATAGTGCGGGCGCGCATATCGCCATGCTTGCAGCGCTCGATCCAAAATGGCTTCGGCGGCATGGTCTCGACGCTTCTGCAATAGCCGGCATTATCGGCCTAGCAGGACCCTATGATTTCCTTCCCTTTACGAGCGATGCCGCGCGCGACGCACTGGGACATTGGCACAAACCTGAAGAGACCCAGCCAATCCACTTTGCCAATGGAAAGGTGCCACCGTTGTTGTTGCTGACCGGCGATGCCGATACGACGGTCAAGCCGCGAAACAGCAAGGCGTTGGCGCAAAAGGTCAATGAGGACACAGGCAAGGCAGAATTACGACTTTATCCCGAGGTCACCCATAGCGGGATAATCATGGCCATCGCCCGCCCATTCCGCAGCAAGGCCCCGGTCATCGACGATGTCCTGGCATTCACACGGCAACAAGCAAAATAGGCAGGGCGGCAGTTTAGAGACCACCAGCATGCGGAAAGCGGCCGCGCATAGTTAATATTTCCTTTGGAACTTCCTGCGATAGCCGACTGGCATAGATTTCGGGAAGCTCGATGAACATATTCGGCAAATATCGCGACCTGTTCTCCATTGTCCTCGATCTGGGGGACGAGATGGAAACGTTGCGACGCAGCGCAACCGGCGAGAATCGCTCGCTCCTGCTTGCTCAATTGCAGGCCGCGGCTGGGGCCAATGTTGCAATTCTGATCACGGCCATCCTGTTCTATCTTTCGACGGCCGCGCTGATGTCGACGTCGATCATTCCCTATTTCTCGATCGTCGGTGCGCCTTTTGTAGTGCTGTCCCAGTTTCTGATTTTTCGCCTGCATTTGAAGCTCAAAGACTATGATCTCGATGCCGATGAAGACGGTCTCATTCTGAAAAGGCTACGCAACCGCTTCGTCGAATATGTCGGCATCGGTTCCATCGCATGGGCAGGGTTGATCTGCGACCTGTGGACGCTCCCAGGCGAAATCAATCATGTCATCGCCGGAGGCACGGCCTTTGGCCTGATCGGCGTAGGTGCGTTGACCTTTCTGTGCCTGCCGCGATCAATGTTTGTCTGGCTGGTAATGGTCACTGCAGGCGGCATCGCCGGGCCCCTGCTGTCAAATGAGCAACTGCCCTGGTACTTCTACGCCGCCACCGCGATTTACGGTTTTGCGTTGCACCGTATCGCAATGCGCCAATGGCGATCCTTCCTCAAATCGATCGATGATGCCCATGCTTTTGCCCATGCACGCGCCGATTTCTATGAGCAGGAACGCGAACGACGCGACGAGATTGAGGCCGAGCGCAAGCGTGCAGAGCAAGTCGAGGCCGAAATCCGCGCCAAGGCCGATCGGCAGCGACAGGCGGAGATGGAGCAGTTGGCGCATGAATTCGAGCGATCCGTTATCATGACGGCAGATGCCATCACCACTGCGATTAGGGCGGTCGGCGAATCGGCAGAGCAACTGGCAGGTATCGGCGCGCAGACGCGCAACCGGGCCGATGCGATGGCGATCATGGCCGAAAATATGAGTAGCGCCATCCAGATGGTAGCCGGCGCCGCGCGGCAGCTGGGCGATGCAACGCAGGCCATTTCCGATCAGGTTGACGATCAGGTCGAGGCCGCCAATGCAGCCACGGGTAGCAGCCGCCTGAGTAGCACGGCTATCGGTGCACTCTCGCAGGATGCCGATAAGGTCGGAGAGATTGCTGCGATCATCGAGGATGTCGCCAGCCGCACCAACCTGCTCGCGCTCAATGCCACGATTGAAGCGGCACGTGCCGGGGAAGCGGGTCGCGGCTTTGCTGTCGTCGCACAAGAGGTCAAATCGCTCGCGAGCCAGACGCACCAGGCCATCGCCTCTGTTTCAGGGACCGTAGCCAATATTCGCGGGCAGATGGAAACAACTGCTGAAAAGGTGGAATCGGTCGTCGAAAAGATTGATCGGGTGCAACAGGGTGCCGGGAACATCGCCGCCGCTATTTCGCAACAACAGGCAGCGACTCGCGAAATCGGTGACAATGCCGAGCACGCCGCCCGGAATGCCGAAGAAGTCCGGTCGCAGAGCCAGGAAGTGAATCAGGATGCACTGCGGGTCGGCGAAGTTGCCGATGAAATGCATCAGGTCATGCGTGAGATGGAGTCACGGGCTATTTCATTGCGCGAAGCGAGCGCGGCCTTCCTGCAGCGCCTTCGCGTCGGCTGAGTCACCCCAAGCGCGGCTCCAATGCCGCAGCAATCCTGTCCATCGCGCTTTGCAGCCATTCGATCATTTCGGCATCGCCGACACCATCCAGCCTGACCACTTGCGGCATCGACAGGCCGACGCGCAGAGTCGCGCCCCAGCGGCCGTCGGCCAGTTTGACGCAGCGCACCGGTTGACCCAGACGCACACCGTCCGCGGTCATCGCCTTGTGGATTGCAACCGCGCTGTCAAAATCGAGCGTACGGCTTACGGCTCCACTTTCGTCGTGGCAAAGATCTAGCGTCACCAGCGTCTGCATCTCTATCGGATGTTCAACTTCTTCGTCGACATCCTCGGCGGGGGTGGCAGCCACCTTGCGCGCACGCAACTGATCAGCCATCGCTCCGGCCGCCTGATTGAATGCAGACACGACCCGGGTTACCCGATCGATGCTCAATTTCTGAAACCGCTCCAGTTCGAACAGCGAGGCCGAAAGGCGGAGGGCAAGGCCTGCATTGCCGCTTTGGGTAAGCGACTCTGCGCCCGCCCAAACAGTTGGTACTTCGGCACGGCGGAACACCGTTGCCATGCCGGAAGCGAGCGGTGCCGCTGAACCAGCCATGCCGTTTGGCAACAGGGCAAATCCGCTGAACGGCGGACCACCCATAAACTTCGATCCGGTAAGGAAAACGATGATATCGCGCGCCAGATAGTCATGGATCGCCTGTGTGGTGATCCGCGCCTGGCAGGCATCGACAACAAAGGCGACATCGCCGCCAAATCGGCTTTGCAGACGGTAGATATCATCCAGATGCGGCAGCACCAGACCGGTTTTCGAACCATGCACGACATGGACAAGGGGGTAACGACCTTCTGTCAGCGCGTTGGCAATCGCGACACCCATTTGCGCGGCAAGCGTTTCACTGTCGAAGGCCTCGCCTTCCGGATTGCGCACCGGAAAATCCCCCATCTCGATGGGAGGAAGGCCGTCAATCGGCTGGCCAGGAACTACTTCGGCGATAAGCGCCGTTTCATTGGCGAAATAGCGTCCGGCGGCGCTGTGGATGCAGCCCGAACCGACCTCGTCGGCACCAAGCAACAGGTTGGCGATGCCATTGGGCTTGCGACCCGCAACAGCTAACAACGCAACATATTCAAGATCAGTGCCCGAAGGCGCGAAGAAAATATCGGTTCCCTCTGGCAGGCTGTAGGCCGTCGATATCCGACCACGCATCTTATCCAGATAAGCGGTATAAGCATCGCCAGCTTCGAGCACGCCCGCGCCTTCAGCAAACTCGGCCTCCAGGAAGGCCATGGCATCAGCGCTCAGATCGTTCGCGGTCGAGGAAGCGAAGGCCAAAACATCGCGCGGATAGGGGGAGCTGTGATAGCGGTTTAGCGCGGTGGCAGGATCGATCACGATGCGCGCGTCGCCGCCTCTGGTCATCCAGTCGGCCAGTTCGGAAATGGTCATAAGCGCGTAACTGGCCCTTTGTTTCCCTTGATGGCCCCGGCCTATAGCCGCCAAGCCGCAATTAGGAAATTGCGAAATTCGGCAAAGCGACTATGAGCGGCGGCGAAGAGGGGCAAAGCCCGTCAAAGGACTATGGATATGACCGAACCCACCCGCCTCACAGCCGAAGCCCGCAAGAATTTGCGCATCCTGTTCATCGCCAAACATGCGCTGGGCGATGGCAGCCTGCATGGCACCGATGGCAATCATTCGCCCTACCATTATGAGATGAAGACAATTCTCGCCGGACTGTTCGAAAAGCTGAGCGTGGCGAACAATTATGAATCGCTGTTTACCGATCCCGGCGTCGATTTCGTCTGGCCGATGCTTAATCGCGGCGGTTTCTTCAATTCGGAAATGCTCTGCCCGCTGCTGTGCGAACGTTTGGGCGTGCCCTATCTCGGCGCCAATCCGATCCTGCGTGGCCTTGCCGATGACAAGCATCTGACCAAATTGGAAGGCAAGGCGCGCGGCGTTCCAACTTGCGACTGGGCTGTCTACCGCGCGGGTGCTCCGGTCGAAGAGGCGCGTTGCCCCAAGGGCAGCCGTTTCGTGATCAAGCCCAATAACAGCTCGGCCAGTTGGGGGATCGGTGACGCGCATGATTGGGAAGGCGTCAAAGAGGCTGTGCTGCGCATCCATGCCGAGGGCCATGATGCCATTGTCGAGCCGTTCATGAATGGCAGCGATGTAGAGGTTCCGGTTATTACCAAGGACGGCGCCCCCTTCGTGATGCCGCCGATGCTGTTCAAGCAGAATGACCCGTCTCACCTGCGCACCCACGCCGAAAAGCGCGATCTTGTCGAGCGCGAGCATAAATATACGCTGGTGCCATTTGAAGGCGACGAGGCCTGGGAGAAGATCAAGGCGATGACGCTGACGCTCGCCGAGATTTTCCGCCCGTTCGATTTCGGCCGCTTCGAATTCCGCTTCAACGAGGCAACCGGCGAGATCAATCTTCTCGAGGTCAATCTGCAGTGCAACCTCTGGTCGGAAAAGGTCTATGGCCGATCTGCGGTGCTGATGGGCTGGAAGCAGGAAGACCTGATCGAAACCATCGTCGCCGAAAGCCTCATCCGTCGCGGATTGATGCCTAGGATATAAACCCGCATTCAACTGCGCGGTTAAAAATTGCATTTGCTTGGGAGTGCCCGCTTGGTTAGGGCGTTCGAAGATTCAGTATCGGGATAGAAACATGGCCGAATTCACTTTGCCCAAGAACAGCAAGGTCCAGAAGGGCAAGACCCACGCCGCAACCAGCAATGGTACTGCGCGCAAATTCAAGGTCTATCGCTACGATCCCGACAGCGGTGAAAACCCCCGTTACGATACGTTCGAAGTCGATACCGACAATTGCGGTCCAATGGTGCTCGACGCCCTGATCAAGATGAAGTCGGAACAGGACAGCTCGCTCACCTTCCGCCGTTCGTGCCGCGAAGGCATTTGCGGTTCGTGCGCGATGAACATGAACGGCAAGAATGGTCTCGCCTGCACCACCGCCATCGAAGACTGCAAGGGCGAAGTCACGATCACCCCGCTGCCGCATATGGAAGTGGTCAAGGACCTCGTCCCCGACCTTACCCATTTCTACGCGCAATATGCCTCGATCAAGCCCTGGCTGCAGACCGTTACGCCGACCCCTTCAGGCAAGGAGCGCCTGCAATCGCCCGAAGACCGCGCAAAGCTCGACGGCCTGTATGAGTGCATCCTGTGTGCCTGTTGCTCGACCAGCTGCCCGTCCTATTGGTGGAACAGCGACAAGTTTCTGGGCCCCGCAATCCTTTTGCAGGCCTATCGCTGGCTCGCCGACAGCCGCGACGAGATGACCGGCGAGCGCCTTGACGACCTCGAAGATCCGTTCCGCCTCTATCGTTGCCATACCATCATGAACTGCGCCAATGCCTGCCCCAAGGGCCTGAATCCGGCCAAGGCGATTGCCGAAACCAAGAAAATGATGGCGGAGCGCCAGATTTGAACGACGGCATAGAGGCGCCGCTGCCACCCGCCTATTTCGACGCTCAGGCGCAAGACGGCGGCTGGCTGAGCTGGAACCTGAACGACAAGACGCGGTTCAACTCTTTTATCGAGCCTCTGGCGGTCCGCCCCGAAGCACCGCTGCCCGATGGCCGCCCGCGCGCCCGCATCCGGATGCATCCCACGCGCAAACACAGCAATTTGGGCGATAATGTGCATGGCGCGGTAACGCTGTCGCTGATCGACGTGGCGCTGTTCGCCGCCGCGCATCAATTCGGCTCGCTCAATGCCGGCTTTTCTGTGACACTCGATCTGGGAACGCAATTCATCGGGGGTGGCCGGCTGGGCGAACCGCTTGATGCAGTTGTCGAACAGGTACGCGAAACCGGCCGCTTGATCTTCCTGCGCGGCATGGTGGTACAGGGACCGAATGACGAGCATATCGTTGCGTCCTTTTCCGGCACGATTCGCAAGGCATCCCAAGACAAGAAATGACCGGACTGCTCGCTGCCTATCAAGCGCTGGTTGCGGCAGGCGAGCTGAAACCTGATCCGGATCAGGCGCGGGCAGCCGCAAAGCTGGCAGATATCCAGCAACAACTGCAGGCCGTTCCTCCACGCGGCAGCACCTTGTGGCGTCTGCTTGGCAAGAAGCCGGAACCGGTTCGCGGTCTTTATCTGTGGGGTGGCGTTGGGCGTGGCAAATCGATGTTGATGGACCTGTTCTACGACAATGTGCAGATGAAGCGGAAGCGGCGGGCGCATTTCCACGAGTTCATGCTCGATATCCATGCCCGGCTGAAGGTTGAGCGCGAAAAGGAAAAGGGCGATCCGATACCGCCGGTGGTGGCATCGCTTGCCGATGAAGCTCGATTGCTCTGCTTCGATGAAATGGTGGTCAACAATATGGCCGACGCCGCGATCATGTCGCGGCTCTTTGCCGGGCTGTTCGACGCTGGCGTCACGGTCATCACGACATCGAACCGCCATCCCGATGATCTCTACAAGGATGGCTTGAATCGCCAGCTTTTCCTGCCCTTTATCGATCTGGTAAAGGTGCGGCTTGACGTCATGGCGCTTGATGGGCCCACCGATTATCGCCGCGACCGGCTTGGCCAGGCGCGCACGTGGCTGGTTCCCAATGGCCCCGAAGCGACCAAAGAACTGTCAGAAACCTTCTTCCACCTGACCGACTATCCGCCTGAGGACAGGTCTCATGTCCCGTCCGCCGAAATCGATGTCGGCGCAGGCCGGACCATGCATGTACCCAAGGCCCTGAAGGGTGTTGCGGTCTTCTCGTTCAAGCGGCTTTGTGCCGAGGCGCGGGGAGCAGCCGACTATCTGGCAATCGCGCGTCGTTTCCACACCGTGATCATTGTCGGCATTCCGGTCCTCGGGCCGCACAACCGCAACGAAGCAGCTCGCTTTGTGACGCTGATTGACGCCCTGTACGAATATCGGGTCAAACTGCTCGCTGCGGCAGATGCTGCGCCTGATGCGTTATATCCGGAAGGCGACGGCCGATTTGAATTTGAACGGACAGTGTCGCGCCTTATGGAAATGCAGTCCGAAGAATATCTGGCCGAAGGGCATGGCGCACGTTAGGCTGCGTGCAGGGAGAAAATGATGAAAAGGTACATATCGGCACTGTTGGGGGCAACGCTCCTGTGTTCGGCGGCACAGGCGCAAGATGCAAAACGGGCGGCGGAGCGCGATCTATTTGCCAAGATCGTCGAGATACCCACTGTCGAAGGTCGCACCGCCGAGTTCAAGAAGCTGACAACGCTGCTGAATGCCGAATTCCGCAAGGTGGGAATCACCAATGTCATCGTCAAAGACCATGACGGCACGCAAACCTTGATCGCGCGCTGGCCCGCCGCCAAGCCGAGCGGGAAGAAGCCGATCCTGCTGATGGCACATATGGATGTGGTTGAAGCAAAGGACAGCGATTGGAAATATCCACCCTTCAAGTTCCGCGAGGAGGGCGGCTGGTATCTTGGCCGCGGCGCCAATGATAACAAAGCGGGGCTGACCGGCATATTGATTGCGCTGCAATATCTGAAGGCCGAAGGCTTTCAACCGACACGCGACCTGATTGTCCTCTTTACCGGTGACGAGGAAACCACTGGAAATGGCGCACGGCGGGCAGCGACCGAATGGCGTTCGCTGATCGATGCCGAATATGGTCTCAACAGCGATGCTGGCGGTGGTTCGGTGTTCAAGGATGGGCGGCCCGAGCTGTTTGCGATGCAGATCGCCGAAAAGACCTATGCTGATTTCAAGCTGACAGCCATCAACCGTGGTGGCCATAGCAGCGCGCCCCGACCGGATAACGCCATCTACGCGTTGTCGAATGCGTTGACCGCGCTCGAAGCGCATCGCTTTCCTCCGATGATCAACGATGCAACCCGTGCAGGTTTTGCCTTGCTCGCCGAGAAGGACGGCGGGCAATATGGCGAACTGATCAAACGCTACCTCGCCGATCCCACAGACCGGGAGACGGCGGACTTAGTCGAGGCGAATGATCCGGGAAGTACGCGTACCCGCTGTGTAGCGACGATGCTGTCAGGCGGGCATGCCCCCAATGCTCTGGCCCAAAAGGCCGAGGCAAATGTCAATTGCCGTATCTTCCCGGGCGTGAAGGTAGAGGAAGTGCGGCAACAATTGCAGGCACTGGCTGGCCCCGATGTGACAGTTGCGGCGGTTGAAGGATCGCAAACTCCTGAAACTGCACCCACCCCGATCCGGCAGGATGTGCTCGATGCCTATAAGGCCGCCGTTGCAACCCGGTTCAAAGGCGCGCCCGTTGTTCCCTATCAGTCGGCAGGGGCCACCGATGGGGCGTTCCTGCGGGCCAATGGCATAGCGGTATATGGTTTTGGCGGACTGTGGGGCATCGTCGGGGAACGAGAAGGCGCACACGGACTCGACGAGCGCGTCTATGCTGATGGCTTTCACGACCAGATACCGATTTGGATGGACATGCTGAAGCGCGTAGCGGGCTGAAAATATACAAAGTCGACACCAAGGAGCATGCAAGTCGCACCCCTTATAGCTATTGCGAACTATTATCATAAAAAGCCTTAACTTAGGCCTTTTATAGGGTTGCCGTAAGGTTCGAATCGGCCTAACGCGCCCTTAATTCCCTTAACGGCACGTCCCGTGCGGATGGCGCGTGCCTCAGGCCCAAAGGAAGGACATTGATAATGGCCCGCAAGAAGATCGCGCTCATCGGCGCAGGCAATATTGGCGGCACGCTCGCCCACCTCGCTGCTCAAAAGGAACTCGGCGACATCGTCTTGTTTGACGTTGTTGAAGGCGTGCCGCAGGGCAAGGCGCTCGACCTTTCACAGTGCGGACCAATCGAGGGCTTCGACGCAAAGATCATCGGAACGAACGACTATAAGGACATCGCCGGTTCAGACGTCATCATCGTCACCGCCGGGGTCGCGCGCAAGCCGGGCATGAGCCGTGACGATTTGCTCGGCATCAACTTGAAGGTCATGAAAGCAGTCGGCGAAGGCATCAAGAACAATGCCCCCAACGCTTTTGTCATTTGCATCACCAACCCGCTCGACGCCATGGTCTGGGCCTTGCGCGAATTTTCGGGCCTGCCGCATAACCGCGTTGTCGGCATGGCAGGCGTGCTCGATTCGGGCCGCTTCAGCCATTTCCTGGCCGAGGAGTTCAACGTCTCGGCGCGCGACGTCACCACCTTCGTCCTCGGCGGCCATGGCGACACGATGGTGCCTGTCGTGCAATATTCGACCGTCGCGGGTATTCCCGTTCCAGACCTGATCAAGATGGGCAAATCAACGCAGGAGCGCATCGACGCCATCGTCAAGCGCACCCGCGGCGGCGGCGGCGAAATCGTCGCGCTGCTCGGCACCGGCTCTGCCTATTACGCCCCCGCGACCAGCGGTATCGCCATGGCAGAAGCCTATCTGTTCGACCAGAAGCGCCTGCTGCCCTGCGCTGCCTATGTGGATGGCAAATATGGCCTTGATGGCCTTTATGTCGGCGTGCCCTGCATCATCGGTGCCGACGGCATTGAGGAGATAGTCGAAATCGCGCTCGACGACGAGGCAAAGGGCAATCTGCAGGTCAGTGTCGATGCAGTCAAGGAACTGCTCGTCGCCTGCAAGAATATCGATCCCACACTGCAATAAGGTGCTGGGCGCGGCGCTCCTGATGCTGGCGGCACCTGCCGCCAGCCAGCCCTATCCGGCTACAGAGGTGCTTGATGCCTTTCGGACAGCCTGCGCAAATACGCGGAAGTTCGAAAAGCTCGAAAAGCAACTGCCCAAAAAGGGCTGGGAGGCTTTGCCTGCAGGCAGCGAACCGCGCATCGCGCAGTTGGTGTCCAAAGGCAGGGCAGCGCTCGAGGATGGCGAGAGACTTGATGGCCATGAATATCGCAAGTCGGTTGCGGGCCGACAACTCTATCTGGTCACCAGCCGGGTGACTGACGAGAGCGGTATCTGGGCAAGCGGATGTCGCCTGTATGATTTTGACGCCGGTGCGCCGATTGCGGACGCAACGCTGGTTAAATGGATGACGCGTGAGCCAACCCATAAGGAAGAGCTGCCTAATGGTGGCGTAATCCGCAAATGGGAGCCGGGCTGGCGCAGCGGAGTAAGCGTGGATGTAGATTTCGCCGGACATGGCGGCGAGTTCAACGAAAAATTTGGTTTGTCGGGCGTCGTGATGATCGCCTCTTCGATTGGAGGATTTTGAATGTCGATTTTAATCAACAAGAATACAAAGGTCATCACCCAGGGCATGACGGGCGCGACCGGCCTGTTCCACACCGAAGCAGCGCTGGCCTATGGCACGCAGATGGTCGCAGGCGTCACCCCCGGCAAGGGCGGCGAAACGGCTCTTGGCCTCCCCATCTATGATACTGTCGCCGAAGCCAAGGCTTTGACCGGCGCAACCGCCAGCTGCATCTATGTGCCGCCGCCATTTGCAGCCGACTCGATCCTCGAAGCGATTGATGCCGAGATGGAACTGATCGTCTGCATCACCGAAGGCATTCCAGTGCTCGACATGGTCAAGGTAAAGCGCGCGCTTTCGGGTTCGAAATCGCGCCTGATCGGGCCGAACTGCCCCGGAGTCCTGACCCCCGATGAATGCAAGATCGGTATCATGCCGGGCAGCATCTTCAAAAAGGGTTCGGTCGGCGTCGTCTCGCGTTCAGGCACGCTGACCTATGAAGCCGTGTTCCAGACCACAAATGAAGGCCTGGGCCAGACCACGGCCGTCGGCATTGGCGGTGACCCGGTCAACGGCACCAACTTCATCGACGTGCTCGAGCTGTTCCTGGCTGATGACGAAACCAAATCGATCATCATGATCGGCGAAATCGGCGGCGACGCCGAAGAGCAGGCAGCACAGTTCCTGATCGACGAAGCGAAAAAGGGTCGCAAGAAACCGATGGCCGGCTTCATCGCCGGGCGCACCGCACCTCCGGGCCGCCGCATGGGCCATGCCGGTGCGATCGTTTCGGGCGGCAAAGGCGATGCAGAATCGAAGATCGCAGCGATGGAAGCTGCCGGCATCCGCGTGGCCGCTTCGCCCAGCGAACTTGGCACCACGCTCGTCGAGGCCCTTAAAGGCTAAAAAGGGACGGCATTTTCCTCCTCCCCGGGAAAGGCAAGGCCAATGGGTTTTGAGAATCACGAATTTGAAGCGGAGCGCGGCCCAAGCTGGCAGCGCCCCAACTGGCGCTTCGGCGAAACCGACGATCTGACCGGTGCGCTCGACCCCACGCAAATGGCGGTCGAGATCAAGGCGGCGGCAAAGGCAGCGGGCAAGCCGATCGCGCAGGGCGATGCTGTCGCCGCTGCTGGCGATTCGATCCGCGCGATGATGCTGGTGCGCACCTATCGTGTGCGCGGGCATCTGGCCGCCAATCTCGATCCGCTGGGCCTTTCGAAGCAGGACATCCCGGCGGACCTTGACCCTGCCTATCATGGTTTCACCGACGCGGACCTCGACCGCCAGGTCTATGTCGGCGGCACGCTGGGCTTTGAATGGGTCAGTGTCCGCGAACTCGTCGCCACGCTACGTGCAAATTATTGCGGACCCGTTGGCCTTGAATATATGCATATCGCCGATGTCGAGGAGCGCCGTTTCCTGCAGGAGCGGATGGAAGGCCGCGACGCCGCGATTTCCTTCACTCCGGAAGGCAAGAAGGCCATCCTCGCCAAGGTGATCGAGGCCGAGCAATATGAGAAATTCCTCGCCAAAAAATATGTCGGCACCAAGCGCTTCGGCCTTGATGGCGGAGAAGCGATGATCCCGGCGCTCGAAGCCATCATCAAATATGGCGGCCATCTGGGCGTGCGCGAAATCGTCTATGGCATGCCGCATCGCGGCCGCCTCAACGTGCTCGCCAATGTGATGGCCAAGCCCTATCGCATCATCTTCCACGAATTTTCGGGCGGCTCTGCCAACCCCGAAGATGTCGGCGGTTCGGGTGATGTGAAATATCACCTCGGCACCTCGACCGACCGTGAATTTGACGGCGTCAAAGTCCATATGTCGCTGGTTCCCAACCCGTCGCACCTTGAGGCGGTGAATCCGGTGGTGCTCGGCAAGGTCCGCGCCAACCAGACGATCCGCGACGATCTGGGCAAGCACGAACAGGTGCTGCCGGTGCTGCTCCACGGCGATGCCGCCTTTGCTGGACAAGGCATCGTCTGGGAATGCCTCGGCTTCTCCGGCATCCGTGGGTACAACACCGGTGGCTGTATCCACTTCATCGTCAACAATCAGGTCGGCTTTACCACCAGCCCGCAATTCGCGCGCTCTTCGCCCTATCCGAGCGATGTGGCCAAGGGTGTGCAGGCGCCGATCTTCCACGTCAATGGCGACGATCCGGAGGCGGTGACCTTTGCCTGCAAGATGGCAATCGAGTTCCGCCAGCGTTTCCACCGCGACATCGTGATCGACATGTGGTGCTATCGCCGCTTCGGCCACAATGAAGGCGACGAACCCGGTTTCACCCAGCCGCTGATGTACAAGGTGATCAAGGGCAAGCCGGGCGTGAGCGAAGTCTATGCCGCACGGCTGCAGGCCGAAGGCGTGATCGACGCCAATTGGGCTGCTGAGCACACAATGCGCTTCACCCAGATCCTCGAGCAGGAATTTGAAGCGGGCCAGACCTACAAGGCCAATGATGCTGACTGGTTCGGTGGACGTTGGGCGGGCTTCAACAAGCCTGCCGATCCGGAAACCTCGCGACGCAATGTGCCGACGGGTATCACCAAGAAACTGATGGACGGCCTTGGCCGCATCCTGACAAGTGTTCCGGAAGGCCACAGCATCCACCCGACATTGGGGCGCGTGCTGGAGGCCAAGAAGAACATGTTCGCCAGCGGTGAAAATTTCGACTGGGCGACCGGCGAGGCTCTCGCGTTCGGATCACTGCTATCCGAAGGTTTCGGCGTGCGTCTTTCTGGCCAGGATTCGGGTCGCGGCACGTTCAGCCAGCGCCACGCCGTCTGGGTCGATCAGACCAATGAAGCCAAATATATACCGCTATCGACCGTCCCGCATGGCCGGTTTGAAGTCTATGACAGCCCGCTCTCCGAATTCGGCGTGCTCGGCTATGAATATGGCTTTGCCGGAGCCGATCCCAAGACGCTGGTGATGTGGGAAGGCCAGTTCGGCGATTTCGTCAACGGCGCGCAGACGATCATCGACCAGTTCATTGCGAGCGGGGAATCCAAGTGGCTCCGCGCCAATGGCCTTGTCATGCTGTTGCCGCACGGCTTTGAAGGTCAGGGGCCGGAGCATAGTTCGGCACGTCTCGAACGCTTCCTGCAGCTGTGCGCCGAGGACAATATCCAGGTGGCCAACTGCACGACGCCTGCCAATTTCTTTCACTTGCTGCGGCGCCAGATGCACCGCACCTTCCGCAAGCCGCTTGTCGTCATGACGCCAAAATCGCTGCTACGGCACAAGCTGGCAGTTTCAAAAGCCGAGGATTTCCAAGGCGAAAGCCATTTCATGCGAATCCTTTCGGACCCATGGGCGCCGGCGGACAAGGATGTGAAGCGGCTCGTGCTCTGCTCGGGCAAGGTCGCCTATGACCTGATGGAGGCACGCAACGCGGCGGGTGACACGAACACCGCAATCGTCCGGCTTGAGCAGCTTTATCCCTTCCCCGGTGAGCCGCTGATTGTCCGCCTGAAGCGTATGGCGAATCTCGAAGAGGTCGTCTGGGCGCAGGAAGAACCGCAGAATAATGGCAGCTGGTTCTTTGTGGAACCGTTCATCGAAGCCTGTCTGGCCGAAGCCAAGGTTGGTCCGGCACGCGCGCGATATGCCGGACGCAAGGCGAGCGCTTCGCCTGCAACGGGGCTGATGAAGCGCCACCAGGCAGAGCAGGCGGCATTGATAGCCCATGCGCTGGGCCATGGCGTCCGCGACGAAATCCGCCGCCAGCGCACGTCTAAAAAGAAATAATCTCCGCCCAAGGAGCGAATGATATGAGCACCGAAGTCAAAGTCCCCACGCTGGGTGAATCGATCACCGAAGCCACGCTCGGCCAATGGCTGAAAAAGCCCGGCGAGGCTGTGGCTGCCGACGAACCCATTGCCAGCCTTGAAACAGACAAGGTTGCGGTCGAAGTTCCCGCGCCCGCCGCTGGTGTGATGGGCCAGTATCTGGTTCAGGAAGGTGATACGGTCAATGTTGGTGCTGTCATCGGCAGCATCGAAGCCGGTTCCGGCGCGCCCGCTGCCGCTTCGGCTCCTGCGGCTGCCCCTGCGGCAACGCCTGCACCGGCGGCAGCCATCGCCGAAGCGGCACCCGCCGCCTCGGCAGACCTGACGCTGTCTCCTGCCGTGCGCCGTCTCGTGCTCGAACTCGGTATTGATCCGACCAAGGTCAAAGGCAGCGGCAAGGATGGTCGCCTGACCAAGGAAGATGTGCTGGCAGCAGCCAAGGGTGGCGCACCTGCGGCCCCGGCTGTCGCGCCCGCTGCAGCGGCACCTGTCACCGCCACCGCTGGCGAACGCCGCGAAGAACGCGTCAAGATGACCCGCCTGCGCCAGACCATCGCCAAAAGGCTGAAGGATGCGCAGAACACGGCAGCCTTGCTCACCACCTTCAACGATGTCGACATGTCGGCGGTGATGGAAGCGCGCAACCGCTATAAGGACAGCTTTGAAAAGAAGCATGGCGTAAAGCTGGGCTTCATGAGCTTCTTCACCAAGGCAGCGTGCCTCGCGCTCAAGGATTTTCCGGCGGTCAACGCGCAGATCCAGGGCGATGAAATCATCTATCACGACTATGTCGACATGTCGGTTGCGGTCTCGGCACCCAATGGCCTGGTCGTTCCCGTCGTCCGCAATGTCGATCAGCTGGGCTTTGCCGATATCGAGAAGGCGATCGCCGATCTCGGCAAGCGCGCCAAAGACGGTGCATTGACCATGGAAGACATGGCCGGCGGCACCTTCACCATTTCGAATGGCGGGATTTTCGGCGGCCTGATGTCGACCCCGATCATCAATCCCCCGCAATCCGCCGTGCTCGGCCTGCACCGCATCGAAGATCGCCCGGTCGTGCGCGACGGCCAGATCGTCATCCGCCCGATGATGTATTTGGCACTCAGCTATGACCACCGCATCATCGACGGCCGCGAAGCGGTAACCGCGCTCAAGACGATCAAGGAAGCGATTGAAGACCCCACCCGCTTGCTGATCGACCTGTAAGGAACAGACCATGGCAGATTTTGACCTGATCGTTATCGGTGCCGGCCCCGGCGGCTATGTTGCGGCCATCCGTGCAGCGCAATTGGGGCTGAAGACGGCGTGCGTTGAAAGTCGCGAGACTTTGGGCGGCACCTGCCTCAATGTCGGCTGTATTCCGTCCAAGGCGATGTTGCATGCATCCGAGCTTTACAGCGAGGCCGCCAGCGGCGCGCTCGCCAAGCTCGGCGTCAAGATCGACAAGATGAGCCTCGACCTCGACACCATGCACGGCCAGCGCCGCGATGCGGTGAAGGGGCTGACCGGCGGGATCGAATTCCTGTTCAAGAAGAACAAGGTCGAATGGATCAAGGGCCATGCCGCCTTCACCTCGGCCAACGCCATCGAGGTTGCGGGCAAAAGCTATACCGCCGACAATTTCATCATCGCCACCGGTTCTTCGGTTACGCCGCTGCCCGGCGTTGAAGTCGATAATGCCAAGGGCATTGTCGTCGATTCAACCGGCGCACTCGAACTGCCCAAGGTGCCCGACCATCTGGTGGTCATCGGCGGCGGGGTGATCGGGCTCGAGCTAGGCTCGGTCTGGCGCCGCTTGGGTGCCAAGGTCACGGTGGTCGAATATCTCGACCAGATCCTGCCCGGCATGGACGGCGACGTCCGCAAGGAAGCCAACAAGATTTTCAAGAAGCAGGGTTTTGAATTCAAGCTTTCGACCAAGGTTACCGGTGCACAGGTGAAGGGCAAGAAAGCCACGCTGACCGTCGAACCTGCAGCGGGTGGCGCCAGCGAAACCATCGAGGCCGATTGCGTGCTTGTCTCCATCGGTCGTCGCCCCAATACCGATGGCCTCGCGCTCGACAAAGCCGGTCTTTCAGTCAACGCGCGCGGTCAAATCGAAATCGACCATGATTTCCGCACGGCGGTCCCCGGAATCTGGGCTATCGGCGATGTCGTCCCCGGGCCGATGCTCGCGCACAAGGCCGAGGATGAGGGCATTGCCTGCGCAGAAAATGTCGCTGGACTGACCGGCATCATAAATCATGACGTCATCCCCTCCGTGGTCTACACTTGGCCTGAAATAGCAGGCGTCGGCCTGACCGAAGAGGCCGCGAAAGCGAAAGGCGAGATCAAGGTCGGCAAATTCCCGATGATGGCGAACAGCCGCGCCAAGACCAACCATGAGCCCGACGGTTTCGTGAAGGTCATCTCCGATGCCGCGACCGATCGTGTCGTGGGCGTATGGTGCATTGCGAGCGTCGCGGGCACGATGATCGCTGAAGCGGCCTTGGCGATGGAATTCGGCGCGACGTCGGAAGACATCGCCTACACCTGCCATGCGCACCCGACCCATTCGGAAGCGCTGAAGGAAGCCGCGATGGCGGTGCAGGGCAAACCGATCCACATGTGATGGAAAATGGCGTCGCCGAGATCGCACCGGCGCTGATTGCAGCGCTTGACCTGTTCGGTATCGCTGTCTTTGCCGCTTCTGGTGCGCTCGCCGCTGCCCGGTTGAAACAGACGCTGGTCACCTTTGCCTTTTTCGCGCTGCTCACCGGAGTCGGCGGTGGCACGGTCCGCGATCTGCTGATCGGCGCGCCGGTATTCTGGGTGCAGGACTGGCGCTTTCCGGCAACCTGCCTGGCAACTGCATTACTCGTCTGGATAACCCCCGTCCGCATCTGGAGCCCGCGCGCGCTTGACTGGTTCGACGCGGTGGGGCTCGCGGTCTATTCGGTCTTCGGTGCCTGGAAGGCGGCCAGTCTTGGGATCGGACCGCTGCCTGCAATGATGATGGGCGTGATTACCGCCTGCGTCGGCGGCGTCATCCGCGATATGCTGGCGGGCGTTCCGTCAATCATATTGCGACCGGAGCTGTATGTGACCGCATCGGCATTGGCGGCAGGTCTTTATGTTCTGCTCTTCTGGTTCGGTATGCCGATAATATTGGCCGCCGCCATAAGTGCGGCCGCAGGCTTCGCATTACGTGCGGCGGCCATCCACAAGGGATTGGCCATTCCGGCCTATAAAGGATGAGCGCATGAAATATGCCACGCTGCACAAATGGCATATCTGGCTTGGCTGGCTGGTCGGCGTGCCGCTGATTCTTTGGACTGCGTCCGGGCTGTTCATGGTTGCGCGTCCGATCGAGGAAGTGCGCGGCGAACATCTGCGCGCCAAGCCAGCACCGATAGCTGCAATCGCAGCGACAGCTCCATTCCTCGGCGGACGTACTGTCGAGAAACTCACGCTCGAACAGCGCGCAGACGGTCCGGTCTGGATCATTCGCTATACCGATGGCGGCGAACGGCGGGCAGATCCAACAACGGGTAAGTTGCTGCCCAAGCCCGGTGCACGCGAGGTGCGGGCGCTCGCCGAAAGCTATTATCGCGGGAAGTCAGCGGTCGCATCTGTCCAGCTCTTTCCTGCCGACAGGGAGCCGATGGAGCTGCGCCGCGGGCGTCCGGCATGGCAGGTGGCGCTAAAGGACGGAACCAACCTCTACGTTGACGCCGAAAGCGGCAGCCTGCTCGCGGTGCGTACCCCACAGTGGCGTACTTTCGATTTCATGTGGGGGTTGCACATCATGGACCTGCAAACACGTGAGGATAGCAGCCATCCGATTCTTATCGGCTTTGCGGGGCTGTCACTGATCAGTCTGTTGATGGCATTCTGGCTTTTGATTGTACGCCAGCGTCGAAAATCGGCGGCATCCAGATAAAGAAACGCCCGCGCCGGAAATGCCGGTCGCGGGCGAAGCAGCAGCAGGTTTCGGGTCGCAGAAAGCCTACTGCTTGGGGAAATTTGAGGCGGAACCAATTGCCCTAACCCCCAACGACTCGAATTTTACAACGACTCAACTTATCCACAAAGCGAATCCGGCGCGCGCATTGACGCGACAGGCCATCACGCGGGAATCAAAAGGGATTATCTTCGGGATTATGCTTAACCCCGACGCGTGCAAAGGATTGTAATTTAACGAATCGATTGCGAAGTCGGCGACTCGACCACAACAGCCTTGCTTTCATAGCTCTTAGTCTCGGCACTTGCCGGACGAACCAGTGCAATACCTGCTAGGCCCAGCGCGAAACCACCGGCAAGGCTCAGGAACAGGTCAGAACGGAAAAAGGCGATCATACGGGTCATCGAAGGGCTTCAAGTCTGGAGTCGAAATTTCGATGCCGCCGCTAGAGCAGCATCGACGCTTTCTCAACCATGACGCTGGTTAAGCCCGACTTAACAACTGGCTATTTGCGGTCAAACGAGTGCTGCGCACGCCGACTGGATTCGGGTGCACGCTTCCTTGAGCGCTTCGTTCGATGTCGCATAGCTGATGCGGAAACCCGGCGAGAGGCCGAAAGCCGCGCCGTGTACCGCAGCGACATTCCAGTCTTCGAGGAAATAGTCGATCAGGTCGGCGTCGGTTTCGATTTTCTTGCCCTTTGGCGTTGTCTTGCCCATCACGCCGCTCGCATCCGGATAGACATAGAAAGCACCTTCGGGCGTCGGGCAGCTCAGGCCAGGTGCATCGTTGAGCATCGCCACCACCAGATCGCGCCGCTCCCTGAACTTGGCGTTGCGTTCCTTGAGGAAGTCTTGCGGGCCGTTGAGCGCGGCAGCCACAGCATATTGGCTGATCGAGCAAGGGTTGCTGGTCGATTGCGACTGCAGATCGCCCATCGCCTTGATCAGCCATTCGGGGCCGCCGGCATAGCCGATGCGCCAACCGGTCATGGCATAGGCCTTGGACGCGCCATTCATGGTCAACGTGCGGTCGTACAGATCGGGGCAAACCTGGAGCATCGTCGCGAAAGGCTGCTGTGCGTACCAGATATGCTCATACATATCGTCGGTCAGCAACAGGACATGCGGGTGCTTGAGCAACACTTCGCCCAGTGCCTGCAGTTCGAGCGCAGTATAGGCAGCGCCTGTTGGGTTCGAAGGCGAATTGAGGATCAACCAGCGGGTCTTGGGGGTGATCGCGGCATCCAGCTGTTCGGGCGTAATCTTGTATCCCTGATCCGCGCCTGCCAGCAGCACGACCGGCGTTCCCCCTGCAAACTGGACGATATCGGGATAGCTGACCCAATAGGGCGCGGGGATGATCACCTCATCACCCTTGTCGACGGTCGCCACCAGCGCGTTGAAAAGGGTGTGCTTGCCGCCCGCATTCACCGTGATCTGCTTAGTGGTGTAGTCAATGCCATTGTCGCGCTTGAACTTTGCCTGGATCGCCAGCTTGAGTTCAGGGATGCCATCGACGGCAGTATATTTGGTCTTGCCCGAACGGATCGCTTCGATTGCCGCATCCTTGACGAAGTCGGGTGTATCGAAATCAGGCTCCCCAGCGGAAAGGCCGATCACGTCCAAGCCGCGCGCTTTCATTTCCAGCACGCGGCCCGACATGGCGAGCGTGGGGGAGGGCGCGATGCGGCCGAGGGCGGCGGAGAGCCTGTCGATCATTTCTTATTCCCGAAGCTAGTTTGGACGAAGCAAGATTGCGCGCCTGCCCCTAGAGCGAGCGCGGAAATTACGCAACCCTTGTGGCCGGAATCAAGCCGCGCAAACTGTTGCCGAGGAGGAACCCATTTGCAAGGTCGGCAACGGTCAACTCGGCTTCAAATGCCTTTCCGCTTTCGATGAGATCGCGGCGCAAAACCGAGGGCAAAAGACCGCGTTGAAGGGGCGGCGTGAGCAAACGCCCGTCGCGTTCCACAAACAGGCAGGTGAAACTGCCTTCGGTCAAATAGCCTTGCTTGTCGTGGAAGAGAATTTCGGATGTGCCCGCCGCTTTGCGCGCATCATCGTAAAAGGCCCGATCGGTCGTCTTGTGCCGTAAACGAAAATCCTGATTGTCGACAGGCAGCGGAACAACGGAAACCTGCCAGCCAGCCAGCGGCGCAGGTGCATCTCCAATCTCGATTGCCAATGCGCCGCTGGGCGAGGCAAGCAGTCGTATCCTGGCGTCATGATCGAGATGGAATGTCGCCGCATGCAGCCGGTTACGCGCCTCATGCCGGTCAAACTCGAAATCGAGTGCTTGTGCACTTGCCTTCATCCGCTCCAGATGCAGCTCCAGCCGCAATATCCCGGCGGCCGGTTCGAACCGCATGGTTTCGATCAGATCAAAATCGCGTCGCTGCACCCGCGCAAATTCCCCCTTGGCCAGACATTCTGCCCATTCGGTTGCAACTTCGGAATCCGCAACCACCCCCGAACCAAGTCCCAAGCTTGCCTGCTTGTCGGCTTCGTTCAAGTGAAATGTGCGGATGGCAACGTTGAACGCGGCATCGCCATTGGGATCGATACGCCCGATTGAGCCGCAATAGATCCCGCGCGGGCTGGTCTCTACCTCGTCGATAATCTCCATCGCGCGGATCTTCGGTGCACCGGTAATCGAACCACAAGGATAAATTGCGCGAAGCAATTCGAACGCATCCTTGCCATTGTCCAACTCCGCCGTAACCGTTGAGGTCATCTGGTGAACCGTGGGGTAGCTTTCCACCGCAAAAAGGTGCGGTACTTCCACCGAAGCGGCCTTGGCGATACGCGACAGATCATTGCGCAGCAGATCGACGATCATCAAATTCTCGGCACGCTGCTTGGGATCGGTGCGCAATTCGTCTGCCAAAGCCTTGTCAGTAATCGGATCTGCTCCGCGTATGGCGGTTCCCTTCATCGGCTTTGCCGTAACCCGGCCGTCACGCAGCGCGAAGAACAACTCTGGTGAGAAGGAGAGAAACCAGTCCTGCCCAGTCCAGATCACGCCACCATAGCCGGCCGCCGCTCGTGGTCGAATTGCCGCATAGAGCGCGAGCGGATTGCCCGCATAACGCGCGCTTGCCCTGAAAGTCAGGTTTGCCTGGTAGATATCCCCTGCCGCTATATAGTCTTCGACCGTATCAAACGCGGCGCCATAGGCGGCGCGACTGATCGAGGGCCGCATCGCACCCAACCAGCTGCCATCGGGTTCGGGCAACAGGCTTGGAACTGTGTCCGCCTCGATTTCTTCACAGCCGTCGAAAATGCCGAACCAGCAGAGTGATGTTGGCATTTGCCGCCCTGCAAGCTTCCCCGACAGTTTCGGTTCAAGTACAAATCCAGCTTCGTAGGACAGAAATCCTGCGACGTGCCTCTCTGCCTGTTGAGCCTGCTTTAGCTCTTCAAAAGCACGTTCCAGTTCAACTGCATCGGTTGCGACAATCGTTCTTTGTGGCCTCGTGTACAACCGGGCAGGCGACGCATTGCAACGCCGTGCATCATCAAGCAGGACAAAGGGCACGGTCGCGTCAATCATGGTGGACGCTATAACGGCTTTAACGATTTGGAAAAGGCTGGAGCGGGTGAGGGGGAGTCGCAGACGAACGCGCATCGCGCGGATAATCGAACCCGGCGCGTTCGAAGAAAGGGCTGGAGCGGGTGAGGGGAATCGAACCCCCGTCGTCAGCTTGGGAAGCTGCTGCTCTACCATTGAGCTACACCCGCGATTCGTTCGCCTAGATAAGCATGGAAAGCGGTGCGCGCCAGTCTGCTATGACAGGTCTTCCGGTCGATTGATGTTCCGCAAAGGGGTGTCAAGTTCCACCCGTCGCGCGCCGATCTGGGCCGCGAACCCATAGACTGAGCGGTTTGCGGAATCCGAAAGCCAGTCGAGCAGCTCGTCACGCACCGATACCGGCCATAGACCGACAATCGGCAAATCAGCTACTATCGCAGGACCGGGTCCCAGCCACTTTTCCAGATCGTCGGGCAGCCCAATAACGTCACAGCTTGAACTCAACACTGCATCAAAATCATGACGCCATGCATGATCCAGGGCGCCTGCAAGGCCGCCAAGCGGGCCAATCCCCACCTCCGGCAAATCGGCGACCTTGGGAAGCCCTGGCCATTCGCGCCCCGCAACAACCAGTCCGGCGACCTGCGGTCGCAAGGCATCGGCAACATGGTCAAGCAGCGCCTGTCGTTCGAAAAGCGCTTCGGCCTTGTCCGATCCAAAGCGGCGCGATTGCCCGCCTGCGAGGATAGCCCCCAAAACTCTCAAAAGCGCAGCCTCATTTCAGCCGCTCAGCGTGCCAGGCGAGATGATCGGCCATGAAAGTGGAGATGAAGTAATAGCTATGGTCATAACCGGGTTGCATCCGGATCGTCGCTTTCTGACCGGCCTTGGCGCATGATTCTTCAAGGAGGTGTGTTTTCAACTGCTCGGCGAGGAAATTGTCGGCTTCGCCCTGATCGACCAGCAGGTCCGGAAAACGTGCGCCGCCGTCTATCAGCGCACAGGCATCATATTCCGACCATGCTGCGCGATCCTGTCCTAGATAGCCAGCCAGCGCCTTATGCCCCCACGGCACCTGCGACGGCGCAACGATCGGCGCGAAGGCGGAGGTTGAACGAAAACGCCCCGGATTGCGCAAGGAAATCGTCAGTGCGCCATGCCCGCCCATCGAATGTCCCATGATACCCTGAGCAGCCATGTCGACCGGAAAGTTGTTCGCGATGAGTTCGGGTAATTCGCTCTCGATATAGCTGCGCATCCGGTAATGTTGGGCGAAAGGTGCCTCGGTTGCATCGACATAGAAGCCGGCCCCCAAGCCGAAATCATAAGCGCCTTCGGCATCGTCAGCCACACCCTCGCCGCGCGGCGAGGTGTCGGGCGCGACAAAGATCAGGCCGAGCTCGGCACAAGCACGCCGAAACTCGCCCTTCTCCGTCACATTGGCATGGGTGCAGGTGAGGCCTGACAGATACCAGATCGCAGGCAGTTTCAAGCCAGGGTCGTGGTCGGGCACATAGACCGAAAAAGTCATGCGAGTTCCGGTTTCGGCAGAGGCATGGGCATAAACACCCTGCGTTCCGCCGAAACTGCGATTGGTTGATAGCGTTTCGATTGTCATGTCGCTGCCAAAGCCTGTTGCGGCTGTCCGGTCAAGTTAGTTGCTTGCGGCAATCCGTTGCGAAGGTTTGAGCACAATCTGGCCCAAATCCACCGTGGGGCTCTTGCGATCGAGCGAAGCGGCAACACTAATTTCGGGTTGGACCCCAACAATGCTGGCCGCGACGGAACCCACCCGCAGGCGATACTGGCCATAAGGCACGCTTTCGAACAGGAAAAAGCCGTCATATTCGGCGCGCGTGGTCTTCACGACGCGCCCGGCCTTGTCGAGCAGCTCCAGATCGACGCCGTTCATCGCCTTGCCGCCTTCCTTGATCAGATAACCGCTGATTTCGCCTGCAGAGACGAGAGGGAGTTCGACAATGATAGGCACGCCGGGACGCGGGGTCACTACCATACCACTATTGGCGGGCTGGACAAAGGGATCAGGGAGGCTGCCCGCATCGATCCCGATAAGGATCGGCTTGTACGGCTCCAGCCCGCCGATGATGGTTTGGCCCTTGTCATCAGTAGCTTTCCCGCGACCATTGAGACCCGCGGTAATTTCTACAGCTTTTTCAACAGGTTCGCTCGATTGACGGATACCATCAGCGTTCAGATCCTGATAGACCAGCACTGCCGCCTGACCGCTTGACGCCAATTTGTCCGACGAGATGTGGAAGCCCTTGCCATGCGGGTTCGGGCCCATGCTGAAGGCAATACTCAGCTGCGCGGCAACCGCGCCATCGGTTGCGCCCGTGACCTGACCGGTCAATGCGAACTTGTCGAAATGCCGCGTATAGCCAAAAGTTGCACGCCCGCGCTTGTTGAGCGCGTCATAGCCCAGTTCGGCCCGCCAATTGGCTTTGTCGTCTGCACGCCATTCGCCCGTGATCCGCGATTCCTTGAAACCGCTGTCGCCCATCAAGCCAAAGCGTGCCTCACCGCGCAGGCGCAATCCGCCGACACGACCGCTCAGACGCAGCATTGCATCGAGCTTTTGTGGCGGATCGGTACCGAAGGCGAATTTCATCTGCTCCCAGATCAAATCAGTTGATGCATTTATATTATTGATATTAAACGATATTCTTGCTTTAGCTTCGAGCGAGCGATTGCCGTTCAGCCATTCGCGATAGGTCGCACTGACGCCATAAGGTATGGATTTATTGCCGATTTTCAGGCTGTGGTCGACCGAAAGCATATGCTCGGCACGCAAACCGGGCAGATATTGCTCGCTGCGGAAGCCGCCGAACAGCCAGAGCGATTGCGCCCCGACCATCGCTTGGCCAAATTGCCCCAGCATCTGTCCGCGAATGGCATAACCACCGTCAATATTGGCCGCTCCGGCCACTTCGATCAGCGTTGGGCCGACCGCGCGGCGGATCATCGCCTCGGCATAGCTGTCGCGACGCCCTTCATAGATCGAGCTGATTGCCGAGGCGCCGATCGAGGTCTTCGCATCTAGCCCGCGCTCGACACCAAAGCCGGCGCGCAGGCCATTATAGGGTCGGTCGTCGCTGTCACCGAAGTTGAACAGGTCACGCCCGGCGTCCTGGACCCCTGCCCAATAATAAGTTTCACGTGGCGGGATCGAATTGGCCCCGACCGGGATCATCCGGACGTCGCGCTTGATCTGCCCCTGCGGGCCATAGAGCACGACTTCCATCCGGTTTTGCCCATAGAGCAAAGGCACATCGAGAAATTCGTAGCGCCCGTCGCCGCGGCTCTGGAAATAGCCGATCAGCTGATCATTGCGGTACAGTTCGGCATCCCAGCCATCGGGCAATTCGCCACGGAAGCTGGTGCGATCAAAATTGTCGGGACGCGAGAGCGGCCGGTTGGTCACGAACAGGCCCCGGCCGGGTGTCGACTGGCTACCGACGAAAGAAGCGGGCAGATTTACGTCACCCACACCGAAATGCGTCGCCTTGAACGGACCAAGCAGATCACCTTCCGCGCTGGTGCGATAGGCGCGCACACGGAAACTTTCGGGAACGCCCTTTTCATTCGAGGAAAGTCGCGCATCGAAGGATGCGCCAGCAACCTCGCCGCTGGCGAAAATATCATAACGCGCGTTGAACTTGCCCGAACCCTGCGCTTCCTTGGTGAAACCGGTTGACGCCACGACGTCGACCGAGGGCGTGCGCCAGAAGCGATAGGCATCCTTGGCCTGCGGCAGGGTGCGTAGGTCAAATGTCGCGGCAGGGCGAACCTTGGCTGCGCGCTCCTTGCGTTCTTCGGCCATTTCGAAGGGCAATTTGCGATCCGCCTTGACCACCAGCAACGCATCGGAGAGATCGGGTGTCAGCGTTACTTCGAGCCAGCGGCTGAGCGCCTTGCTGTCAACACACCAGCCTTCGGGGGTGTCATAAATGTCCGACGCTGTAAGCGCCGAACTTTTGTTCATGATTTGTACTCTATTGGCTTCGCGGTCGAGGGTGAAGGTACGGCTTTCTTCAAACAACCAGCCAGTCGCGCGGCGCGACTTTTTGTCGAGCCGGACTGGAAGGTCGAATGCAATGATCAGATCGGCAAAATCGATGCAGGTGCCGACATCGGTCTGATAGCCACGCACGCCATCGCCGACGCGATAGCGACCGACGCGCACGTCAAGCAGCAGCTGGTCATCGTCATTGGCTTTCCATCCTGCCGCAAACGCAGGAACCACCGGGGCCAATAAGGCTCCGGTGGCTAGGGCCAGGGCTATAAAGCCCCGGCATAGTCTGGAAAGAAACGACGTCATGGCCGTTGCCGTTCTGGCTCAGCTCCGTTCGTTCAACGCACGACCGTCCGCAGTTCGGCGATCATCCCGCCGCCATTTTCCGGCGTGTCATGATAGGCGATGATCACCTCACTGCCGCGAATGGCCGCAGCCTCTTCGTCGCTGAGCGGTAGATCGACCTTGCGCTTGCCGATTTCGGGATAGATGGCGATACCCTTTTGCACGATGATCGGTTTCGCCTGACCAGGCTTCATCACGCGGAATTCGCCATAGACCGATCGGGTTCCTTTGCGGGTCGCATCAAGCTCAAGCACCGGACCATCCTCGTCGCGGCCCAAACGGGCGTTGGCGAGCGCGGCGGTAGCCGAGAGATTGCCTTTGCGGACAATGATGGGGATGGTGATGCCATAGAGCGGGATCAGCTGGATCTTGAGATCGCTCGCCCCTGCCTCATCGGTTACCGCCTGAGTCTTCGGAATCGCACGGAAGAGCATATGCACGCGATATTCACCATCGGGCAGGGTATCGGCGGGATTGAGGCCAATGCGGATCGACTGTGGCTGGTTGGGCGGCAGAGTCACGCGGCGCGGCGCATAGCGGACCAGCGCCAGTGCGGCCTTTTCGGCTTCGTTGGTTCCAGCCGGATCGATGTCCTCCAGACGGCCGTCTTCCCCCATCCGTTTGATCTCGAGTGAGATGCGATAGGTGGTTTCTTCGGCGCCGACATTGTTGAGGATCACTTGTGTGCCGCGCTTGCCATCGAGAATGACGCGTGTCGGCGCGACGAGCAAATCGCCAGCAGCCTGTGCGGGCGCACCCGACAAGGCCGCGATCGCAACCAGCCCGCTCAATGTAGCCACAGCCATATTCCGAAGAAACTTCATATATTTAACCTGTCTCATCTGGTCCAATGCGGATGGGAAACACGGGTTTCCCTCCATTTCGGACTAACAGGACATGGTTACCAAGCCGCTAACGATGCGGCGGGAACCAAGGAAAAACCCCGGCAAGCACTGGGCCTGCCGGGGTTTTTGAGGTCTGGTTGCAGCGCTATGGCTGCATTTCAGTTCTTATTGATATTCAGCGGTCACGTCGAACGTGCCGGTGTAGGTGCCTGCCATCTGGCTGGCCCCAAGTGAAATGGTACCACCAACGTAAACCGTTTCGGGTGTCGTTGAGCTGTAGGTAATGCTGCTGGTCGACAGCGCCAGGCCCGACAGCGGGATCGGGGTCGAACCCGACGGACCGACGAGTGCAGCGGGATTGCCAACAGTGAGATCAATAACTTCACCGTCAGTTGCCTGCGTTACCTGAAAGCTCGCGGGAGCACCGCCACTAATTGCGATAACACCCGAGGCCGTCGGAGTGGCGCCTGAAGCTGCAGCGATCGTTACGGTGCCACCAGCAGCGGAAGCAGCAACAACACCAAAATTAAGGTCAGTTACAGCCGAAAGCTCCACAGCAGCGAGAACCTGAACGGTGGCATCGGCCTGTTCAGTGGCAGCATAAGCGGCATTCGATACCATGCCGGTAGCGACGATTGCGCCAGCAAGCGCAAGCTTCATCTTGTTGATCATTTATCTGGTCCCTTTTGCGACAAACTAAAAAATTCGGAATGCCCCACTGCATTCACGGTCGCTTATGGACATCGAATCATAAGATGATGCTTCTGCGCATGGTTAACGCGCTATAGTTAATTCGCCTATAAAATGCATATAATACAATTATATATGGAATTAACGGTGCCGTTTTGTCGGTAAGACTTCGCCGTAAAATCGCGTAAATCTCTAAAATTGTTCGCCCGTCAAACGCTGGCACAGCATGTCGAGCTGATCGAGGCTGCGATACTCGAAGGTGACAGCGCCTGCCCCGCCCTGCCCCTTATGTGCGATCTTTACCTTGAGTCCTAGAAGGTCGCCCAAATGCTGTTCGACGGCGCGGATATCAGCATCGTTGTTCGAGCCTTGCTGAATACGCGGTTTGGGGGCCTTGCCCTCTTGGACACGCGAGCGGCGAACCAATGCCTCGGTCTGGCGAACCGACAGACCTTGCTTGACGACCACCGCCGCCAGACGGGCGCAATCATCGCTGCCCAGCAAAGCGCGCGCATGACCCATCGACAATTTGCCTTCGATCACCAGCTCGCGGACCAGCGTCGGCAATTCGAGCAAACGCATCATATTGGCGACGTGGCTGCGCGATTTCTCGACAATTGCTGCCAGCTCACTCTGGCTATGGCCGAAATCGTCGCACAGCTTGCGATAGGCATCGGCCTCTTCGATCGGATTGAGATCCTGGCGCTGGATATTCTCGATCAGTGCGATTTCGAGCGTTTCCTCATCGGAAAGCTCCCGGACAACTGCTTTGATTTGGTGCAACTGTGCCTTTTGCGCGGCGCGCCAGCGCCGTTCGCCTGCGACAATCTGATAGCCGCCGCCATGCGGACGCACCAATATCGGCTGGATCAAGCCGTGACGTTTGAGGCTGGCGGCCAGCTCCTGCAGCGATTCCTCACTGAAATGGCGGCGCGGCTGGGCGGGATTAGGATGGATGTCGGCAACGGCAATCGTCGAAACACCGTCCGTCGGTTGCGCTGTGCCAATAGCGGCAGGCTCTCCGCCGCCGGCGACCCGGCTTGCGCTGCGATCGAGTGATACTTCGCCCAAAAGCGCATCAAGGCCCCTGCCCAGCCCCATTTTCTTGCGCAGCGGCTTTTCCCCTTCGCTCATGCTGCCATCTCCTGTGCGGGCAAGCGCGCCAGCAATTCGCGCGCAAGACTCATATAGGCTTCCGAGCCTGAGCAGCGATGATCGTAAATCAGGGCCGGTAGGCCGTGGCTGGGCGCTTCAGACAGACGGACATTGCGGGGGATCACCGTTTCGAACACCAGATCGCCCAGACAGCTGCGTACATCTTCGGCCACCTGATCGGTCAGGCGGTTGCGCCGATCAAACATGGTGAGCGCCACACCCAGGATCGAAAGCGACGAGTTGAAGCGATTTTGGATGCGCTCAACTGTTTGTAAAAGCTGACTTAATCCCTCCAGCGCAAAAAATTCGCACTGCAGCGGTACCAGGATGGAATCTGCGGCCACCAACGCGTTGATCGTCAACATGCCCAGCGAAGGCGGGCAATCGATCAGGCAGACATCCCAGCGGCTTTCCTCGACTGCCAATGCTCTTTGCAATTTGTGTGCGCGATCGGGATGATCGACCAACTCGACCTCGACGCCCGACAGGTCGACTGTCGCTGGTAGGATATCAAGGCCCGGAATCATTGTTCCAGCTACCGCTTCGGCCAGCGTGGCTTCACCCATCAACAGATTATAGCTGCTATATTCACGATCAGATGATTTCACGCCGAGACCGGTCGAGGCATTGCCCTGCGGATCAAGATCAATCAGCAGGCAGCGGCGGCCACAGGCAGCCAAAGCTGTTGCAAGGTTGATGGCTGTCGTCGTCTTGCCAACGCCGCCCTTTTGGTTCGCAATGGCGATCCGGATCATCTCTTCCGCCGTCCTTTCGCCGCAGCACCGGCTCTAGCCCCGGATGCGGGCTGAATATTGGTTCCGCGCACTGTGCCCACCAAAATCCCTGCTTCGGGGTCGGTCACGCTGGGTTCGACCGAAAAGTCAAAATCCCACGCCTTTCGGGCTTCCTCAAGTTCATTAACCGCATTTCGACCCTTTGGCAGCAGCCATTTCGTCTTATCTGTGGAAAATCGCGCGGATAAATCGAGCAATTTGGGTAGAGGCGCGAATGCACGTGCGCTGATGACATCATATTTTTGCGTTTCGACACGCTCGACAGGCATGCCAGCAACTCTCGTTCGGCCTTCAAGACCAAGAAAGACGACTGCCCGGTTGAGATACTCGATGCGCTTTGCACGTGATTCGACCAGAACCACATGCCAGTCGCTGAGCAGTGCAACGACAATGCCGGGAAAACCGGCACCCGAGCCAAGGTCTATCCATTGGCCTGGTTCGGATGGCGCCAACATTAGTAATTGCGCGCTGTCGACTATGTGCCTTGCCCAGATATGGTCGAGTGTCGATGCAGAGATGAGGTTCTGCCTTGCAGCCTCTACCTTGAGAAAAGTGATAAACGCCTCGAGCTTTTCCCATGTTTCACGTGAAACATTGAAATTCTGATCCAGCCAGGTCCGGGCTTCATCCTCTGTCATGCAGCCTTCTTGTCGCTCGCTTGCGCGCGTTTCGCATGAACCAGAATCGCTGCCAGCGCAGCAGGTGTAATCCCGCGTATGCGGCTTGCGGCAGCCAAAGTGTCTGGCCGCGCACTGTCGAGCCGTTCGACCATTTCATTTGAAAGCCCGGCGATGGTCCGATAGTTCATATTGTCCGGAATGCGGATCCGTTCATTCGCGGCAAGATCGCGTAACTCCGCTGCCTGCCGGTCGACATATGGAGCATAACGACCGTCTTGCTCGAGCTCTGCTATAACATCCTCAGACCAGTCGAGTGCTGTTTCACGTGAAACAACTTCATCCGATGGCACGACACGCAAAAGTTCAGACAGGATTACATCGGGAAAACGAAGCCAATCGATAAGCGGCATCTTGCCGGAATCCCGCTTTACGGGAATGCCTTCAGCAATGAGTTGATCCGCAGTGGCGCTGGCTTGAAGAAGTGCGGACAAGCGTACTTTCTCAGCCGCCTTTGCTTGATATTGCGCCTGACGCTCGACACCGACCACGCCCGCTTCCATCCCCAGCGGAGTGAGCCGAGTTGTGGCATTATCGGCCCGCAGACGCAGTCGATACTCGGCACGCGCAGTAAGCATCCGATAAGGTTCGGTGACACCATGTAGGACCAGATCATCCACCATCACGGCAATATAGCTGTTGGAGCGGTCCAGCGCCGGCATTTCTTTGCCCAGTATAGCACTGGCCGCGCCCATCCCGGCAACCAGACCTTGCGCTGCCGCTTCTTCATAACCGGTGGTGCCATTGATCTGTCCAGCGCAATAAAGCCCTTCAAAATCCCGCACTTTCAAGGTTCGGTCGAGCGCGCGCGGATCGATATAATCATATTCTACGGCATAACCTGGAACAACCATTTCCACGGTCTCCAACCCTGCCATCGAACGTACCATAGCCAGCTGGACATCAGTGGGCAGCGAAGTTGAAATTCCGTTGGGGTAAATGAGATGGGTGTCGAGGCCCTCTGGTTCGAGAAAAACCTGATGGCCTTCGCGATCGCCAAAGCGGAAGATCTTGTCTTCGATCGAGGGACAATAGCGGGGGCCCTGCCCTTGGATCGCACCGCCAAATAAAGGGGAGCGATCGAGGCCGCCGCGAATGATATCGTGGGTTTGGGAATTGGTGCGGGTAATTGCGCAGAAGATCTGCGGGACATGGCGGCGCGCCGTCATCGCCGACATTGTCCAGCTTTCGGAATCAGAGGCCTGTTCATCGAGAACCGCCCAATTAATTGTCCGGCCATCCAACCGTGGCGGCGTACCGGTTTTCAGCCGCGCCATGGGCAGCCCTGCCCCCCGAACCTGCTCGGCCAGTTTCAGCGCGCTCTGCTCACCGATGCGTCCACCGGTCAGCCGTTCCTCACCGCGAAACAGCGCTCCGCCCAAGAAGGTGCCGGTGCACAATATGACGGCTTTTGCCACCAATGCCGTCCCATCCGAAAGATCGAGGCCTGCCACCTTGCGATCGCTACCTACCGCGAAACGAAGTGCGGCCGCCTCTCCTTCGATCACTGTCAGATTGGGTGTCGCCGCTACTTGACGGTGAATGGAGGCCTTGAACAATGCGCGGTCGGCCTGGATACGCGGGCCCTGCACTGCCGCACCTTTCGAGGCATTGAGCATGCGGTAATGAATCGCCGCATCATCCGCCGCGCGGGCAATCAACCCGTCAAAGGCATCAACCTCGCGTACGAGATGGCCTTTGCCCAGCCCCCCAATTGCGGGATTGCACGACATCGCGCCAATAGTGTCACGAGCAAAACTGACCAAGGCTGTGCGCACACCCATACGTGCAGCAGCGGTAGCCGCCTCCACGCCTGCATGGCCGCCGCCGATAACGACAACGTCAAAATCTGTGTCTGCCCGATTACTCATCGCCCGGCCGCATAGCGCACCCCGCGCTAAGGGTCAAAGCAAGTCGAAGATGTTCCACGTGGAACAACTGCTATTTGCCGATACAGAATCGTCCAAAAAGGGCATCGAGCATATCTTCGGTGCTCGCCCGACCGGTCAGCGTATCGAGAGCCAGCCGCGCCTGGCGCAGTTCCTCCGCCATGATCAAGGGATCATGGGCCTTGCTCGCATGCGATAAGAACAACGCCGTATCGCGCAGTAAGTGCCGCTGCCGCTGGTTGAGTGCGAAGGCATCAGGCGGAGGCAGCATCTCCCGCCCTTTGGAAACCAGAAGCGCAACCAGTTCGGCCATTCCTTGGCTGCTTTTGGCGGAAACAGTGACAGCCGCGGATTTTCGAACACGACCGTCCATATCCGACTTTGCTTCAATCTCGACCAGATTGGCATGCTTAGGCCCTTCACCCTCAGCGCCAAGCCACAGCACAATGTCCGCTTCCGCAATCGCCTGTGCAGCCCTTTCTATGCCGATGGCCTCGATGACATCCCCACTGTCATCACGCAAACCGGCAGTGTCGGTGAACAGGAATGGAATCCCCTCAAACGCAACCGGCACCTCAATCAGATCGCGTGTTGTGCCGGCAATGTCTGAAACGATCGCTGCCTCGCGCGCCACCAACGCGTTGAGCAAGGTGGACTTGCCGCTATTGGGCGGCCCAGCCAAAACGATCCGCAAACCATCGCGCAATTTTTCGACCGGCGGGAATTTCAGATGATCGGCGATGGCGTCATGAAGCAAAGTACAACTTTTTGATATTTTTGAATATTCTTGATCTCCAACATTGTCCTCGTCGGAGAAATCCAGTTCTGCCTCGAGCATTGCAGCCAGCCGCAGCAAGGCTTCACGCCACGCTTCTACCTGTTGACTGAAGGCTCCTCCGGCCATTGATGCAGCCGCTCGCCGTTGCCATTCGGTTTCGGCGGATAGCAGGTCCGCCAACCCCTCGGCTTCGTTGAGATCGATTCGGCCATTGGCAAAAGCGCGCCGGGTGAACTCGCCGGCTTCTGCGCGGCGCAGACCATCGATTTCTGACAGCGCAGTTTCAACCGCGCGCACGACTGCACGCCCGCCATGAAGATGGAGCTCGGCGAGGTCCTCCCCCGTCGCCGTTGCCGGACCGGAAAAGATCAAGACTAGACCCTGATCAAGCAATTCCCCGCTGGCAGGGCTTTTGAGGTTCCGCAGCGCTGCCTTGCGCGGCGGCGGCAATGTGCCCGTCAGCAGCCTGACTGCCTTAAAAGCTTGAGCCCCGCTGATGCGTACCACCGCAATTGCAGCAGGTGGCGCGCCGCTGGACAGCGCGAAGATCGTATCGACGCTGTCCATAGCTGAAATCTACTTCTTGTCCTTGCCGCCCAGGCCGCCACCGGCCAATCCGCCCATCAGGCTTTTGATGAAATCCATGCTCTGATCGCCCATCGGCACCCAATTGCGGATCATGCCTTGCACCATGTCTGGCGTAAGACCTTTGTCGGCGACCTTTTTCAGCTTGTCGAGATAGACTTCATGCACTTCGGAAAGATCGGGCAGCCCCATCAGGCGGCGGACTTCCTCTGGGGTGGTATCGACTTCGATGTTGAATTTCATGGCTAGCCTCCCTGCCTTACAGCGATATTACCCGATTGTCGGCCGCACTATAGTCGCATAAGCGAAAGGGGCAATTTTTTGATTTCAGGAGCAAGCCCATGGGTGAAATGACAAAGATTCGCGCATTTGATGAAGATGCCTTGTTCGGTGCCTATGTTGCCAAGCCCGAAGGCGAGGCAAAGGCAGCCATCATCGTCATTCCGGAAATCTTCGGTGTGAATCCCGGAATCCGGCAGAAATGCGAAAATTGGGCAGAGGCTGGTTACCTGGCCGTCGCCATCGACATTTTCTGGCGCTTCGCACCGGGTGTCGAGCTCGATCCCGATGTGGAGGCGCAGTTGCAGGAAGCTTTCGGCTATTTCGGGCAATATGAACCCAATGACGGGGTCAAGGATATCGAAGCCGCCATCCACGCTATCCGCCGCGGCGAACTGGGTGCGCCTGCAGTGCAGAAGGTTGGCTGCGTCGGCTACTGCCTGGGGGGTCGCCTCGCCTATATGGCCGCTGCACGCACCGATGTGGACGCCTCGGTCGGCTATTATGGCGTCATGATTGATACCATGATCGATGAAAGCCACGCCATCGCCAACCCGCTGATGCTGCATATCCCGACGGCAGACCATTTTGTCGGCCCCGAAGCGCAGGCGGCAATCCATTCCGGGCTAGATGGGCACCCCAAAGTCGTCTTGCACGACTATGTAGGGCTCGATCATGGCTTTGCAGCCGAGATGGGCAATCGTCGTGATGAAGCAGGCGCGCAACTGGCGGATTCACGGACTTTGGCGTTCTTCCGCGAGCATCTGGGCTAGGCGTCAGCCGCACGCCAATCGCATCTGCAGATTGCGCTTCACGCCTTCCCATTCGTTGGCCAGAATCGAATAAAGCACCGTATCGCGAACACGCCCGTCTAGGATCTGGTGGTTGCGGATCAGTCCGTCTCGCTTCGCGCCCAGCCTTTCGATCGCGCGCTGCGAGGCGAAATTGAAATGATCGGTGCGGAACTGCACGCAAACGCAATCCATCGCTTCAAAAGCGTGCGTCAGGAGCAGTAGCTTGGCTTCACTGTTGATCGGTGTGCGTTGCACCCGACTGGCGTAAAAGGTTGTACCAATTTCAAGCCTGCGATGCGGCGCATTCATCCGCATATAGCGTGTGGCACCGACTATATCGCCGCTGGCCTTCTCTATGACCACAAAGGGCATGATCCGGCCCCAGCCCTGCTCGCGCTCGGCTCGGTCGAGATAGGCCTGTATCGAATCCGGGCCAGGGACGACAGTATAGAACAACTCCGACAGCCTGCCATCACTTGCAGCGTCAACGATTGCAGGCCCGTCAGCGCGAACCATCGGCCTCAGCAGGACATGGCGACCCTCCAGCACCGGTTGTTCGGTCCAGGAGTTCGCCATATCCGGATTCCTCAGCCACCAATCAGCGGAGCGACGAACTTGCCAAGACCCAATTGCGGATCAACCCAGCCGTCATAGATCATCTTGATCGCGACATAGACGATGACGGCAAGGCCGATCCAGGCAATCCACCGATAACGTTCGATATATTTGGCGATGATGTTGGCAGCGACGCCCATCAAGGCGACAGCAAAGACGAGGCCGACGATCATGATGCCGGGATGGTCCTTCGCCGCACCAGCAACCGCGAGGACATTGTCGAGGCTCATCGACACGTCAGCTATGGCTACCGCCCAAGCGGCACCGACAAAACTTTTCGCAGGCTTGATACCCGAATCCTCGTCACCCGCTATTTCGGGAGAGCCGGGGGAATCGGTACCATGATCTGCGCCAATGTCGCGGTACATCCGCCAGGCGACCCAGAGCAGCAACACGCCGCCCGCAAAGATCAGCCCGACGATTCCCAGCAGCCATGTCACCATCAGCGCAAAGGCAACGCGCAGCACCAATGCGGCGATCACACCAATGGCGATCACCTTTTTACGCTGGTCCGCAGGTAGACCGGCTGCAAGTGCACCGACGACGATGGCATTGTCCCCCGCAAGCACGATGTCGATCATCAACACCTGCAGGAATGCGGTCAACGCCGAGGGCGAACCTATGTTCGAAAAGTCCTTGACGATCGCCGCCCAGATTTCGGCGGGTCCACCCAGCGAAGGGACAGCAGCGGCGCTGGCAAAAATCAATTCAATCACAACGGATCCTCAAAATAGTCGACGCTCGGCATAGGGTCATAGAAAGGATGGAGCAAGGCCCGCCATTGCTGATAGCGATCCGAATTGCGGAATCCGTCGCGATGGTCGGCAATCGAATCCCAACGCACGAGCAGCAGATAAAGCCCTGGCTTTTCGGCTGCTGGACGAACCTCGATTCCCTGAAAGCCCGGCGAAGCGGTAATCAGTGGCTTGGCATTTGCCATCGCCAACTCAAAAGTTGCTTCCTCGCCGGGCCGAACTTGTAAAAGCGCATGTTCGATTATCATGCGCAGTCCAGTCTTACTGGTTCATCGAATCGAAGAAGTCCTCGTTGGTCTTCGAATCTTTCATCTTGTCGAGCAGGAACTCCATCGCATCGACGGTGCCCATCTGCATGAGGATGCGGCGCAGGACCCACATCTTGGTGAGCTTGTCCTTCTCGACCAGCAGCTCTTCCTTGCGGGTGCCCGATTTGCCGACATCTAATGCCGGGAAGATGCGCTTGTCCGCGACCTTGCGATCGAGGACGATTTCGGAGTTACCCGTGCCCTTGAATTCTTCGAAGATCACTTCGTCCATACGGCTACCAGTATCGATCAGCGCGGTAGCAATGATGGAGAGCGAACCACCTTCCTCAATGTTGCGCGCAGCACCGAAGAAGCGTTTCGGGCGCTGCAGGGCGTTGGCATCGACACCACCGGTCAGCACCTTGCCCGAAGAGGGAACCACGGTGTTGTAGGCGCGGCCCAAGCGGGTGATCGAGTCGAGCAGGATGACGACATCATGCTTGTGCTCGACGAGGCGCTTCGCCTTTTCGATCACCATTTCAGCGACCTGAACGTGGCGAGTGGCGGGTTCGTCAAAGGTCGAGCTGACAACTTCGCCCTTCACGCTGCGCTGCATGTCGGTGACTTCTTCGGGACGCTCATCGATCAAAAGGACGATCAGGAAGACTTCCGGGTGGTTATCGGTGATCGCCTTGGCGATATTCTGCAGCAGCACGGTTTTACCAGTGCGCGGCGGCGCTACGATCAGCGCGCGCTGGCCTTTGCCCTGCGGGCTGATGATATCGATCACACGTGCCGACTTGTCCTTGACGGTCGGATCGAGCGTATCGAGCGTCAGTTTCTGGTCGGGATAAAGCGGCGTCAGGTTATCGAAATTGACCCGGTGGCGGACAGCATCAGGATCATCGAAATTGACCTTGAGCACCTTGGTCAGTGCGAAATAACGCTCACCATCCTTGGGTGCGCGGATTTCGCCTTCGACAGTGTCACCGGTGCGCAGGCCATATTGGCGCACCATATTGGGCGAGACATAGATATCGTCGGGTCCGGCGAGATAATTGGCTTCGGGAGAACGCAAGAAACCGAAACTGTCGGGGAGTACCTCGATCGTGCCTTCGCCGATGATCTGCTCGCCATCTTCCGCCATTTCCTTGAGGATGGCGAACATCAGGTCCTGCTTGCGCAGCGTCGAGGCACCTTCAATCTCCAGCTCTTCGGCCATCGAGACGAGTTCGGCGGGTTTCTTGTTCTTGAGGTCTTTTAAATGCATGTGCGTGTTCCGCTGGAAAATAGCTGGCCGACGTAAAGAGCTGCCAGCGGGATAGGAAAAGGTCGATGGCGCTGTCGTTGAAAAGAGGAATGCGCCTCACGCCCAGAACGGGCTTGGGAGTTAATTAGGCTTTTGAAGCCAAATAGTCAATGCTGGTCAGAACGGCTTGGCAACAACCAATATCACGATAATGGCAGCCGCAATCCCCGGCACTTCGTTGAGGATGCGCAATTTCTTCCCCTCAATCGGGCGCTCTCCCGCAGCCAGTTTCTTTGCATAGCCGACCATCCAGCCATGATAGGCCGAGAGCCCCAGCACCGCGAGCAGCTTGGCATGGAACCAGCCTTCGCTCAGCGCCGAGATATGCCAGGCGAGCAGCAGGCCGACGACCCAGACGATGACCATCGACGGGTTGAGGATGATCCGCACCAGACGCCGCTCACGCTCAACCCAGCGCGCCGCCTCGTCCGACCCTTCAGGGCTTTCCTGATGGTAGACGAAGAAGCGCGGCAGCATGAACAGCCCGGCCATCCAGAAGATGACGAAGATGATATGCGCCGATTTGAGCCAGAAATAGAGCAATGCGATGGTTTCCGTCATTCGGGAATCCGCCTTGGTTATCCCCCGCGGACCAAATTAAGCAGCTTTTCGACATGCGCAATGGGGGTATGCTGCAAAATGCCATGGCCGAGGTTGAAAATATGTGGGCGGTTTTCGAAGGCAGCCAAAATCCGCGCGACTGCGTCTTCCAAAGATTCCCCTCCGGCCATCAATGCCAACGGATCGAGATTTCCCTGCACCGGCAAGCTTTCGGGTAGCGAGGCATTCGCCCAGACCGGATCGACTGTTTCGTCAAGGCCGATCGCGTCAGGTTTTACCTCCTGGGCATAGGCTACCAGTTTGGCACCCGCTCCCTTGGGAAAGCCGATGATCGGGGTTTCCGGATGGCGTTTGCGCAGCTCTGAAACAATCTTTGCATTAGGCGCTATCACCCAGCGCTCGAATTGCGCCGGGCTCAGCGAACCAGCCCAGCTATCAAACAGCTGCACCGCATCAACGCCCGCCTCAATCTGCTTGGAAAGATAATCAATGGTGGTTGCTGTTATGGCGTCAATCAGCTCACCGAACTTTTGCGGGTCCGAATAAGCCAGTGCCCGCGTCTCCGCATGGTCCTTGCTGCCCTGCCCCGCCACCATATAGGTCGCAACAGTCCAGGGGCTGCCTGCAAAGCCGAGGAAAGTGGTTTCGGGGGGTAGGGTAGCGCGAACCTTGCGTACCGTCTCATAGACCGGCTCCAGACGTTCTGGGGCTGGAGTGAATTCGCGCCAATCATTTTCGGACAGTCTGGGCGCCAACCGCGGGCCCTCACCCGTCTCAAACCAGAGATCCTGTCCCATCGCGTGCGGGACAACGAGGATATCGGAAAAGAGGATCGCGCCATCAAAGCCGAAACGGCGGATCGGCTGCAAGGTGATTTCGCATGCTGCATCGCTATCATAAGCGAGTTCGAGGAATCCGCCCTTCTGCGCACGCAGTTCGCGATATTCAGGTAAATAGCGACCAGCCTGACGCATGAGCCAGACTGGCGGGACGTCGAGTTTTTGACCACGCAATACGGCGAGCAATTTTCGGGTGGGCAATTCGGTCGCCATGCAGGAATCCAACAAATAAATAATAGATATAAGGATGATGAAATATGATGCGCTGTGGGCAAGTGTGGCCTTTAGGCACATATCTATCTTTTGCCAACATATTGACTCTTGAGGTCGTTGATAAGCGGACGATTCGGTGTCCGCTTTCCCCGTTATTCACAGGCTGTGGACAGCAGTTTCCGGCTGTGGATGAATTGTGCCCGAATCCGAGAGAGATTCAGGATGCGACGGGCATAAATCTACTCCCCATTTTCATCCCTTGATTTATCCCCAAGCTGCCCACAAAGCTGTGCGGGAAGGACATTTCATTGCAAAGCCGCATCCATCTTCATCTTCTTTCGGACTCCACTGGCGAAACGCTGGAAAATATCGCGAAGGCCGCGCTTGCCCAGTTCGACGAGGTTGATGTCGTCAAGCATTTCTGGCCCATGGTGCGGTCAGAAGCGCATCTTGATCGCATCCTTGTCGATGTTGCGGCAAATCCCGGTCTGGTGCTGTTCACGCTGGTCAATCTCGCGATGCGGCAAAAGCTTGAAGATCGATGCCGCGCACTTGGTTTGCCGACCGTTGCGGCTTTGGACGCGGTAACCGATGCATTGTCCGGCATATTGGGGCAACAGGCGAAAGCACGACCGGGGCGGCAACATGCGCTTGATGCCGCCTATTTCGCCCGGGTCGAGGCGATCCAATATACCATTGCGCATGATGACGGGCTAAACCATCATGAATGGGAAGAGGCTGATATCGTGCTGGTGGGTGTTTCGCGCACATCAAAGACTCCAACCAGCATCTATCTCGCCAATCGCGGCTATAAGACAGCCAATATTCCGTTGGTTCCGGAATCGCCGCCGCCTCCCGCGCTCTACACTCTCAAACATCCGATGGTTGTCGGCCTTGTCACCAGTGCAGACCGGCTGGTGCAGGTACGGCGTAATAGATTGCTGTCGCTAAACCAGGCACCTGACACCGATTATGTTGCTGAAGACAAGGTGAAGGAAGAAATCGCCTTTGCCCGGCGCATCTTTGGCGACAATGGTTGGCCCGTAATCGACGTGACCCGACGATCGATTGAGGAAAGCGCGGCGGCAATCATCAACCTGTTCAACGAACGGCAGGTGCGTGATGTGCCGAGTGGAGAGGGTGCACCCGTTTGACCCGGATCATATTGGCTTCGACGAGCGTTTCTCGAAAACAAATACTTGATAATGCTGGATTATCATTTGACGCCATGGCGCCGATGGTTGACGAGGATGCCATCAAGCAAAGCCTGCAGGATGAAGGTCTTGGGCCGCGCGATATCGCCGATGCGCTTGCTGAGGCCAAAGCAACCAAGCTGTCGGCAAAATATCCGGAGTCGCTGGTGATCGGTGCAGATCAGACGCTGGCACTCGATAAAGGTCCGCTTTTCGACAAGCCAGACAGCCCGGACACGGCCAAGGCGCAATTGGAACAAATGGCCGACTGCAGCCACCGCCTGTTCAGCGCAATAGTCGTTGCCCAATCGGGTCAACCGGTCTGGCGGCATATAGGCGTTGTCCGGATGCATGTCCGGCCATTGAGTCCGGCTTTCATCGATTCCTATGTTGAGCGCAACTGGAACGAGATCCGCCATTGTGTGGGCTGTTACCAGATCGAGGGAGAGGGCGCGCAGCTATTCACCCGAATAGAGGGGGATTATTTCGACATCATGGGATTGCCGCTTCTACCCCTCCTCGCCTATCTGCGCGAGCGAAAGGAAATGCCGTCATGACTGCTTATGCCGAAGTGATCGGCGATCCGATCAAGCACAGCAAATCGCCATTGATCCACGGATTCTGGTTACAGAAGCTTGGTATTGTTGCCGATTACAGGGTGCATCATGTGCTTGCAGAAGATCTGGCCACCTATTTCGATAATCGCAGCGGCGATCCCGATTGGCGCGGGTGCAACATAACCATTCCACACAAGATTGCCGCACTCGATCATGTCACCGACCCCGGCGGGGTGCGGCAATCCATAGGCGCTATCAACACGGTCTTTCGCGGTGAAAAGGGTGAGTTGGTGGGAACCAACACGGATGCAGCAGGTTTCTTTGCCCCGATTTCAGAGGACGAATGGGCGCATCGCGATGCTGTTGTCATTGGCGCAGGTGGAGCAGCCCGCGCGATCCTGTTTGCGCTGGCGCAGGCCGATATTGGTTCGGTGACGATATTGGCGCGCAGTCCATTAAAGGCGGCAGCCTTGCTGAGCCATTTCGGATTGAAGGGCCAGGTGTTGAAAATGGATGCGCCTTTGCCTCCTGCGGAATTGCTGGTGAATTCGAGCCCGCTGGGCATGACCGGACAGCCGCCACTGGAAATCAACCTGTCGCCATTGCCTGAAGATGCGGTGGTTTATGACATTGTCTACTCGCCGCTTGAAACCAGTCTGCTGAAGCAAGCGCGCGGCCTTGGTCTCGATACGGTTGACGGGCTCGACATGTTGATCGGACAGGCAGCTTTTGCTTTTGAACTGTTCTTCGGACAGGCGCCACCCGCCGATTGCGAAGACGAATTGCGTACGTTGTTGCTCAAATGACCGAAACCCGAAAACGTCCGCTTATCCTCGGCCTTACTGGCTCGATTGCGATGGGGAAATCGACCGTCTCGCAAATGTTCGTCGATGAAGATGTCCCGCATTTTGATGCCGATGCAGCGGTGCATAAGCTGCAGGGTCCGGGTGGGGCGTTGGTCACCGAGATCGAGGCGGCCTTTCCAGGCACCACCGGCCCGCAAGGCGTTGACCGCCTGAAACTGGGTCCGATCGTACTGGGTGATAAAGAAAAGCTGGCAAAGCTTGAAGGCATTATTCACCCCGCAGTGGGTAAGTTGCGTGCCGATTTCCTCGAAGCCCATCGCGATGCACCGATGGTCCTGTTCGACATCCCGCTGCTGTTTGAAAAAGGCGGGCATCAGGGTGTCGACAAGATTTTGGTCGTCTCGGCTCCAGCCGATCAGCAGCGTCGTCGCGCCCTTGCACGTGAAGGCATGACGATCGAGAAGTTCGAACATATCCTTTCGCTGCAAATGCCTGACGATGAAAAGCGCAAACGTGCCGATTTCGTCATCGATACCGGCACCAGTATAGCGGACACGCGCGAACAGGTGAGAAATCTCATTAAAAATTTGCGGGCTAGCCTTGCAGACTCACGCAAATAGGCCGATATGAATCGATAGAATGCGAGAGATTATTTTCGATACCGAAACCACCGGTTTCGACCCGCTGACCGGAGACAGGATGGTCGAGATCGGTTGCATCGAAATGGTCGGACGGGTGATGACCGGCGCAACCTTCCACTGTTATTTCAACCCTGAACGGGGCATGCCCTCTGCCGCTGAAGCGGTGCACGGGCTTTCGGACAAGTTCCTTTCGGACAAGCCACTTTTCGCCAGTCAGGCCGACTCCCTGCTCGAATTTCTCGGCGACAGCCCGCTGGTCGCGCACAATGCAAGCTTCGACTTCGGTTTTCTCAATATGGAGCTGGGGCGGTGTGGTCGTGCGCCGATCGATATGGGGCGCATGGTCGATACCATAGCGATTGCGCGAACAAAGCATCCGGGTGCGAAGCTCTCGCTCGACGCGCTCTGCACCCGTTACGGCATTGATCGGAGCCACCGCACCAAGCACGGCGCCCTGCTTGACGCCGAATTGCTCGCCCAGCTTTACATTGAGCTGACCGGAGGGCGGCAAATCGGCCTTGGTTTTGGCGATTCAGCGACCACCAGCATCGAAATCGAAGCTACGCGGATTTCGCTGGTCCGCACCGACCGGCCATTTCGCAGCCCGCGACCACACCAACCTCTCCCTGACGAGCTGGAGCGCCATCGCGCTTTTGTCGCTACCATCAAGGACGCGCTCTGGACCGAAGGGGAAAGACGCGCATTTTCGCCAAGTGATTAACAGCCGTTTCTTTCGGAACGGCGCAAATAAGGAGAAGAACCATGGATATAAGGGTCTCAGGGCATCAGTTGGAAACCGGCGAAGCGCTGCGAACCCATGTCGAATCCCGTTTGGGCGGGATTGCCGACAAATATTTCTCCAAGGCTCTTTCTGCGCAGGTAACGGTTGGCCGCGCACCGCATGACAAATTTTCCTGCGACATCATCGTCCATGTGATGCAAGGCCTGATCCTTAAAGGACGGAGCGAAGCATCAGATGCGCATCTGGCATTTGATGGCGCGGCCGATAAAATCGAAAAGCAATTGCGCCGCTATATGCGTCGCCTTCAGGACCGTCATGAGCAGACGGCACATGCCCAGCGGCAGGAAGAGGCGGCTTATACCGTTTTTGATGCCGGTGATGTTGAAGCCGAATCCCCGCCGCCTGAAGCCCCGGTAATCGTCGCCGAGATGAGCGTCGACATCCCCGAATCGAGCGTTTCGGATGCCGTGATGCTGATGGATTTGCGCAACACGCCCGCACTGCTCTTCAAAAACGCTGGTACTGGGCGGCATAATATGGTTTACCGCCGCGAAGACGGCACGATCGGGTGGGTTGAACCGAAATCCACACCCTGACATCGGTCTGAATCAAAGCATATTCACTTTAGGGATCAATGATTTGAATATTGCCTCGGTGCAGGTTCACCGGCGCAATGGGGTATAATGATGATTCGTATAACGACCCGGCTGGTCGATGGCGCGGTACTCGCTGACATCGAATGCGCCGACAAAAATTGCCTGCTCGACACCGTTTCGAAGCTGGCCGCCGAAAATTACGGTGTTGATGCATCTGTGGTCCATGAAGGACTGCTGGAGCGCGAACGTTTGGGCCCGACCGGTTTTGGCGGTGGTACCGCGATTCCGCATTGCAAGGTCGATGGGATCGAGGCACCGGCGGGTGTTTTCGTACGCTTGATCAAGCCTGTTGAATATGGCGCGGTGGACGATGAGCCGGTCGATCTGGTCTTTGCGCTCTTTTCTCCCGTGCATGACGGTGCTTCGCATCTGAAGGCACTGGCCGAAGTATCGCGTATGTTCCGCGACGAGGCGAGCTGCGCCCAGTTGCGTGGTGCCAAGGATGCCGGTGCGCTGTTCGCGCTGCTCAGCCCGATTGAGGAGCGCGATGCCGCCTGACGGCATGCGCATGGCTTTCCCATGATCGAGCCAAGGCTCGCTTCGCACATGTTGGTGTCCGGTTTGATCCGGCAAGCCGCGGCCCATGGTAGCTTTGCAGCCGTGTTGCGCAAAGGTGACCGGATAGCAGGTGCGGTTCTTCTTCTGCGGCGCGAAAAAGGGCGGAATCCAGCCCTTTTTGAACGGTTTCCCAGCCTTGACGGATCTGGAAAATGGTCCGAAGTAACCATAGAAGATATTGAAAAAGAAGAGAAAATATCTGAAATTCTCGACCGTCGGGCAGCACGGGACCCGGATATCTGGATTTTGGAACTGGACGTCCCGTCTGCAGAACGGTTCACCGACATATTGGCATCGATGAATTGACATTGTTGCGCTGCGCAATAGATGCGCGCGCACAGATAGCGAAGGTTGCCCGCACGTTCTGGGGTGGAACAGGGCAAACACGCAAGTCGGACGTGGAAGATTTGACGCACATATAAGCAAAGTACCAACCGCGCGTCATTGGCGACACAGCCGCACAACGAACAGACATAATGAAATTCCTCCTCAAGACCGCACCTGCTGCGGTTGTTTCGCTCACGCTACTTGGCGGAGCTGCTTATTCGGACGCCGGTTTTGCATTCGGCGCTTCAAATGGCGAAAAATTGTCGGCGCAGACGATCAGCATCGATCCCACTGTCCTCGCCGCCGACCAGGCCGCATTGACTGCGGCAACCACCGGAACAGTTTCGGTGACCAAACTTCCAAATGGCGATGTGATGTTCACCCCGGGCACGGGCGTGTCGGACGCTGACGTGCGTGATGCAGAGCCTGTCGCCGAGGACAACGAAATCAATAAGGCCGACAGCCTTTCAGAACTGGTCCGCGGACATGGCGCGCCCGATGAGTTGAATGCTGAAGAGCGCTGCCTTGCGGGCGCCGTCTATTTCGAATCGAAGGGCGAATCGCTCGAAGGCCAGCTCGCCGTGGCCCGCGTCGTGATGGCCCGCGCCAAGTCGGGTCGTTTCCCCACTTCGCTGTGCGGTGTCGTTTACCAGAAGAGCCAGTTCTCGTTTGTCCGTGGTGGACGGATGCCTGCCATTAACACCGGCAGTCTGCACTGGCGCAATGCTGTCGCGATCAGCCAGATCGCGCTCAACGATAGCTGGAAAAGCCCGGTTGAAGGCGCCCTGTTCTTCCACGCGCGCCATGTTTCGCCCGGCTGGCGCCTGAAGCGCATTGGTTCGATCGACAACCATATTTTCTATCGCTGATACCCAGCAGCCAAAATCTTAAAGGCCGCAGTCTCTAGGGGGTTGCGGCCTTTTTATTTGGCTTAATCTGGCTTTGACAATTCGACACCGCGATCGCGGGCGGCTTTCAGCGTGCCATTCACCAACTGTTGTAATCCGGTATCCAGGACAGCGAGACCAGCAGCTGTTGTTCCTCCCGGGCTGGTGACGCGTCTTGCCAGTTCTTCAGCACTGGTATCGGAACCCACCGCCAGATCGACAGCGCCATCGATCATCGCCTTCGCCAATGTTGATGAAACCGCTGGCTCAAGGCCCAGCGCTTCTCCGGCTTTTGCCAGCGCGTCGATGAAGCGGTAGACAAAGGCCGGACCCGAACCCGCGAGAGCTGTGACTGCGTCCATCAAATGTTCTTCGGCAATCCACACCGGGGTGCCCAAGGGGTTGAGCAGTGCTTCGATTTCTTCCCGCAGCACAGCGTCGCCTGAGGGATCGAACAGGCCTAGCGGTGATTTGCCCAAAGCAGCGGCAAGATTCGGCATCAGGCGCATGAACCTTCGGCCCGGCAACGCGGCTTGCAATGTTTCAACACGAACCCCTGCCATAACCGACAGCAGCAGCGCATCGGCCGACAATATCGCTTCAAGCTGGCTGGCAATCTGTCCAAAAATTTGCGGCTTGACGGCGATCAGCCCGACACCGACTTTTCGTCCAACTTGTGAGGCATCGGCAAAATGCCAAACACCATCGGGAAGGGATTGGGCCATGGGATCGACCACGATGAAAGCGGCGGGATCCATGCCGCCTGCAATCCAGCCATCGAGCATGGCACCGCCCATATTGCCGCAGCCAAAGAACAATAAAGGGTTGTCGCGCGAAATTTCAGTCATCTGACTAAGCGTGGCGCAGCCGCAGATGGATGACAAGACCTGGCGGAAGGTCGTTGCCCGGTGCACCTATGTGACGAACGGCATCAGCCCGTGCGCGATTGACCAGATCGTCGCTTATCGGTCCGTCGATAAAGATATGGTCGGCTTGGCCCAGTAGGCGCGCGGTACGCAGCGTCAGCTCCTCGGGATCGGCAGAGCGAAGGTCAACAGCCACAATGTTCGGTTCAGGAACAGGACTGCCTGCATCCAGCCAGCTTTCGACGCGGTCTGCGCTATCCGGGTCGATCGGGTCGAGTCTGCCACCGGGCGCAAGCGCTGCATCGAGTTGTCGCCGACGGTCTGCTCCATCGGGCCATCTTGTGCGCATGCCTTCGCGGGCCGATTGCAGACGAACTGCCAATTCGCCGAGTCTGGCAGGCAGGATACGTTCAATTGCCTGCCGCACCATTTTGGCCAATCCCGCCGACGCCCCTCCGGTCCCTATCGCAACAAGCAATGGATCGCGGTCGACTATGGCTGGCGTGGTAAAATCGCACAGGTCCGGCTGATCGACGACATTGACCAGCAGACCACGCGACTTCAGCCGTGCAGAGGCATCAACTGCAGCACCCCGATCTTCGATGGCGACAAAAGCAATCCGTGCCTTCGCATCGTCCTCGCCGACGCAGATTCCGCCTGCGCGCTCGATCAGGCGGCGCTTGGCGTCCGCGGCATCGCCCTCACCAAGCAGGATGACGGGTTTGCCGCGGATCGAGACGAAGAGCGGCAACTGATTCATGGCCTAGTCAAGCCAGCCAGTCGGGAACATGTTCGGCATCGAGAATGGTTGCGGGCACGATACGCTCTGCAACCACGGCATAGCGATCGCCGTTTACCAGAACCTCGGGCACCAGCCCTCGGCTGTTATAGGTGCTAGCCATTGTAGCTCCATAAGCACCGCATGTCCGGAAAATTGCCAGATCGCCCGCTTGTACCACATCGACTTCGCGCGCCATCGCAAAGGTGTCGCCGGTCTCACAAACCGGGCCGACGATATTGGCAGTGAAGCGATTGCCCTTGGGCTCGACCGCCTCAAAATCATGCCATGCGTCATAAAGAGCTGGACGGGCCAAATCGTTCATGGCGGCATCGACGATCACGAAGGGCACATTGCCTGAACCCGGTTTCACACGGACTACCTTGGTGACGAGTACACCGGCATTGCCACAAATGACGCGGCCCGGTTCGAACATCAGCTGGACATTCCAGCCCTTGGTGGCGCGCGCAACCATTTCGCCATATTCATCGGGATGTGGAGGATTGTCGCCTTCTTTGTAACGGACTCCCAGCCCGCCGCCGAGATCAACATGGGTGATGCTATGCCCTGCGTTACGCAGGTCGGTGATCAGCTTCCCGATCTTTCCGAATGCGGTTTCCAATGGTTCGAGATTCAATAGCTGGCTGCCAATATGCAGGGCAACACCGCGCATGTTAAGGCCCGGTAGAGCCGCCAGCCGCGCATATATGCCTTGCGCCTGATGCAGGCCGAGGCCGAATTTGTTTTCCGCCTTGCCGGTCGAAATCTTGGCATTGGTCTGCGCGTCGACATCGGGATTGATGCGCAGCACCGCGTCTGCGCGATAGCCCAGCGTCTCGGCAATTGCAGCCAGTTCGCGGCCTTCCTCTTCGGATTCAATGTTGAACTGGCCGATGCCTGCTTTCAGCGCAGCAACCATTTCCTCTGCGCTTTTGCCGACACCGGAAAAAACGATGTCTTTGGCCGGAACGCCCGCTGCCAGCGCGCGGTTCATCTCGCCTGCCGAAACGACATCCGCACCATAGCCTTCGCCCGCCAATACTTTGAGCACGGCGAGATTGGGATTGGCCTTGATAGCAAAGGCGATATGCGGATTTTCGATCCCTGCCTTGGTCAGGGCTTCACGAAACACCTGGGCATGGCGCACCAATGTCGCTTGCGAATAGACATAGACAGGAGAGCCAACTTCATCGGCAATACGCGTGAGCGGGACGTTTTCGGCGTGCATCACGCCATCGATGATCTGGAAATGGTCCATAGGAATGATTTCAGGCCGGATTCTTCGGATCTTCCGCGGTGGATTCCGCGGGCGTGTCGCCCTTATCCGCTTCTGCGCCGGGGGCAAGGTCAAAAGGATCGTCGCGTCGACGCTCCGACCGACGCATTAGTTCGTCGCTGCGCCCGGGGCGGGTCTGGACCGCGGGGGTCGACAGCTCTTCGGCACCCGGAATCTCGTTCTGCCCATAGGCCTTGGCGGGCATTGCCTGACCGGTCTTGGGCTGCAGATCGCCAACCTTGCCACATCCCGCGAGCGTCAGCGCAAGTAGCGCGCCACCGACCATTTTGCGCTTATCTCTCATAGTCCCAATTCCTTTCGGGCTGCCGCTACCGCTTCTTTTACCCGAAGAGGTGCAGTGCCGCCAGCGCTGGTGCGGCTGCGGACCGATCCCTCAACCGAAAGATCGGGCAGGCTGGTTCCGGCAAGTCGTGGATTAATGCCGGCCAGATCATCGGCGGTCAGCAGTTCGAGTTCGCCGCCGCGTGCCTCACACAGCTTGACCGCGCTGCCGGTGATATGGTGTGCCTCGCGAAAGGGGATGCCATGTTCGCGCACCAGCCAGTCGGCCAGATCGGTTGCAGTAGAAAACCCGGTCGCAGCGACGGCGCGCATCCGGGCGGTATCAAATTCCACGCTCGATACCATGCCGGTAATCGCTGCCAGACAGAGGTCGAGCAAGTCATTCGCTTCGAACAGTGGGGCTTTGTCGTTCTGCATGTCCTTCGAATAGGTCAGCGGCAGGCCCTTCATTGTCACCATCAGGCTGGTGAAGGCGCCAATGATCCTACCCGCATGGCCGCGTACCAATTCGGCAGCGTCGGGGTTGCGCTTTTGCGGCATGATCGAACTGCCGGTTGACCAGGCATCGGGTAGTTTGACGAAACCAAAAGGCTGTGAAGCCCATAGGATCATTTCCTCGGCAAGGCGCGACAGATGGATTGCCGCTTGTGCGGCGCAGCCCAGATATTCGACAGCAAAGTCGCGGTCGGAAACGCCGTCCATGCTGTTCGCGGTCGGTGCGTCGAAATCAAGCGCACGTGCGGTTGCGTGCCGGTCAATAGGGAAGGACGTGCCCGCCAGCGCAGCTGATCCCAAGGGTGACTGGTTCATCCGGCGCGCGCAATCGGCAAAGCGGCTGCGGTCACGTTTCGCCATTTCATAATAGGCCATCAGATGATGGCCGAGCGTCACCGGCTGGGCAACCTGCAAATGGGTGAAACCGGGCATGATGCTTTCGGCATGTTCGTCTGCGCGCTCGACCAGTGCCGCCTGCAGCGCGGCAAGCGCTTTGTCGACCTCTGTACAGGCGCCGCGTACCCAGAGGCGGAAATCGGTTGCCACCTGATCGTTGCGCGAGCGGGCCGTGTGCAGCCGTCCTGCCGCATCGCCAATCAACTCGCGCAGTCGGCTTTCGACCTGCATATGGATGTCTTCCAGCTCGATATGCTCTGGCACGCCCTGTTCCGCATATTCGCGCTCGATTGTGTCCAGCCCGCCCAATATCGCTTCAACATCTGTAGCGGAAAGGATCCCCTGCGCCCCCAGCATGGCTGCATGCGCCTTGCTGCCGGAAATATCCTGCTGCCAAAGCCGCTTGTCGACGGGGATGGAGGCGTTTATCTCGCGCATCACGTCTGCAGGGCCAGCGCCGAACCGGCCGCCCCACATGCTGCTGGAGTTTGATGTGCCGCGGGTAATGATCCTGTTCCTTCTCTTCGTCGGACCGCTGTTTCTGGCGGCTTGCGATAGGGAAACTGCGCCATCGGGGCAAGCGGAACCCGCCAAAGCACAAGAGTCGCCCAAAGCGGGCTTCGGACTGGAAAGCAAGAGCGGGTTGAAAGCCGAACTCAGCTATCTATTCGCCGGACGCACCGCTCCCGATGCCAGCTTTACCGGAGCGGATGGTCGTGATGTTGCGCTCAGCGACTATGCCGGGCGGCCATTATTGGTGAATCTGTGGGCGACCTGGTGCGCGCCGTGCAAGGCGGAGATGCCAACGCTTGATGCCTTGGCTCAACTGGAAGAAGGTGAGATTACGGTGATAGCTGTGTCGCAGGATCTGCAAGGCCGCAAACCGGTGCGCGCTTTTTTCGATTCGGCGCGAATCGTCAATCTCGAACCTTTTACCGATACAGACAATGCGCTCTCATCTTCGGTTGGCGGAACGATAGCTCTTCCGACGACTATCTTATACGACAGTCAGGGCAAAGAAGTCTGGCGCATAGTCGGCGGGGTCGAATGGGATGATGCCGAGATTGCGAAGCTGCTCGGCGAGGCCGCCTGAGCGACACTTACATCAGGATTGGGCGTGGTTTGGGGCAATTGCAATTACGACTGGGCTGACCTTCGGTCATGGAGCGGACAGCAGGCTTGCAGTTTTGCTGGCGCGTATCGTTAGCGGTGTCTCGCTGGCCTTTGTTCTTCAACAGGGTGGCTGCAGGCGATTTTTTTGCTGTGAAAGGCGAGACGCTGACCGTTGCATGGGCGGGGCTGCATAAAAGGGCCGACGCCAGCAGCGCGCCACCAACAGCAGTTTTGAAGCTGATCCCTCTCATCGGCACAGAATGCGTTCCTGAAGCTTGCTACAATATGAACGGCAAGGCCATGGTCCTGTCCTGGTGGGCGCTAACGGGCTCGAACCGCTGACCCTCTCGGTGTAAACGAGATGCTCTACCAACTGAGCTAAGCGCCCCAGCAGGACAAGGGCCGCCTTTGCCAAACCTCTGCCGCCAAGGCAAGTCATATCGGCATGGCAACCCGATCAGCGATCGCCTCAAAATACTCTTTCAGCCTTTCAGCCATGTTTTCGGACAGTTCGATATAGACTCGGCGGGCATCATACGGGTCCTGCCGTCGGACCAGATAGCCCGCCTCGGTCATGTTGGTAATCCAGCGTAAAGCTGTGGTCGGTGGCACAGCTGCGGCGATGCACAGGCTGGAAACTGAAACCTGCTGCCCTTCCTCTTGCGCCGCAAAGAGGTCGAGCAAAATATCCCAGCCGGGATCGGCGAACAGATCTTCGCCCAATAGACGTTCGCGCATCCGGCGCAGTTTGATGACGTTTCGAACAAAATCGGTGCCAATTCGTGGATCGGTGCGTTTTGGCTCAACAAACGCTCTGGCCAAGTTTGTTGAAGAATGCCGGTATCCAATCGGGCGCTCTTGGAGCGAATAGTGAATACTTTTGTTTTCTTTTTGAGTGATGCTGTTCAATGTCTGAGCGAACTCAGAAAGCTCTTTGCTAATTCTATTAAGTTCTCGGAGCTCATCATCAGAAGATACATCACTCAAATGATTCATAGGTAAGTGATCTGACAGACTACTCACAGACGAGATCGCTTTCCAGCTTTCAGTTGCAACAAGAGTATTGGAGAAATGGTGAGATTGTTCTTCACCAATCTCGCTGCAAAGCGGCGGATTTTTCCAAATGACTGCTCCAGAATCATGGTTAACGGGGTAACCCGAAACATCAAACTGGTAACGGCAATTTGCATCCGTTTTGGGTGTTCGAGCAATTATGATATACTCACATTCCGGGTATGATTTCTGAATGAGCTCACCACAGTCGCGTGCGAATCGATTGAGTTCGTCGGAGTCAAATTTCAACGGGTCGATTACACCGATTGAAAATCGAGATTTATCAACCACAAAATTGGAGATTGGCGGAAGGCGCTTCATTAGTTGGGCTCCGAACTTCAAACAGTTCAAATTGCCCACCACCCGTTTTACATCTCACCAATTTGGAGCAATTTGTCCATCCCAAATCCAGCTTTGCCTCGCCGCACACTGCGGCTAAGCAGGCAATATGCGAGCCATCGGCCTTTGCTGGGCCGGGTTCGACACCCATTTCAGGAGTGCGAATGTGAACAAAGGAATCAAAACATGGCCCCTATCGATTTTGCTGATGACAGGAACGACGATGCCGGCATTTGCTGAGGCTGCAAAGCCTGTCGCGGCGCCCGCTGTGGCGAATGTGATGCTCGATCCATGGACCGGCCCCTATGACGGCGTGCCGCCCTGGGATAAGGTAAAACCTGCCGATTTCCCGCCCGCCTTTGAAGAGGCGATGAAGCGGACCAAGGTAGAGTTCGAGGCGATCCTCACCAACCCCGCGCCGGTCACGTTTGATAATACGATCAAGGCAAACGAACTCGCTGGCGCTTCGGTCAGCCGACTATTCTCGATCTGGGGCGTGCACAGTTCCAACCTGTCCAATCCCGAGATTCGCAAGATTCAAGCAGAGTGGGAGCCCAAGATCAGCGCCTTCTTCAACGAGCTGCAGCTCGACGCGCGCTGGTTCCAGCGGGTGCAATATCTTTATCAGGAGCGGGAGAATCTCGGTCTGGACAAGGCGCAGATGCGCCTGCTCGAACGCACCTATGACGGCCTTGTCCGCAACGGCGCGCTGCTCAACGCCGAACAGAAGACGCAACTTATCGGAATCGAAACCGAGATTTCGAAAAAGTTTTCCGACTTCCAGAACAAGGTTTTGGCCGACGAAGAAACCTATATCCTGTTGACCGATCCTTCAGAAGTTGCCGGTCTTCCCGACAGCTTTGTCGCCTCGTTGAAAGCTGCGGCGGAAGCCAAGGGTAAAACGGGTTGGGCCGTGGCCAACACCCGCTCGGCGATCCAGCCGTTCCTCGAAAATTCACCGCGGCGCGATCTGCGCGAGAAAATCTGGCGCGCCTTTGTCATGCGTGGCGACAACCAGGATGCCAATGATACCAACGCGACCATTGCCGAAATCCTGAAGCTACGCCAGCAGCGCGCCGAGCTGCTCGGTTTCGAAACCCATGCGCATTACCGCATGGCCGATACCATGGCGAAGCAGCCCGAAAAGGCTATGGACCTGATGATGAAGGTCTGGCCTGCCGCGGTCGCGCGCGTGAAGGAAGAAGTCGCCGACATGCAGGCGATTGCCGACAAGGAAAAAGCCGGCATCACAATCGAGCCTTGGGATTATCGTTACTATGCCGAAAAGGTTCGCAAGGCGAAGTACGATCTCGACCAGAATGAGCTGAAACCCTATTTCCAGCTCGACAACATGGTAGCGGCGATGTTCGATGCTGCGAACAAGCTTTATGGCATGAGCTTCACCGAGAATACCGGCACGGTTCCGGTGTTCGAACCCGAAGTGCGCACTTTCGAGGTGAAGCGCGACGGCAAGCTGATAGGGCTGTTCTATCTCGATAACTTCGCTCGTCCGGGCAAACGCTCGGGCGCGTGGATGACGACCTATCGCGACCAGTTCAAGCTTTCGGGCAAGAACAACATCACGCTGGCTTCGAACAACAATAATTTCGTGAAGGGTGCGGGTGGCAAGCCGACCCTGATCAGCATCGACGACGCGTCGACACTGTTCCACGAATTCGGTCATGCGATTCATTATCTGAACTACGACATCACATGGCCGGGTCTTGGCAACACGCCGCGCGACTTCGTGGAATATCCCAGCCAGGTGAACGAGAATTGGCTGCTGACGCCTTATATTCTCAATACCTATGCCAAGCATGCGGAAACCGGCGAGCCGATCCCGCAGGCATTGGTCGAAAAGATCAAGGCGAGCGACACCTTCATGCAGGGTTTTGCCACGGTCGAATATCTGTCGAGCGCGATCCTCGACATGATGCTGCACCACCGCAAGGATCCGGTCACCGATCCGCGCGCGTTCGAGAAAGAAGCGCTTGCCAAGATCGGCATGCCGAAGGAAATGGTGATGCGACACCGCCTGCCGCAGTTCAACCATCTCTTCTCTTCCGACGGATATTCGGCGGGCTATTACAGCTATCTTTGGTCCGAAACGATGGATGCCGATACCTGGGCGGCCTTCACCGAAAAGGGTGATGTCTGGGACAAGGAAACCGCAGAGCGCTTCCGGTCGATGTTGCTCTCAACCGGCAACGAGTCGGATCGCATCGAAGCCTATCGCGCTTTCCGTGGGCGTGATCCGGATGTGAAATATATCATGCAGAAGCGGGGCTTCCCGCTTCCCGCGGAAACGACCAAATAAGATGCAAGGGGCGGGGGATTTCCCCGCCCTTTCTCGTTTGACCTATTTGATGGCTGCCAGCTGATAGAGGAAATCGGCATAACCCATTGTTGCCTCGACCAGTCCTGCAACTTTGGGGTTGGTCGATTCGATCAGATAATATTCATCGGGTGCATGTGCCCCTGATCCATGGCCCATGCCGAAATGCCCGGCGGGTATCGATACCGGAGGTGCGGTAAAGGTAGCTCCTGGCCAGCTTCCCGCAATGCGCGGGTTGAGCGTCGCCTTCACGCCTGCACGGGCATAAGTGGCGAGCATGGTCTTGATCAGGCGGCTGTCTTCCGAAACCTCGGTCGGGTCATAGCCGCCGCTGACATTGACCTCGACATCGGGAAAACCGTGCTTGTCGAGATGCGCGCGTAATTTGCGCTCGGCTTCGGCCCGGGTCTGGTTGGGCACCAGTCGCAAGTCGAGTTTGGCAACGGCCTTGCCCGGCAGCACGGTCTTTCCGCCCGGGCCGGTATAGCCGGCAACCAGCCCTTCGATATTGACCGTAGGCTCCTGCGCCAAGCGCATCAGTGCCTTGTCGTAAGGCAGGCCATCGATCCAATGGGTAACGCCAAGCAGCTTCTTCTGCTGGGCTTCATCGGCTGATCGAGCGATCTCGCCGATCAGCGCCTTTTCGCGCTCGGTCAGCGGACGGACATTTTCGAACCAGCCTTCGATAACGGGGGTGTTGCCATCAGGCGTCACCAGCGTTTGCAATGCCTGCACCAGCCGCCAGCTCGGCGAATCGACCATGGCCTTCAGGCTGCTATGGATATCGCCCTTTGGCCCCTTGCCCCATTTCTCGCCCGAGGCGACCAGCTCGAGCTCGATGATGCCTTTGGAGCCCAGATTGACCTGCACATTGCCCTGCCCGTCCTGCCAACTGGCCGGGATGAAGATGCCTTCGCATTTCCGCAAGGCAGCAAGGACATTGGGCTTGGTTGCGACTTGTTTGAAATGCGGCGAGCCTACTTCTTCCTCGCCCTCACAAATAAGGACGATGTTTACCGGCAATTTGCGTCCCGCCGCACGGATGGCATGGAGCGCCGCAAGGAAAGTCGCCTCCGGCCCTTTCTGGTTCACCGCCCCGCGCCCGACAATCGCCTTACCAAGGCCGGGCTTGTCGACCATCCGGCTTTCGAGCGGTGGCGAGCTCCATTCGGCTGGGTCATATTGCTTTACGTCGTACATGAAATAGATGCCGAGCGTGCGCTTCGACCCGGTATCTAGCGTGGCGAACACGCCGGGGTGGCCATCGGTCGGCACAATCTCGACATGCTGGAATCCGGCATCGCGCGCGAGTTCGGCCATATATTCGGCCCCCTCCTTCATGTTGCGGTTCTCGGCCGCTATGGACGGCAGCGCAATCCAGTCACGGATGCGTTTCAGCGAGGCATCGCGCCCTGCCTCAGCGGCTTTGCGAATCGCATCCATATTTGAATCGGCAGCAAGCACAGTGGTGGGCCGCATTAGCATCGCCCCGCCTGTCAGCATTGCGCCTCCGCGAATCAAGCCCCGACGGGTGGTCGTTGTCTTCAAATCTTGCATGGTAGTGCCCCTTTCTCGGGTGCGACTGTGCCGTTGGACGGCGTGGAAAACAAGCGATGTGAAAACCGTCACCGCTCAAATCCGATTTGGCTTGCGTCCCGCTGCGATTGATATAAATATGATATCATAATTTATTGGAGGGCATCATGTCTGATTCGGTTTCATTGAACGCCAGCAAGGAACGCGGCGCACGCACATATAGCGGCTATCTGATGTTTGCGGTGGCCATGCTTCTTCTGGGTGTTTTTATCTGGTCGATCTTCAACGCCATCGAAATGCAGGGTGGTATGGGTCGCATCGGAGCGAGCATTGGCTGGTTCGTTGCCTTTACCATCGCCTCTTCAGGCTTCTATATGTTGCAGCCCAACCAGGCTGCGTCGATCACGATGTTCGGTTCCTATCAAGGCACTGACCGTAAGGAAGGCCTGCGCTGGGTCTGGCCGTGGATGACCTCGACCAAGATTTCGGTTCGCGCAAACAACCTGATTTCGGAAAAGATCAAGGTGAACGACTTGCGCGGCAACCCGATCGAGATTGCAGCACAGGTTGTCTGGAGGGTCACCGATACCGCACAGGCGCTGTTTGATGTCGATGATTACAAAGCGTTTGTCCTCGCGCAGATCGAGGCTGCGGTCCGCACCATCGGCTCGCGCTATCCCTATGACGATATCGAGCACAAGGAAGTCACGCTGCGCGGCAACCATGATGAAGTGGGTGCCGAATTGCGAACCGTGCTGATGGAACGGCTCGCCGTTGCTGGCATCACCGTTGACGAATGCGGCTTCACCCACCTTGCTTATGCGCAGGAAATTGCCGGTGCCATGCTGCGTCGCCAGCAGGCCGAAGCCGTCATCGCCGCACGCAAGAAACTGGTCGAAGGTGCTGTCACCATGGTTGAAATGGCACTGCACCAGCTTTCGGAAAAGGATGTGGTGCATCTGGATGACGAACGCAAGGCAGCGATGGTCTCGAACCTGATGGTTGTGCTGTGCGGCGAACGGGATACCCAGCCGGTCGTCAATACAGGCTCGCTTTACCAATAACCTGACGATGCCGCCGCCTGCCAAAAAAGCCTTTCCACTCCGTCTCGATCCGGCGCTTTATGCCGCGATCGAGCGGGCGGCGGCGTGCGACTTTCGCAGTGTGAATGCGCAGGTGGAGGTTTTGCTCCGCGAGGCGCTCGAGCGGCGCGGCGTGAAGGTTGGCGTAACCGAAGGACCGCGCCGTGGTCGTCCGCCTGCCAAAGAAGGTTCTGGGTGCGAATAAGTCTGAAAGTACAACAAAGGAGAAAATCCATGTTGCATCTGTTTTTCGATAAAGGCCCCTGGTTCCGGGCCAAGCGCTATGGCTATGGCGCCGGGTTGCCCTTCAAATGGCAGGGCTGGGTGTTTCTGGTGTCGCATATGGCGCTGATCATCGGGCTGGCAATTGGCCTCGGAGACCGCCCTGCGCTGGCCTTCCCATTGATCCTGCTCGCAGGCATTGCTCCACTGCCGATTTATGCTGCGCGCACCGAGGGCGGATGGAAGTGGCGCTGGGGTAGCTAAGCCGCGCCCAGTTTCGCCCATGCCAGATTGGCATATTCGCACAGCAACGGTCGCGTATCGCGTGGGTCGATGATGTCCTCGACATTGAACTTCTCGGCAGTGCGGAAGGGGGAAGTGACGGCGTTCAATCGCGCCTTGATCTCCTCCAGCTTCGCCGCCGGATCGTCGGCTGCCGCGATCTCCGATTTATACGCAGCCTCCAGCCCGCCCGCGATCGGCAGGCTGCCCCAATCACCCGACGGCCAGGCAAAGCGATACTGGAAACGTTCGCCATTCGACATCGCGCTGCCGGCGATGCCATAGGCACGGCGCACGATCACTGAGGCCCAGGGTACGGTCGCCTTGTACACTGCGTTCATAGCCTCGACCCCGTAACGAATCGTGCCGGTGCGTTCGGCCTCCAGCCCGACCATGAAGCCGGGATTGTCGACCAGATGCACGACGGGCAGTTTGAACTGCTCGGCAAATTCGACAAAGCGCTTCACCTTCTGGCTGGTCAACGCCTCCCACGATCCGCCCAGAAAGGTCGGGTCGCTGGCGAGCACCGCGACCGGCCAGCCATCGAGCCGCGCAAAGGCGGTGATCGCCGCTCGGCCCCAGCGCTTGCCCATTTCAAACACCGATCCCTTGTCGAAAACCGAGGTCATCACCGCGCGCATCGAATAGACCTGCTTGTCTTCACGCGGGACAATCGACAGCAATTTCTCGTCGCGCCGGTCGACAGGATCGGTGCAGGCGGTGCGTGCGGCTAGTTTGCCTACTGAAGGGGGGAGATAGGATAGGAAGCGCCGGGCATAGGCAAAAGCTTCGTCTTCGCTCGCCACCTCTTCGTCGACCACGCCGTTGCGCGCATGGATCTCGCTGCCGCCGAGTTGCTCCTTCGATAGCTCGTCACCAATCTGGGCGGCCACCACAGGGCCGGCAGCGAACAGCTGACTGAGCCCCTTGACCATGATCGAATAGTGGCTGGCAACGGTGCGTGCTGCGCCCATCCCCGCTGTCGGACCGAGTGCCAGGGCTACCACCGGCACCGTCTCCAGATTCTTGATGATATCTTCCCAGCTGGGGGTGACGGGCACATAGGTGTAGCCGGTATCTTCCAGCGTCTTGACCGAGCCCCCGCCACCGGTGCCGTCGATCATGCGGATCAGCGGCAGGCCCATGGTGTGCGCCATCTTCTCGCATTGGACGAACTTGCGATGCAGCGCGGCATCGGCTGCCCCGCCGCGTACGGTGAAGTCATCAGCTGAGGCCGCCACCGGGCGACCATCGATCTGGCCGCGTCCAAAGATGAAATTGGATGGCGCGAAGTCGGTGAGTTCGCCCGCCTCGTCATAGGTGCCGCGCCCTGCAATCTTTCCGATCTCGCGGAAACTGTCCGGATCGAGCAGGCGCTTCAACCGTTCGCGCGCATCGAGCTTTCCCTGCCCGTGCTGCCGTGCGAGCTTTTCCTCGCCTCCCATTTTCTCCGCCAGCGCTTCACGCGCCCGCAGATGCTCGATCTCTCTCTTCCAGCTCATGCGATTCGCATAGCTGGTAAAAGGCGGGCGCTGCAAGCGCGCCCGCCAATCTACATCATTTGAACTTGAGTTGGCGGAGCAGGAAGGATCCCATCACCGTGCGGTATTTGGCGCGGTCGCCTGATGCAGCTTCCATTTGCGCATCGGTCTGCTTCATGAACTCACGATAGGCCGCTGCCCGCTTTTCTTCCTCGGCAGCGTCTGGCATCGTCGAATAGGATGTGACAAGATACAGGTCCGGTTCGCCCGGACGCGCGTTCACATTGGCCAGCACCTGATAGCCGGTAATCCAGCCCTTGGACTTGGCAAACTCCTGATTCTTGCGCCATGTATTGGCCAGGAACATCGCATATTCATATCCGCCACCATCGCTGACGTCGATCATACCGACATCTTCATAGTCCCCCGGCGTAAAGGGTGAGTTTTGCCCGGCTGCGGGTGTTGTAACAGACAGCAGAAAGGGCACGGCGAGCAACGCCGCAAGCATAGACTTACGCATGACTTTCCTCCTCTTATCGGCTCCAGTTTGTGGAGCACCCCACCTTGCCGCCAGTTCGGGCGACCCAGATATCCGGTTGAGGACAAGGAGCGCGGAGGCTGCGCCTCTTGTAACCGAGAGTCAAATGTAAATATTCCCTATTAACAATGGTCTATGCCGAAAGGCAGGGCGCGAGAAGGCTGTTTCGCGTGGTGTGATTGCAAAGATTGCCCCGCACGCCAAGCAACCCTATATCACCCCCCATGTCTTCCATACGCCCCTGGCGCGATATCGCGCGTCGTCAATCCCGCCAAATCATGGTAGGTTCGGTCCCCATTGGCGGTGATGCGCCGATTGCGGTGCAGACGATGACCAACACTTTGACCAGCGATGCCAAGGCGACGATCGACCAGATCCGCCGCTGCGAAGATGCGGGCGTCGATATCATCCGCGTCTCCTGCCCCGATGTCGAGAGCACCACAGCGCTCAAGCAGATTGTCCGCGCGGCACATGTGCCGGTCGTCGCCGACATCCATTTCCACTATAAGCGCGCGCTTGAGGCGGCGGATGCGGGGGCAGCGTGCCTGCGTATCAACCCCGGCAATATCGGCAGTGCAGAGCGGGTGAATGAGGTGGTCAATGCGGCGAAGGCCAATGGTTGCGCGATCCGCATCGGCGTCAATGCGGGCAGCCTCGAAAAAGACCTTCTCGAAAAATATGGCGAGCCTTGCCCCGAGGCGCTGATCGAATCCGCGCTCGACCATATCAAGCTGCTGCAGGATCGGGATTTCCACGAATATAAGGTCGCGGTGAAAGCATCCGACGTGTTCCTCGCGGTATCGGCCTATATGGGCCTTGCCGATGCCGTCGATTGTCCGCTGCACCTCGGCATTACCGAGGCGGGCGGTCTGATCGGCGGTACGGTGAAGTCGGCGCTCGGTATCGGCAATCTGCTCTGGGCGGGGATCGGCGACACCATCCGCGTCTCGTTGTCGGCAGAACCCGAAGAGGAAGTCCGAGTTGGCTATGAAATCCTGAAGACGTTGGGCCTGCGCACCCGCGGTGTCCGCGTGGTCAGCTGCCCCAGCTGCGCACGGCAGGGCTTTGACGTGATCCGCACCGTCCAGAAACTCGAAGACGCGCTGCAGCATATCAAGACGCCGATGTCGCTTTCGGTGCTTGGCTGCGTCGTCAACGGCCCGGGTGAAGCGCGCGAGACCGATATCGGCATCACCGGCGGTGGCAATGGCAAGCACATGGTCTATCTCTCCGGCGTCACCGACCACCATGTCGAAGATGCCGACATGATCGGCCATATCGTCAAGCTGGTCGAGGCCAAGGCGGCCGAGATCGAAGCCGGTACCGCAGTCAGCATGGATACGCTGCACGGGAAGGCTGCTTGAGGACCTTTCTGTCAATTCTATTGCTTGCCGGAGCCTGCGCGACTGGCGCTGTTGGCCAGGAGGATGCTGGCTCTGTGGAAGTGTCTTCATTTCCCCGCGATGACGATCCCGGTCTGGAAGCCGAACGCAACAGCGCTGCGTTGGCAGCAGGCGTGGTCGATCAAAAATTTGCGGGCCATTACTATCTTCATGGCGTGATGGAAACCGGATCGGAATTGCTGCTGAAAAAGGATGGCAGTTTTATCTGGTATCTTGCTGTCGGCGCGCTGGACCAGACAGCGGATGGACAGTGGGTTCGCGACGGTGATTTCCTGTTGCTCCATGTGCCCACGCAAATCTCCAATGCACCGATAGCCAGTCTTGCCGAAAGGCGACCTTGGGATCTCGATGCCGAGCGCAGATTGATGGCCCATCTGCAATGGCAGGCAAGGGTTCGCGCCGAAGAGCGCTGCCCTTATGCGCTTTTCAACGTCGTTGACATTGCAGCGACCCCGGCAGTGCCGTTTTTAGCGGGCACGGAAACGCCTAAACCCAACATCTCTCCTTCACAAATTGAGGCCGCGACCGGTGCCGTTGCAGACGCCCGCAAGAAAGCGGAAATTGCAATGGCGCTCGCTGCTTCGCAAGCGCCCAATGACCTGGCGCTTGATGACGCAGCAATCGATGCGATGATGAAATGGAATGAAGAAAATTGGAATCTTTCACAGTTAGTGGAGGAAGCGGGTCTCGGTGCCAATAAGATGGCAGGACCCGCGCTACCCATGGTTTGCCAATGGCCGCAAAAGCCCGACGAGGCGGCAGAGATAGAAAGCCAATGGCAAAAGGGCATTGCGATAAAGCTGACCGATCCCGACGAAAATGCCCGCTACCGCTATGTCAAAATCACGCTGCGTTATGCCGATGGCAGCGAGGACAACGCCATTACCGATGAAGATGCCTCAGCGGTGTTTCCTTACCGTGCCGGAAGGCTTGCGGATGAAGTCCGTATTTCGGCCGACTGGCTGCCGGAGGGCGACGATGTCGTCCTGCCGATGCCGTCGATGGAGGCAGGCGTACAAAATGTGCTGATCCCCTCTTCGGGTCTGTATCGACCGCCCTTTACATATATGCGGTTACGTATTGATGGCCCGGATTTGCTGCCCGATCTCATCCCGCGCGGGCGTTATGTGCGGCCAGACAGAGAAGATCGCTAAAATGTCCCTTTCCATCCGTTTTGCAACCTTGGCCGATCTGTCTCTGATAGCGCAATTCATCCGCGATCTGGCGGAGTATGAACGCCTCGCGCATGAGGTGCGCTTTGATGAGGCGGTGCTGGAGGCCAAGCTGTTTGGCCCGCGCCCCTATGCCGAGGTGTTGATCGGTGAAATTGACGGTGCCCCCCAGGGCTTTGCGCTCTTCTTCCACAATTTCTCGACTTTTGAGGGAAAGCCGGGGATTTATCTGGAGGATCTGTTCGTCCGGCCAGAGGCGCGCGGATCGGGCCTTGGCAAGGCGCTGCTCAAGCGGCTCGCCGCGTTGGCGGTTGAGCGCGATTGCGCGCGGCTCGAATGGTCGGTGCTCGACTGGAATGACCCAGCGATCCAGTTCTACAAATCCTTGGGCGCGAAGCCGATGGACGAATGGACCATCTACCGTGCCGACGGGGCTGCCCTGATCGATCTGGCAAAGGGCGGTTGATGCACGATCTGTTGTTTGCCTTGGCGCTTTTGGCGCCCGCTCCTGGAGCGGTCCCAACACCTGAACCCGTGCCGCCACCTATACGCGAAGCCTCTCCCGAAGACCGCTTTTCCACCATCGCCTATGATCCGACCGAAGATGCGGCGTCGGAACTTGAATTCAGGCTCAAAGACGTTGCGACTTCTGGCAAAAATCTGCTCATCATCATGGGTGGCAACTGGTGTCACGACAGTGCGGCACTGGCCAATCTGATCGACTCCCCCCGCTTCGTTGGGATGATTACGCAGAAATATGAGGTATTGTTTGTCGATGTCGGCGTCCCGCAAACGGGCAATGGCCGCAATCTCGATATTGCCAAACGTTTTGGCATCAAAAAGATCAAGGGAACCCCTACGCTGCTGGTCGTTTCTCCCCAAGGCAAACTGCTCAACAGCAAGAAAGACGCCGCCAGCTGGCGCAACGCCGCGAGCCGGGACGAGGACGATGTTTACCGCTATTTTGCGGAATTTACCCCCGCTTAAACCTGTTCGATTAGACAAGCGCTATGTGGAAGCTGCTTGCTCCTGTTGTTGTGCTTGCCGTCGCGATTGGCTGGTCCTTTCCGCGTAACCTTGTGCTGCCGGCGGCGGAGCCAGCGGACACAGCGCATCATTATGTCATTGAGGAAAAGTCTGGCACCCGGAATGTCGGCTCTGGCAGTTTTGACGCGGTTGAACTTGAACGCCAGCCCGACGGGCATTTTTATGCCGCAGCCGATGTCGATGGTACGCCGATCCGCCTGATGGTTGATACTGGCGCGAGCATGATCGCGCTCAGTGCCGCCGATGCACGCACGCTCGGTTTCGACTGGAGCCTGAGCGAGCTGCAGCATGTCGGTCGCGGGGTGAATGGGGACGTGATGGGGAAGCCCGTAATGCTCGACAGCGTGACGGTCGGCGACCTTCAGGCAGACAATGTTGAGGCAGTGATCATTCCGGAAGGCCTTGACGTTTCGCTGCTTGGTCAGTCCTTCCTGTCGCGGGTCGATAATGTGCAGATCGAAGGCGACCGGATGACGCTCAACTGAGGCTTCATCGCCTCAGCAAAAATACTGCATGTTCGGCAAGCAAGTTGGCCATTCCGGGCCCACGTTGCTTCTCGCCCGTCAGATACCACTCGCCCTCGATCGTGTAGCCGCGTTCTTTCACGAAGCTTTTGAAATCGTCGATGGTGACATGGTGGATATTGGGCGTGTCGTACCAGCGGTGCGGCAATTGCTTGGTCACGGGCATCCGCCCGCCAAACATATGCGCGAACCGGATTTTCCACTGGGCGAAATTGGGGAATGAGACAAAGGCCTGCTTGCCGATGCGCAGCAACTGGTCGAGCACCAGATCGGGGCGCCTTGTAGTCTGCAAGGTCTGGCTCAATATGGCATAGTCGAACGAATTGTCCGGATAGTCGGCCAAGTCGGTATCGGCATCGCCTTGAACCACTGCCAGCCCGCGCGTCACGGCATTGGCGACATTGGTCGCGTCCAGCTCCATGCCCCGCGCATCGATCCCTTTTTCGTCGCGCAACGCCGCCATCAGCGCACCGTCACCGCAGCCGACATCAAGCACGCGCGCACCTTCCCGAACATGCGCAGCGATGGCGGCAAGATCGGGGCGTAATCCGTTCATTTATACACATCCGGAAAATGGCGTTGCATGAATGGGGCGGGATCGGTAACTTGCATCCACCCCAGTCGGGCATAGACGCCGTGCGCGTCGCTTGTCGCCAGCATCCAGCGGCGCAGCCCTTGCAGATCGGGATGATCGTGTAGGGCTTTGACCATCGCTTGCGCCAGACCCTGCCCCTGATGCTCTTCCAGGACATAGACATCGGCCAGATAGGCAAATGTTGCCCGGTCGGTCGTGACACGGCCAAAGCCGACCTGTGCCCCCTGTTGAAAAACACCAACGCTGATCGAGTTTGCAACAGCTGTGCGGACGGTGGCGAGCGGAATCCCCGTCGACCAATAGCTGCGTGTCAGATAGGCGTGAATGGCATCAAGCTGCATCGCTTCCGGATCGGTTGAAAGGTGGTAGCCATTGCCAAGGTCGATCATAGTCCGCCTGCTTTCAGGAATCCGTCGATAATCCGGTTCATCTCGGGTGCGTCTAGCAGGAAGGCGTCATGGCCGAAGGGGCTCGACAGTTCGACGAAGCTTGCTGCAGCCCCGGCGGCATTGAGCGCCTGCACGACGCGCTTTGATTCGATGGTTGGGTACAACCAGTCGCTGTCGAAGCTGACCAGGCAGAAACGGGTGCGGGTTCCCGAAAAGGCCTTGGCGAGAACGCCGCTATGCTCTTCGGCGAGGTCATAATAGTCCATCGCGCGGGTGATATAGAGATAGCTATTGGCGTCGAACCGTTCGACGAAACTCAGTCCCTGATGCCGCAAATAGCTTTCAACTTGGAAATCGGCGTCGAAACCGAAGGTCTTGGTTTCGCGGTCTTGCAACTGCCGCCCGAATTTCTGCGTCAGGCCTTCTTCGGAAAGGTAAGTGATATGTGCCGCCATCCGCGCGACTGCTAAGCCGGCATCGGGCAGGTCGACGGAACCATAATAATTGCCGCCTTGCCAATGGGGATCGGCCATAATCGCCTGCCGCCCGACTTCGTGGAAGGCGATATTCTGCGCGCTGTGCCGCGCGGTCGAGGCGATCACGATGGCGGATTGGACGCGGTCAGGGAAAAGCGACGCCCAGGTCAGCGCCTGCATCCCCCCCATCGATCCGCCGATGACGCAAGCGAGGCGTTCGATCCCCAGGTGATCGAGCAGGATCGCCTGTGCACGCACCATGTCGGCGATGGTTATCACGGGGAAGTCCATGGCATAGGGCTCGCCCGTACCGGGGTCGAAACTTGCAGGGCCTGATGAACCCATGCAACTGCCGAGCACATTGATGCAGATGATGCAGTGGCGCGCGGGATCGACAGGCTTTCCTTCACCCACCAGTCTTGTCCACCATCCGGGCTTGCCGGTACGCGGATGGGTCGACGCGACATATTGGTCGCCGGTCAGGGCGTGGCAGATCAGGATCGCGTTCGACTTGTCGGCGTTCAGCTCGCCATAGGTTTCATAGGCGAATTCGACGGGCGCAAATTGCACCCCGCTGTCGAGCCTTACCGGCCCCAGCAGTTTCGTCCGCCTGTCGAGGCCAAATCGACCGTCTTCGCTCATGGCTTTGCGACATATCAGCCTCTTCATGCGAGGCAAGCGCCGATATTTTTTGTTTCACGCGAAGAACACGAAGATTTTCAAGAGGTCAGTAGCAATTCAAACCGACCGCGCACAGCGCGTAAAATGATCAATGTCGCCGCGCGAAAGGCGAATTCTCCGAGAACTACCCTCTTCAAAATCTTCGTGTTCTTCGCGTGAAATATCATGGCGCCGTCAGAGCGGGCATGCGTAATGGTCCAGTTGCACACTATCCCCCCCGCCGCTATGGCGCGCTGCATGACACAGCCTGAAGCCAAGCCCTGGATCAACGCCATTCACGCCTATACGCCCGGCAAGGCGAAGAGCGATGACGGGCGCGTGCTGATCAAATTGTCGGCGAACGAGAATCCGCTGGGGTGCAGCGAGCAGGCGACGGCGGCGCTGGTCGAGGCGCGCGCTACGCTGGCACGCTATCCCGATCCGGCATCGAACGCGCTGCGCGAAGCGCTGGGCAACGCCTATGATCTGGAAGCCGACCAGATCGTTTGCGGTACCGGCTCGGACGAACTGCTGAACCTTATCGCGATGGGCTATGCCGGGGCGGGGGATGAGATCATCTACGTCCGCTACGGCTTTTCGGTTTACGATATTGCCGCGCGCAAATGTGCTGCGACCGTGGTGGTCGCGCCAGACAAGGATTATGGTACCGATGTTGATGCGCTGCTGGCGCTGGTGAATGAAAAGACCCGGGTGGTTTTCATCGCCAACCCGAACAATCCCACCGGCACCTTTAGCGCCGATGCCGAAATCGCACGGCTGCATGCCGGATTGCCCGCCGATTGCGTGCTCGTACTCGATCAGGCCTATGGCGAATATCTGGAGGATGACGGTCCGGCGGCGTTCGATCTGGCGCGCAAGCATGCCAATGTCCTCATCACCCGCACCTTTTCGAAGATTTACGGGCTGGCGGCTGAGCGCATCGGCTGGGCCTATGGCCAGCCGGGGTTGATCGCGACGCTGAACCGCATCCGCGCGCCGTTCAATGTCACCAGCGCGGGGCAAGCAGCTGCGATTGCCGCGCTTGCTGACACCGAATTTGTCGCGCACAGCCGCAAACATAACATCGAATGGCGTGAGTGGATGGCGGGCGAAATCGCTTCGCTGTCCAACCACGGCCTGAAAGCGATCCCCAGCTGGGCCAACTTCCTGATGGTCATTTTCGAAGGCAAGACCAGCGCCGAAACCGTCTACAAGGACCTTATGGACGAAGGCTATATCGTCCGCTGGTTGCCCGGGCAGGGACTGGCCAATGGCCTGCGCATCACCATCGGCAGTGAAGAGGAAAATCTTGGGGTTATGGCCGCACTGCGCAAGATTTTGGAAACGCACGGCTGATGCTGCCCTTTGCGCGTGTCTCGATTATCGGACTGGGCCTTATCGGCTCTTCGGTAGCGCGCGCGGTCAAGGCCAACATGCCCGAGGTGCGGGTCACGGGTTTTGACGCTGACCCTGAAGTGCGCGACCGCGCACGCGATTTGGGCTTTTGCGACGATGTTGCCGACACGGCCGGAACGGCTGTGATAGATGCGGGGCTGGTCATTCTCTGCGTTCCGGTAGGAGCGATGGGTCCGGTGGCCGAATTGATGGCAGCGGACTTACCTTCCGATGCCATTGTCAGCGATGTTGGCAGCTGCAAACAGAGCGTTGCTGAAGCATTGGCAGCGGCTCTTCCGCAGGCGACAATCATTCCCGCACATCCGGTGGCGGGCACCGAAAAGAGTGGCCCCGATGCGGGCTTTGCGACGCTGTTCAAAGGCCGCTGGTGTATCCTCACCCCGCCTGCGGACGCGCCCGAAGCTGCTATTGAGGCATTGTCCAGCTTCTGGCAGCGGTTGGGCGCCGATGTCGAGATCATGGATGCACGGCATCACGATCTGGTGCTCGCCGTCACCAGCCATTTGCCGCACCTTATCGCCTATACGATTGTCGGCACCGCCGATGATCTGGAGGAAGTCACGCAAAGCGAGGTCATCAAATATTCGGCGGGTGGTTTCCGCGATTTCACCCGAATTGCCGCGTCTGATCCGGTGATGTGGCGCGATGTCTTTCTGAACAATAAGGACGCGGTGCTCGAAATGCTCCAGCGGTTCAGCGAAGACCTGACCGCGCTGCAACGCGCCATCCGCTATGGCAAGGGTGATGACCTCGAAGCCCTATTTGCCCGCACCCGCGACATTCGCCGTTCGATCGTTGAACAGGGTCAGGATGATGATGCACCCGACTTCGGGCGCAAGCACTAAGCTGGGTCGTTCAAAGCGTTAATGGCCGCATGCACCCGCGCCTCGACTTCATCTCGCGGAAGGCCGGGCGGGATGGTTTCGCCCACCTTGTACGTCATCGTTCCGCTATGCCACCAGGGCTTGCCTTTGGGCGTCAGCACGCCGCTGTTCACAGCTATCGGCACCACGGGCAGGCCGAGTAGCTTGTAGAGCCCGGCAAAGCCTGACTGCAGCGGTGGTCTCTCCCCATGCGGTACTCGGGTGCCCTCGGGAAAGATGACGATAGGGCGGCCATCGGCTTGCATCTTACGCGCGAGCGTGATCATTGCACGCAGCGCGCTGGCGCCGGCCTCGCGGTCGACAGGAATCATGCCATAGGCTTTCGCTGCGGGACCCCATCCCGGAATATCGAACAATTCGCGTTTGGTGATAACCGCAGGCAGATGGAACAGGCGCGGCATATCGATCGTCTCGAACATTGCTTCATGCTTGATTGCGTAAAGCACAGGCTCTTCTGACAATTTGCCGTCCACGACCACTTTAATACCGAGCAGCCATTTTGCGCAGTCGTAGTGGAAGCGGCTCCAGCCATGGACGGATGCCCGCAACAATGGCTGGGAGATATGGGCACCCAGCAGCGCTGCAAGGACATAGGGGACCGAGCCGATATAGAATATTATGCCGAAAAGCAGGGATCGCAGCAGGAACATGGGATCAAACACCGATCAGCGCAGCAGCGCCTCTCAGCCAATATTTGTTATATTCGCGGAACAGCACGTAGAAACTAGGCTTTGTCGAAACGGCATCTGCCAGAATTTCGACATCGTCCGGCAAGGCGATCTTCAATTCCAGCAACCCCCTGCGCATGTGCCAGTCGTGGGTTACCACGCGCAGTGTCTTAACCTTGTTGCGCGCGACCCAGCGGGCAGTTTCCAGCGCGTTGGACCGCGTGTCGACCGCGCGGAAGCCAAGGTCGATGCAGCAATTGAACAGCTTCATCGGGCGCTTATATTCGGCGGCTAGCTCTGCCGGTTTGACGTCCAGATCGACGCCAGAAATCAGCATCCGGCGTGCTTGCTTCTTCTCGATAATTTCAAGTCCGCGGTCTATTCGTTTTGGGCCGCCGGTCAAAACCACCACGCCGTCTGTCGCCTCCAGCCCGGCCGGTTGTGGCAGAAAGATCGCAAACCACATGAAGCCAAGCATCCATATGAGCAGGATCGAAGAGAGGAGGCGTCTTATCATAGCATTTTCTTGAGCGTCGACAGCACCGTCCAACGGGCCATCGCCATCGACAGTGCAGTAACCGCGACCGGTATCAACAGCAAGAGTGGCCAGCCATAAAGCGGCACCGATGCCCCTGAGAGCAATCCAGGTTCGAGTGCGGCAATCCTCTCACCCAGAAGCAGGATGACGGCTACAGCCAGTGCCAGCCCCAAAGCTCCGCCGAACAGCGAATCGAGTGCCACGCGTCGTTGGAATAGTCGCGCTACCTGCAGGTCGGTTCCGCCCATCATATGCATGATTTCGATCGTGCCTTTATGCGTGTTGAGCGCGCCGCGTACCGCCAAGGCAACGGTGGCTGCAGTTGCAAACAGAAGAAGCAGCACGATTGCCAGTGCCACCCACAGCATCGAATAGACCAGATCAAACCAGGGCTTCAGCCATTGGGCATTGCTGTCAATTCGAACCGAAGGTGCGATCCGGGCAGCATCCTTGCGCAAGGATGCAAGGCGGGTGGCGTTTGGAGCGGCGCTGAATTCAAGGTCAATCAATGCTGGTACGGGGATATCGCTGTCCTCGGCGACATCGCCCAGCCAAGGCTCCAGAAGCGCTCGTGCCTCACTTTCGGGCACAATCGTCACAGCGCTTATGCCGGGCCGTTCCCGCAAGCGCGCGGCAACTTGCTGCTGCTGCGAAAGGCGAGCGCCTGGGTCATTTTCCAATATCTGAACCGTGGCTTGTCGCGAAAGCGATTCGCTACCTTGGCTCGCGGCGTGTACCAGCGCCAAGGCTGCTGCCGCCGCGAGCAGCGACAGGAACAGCATGATTGCCATCACCCAAGGCATCGGCCCGGTAAAGCGTCCGTCGGGAATTAATTGGCGTTCGTGCGGATTGGCGGTGAAGGGCAGTTGCATGTCTGCCACCTAGTTTCGGAGCACAAGCGGTTGCGGCGGATGCTTCAGCGAACCGGTGGGGTCCGACAGCTTGCCTTTGTCGAGCCGCATCATCTGCGCGCCGTCAATTTCCTGCAGCAAGTGGATATCGTGGGTGGCGACGACCACGGTAGTGCCCAAACGATTCAGCGCGGCGAACAGCTTCAGCAAACGAAGCGCCATATCGGGATCGACATTGCCCGTGGGCTCGTCTGCAACCAGCATTTCCGGCCTGCCGATTACCGCGCGCGCTATGGCGACGCGCTGCTGCTCTCCGCCCGAAAGTGTTGCCGGGCGGGCAGACGCGCGCTCGGTCAAACCGATCCAGTCGAGCATTTCATTGACCGGTCCGGCAAGGTCGCGTTCCGAAATCCCGGCGATGCGCAAGGGAAGGGCGATATTGTCGAAGGCGCTCAGATGCGACACCAGCCGGAAATCCTGAAACACCACGCCGATGCGGCGACGGAACCCAGGCAGGCGGCTGCGAGGCATGTTGACCAGATCTTCGCCAAACATGCGGATCGCGCCGCGACTAGGCCGGTGCGCGAGATAAAGCAGCTTGAGCAATGAAGTTTTACCCGCGCCAGAAGCGCCGGTGAGGAAGTAGAAACTCCCCGGAAACAGCTTGAAACTGACATCGGTCAGCGTTTCCGCGCCGGTGCCATATCGCAGGCCTACATTGTCGAATTCGGCAACGCTTTGCATCGCGCAACCGCATTGCACATTACCCACGGCTTCGCAAAGGCTTGTTGCACGGCAGGATGCCCGTGCACGACGATAAAACGTGCTCCGTCCACAGTATAATCGCCGGATATGCTTGCATACGCGAATCGCTGGTGTCTATGACTGGCACATGCTGCTTGTCTGCCCCGAATGCCGCACCCGCTATGTCGTTCCCGACAGTGCGATCGGTGCCAATGGCCGCCAGGTACGCTGCGCCAATTGCCGGCACAGCTGGTATCAGGACGGGATCAGCTTGCCGCCGGCGCCCCCAGCTCCAGCTATAGTAGCACCACCGGAAGCGCCCGCGCCAGTGGAGCGCCGACCTGCTCCGGAGGTTTCAGTGGCCCGTCAGGAGCCTTTGGATGAGCCTGTGGCCCCCGGCTTTGCTGCCTTCGATGAAGACATACAAAGCGAGGCGGTTGACGAAGAGCAGGTCATGGAAAAGCCCGATCTGCCACCCCGGTTCGAGTCCAGTGTGACACCGTCGATACCCGAGCCCGCTGTCTATGCCGATCCGGCTCCAATTTCAGGATCGCGCAGCCAGTTTGCGCATGAGCCCCCATTCCGGCCGCGCCGTAATCCTGCAAAGCTGTGGACCTATGCGGCCGTTGGCTTTGCCATCTTGATAGCCGCATTGGGGGCTGCCACCTGGCACTATGGCTGGCTGGACAACAGTTTCGGTGCGGCGGTTGCCGAGCCTGATCTGAAAATCGTCCTACACGACAATCTCGAATTGGGTCGTGATGCCGATGGCTCACCCTACTTCATTGCCAGCGGTTCGATTGTGAACCCGACAGCGCAAACGCAGAAGGTTCCAGAAATGCTGGTAACGCTTAAAGATGCAAGCGGGCGGCCAGTCTATAGCTGGACGATGAAGGCACCAGTGCGCACCTTGGCACCAGGGGCAAAATCCGATTTCAGCCAGCTGCGCCGTGACGTCCCGCTTGCCGCGTCACGTATCAGCGTTGGCTGGGCGTTGGGCAGCTAAACCAGCTTTCAGTAGAAATCGATGTGCGGCGCGCCATCGCGCGTTCCTGACTGGCGGGCGGAGACTTCCTCTCTGCGGTTTGCAGGCTTCGAAATATCGATACGTTCCAGTTGCACTATGGTTACCGTTGCGGTTCCTACAGTCTGCGCGCGGGCGGGCGGCAGGGCCGGGGTGCTGGCGGCAGATGAAAGAGCGAGTAACCACATCGACATCCAGCAGCTTTAACGATCTGTTAACCTTCAGGGGCAAGTTGCAAAGAGGGTTAATAGCGGTCGGCAACATGGTTAATTGGCGATTTAGACTTTTGGAGAGGCAAACCGCCCCGGAACGGTACAGGTCATGTGGCAGATATTATCGTGCAATTGCGGTTGCGTCGCCCAAAGCCATTTGCTAGGGGCCCGCTCCTACCTGTCAGGGCAGTGCGGTCATGGCGGAATTGGTAGACGCGCAACGTTGAGGTCGTTGTGGGCGAAAGCCCGTGGAAGTTCGAGTCTTCTTGACCGCACCAGACAGACGGAACTTCACGTCCGGCCCTGAACTCTCGGTCATCCCTTGGGTTCCTGTCGAGTCTGATTTGTAATAGCCTCATATTGTAAGACCGAAGACTGCGATCTGCCACGCTCGCTATGACAATAAGCAGAGGATTAGCAGTTTAGACCTGCTCGTTCTACCAGATCGCGCCGCTTTCAAGAACGGCCCTCCCTGAGGGAGGGTATACCGGTACATCGAAACTCTGTTTTTTCGCACCGAAACGGCTCATTTGTAGTTATCTGCAACAACCAAGCTGAATTGCAATATGCATAACTCGTTGCGTAAAATGCGAGGCGCCTTCGCGGTTGTTACTGCACTTTTGTTTCTGAATGTCAGCGCTGGGCAAGCAGAAAATGGGTGTCCGGCGGGGTATGAGCCTTGGAAGATTCCTGTCGAGACTATAAACGACTGTATGGCGATCCCCGACTATGGGCAGGATGCTGAAGGGGCTGAAGTCCCCGTTCCTCAAGACGAAAGTATCTGGCAGAGCAGATGGGGAGCCATTGTAACAGGAAAGTCTAAAGTCGGAACGGTCGTCGGTATCAGTGAAGCTGCAATAAGTAAGCACGAAGCTGAAGTGGATGCACTCCGTCAATGCCAATCCCAGGGCGGTTTTGATTGCGACGTGGAAATCGTGTTCTACAATCAATGCGGGACTATCGTTTGGGGTGATGGGTATAGTTACGCTGCGCGCGCAGCGACGGTGAGCAGGGCTGAAGAAATTGCATTGGCCGGATGCGCGGAGCTGACTTCCAACTGTAAGGTATACTACACCAGCTGCAGCTATCCCGTCCGGGTCAGGTAGTGCCGCCGCAACCTGCAAGTGCTGTAACTAACTCGATCATTGAAGGCCGTAAAACAGGATAGAGACGAGAGCTATCGGAGCAAAAACTAAACCACGGATCAGAAATCCGTTCCGCAACGAATAGCCTTCAAAATAGGGACGAAGATCCGGGGGAATTGGCATTGGCAAAGTTGGCGATACATCGGCCCCTCCAGTATTGCCGACAGGCAGCCAACCAACAAGGTGGAATGGACCTGCGCCAATAAGCCGGATGATCTGCCCTCGCGCTTCTCGCCAATCCGATTCTATCATTGCAACACGCAGCATATGATAATGACTTATCACATGGGCAGCATACCAGCGCTGACCCAAAATGTGGGCGCGCTCCAGGTGAAACTTCGCATCGGCCAGTGCTCCGTTGCGTATCGCCGATTTAGCCAGCCCCATTTCCTTGCGAAATGCCGCTTTTACTTCGGTTGCCATTGCAAACCCCCGGATTTGGATTGTCGATTGAGGCTTACTACGCCCGGCAATGATGGGCATTTGCCGAATTGACCCAGTGCACCGGTACAAATCACAGACTATACTCCAGCCACGGTTCATGGCGACAAAGCCGTGTTTTGAAGGTTCCGGTCTTTTGTGGAAATTAACCGGCAAACGGATCGGTAGGAAGTTGATATGAATCCGGCAGCGCTCTGCTTTTCGAAGAAGGGCAGCTTCACTAGAGTAACTCTGATGGCGACAGTGTGCGCGGTCGTCATATGGCTGCTGGCGGGCCATGACGTTTTTGCTCCGCCCCCGCCTCCACTGCCTCCACCTCCGTCGCCGACCGATAGCATGACATTTGAAGATCATCTTGCCTATTTGGAAGCTGTGCGGGCGTCACAACCACCCGAGCGTCACGGCTTGGACCAGCTGACCGGTGGCTGGTTCAGCATAATATTGCTGATTGCGTGCCTTGCCCTGGCATTTTGGGAAGGTGGGATGGACTTGTGGCGCCTGTTAACGCCTTCCCCGGCTCTGCAGGTGCAAAACCGGGAGCTGAGGATTCACAGCAGTTTTCTCTCGGCTCCGCAGACAATAGCGGTCAGCAGCATTCATTTGGTCACGCTCGACCGTGGCGATCGGATCCGCCCGGGATTCTGGGACGATCTACAGGCCGGAATTTCCTGGTCAAACAGGCTGGGGTTTAAAGTCGGTGCCCGTATGCGGCATGTCCTGCTTATTGATTATATCACTACGTCCGGTGCCTTGGATAGCCTGCGCATCAGCGATGCGCATGTTGATGGCGGTGTGGAGCAGCTTTCCCGCTTCGCCGCCTATCTCCGCGCAATGCTTGACGCAGAATCGCGGCACACATAGCCGACAATGATCATATCTTGTTACGACCGGCGGCGCGAAATGTCGAAAGTATCGATCGCAACATTGCCGGTTGCACAGGCTTGGCAAGTATCTGGATCCCTTCATCGAAATTTTGCTGATTGGCGATGGCCTCAGCGTGTCCCGTCAACAGGATTGCCGGCACAGTCGACCCAAGGCCCTCGCGGATAACGCGAATTGCTTCTGTTCCCAATCGCCTGTTGCCCAAATCAAAGTCGGCAATAATGACGTCGGCTGCCTGAAAACTGACTGGTGGTTCGGCATAGGCCTGAACGTCGCATCCCCAATGCCTCAGCATAGCTGCTGTTGCGTCCAAAACATCAAGATCGTCTTCTACCAGAATAACGCGGAAATTGCTCTGCAGACGCAAAGGCTCATTGCTGACCAAAGGTGTGCGAACAACTTTCTCAAAACTCATCTGGACATCGGAAATGCGTGCGACAGTTCCCCGGCCTCTTTCTGATTTCACCGTAAGATTGAAACCACAGAGGTCTGCCAATCTATTGACTATTGCCAGTCCAAGGCCAACACCTTCGGCATCGCGATCACCAGCTTCATGTGCCCGGTAAAATTCGTCAAATATGAAAGGGAGATGCTCGACCTTGATGCCGATGCCCTGATCGTACACTTCGACTGCGACCCGCTTTCCCTGCCTGCGCGCTCCTATCAATACTCTCGCGCCAGGTGCGTATTTGATCGCGTTTGACAACAGATTTTGTATCATCATCGCCAGCAATGTCGGATCGGCACGTACTTTCAGACTCGTCGGCATGCAGCGAAGATCGACGTTATTCCCTATAGCAAGCTGTTCATTTTGTTGCACGATATCTGCCAGCAGCGATTGTAACTCGATGGTTTCGATGCGGACTTCGATTGCTCTGCTGTCGATCCGGGAGATGTCCAGCAACGACTTGAACAGCCTGGAAACAGAACCAAGCGCTTTTTCGATACGATCAAGCAATTGATTCCGATCGGCGCTCTCTTTTGTTGCCCGCAAAATGTCGAGATAATAGCCGATCGAATGGATGGGTTGGCGCAAATCATGGCTCGCTTGGGCTAGAAACCGGCTCTTTGATTGCATCGCCTCCAATGCGGTCTCACGTGCTTGCGATATCTGCCGCAACACCACTATCGAATAGGCGGACAATATCAGAAAACAAATGGCGAAGGTGAGAAGCACATCGAAACGGCTTTGCCAGAACGGGCTCATCGCAAACAAACTGAACAATGATAACAGTGCCAATATTGGTGCAAATATCAGATTCCAGCGGCCAAACCGCATACCGTTCCCGACCGCGACCCACAGGATCATTGCGAGGAATATCATCATTGGGCCTTCGCCGACCAACAGTAGATAGGTTAAGGCTCCGAAATCGCAGATCAGGGTGAAGAGTCGGCGCAAGGTGAAGCTGCCGGGAAATTTCTGAATGATGGCGAGCAACGCGATGCCTAATGCTGCATAACCAAGACATAGCAGGAGCAGATGTTTTGCCGCGCCTTCAGGTAGCGGTAAAATCAAGATATAACTGTCTGCGGGACCAGGAATTGTTGACCCACCAGCGATCCAGCGAAGGATGATATAAAGAGCGGAGGCCGCTATCATCCATAAGCGAATTCGCGCCTGATCATATTCTGCCCAATGCTCGTCGAAAACACCGGGAAGCTCAATAATTCTTTTACGCAGGGGAGCCATATTACTTCATCATTCCTGGACATATGTTGCCAATAAGCATGGATGCGTTCCACGAGACAAGGCGGCCATCATCAGCCGTCCAGTTAATAAACCTGGTGCGATGGAGAGGGCGATAGCTGCCCCGGCATTGCTGACCATTTTCGGCCTGCGCACGATGCAATACCAAGGCCTATTCCGCCGCAACTTACAGGGACCGGTTGTGACTGGCTGCGCGAAATGTCGATAGTATCGATCGCAACATTGCCGGTTGCACAGGCTTGGCAAGTATCTGGATCCCTTCATCGACACCTTGCCTGCTTACGACAGCGTCGGCATGGCCCGTCATCAGGATTGCGGGTAAGATCGACCCCAGTTTCTCCCGGATAGCTAGGATTGCGGATGTTCCCAACGTCCGATCTCCCAAATCATAATCAGCAATGATCAGGTCTGCTGGCTCGACATGAGCCGGGAATGTAGGGTGAGGCTGGACAGCGCACCCCCATTGCTCAAGCAGCGCGCAAGTAGCGTCAAGAACATCCGGATTGTCCTCAATCAGGATAACGCGATACCCCGCCAATGGCTTTGCCGCATCGTGCATTGCAGCCTGTTTGGGTGTCCGCTTCTCGTAATTGACAGGAATGTCGTAAATGCCTGCTGTGGTGCCTATGCCGCGTCGTGACCGTATCGATAATGTGAATCCTGATAATTGAGCCAACCTGTTGACGATGGCGAGGCCTAAACCGACCCCCTCGGAATCGCGGTCTCCTTCGGCATGGGCGCGGTAAAATTCGTCAAAGATGTAGGGTATATGCGCCGTATCGATGCCAATGCCTGCGTCATGCACCTCTATCGCCACCACTCCACCCTTGCGGCGTACGCCAAGAACAACCTTTCTCCCCCGTCCATATTTGATCGCGTTTGACAGCAAATTCTGGACCATGGTGGTTAGAAGTGTGGGATCGGCCAAAACGGAAATAGTTGTGCGAACATACCGTACATTGACGTCATGCCATTGTGCACTTTGCTCATTTTGTTGGACCAGATCGGACAGCAATGGATGCAGCGCAACGACTTCACTGTTAACCTCGATGGTTCCGCTGTCGAGCCGTGCAATATCCAGCAGCGATTTGAACAGCCGTGACACCGTTCCCAGTGCCCGCTCGATCCGTACGATCAGTTTCTCGCGATCTGCGGCGCTGCGGCTGGTTCGCAGCAGGCTGAGATAATAGCCGATCGAATGAATAGGCTGGCGCAAATCGTGGCTGGCATGGGCCAGAAAACGGCTTTTGGCTTGCATGGCGACAAGTGCCTCGTCGCGTGCCTGCGCGGTCTGACCCAGAAGCACATAGGCATAAGCAGGCAAAACCAGCGCCACCATCGAAAAAGTGCCCAGCAGATAAGGCTGTTGCCGCCAATAGTCGCTGAGCAGGAAGAGCGTGATCAACGACAGCTGTGCCATAACCGATGCAATTACAAGATAGCGCTGACCAAAGCGCATACCGTTACCCAATGTGACCCAGACAATGAAAACATATAGAGGCAGGCCCAGTGTTTTGCCCACCAGCATGACGAAGGTGAGCGAACAAAAATCTCCGAGCATGGCGATCAATCGTCGTGCGGGTACAACCCCCGGTCGCAGGCGAGTATGTATGAATATAAGGACTACAAAGGCTGAAAAGCAGGCAACATATATTACCAGTGCTTCGGAGATATCTTCCGAAATTCCGGTGAGTATCCCACTCAAGTAGAGATACAGAGCGCCGATCGAAACATTCCAAAGCCTTGATCGGGCCTGCCGATACTCGGCGGTAATTTCCAAGCTCTCCGCAGACAATTGCCCGATCGTTTTAGTACCGGATGCCGCCTTTTTGCCAACATGCCCGGCCAATGACGTTTTGGGTAAAAGTGGTGCCATAAGATTTTATACTACAAGAAGAATCAAGGTCGGCGCTTTGATGCGGAAACCGGTCTTCCCCAAAGCCGCTGTTCAGCCCATGGGTATATACAGTTGGCTGAACCCGCAACGTATCCCCAGCTGAAAAGAAGCACTAGTACAGCGATCCACATATACTTGCATCAACTCGACGGACTATCATTGCTGCAAAAGGACTTATTTGTGGTCAAATCGACCGAAGCCGCGACCGAGTTTGATTGAGTAACGAACGCACATGAACATGGCATTTGTAAAGCACCGGACCAGAATGGTCAGCATCGCTTTTGGATTGATATCTCTTGGGCTGTATCCAGTTGCTGCCCAATCGCCACTGCAGCGCCAACTGGCGGGTGCCATGGAGAGCAAGGAGGATGGGGTAACCAAATCAGGTAGGCCCAAGCCGCCACAATGGTATGCGAAAAAGAATGGAAAGCTATCGGGCAAGGGCTGTACCATCACATTTGCTGACGGCGATTCCGCGATGGGGTATTTGGGGCCTTCGGACGACTGGAAGGAGTCGTTTTTCCTGGTCAGCGGACCGGATGTGCCCGTTCCAGCAAAAGCCAAAAGCGTGAAGGTTACACTTTCTACAGACGGCGAGCCGGACCGCACGGTGACCGCGACACAAATTGGCATAGATGGCGAACAGAATGGTCTCGTCATTTTCCTTTTGCCTTCAATCGATGCGGCGCTGGATGTCATGCAAAACGAAGAGGGCGTCCGCGTCAGCATGGCCGGGAATCAGATATTCGCATCGGCATGGACAAAGGGACATGAAGCCCGAGATAAAATGCGCGCCTGCCTTGCAGGTCAAAAGTGAGCGGAAACACGTCATGCGGACAACAGCGTTGAGCATCTTCGAGAAAGCAAAGCCATTCGTTGCCGCAGCGGCCACATGTGGAATTTTGGGAAGTGCCGTTTCCGCAGACGCGGCCCATTGGGTGATGATTGCGCGAGAAGGCGAAAAACCGCAGCGCAGCGTGCACTATTTGGCGCTCGATGAAGTCAAATCGACACTGGATTTGGAGACTTTCGACCAGTCCAAAGCGCTGGCTATGAAGGCGCCGGACATGGCGAAGTATATGGAGGATAGCCAGGTCCATACGGCTTTTGTCGTGCAGGTCATGGAGGGCATGTCGGACCCGGATACCATCCAGTACACCGTGGACATCCGGTGCAATCCGAAACAATTCCGTATCACCAGTGCATACGCCCTGTACCGAAACAATGAATCGGAAAAAATGAACTCGCCCGAATGGGCTCCGATACCTGACAACTGGGTCAACCGCGCCTATCTGGTGGCCTGCAAGATGCAGGATAAAGTCGCGCCTGCGATTCAGAAATTCTACGATGCGTCTAAGAAAATCCAGAAAAACCCCAACGCCACGATGGAAGACAAAGCGGCCGCCATGCAACCGCTGGCTGACCTGGGAATGATCTACGCGACCGAGATTCCCCTGATCAGCTACATCCGTCTATCCGACTACTCATGGTCGCATCTGTGGCCTGAGGGAAAGCGGCCACCTTACACAACAACAAAAAGTCGCGAAGAAATCGAGAAGGACCGCGCCGAACTTGAAGCGCGTATGGCTGCATTGTCGAGCAAGGCCGGTCAGGTCGAGCAGCAGATTGCGGGCATGGAGGCCGAACGGCTGTTTATGGAAAAGACCGCGGCCAATTTTCGCAAGAAGAATGATGCGCAACGGGAAAGATTCTACAGCATGCAGGGCTGGACCGAGAAGGAAATCGTGGATTTCTGGGGTGCTCCCAATGGATTCAGTGAACTGGCCGGCACCAAATCGTTGCGGTATATTTCTCGCGTCGATACGCGACAGGTCGTGGTCGACAATATCCCGGTCTACGACGGCAGGGGCGGTGTGGTCGGCATGAACCAGGCCGAAAGGGTTGAGGGCGAACTCAGCGAGTGCGACCTGACCTTATTTCTTGAGCAAGGCGGATCGAAGCCCGGCCATCGATTGGTCGATTACAAATTGAATGGGACCAACTGCCGTGTGGACACCTTAGGTCGGCTGGTTCGCTGACCAGTGTGGCACACTTCTTTCAAATGGGTACTCCATACAGCGATTGCCTTCTGGGTTTTCGCTTGGGCCGGAGAGGCCCAAGCCGCATTTCCATGCACTTGGGCTCCAGGTGAAGTGCAGGTCGGTGATGACAGGGGCACGCCACTTTGTGAGCAGAGGGGAGATCCAAATGCGCCTCCACCGCCCCAAATGGCTTGGGTCGATAATCATTTTGCAATTGCGGCGCATCCGGATGCAGCCGATATGTGGGTTGCAATTGGCTATCCCAATGGAGCTTCAGCACAGCAAGCAGCTGTTGCAGCATGCAACCAAGATATGGGCACCGGATGCCAGTTCATGATCACATCCTATAACAGCTCTTATTCGATTGGTATTGGCGCAACGGGTCGCGTTTACACCAATTGGGATTCCACAGCCGCCAAGGCGAAAAAACGCATGCTGGCAGAATGCCGAAAAATTGGAGATATGTGTGTAGAAACGAGCCATGGCACAGCCAGTCCCGGGCGTAAGATCGCTGGCTCGGCATCTAACCACAACCGGGAAATCTGGCGCCCCACAGGCAATTTTCGCCACCAATTTGCTTCAGCGGCATGGGTTGAACCCAATGATCAAGGTGGCTCAAACGACGTCTGGATCGCCACCGGCTATCGCAGTGCGCAGGAGGCGGAGAACGCCGCCCTCCAAAGCTGCATGCATGATAGCGGTCATTCATGCGTCGCAGCACGCACCGTCGCCAGTGTATTTCTATATATTGCACAAACCAAAGATGGCGAAATCCGCTTGGGTTCCAGCCCGACCGAAAAGATGGCGCAGAGCATAATGCGGGCGAATTGCGGCAAGTCCGCCCAGTGCAAACTTGTTGCGCTATACAACCCTTGGAAGAGTGGCTTAATCCGCTTTCGGCCGACACCGAATGTCCGCAATTAAGCTGTCGGCAAATATTTACTTGGACGGCTAAAAATACTCGCCGCGCCCATCAAAAATCGCGACTACTTTACAACGCGATCCGTCCTCGACGCACTTTTCAATCAGGCCATTTTCCGCATCTTCTTTGGCCGGACTGCTTCGCACCCTAAGCTTGCCATTTTGGTCACGACCCACCGCGATCACCCCATTCGTGGTTGAAACCGCAATCTCGCAGTTACGCCAAGATGTTTTGGCACGGCATTTCTCCATGGCTTGCTCAATCGCCATTTGTTCATCGAAATATTTGCCTACCCCGACAAACTGGTCACCTTCGTCGCTGTCTGCCCAAACAACCGCTGCGGCGAAATCCTGCCATTGCGGCGGCGTTGGCGGTACACTCGACTGCGGCTGAGGCGATAGTTCATCACAATAGGGTATGCCGTCACCATGGTCAGGCCCTGAACCTATGCGGCATTGCGCATGGGCACCGGCAGCTGCCAAGAATGTCGACAAAAAGAGAAGGATTATACGCATTGTCGCGTAGTTTCTAAAACCTACGCCGCCCAGAACAATTGTCAAAAATGTACCGGTGTACGGAGAATGTCGTCATCTGATGCGTAGTGATATTACTATTAACTGATGAGGCCAAATATCCATCTGCTGTCCCTTTTGCTCGCCACTGTTGCGCTTGCTGCACCACATAGCGCCGCAAGCGGCTGCGTTTACACGCGTCCCTTGCCGGAAGAGGTGCACATCATCATTCGCAAGCAGGGCGCGAGTTCCCTGAAACGATGGCTGGCCTCGGAATATGAGATGCTCGACGCGATTGATCCCGAAAGCGGTCGCACCCCGTTGATGACGGCTCTGATTGCAGAAAGACCAAAGCATTTTCGGGTTTTGTTGGCAGCAGGAGCGAAACTTGATCTGACCGATGCTGTCGGCAACAGCGCGCTGCATGTCGCTGCCCAGATCAATGAGCCTTGGCATGTGCTTGCCCTTCTGAAGGCCGGAGCCGATCCATCGTTGCGCAATGCACAAGGCCAGACATTCCAGCGCTATCTGTACATGACTCCGGAAAAGCTGCTGAACGCGAAAACCCGGAAAGGTATCGAGGAAGTCAAGAAATGGCTGACATTGAACAGCCTAGAGGTTGAAACATCTCCGGCGCGATAGTGCAAAATATATCAACTAGCGCGAAGGAGGTGCTGCCGGAGCGGGCGCCGCAAGATTGATAGCCTGCCAGACGGGTTCGCTGGCACTGAACGTACCAAAAGTGATGCAGTTGGCCGCCATCAATTTACATCTTGCTTCCACCGCCGCTTCAAGGCGCGCATCGTCAATATCTGATTCTATCATGGGCGTGCCAGGCTCGTTGAGAGCGGTGTAGACTGCGATGCGCACATTGCGGACACCTGCCTTTGCGGTGCATTCCCGCTTTTCTTCGCGGGTACATAATAAGAGTGCTTTCCTGATGGCCTCTTCCTGGCTTGGCTGTTGCGCGACAGGCCAAACACGTCTCACATCGCCAGGATAAGCATTGCTTCGATAGGCAAATGTGGCCCATTGGTCGGGTAAGCGTGCTGAAATCTGCATATCCTTGACCTGCGGTGATCCCTGCATCAGATCCAGATACTGAATGGTGCATCGAGCTCCTGAGCCTTCCGAGCGGCAGCGATTGATAGCAATGTCAGCAGCCTCTACCCTGGTGCGTCCCGACTGGACAATCCTGCCGCCATCGTCGGCAATGCCAACAACAATAAAGCCGTTCCTTGAATGTGCTGCGATAGTGCAATCCTTGCCGATCCGCTCGTTGCAGAATTTCAGGGCAGCTGATTCTGCTGTTTCCTTTGATGGATAGCCTGAACTCCATATCAGGTTGCGATATCCCTCGGCCCAGGCAACGGCTGCGAACGAATCCTGCCCTGTACTTTGACGCGTAGCGGCTTCTGCACCAATTGGTGCAACCGAAATCAACAGGACGCCAATCTTTAACGCGTGTGAAAACGGGCTGGATCGTGACACAAATAAAACAACCTATCCATATGATGACCATCGAGTGCGTAGGCGGAACCAACTCGACGATCTACAATTTCGGGATACCGGTGCAGCGCCGCTAATTGCGCCAGCAAACAGACCCGGCCTGCTTTTAGCCAATGCCGAAAATGTACCAGTGCGAATTTGCTTTTCTCAACGGCAAGCCAGACAGGCATAACAGACTGCAGTGGCCACAATCCTCTCCCTCGCCCTCCTTTCGGTCATGGCAGCGCCCCAGTTTGATGATCCGGCGCTGCGGGGGGCGCCCTTCGAGACGGAACATAGCTATATTCCGGAAGTGTATCTTGGCGAATGGGCCGAAAAGCTATCGGCCTGTGGAAAGCCGGTGCCTCCAGACCACTCCGTCGTAATCGAAACCATGCGTTTCAATGGCGCACCGATCCGTTCGGTTTGGGCTTATAGCGATTATCCCGCCATCATTCTCGCGACGCCGAATGGCGCAGAAGGCGGTCGGAGCGATCGTCTGCATCTCGATATTTCCCACGACGAGCTTTGGTTGAGGCTGCGCCGGGATGGCGGTGGCAAGACCAGTTTATTGAGACGTTGCCCCACATCTGCCGTCGTAAAGCGAGCGGGAACGGTGGAGCGCAAGCGTCTGAATGATTTTTGCGCGATACGCGACAGGGACGGTTTTATCGAAGCCTTCTTCTCGTCACCGGCCACGCGCTATTTTGCGCTTTCGAAGCAAATTTCCATCATTCGCGGAGACGCGCTGCCCAAGCGATGGCCGCGCCGCTATTACCGGTTGCCGCCCATAAAATTCGCACCGCATGCCGTCTATTATGAATATGGTACGGAGCGGAGTGTGCCGATAATTTTTGAGCCTGTTTCCGATGCTGACCGCGGCTTTCACATCGAATGGAAAGAAGATCCGAACGTCGTGGAGAATCGGATCAATAATGATGGATCTGATTACCGCTATACCGCCGGCATTCGCGGGCGCCTTTCGTTCGCTTGGTCAAATGGCTGCTGGAAACTGGTGTCTGACGAAATCCGCTGGAGCGAGTGGCCGTGACGATGGATCGACAAGATTGGAGTTCGATATGAAGCCATTGCACAATCCGAAGGCTGGAAAAACAAGGGACAGGAAACTGGGGGTTGTGGTTGTACTGATTATTGCAGCGGGTAGTGCCCTTGGCGCCCTTGCAATCAGTCAGGATCATGCGAGCAATAGCGTATCCGGGCATAAAATGCAGACCGCATCGCGGACGGATTCAAGGTCCGAAACGCCGCCGCTGGTGCGCCCGTTGTCCGAACTCGACCCGAGCGAGCAACTGACCCGCGCCTATGTCGCCCTGTTCGACACAAGCCGGACCGAAGATATCAAAAGCGGCGACTACAGCTATTCGGGCGGAAAGTTGCTGCAGATGGGTGGGGGACGGTGGATCCTGCTCGCGCCGGCCAATCATCTGGAGGCCTATCCGGTCAATCTGGGGGCGCTCGGTATATTTTATCTTGCCGAGAGCGAGGGCAAATTTGCGGTTAAGGGGCGGTGGCCCGATTTTGTCAGCGGTTCGATCATGGGAAATCCCCCCGAATGGGAAGTGCGGAACGATGTGTCCGATCATCCGGTTGTCGTTTCGACGGCCGGGGGAGTCTGGCAAGGCTATTCCTGCGCAAATATGGCGCTGATCGAACTCGGTTCCGAAGGCCCACGCCAAATTGCTGAATTCCCGTCGCAATATAATGACAGCGGCGCAAAAGGCGGTAACCAGCCAGTAACCGGAATTGAAGGCAGGCTGCAAAATCCTGTCAAAAATGTGCGTTTCGAGGTCGGTTATGAGGGCACGCGCTCTTTCACGCATCGCTATGTCCGAAGGCCCGATGGCAAATATGCGTTGGAAGAAAATGACGATTCGGTGCCGACATGCTGACCATCGGCGCGTTGCAACTCTGTGCTTTTGACAATCGTGGAAAGGCCGTAATATGATGATCTCCACAAAGGCCGTCAGTCTTGCGCTGCTGGCCAGCATTCCAATAGCCGCCAACGCCCAGTCGAAACCTGATTTTGGTTCACTTGCGATTTGCGCCAGTCTCGGCAAAATGCCGACGCGATATAAGGCAATAGAGTGCAACCAACGCAATCCATTGCGTCAGTGCAGTTTCACATTGTCGGCAGACAAGTTGCCGATCAAATATCTCGTCGATGATGGAATAGTGGTCAGTAAATGGATTGAATTCGGCAATCACGCCGCATTCGTTGGTCCATTCGGGCTGAAGCGGGGCGATAGCGACAATATCGCGGTGGCAAAGGTTCGAAGAGCAACTGGACTAGCTTTCGAAAGATGGGCTGATGATCAGGATGCAGAAGGTACCTATTATCAGTCGACTGACATCAACTGCCGTAAAAATATCTACAATCTCCGGATATTTTTTCATAAAGGCAAACTGGAAACCCTCAGCGTTTCTTCGCTTCCCATGGTTTAAAATATTATTCCGGTGTATTCATGATCATTGTTCGCCCGGCTTCTGTAGATAGTAGGCATGAATGATATGGAATTTGGGCGCTAGGCTGTTCCGTCGACAACCTCAAAAGCATCTCGACGAAGAACTGGCTGAAGCAGGACAAACCAAGGTTCGGCTTGCGGCTCTGTCGATCATCGCTGTCTATACCGCAATATTGGGCGTATTGCTAGCCGAGGACGAATTCATCGCGCCATGGGCGATAACAATCCTTGTTTATCATATTCTATATGCTCCAGCGGCGTTCGCCATTTTCCTGTGGGCGCGCCATATGCCGGGGCATTATCCGGTCCGGCGATTGCTCTCGATGGTTCTCGACTATGTTTCGCTGGGCTGCAGCATTGTTGTCGAGCCTATGGTGATGATGCCTTTACATACCATAATCTTGTGGGTCACGCTGGGGAATGGCCTGCGTTTCGGGAAAACCTATTTGCGGATCGCAACCGGTTTTGCTGTCTGTACCGTTTTGATAGTGGGCTTCAGCATTCCGCAGGGTCAGAATGCGCCATATATGATGGTGATGCTGCTGCTCTCCGCGGTCGTGATTCCACATTATGCGTCTGCGCTGCTGGGGCGCATAGATCAAGCACGGCATGAGGCGGACGAGGCCAATCTCGCAAAATCGCGCTTTCTCGCACAGGCCAGCCACGACTTGCGGCAGCCGCTGCATGCGATCAACTTGTTCACAAACAGCCTTCAGAATACCGGCTTGAACAACCGGCAACGCCAAATCGTCGAACGGATAGACCGCGCGCTGCAATCGCTGGCCCGTCTGTTTCGGTCGCTGCTCGATCTTTCCACTCTCGACAGCGGAACAGTGGCACCAAAACTCGAACCGGTATCGCTCGGTGAGTTGTTCCAGGAAATCGTTCTGCAAAATGTGCAGCTCGCCGAATGGGATAACAGCGAATTGCGCATGGTCGATACCCGCTATGTCGTGCTGACCGACCGCGTTCTGCTGTTGACGATGATCCAGAATCTGGTTTCCAACGCGCTGAAATTTTCTACGGGTCGCGGCGTGATCCTCGGCTGTCGGCGCCGGGGTTCATCAATCGCTGTAGAGGTCTGGGATCAGGGAAACGGCATAGAGGAAGAGTATTTCTCCCTGATTTTTGACGAGTTTTTCCAGATCAGGCAGCGTGGCGACCGAGACCGGCAGGGTGTAGGCTTGGGACTTTCAATTGTGGCCAGAATGGCTGCAATTCTGGGCTTGAAGGTAGATGTGGCCTCCCGAATTGGCAGGGGCTCCCGCTTTACTGTATCGGGCTTGCCGATTGTCCAGGATGCAAAAGTGACGGTCACCCTGGCGCCATCCGGAAATGACCGATCACCGCTGCGAGATTGGTCCGTCCTTCTGGTTGAAGATGACACCGATATACTTGAAGCGACCGCCGGGCTGCTGTCGTCATGGGGATGTCATGTGGTTGCCACCACCTCCATTCCCGCAACTATTGAAGGCTGCGACATGATTGTCACCGACTTTGATCTTGGTGGCGGCCAAACAGGGGAAGATTGCATAAAATCCGTCCGCAAGTTGCTGGGTGTCGATGTGCCGGCCATCATTATCACCGCGCATGATGACAACCGAATTACCGCAGAAATCGGTGATCCGAACGTTCTCGTTCTTAAAAAGCCTTTACGCCCCGCTGAACTGCGGTCGACGATCAGTTCCGTGCGTGCGAGACTCCATTCAGGCTGATCGCCCCTGCACTTTGTTGCAGGCAACCCAGGCTTTCGGCCTTTAACGCCAGTTCGGAACGGGAATGAACGTGAAGCGTTCGCAAAAGCAGCGAGATGTGATTGCGCACCGTAAATGGAGAAAGGCCCAGTTTACGGGCAATCTGCTTGTTCGATTCGCCGACGCTGATCAGCCTCAATATCTCCAGTTGGCGCTGCGTCAGGCACATTACATTTGCTGACGTCGGGACGGCATCGGTCAGAGAAACAATGCTGGGCTTTGCGACTACATATTGCCCGGCCCGCACCGCCATTACGGCGTCGACCATTTCACCTGCCGGGATCGATTTGACGATAAATGCGTCCGCACCTTCATCCATAATCCGGTTAATTGTACGGTCGTCGTCGAGCATCGATACAATAGCGATCGATGATTTTGGAAAACGCTGCCGAAGCCGGGGAAGCGTTTCTCGTGGTTCCATACCTGGAAACAAAAGGTCGAGCAAAAACAGATCCGGTTCGTCTCCCGACTCGGCGAGAGCCATCACTTCGTCCATAGTCCCCGCTTCGAGCAATCGCGCATCGGGTAGAGCCGCAGAAATCAATCGGCACATCCCGTCGCGGAATACCGGATGATCGTCGGCTATAATGATGAGTTCAGACATTTCAATTCACATAAGAGCATGAAAAATACCAATAATGCAAGCAACCGATGCAGGGCGCGGTTCAGGAACCAACCGATGCACCAGTATTAAAAACATATTTCGTTAGTTACAGTTCACCCTCTAACCTGAACGGAAGACAAACAGATACCAAATAATTGCGAGGAGTTTTCCATTGGCGCGGAGGTTGCATGCGAAATCGGCCTGGAACAAGCTGGCACCGCTTGGGGCACTTTCGCTCTTGGCCTTGGGGTGCAGTGGTGAAGCAGCAAGTGACAATGGCGTAATAGATGATTTGCGGGATAAGCCCGCTGCAAGTGCAGCAATTGTACCGAGGGTGCACGCGCAAGAAAACGCTGATACCGCGATAACCGAATCTGATCGACTTTCGCTGCAAACGGCCGATGCAGCGTGCAAAAGGGGCGACCCGAACGCCTTTTTCGACGCCTTTATCCAATCCAAGGCTGTGCAGAAGAAATATACTGCTCCTGCAATTGAATATGTTCTTCTGCGTCCGGATTTCACGGTCAATCGCTGGGAAGAGATCAAGGCAGCGGATTATGCAGATTTCCCGATGATGATGGTCGACTACTATCGAAAATCCACCCGACCGGTTCGCGCGGGAGATGACGAGCATGTGGTGATCGAGCTGAACCAAGGCCAGAATGAAGCCTTTGTCGTTGAATGGACACGCGTCATCTATGACGGGAAATCCGACGGGGGTGACGACCTTGGCACGGCCTTCACGCTAGACGGACAACCATATAGGAAAGGGGAGTCCGGCACAGACGGCAGTCTGTTTTTTGAGACTGCAAATGGATGCTGGCAACTTTCGACCGACACCCGCCATCATCGAAGTTACGCGGCAAAATGAACTTTACGGGCAGGTTGAAAGGGACAGTTTTACGCTACAATGGCCAGTCCCGCCGTTGATGGATAAGGCGAGTATGCCGCATCTTTTGAACAGCTTTGCTGCAACCAGGTTCGGATCGGTTTTGTGAAGTTCAAGGTGATTTCTGGCATCGAGGATCATCGTCTTTTACAAACTGCAGTCGCTCGAGGAATCGAAAACCGGCGGCTGTGTGTTGCGAGGCAGGGAATCTGAACGTCACGCCATAATGATGGCTTTCGATAAGTTTCACTTCCCAGCTGCCTGCTTCCCGTTCGCCAGGTTCGGCATATGGCGGGCCAATGCCCCGGCTGGGATAGTAGATGACCTCGGTCTTCCGCAGCAGGCTCATTGGATGTTCGTCGAAATTTGAAGGGTCGCCAGGGCGAAGCATCTCGTTCTGATAAAAACGACGTTCGATTGTTATGCGCGAACCTCCAGTGCCGATATGGAAATCGCCCGCGTCCCCCAAAGGCCGCCAGGGTCTAAGCAGCGTTTCCCCAGCCTCCAGGGCAAATCCTATCCCGGAGACGCAATGAAACAAAGGCCCCGTTTCTGGGCTGGACGGATAAATATCAGCCAGAAAATTGGACAGATCATAGGCCCGTTTCGCATCCTTATCGTCGAGGTCGCGATTGAAGAGCGCGGAAAGCGGCAGGCATTCGGGGCTTTTTGCCGATGCAGGCTTGATGCGCGAAAGGAGACGGCGGTCGTTGGCGGATCCATCGAAACTGGCTGCGCCTATGATCAAGGCGTCTTCTGACTGTTCGTCCGGTGCCAAAATGTATCGCACATCCTCGTCGCGCAAACCTTGTGGTGCGTATCGGACCGTTTGTCCGGCGTCGGGTGTTTTTCCCTTAAACCGCTTTGGCGACAATTTTGCCGGACCTGCATTGCGCCACTCCGGCGCTGGTCGGTTGAAAACCGTGTCCAGTAGGCTGGCGGGCAGATAGTCGGGCGAGTTACCGGACTTGATGGCAATCAATTCGCGGTCGTTAATGATGCGAGTGATATCGCCGACGATATGCAGTGCCTCATCCTTGCCCACATCGATCACGAAGCGATCGGTGCACAGCTGGAACGGTCCATAGGCCGAATAACTTGGCGGTTCAGCGCGCGGCAGGGTGGCTGATGCAGGTTGCGGCAAAAGCATCGTGCTTATCGCGCCGGCGGCCAACAGTTGCTTTGCCTTGTCTGTGCCTTGCATCCTGCCCCGCCCCACACGTCATGATATGGTCAATGCTACTTCATAGCATCGCCTGGCGACAATGGCTGTCGCCGCGGCGCACCGGTGCACTGCGGCTTACAGCGCTAAACCGCTTCCCATCAGGCCGGGTACCCTGACCATACTCAAATTCAAGATTGGCTCCCAGCTGCTACTGCGCGACTGACCGCGAAGCTGGGCTGACCAGGCCCTGACCGGCGACAAAGCGCAGGTCGCACCGGTCTGTCACGCCCGGCAACACTCTCTCGATGACATCGAAATCGGAATTGTCGCCAACGATGGCAGGATTATCGAGCGGTTGGAGCATGGCATCGACCCCCATTACTCCGGTCTTCACCATCTTGCCGTCGGCAAGGTCAGGCTGCGATGGGTGAATGGCGTAGATGCGGGGTTCATGACTGCGCCGATATACCGTCTTGTCCGGTCTGGTCAGGACAAGCATTCCAGCACTGTCGGCGTCGGCGGGCTCGGACATCGAATCGAAGAATATCCAGTTGCCGCGTGGTCCGCGGATGAGGAGGAACAGACTGTACTGGCCTGCGCCATTTACCTCGGCCGCCTCACCTTCGGATAACAGGACGGTGGAATATTTGCCGCATACGCGCGTCGGCGATGCAGCCAGAACACTCGTTTCGAGCAGACCGATCAAGATCATTACTATCGATGCAAATCGCATGCGCGCGGCCTCCTTATTTGCTTTTGGACGAAGAATCTCTGTCAGCCGCGGCGACAACAAGAAGCAGGACGATCAGGGCAACGCTATACTCGCTGCCTCCGGTTCCATGCTCGCCGACGAACCATCCAATATGTGCATGGATCAACACAATCCCGCCAAAAGCAATCGACAACAGTGGGATAACAGCGATGCGGACGAAACGACCGAAAATTAGCAAAAGACCGCACAGGATTTCGCTGACCGTGATAACCCAAACAATGGCCACACCGTCAGGAAACCCGACCGCTTCCATGAATTTTCCAAATTGGGGGATCGTGCCAAGCACAATGCGCGCAACGGCATGCGCCATGAAGAACAGTGCAGACGCAACCCGCGCCAGAATAATCGTCTGGCGCAGGCTTAAAAACGGAAATCGTTCGAGGAGCGATCTTGCAGCCATCTTCTTCCCTTACTTGTTTGCGACAGCCAATGTGGCGTTTGGTCGCGCAACCGAGAGCGCGAGTGCTGCGACCGCCAGCGCCCCCCAGCCCAGTGTCATGCCCTTCAGCACCCAGTCATGATGAATAAACACGCCCGCTGCCGACCATAAGCCGCCACCGATAGCCACCGCGCCGGCCAGTTTCCGCCATCCCGGTATTTTCAAATGCAGCCACCCTGCCAGCACCGTGACAAGTCCCAACAATGCAAATTTGATCCTCGGTGCAAAATAGAGCAAATCGATATCCGTCTGGCGGCCAGGCAGGCTATCGAGAATGCGCAAAAGCATGAAATTTTCAAACTGGTCTGCGAGCGCAGCAGCAACGGCCAAAGCCATGGCAATATGTACAATAGCCCTGCTACTCGGGCCGATATCTTGTTTCAGGGCGAGCAGACCGACAATCAGGAATGCGGAGTAGATCCACACGAACAGCGCAATGTCTAGCCACAGCCCTTTGTGCTGGGCAACGCTATGCGCTGCACGACAATGTTCCTGGAACAACGCCTCTACATCCGCTGGTGAGCGAACCATCTCGAACACGAAAATGGGATCGCCACCACCGCACGCCTTCATTCCGTCGATAAATCCGAATCCAAGCATGATTGCGATGACGGCGCCCGCCAATAATGCTGTCCAACGCCAATAGGTCATTTTCCCTCCCCCAAGACAAAACGGTTGGGAAATCAGGCTATCTGGCTGAGCCCAAACGTTCCAGCTCTGCCATGTACCGGTGCAAACCGGGATCAACGCCCGAGTGGCTCTCTGTTCAGCTCCAATCGGTTTGCGTTTTGCAAAGAATATGGGTGGTCAAGGTTTTGGCTCCGGGATCTCGCAAGATTCCGCATCATGAACCAACATCATATGGCGGATTTTCCAATCCACCCCAATCTTTACCAGCATCAGATGTTCGATCAGGCAGTCATTGACAGGTGCGCCGCCGACTGTCTCCGTCCACAGCGGTTGGCGGACAAACGCGGATGACCCATCGATGATCACTGTCGGGTTTCCTTGAACCAACCTTTCCTGCTGCTCGGTCGATGGCTCGGAATCGGGCCGCGTAAACAGGAAAAGCTGTTCAGGCCAGGGGCCGCTTCGGACCCATTTTCCTGGTTCACCGTCGTCTCCTGTTCGCTCTTCGATTTCGGCAACTGCTCCGCCCTCGTCCACAAAAAGTTCGGCAGTGGTTCCGTCCTTGCAGATTATGGCAGCGTTGAAGCGCCGGACGACGTCTCTTACCTTGGATACAGTGTCGGAACCACTTGCTGCCTCATATTGGCAATTACCATGCAGCTTGATGACACTCTCGTCCGTGACGGGTGACAATGGCGCAGCTGGCATTGCATGCTGGGCTAAGGCAATTGCCAAAAGCATCTGGACCGCGAGAATCATATATAGACAAATCCTTAAGGTAGCGACTTACGGACTATGAACAAACTTGCCGATCCTGCCCTGACCGCCAAGCCTGGCAGGGAACCGGTACATCGGGCCAATTACACTAACGATTGTCCGATACGACCGTCATCGCCCGCCAAACCGCAAGTTGACTGAAAATTTCGAGATCGCAGCTCGCCGTTCTCCGCTCTTCCACTATGCGAAATCGTTCACCATCCCAGCCATATTCGGTGCCGCTGCCGCAACCGGCTCTCCAAAAGCCAAAGCTCACCAGCCTGCGCCGCTCTGCATCCCAATAGCCGCCGACCAAATTTTCGCCCAAATTCCCGGCATCGGAATTGTCGCCCTCAATCGGGGCTATGCGATGCTTACCTTTCTCGTCGATCAGTAAAACACGCACGAAACTGTTGTAATTGCTGAGCGAGCATAGGGGTATCACCTGCGCGAGAGTGGTATTCTCGTCCAACCGATAATAGTCCACGCCGTCCGTCGTTTTGGCAAAAGGGGTGTGCTCGCCACAGCCGAAGGTTGCGCGCTCTTTTATGATTTGCGCCTTGCGCAACATGCGGGGTGGCTTTGCCGATGCATTTGCCAGCTTTATAACGGGAAGTTCGGGTGGCGGCGGAGTGGTAGTGGCAGGGGACGGGCCCTTTGCGTACGCTGCGCTTTCATTGCCGATCCGCTGCTGAACCGTATCGAAATAGACGAGGACGCCCATTAGCCCACGTGTCGATAGTGTCACCGATGGACCATTTTTCTTAATCAGCCTGACAGTATCGCCCTGCGCCATGTTCCTAAGCAGGGACATCGCGGCTTCGCCTTCAAAATCCAACTGGTCTCCATTGAAACCGGCCGGATCGGGCAGGCTATTCAGATAATCGAAACCGCCCCCGCCAATTTCCACCATGTCAGGCTGAAAGCTTTTTCCATCAGGTTCCGCCGCTCCAGAGAAAAAAGAAAGCTGCAACAGGCCGTCTGGACCAGCCAGGCGCACAATCCGCATGGGTTCAGAGGGATTTTGATGGGCCAGTGGATTGACCAAAAGCGCCTCGCAGCGCCAGCCATTGTCGCAAGCCGCTGCCCAGTCTCCGAAAGTCAGCGCATGGCCTGTCTGCCCTGATGAAGCAGTGGCCGGCAAAGCCAGACACAGCGTCGCAAACGCAATACTGGACGCGACCAATCGCAGCAAGGGTCTGAGCGGGCCGTTCCATATATGTGCGGGGCAGGCTTCCATCCGGAACGGTATAGCCAGTTGGACCGGCTAAAGGGTTCGCGCAAATATGTACCGGTGCATTTCGGCCCAATGCCACCCGCGCAGTTGCTGCTAACCGCGTTACAGAATGTGACAATTGTGTCTGGCCGACAACAGGGCAGGCAAAAACGGGGGCAGTTATGGGTAAGGCTTTGGTGCGGTCATGGACGAAGCTGTTTGCGACAGTGTTCGTGCTGATGCTGGCGCAGATTGCCCTGCTGCCTGAGGCGCAGGCCGCCCATACGTCGACTACCTGCACAGCCAAGTCTGCCACGGTTGCAACTGGTGGGCTGGTGACCATAAATGTCGATGATTGTGACCCGTTCAGTTTTGGGGGGATTGGCACGGTTGATGGCCCGCTTTTCCCGACACATGGGACAGCGATACTCCGGTATCAAGGTGATCAATGGGTTGTCGACTATACACACAATGGCAATAGTGCGACCAGTGATGCTTTCGAATTCACCGACGCGTCGGGTAACGATACTGCTATAAGTATTGTACGGGTTACGATTACAATCACACCCCCGACTTCCCCGATTACAGTCTCACCGGCTACATTACCGACTTTGGTGGCTGGCACGTCGTTTTCGCAAACTCTGACATCAACCGGTGGTAATGCGCCTTACACCTATACATTGCAAAGTGGTGCGCTTCCGGTGGGCACCACTCTATCCAGCGGCGGGGTACTCAGTGGAGCGCCGACCCAGCGGGGTGGCTATAGCTTCAGCGTGCGCTCGACAGACAATATCGGACAGTTCACTGACAAGGCCTATGCGGGCACTGTCCAGCAGCCGACACTCACTTTGTCTCCATCGACATATAATGTGGTGCAAGGTGTGCCGACATCCTTTTCGCTTTCCACGACCGGTGGTGTTTCGCCATATAGTTACCAGACCGAGCCTTTTGTAGGTAATCCGCCAGCCCCGGGGCTCACTATGAGTGCTGCCGGTGTAATAAGCGGAACCCCAACAACGGCCGGGTCAACAACGCAGACAATCCGTGTAACAGATGCGAGTACCGGCCCGGGGCAACATTTCGAAGTCGAAACGCTGACCGTCAACGTTGTCGCAGCACCCACCGTTTCCATCGCCGTGTCGCCTGCTTCGGTCAGTGAGGACGGCGCTACCAATCTGACCTACACTGTCACGCGGAGCACTGCGCTTGCCACGCCGACGACGGTCAACATAACAACCGCAGGAACGGCGACGTCCGGTTCGGATTACACTGGTGGCGTTGCTACAGTCATCATTCCCGCCAATGCGACGACCGCCACCATCACAATCAACCCATCGGTTGATGGCGCTGTCGAGCCTGATGAAACCGTCACCCTGACCGTTGCTGCGGGAACCGGATATACCGTTGGTGCTCCTTCCAGTGCGACCGGGACAATCCTTAATGACGATGTGCCCGCGGCAACCATTGCCGTTTCGCCGACCTCTGTGGCCGAAGACGGTGCGCCGAACCTTATCTACACGGTCACGTTGAATCAGGCCAATCCGTCGAGTGCGACGTCGATCAACTACACGATCGGCGGTACTGCGACCAACGGCACCGACTATGCGACGATTGCCTCGCCGCTTGTCATTCCAGCGGGTAGTACGACCGGGACCATCACGGTCAACCCGACCGCAGATGCGACCATTGAGACGAACGAGACCGTGACCCTCACCCTCAATGCAGGCGCGGGATATACCGTTGGCGTTCCCAACTCGGCGACTGGCACGATCCTCAATGATGATCTGCCAAACCTTGCAATCAATGATGTCACGGCCAATGAAGGCAATGCTGGTACGACCAACTACACCTTCACCGCCAGCCTGTCGGCTCCCGCAGGCCCGGGTGGGGTGACCTTCGACATTGCGACTGCCAATGGCACCTCAACCGGCGGTGTCGATTATGTTACCAATGCGCTGACCGGACAGACCATCCCCACCGGCAGCAGCACCTATACCTTCACCGTCCAAGTAAATGGCGATGTTCTGAATGAATCAAGCGAGACATTCTTCGTCAACATCACCAATGTGGTCAATGCGGTGGTCGTCGACGGCCAGGGTGTCGGAACGATCGTCAACGATGATCCGCTACCTTCACTATCGATAAACGATGTGACCGTGACCGAAGGCAATGCCGGCACCATCAATGCAGTTTTCACAGTCAACCTGTCGGCTGCAAGTGGCCAGACGGTCTCGGTCAATTATGCAACAGCCAATGGAACGGCGACGCAGCCGGCGGACTATACCACTACAAGCGGAACGCTGACCTTCACTCCTGGCCAGACCAGTCGCACGATCACCGTACCCGTAATCGGCGAAGCCGTGCCGGAAGCGAACGAGACATTCTTCGTCAATCTCAGCGGCGCCACGAACGCTACGCTCTCCGACAATCAGGGACTGGGTACGATCAACAATGATGATGTGCCCGTAACGGTTTCGCCGGCGTCGCTGCCCAATGGAACGGTGGGGACAACTTACAGCCAGACGCTCACCGCATCAGCTGGGGTAGCGCCCTATAGCTTTGCCGTAACCGCAGGGGCTCTACCAACCGGACTGACCCTGACCGGCGGCGGCACGCTTTCGGGTACGCCGACAGCATCGGGCGTGTTCAACTTCACTGTAACGGCGACCGATTCCAGCCCCTTCCCCGGGCCATTCAGCGGTAACCAGGCTTATGCGTTGACCATCGCATCGCCCCCGATTCTAGCAAATGATGATACGGGCGCGGCAGCGGTCAACGGCTTTACAGGGGGCACGGCCTATGCCGATGTCCTCGCCAATAACGGCAATGGGACCGACACGCTTGGCGGCGTTCCCGCTACGCTCGCCACTGTAACGCTTAGCCAATTGGCGACGACTAACCCGAACGTTACACTCAATCCGGCGACCGGCGCGGTCCTTGTTGCACCGGCCACTCCGGCGGGCACCTATACGGTAGTGTACGAAATCTGTCAGACGCTTGATCCGGCCAATTGCGCTGCTGCCTCTGCCGAGGCTATTGTATCGGCAGCCGCCATTGCTGCGCTCGACGACGTCAATGCGCCCGACATCAGCACGGTGACGGGCGGCACAGCCTATGCCAATATTCTTGCCAATAATGGCAATGGCCCAGATACGCTGAACGGTGTTGCGGCGACCTTTGCCAATGTCGTTGTGACTTCGTCGACTTCATCCAATGCTGGCGTGACGCTTAACCCCGCAACCGGTCAGATCTCCGTTGCCGCTGGCACAGCGGTCGGCTCGCAGTCCGTCAATTATACGATTTGTGATCAGCTCAACCCGACCAATTGCGCATCGGCGGTGGCAACCCTGACGGTGATCGACATCCCGCCGGTAGCTGGTCCGGTGACTCTAACCGTGCCTTATGACGCTGCCGCTACCAATGTGACGCTCGCGATAACCGGCGGCGCACCGACCACCGTGAACGAAGTCACCCCTTCACTGCACGGCACTGTGATCGCCAGCGGCACAACCATCACCTATCAGCCCAATCCGGGCTATGCCGGACCCGACAGCTTTACCTACAGCGCAACCAATAGCGGTGGTACTTCCTCGGCTGCATTGGTGACGATTACGGTGCAGGATCCAGTGGTTACAATCACGGCCGCAGGCAGTCTGAACACCAGTGTTGCGACCCCGTATAGCCAGACCTTCACTTTCAATGGCGGTGCACAGCCCTGGTCGGGGTATCAGGTCACCAACCTGCCAGCCGGACTTTCCATTTCGGGCACCACCGCGAACAGCGTGACGGTTTCGGGCACACCGACAGCGGCTGGTGCGTTCAATCTCAATGTCTCTGCGACCGACAGCAGCAGCGGCAATGGCCCCTTCACCGTCGGTCAGGCGTTCACCCTTAACGTTGCTGGGCCCGGTCTGGCGCTGGTTCCCGGATCGGGTACGCTGAACGCGCCCTATGCAGCTGCCTTCAGCCAGGATTTCACCGCATCCGGAGGGACCGGGCCCTATAGCTATGCCCTGACGGGCTCGTTGCCCGCAGGCCTGAGCTTCAGCGGTTCGACGCTGTCTGGTACACCAACCGCACCCGGTAGCTACCCTGTCACCGTGACCGCCACCGATACCGGGTCGACTGGTGCGGGAGCGCCCTTCACCGTCGCGCAAAATTACACCATCAATGTACCTGCCCCGACGATTGTTTTGGCACCACTGTCGCTTGCCAACGGCACCGCGGCGATCCCCTATACACAGACAATAACGGCAACAGGTGCGGTGGCACCATTCACCTTTGCGGTGAGTAGTGGTTCGCTTCCTGCAGGACTTGCCCTGTCGAATACGGGTACCCTATCGGGTACGCCAACCGAGGTGGGCAGCTTCAACTTCACCATTGCGGCTGCTGACGCCAATGGGCAGTCGGGAAGCCGCGGTTACACCCTGAATATTGCGGCACCGGCGCTCGCATTGACCCCGGCTTCGGGTACATTCAATGTCGCCTATGATGGTAGCGCTTCGCAGGCTGTAACCGCGAGCGGGGGCAATGGCCCTTATAGCTATGCTGTGAGCGGTAGCCTTCCGAGCGGTATTACTCTCGATACAACGACAGGTGTGCTTTCGGGACGCACAATCGCTGTGGGCAACTATAATTTCACGGTCACCGCCACCGATACTGGCACAAGCGGTGTTGGCGCACCCTTTACAGTGGCGGGTAATTACACCTTCAGCGTAGCGCCCCCTGTCATTGCCCTCACCCCGGCAAGCCTGCCAGGGGCAATGGTCGCCAGCAGCTATACCGCATCGCTTTCCGCTTCTGGAGGCGCCGCACCCTATAGCTTTGCCGTGACAAGCGGCGCATTGCCTGCAGGTCTGACTCTGTCGTCAGCCGGCACCATTTCGGGAACACCAACTGCGGGTGGCAACTTCACCTTCACTGTTACAGCAAGTGATAACAGCCCCGCGCCCGGTCCGTTCAACGCTTCGCAAAGCTATAATCTGGCTGTGGCCGTTCCTGTCATAACTCTGCCGCCAACTGCGCTTTCGGGCGGCCAACGAGACATTCCTTATACGGCAAGCCTGAATCCGGCCAGCGGCGGTACGGCACCGTTCAGCTATACCGTTTCTGCAGGAGCCCTCCCCGCTGGCATCACGCTTTCAAATAGTGGCACAGTTTCCGGCACACCGACCGAATTTGGCAGCTTCGCATTCACTGTCACGGCAACCGACAGCAGCACAGGTAGCGGACCTTATAGTGCAAACCAGAACTATATCTTGTCGATTGTCGACCAGCCTCCTGTAGCTGGAGGCGTGTCCGTCAGCCTCGCTTATGGCGCGCCAGCATCACCTGTTGCACTCAACCTTTCAGGCGGTAATGCGCTCTCTGTCGCAATTGTCTCGGCGCCCGCAAACGGCACTGCAACGGTCAGCGGCACCAGCATAAGCTATCAGCCCAATGCAAGCTTCTCGGGCGCGGACAGCTTCACCTACACGGCAACCAATGGTGGCGGAACATCTGCCCCGGCAACGGTATCCATAACAGTCGGTGCTCCGGTTCTTACAGTAACGGCATCGGGGCCGCTCAGCGCGCAAGTTGGCGTGCCCTACAGCCAGACCTTCACATTTGCAGGCGGAACGGGGCCTTTCGGGTCGCACCAGGTCACTGGCCTGCCTGCCGGTCTGGCGCTCACAGCTACAACATCGAACAGTGTCACAATCTCGGGCACACCACGAGCGCAGGGCACGTTTACGCTTTCAGTGAGCGCCAGTGACAACAGCACAGGGAATGGACCGTTTACGGCCAGCCAGAATTTTGTGCTGGCGGTGGACGCGCCGATGCTTGTTCTGACACCTGCTACGGGCAACTTCACTGCAAGTTATGCTACGCCGTTCAGCCAGGCCTTCAATGCCAATGGCGGTATCGGTGGTTACACTTACACCCTTGGTGGCACCCTACCTGCGGGGCTTTCGCTCAACGCAGCAACCGGGATTGTGTCGGGTACACCGACGGTTGCAGGTTACTTTGCCTTCACAGTGACAGCCACCGATACCGGATCGACCGGTGCGGGCGCACCGTTCACGGTGCAGGGCAGCTACACGCTGGCGATTGCAGCGCCGACCATAGTGGTAACGCCGGCAAGCCTTCCCAATGCGACCGCAGGCACTGCCTATTCGGCAACGCTTGCCGGTGCGGGAGCGGTTGCGCCTTATGGCTTCACTCTGACAAGTGGAACGCTTCCCGCAGGAGTGACACTTTCGGGCACCGGACAGTTGTCAGGCACTCCGACTGCATCGGGCAGCTTCCCCTTCACGGTGGCGGTGCGCGATGCGAACGGCCAGACGGGTGCTGCCAGCCTCACGCTTGTCGTCAATATACCCAGCCTGACGATCACCCCGGCAACGCTGCCGGCTGCGACACAGGGTGTGGCCTATAACCAGACGGTATCGGTCAGCGGTGGTATTGCGCCCTACAGCTTTACCGTCAGCTCGGGCACCCTACCCGCAGGCCTTGCGCTCAATGCGACAAGCGGAGCGATCACTGGCACACCGACAGGCTCGGGGGTCGCCAATTTTGCGATTACCGTCACCGACAGCACGGCGGGTACGCAGGCCACGGCAACCATCACTTATGCCCTCGACATTGTCGCGCGTCCTGATCCGGCGACCGACCGCGAAGTGCGCGGGCTGGTGCAGGCGCAGGTGCAGGCGAGCCGTCGTTTTGCCGACGCGCAAGTCAACAACTTCATGCGCCGACTGGAGAGCCTGCATGGGCAATCAGGCAGCGGTGGCTTCCAAAATGGCCTGCGCATTTCTTCACGCGGCTATTGCGAGGATTCGCTGACCGCATGGACCAATGGTCTGTGCGCCAAGGGCGAGAGCAAGCTGGCCCCGGTCGCGGCGGCTGGCGGCGATGATGCCGGCGATGGCAGCGGCACAGGCGGCGGCAGCGCGCGCGGCGAGCTGCCCTGGACGATCTGGGCAGGCGGTACCATCCGCTTCGGCGATCGCGATCCGGCCACGGGCAGGCTCAGCCAAGAGTTTGAGAGCGAAGGCATCAGCTTTGGTGCCGACCGCCGGTTCAGCCCGTCATTCGCCGCAGGTATCGGCGTCGGCCTCGGCCGCGATACCGTGGACATTGGCGACAATGGCTCACGCAGCCGGGGTGAGGCCAAGACCATCGCCATTTACGGCAGCCACCAGTTGGGCAGCGGTATCTATGTCGACTGGCTTGGTGGCTATCAATGGCTTAATTTCGATCTGCGGCGCTATGTCACGACGACCGGTGCGCTGATCAACTCGAACCGCAGCGGACGCCAATGGTTTGTAACCGGTTCAGCCGGTGCCGACATTGAAACCGGAAACTGGATGATCACGCCCTATGTCCGGATCGACCTCACCCGCGGTCGCTTGAATGGCTATACCGAAAATAGCGGTACCTTGTTCGACTTGCGTTTCCTCGATCAGGATGTTGATTTCACATCGCTCGGCCTTGGTACAAAGCTGAACTACGAGCATCGCTTTAGCGGTGGTGCGCTGCTCCCTCGCCTGCGGCTCGAATATCTTTACGATGCCGAACGCAGCGGAAATGCGCTTGTGGCCTATCGCGATCTCGTATCGGGTCCATTCTCGAGCATCCCGCTCGCTGGCCTTGCTCGCGAACAGCTGATGTTGGGGTTGGGAACCGAACTCCAGTTGGGCGACGCTTTCTCGTTCGAAGTTGAATATCTCAACCGTGTCGCCTCAGGCTCGGGTTCCGACCAAGCCGTGCAAATGGGCGTCAGCGTCAAGTTCTGATGCGTTTTCGACAAGCAGGGTACCACCTGAGGAAGAGAGTTTTGTGACCGAAACGAATGAGTTCGAAAGCCATCAGCCGATGCTTGACGGCGCACAGAATGAGGCAGCGGGGAATGGAAAGTCCAAACTCCGCTGGGTGGCGCTCGCCGCCGCCATAGCATTTACTGTGTTCCAGATCGCTGAAACCGAAATGCGGGTGGCCGAACTTAAGGCCGATGGCTTTGGTGAAGTTGCAATCGACAGTGTACGCAATCACGCCTATTTTCCGATGATAGGGGCAATTGCCGGGGCATTGATTTTTATTGGTATCGGAAAACTGTTGAAACGGCTGCTGGCACCCTAAGGCTAATGGCAGTCGATCAACTTCGATCGTCTGCACCAACAACGCAATCTCTTGGTCACTAGATTTGGCGGGTATCGCATGCATAACTAGCCGAAGCGTGCGCTCCGATTTCAGCTTGGCCCTATCGCGGGAAGGCTAGGCTTCTGGCGCAATGCCGAGGCGCTGCAGAAGGTCATCAATGTCGGCAACCTTCAGGGCATGGCTTTCGATCAGTTCGCCTATGTCATTCAGGCGTGCCATTTCGCCGTCGTCGCGCATGATCGAACAGATCACTGCTGCGTCACCGCATCCCGCAAGGCGGCACAGATCGATCGAGGCTTCGGCGGCTGCCGGTCGCTCGGCTGTGCCACCTTCGGATGCGATCAGCGGGAAGACATGCCCGGGGGAGACGAGATCGTCGCTATTGGCCCCTTCAGCCACAGCCACTTCGACTGTCTTCGCCCGGTCCGCAGCAGAAATGCCGGTCGTTACATCGGCGCGCGCCTCAATCGATCGACCGAAAGGGCGACCTGACTGACGCTCGCTGCCGGGATTGATTAGGCTGATGCCCAATTTTACTGCCCTTGCTGGCGTCAGCGACAGGCAGATAAGGCCACGGCCATGGCGCGCCATGAAGTTGATCGCATCGGCTGTGATATGCTTGGCCGCAATTGCGAAATCGATGTCGCCGCGCCGGAACCGGTCGCCGGTGATGACGATGATTTCACCTTTGCCCAGCGCCTCGATCGCTGCGTTCAGATCGTTCATGCGTGCCCCCCCGAGGTTGCGGCAAAGCTGCGTGCGCCCTGCACAACCTGTTTTCCTACAATATCGAGCTGCATCGAAACCCGGTCGTCAAGGCACTCCCCATCAGGTGAGAACAGGTCGGGATAGGTGCGGACGGTCGCTCCCATCGGCGTCGGCCAGCCGCGCAGGGCGTGGACGATACTGCGTAAAGTCTGCATCGTGCTCATGCTGGCCTGATCGCCAAAAGCGGTTGCAATCAGGCCGACGGCGCGACCATCGAGATAGGGCCGGTCGTCTTTTGACAGGTCTTCTAGATAGTCGAGCGCGTTTTTCACCAGCCCTGAAATTGTGCCATGATAACCGGGGGCTGCAATGATGATGCCGTCGGCAGCGCGAACCGCCTCGACCATTTCGGCCCCGTCTGCTGCGCTGTGTGCCTTGCTGCGATAATGGGGGAGGGCCGCAAGATACTCGCCGCCGAATAATTTGACTTCGGCACCCTGTGCTTCGGCCACAGCCAACGCGGTGCGCAACGCCATTTCCGTCGAACTGCCGGGGTTAATCGTTCCGCCGATGGCGACAATTTTGGGGCTCATGTGGCCACCGCCTTTCTGAGATAATTTTCTAGCTGTAGCTGCTCTTGCTGATTCATCCGCAGGCCCAGTTTTGTGCGCCGCCACAATATGTCGTCGGACGTGCGAGCCCATTCTTTGCCGGTCAAATGTTCGATTTCACGTTCGGTAAGGCCATGGCCGAAATGCTGGCCGCAATCGGATAGGGTTTTTGCGTCGCCGAGGATGGCATAGCTGTCCAGACCATAGCTTTTGAACAGACGGTCCGTCCAATCGGGTTCGAGGAAGGGGTAGCGTTGTTCGAGCTTCTGCCGCTCTTCTGCCGTCGCGTCGACATCAAAACCACCCCCCGGCAACGCCTCGGTTCCGGTCCAATGCCTGTTCTGCGGCAGCGGTAATCGTGTGGCAAGCAGATCGACCGCTTCCTCAGCAAGGTGGCGGTAGGTTGTGATCTTGCCTCCGAAAATGTTGAGAATGGGTGCGCCGTCTTCGGCATCACTCAAATCCAGCCGATAGCCACGCGTTGCCGCCTCAGGTTTTCCCGAACCATCGTCAACCAATGGCCGCACCCCCGAATAGGACCAGACAACATCTTCGGGCCGAACCGGCGCGCGGAAGAAGTGGCTGGCACCTTCGCACAGATAGGCAATCTCGTCTTTGCTGGCCTCGATATGGTCGAGGCCGCTTTTGTGATCGGCATCTGTGGTGCCGATCAGGGTGAAATCATGCTCATAGGGTATGGCAAAGAAAATCCGGCCATCGGGAAGCTGGAAGAAATAGGGATAGGGATGGTCAAACAATTTGGGCACGACAATATGCGACCCGCGCACCAGCCGCATCGCATAATCGGCCTTGTCAGGGCTGTGGTTCAGCACGTGCAGCACCGAGGGACCCGCAGCGTTGACGATGGAACGCGCCTGAAACGCCCGCCCGCCTGCGTCGATATGCCAGATGCCATCCTTGCGCTCGAGCCGGGTGACGGGGCAGTGTGTTACGACATCCGCGCCATGATTGGCGGCGTCGCGGGCGTTGAGCACAACCAGCCGGGCATCGTCCACCCAGCAATCGGAATAGATGAAGCCGTTGGTGAATTCGGGCTTGAGCGGGGCACCCGCCGGATGCTGTGACAGCCGGATGCTTTCGGTCGCAGGCAGCCGTTTGCGCGCGCTCAGATGGTCGTAGAGATACAGACCTAACCGCAGCAGCCAGCGGGGGCGCAGGCCTTTCACATGCGGCAGTACGAAACGCATCGGCCAAATGATGTGCGGCGCAATGGCCCACAATGCCTCGCGTTCGGTCAGCGATTCGCGCACCAGAGCGAATTCATAATGCTCGAGATAGCGCAGGCCACCGTGGATCAGCTTGCTCGAAGCCGAGGAGGTTCCGCTTGCCAGATCCTTTGCCTCGAGCAGCAAAACGCGGACGCCGCGCCCTGCAGCATCGCGCGCGATGCCGCATCCATTGACCCCACCGCCAATGACCGCGACATCATAAATCTCCATCACTGCTCCCTGTATCGGCGGTGTTATAGCGCCAGCGGCCCATGCTGGATATGCGGCAAGACGTAACGCGCGAACATGTCCGCTTCCTGCATATGCGGATAACCGGAGAGAATGAAGGCCTCAATGCCTTCCGCTTGATAGGCACGCAATTTAGCGAGCACCTGATCGGGTGTGCCGACGATCGCCGCACCGCAGCCCGAACGGGCCCGACCGATGCCGGTCCACAGATTGTCCTCGACAAAGCCGTCACCGCCCGCTGCTCCGCGCAATTCCTGCTGGCGCTGCACGCCGTAATTTTTGGCATCGAGTGACTTTTCGCGGATCGCCTTGCCTGCTTCCTCGTCCAGCTTGGACAGCAGTCTGTCAGCATAGGCGCGGGCTTCCTCCTCGGTCTCGCGCACCACGACATGGACGCGATAGCCGAACTTAAGGCTACGTCCTTTGGCGGCGGCGCGCTGCTTCATGTCGGTGATCGTTTCGCGCACCTTGTCCATTGTGTCGGGCCACATCAGATAGACGTCGCAGCCCTCTGCGGCGCATTCGCGCGCCTCGTGGCTGAGGCCGCCAAAATAGAACGCCGGGCATTTGCCCGACAGGGTTGTGATGCGCGCCGGATCAAGCTGGAGGTTGTAGAACTCGCCTTGGAAATCGAGCGACTCGCCGTTGAGCAATGTCCGAACAATCTTCATGATCTCGGTGGCACGGCGATAGCGCGGGCCGCTTTCGATCTTTTCGCCTGGCATGTCTGACGAGATGATGTTGACGTTCAGCCGCCCGCCGGTTCCGGCAGCATTGGGCCCAAGAATGCGGTCGAGCGTGGCGATACGGCGCGCGAGTTGCGGCGGCCAGTCCTCGCCCATGCGCGTCGCCCAAAGCAGCTTCGTCCGCTTGACCTGCGTTGCGACGGCGGCGGCGAAGGCTGTGGTATCAAGGCCGAGCTGGTAACCCGAGGGGAGGAGAATATTGTCGAATCCGCCCTCTTCGGCACGGAGCACGATGTTGCGGCAATGCTCCCAGCTCGATTGCAGATAGGGATCAGGAACCCCCAGAAACTCATAATCATCGTCGCATAGCGCCGAAAACCAGGCGATCTCGCATTGTTGGCCGCTCATACTCACTCTCCTTTGCCGACCGGTGCTAACGGCAAACCGGTTCGACGTGCAGTTTCAACGGTGATCCGGTCCGAACTGGCCGGTTCGCTTCATATGGCAGCTCAGGGCAGCCTTTCTCCTCGTGCCGCGACAAGCACGGCATACCAGTCCTGCCTTGACCAGCGGACCTTGTAGGCTTCGGCAGCCTCGGCGATACGACCCCGCTGCTGCGAACCGACAATCGGAATGATGCCCGCCGGATGCGCCATCAGCCAGCTATAGGCGGCGACGGTCCTCGATACGCCCTGTTCGTCAGCAACGCGATCCAGTTCCGCCGCCACGGCTGTGTCGCGCTCGCTTTCTGGATTGGCGAGGCGGCCACCACCGAGCGGCGACCACGCCAGCGGAGTCAGGCCCATCATCATCGCCTGATCAAGCTCGCCATTTTCAAAGCAGGTGATGCGCAGCGGGCTGATTTCCGGCTGCGTCGCCACCAGCTTGTTTCCGAGGAACTGGTTGAGCGCCGCTGTCTGGTGGATCGTAAAGTTTGAAACGCCAATAGTCCGGATCTTGCCCGCTTTGACCGCGTCATCGAGAGTCTTGGCGACTTCCTGCGGGTGCGCAAGTATATCGGGGCGGTGGATCTGGTAGAGATCGATTGTCTCGGTTCGGAGCCGCTTGAGCGAGGCGTCGAGCGCCGACGAAAGATAGGCGGTGCTCTGGTCGTAAGGCAAAGGCGGCATGATTCCGCCCTTGCTGGCGAGCACCATCCGTGCGCGCAGACCCGGCTCGGCAGCCAATACTTCCCCGAGCAGGGCTTCGGCGTCGCCAAAGCCATCGCTTCCGTCAAATCCGTAAATATCTGCCGTATCAAGGAAATTCATGCCTGCATCAAGCACGGTATGAACCAGTTTCGCTGCGTCCGCCGCGGTGCGGCCATTCTCCGCAAGCCGCCACATGCCCCAGGCGATGGTGCTGACTTCAATCTCGCTGTTCCCCAAGCGCCGCATCTTTGCGGGCGCTGGCAATGTCTGGTTTGCGCTCATGGACGCTCCGTCTCCCCGATATGACAACGGTGTCTTATTGAACCTTCAAACGACCGATCGTCAAGCCGGTAAAATCAGGGTTTGCGCAAAGGCGCGGTCGACCCTCTAACCATCACTTCGTGTTGCAGCCGCTGGTGCACGATAGCCGGATCGGGACAAAACAACTGATTGGTGGCAGCATAGGCCAGCTCCCGCACAGGTTGCCGGATCGTGGTCAAAGGCGGCCAGACCAATTGCGCGAGCGGGGTATCGTCAAAGCCTGCGACTGATAGATCCTGCGGTACATCAAGGCCGACACGGTGCGCGTAAGAGAGAACCCCCGCCGCCATGTCGTCGTTGCTTGCAAAAATGGCGGTCGGCTTGTTGGTTAGTTTCAGAAGGGCTTCCGCCGCGGCCATGCCGCTTTCAAAATCGAAGGTTCCGGGACGCACCAGTTCCGGCTCATAAGCAATTCCCGCCCGGTCGAGCGCGCGGCGATAGCCGAAATGGCGCTGGTCGCTCGCCATATGATTGGGGTGACCGATGACAAAGCCGATACGGCGGTGCCCCTGGTTGATCAGGTGCGTCGTCATGTCGTCCGCGGCCTGCGCATCATCCATGAAAACCGAGCTTGTCAGCGCATGATTGGTACCGGGCGAAATGCGGACGAAGCGGATCCGGCGCCGCTCCAGTTCGGCAAGCGCGGCCGGGGCATCGGTTACAGGCGAAGACAAAATCACCCCGTCGACGTGGGTTTCATCGATCAACCCGCCAATTTCCTGTGCCAACGTCGGCGAGTCGATGTCGACCGGTTGCGCAAGCATCCGGACGCCTTCTTCACGGCACCGGTTCCACACGCCTTCCTGCACGGCATGGATATAATAGGGGCTGTGATTATCGTAGATCAGCGCAATTTGAAACGAACGCGAACCAGCCAAAGTCCGCGCCGCAAGGCTCGGGCTGAAGTTCAGCGCGGCGACTGCTTCCTCAACCTTGCGACGGGTTTCGTCGCTGACATATTTTTCCTTGTTCAGGACGCGCGAAACCGTTTTGATCGAAACACCCGCAATGCGGGAGACATCTTTTATCGTGACGCGCATGGCATTTCGGTAACAGTCAGGCCAAAATCTGCAAGCGTGGAATCTGCCCTCTTGCCAAGCTGCCGATATTTTGTGACAAGGCTGTCATAGACACCGTTGTCAGACGGGAGAGGACATTTGACGAATACGGTTCGCTACGGCCTTGTCGGCTCGGGCATGATGGGTGTGGAGCATATCCAAAACCTGGCGATCACCCCCGGTGCTGTTGTCACGGCATTGGCCGATCCCACCGAAAGTTCACTCGGCTGGGCGAAGAATGCGCTCGGCGAAGCGACGGATGGCGTCCAGACCTTTTCCAGCTCGGCTGAACTTGCCGCTTCCGACCTGTGCGATGCGGTTATTGTCGCCAGCCCCAACTACACACACCGCGACGTACTCGTTCCGCTTTTCGACGCGGGTCTTCACATCCTGTGCGAGAAACCGCTCGCCACCAAAATCGAAGATGCGCGCTGGATTGTCGAGCGTGCGGCACAATCGCCAGGCATATTCTGGACGGCGATGGAATATCGCTACATGCCGCCGGCAGCCGAATTCATCCGTCAGGTGCATGACGGCCGCACCGGCAAATTGCAGATGCTTTCAATCCGCGAGCACCGCTTCCCCTTCCTGCCCAAGGTCGCCGACTGGAACCGCTTCTCCGAAAATACTGGCGGTACGATGGTCGAGAAATGCTGCCATTTCTTCGATCTGATGCGGCTGATCACCCAGTCAGAAGCGGTGCGGGTATATTGTTCGGGCGCGATGGACGTGAACCATCTCGACGAAAGCTATGATGGCCGTCGTCCTGACATTATCGACAACAGCTACACCACGGTCGATTTCGCCAATGGTGTGCGTGCGATGCTCGACCTTTCAATGTTTGCCGACGGCGCCGAAAATCAGGAAGAGATCACTGCGGTTGGTGACAAGGCCCGGCTCGATTGCCTTATTCCCGAAGGCAGCCTGGTCTATTCACCACGCGTCGGTTTCCGCCAGCCAAAGGCTGTCGAGCGCACTGTCATCGAAGTCGACGAAGCCGCGCTGAAGGCCGGCAGCCATCACGGCTCAACTTATTATGAACATCAGAAATTCAACGCTGCCGTGCGCGGCGAAGGCCCAGTGGAGGTGACGGCAGAAGACGGCATGCGCGCCGTCGCCATCGGCATGGCCGCAGAGATCAGCGCGCGCGAGAAGCGTGTCGTCGAGATGAGCGAATTGGGTTTTTGAACGCCCGGCAACAGGGCGAATTAGGAGGACGAGGACATGAAGACATTATTATTGGCCGGTAGCGCACTCGCGCTGATCGCAACATCCGCCCCCGTTTTTGCACAAGAGGCTGAAGATGAAGGCGGCAAAGGTGCTGAAATCATCGTCACCGCGCAAAAGCGTGAGGAAAATCTGCAAGAAGTTCCGCTCGCAATTTCCGTGATCGGTGGCGACGCGATTGCCAATTCGGGTGCGGTAACGCTGGAAAATGCGCAATATCTGGTTCCCAGCCTGAACTTCCGCAAATCAGGGACCACGCTTAATCAGGCGCTATTCTTGCGCGGTGTCGGTACGATCAACTTCTCGATCGCAGCCGAGCCTTCGGTCGCCGCCGTTCTTGACGGCGTGGTGCTGAGCCGCGCTGGTGAGGGATTTACCGATCTCGCTGATGTCGAGCGTATCGAAGTGCTGCGCGGTCCACAGGGCACATTGTTCGGGAAAAATGCCTCTGCCGGTGTCGTCTCGATTGTAACCAAACGACCTTCAAACGACTTTGAAGGCACCGTCGAAGCTTCGTACTTCACCAAGGAAGAATATCGCGGTCGCGCCACACTTAACCTGCCATTGGGCGAAAATATCCGCTCGCGCTTCACCGGCTATTACAGCGAATATGATGGCAATATCCAGAACATCACGCTGAATCGCAAGGTCAATGGCTATAAGCATTATGGCTTCCGCGGTGCCATCGAAGCCGATTTGGGCGACACCGTAACGCTGCTGCTGCGCGGTGACTGGCGCAAGGCAAAGGACGATTGTTGCGCCGAAATCATCGGCACGACACCGACAAACGCTGCCGCCACCGCGCTGGCCGCTACGGGCATAGCGGGCGACCGCACCCGCCGCGTCGCGCAAAACCTGATGACCGCTACAAATGAAGAAAGCTGGGGCGTTTCGCTGCAGGCCGATATCGAACTGGGCGAGCATGTGCTGACCTCAATCACCAGCTATCGCGGCTGGGACAATCAGGAAATCCGTGACGGCGACTGGCTGGACCAACCCTATGTCGGTTTGAACCAATTGCATGACGATGGCCCGCAGACCTCGAACACCTTGTCGCAGGAACTGCGGATTGCATCGCCGACCGGCAACTTCCTCGAATATGTGCTTGGTGCCTATTACTCCAAGGCTGACTCGGATCGTACCTTTGCGCGTTCGGTCATCACCTGTTCGGCCTCGACGCTTCCGGCAGTAGCGCCGGGCCTGACCCCTTGTTCGACTGCCCCCGGCGTTTCGACCATTACAACGCCTTACGGCATCGCTGACTTCGGATCGGTGTTCAAGAATTTCGCCGTTTTCGGGCAAGCGACATTGAATCTGTCCGACGATATCCGCTTCATCGGTGGGCTTCGCTGGACGCAGGACAAGCTCAACATCTACCACATTCGCCGCACCACACTTGCTGGCCCCGGCGTCGGCGGCAGCTTTGACTCAGGCGTCTACAACAATGGCGCCCTTGTTCCGCCTCCGGGTACTGGCTTCCTGGCTGGCGCACCGAACGGGATTCCATTCACAGCCAATACCAAGAACGACAATGTGTCGGGCAAGGCTGCAGTGCAGGTTGACCTATCAGACGACAATATGGCCTATTTAAGCTACACGCGTGGCTATAAGGGCCCAGCGTACAACGTGTTCTACAACATGGCGACGGTGCACACCAACGTCATCGAACCTGAAACCGTCAATGCATTCGAAGCGGGCCTCAAGAACACCTTCCTCGACGGCGCCCTGATCGTCAATCTGGCCGGCTACTACGCCAAGTATAAGAACTATCAGGCAAACAGCCCGGACTTCGTCAACGGCGTTCGCACGACCCGATTGATCAATGCCGGTACCGTATCGACGCAGGGTTTTGAGCTCGAACTGGTTGCCAATCCGGCGAGCAATTTTTCAGTCAACGCCGGTCTTGCTTATAACAAGGCGAAGGTCGAACAGTTCCGTTTGCCCCCAGGCGCAAATGCAGCTGATCTGATTCCGTCGGGTACGCCTTTGGCTAATGCGCCGGAGTGGAAATTCGCCACAGGCTTTGACTGGACCATCGAAACAGGCGGTTTTGCAAATGTTGAACTGAACGGTCAGTTGGCGATGCAATCCGATCAGATCTACGAGCTGTCAGCCAGCGCTGCTGTACGTCGCGGTTCGACCGTGGATGGTTATGCGATCGTTGATCTGTCCGCTGCTCTGGTCGACCAGAATGACGGCTGGCGCGTTGCGCTGCAGGTGAAGAACCTGTTCGACAAGAGCTTCGCATCGTCGATCGTCTCCGGTGGGCCGGGTGGCGCATTCCGATACATCATTCCGCGTGAAGCCGACCGCTATTTCGGCATCACCGCCCGTATCAATTTCGGCGCAAACTGAGCCCGACCGGGTCGCAACGAATGAAAGGGCCGGGCAGCAATTCCCGGCCCTTATTGCTTTCACAGCCTATAAACTGCTGTACATGATTATACCGGACAAGGGGGAGACACGCGCATGAAAGTCATCACGCCGCAATTGCGCTGGACCCTGTTCGGGCTGCTCTGTGTCGCGGGCATCTTCAACGCGATGGACCGACCGATCATCGCAATCTTGAAGCCCGATATGTCGGCCGATTTTGGCTGGACCGACGAGGATTTCGGCAATCTCGCTTTCGTCACCCAGATGGCCGCAGCATTTTCCTTCCTTTTTACTGGCTGGCTGGTTGATAAACTTGGCGTGCGGCGCTCGATGATTGCGGGTGTCACGACTTGGAGTTTCGCCGCGATGGCGCACGGCTGGGCGATTACCGCCTGGCAGGTCGTTGGCGCGCGTATCGGGCTGGGGGCAACCGAAGCGGTGCAGACGCCGCTGACGATCAAGACGGTCGCCACGCTATTCCCGCCCGACAAACGCAGCTTCGCCTTTGGCGTCGGCACCGCAATTGCGGGCCTAGGTACCATCGGCATGCCCTTTTTCATCCCGATCCTTGCTGCCGAAATGGGTTGGCGCGGGGCACTGGTTTTCGGCGGCGTGGCGGGTTTTGTAACGCTGGCGCTGTGGCTGTGGTTCGCACGCGGCATCCGTTTTGATGACGGCGCAGAAGATGGACAGCGCGACTTTTCCGACGACGGCGCTCCCTACGGACCAATCCTCATGGAACGCCGCACCTGGGCGATTGTAGTTGCCAAGGCGATTTCCGATTCAACCTGGTGGCTTATGGGTTTCTGGCTTGCCGATTTCTATCGCAAGACCTTCAACCTCACCACTGAAGAACTCGCAGTGCCATTGGCGATCGCTTTTCTCGGGTCAGGCGCGGGCGCGTTGTTCGCAGGCTGGATTTCAACCCGGCTGCTCGAAAGCGGGTGGAGCGTCAATCGCGTGCGCAAGACGGTGATGCTGGTCTCCGCGCTGATCGTCACGCCTTTGCCCTTCGTGCTGCAACTCAACAGCTTCTGGCCGGTTGCCATCATGATGGGTGTGGTAATGGCGGGGCATCAAGGTTTTTCACTGTCGATCTTTTCCACCATCACCGACGTGGTCCCGCGTACAAAGGTGGGTCGGGTAACTGCCTTTGGAGCTTTCATGGGTAATATCGGCGGCGCCTTGATCCAACCGGTCACCGGTGCGGTGTTGACAGCGGGGCTAGGATTCATGCCGCTATTCATTTTCGCCGCATCGTCCTACCTGCTGGCACTCGCATGGCTGCATATGCTTTTGCCCAATATTCAGAGAAGCTAAACCGCACAGCAATGAGCGATCCCTCCTTCATCAACCCCGACCAAGCACCCAAGCAACGCCCCGCATGGGATGCGCTCCCCTATGGCGGTGATTTGTTTGGCGAGATCCATCTGGCGGAAACCAACAAGTATGAAGCTGAACAAGCGGCCAAGGACAGCCTGTTCCCTGGCCTTGCAATCTGCGGTGTGGCATCCGCTGCTGCGGCCTGGCTTTCTGAGCATTACCACTTCCCGATCATCTTGCTTGGCCTTCTGGTTGGCCTGTCGTTGAGCTTCATCGCCCGCGACGCACGCACGCATAAGGGGCTGGATTTCGCCTCTCGTACCTGCCTGCGCTGGGGTATTGTGATCCTCGGCTTGCAAGTCACCTTCATGCAGATCGGTGCGCTGGGAATCATTCCGTTCCTCGCACTCGTTGTGGTTATGGGCCTGACCTTGTTCACTGGCATCGCGAGTGCCCGCCTGTTCGGTCAGTCGAGCTACGCGGGCCTGCTTGCAGGTGGTGCGACGGCGATTTGCGGGGCGAGTGCGGCGTTGGCCCTTTATGGCGTAATCGGCAAGGACCGGCTGTCGCAGGCGCAATTTGCGCTCACACTTGTCGGCATAGCGCTAGCCAGCGCGCTGGCCATGTCGGTCTATCCGATACTTGCGTCCTATTTTGCCCTCAGCGACAGGCAGGCAGGCTTCCTGATCGGCGCCTCGATCCACGACGTCGCGCAGGCGATTGGCGGCGGCTATGCCTTTTCCGATCCCGCAGGCAGCCATGCAACGATCGTCAAACTGGCACGTGTTGCTTTGCTCGCCCCGATTGTGGCGCTGGTTACTTTGGCGATTGGCGCGTCGGGCGCACCGACAGGACAGGCACAGTGGCGTCGCCTTGCCTTGCCCTGGTTTATCACCGCCTTTCTGGCGGCAGTAGCATTCAACTCATTGGTCCAGGTTCCATCCCAATTCGCCGAAACAGCCCTTTCGGCTTCGAAGGGGCTGCTGCTGCTCGCGGTCACCGCTACCGCAATGCGGAGCCGGATGGACCTCTTGCTCGATATGGGTTGGCGCGCAACGATACCGGTGCTCAGCGCCACCGTGGTCAGCTTCCTGTCAGCCCTGCTCTTTGTGCTGCTCTTCATGTGAGCATTGCCGTGCGATTGACTTGCGGCGTGGGGCACTGCAACCCTGTGGTCGCATAATCGGTATATCAAGGCATGCAAGGAACCCAAGGCAATGTCAGAAATCATTCTCCACCAATATGATTCCTCCCCCTTTTCTGAAAAAGTGCGCGTCTGTCTTGGGATAAAGGGCCTGTCCTGGCAGGCGGTCGACCAGCCGGTGATCATGCCAAAGCCTGACCTGGTTCCTCTAACCGGGGGCTATCGGCGCATCCCCGTGCTTCAAATTGGTGCTGACATTTATTGCGACAGCGCGCTTATAGTACGTGAAATCGACCGCCGCTTTGAGCAGCCTTCTTTATACCCGACGGGCATTCGGGGTGTGGCCAATGCTTTTGAAATCTGGGGTGACAAGGTGCTGTTCCAGTCAGCCGTCATGGCTATTTTCGGCACCCTGGGTGATGGCGTTGATCCGGCCTTCATCAAGGATCGTGAGGCTCTAAGCGGCCAGCCGTTCAATGTCGCCGCGATGAAGGCTCTGGCACCATTTGCGCTGACCCAGATCAAGGCGCAGGCTGCACTTCTTGCCGAGCAGCTTGCAGATGGCCGGGCCTTTCTGGAAGGCGAGAAACCGGGACTGGCAGACGCTGCCGCCTATTATAATTTCTGGTTCATCCGCACATTTTGCGCGGGCCTAATCGATCGATTGCCAGACGTTGCAGGACTTGATGGCTGGTATGATCGCGTTGCAGCGATCGGCCATGGCGTGCGATCCAACCTTCAGCCGGCTGATGCGTTGACAATTGCGAAGGCTGCGATGCCCGATACGGTCGACTGTTTGCCCGGCGACGCACAAATGCTGGGCAAGAATGTGATGCTGGCAGCGGCGGACTATGGCCGCGATCCAATTATCGGCATATTTGCGGGCTCTACCCCTTACAGCCTTTCGGTGCTGCGCGATGATCCGGAACTGGGCAAAATCGGTGTCCATGTGCCGCGGCTGGGCTATTCCATAACCGCGGTTTAGCGGCCTCATCGCATCAAGTATCAGAATTTGTACGCGGCACCGAACTGGAATTGTCGCGGGGGGCCGGCATTGCGCTGCACAAATGGCGCGCCACCGCCGAACTGGATCTGATTGGAGGTTGTGGCCGCGTTGGCGAAGCCGGATTCATTATTTGAATTGAACAGGTTGAATATGTCGGCGCTCAATTCAAACCTGCCGCCAAATCCGGGAATCGCATAGCGCGCGCCCAGATCGACAGTCGCCGACCAAGGCAGTCTGGCCGAGTTGCGTGCCGCACCAGGGTAGCGATCCGAATTGCCGACAAAATTTTCGCCGAAGGAGGCGCCATCACCATTCAGGTCCTGCGTACCGAAAATCCGCGCGTCGGGTACAAGATTGACTGGCTGACCCGACTGGAACAGCCCGGCAATGCTCAGGCTGACCCCGTCAACCGGATAGAGATAGCCAATTGCCGAAATTACATGGCGGCGATCATTGGCCGAAGGCCCCCATTCGGTGATGAAATCATTGCTATTGGCAGCACGGAAATTGATATCGTCGGTGTTGTTGGTCAGTTTGGAAAAGGTGTAGGAAAGGCGGAAAGCGTAACCATCATTCCCGCGCACCTTTTGCGCTTGCAGGATGACGGCCTTATACTCTGCCTCCCCTTCGGTCTCCGAAACGGTAATTTGCCGCGCCCCGCCGGGTACCAGTGCTACCGGACGTGTCGCGTCGGCAGCTGCCTGCGTTCTTACCAGTCCCAGCGATTGGGCAAATGCCAGTCGTGCCGCATTGTCGGGCAGGCTGCGCAATATCGCGATATTTGAATCGGTGAGGTTGGCGCGATTGGGGGTGAATGGCGCGGGTGCATTAAGGTCACGCAAACGCACCAGATTGTGCGAACGGCTGTAGATCAAATCTGCGCTCAAGCTGATCAAATCAGTCACCTGAAACTGATATCCACCGCTCAACTGCACGCTCCACGGGCTTTGGTAGCCATCGGGATTCAGAATCCGGGCTTCATTGACCGTCACAGTATCGCGCAAGCCTTGCGCCTGCGAAGGCGCAGGGCAGCTCGCGACTGCCGTGCAAACGGGCGAGACGGTAAGATTTCCATCGAATGTGATTTTAGACAAGTCGGTTCCCGAAGGAATGAGGCCGAGCGATTGCAACTGTCCCAATTGTGCAAGAAACCCAGGCGCTGTGTTGTTGCGTTGCAGCGCGTCGGAGATCACCGCATAGGATAGCTTGCCGTAGAACAGACCTGCCCCAAAACGCAACGTCGAGCGTGCGTCCGGTCGGTAGTTAAGCGAGAAACGCGGGGCAAAATTGTCATAGTCTCCGCCCCGTCCGCCCTTGGCGGTTAGGCTGTCATAATCCCAGCGCACACCCAGTGTTGCGGTCAATTTCGGGCTCAATTGCCATTCATCTTCGACATAAAGTGCAGCCTGGGTTTGATCGGTGCCGAAGGCTTGAGGACGCAGTTCGACCGAGTAATTGGCAACGCTTGGGTTAAGGGCGAGAATGTCTTGTGCACCAAGGCTGAGGCCAATGCCGCTCGCTGCCAGAGACGCGATCTGCGCCGAAGTCAGGTCGACGGTAAAATTGCCATCCGGATTTCCGCCCCCTAACAAAGCAAAATCCGACCTGATAATATCAGCTCCGAAGCTGAGTTTGTGGTTACCCAGTTTGCGCTGCAACCTGTGGCTGGTCTGCCAGCTTTTCTCGAGGTCGTTGAAGACGAAGCCGGGGTGTCCGACAACTGCTGCCGTTAGGCCACTGGGATCGCGAATGACGACCTGCGGGCCAGCCGGGCCCTTGGGCTGGCCATAGTCCCAACGAAAACGACCGAACTGGAGCGCGCCGTCGTAGCTCCATTCGTCGCCAGAATAACTGGCGGTTGCCGCGACCAGTGTCGAAAAGCGGTCCTGATCCGATCCCGCAGATGGAAAAGTAACATTGCCGCCGCCAAGGCCGCCACCAGGCCGATCTATCGTGACGCGTCCAAAATTACCGCGCAGCCCAAGTGTCCAGTCGTCGGTCAATCGGTGATCGAGGCGGACAGATCCCAGATAAAACTCGTTACGACCGGTAACGGTATCGACGACGCCCAATGCCGGCGCATCGACAATCTGGATGTTGCGGTCGCGCGTATATTCGAAATTGGCGTAGAAAAAGGTTGTGTCGCGGGTAATCGGTCCGCCAAGGCTCACGCCTGCCTGATAGCGCTCGAAACTTTCGCCGACAAAATTCCCGGACAAATCACGGCGCGGAAAGGGCGATTGTGAATCGAGCGGGCGCCCCGGGCGCACCAGAGCGTAGACTTCGCCATGATAGTCGTTGCTGCCTGATGGCGTGGTATAATTGACGATGCCATTGGCGGTGCGCCCATAGGCCGCTGAATAAGAGTTGGCGAGAACGGTCACTTCACGGGTGAATCCGAGCGGAACGGGAAATTTGATACCACCCAGAAAATTCTCGTTATTGTCGAGGCCGTCGATAAGGTAATTTGTATCAAGACCGTTTGAACCATTGATCGATATCGATGGCGATTCCGGAAAGAAGCCGGTTGACGGAACCACATTGGGTAGGCGGATCAAGGCGCCCAGGACATCACGTCCTTCGATTGGAAGACCTGCCAACTCTTGCGCACCAAGCGAGCTCGATACTTCTGCATTGACCGGATTCAACGCGGTGATGCCGCGGCTTCCTGTCACTATGATGCCATCGGCACCAACCGGATTGAGCCTTAAGGTAATGCTGCTGGTGAAATTTGATCGCAGAGTGACAATTGCCTGCGATTCGTCCGCAGAGGAGCCTGAGCCACGCGCCGAAACCCTATACCGCCCTGCGGTTGTCAGGCCCTCGACCCTGACGAAGCCATTTGAATCGGAGCGAACTGTCCGCGAAAAGCCGATGTCGCTATTTTCGACGAGGACTTCGCTGTCGACTATCGGTTCGCCGGTCGTGGCGTCTAGCAATGCGATCTGCAACCCGGCCTGTTGCGCCCCGGCCGGCGTTGAAACAGCACATAATGCCGCGGCCAATCCAATACATATTGATTGAGAGGAGGGGGGACGCACTTTTGTCTCCGGATAAGTGTCGGGCCTGTTGTTACTGGGTTCGCGGCGCTAATCTGCTTGCTCCAGATCGTGCCTGTTAGCCAGATCGTGGAAGTTCGCTTGCGCAGCCAATTGTCGGCCACCGCTACGCGCAAACAGTCTTTCAATAAACCGTTTTTCAGAGCTTTTTAGAGCAGCACTTGGTGCGCAGCATGTCGCTCAAAGGTCCGCCTGCCAAGTACGACCACGGCGAGCTGCAACGCTTGCGCTTCAATAGCGCTATCAGTGGGACTTGCCCAAAAATCGCGGCTGTTCAAAAGGCCTGAAATGTAAAATACTATTTTCGGCGCTTTCAAAGCTTAAAAACACAATCCAAAGGTGCTGCCCTTTAAAAGGCCAATCCGCTGTATGTTCGGATTTCCCTTCTGAAAGGGCTGGTGCGCTTACGTGACTCGAACACTCGATTTAGTGCGCTGAAATCTAATAGCATTTTGGCAAAGATGCCGCAAGTTGCCCCCAAATTTGCCCCCAAAAAAGCTGTAAAGCGTTGTTTACAATGGCCTTTGAGTCCGGATTTGTGACTCGAACTGGCATATTTGCTCGTTACGTTTTGCCATTTCAGTACAACTTTTCAGAGTCAAAACAGCGTTTCAGGTCTTCCGAGAGGGAGGGTTTCGTGGATAGGAGGGCAGCGTGCCGGGCAGCTTTAACCATAGATGCTGCTCGCTTTCCCATACTGCTTGCTCGGGCATGGCAAATGTCGGGTCAGCGAACGAGCCTACGGCAATGCCGATCCAATGCGGCATACGGGCCGGCTCCCACCAGACGGTGGAGCCACAAACAGGACAATGGTAAAAGCTGACATCATATCCACTGGCCGAGGAACGGCGGTACTCTTTGGCCTTTTCATAGGGCAATGCCAGCGTTTCCCGCGACCAGAAAGCCGCAACGCTGAAAAGCGACCCCGTCCGTCGCTGGCAGTCGAAACAATGGCAAAGGGACACCTTAACCGGATCACCAGCGCAATCGATCTCCAACGAACCGCAATGGCAGGATGCAGTTCGCTTCACCAGAGATTTGCAGCCGTTACTGCGCTTCTTGGCCATGGCGGCTTCATACGCTCGATCATTTGGCTCCTTTGTACCAGCGTGATTTAGCCGGCAGTTGCGCTGCAGAGCATAACTGGTGCTTTTCGTTGAATCCCATTGCACTCCCGACCGTGCCGACGAAGGTAAAGGATTGTGGACCAGTAAGCACATACTCGTTGACCGATTGTTGCGAATCCCATCGCCCGTTTTCGTCGCGAGACCGATAAGTGATACGAAAGCGGTCCGAGCCGGCCATTTCCCATTTCAAGGCTTGCATCGTGTTTTCGTGCTTCGGATCAACAATATCCCACTCTTCCCAGAAGCGCGTGCCGTCGAAATACCACGGAGACATTACCGGCTTGGCGCACGTCGAAAATGAACCTTCAACATATGCGTAATAGCCCACCTTCAGCGGGATGGCCGGTGAGCTTGCTGCGCTCGTCGGCTTTGCCGGTGCTGCCGCAATAGTGGCAGATGACGGGATCGCGGCAACTGGCTTCCAACATGCTTTGAGCGCGGTCGTGATTGCCTGGGTCGAGCCTGCAAGCGACAATCGGCTGACGCGTGGCTTGCTGTCAGCGTCGAGATCGGCGAAATCAGAATTGCCTGCAAGCAGGCCCAAGAAGTTATTGTCACTCACATAGCCAACATAGAGTTTGCTCGCAGGGTCGCGGTTGAACGATTGGCTGGCACGACCTTGCGCTGTGCTTATTGTGATTGAAGCAGTCTTGGCCGTTTGCCCCGGAATTTCCAGAGCTCCGATCGGTCGGCTGCCGTCGCAGGAAAATGACAGTTTGAGGCCCGAAGCGTCTGCCGCGGGCGAATTCGCAAAGGTTCGACCGCTCTTGGCATTCTGCACGACCCATGCTGGCCCGGAGGGCGTGCTCGATGGTGCGGCGGCCTGCTTTGGCGATGGGCTTATAACTGCCGTGCTCGATAGCAAGGGCGCTATCTTGGCGCGCATTCTGGGCGGAAGCGTGTCAGGACTGCATTGGCGCAGGGTATCGCGTGACAGTTCTTTTAGAGGTCCCGGATTTGATGCAGGTCCATCATAACCAACAACCCGCAATATCGCCTGACCGTTGGTGCTTGGCTTTACCTGAAGCGCGCCATTGAACCCTGTAAAGCCGTTACCCTTGCTTTGAATGTCTTCAACTGGCTCGAGGCCTCCATCCGGCCCCATGCTGAGGTTAGGACCATAATAATAGAAATCGCCATATTGATTTCCTTTGAAGACGATAACCCGATCCGCCTTGTTACACGTCATGGCGGTATTAACCCATGCGCCATCGGCTATGGGCAGTGCCGAGGATGTCGCTGTGGGAGCAGTGATAGACTGCACGGGGATATTGGCAGGGAGTGCAGCGCCTGCGAGTAACGGTTCAATCAAAGGACGAACCCTGGGCGACAATGACGATGGCGCGCATTGCCGGACGGTTTTGGTCCATCTGTCTTCGGTCGCGCCGGGATCGATTTCGCGAATGATTGCTTGCCCATCGGCTAGCATCTTTATCTGCCGACTGTCGTTGAAGGCGGTGAACCCACCCGCCTTGGCTTTGACCCTGAGGATGTCGCTGACATACGCCATAGGCGGCAAGACCGGATCCCAGAAATCGATTTCGGCGTTCCAGCTTCCGTTGAACAGATAAGCATCAGTTTCGCTATTGCACGCAAACTTTGATTCAACCCAAACACCGTCGGTTATAGGCAATTTTGAAGGCTTCCTTGCAGGCACTACACCTTCTGCGGCCGCCGTAGATCCAGTCAGCATCAGTTCCACCATCGTGCGCGCTCTGAGTGGAAGCGACGAAGGAGCACATTGCCGGACTGTCTCGCGCGCACCTTCTCTGGGCGTCGGATCCTCATAGGACGTAGGGTAGAAAGTCAGCATCAGGGCCTGTCCGTTCGGAAGGCTCTTAATTTGCCTTCCCTGATCATATTCTATGAACCCCCCGGCTTTGTTCGTCAGTTTCTCCATGACGTTCATCCGTCCATCCAACGGATAATTGGGATCGTTGAGTTGCACGAGGCCGAGCCGGTTGCCGTTGAAGACGTAAATCGCACTCGCGCTACCGCAAGATTTCGTCACGTCCACCCAAGCTCCATCGGCTATCGGCAATTTTGAAGGAGGAGCAGGCGCAGCAAATACCGCAATAAATGTCCAAAAAGTCGCGATCAATCCGGCGACCGCTGCAATCATCTTGTTACCCATTGTGCCTCCTTGTCGCGCCAAGGCTATTCACTCGATAAGCGATTGGCAAGATAGGGGTCTTAATCTGAAGTCAGCAAATCACACTCAACTTGTCCTGATCGTCGCCAGCGACGAGATACCGGCATCTGTCGCAATATCGGCTGTGTCAGCAGCACCAGGTTAGAGGCTTTCAGACTGTCGAATATTCAAGGCGTTCCAAGCTTCACCGCGGCCGATATCAGGCATAATCTGTCTAGTCATTCGCGATCCGCGCCTCCAGGGTTAGACGTTCCAAAGCCAAAGAGGCTTGGGAAACGATCGTCTGGAGCAGTATTTTTTGATGCACCTCAATCGGGTTTCGGCCATCAGCCCTAGCCAAACCCAGTACGCCCAACATGCCCAATGATGTGCAAAGTGGTTGGAATTGCCAGTTGGATGCGGCGAGCATAGCCGTTCCCGCACCGCTTTCCTCGCCACCCGACCACGACCAATCAAGCGCCGCTTGATCGACCGGCGTTATCGCAGAGTCAGCAGGTAACGCCCCGGCTATCGTCAGTTTTTCTTCTACTTCCCGATACAGGATCGCAGAGACATTGAATAGCGCGCCCACATGTTCGCATATTGTGAAAGCTGTAGATTCCCAATCAGCATCGTGCGTCAGCCTCTGCGCCAGCGCCGCGATTTGCGCGTTTTCACGCGCGCTTCGATCACTCAAGAGCACGCGGCTGCGCATATTGGCAGTGAGCAACCCGGTATACAGAGCGATGGCTGTGAACACGCCAGCCATGACAAGATTCTGCGGAGCCAGCGCATTAAAGCTGAAGGACGGTTCCAGTAGGAAGAAATTATAGAGGACGACCGAGAGCACGATCCCCATAAGCGCGGGGCCGACGCCAAAACGCGTGGCAATCGCCACTACAGGAAACAGGAAGAGTAAGTCGAGAGGCCGCGGTCCGAGAAAATACTGTAAGCCTTCCGCAATGGCCAAAGTCGCGAGCACCAAGGCCACCGCAATCAAGTAATGCAGATGTGTCGGGATGCCGGGCTGTGTTGCTGATGCCGACGGCTTTGCCGCTTCATATCCCGATTTGCGAGGATGCACGTGGAGGAACAAGTCTTCCTCACCATCAAGCAGTTTGCCTGCAACCGAGTTGTTCCTCAAGCGGTTGATGAGGGTGCTGCGCCCGGCACCCAGCACGACGTGACCGGCACGCGTATCGCGAACATAAGCGCGCAATCCATCCGCGACGTTCGCAGCCGCAATAGTGGAAATTGTCGCTCCCATTTTCGCAGCGAGGGTCAAAGCTTCAAGCGCGCTTTCACTGACCTCCTTTCCCGGCGTCTCCACATGGACTGCATCCCAATCGGATCCGCTTGCCTTTGCAAGAGCGCATGCCGCTTGCACAATCTCTGTGGAGTTTGACGAGCCACTGATCGTTGCGATCAATTTCGAACGCGAAAGATCAGCCTCAATTTTGTTCACGTGCGTCGTCTTTGATCGACGGGTTTTCGGCGATGCCATTTTTTTGTAACTTTCGATCTTAGTTCGTTTGTATCTATGGTTCCGTCGATGGACGTGTAGGTGGTGGGACAATTTGCACTAATGCCCCGTCGATATCCGGAAGGCTAGAAACTGAGCGCGAACCCAAACGATCAACCTCATTTGCTTCCACACCTGCCAGTTTGAACTTTGTGCTTATCAGCGCCGCAATCTCACGAGACAAGTTGCCGGATCCCGAGCCTGAGCGCGAAATCCTTGGCACAAACTCTATTTGCTGAAGCCCCCATCGCTCTACTGCCCAGATGAGGTCGTCGAGCGCGTCGTTTTGAGCCGGCTCCCTACCAGGGCTGACAGGGACAAACAGGTCCTGCTCGACGGGGGGTATGATACGCACACGCCAACCGTCGCCAGCTTCGCTTGCACTCTGTTCGACAGCTCGATAGTCACGAAGCTGCCAGCCGCGCGCTGGAAATGGCACAATTTGTACGGTCCGCTCCGACCTGTTGATCCAAAGCGCTTGTGTCGGGATCCGCACGGCCTTGCGTATTGCGCTCAATGGTGGCGTGTCCCGGGCGACCCCGTTTGCCGACCTCTCGACAGCGGCATCGACGATAGCTGCCGTCTGCGATTTGAGATCGGCTGCGACAATTTGCTGCAGATTCAGCGTCGGCTTCACCTCCCACAATTTGGCAAGCGCAGTGCCTATTCTGCGCTCGGCATCGCTCGAATAGGTCCTTGTTACCACGACTGCATCGACAGTCGGCGTTCCCCTGACCGGCCACCTCACCTGCAATTGGGCAATGTCGGACGGTCGCAACTTGAGTTCGCGATTAAGTAAATCCCTGACTTCAGCCTGCGCGCTGGCCTCGGACGTCACCCGGTATAAGGTGACGCCCAGTGGCGTTGCGAGTGCCGCAAAAATCAGGATGCCTGCCACGATATAGCGCGGTGTTACTTCAACATTGGCAAGCGGTCTTGCCGCACCGCTCAATCTAGCGACCAACGCAAATGAAAAAGCGATCGCCGCTAGATTGGTCAGAAACAAGAGCATCGCCCCGCCGGCGAATGCCAAATTGGCAACGCCTAGGCCATATCCGATCGTAGCTAATGGCGGCATCAACGCTGTCGCAATCGCTACGCCAATTGCGGTCGCGCCTTTTTGCTGAACTGTAGCGTAAGCGCCTGCCATTCCCGACAGGATTGCAATCGCCAAGTCCAAAAGCGTTGGTTCGGTTCGGGCAATTATCTCCGGCGTCGCATTACGGATCGGACTAAGCCAGGTAAGCAATATGCCCGTCAGGATCCCAATGACGGCCCCTATCAGCACTACCTTTACCGAATCCCGAATTTGATGACCGTCAAGAGACGCAAATCCAAAACCCATTGACGCAATTGGTCCCATCAAAGGCGAGATGAGCATAGCGCCAATAACAACCGCAGTTGATGACTGCAGCAGCCCCAAAGCAGCTATTCCGGCAGAGAGACCGCACATTAGCATATAGGATTTGGTAAGCTGACCGTCGGACTGAACCGAATGGCGAAGCGATTTGCCAACCTCACCTTTGAGATCTGGAAAAAGCCCCGTACTGTCGATCTGAGCACGAAAATTCTCGATCGATTGACGGATACGCGCCCCTATAGCGGCAATCGCGATGATTTGCATGACTACCCCCAAACCGCGTAGATTAAGAATGTTCCGATGAAGAGCACCATGAGGCTCAAGGGAAATCCAATCCTGGCATAGTCCGAAAAACGATAACCACCAGGCCCCCATACAAGCGTGTTTGATTGATGGCCGATGGGCGTCAGGAAGTCACAAGACGCGCCGATCGCAACGGCCATCAACATTGCGTCAACCGGCACGCCCGTATCCAATCCGGTTTGCGCCGCAATCGGCGCCATTACGAGTACTGCGGCAGCATTGTTCAGGAAGGGTGTCACGGCCATTGTGAGCCCTAACGCAATCATAATAAGCACCCACTCCGATTGCCCGGTGCCGACATTCGCTATCATGTCTGCGATCGATTTTCCTGCTCCGCTATCACCAAAGGCCTGCGCTACCGGTATTAGTGCCCCGAGAAGGATGACGATCGGCCAGTCGACATCCTGATAGACCGAGGTTGACAGTCTGCCAGTCAATCCGAGCAACGTCACTCCTAGCAGAAGCGAGATCGCTAGGCTGGTGACGCCAAAGGAGGCCGTGATAATCGCTGCAAGCAAAGCCAGTGGCGGGATCCAATCCTTCGCCGTCACTTTCAACCGGATAGGCCGTTCTGCCAGCGGTAGGAGATCGAATAATTTCGCTAGCTCAGACGTATGCGCGAGGTCTGTTTGCAGAAGAATCACATCGCCAGCCTGAAGCGACATTTTAGACAGGCCGGTGGCGACGTTTTTACCTCTGCGACTGAGCGCAACCAGTGCAGCCCCTTGCTCGGCTAGGGCTATACGCGGCTGTTCGGCTCCAATGAGCGCACTCTTGTCTGTTACGACGCATTCAATAAACGATCCCTCTAACAGATCGTCTTCCTGATCCGACGCAATCTCCAGTCCCAATCGTTCCAATGCCAGTTCAACAATTGGTGCGCGACCTTCGACCTGGATTATATCGCCAGCAAGCAAGTTTCGGCTTTGCCTTGGAGCCGTAACAAGAATTCCGCCTCGATCGATGGCATGAACTGCAAGGCGGTCATCGCCCTCGCCAACAGAAGCAACCGTGTCAACGGTCAGCGCGGATGCAAATTGCGCTGGGACACGCAACTCGAATAAATAGTCGGCAATTCTAAATTTCAGAGGTTCCGCAACTTCCGCCATTCGAATAGGAAGAAATTTCACCAGCAGGATCGTCACACCTATCCCGACGATGGCAAGCGGCAGGCCCACATATGCGAAATCGAACATGCCGAACGCTGACGCTCCATAATCGCCGCGTAATTCCGCTAGAATGACATTTGGCGGTGTTCCGATAAGAGTAACAAGGCCGCCCAGAAGCGAGGAGAATGCCATTGGCATCAACACACGGCTGGGAGATACTTTCGCGCTTCGGCAACTTGCCAATGCGGCAGGAAGCAGCAAGGCCAACGCACCCACATTGTTCATAAATGCGGATGCCGTTCCGCAAAGCACTGAATAAACAATTACAACACCTGTCTCGCGGTGCATCCACCGTGTAAAGGGTTGGAGTGCGAGCGCTAGGATGCCCGATCTGGAAATGGCAGCGCTCATGATCATTACTGCCGCTACCGTAATGACGACCGGGTCTGCAAATCCTAGAAACGCCTTGTCAGCGGGGATCAGCCCCAAGACAATAACGGCGGCAAGCATGCATAAGGCCACCAGATCATGTCTGATCTTCTCAATCGAAAAGCCAATCAGGCCAATCAGAAAGATCACAGATATCAGTATCGCCGGGTTTGCCGCTATTTGCATCTGGCAAATCTACATAGTCAGCCAACCTAAGCAAGGCGCGTCGATCACGAAATCCTGTTCACCATTTGGGATGATGCCAGGTCGCCTGCTCGTTGACGAGAGCGCCGAGTTGCGAACCCGCCATGTCCCAGTTCACGCAGCGGTCTATAAACGCTTCGAGCCAAGCTGCCCGATCAGTTCCATGCTCGGGATAGTAGCTATGTTCCCAAAGGTCGCACACGAGAAGCGGCGTGCAGTTGCGCTCGAGCCAAACCGGATCGCCATTGGAGGTATTCCGTAGCTCCAGTCCCTTCTGTCCCTGCCATGTCAGCCATAGCCAGCCAGCACCAATGTGCGCGCTTCCAGTATTCAGGAATTTGTATCGAAATTCATCAAAGCTTCCGAATGACCGACATATTGTGTCGTTCAAAATCGCATCGGGCACTTTAAATCCCCGAGGGCTGAGGCATTGCCAAAAAAACGCATGGTTCCATGCCATGCCGGCTTCGAAGCGCAATTGTCGTTTTCGAGCCGTTGCAGCACGCTTCACAATCGTCTCTAGCGACGCATCTTCGAGGTCTGTGCCGGATACGAGTTGCTCCGTACGGCCCAAATGCGCGAGATAGATATCATAATGCGCCTTCAACGCAGACTGCGACACATGCGGTGCAAGATCGTCATAGTTCAACGGGAGAGGGCATGGCCTGACTGAGCCCTTCTGGTTTTGGTTTGTGATTTCCAAAGGCAAGAAAACGTCTCCTTTTCGTCGCCATGGCTTGAGATCGTTCGAGCGCGGATGATCAGGCGCAACCATGCAAGCGGTAGGTCCGGCGAGATATCAATGAGATTGGACACAGGAACGTGCGAACGTGGAATATTCTTCCCACCGGACGGCCGCGCGAGAGGGTCGCTTCCTTTAAGCGCAGCCGTCCGGCCCCCCCGGGAAACACATTCATATGGCGTATTTCAAATTTTGAGAAGCGGAATTGTCAGAACGTTAAATTCTGATATCCTGAATTATGGATATAAGCACAATCAGGATCTTTCTGGCTGCCGCGTCAGCCGGCAGCTTTGCTGAAGCCGCACAACGCGTAAATGCAAGCCCGTCTGCTGTGACCGAACGGATCAAGCAACTCGAGCATCGATTGCGGGTAAGGCTTTTTGATCGCGATAAGCGCGGATGCCGTCTAACCGCAGAAGGCCGCCGATTGGTTGTCCCTGCTCAAAACGTGCTTCGTGCATGGCAGCAGGCCAGCGAACAGGCATCGTTGCCGCCTCAATTTATGCAGAGTTTGAACATAGGAGGCCAATATGCGCTTTGGCCCTCCGTCTTGATACCGTGGTTAAAGGCAGTCCGAGAGCGCCAGCCGCAGATCGCGTTTCGCGCGATCGCAGCCGCTCCCGCGCAGTTGAACCGCGCACTCGATGACGAGGAGATGGACTTTGCTTTTCTGTACGAACCCGTGCTCCGCCGGGGACTGAGAATGGAGCAATTGACCGCAGACAGGTTGGTCCTCGTCACCGCAAATCCAGACAAACATTGGAGAACCAATTTTACCCGGATTGACTGGGGAGAAAATGTCCAGTCCGAGCTACGCGCGCGGTTAGGTGACTTGCCCGCAGCAGGGCTGGATATTGATCTCGGCGTGCATTCCCTCGACTGGCTCGTAGAAACAAATTCCTGTGGATTTGTACCGGAACGTCTCGCCTCAAAATATGTAGAGGATGGACGTTTGAGCGTCGTCGATGGAATGCCGTCCGTGGAATTTTCACCGTGTATTTGCTGGCGCGCATCAATTGATCAGCGTCTAGCAGGTGAAATGGTGACAATCGCAAGAGACATAGTCAGCGCAGAAAAGGGAATGGCGCGCTTCTAAGCTCAAACACAAGGAACCTTTTGGGGTTGCCAAAGTTTACCTCATGGAGTCCGGGGACCCTGTTTTCGGGCTTCACCATCATTTCACGCAGAAATGACGGCTTAGCTCTATCGCAGCAAAAGTGCATCGTTCGACAGCCTGCCCATCCCACTTTCAGCCTTTTTCCTCCATTGATGAAATATCACCGTCGGCACTAATCTCATTGTCGACTTCATGTTCCAATTCGATCGAATGGGGAGCCGATGGTGCAAATCTAAGAACAAGAAATCCGAGCAGGCCAGCCAGCAAGGAGCCTGCCATTACCCCAAGTTTGGCTTCCTCGACCAGAATTGGCAAACCTGCGAAGGCAAGCATCCCGATGAAGAGGCTCATGGTAAACCCGATGCCGCAGAGCGCTGCGAGGCCATAAACCTGAAGCCAGGTTGATCCGCGCGGTCGCTGCGCGATTCCGAGCCGAACCGCAATCCAGATGGACGAAAAAATTCCCGCCTGTTTTCCAAGAAACAGCCCTGCCGCTATGCCAAGTGGAAGCGGCTGCAGAAGGGTAGAAAATCCAAAACCATCCAGCGCGATACCCGCATTGGCAAATCCAAATATCGGCACAATGAGGAACGCCGATAAAGGATGAAGTTGATGCTCGAGCCGATGCAGCGGTGACTCAGGCGAGTCCGGCTTTCCAGGGGACGAAACAATTGGAACCGTGAATGCTGCCAGCACCCCTGCAATTGTGGCGTGCACGCCCGACACAAGAACAGCAAACCAGAGCAGAACAAATCCGGTCAAATAAACCGCGATGTGGCGAACACCCGCTTTGTTCAAGAGCAGCATTGCACCGAATATTCCCGCCGCTGCCAGAAGGGCCACCCCCTTGATGCTGGCCGTATATGCCACCGCAATGATAATGACGGCGCCCATGTCGTCTACAATGGCGACAGTCGTTAGAAATAGCTTCAACGTCGTGGGGGCCCGGCTTCCCAGAAGCGCCATCACGCCAATAGCAAAGGCGATATCAGTGGCCGCAGGAATGGCCCAGCCTTGTGCCAAGGAGGGCGATTGCATTGTAAAAAGGAGGTACACAATGGCCGGCATCGCCATTCCGCCAAGCGCCGCAATGAACGGCAATTGACGCTGTTGCCAGGTGACTAGCCGTCCATCGACAAATTCCCGCTTGATTTCCAGCCCGACCATCAAGAAGAATATGGCCATCAGCGCATCATTGATCCAAAGATGAACTGTCATCGGACCCAGCTTGTCACTGAGCACGGGGCCGGTCTCCATGTGTAGAAAAGCAAAATAGCTGCTGGCCCATGGGCTATTCGCGATCACCATGGCTATGAGCGAGGCGATCATCAAAACGATGCCCCCGGCAGCTTCACTCTCCAAAAAATCCCGCAAAGCCGACCTATGCCGGGCAGTTTCAGTCATTGCGTCTCTTTTTCCTCGATGCTGCATTAGTAATATTACTATAAACCGCTGTCAGCGTGCACATCCACCGACGCTCTGGCATACCTGATAGCTGCTATTGCCATTAAGATAATTTTGCTGCGCCTTCCAGCGCATCTCGCTCATGATCTCATTCGTTCGGTTCGGCCCGCTTCCGGTAGTTGCGATTGTGGGCGTCCAAGGCTTGAAGAATGTCGACCATGCAGCGGCCTCACGAGCCTGTTGATCGCGATAGGCAGCGTCTTTTGCCGCTTGAACCGACGCATATTGGGCTCGCTCCCAATCCAGTTTCTCCAAGCGTGCAATGGCCGCAGCGAGCGCTATAGCATTAGGTCCACCGCCACGCACTTGCGCGAGATCGTTCATCGTCACAAAGCGCGCTGCCTCGGCACCATGTTTCGCCAACATCGCGTTGACCACCAACTCGATCTCCTCTCGTCCAAGTCCACGCGCGGTTTCGAGGGCCCCGCTGAGGTCGCTGCGCTCAATCCGCGCAAGCATCGCTGCCCGGTCCTGCGCCTTGCGAGCAGCAATTGCTTCCTCACGCTTTCTTGACGCTTCACGCTGCGCTGCGAGCAGTTGGTCAGCCATGGCCTGAATATCTGCCTTTGCGGCAGCGCCCCTGCTGGCGGCCCATGCCAAACCGTCGGCATAATTGCGCGCGACATAATCCGGCTTCACCAGCGAACCAGATACAGTGCCCGGATTTTCGTAATCGTAGGTACCCTTTGCCCTGTTTACAAAAGATATGCCATTTTCTGTTTCAGCAACGAGTGCCCAATCCACAACGGTCGAGGTAACGTCGCGGCGCCGCGCCTCCCGGAGCGACCAATTGATCAAATTGGCATTGGCGTAACTATCAAGGATGTCCTTGGTAGAAGGCGCGCGGCCCGGAATGATGGCCCAGCGTTCTCCGCGATCGGTCTGCCACAAGGCAGCCCATGCGAAGATGGTGCGCGGACTGGTATATTCCGAACAGTCATAGCACCACATTTCCTTGCCAAACGGCTCAGGTCGATTGGGCGGCGATCCCGATATCGTGTGATTTTCACCCTTGCTCCCCTGATATTTGCCAACGGCAAATTGACCATCCACTGGTCTCATGCCGATAAGATTGGCAGGCTTGGCTGCAATCATCTCGGGGTTGATAAGCGGCCATAACAGATTGCGCTGACGGTCGGTTTCCAGCGCGAACAAATGAGCCGAGCGTTGCTCGCCTATCTCCATTCGGAATAAGGGAATGGGAGGGAGGACTGGCGAAGCAACATGACCTCCAGGCGTGTAAATCTGGTCTGCAATGCGCCCGTCCTCGTCAAGCCGGTGGACCACAAAACCGCCGCCTTCCAACGCTTCGACCGGATAGCGTTCATACGGCATGTCCGCCTTGCTATCCCATTTTACCACGCCCGTTATGCGCGAGGTCACACTGCCGTCGGGCGCCAGCAGCGATATGGTGTTTGTTCGCCCACCAGGCTCCGGCTCGACACCAAAATAGCCAAGTCCTTTGATGTTGTTCGCGTCGCGCTTTCTCCACACATCCGATGTTGCATAATCGACGGAAACATAAGGCGTCGGCGTGAGCTTCTTGGTGCGAATATCGTAGCGGGAAAGGGTGGCAGCCCCTGGAACACGTACATAAGCCAGCTCCTGATTGATCAGAACAATTTCGCTATATTTTGGTGCAATCAGCCATTCGGCACAAGGCAGCCCAGATTTGATAAAGGGAAACGTCTTGGCATATCCGAAAACCGTGCCCTTGATGATTGCTTCGGGCGAGCTGCTTTTCGCCGCAGATTTCTGCACAAGACGGTAACGGTACAACTTCATATCCGCGCCGCCGCTTGGCCCGGCCGCAATAGTTTCAAAGCCAGAGCCGGACTGGCTGCGGAACGATTTCGGGAGAATGTCGATATGATTCAGCGGAGCGGCCTCATAGCCCCCAGGGATTTTGGGGCTTCCCGTAGGCACACAACTCGCACGGGCTGGGGATGAGAAGGCCGTCGCAAGGACCACCGCGACAAACGCGCTCGACCAAGCGCGTACCAAATTTACCAGCATGCTTCTCCTTTGGACCCGCCTACATTCTGCGAGTGTAAAAAAGGGCTGTCAACCTTGGCCCAACAAAATGCCGTCACGATACCTTCTTTTGCTGGTTCTGCGTTTCGGCAATCAACGATAAGCAATCCTAACAGGAGCAAGCAGAGCGGCGCACTCATACGAAAATGCTATCGCGCGGCCGCTAATCCCATGAACAGCCGAACAGCACATTTTACGACCCTCTAATGGCGAGGTTTGAAAAACACCAGACCATGACATAGTCGCCATGTTGCGAACCGCACCAATCCAAACGCCGAAAGGCGAATCCATGCGGAGTTTAAAAGTTCCGTTGTTGGCCGAAGATATAGCATTGACGCCGGCAAGGCCCGGTCGTGATTTTCGCCCGAAAATCTTGTTGATACAGTTTATTAACAGGTTACCATTATCGTAACATATCGTTTGGTCGGCCATGCAGATGTCAGACCCTCATCTGCTGATGCCGGCTTTGGGGGCCGATGACTTAGTCATCGCGGGGCGGCACGATTTATCTCGTGCCGCCCAATCATTTCGGGAAATGAATTGCTTCGCACATCGTTGGATGAACGACCCGCATGGGTGGTGAAAGCATTACCGGTTAGCCGATGCGGCTCTTGGCATCCGCTGACATTCAATGGCGACATATGACGACGTGCAGATTTTTTCCATTTCATCCCAAAGCAATTCTTGGAGGTGAAGAGCAAAGTCATCGCGATCCGGTAAGAAAATTACGGCTGTCTGAGCGTGAGCGTCTTCCCCGTCAGCAGCCGCGTCGATGTCATGATCCGCTTCGCGAACAGCCGCAATGCCCGCTCAAGATCGGCACGCGTGCTGAACTGGCATTTCCCATCATCGATAAGGGCGCCTACGGCAGCCGCCCGATCCTCCGGAATGTCGCAGCTCGGTTCGCCGAGAAGGATGGTCTCGCCATTGTCGCGAACGGCCAGCAGCGCATAGGTGAAATCACCCTTTTGGCTTTTGCTTGCCGCGACATAGGTGTCAGGCATCGGGGTATTGGTCAGCGGGTACAGGGTGAGCTGTTCCGGTGCATTCGTCCCGACCTGATAGATATAGGAGTCCCCGGCCCCCCGGTTGACGGCATAGATCAAGCCCGGGCCATCATATTTTCCGATCTTCAAGGGCAGCGAGGCATTGACTCCGCTGTACAGGTTTTTCGCTCCGCTTTGATAACAGCTCGACAGGAGCGTCGCCGAAAGGATGCCGACGACAGCCACCGAAAATAGTCTGAGCCTGATCATCTTCGCTCCCCGAACTGGCTGCTGAACGTGATGGAGCGGCCTATGATGCAATTCGATGCACAACGTCAAACATCCTCGCCATACATACAGTCCAAATAGTTGAACCATATGTCTTCGGGCGTGCTTCCATATCGTTTGGCATATTGCTGGCAGATCTCTTCGGTTTCTTCTCTCTCACGCTTGCTCTGATCAATCTCGCGCTTGCGCTGGAACACTATCCCGGTCGATTCGGCATAGCGTTCGATCGCGTCCTTCCAACTCGTTGCCATATCTTTGTCCTTGGCCAGCGAGACAGCCTGGGCAAGGTCGCTGCGGATCGCGTTCATCGACCTATTGGGGTTGCCCGCCTCGACCAACGCGCGGGCGAAATACTTTCCATCGCTCTCTGGTCCCTTGTTCCAATTCTGGTCGACCCTTGCCCGCATTGCCGCATAGGGTTGCCCCATTATCGTCCCTGTCTCCGCCCATTGCAGCCAGACGATCGAGAAGTTGGCCATGCCGGGCAGAATATGGTCGAAATCCTTCCATGCGGCGGCATAGTTACGCTTTAGCCGATGGAGTTGCCCACGATTGACCCAGGCCCACCCATAATTGGGGTTGACCCCGACCAGCGTGGTATAGTCAGCAATCGCGCTGTCGAATTGCTGGAGGTCGCTATGCGTACGGGCGCGCCAGAACAAGGACGGCTGAGACTGGGGGTTCGCCGCCAGCGACCGGTTATAGGCTTCAAGCGCCTCCCCCTTGTTGCCGAGATGATATTCGGCGAAGGCCAGGTTGTTCTGTGCCGTCGCGGATCCCGGTTCGCGCTTGACGGCCTCGGTCGCGAAAGTTTTCGCCATGTCATAATCGGCGATCCGGATCGCTACCGATGCGGCGTTGGTCCAGGGCGCGGAATTGGCCGGGTCGCGATCTGCCGCCCCACCATATTGGACGATCGCTTCGCGCAACTGGCCCAATTCCTCCAGCGCAAGGCCGCGGCTGAGATAGGGTGAGTGCCAGTCCGGTGCCAACTCTGTTGCCCGGTCAAGCGACGCAATCCGCCTTTCTGGGTCGCCCCTGTCCCGATAGACGAGCGCCATACCATAATGCGGATCGGCCCATTTCGGATCGAGTCGGGCGGCTTCTTCATAATCTGCGAGCGCCTGATCGAGCTTTTTCTGTTCAAGACGCGCATATCCCCGGTCCTTCAGTGCGACTGCCGTTGGCGATATGGCGATGGCCCGAGTCAATGCAGATTCTGCGGCCGCAAATCGGTCCAGATCGACCAGAAATCGGCCGACTAGTTGATGGGTTTCACGCGCGTTCGGCGCGGCCACAGCTGCTTTCTCGGCTGCGGCGAGGGCTGCCATTTTGTCGCCTGCGGCAAACAGGACGTGCGCCAGACCGATCTGATAAGCGGCCGCTTGCGGCGAGCGGGCCAGCGCCATTCGATAATATTTTGCGGCCTCAGCGTTGCGATTGGCATTGCGTTCGATGAAGGCGCGACTGTTATAGGCCATTGCCCAATTCGGACGCAGCGCAATCGCGCGGTCGCAAGCCGCGATGGCGGCCGCTTCGCGCTTGGCGTCAGTTTCGAGCAGGCAAAGGATGCGCCGCCCGGCAGCCTCATCCTGCCCGGGCGCGAACGCCATGCCAATGGTCTGCTCGGCCTTGGCGGATTCTCCCGTACGCCGGTACATATAGGCAAGGCTGGCATGAGCGCGGGTGTCGCCGGCCTTCGCGCAGGCTTCGGCAGCCTTCATGGCTTCGATGTTCGATCCTTCCTCGAAGAACCCGTCCCCGTTCGGATCAAGCGCCTTTTCGACGCCGGGACAGAGACCTGCTTCATCCGGGTTACCCGGCAGTGTCACCGACAAATATAATGCCGCGACAAAAGACGACACCAACATTCACTACCCCCTCGCTCATGCCTTGTTCACCCATATACTAGGATAGGATCCGATTAATGACGAATGAACAATATTTGGGGATTCCGCGATCAAGGCTTTGGCCGTGGTAGAAGTTGCTGCGTTCGATGCCGTTACCCCTGGCCGACAAGTTGCTTTAGTTTTTCGAGCGCGGTCTTGTCGCTCTCTTCATAGGCAATCGTCGCCGCCAACTTGCCCTGCGCATCCATAAGGAAGATCGCCGCTGTGTGATCGATCGTATAATCGCCACCCGGCTGCGCAACCTTGGCCGAATAAACACCGTATTGCTTTTTGACCGCTGCAAGTTCGGTCTCTGTTCCGGTCAAGCCGGTAACGGACGTGCCAAAGAGACTGAGGTAATTGCCGATATCTTCGAGCTTATCATGTTCCGGATCAACCGACACGAAGACGATGTTGAATTTGTCACCATCATTACCAAGCTTTTGCCGAAGCCGCGCCATGCGTGCCAGCGTAGTCGGGCAGACATCGGGACAACGCGTGAAACCGAAGAAAATGGCAAAGGGCTTGCCTGCAAGGTCGGCGCTGCCGAATTTTTTACCATCGATGCGCGTCAGGGTGAAGGGGCCACCTATGCCGGGGCCGGTTTCGACCGTCTTTACGACTTCCGGGGCTGCTCTATCCGAACGCGATTGCAGATAACGCCAGCGACGAGTGCAACCGGAACGATAAGCCACAAGACAAGTCGCATGCGGCGCAACGGCGATCGGGGTTCAATGTCCGCCATGAGGTTCCTCCTGCGGTCCGGTTGACGTAATTGCCTGTACGGCGAACTGCACATTGACCTTTCCAGCATGCTGAAACTTCAATGTGACGGGCACCTTGCTACCCTTGGCCAACGGCTTTTTGAGGCCGATAAACATGATGTGATAGCCGCCGGGTTTCAGTTCCACCACTTTACCAGCAGGCAGCGCAATACCGCCAGTCACTTGCCGCATTCGCATCACGCCGCCGACCATGGTCATATTGTGCAATTGCACCTCGCGCGATGCTGCGGAAGTTGCCGACAGCAGCTTGTCGGAGCTGCGGCCATTATTGGTCAATTTCATGAAGCCGCCGCCATCGGCCTGCCCCGTTGCGGTTTCGCGCGCCCAGGGATGGTTGATCGCTATGCTTCCAGCACGGAAACTATGGGCGGAAAGCGCGGCTGCGCCTAATGCGGTTGCGAGCAATAACAGCCCGATTGTTGAATTTCTCATCGTCTTTCTCCTTCGCTTTAGGAAAAGGAACCGGACAGCGTATTGCTGCCCGGTCCAATGATCAAAGCCGGATACGAACGCCGCCAAATACGGCACGACGTTCGACGGGATAATAGATTGCCGACCCCGCCGTAGCGGTGATGGCGGCGGATATGTCGCCCAGCGCCTTCTTGTCGGTCAGGTTGCGAGCATCGATAAACAGGTCGATGCCATCGCTGACCGTGGCCCCTGCGGTAACGCCCAACAGCGCATAGCCATCGGTGCGGGTCGTATTGTTATAATCCGCCCATGCACCGCGCGGGATCCATTCCAGATTGGGCGCAACATGTAACGCGTCGGTACCGAAGCGGACTTCGCTACGCAGCACATGTTCGGGAACCACAGGTAGGCGCTTATTGCCGAAGGTTGGATCATTGCGGAAACGGAAGTCCGAATATTGCCATATCTGTCGGAGCCGCAGCCAGTCGGTCGGCTGCACATTGAGCGCAGCCTCTATTCCCTGATGCAGCGTACGGTCGGCGTTGAATGTCGCGGCCGGGATGCCAAAGCCGACATTATATTGGAGCATCTCGCCCTTGATCGTCGCACGATAGGCGGCGAGGTCCCAGCTGACGATACCGGCCTTGCCCCGCGTGCCGATCTCCGTCGTCCATGCATTTTGCGGGCGGATGGCGGAAATGAAGGCGCTTACACCGCCAACGGACTGGAACACTTCGCCAAAGCCCGGAAACTCTGCCGAGCGGCTGTAATTGGCGAAGAATTGGATATCTGGGGTAGCCTCGAACAACAGCCCGAATTTGGGCGAGAATTCGTCGAAAGCGATACGTCCATCTTGCGTCGGTGTTGTCGAGAAGAGCACGTTGCGTTTGCGGAAGCCATCAGCATAGATTGCGCCCGCGATCAGAGTAAACTGCTCCGTCGGCTTCACCCGCGCCTCGGCGTAGAGGTTCGCGGTGCGTGCCTCTTGATCGGCGTCAAAGACCAATGCCCCGCGCTTCCCGTTGACGTTGACGAACTGCCGGGCGTCCGTGGTCCCGCGCCTGATCTCACCGCCAAGCGTGAGCTGCACTGGTCCCGCATCATGGTCCAGCCGTGCAAATGCACCGATGTCGGTGGATTTCTGGTCGATCACCTGAAAGATAGGGTGGAAAAGCTGTTTCGCATTCAGAAACAGCCCGACATCGAATTTGGTCGAGCCAAAATCGAAACTGGTGCGGTTCTGTAATCGGATCGACTTGATATCGCGCGCCTGATCGCCGGTGAAATTGCCGGTCTTGGGTGCGCTCAGCGCCACCGCCCGCGTCAAAGCCCCTGGCAGTTCTTGCTCGATCGCATTGGCGCTCGCGTAGAAGCGCGTAGTGACGTTATCCGACAGCGCAAGTCCGACATTGCCATGAAAACGCAGCGAGCGACGTTTGGCATGGTCGCGGTCGCCGTCCGAGCTATCTGCGCTGATTCCAGCCCAAAAGTCCGCCGGACCCGATCTGCCACCGACACTCGCCAGCCCGCGAAACATATTGTCGCTGCCGACATCACCGCGCAAATACACACCGCGCGCATCAAGACCATTAGGTGTCACGCCGTTGATCGCGCCGCCGAGCGTTCCTGACCCGAAACGCAACGCATTCGCCCCACGATACACCTCCAAATGGCTGAAGAAGATCGGCTCCAACTCTTGGAAGTCGCCATTGTCATCGGCGAGATTGATGGGGATACCGTCCTGCAATAGTGTCAGTCCGCGCATGTGAAACCCGCGCGAGATGCCGGAACCACGGATCGATATCCGCACCTCCTGCCCGTAACGCGGTTGCGTATAGACGCCCGGCGAAAAGGCCAGCGTATCGCGTAACGACACGAGCGACTTGTCGGCATAGTCTTCGTAAGTGACAATGTCGGTGCCGCCCGGCGTGGTCTCGGCAGCCTGCTTCGCCTCTTCGGCAATGCGCTTGCCAGTAACGATGATGGCCGTATCGCCCTCTGCCTCTTCGGCAAAAACGGCGGAGGGATAAAGCGCATACAGCGCGGCGCACGCCACGGAGGCGCGCAAAAACATGCTATTCTTCATGTGAAATTCCTGAACCTAAACGGGAGAAACCGCGTGGAAGGCATGCCTCACGCGGCAACAATCGTTCAGCTCAGGATCGGCGGTCCGGTAGACGGCGGCGGAGGCGCAGCAAGACCACGTCCGATAGCGACTGTCTCGCCTGCAGGCACAGCGCTTTGCCCGATATGCTGCGCAACTATCGCAGAATCATCGGTTAGAGCGGGAAGGATCGAGAGGCTCGCGACCGCAAAGGGGCAGGCTTTGCTAGCATCGTCCTCTTTATGTTGTTTTTTTGACGGATCACTTTTGTGGATCGTGCCGTCTTTGGTCATCCAGACTTTCTGCGTTTCAACGCCGGTACAGACGCTGATAGCAAACGCCTTCTCGCCTGAAGGCATCCAGCCCGCGGGCACAAACCCTCTCACCGCCAGCGCGAGCAGGGCGAGCAGCAGCATGAATGCTTGGGAACGAGGATGCTTCACAGCCATGCGGGCTGCTATAACGCCCGGTAATGCGCGATCAAGCGACAACGTTGGCAAGGGTGCGGGTCAGTTGCTATCATATCGCCGCACTCGCCTTCATCCCTCTTTTTGAAAACATGTCCTGGCCCATTCTGCCCCGCGCCGTTCGTCCTCGGTCAGCCATTTGAAATAGCGCTCAATGCTGCCAGTCTGTTGATAGACCGTCGTGCCAAAACTGCTCGCAAGACAGGAGCAGTGATTTCGAACGCCCATGGTCACTCTACCTATCACCTTGGCACGCTCTTGCTGACAGGCCGTATCGAACGGTGATGCAACGACCGGCGCACCGCCAACAGGTAGAGTCCTGCCCACTGCCGCGGCAAACAGATTTCTGGAATAGGACAACATTTGCAACGAACATCCGAAATTCGAAACCAGACGATTGGCATCTGAAATGGCATCTTCAGCCCAGTCATCACCTTCTTCCAGTGAATAGCGGTACGTGCTGGGACCCGTTTCCTGAAAGCCGAATTTGGCGACTTCGGCACGAATGCCTGAATCTAGTTCATTGGCGAAGCCGGTCTGGATCATGCCTGGGCATGAATAGTGCAAATACGCAATTTGCGATATCGACCAGCGTTTTGCCCGCATTGCGCTGACGCCATTCGCCCCGAATATGGCCGTGCCTGTCGCATCAGCCACACCATCCAGCGACGTTTCGATGGCAAGAAGCTTCATATCTCCCGTCGCGATCGCAATCGCCATGTTCGGTTCAATCAACTTGCGGTCGGTTCGCGCGAAGGTCGCGATTTGAGAAGCATCACTGGCTGCGATAATTTGCGCAGAAGAACTTTGCCACGCCGCCACGCCAATCACCATAATTAGCGCAGCGCCCCGATACCATCTCTGTTGTCGCGTCATTTGGCGCAACCACGGCCACAATCGCCGCAGCTGCAGTGCGATTTCACCCATTGCTCGTTGGGATGCTGCGAAAGTACCAAATCAAAAATATTTTTATCCCAACCTGTGGGCGCACAACTGTGCATCCCGTCAGCAAATTTTCCATATGCGACGCGCACCCAGATCGGTTCGCTGCCCGGTGCATAGGGCGTAAAGTCATCCGACCATTGCGTATTATAGGTCAGGCCAAACAGACTCTCTTTTGCCCTACGCCAATCAAAAACACCTTTGCTGAATTTATATTGAAAAGCAGCGTCTTCAATATAAGGGGCAGCCTCACCCTGTGCATTTTTGAGATTGTTGAGGCATTGACAGGACGACGCTATTTTGGCGCTCGTAAAGGCAGGAAAGCGTCCAAGTTCGAGCTTGTTAAACACCGAGGTCGAACCAAGGGATGTAGCGATCTGCGATCGGCATAGACCATCGAAACTTTGTGCTTGCGTGTCCGCGGCCCGAACCGGTTCCGTACCATAAAAGCCAGCGACAGAAACCAAAGCGCCTATCGCCGCTAAAAAGAGGAAAATATATCGCATTTCGTCGCCCCCTCAATTCGCAGATGATGCGTAGCATCAGAGATGCTCCCGGACAACCGCATGGCTTTGAAAGGGATGGCACAATGCCCAATGGTGAGGATCAGGTGACAGCGCCACGGTTTTGGCGCGGCAAATCAGATCGGGCATCTCCGCCGAGTGCGGCAAAATGCGGTGAGCGGGAGGGCCGGTCATACTCATCAGCGCTGATATCTGGCAGCAGAGGTGGATGATTGTCTTGGCGGGGCGCGATTTGTCGAGGCGGATTCCACAGTAAGCGGCTTGACGCATATCGCGACAATGGAACATAATAGGAACATTGTGAGTCTGTCATCCATGTCCCCAGCGATAAGCTTTGAACAATTGAAACAACAAATTGCGCTTCTTGAAGGAGGCGTAACGCAGCTTGGCGCGATTCCTTTCGGGTTGGATATGTTCGACAATAAACTTCCGGCCAAAGGCATTGCGCGCGGCGCATTGCACGAATTTTCCGGAAGCCCCGCGCTTGCCGACGATGCTGCCGCGACCTGCTTCATCGCAGGCATTGCCGCCCGCAACGACGGGCCTGTGATCTGGTGTCTGCGGTGGCGCGATCTGTTTGCGCCAGCACTATATTTGGCGGGGCTTGATCCGGACCGTGTGATCTTTGTCGAATGCGGCGACGACAAGGGCGTGCTTGCGGCGATGGAAGAGGCGTTGCGGCATGAAGGACTTGCAGCCGTTACCGGCGAATTGCGCAAATTGCCGACCACGGCCTCCAAACGCTTGGCATTGGCCGCTGAAAAATCGGGCGTTCCCGCTTTTGCGTTCCGCCGTTGGGCTTCGCTCGACAACGCGGCCAATGGCACTGCAGCGCTTACGCGCTGGCGCGTGCGCGCAGCGCCGAGCGAACCGCTCGGTCTTGCTGCTATCGGGCGTCCCCGTTGGCGTGTCGATCTCGAACGCGCGCGCGGCGGCGAACCACAATCATGGATAGTGGAGGCGTGCGATGAGAAGGGTCGTATCGCTCTTCCTGCCGAACTGGCCGACAGACCGGCATCGGCGGAAGAGCGGCAAGCCGCCGCCTGACCAGCCCCTTGCGATGGCATTGCCCGAACGTGGGCGCCGGATTGTGGTTTCGCTCGACCATGCGGCGCGCGAGGCCGGGATCAATGTCGGCATGACGGTTACAAAAGCACGGAGCCTCTGCCCCGAATTGCTGGTCGAGGAAGCCGATCCCGAGGGCGATGCACGCGGTCTTCATCGCCTCGCGCTTTGGGCAGGCGGGCGCTACAGCCCCTTTGTCGCGCCCAATCCGCCTGACGGTATCTGGATCGATATCAGCGGCGCTGCCCATCGTTTCGGGAGCGAAAAGGCCATGCTGCGCGACATGTTCAGGCGTGTCGCGGGTGCGGGCTATGCCGCACAGCTTGCTGTTGCCGATACTGCAGGCTGCGCCCATGCAACGGCGCGTCATGTGCCATCCGGGCGCCCGACGATCATTGAACCCGGCAAGGCGCGCGATGCCATGCTGTTACTGCCCGTCTCCGCCCTGCGGCTCGAAGGCAATGTCGCAGCCGAACTCACGCGCATGGGGTTTGCGCGTATCGAGCAATTGCTGAGCACATCACGCGCGCCGCTTGCCAAGCGGTTCGGAAAGCAGCTCTTTACGCGCCTTGACCAGGCATTGGGGTTCGCACCTGAACCCATCGAACCTGTATTTCCCGTCGAAACGATTTTTGCACGCCGCCGTCTTATGGAGCCGATCGGGACAATGGACGCCTTTGCCCAGGTGATTGGCGATCTTTCTGGGGATATTGCGGTCAAGCTTGAGCAGGCTGGCAAAGGCGCAAGACGGATCGAGCTCTACTTTGAACGTGTCGATGGACAGCGCTTTCAGGTGGCAGCGGGAACCGCCGCACCCAATCGCGATGCCGCGCATATTGCCAAACTCGTCACCGCACGCATCGACAAGATCGATGCTGGACTTGGCATTGAGGCAATGACCATGGTCATTCCCCATAGCGATAGCTTGCGCGCGTCTCCCATTGCCCAGATTGGTAATGCTACGAAGCGCGGCCCCGATCTAGCCGCGCTTGTCGATGCCCTTGCCAATCGCTTTGGCGAGCGCAGCCTTTACAAAATGACACCGAGCCCGAGCAGCATGCCCGAGCGCGAAGCGGTCCCCAAGCCTGCCTTGTCTCCTCCAATCGGCTCGTCCTGGGACCCCGACCTTCCGCGTCCATCGCGCATGCTCAATCCACCTGAGCCTGTCGATGTGACCGCCATGCTTCCCGATTCTCCGCCTGCGCTCTTTGTCTGGCGCGGGCGACGCTATCGCGTGATGCGCGGCGATGGCCCCGAACGCCTTCATGGAGAATGGTGGCGGATGGCAGGGCATGAGGCCGACACACCCCATAGCGTGCGCGATTATTTTCAGGTCGAGACAGCCGATGGCGGCCGATATTGGCTGTTCCGCCTCGGCGATGGTGAACGCGCGCTTTCCGGCCCGATGCGCTGGTTCATCCACGGAGCATTCGCTTGAGCATGCGACATCTTGAACGAGCGTTCGCTTGAAGGAGGAGCGGCCTCGTTATGTGGAGCTTCAGGTAACCACGCATTTCTCCTTTCTGCTTGGCGCTTCCAGCCCTGAAGAACTGCATGCCGCGGCCAGCCTTTTGGGCCTGTCTGCCATTGCGACGACTGATCGCAACAGCCTTGCGGGCATGGTCCGCTCACTGGACGCGGAGCGCGTAACAGGCACGCGGTCGATTGTCGGATGCAGGCTTGACCTTGCCTGCGGCACATCGCTCCTTGTCTATCCAACCGATGCCACGGCATATGCCCGGCTTTGCCGGCTGCTCAGCGTCGGCAAGGCGCGCGGCGGCAAAGGCGCGTGCATTCTCGCTTGGTCCGATGTCGAGGCATGGCGCGAAGGGTTGATCGCCATTCTCCTGCCCGATCGCGCCAATGAAGAGAATGAGGCTGCGCTCGGAAAGCTCAAATCCGTGTTCGGTGCCGATGGCTATATGGCGCTCACCATTCGCCGCCGCCCAAAGGATGCCATTCGTCTAGCGGACTTTTCAGCACAGGCAGCAAAGGCCGGGGTGCTGACCGTCGCAACCGGCGACGTGCTCTACCATGCTCCCGAACGGCGTCTCTTGCAGGATGTGGTGAGTTGCATCCGCGAGAAATGTACCATCGACGAACTGGGCCATCGGCGCGAGCGCTTCGCCGATAGGCATCTCAAATCGCCAGAGGAAATGGAGCGGCTGTTCACCCGTTATCTCGGCGACATCACGCCCGTTGCCCGGAGCGTCGAGATTGCCGAGCGCTGCACCTTCAGCTTGGAAGAACTGACCTACACCTATCCCGATGAAGTCGGACCATCCGGTCTGTCACCGCAGGCAGAACTGGAACGCCTCACTTGGGAGAAAGCACTCGACCGCTATCCCAATGGGCTTGAGGAGAAAGTGCACGTACAGCTCGTTCACGAACTCGAACTCATCGCGCAGATGCAATATGCGCCCTATTTTCTGACCGTACACTCGATCGTCGCCTTTGCGCGCTCACAAGGCATATTATGTCAGGGCCGGGGATCGGCCGCCAATAGCGCCGTATGCTTCGTGCTCGGCATCACCTCGATCGATCCCATTAAATCCGAGCTATTGTTCGAGCGCTTCGTCTCGGCCGAACGGCGCGAGCCGCCCGATATCGATGTCGATTTCGAGCATGCCCCGCAACGCCCCGCTAGAGTGAGAGAATTGCCCGTCGGATCGTGACGGGCTTTGAGTGGCGAGAGAGGCTTGCTGCGGCCCGTCGGGAGAACCGACATGGCACATCCAGCCAAAACCAGTGGCGCGAGCGATGCTCGTGCCAACCTGTACCAGAATATTACCGACCGGATCATAACCGAGCTTGAGCAAGGGCGCGTGCCCTGGGTCCAGCCATGGACGACCGCAAACGCAGGCCTTGGCATGCCCAAAAATGCGGCCACTGGCCGCGCCTATAGCGGCATCAATATTCTCACGCTTTGGAACGCCGTCATTGCGCGCGGCTTCTCTTGCCATGCCTTCCTGACCTTCCGGCAGGCTCTTGCCCTTGGCGGCAACGTCCGACGCGGCGAAGAAGGAACGCCCGTCGTCTATGCCCATCGTTTCGTCCCCAAGGCGGAAAAGGCTCGGGCAAGTGCCGAGGGACGCGAAGCCAAAGGCAGCGTGCCGTTCCTGAAGCAGTTCACTGTGTTCTCGGTGGACCAATGCGATGGTTTGCCCGGACATCTGTTCGCGCCGCCACCGCCTGTGCCCGAGCATCTGATCCTTCCGCAGGTTCGTGATCTCATAGATGCCAGCGGTGCAGATTTCCGGATCGGCGGTGCAATGGCCTTCTATGTGCCGCGCCATGATTATGTACAGGTGCCAAGGCCCGATGACTTTGTCGATCCGGTCGATTGGCATAGCACTGCCTTGCACGAGTTGGGTCACTGGACAGGCCACCCGACGCGACTTGATCGCGATCAGACCGGGTGCTTCGGTTCGACCGAGTATGGTCGTGAGGAACTCGTTGCCGAAATGGCATGCGCATTCGCCTGCGCGACCCTCGGAATAGCTCCGACCGTACGGCACTCGGATTATCTCGGCTCGTGGCTCGAAATCATCCGTGAAGACAACAGGGCTATTGTCCGGGCAGCGAGCGCGGCATCGAAAGCCGCCGATATGCTTCTCGGCTTTGTCGGCGGATCTGAGCCGGTGGCAAACGAGAACGAGGTAGTCTCGGAAGAGCTTGAGGAGATGGCAGCATGAAACTCCTCACCGATGAAATCCGCGCGCAACTCACTGCCAATGCGCGGGCAAGCGAAGAGGCGCGAGCCGCGGGCAATCGCGAGCCAGATCACAAGCCAGTCGTTCGCTTCTTCAATCCTGTTGGAGCCGCAACCTGGCTGATCACCGAGATCGACGAGGACGACATCATGTTCGGACTCGCCGACCTCGGTTTCGGGTCGCCCGAATTGGGTAGCGTGTCGCTTGTCGAGTTGGAAGGGGTCGAATTGCCGCTTGGCCTCACCATCGAGCGCGACTTGCTCTTCGAGCCACTCGCTACGCTCTCTGTCTACGCCGAAACCGCCCGCAAATGCGGCTCGCTGACTGACGCGGAGGCCGAGTTGCTCAGGCTAGGGTACGCCAAGCGCTGACGCGCCTGCTTACTTCTGGCCCGTGCCCTTCAGAGGAAGAGGCGCGGGCCATTTCCATGACAGGTTTGGGAGCCAGAGAGAGCGTCTCGCTGGCGGCCTGTCATGGAGTGAATATCATGGCAAAATCGCCGAAGAAACTAACGCTGAGCCCGTCGCGCGACATCCCGTTCGACCTGCTCGAACTCTCACAGTCGAACGTCCGCCGCATCAAGTCCGGGGTCTCGATCGCGGAACTGGCGGATGACATCGCACGTCGCACGCTTTTGACCAGCCTGAATGTCCGTCCGATCTTGGATGGAGACGGCGTTGAAACTGGACGCTTCGAAATCCCGGCAGGTGGGCGGCGCTATCGCGCGCTCGAACTGCTCGTGAAACAAAAGCGTCTTGCGAAGGATGCGCCGATCCCGTGCATCGTCAAGCAGGCCGACGCTGCCATCTCGGCCGAGGAAGACAGCTATGCGGAGAACACGTTCCGCATGCCATTGCATCCACTCGACCAGTTCCGTGCGATGCAGATAATGGTCGACAAGGGTGATGAGGTCGAAGCGATCGCCGCGCACTTCATGGCGACGCCCGCAGTCGTGCGCCAGCGGCTCAAGCTCGCTTCGGTGTCGCCCAAGCTGCACGAGGTCTATGCCGAGGACGGCATGACTCTCGATCAACTCATGGCCTTTACTGTCACCGATGATCATGAGCGCCAGGAACAGGTGTTCGAAATGCTGGCGCACAGTCACAACCGCTCCGCTGCCTTCATCCGCCAGCGCCTCACCGAAAACACGATCCGCGCGCAGGACAAGCGGGTGCTGTTCATCGGTGTGGAAGCATACACAGCCGCAGGCGGTGCAATCGCACGAGACCTGTTCGAAGACGACAATGGCGGCTGGCTGACCGATCCCGCGCTTCTCGACCGATTGGTCGACGAAAAGCTCAACGCCGAAGCCGAAACTGTTCGTGCCGAGGGCTGGAAATGGGTGACGACGGCGATCGACCTTCCCTGGAATGCCACAGACGGTCTGCGCGAGATTGTCGGAACCGAGGTCGATATGACCGAGAGAGAGCAATCGCAGCTCGAAGCGCTCCAGACCGAGGCTGACGAGCTTGAAGAGCAATGGGCCCAGGCCCACGACGTTCCGGCTGAGGTGCATGCCCGCGTGGACGAGATTGACCGCGCAATCGGCGCATTGACGACGCGTCCGATGATCTTCGATCCTGAAGAAATGGCAATTGCCGGCGCGCTCATCTCAATCGAGCCCAATGGTGAACTCTGCATTGAGCGTGGCTATGTCCGCTTTGAAGACGAGCCGCCCGTCGAAACCGAAGATGACGACACGCTGGAACAGGAGGGCGGAGAACGCGATGACCGTCAGGATGTAGTCAGCGGCGCGGGCCAGACCAATGACAATGAAGAGGAAGGCACCGGGCTCAAACCGCTTCCCGACCGTCTCGTTGCCGATCTGACCGCCTGGCGGACGCTCGCATTGGCTGACGCGATCGCGCGTGAACCCGAAATTGCGTTCGTTGCCGTTCTTCACGCCGTGACACTGGCCTGTTTCTACTACGCCAAAGGCGAGGAATTTGCCAACATGATCGCGCATCTCAAAAAGCCCGATATGGCACGTGAAGCAGCAGTGTTCCTCGAAAATACCGGTTGGATGCCGGAATGCCTGCGAACTCCGGGCCTTGAACCTGCCAATGACGATGTCGCCGAAGCCATCGCTGCAGAATGACAAAATCGGGGGAGCGGCGAGAGTCGCTCCCTTTTTTCGCGTTCCCTTGACGAACTGACGTCTCTGACTATGCCACGCGCCTTGGCCTTCGCCGGTGGCAACTGCGGCAATTGCACGGCCCGGCAATGGCTCGCCTGAAGCTATTTTCCGCCGCCCCTTCGGGCCTTTGCATCGCGAGCCAAAATAGCTTCGCTCACCATCCTCCGCTCTCGCTCCGGCCGCGCAATGCTTGCGCGGTGCATGGACCATGCAATCCGCCGCGAAGGAGTTGCCACGAAGGCCCGCATCAGGCGCGGGCCAAGGCAAAGGAGACTATCATGACCGATGACAGCGAACTCGAAACCGGTATAGCTTCGAGCGCGACCGCCAGGCTTCTCGACGAGATGCAGCTCTTCGGATATCGACCGTTCGAAGACGATCCCGATCCAAGGCCTCTTCCCGAGCCTCGCCTCGCAACGGCCGCCGTCGCCGATATCTTCGACGGGCTGATTTCCTCGCTTCAGGACACGCGTATTGAGCCCGATCTTGATGACTTACTCTGGAATGTCGTCAATATCTTCCACCGCGCCGGCGAGCGCGTCGAACGCGACCTTGACCGCAACGAACAGGAGCAAAAGCGTTTGCAGCTTTCGCAGGACGGAAGTGAGGTTCGATCCGTCGAACTGGAACGCGCGATTGCCGAGGGCATATCGATGCTTGAACGCCGCGACACGATGGAGTTTTTCCGTGAAGCCGCTGCCGATCAATTCCGCCTTCATCTCCGCAAAGCATGGACACCCCGTTCAGGATCACGGACCAACCATCGTACACTGACCTCGGCCGTCATCGACAGCCGTGACTTTCTCGATGCACGGCTGCGTGACAAGGCTACATTGCTGATACCTGCCGGCACCCGCATCGCCTTCGCAGGCGGTGCTAATTGCAACGATCATCGCGCCATCTGGGAAGTTCTCGACAAAGCCCATGCCCGTCATCCCGACATGATCCTCATGCACGGCGCGACGCCGACCGGCGCGGAGCGTGCCGCTGCTTGCTGGGCCGATGCAAGAAGCGTCCCCCAGGTCGCCTTTCGTCCTGATTGGGGTCTCCACGCCAAGGCGGCACCGTTCAAGCGCAACGATCGAATGATCGAAGCGCTACCCGTTGGTCTGATCGTTTTTCCTGGCAACGGAATTCAGGACAATCTTGCAGACAAGGCCCGTAAGGCCGGAATTCCGCTCTGGGACTTCCGGTCCTGAACCGGTCATTGGTAGAAATCTCGCGTATCGACATCCATATCGGACACGCTGTCTATCGTTTTGAGCGGGTCGACCCGCCCCGTCATCTTGCATTTGAATGGAAAACTGTCCGTCGCGCTGACGGCATCGTCTCTCGGACCATAATTTAGTTCAACGTGGATTGTCCCTTCAGCCTCATATTCAATGCTGTCGACACCAATTTTGATGACCCTGACTGCCTCGACATCAGCACCGTCTACAATTGATCGGTTTGACAATATGTCGATGGTCTCATTGGATTCCACAAGAAATGAAGCGAAAACGGGCAGACTCGCGTCATCCACCACGGCATCGGCGACCTTCTCATACATTTCCGCGATAGCGTCGAGGAAGTCCAACACTGCCGCAACGACCTGGTTTGCGAATTTCTCAATTTCCTGCGCATCAGTGAGCAATGTATCTGGGCGAACGTGCGTTCTCTTGTTGAGCGCGGTCATTGCCTTGCCCATGTCACGATGCATATCATCTGCCTCCAGACCCAGGCGTTCAACCGTCTCATTGGGAAGGCCGCCCTGAATGGCGAATGTGGCCCGTTGGCGTCTCGTGGGCCGTTCCTGATCTTCCTCAAGCTCGAACCATGGAGCTGCCATTACGTCCGTGTCCGGTGCTGCGCTATGGAGCAAATGTCCGACCAGCTCTCTCAGCGCAGCAGCAAACAGATGCGCGCGTATCGGGTTCTCTGACTCGAGCACCATGAGACCGCCTCGCAACATTGTCCTGGAGTGATCGTCAGGCAACCTCGCTTCAAGCTCTCCGATCTTTTCAACTGCCATTGTGCTTTCATCCTCATCCAAGCCAGTTTCAGTAGCATGTAGTCCAAATCGTCTCCTGACGGCTCCGGTTACCAACCCCTTTTGTCACCCTGTTACGGTCCTCAGATCGCCTGAACAGTCAACCCCGTTCGGGGTTCGCCCTGCGCTTCGCTCCGGTGACTTCGGCTCCCGGGCCCTTCTCCTGGCGCCATCGGGGAATGGTCCCCGAGCATCAAGGAGTGAATATAATGGCTACTATCGCAAATCTGACCGCCAAGGACGATGGCTTCGAAGGCACTCTTGCCACCCTGAACGTCACGGCTGCCATCTCGGTTCTGCCCAACGACCAGAAGGTCAATGAAAGCGAACCAGACTATCGCATCGTCAGCAAGAAGAACGGCTTCGAGCTTGGCGCTGGCTGGAAAAAAACATCGCGATCCGGCGGCGAATATGTCTCGGTGTCGCTCTCGGCTCCGGAATTCGGGACGATCTACGGCAACATCGCCAACGCGCCCGGCAACGATGAGACCAAGAAGGTGATCATCTGGAACCCGCCGGCCTGACCGGTCCAGGCCCCGCTTCGGTGGGGCCTTTTCTTTTGGGACTATTGAAAGGCTTGCGTCATGCCGCTCGCAACCGCTCGCAAATATGGCTTCAATCTCTCGCGAACCCTGATGACGATCATCGTCCTCATTCGCACCGCCAAGGGTTATCAGGTCATGCCCCTCTCCGAATATGACGGTAGTCCCGATCTCATCGTCGCCGAATTCGACCCGTTCTAGCGTCATGCAAAATATACCCATTTCTGGGGATGGCCCCTGCCAGTTCTTGGCATTTTCCCAGGCGCATCGCTGGCGCATGCTTGTTGCAATCCAATGGGGGGCAACTCATGGGTCGCAGATCAGAAGACGCAAAGCCTGCACGGGTGCTCGACTTTCCCGGCTACGCTCAAGAGTTTCTTCGCCGCAACCCCCAATACCGCGAACAATATGAGGCAACCGAAGCCAGCATCGCAGATGGCGGTCCGGAACGGTTGCGGGAGGTAAGGAGCGGAGACTGACATGTCATTTGACCATAGGTTTTGAGAAGGCGTTCATAGATGAGCGCCGTCTCGGCGCGGTTGCGGGCACCTAATGTCATCCGCGCATTTGTGAGCCTCAGATCAACCGCATGGTCCGTTATCTGTAGGATGCGGGCAATTTCCTTGGAGGTCTTCCGCTCCAGCAACAGGTCGAGGCAATCGCGCTGCTTGCGCGTCAGACGGCTCCACCGCTCTGCCTGTTCCCGATCTTGCATCATTGCCGATTTCTAAGGGGTTGCTCTGATTCTCAAAGGCTTAGCCCGTTACGGCTGTAAATTCCCCACTATTTTGCAGTTAGAAACATGAGATTAAAGAATATGTCCAAGATCACCCTGTTTCAGTGCGATTATAATCGCAGGTCGATTCGATATTTCGGCGCGAGTTAGGCCGGGTCTTGCCCCCGTTTTAGCGGAAGCCGGAAATCCTCACTACGCTATTGTCTGTCTTTCTACTCTACGCTGCGACCCTCGTCTTTTGCTGTTGAAGGCGCATGCATCATGCGTCTCTTACTCGCCCCGTCGAGGCGACCTCCATTGGTCGTCCCCAGCAAACGGGATTAGCTATGAGCAAGCATGCAGCCAGCAAGGAGGGTCTTTCGCGAAGCACGAAAATGCTTCGTACGGCGATGGGCGCTGCCATTGCTGGCTGGCTCGACGAACCTGCGATCATCGAAATCATGCTCAATCCGGACGGCAAACTTTGGATTGATCGCTTGGACGAAGGCCTTTCCTTCTCAGGAAGGCTGCTCGATGCCGAGGATGGCGAGCGCATCATCAGGCTGGTTGCACATCATGTCGGCGCCGAGGTCCATGCAGGGCAGCCGCGCATATCAGCCGAGCTTCCCGAAAGCGGTGAACGTTTCGAAGGGTTGCTCCCGCCAGTTGTTGCTGCGCCGACATTTGCAATACGCAAACCGGCCGTCGCGATCTTCACGCTCGAGGATTATGTCGAGGCTGGAATTCTGTCCGCCCAGGATGCAAATGTCCTGCGTTGCGGAATATCCGACCGCCTCAACATTCTCGTCGCTGGCGGAACCGGCACCGGAAAGACAACCCTCACCAACGCGCTTCTGGCAGAAATAGCCAAGACCGACGATCGCGTCGTTCTGATCGAGGATACGCGCGAACTACAGTGCGCAGCTCCCAATTTCGTCGCCATGCGCACCAAGGACGGCGTTGCAAGTCTGAGTGAACTCGTCCGGTCGAGCCTGCGTCTTCGCCCAGACCGCATTCCGATCGGCGAAGTCAGAGGTGCCGAGGCGCTCGACCTGTTGAAGGCATGGGGAACGGGCCATCCAGGCGGCGTCGGCACCATCCACGCAGGTTCGACGCTCGGTGCGCTGCGCCGGATGGAGCAGCTCATTCAAGAGGCGGTCGTTACGGTTCCTCGCGCACTCATCGCCGAAACCATCAATATGGTCGTGCTGCTTGTCCGCGATGGCACACAGCGTCGCGTCTCGGAAATTGCGCTCGTCGACCGGCTCGATCCTTTAACCGGCGACTACCGCCTCATCTCGACTTCACCCAATCAAGGAGATCCCACATGATCCGCCCCATGCGGCAATGCGTCAGCCGCCTGTCGATCCGAGCAACCGCGCTCGCCATCTCGATCAGCCTCGCAACGCCCGCTTACGCCGGTGGATCTTCAATGCCTTGGGAGGCACCGCTCCAGTCGATCCTCGAAAGCATCGAAGGGCCGGTTGCAAAGATCGTCGCTGTGATCATCATCATCGTGACAGGGCTCAGCCTTGCCTTCGGCGAAACTTCGGGCGGCTTTCGGCGGCTTATCCAGATCGTTTTCGGTCTCTCAATCGCCTTTGCCGCTTCGAGCTTCTTCCTCTCCTTTTTCAGCTTTGGCGGCGGAGCTGTCATCTGATGATGAGCGGTGACGATATCCCCGGTTTCCATGCCCCTGTGCACAGGGCACTTGCAGAGCCGATACTGCTCGGCGGCGCACCGCGCTCGCTTGCCATTCTCAACGGCACGCTTGCAGGCGCCATTGGCCTTGGCCTGCGGCTCTGGATCGCGGGACTTGTCCTATGGGCAATTGGCCATCTCATCTCGGTCTGGGCCGCACGCCGCGATCCCCAGTTTGTCGATGTCGCCCGCCGTCACCTCAAATATCCGACCTGGATGCGGCCATGATGAATTTGCGCGAATATGCCTCCCAATCTGCCAGCCTTGCTGACCTCCTCCCTTGGGTAGCGCTGGTGGGTCCGGGCGTGGTGCTGAACAAGGACGGTTCGTTCCAGCGAAGCGCACGCTTCCGCGGACCCGATCTCGACAGTGCCACGCCCGCCGAACTCGTGGCGGTCTCGGCAAGGCTCAACAATGCGTTGCGGCGCTTGGGGTCAGGATGGGCAGTATTCGTCGAGGCCCAGCGCGTGCCCGCTCTCGATTACCCATTGAGCGACTTTCCCGATTCCCTGTCGGCACTGGTAGACGCCGAGCGCCGCGAACAGTTTCGGGAGGCAGGCGCGCACTTCGAAAGCGGCTATTACCTGACTTTGCTGTGGATGCCTCCGGCCGAGGATGCAGCCCGCGTCGAAGGCTGGCTCTATGAAGGCAAGGCATCGACCGGCGTCGACGCACAAGAGCTTCTGCAACTCTTCATCGATCGGACAAACCGGGTTCTGAGCCTTGTCGAAGGCTTCATGCCCGAAGCCTTTTGGCTCGATGATGCGGAAACGCTGACCTATCTCCACTCCTGCGTCTCCACCAAGCGGCAGCGCGTCCGCGTTCCCGAAACGCCGGTCTATCTCGATGCCCTCCTGACCGACGAACCGCTTACGGGTGGGCTGGAGCCGAAGCTTGGAGCACAGCATCTTCGCAGCCTGACAATCAGCGGCTTTCCAACCTCAACCTTTCCGGGGCTGCTTGACGAGCTGAACGCGCAATCCTTCTCCTATCGCTGGTCCACCCGCGCGATCATGCTCGACAAGACGGACGCGACCAAGCTGCTCGCCAAAATCAGGCGCCAATGGTTTGCCAAACGCAAATCGGTGGCCGCGATCCTCAAGGAGGTGATGACCAACGAGCAGTCGGTTCTCACCGACAGCGACGCTGCCAACAAGGCCGAGGATGCCGATCTCGCATTGCAGGAACTCGGCGCTGACTATGCCGGCATCGCCTATGTGACTGCCACCATCACTGTCTGGGACGCCGACCCCGCGCTTGCCGACGAGAAATTGCGGGTCGTCGACAAGGTCGTTCAGGGCCGTGACTTCACCTGCACCCTTGAAGGCATGAACGCGATCGAAGCCTGGCTCGGATCGCTCCCTGGCCATGTTTACGCTAATGTCCGCCAACCCCCGATATCAACGCTTAACCGACAATTCGCCTCGCATTGTTGATCGCTACTGCGCCAACAATCTCGGCGAGCGGTAACATAGCTTCTGGTATCTGGTTTTCGGGCCTCACTACGAAGGTGCAGGAGCCACTGGCATCGCCTGGGATATGACGCGGCACAGTGTAGCCATCCCCGATCCCATTTTCCCGCCCGACTGCCAGGATTTGCCGGTCAGTTCTGGTGAGGGGAATATAGGTCTCGATCTGTCGCCAAGCGAACCCCGTCATGGCGCGCTCACTCGCGCGACGCACCGGATCGACCCGAGCGAGTTCGAAGCCAGCGTAGATTTTTGCCCAAGCTTCGGGATAGTCGTGGATGAGAAGGAGGTCACTGTCGGGCCCGTACGGTCGCTTGCCATAGGACAGAGAGAAATAGTCAAAGCCTAGAGACTTCGTAGCTTCGGACAATGCCCGGCGAAGCGCAACTTCACCATCAGTCGCGTTGATGTCCGAAACTATTCGTCCCACCAAAGAAAGCGGCATCGCCAATATCCGGCCGCAAGGACGCCCCCAACGCGTACCCCCTACAGCCGCCCAATGCCTCCGAGATCAGTTCCTCTCTGCTCAGCGACAACCGAGTTCACACAAACACTATAGTTCGGGCAGCCGCCTATCAATTCAATTCCGCTTATTTCGATCAATTAGTTGCCATGCCGTTTGTTCGACGACGTATCCGCAAGTCTCTGTGAACTCTTGATACTTCGATGCCCTTGCTTCCAAGTATATCGAAGGATCGGCGATTTCACTGTGTCGCGTGACGGGCGATGATCGCCTGTGAAAGCCACAATGGGACAATAATCATGACATCCGACCGAATTCTCCGTTTGAAAATGGTTCTCGATCGAACGGGACTAAGCCGTTCAACCCTCTATCGAAAGGTCGCAGACGGGTCGTTTCCACGGCAAATTCGAATTTCGAAGAGGTGTTCCGGCTGGCGGGAAGCGGCGGTAGAACAGTGGATGATGAATCCGATGTTCTACTCCGCCGACGACTTTCCCCAACGTTAGACAGGTCGTGCAGATTGCGTGTAACGGCGCATAGGTACAATCTCTGCCCCTGTTTTCAGCGTGTCGAGATAGTCGCTCCACCATTGAGCCATTTCGACGCGCTCATCCCAATGTTGCCCACGAGCATAAACTCCTCTCACAGCATTGCTGTGTCCGTGAGCAAGAGCTCTTTCTATTGCATCCGGATGCCATTTTCCGCTCTCGTTCAAAAAGGTGCTGGCTGTTGCACGGAAACCGTGCGCGGTGACCGTCTCCTGATCGAACCCCATTCGACGGAAGGCTGCATTGATCGCATTCTCGCTGATCGGCTTCTTGTGACTGCGCTCGCCGGTAAACATGTATTCCATCCATCCGGTATGCCGTTGCAACTCCTTCAAGAGAGCAATCGCTTGGGTAGAAAGCGGAACACTGTGGGGTCGACGCAGCTTCATGCGTTCTCCTGGAATAAGCCAAATCGACTCGTCCCAATTTATCTCCTCCCATCGCCCGAAACGCAGTTCGCAGGGCCGAGTGAACACATGCGGAATGAGTTGCATCGCCGTTTTGACCGTGATGCTTCCACCGAAATCATCGACCGAACGCATCAATTCTCCAAGCTTACCTGGCTCCAATATCGCAGCGTGATGTTTGACGATCGGCAGTGCGAGTGCATCTCCGAGAAGCGCAGCAGGATCTTCCTTACACATTGAAAGAGCAACTCCATGTCGAAACACACGGCTAGCAAAAGCTCGGGTGCGCCGCGCTGTCTCCCGTTTCCCATCCCGTTCGATATTCTTGAGGATGATAAGAAGTTCGACCGGCTGAATCTCGGACACGGGCCTATGTCCGATCCCAGCCTCCAGATGTTCCAGAAACCATTTTGCTTTGTCTATTGTACCTTGCGCCTTCTGACTCCCCACCAAACGAACCTCGATAAAGTCATCCGCCACTGCTTTGAACGAATTGCTCGTGGCTAAACCAGCGGCGATCTTGTCCATTTTCCGTTCCAGAAGCGGATCAATGCCTTGGCGAACTTTGCGTCGGTTTTTGTCACGGAGATCGCGGGCCTCGACTAAGCTGACCTCTGGCCATGGGCCAAACGACATGCGCTTCTCCTTACCGGCGAAGCGATATTTGAAATACCAGGTCTTGGACCCTTTAGGATGAACCTCGAGATAGAGTCCTTTTTCGTCAGTTTTTCGATACGGGGTATCCAGTGCCGGAAAGGCTCGGATTTCTGCGGCTTTCAGCGCCATTTGGGGGCAACTCCTTTTTGTCTGCCTCGTTGCCCCCAAAAAAACCCCAGCATTCCTGCGGATGTGGTGGGATCTAGTGGAACATAACGAGAATTATCCAGAAGGAAGATTCCTTCGGGAGGTGCAGAAAATCAAGGGTTTGAGCCGTTTTGGGAAGGTTTACTGGTGCCGCTTACGTGACTCGAACACGTGACCCCATCATTACGAATGATGTGCTCTACCGACTGAGCTAAAGCGGCGACGGGCGGGCGATTACCAGCGTGAGGCGCTTAAGACAAGCCCCACTCCAACAATCGTTTCGCCGTGACTTATTTGCCGGTCCAGTTGCCCGGACGCTTTTCGATAAAGGCGGCCATGCCTTCCTTCTGGTCTTCGCTGCCGAACAGGCCGTGGAACAGGCGGCGTTCGAAGATGACACCCTGCTGCAGCGTCGTTTCGAACGCAGAATTGACCATTTCCTTCGCGGCGATGGCGGCCAGCGGGGCCATTGAGGCGATGGCTTCGGCTGATTTCAGGGCTTCGGCGACCAGATCGGCAGCAGGCACGACGCGGGCAACAAGACCGGCGCTTTCGGCTTCCGCGGCGTCCATGTTGCGCCCGGTGAGGCACATTTCCATTGCCTTGGCCTTGCCCACGGCGCGGGTCAGGCGCTGCGATCCACCCATGCCGGGGGTGACCGCCAGCTTGATTTCCGGCTGACCGAATTTGGCGCTGTCGGCGGCGATGATGAAATCCGCCATCATCGCAAGTTCGCATCCGCCGCCCAGCGCCCAGCCGGCAACGGCCGCGATCCACGGCTTGCGCGTCGCGGTTACGCGGTCATAGCCCGCGAAGAAGTTCGAACCATACATCTCGGCGAAGGACTGGCTCGACATTTCCTTGATGTCGGCCCCTGCGGCAAAGGCCTTCTCGCTGCCGGTGAGGACCGCACAACGCTGACTGTCATCAGCGTCGAATTTGGCAAAAGCATCGGTCAGGTCGGCCAGCACCTGGCTGTTGAGCGCGTTCAACGCTTGCGGACGATTGAGCGTGATCAGGGTGACTGCACCCTTTTGTTCGACCAAGATGGTTTCGTAACTCATATTTTACCTCCGTGGCCCCCGCCCAGGCCCGGGGCGGGGTAAGTGCCTACTGCGGCGGGGGGGTGTAACCAGGCCGGCCCCCGCCGGCGGCGGGGCGGCGCGGCCGGGCCGTTCTAAGTCCATTCTTCGCCGGTTGGTTTAACCGATAGCGGCCCCTGCCTTCGCTGGGGCGACGCGTCCGATCAAAGCGGCTTCCACTCCTCAGCTTCCGGCAGCGGCGCAAAGATGGCGTCGAGCAGCTCCTCGCTCACGCCTTCGGCCGTTGCCGGGTTCCATTTGGGGTCATTGTCCTTGTCGACGATCACCGCGCGCACGCCCTCGGCAAAATCGGGGCGGATGAGCACGCGGCTGCCGATGCGATATTCCATCGCCATATTGTCGGCGAAATCATCAAGACCTGCGCTGGTCGCCAATTGGCGCAGTGCGACCTTGCACGTCTGCGGGCTCTTGGTGCGCAGCGTGGCGAGTTCCTTCATCGCCCACTCGCTGTCGTCGTCCTCAAGGCTTGCGAGGATATCCTCAAACCGATCCGATGCGAAATGTCGGTTGATGTCGAACAGGTTGCCGACGATGCGCGCCTCCGGGGCTTTTGCCGACAGGGTCCCCAACAGGCCGTCGATACGTTCTACATCTTCCTGAGCGATCCGCGCCTTGGCGTCGGCGAGCGTTTCGGCGGAGAGATAATGGGTCGCAAGCCCGAGCTCCAGGCATTCGGCCCCATCAAGCCGTGCCCCCGTCAGCGCGAGGAACTGCCCGACGCGCCCTTCGAGTCGAGACAGATACCAGCCGCCACCCACATCGGGAAACAGGCCGATGCCGGTTTCGGGCATGGCGAAGCGGGTATTTTCGGTCGCCACGCGGAAACGTGCAGGCTGGCTGATACCGACGCCGCCGCCCATGGTGATCCCGTCCATGAAGGCGACTACCGGCATCGGGTAAGTGAACAGCAAATGGTTGAGCTGATATTCGTCGTGGAAGAATTTGCGTCCGCTCTCGCCATTGTCGTTGATTGCCGAATTGCGCAGGAAGGCGATATCGCCGCCGGCGCAGAACCCGCGTCCCTCGGCATGGTCGATGATGATGCATTTGACCGCGTCGTCATCCTTCCACTTGAGCAACACTTCGGTCATCGCGTGGACCATCGGCAGGGTCAGCGCATGGATCGCGCCCGGGCGATTGAGGCTTATAAACCCCGCATGGCCCTCGATTCGAGTCAGGATATCGTCTGTCATCGCCGCCCCTATGCCGTTGCCTGCCGTCTGAGTCGATAGTCAGGCTTCAGGGTTTGGCTGTCAGTTGAAATCCAAGCGCCTGGATTTGGGGTATCGATGTCGGCGCGAGCAAGACATTGCCCTCGACTACCCCGTTCGCGCAGGTCCAGCTAAATCGGCCCGAAAGTTTGCCGGTTGCGATCAGAGGCGGGCTGTCATCGCATGCCCCGCTTTTGGCAGCGATCTCGGAAAGATATTGCCGCCAGTTGGCGCCGTTGCGATCCATCGCGAAATTCATCGCCAGATACTGGCCCTCGCCCTCGACCCCGCCTGCTTTCCAGATGCGGCGTGCGGCGGCATAACCCGTTTCGAGAGCACGCGTAGTCGCGATGGCGCGCGGTGCGAAATAGCCCGATTTGAACAGCGCTGTAGCTGCATCCCAGACTGGCGCGGTCGGGCCGGCATAAGTGCGGTTGGTCAGCGCAAACACACCGACACCCGCTTCAGGCATCAATAACATATGGCTGCCATAGCCGGGAAAGCCGCCGCCGTGGAAAAGGACATTGCCGAGGACGCAATCATTGGCCTGAACCAGTCCCGCGCCATAAATTGCGGAGAGGCGGCAATTGTCGCCTTCCTTGCCCGGGCGGCGGCGGGCATGAAGCAGGCCGCCGCCATATTGCATCGCGCGGATCGTTTTGGTGCTTTGCGCTTCGGCGTCTTTTGCAGGCCAGGCCGAGAGCAGGTAGCCGATCCATTTGGCGTAATCATTGCCGGTGGTGACGAGGCCGCCCATCGCGCCAAATGCGCCGTGCGGCATCACCGGCTCGCGCGACCAGGCGTCATTTTCCCAGCGATAGCCCATCGCGAGTTTGTTTGGCGGCACATCGCGCACCTCGTATCGGGTAGATGCCATGCCCAGCGGTTTCAGCACTGTTTCCTCAACACGCTTGGCATAGTCCTGCTTCGACACATTGGCGACAATGCGGCCCAGCGTCGCATAGCCGAAGTTCGAATATTCATAGCGCGTGCCGGGTTTAGTCGAAAAGGGCACGCCCGCTTTAAGCATCTTGCTGAATTCCGCCTCCGGCAGGGGCTGTTGCCGGTCACCCCATGGATCGTCGGTCACGAAGCCTGCTGTATGGTGGAGCAGGTCGCCGACGGTGATGCCATTCGCCCAGCCCTTCATTTCAGGCACATATTTGCTTGCCGGATCGTCCAGCCGCAACTTGCCCTCGTCGCGCAGCTTCAGGATCGAATAGCCAGTGAAAGCCTTGGTCATGCTTGCGATGCGGAATGCCGTGTCGGGGGTAACAGGAACATCATCCTCAACGGTCTGCACGCCCATCGCCTTCACATGGACAAGTTTCCCGTCCTTGACGATGCCCCAGACAAGGCCCGGCACATGCGCCTCGGCCATCCATTTGGCGAAATCGGCATCGAGAGCTTGAAAGTCCGCGGTCTGCGCGGAAGCGGCAGGGGAACTAACCGCAATGGCAGGGAGGCAGAGCGTTGTGAGCGCGATCGCGGCGGCATATCTGGCAAATCTATTCATATGGCGCACGCTAACGGCCCAGCGCTGTGGGTCAAGCGCGGTGCTTTGCGGTTGCCGGTTTGCAACACAAGCCATAGGTAATTTGGCAAAGGAGTTTGCCCATGTCTTCCGATACCTCTCGCCGTGCCGTCATCCGCGCCTTTGGCGGTCCTGATGCAATTGAACTTGAGGACGTCGTTCTACCCCCGCCCGGGACCGGCGAAGTGCGGATGCGCAGCACGGCCATCGGGCTGAACTTCATCGACACTTATCACCGCAGCGGTCTCTACCCGATCGAACTTCCCAGTGGTCTGGGGGTGGAGGCGGCCGGTGTGGTTGAAGCTGTGGGCGAAGGGGTTAACGGCTTCGCGGTGGGCGATCGTGTTTGCACGTTCGGCCCGGAACGCGGTTCCTATTCCACCGTCCGTAACATTGCCGCCTCGGCTTTGCTCAAGACGCCGGACAATGTTTCCGATGAACTGGCCGCTGCCGCCTTGCTCAAAGGGTGCACTGTCGAATTTCTTGTCGAACGATGTGCCTTCGTAAAGCCCGGCGAGCATATATTGGTACATGCGGCGGCCGGCGGGGTGGGATTGCTGTTGGTGCAATGGCTGAAGGCGATCGGCGCGCATGTTATCGGTACGGTCAGCACAGAAGAAAAGGCGAAGCTGGCTCGTGATGCCGGAGCTGACCATGTCATCCTCTACGGGAATGAAGACGTTGCGCCGCAGGTGCGTGAACTGACGGACGGGCGGGGTGTTCGTGCCTCTTTTGATGGTGTGGGAAAAGACACTTGGGCGGCGTCGCTCGATTCGGTTGCGCGGCGAGGCCTGATTGTCAGTTACGGCAATGCGAGCGGACCGGTCACGGGCGTTGCTCTCGGGCAACTCGCTGCGAAAGGCTCCCTGTTCGTGACGCGCCCGGGTCTGTTCGACTATTATCGCAGCCCCGCCGAGCGCCAGGCAGGCAGTACGCGCATGTTCGAGATGCTCGCCAGCGGGGCGCTCACCGTTTCGATCGGGCAGCGCTACGCGCTCGATGACATCGTACAGGCGCACATCGATCTGGAGGCACGCAAGACAGTGGGTTCGACGATATTATTGCCTTGACGGTCAGGTCGTAGCCGGAGCCAAAGTTTCCCGAAGTTCGCGCCGCAGGAATTTGCCACTGGCGTTGCGCGGCAGCGGCTCGTCGACGAAAAAGACGAAACGTGGCAGTTTGTGCTTCGCGACATGTTTCGCCATTTCTTCGCGTAAACTGTCAGCATCGAGCGTTTCGCCTTCCTTCAGAAAGATGGCTGCGGCCACTTCTTCCCCCAGACGGTCATCGGGAACGCCAAATACGCTGCACTCGGCGACCGCCGGGTGGCGATAGATGGCGGCTTCGACTTCGACGCAATAGACATTCTCGCCGCCGCGCAGCACCATGTCCTTCTTGCGGTCGACAATGTAGATGAAACCGTCTTCATCCATCCGCGCAATATCGCCAGTGTGCAGCCAGCCATCGGTAATCGATTCGGCGGTCGCATCGGGGCGGTTGATATAGCCTTTGATGACTGCGGCACCGCGCACCCACAATTCGCCGGTTTCGCCGAGCGGCACTTCATTGCCATCATCGTCGACGCATTTCGCTTCATAGACCGGCATGGCGGGGCCTGCGCTGTCTGGACGATCAACATAGAAATCACCACCCAGCGAGGTGATGATCCCGCAGGTTTCGGTCATGCCATAGCCTGTGGTCGGTCGCGCGGTTTCAACCGCCTCATCGATTTTGAGCACCTGATCGGGCGGCACCTGAGCCCCGCCGCCGGAAAGGGCGAGAAGGCTCGATGTGTCGGTCTTGGCGAAATCGGGATGGTTGATCAGCTCACGCGCCATGATCGGCACGCCGCTCATCCCGGTCACGCGTTCGCGCTCGATGATCTTCAGCGCATCGCCCGCATCCCAACGGTACATCAGCACCATCGCACCGCCGGCAGCGGTAACACCATAAGCCGCGCAGTTATTTGCGGTGACGTGGAAGAGCGGGGTCGTGACCAAAGTCACCGGGACGGGCGGGGTCGCCGGAGGCGCCACGCCGGTCGCCCGTTCGACCGCAAGCGCAGACGAGGCAGCGGCGTAGAGCATGTTAAACAGGTTGGCGACACAGCCCCGGTGCGTCAGCTGCGCCCCTTTGGGGAAGCCCGTAGTACCAGAGGTATAGAAAATGCAGGCATCCGATTCGGGGTCGACCGTGACTGCGGGCATCTCGCCACCATGTGCGATCACTTCAGACCAGGGCGTGATATCCGGTTCCGTCTTATCGAGCCGCACGCCGACCAGTTTCACGCTTCCGGCGAGTTCCGGCTTTTCGCGAAAGCGCGTCAGTCGTTCGGCATCCAGGAACAGGATCTTGGGTTCTGAATCCTTGAGCGCAAAGGCCATTTCCTCGGTCGTCCACCAGGCGTTCATGCCGACGGCGGTGACGCCGCTTGCGACGCAAGCCCAATAGATCAGCATCCATTCGGGATAGTTGCGCATCGCGATCGCCACGCGATCACCCGGCTGCACACCCTGTTCGGCCATCCACACTGCGATGGCATTCACCTGCGCATGGGCTTCGGCATAGGTCATCCGCTCATCTTGGTAGATGAGGTAGGGGCGTTCGGCGAATGCCACCGTCGATAACCACACCTCGCGGACGCTGGGTGGGGCATTTTTGTAAGTGCGGATGCGGTTTCCCAGGATATCGGCTTCGACGATTTCAAACGGACCACCGGGGCCTGTCAACTCATCGCGCACCTGGCGCAGCTCGGAATAATACATGCCTCTCCTCACATTCTTCTCGAGAGAAGGCATAAAGGCGAACGCGCCGAGCGCAAGCCCCGATTTAATCGGGTGATTAATCAGAAATCGACGGCGATGCCTTTTAGTTCCCAATCGCCATAGCGGACCGGGTCTGGCCGTTCCTCATCGGGGAGCGGCTTGTGCTCCACCGCCTTGGGCTCCGGAACAGGCGGGCTTTTCGACAGATAGGCTGGCGGTTTCACATGCGGCGGGCGCTTGCCCATGGTGAGGCTCCTAAGGACATTCTTGAAAGCGGAACAACGTCCCCCCACATTGGGCCTCATACGGAGGATATCAAGATGAATATGCTCAAGACCACGATGTTGCTGGCGGCGCTGACGGCGCTTTTCATGGCGCTCGGTTATACGCTTGGTGGCTCGGGCGGGGCCATCATCTCGCTGCTGGTCGCGGCGGGGATGAACCTGTTCACCTATTGGAACGCCGACAAGATCGTCCTCAAAATGCACAATGCGCGCGAGGTTGATGCGCAGAGCGAGCCCAATTTCTACGGGCTGGTCGCCAATCTCGCGCGGCGCGCCAATATGCCGATGCCGCGAGTCTATATTGTCGATAACCCCAATCCCAATGCCTTTGCCACCGGCCGCAATCCGGAAAATGCCGCGGTGGCCGCGACCACCGGCCTGCTGTCGATGCTCAGTCGCGACGAGGTGGAAGGCGTGATGGCGCATGAACTGGCGCATGTGAAAAACCGAGACACGCTGATCATGACGATGGTCGCGACGATTGCAGGTGCGCTGTCGATGCTCGCCAATTTCGGGCTGTTCTTCCGCGATAGCGAGCGAAATGGTTTGGCGACCTTGCTCGCTGTGCTGATTGCTCCCTTCGCCGCAATGATCGTGCAATTGGCGATCAGCCGCACGCGCGAATATGGGGCTGACCGCACCGGTGCCGAGATATCGGGTAAGCCACTCGCCCTTGCCGCGGCGCTTGCCAAAATATCGGGTGCGGCACAGGCGATCCCCAATCCGGTCAGCGAGCGCAACCCTTCGGCAGCCCAGCTCTACATCGTGCCGACGCACATATCAGAGATGTTCTCAACCCATCCGGCAACCGAGAACCGGATTGCCGAGCTGGAGGCTTTGGCCGAGCAAATGGGTTCGGGCCCGCGCCGCAGCGCGCTGGACCCTTTCGGCAGTAGATAAACGGCGACATTTCTATCCTGTCATTCCCGCGAAAGCGGGAATCCACGGTCTGACACAAAGGTTAAAACCGACAGTTCAGACCATGGACCCCCGATCAAGTCGGGGGTGACAAAACGCCGCTATTTCGATTGTAGAGAATTTGCCCGCAGCCTATGCGGGGAGCAATGAACACCCGCCCAACCACCGCCACCGGCCTTGCTGCCCGCCGCACTGCGTTGCGGATGCTCGACGCTTGCTTGCGCACCGGCCAACCACTCGATCAGGCGGCGAGTGCGATGGCCAAAGGGCTCGAGCCGTCGGACCGGGCGCTGGCGATTGCCATTGCGCCGGAAGTGCTACGCTGGCTCCCAGACCTCGATCTGCTGATCGACAGCCAGACCCGTCTGCCATTGGCGGAGGATGCCAAGGCCCGCATGGTACTGCGGATGGCGCTGGCGCAGATGCTTCGGCTGGGTACGCCGCCGCACGCTGCGATCTCGACCGCCCTGCCGCTGCTCGACAAAGGGCCCAGACGGTTGGTGCATGGTGTGCTCGGTTCGCTCTGGCGGTTGCAGCCGACATTGCCTGAGGCGCCCAGCCTGACGCATCCGGTTGCCGACCGCTGGAAAGCAGCTTGGGGTGCGGAGATGGTCGAGGCGGCGCGTGTCGCCTTGACCGAGCCGCCTTCGCTCGACTTGATTGTGTCGGATCCCTCGCAGACCGCCAAATGGGCTGAAGAACTGGAAGGCACCAGCCTCGCACCGGGCCATATCCGGCTGGCACGTGGCTCGGCGATTGAAATGTTGCCCGGCTATGCCGATGGCGCATGGTGGGTGCAGGATCTGGCGGCCAGCCTGCCAGCGCGATTGCTGGGGCAGGGACAGCATCGAGAGATAGCTGACCTATGTGCGGCCCCCGGTGGCAAGACCATGCAGTTGGCGAGCCAAGGTTGGAACGTCACTGCACTCGACAAGTCGGCGAAGCGGATGGAGCGGCTGTCGGCCAATCTGGAGCGGACCGGGCTGGCGGCGAAATCCAACATTGGTGATGTGCTGACCTGGGAGCCTGAGGCACCGCTCGACGCCGTGCTGCTTGATGCACCCTGCACCGCGACAGGTACCTTCCGCCGCCATCCCGATGTGCTCCACCGGATCGGGCCAAGGCAGATTGCCGAACTGGTAGAACTACAAGCCGCGATGCTCGACAAGGCGGCGGCCATGGTCAAACCCGGCGGAACGCTGGTCTATGCAACCTGCTCGCTCGAACCCGAAGAGGGCGAGCAACAGGCCGATGCCTTCCTCGCGCGGCACGGCAATTTTGCCAAAGCAAAAATCGACACCGCCCTTCTGCCCGAAGGCATCACGCCGACAGACGGCTATGTCCGCACGCTGCCCGGCATGCTTGCGGACAAGGGCGGGCTCGACGGCTTCTTCATTGCCTGCCTGCAGCGCAAGGGCTAGCTGAAATATCACCGTAGCCCTGAGCCTGTCAAAGGGCGCTTCTCGGCGAGGTGTGCTTCGACAGGCGTTAAACTTGGCCGTATCCATTTTCAGGTGACAGCATGAATGCGCCTACCCTCACGACCGACCGCCTGATCCTAGCCCCCATCAGTCTCGACCATTGGGAGGACTATGCCGCGGCATGGGCCGATCCGGCGATGACCGAATTTATCGGCGGCAAGCCGCGCACCCGCACCGAAAGCTGGGGCAAGTTCCTTGCTGCCTCGGCACTCTGGCAGTTCATGGGCTATGGCTATTGGTCGTTCCTAGACCGCGCCACCGGAAGATTTTTGGGCAATGGCGGGCTCTCATGGTTCGAGCGCGGAGTAGCCGGGCTTGAAGGCGTCCCCGAAGCAGGCTGGGCCTTCATTCCCGAGGCATGGGGCAAAGGGTTGGCCACCGAAGCGATGGCGGCGGCGCTGGCATGGGCTGACGACGAACTCAAGGCACCCGAAATTCGCTGTATCATCGATCCGGGGAATCGGGTGTCGCGAAGGGTTGCAAAGAAGCTGGGCTTCCGCTTTCTGGAGGCCACAGACGAAGCGATGGGCCGTATCGAGCTTTTTTCGCGACAACGCGGTGGATAAAACGGTGGATTAGTTGTGCATGAAGGGGTGCTTGCCTTGCCCCTGCTGCGCAGTCCCGCTAAGCGCCAGCCATGAACGCTCCTATCCGCATTGCCCCTTCGATCCTTTCCGCCGATTTTGCGCGTCTGGGCGAAGAGGTTCGTGCGATTGACGAGGCAGGCTGTGACTGGATCCATGTCGATGTGATGGACGGCCATTTCGTACCCAACATCACGATCGGCCCGGCCGTCGTGAAGGCTCTGCGCCCGCATAGCGCGAAGCCATTCGATGTCCATCTGATGATCTCGCCGGTCGACCAATTTGTGAAGGACTTCGCTGACGCAGGCGCCGATATCATTTCCTTCCATCCGGAGGCGGGACCGCACCCGCACCGCACGGTGCAGTTGATCAAGTCACTGGGCAAACAGGCGGGTATCGTGCTTAATCCGCACACGCCGGCAAAGATGCTCGATTATCTGATTGAAGAGATCGACCTTGTGCTGGTGATGAGCGTCAATCCCGGCTTTGGCGGGCAAAGCTTCATTTCAAGCCAGCTGCGCAAGATCGAGGCGATCCGCAAGATGATTGAAAAGACCGGCAAGGACATCCGCCTTGAAGTCGATGGCGGCATTACGGTTGAAACCGCGCCGCTCGCCATTTCGGCAGGCGCGGATACGCTGGTCGCCGGAACCGCGACCTTCAAGGGCGGACCAAGCGCTTACGCGGCCAATATCGCAGCCCTGAGGGGATAATGGCCGAAGCCGATCGCCCGGACGATAAGATTGGCGCCAATGCGCTGGTCGTGCGTCCGGCAGGTCGTCTTGAAAATCTGGCCGCCCGTGTTTCGCTGATGCTCTATCAGTTGAGCTGGCGCACCCCGCTGCACAAGATGCGGATCACCGGCAAGCTGCCGATGAAACTGCTGGCCGTACCCACCGATCCGCTTCCGGGCGATGAGGCGCGCGGCACCGCGATCCGCATCGGAAAATTCCTGTTTCAGGGCATGGAGCAGTCGATCAATGCGATCGATTATGACAAGTCGACATTGCCTCCCGCCTTTGCCGACTATGTCCATCGCTTCGACTGGCTGCGCGATTTGTCTGCCGCGGTCAATCGCGGCGAAGGTGCGCCACTCGCCGCATCGATTGCCGAAAAATGGCTGGCGGCCAATGGCGACCGGCCGCGCATGCCGGCATGGCGGATCGACAATAGCGCGTGGCGCTTTCTCAATATGGCGAGCGCCGCGCCCTATTTGCTGACCAGCACTGACCTCATCTATCGCTCCAAAATCCTGAACCATTTTGCGCGCACCGCCCGGCATCTCGACCAGTCGGCGGTCCGTGCGACCAAGCCTTTTGACAAGGTCTGCGGCTGGGCGGGTGTTGTCGCCGCCTCGCTATTGCTCCCGGAGGGCAAGGCGCGGCGGGCGATGGGTGAGCACAGCCTTGAGGCCGCACTGTCTGATCTGGTTTTTCCCGATGGCGGGCTATTGTCGCGCGCGCCGCAGCAACTGATGGAACTGATTGCGCTGCTGTCGACGTTGCGCGAATGTTACACAGCGCGGCAGGAAGCTGTTCCCGATTTCCTTACCGATACGCTCAGTCGCAACGTTCCGGCGCTGTTGGGATTGACGCACGCCGATGGCGGACTGGGTGCCTGGCAGGGATGCGGCCATTTGGGGGCAGAGCGCATCGAGGCCCTGGTTCAGGCCAGCGGTGTGCGTGCCCGGCCACTGCGTCAAGCGCTCGATTGGGGCTATCAACGGGTCAGTGCGGGGCCTGCTGTCCTGCAAGTTGACGCCGGACCGCCTCCGCATGCGAAACAGGCGCTGGTTGGCTGTGCATCAACGCTCGCGTTCGAATTCAGTTTTGGCAGGCAGCGGATCGTGATCAATTGCGGCGGTGCCGGTCTTGCCGGGGCGAGCATACCGGCGGCTCTGGCGCGCGGTTTGCGTACCACTGCTGCACATTCGACCCTATGTGTAGACGACAGCAATTCAACCGCACTGCTCGCCAAAGGGCAACTGGGCGCTGGTGTTGTCGATGTCGAGCTTGAACGGCGCGATATTGAAAAAGCGACGCGGATCGAAGCCAATCATGATGGCTATGCGCGCAGCTATGGCTTCATCCATAACCGGGTACTGATCCTGCGTTCGGACGGCATGGAGTTGCGCGGCGAGGATACGCTCCTGCCGCATGCGAAATTTAAGGGACGCGAAGAGGTGCCTGTGCATCTCCGCTTCCATCTCGGTCCCGATATCGAGCTGCTGCTCGCTGACGACAAACGCAGTGTCGTAATGCGCCTCGACGATGGCAGCAGTTGGACCTTCATGACCGCGCTCGGTACGATCGAGGTCGATGACAGTATCTGGGTGGATGAAAATGGCCGGCCAAACCCCACCCGCCAGCTCGTGATTGGCGTCAATGCGCCAAAGGGCGGCATGACCATTGGCTGGGCCCTCAAGTTTCTGGGATAAACAAAATGAGCGATGTGAAGATCAAACGGGCACTGCTTTCGGTGTCGGATAAAAGCGGGCTGGTTGAATTGGGCCATGCACTTGCCAAGCGCGATGTCGAACTGGTGTCGACCGGCGGCACAGCAAAGACGCTGCGCGATGCCGGGCTGCAGGTGAAGGATATCAGCGACCTCACCGGCTTTCCCGAAATGATGGATGGCCGCGTCAAGACTCTGCACCCCAAGGTGCATGGCGGCCTCCTCGCGGTGCGCGACAATGCAGAGCATGCCGCTTCGATGAAAGAACATGGCATCGGCGCGATCGATCTGGTGGTCGTCAATCTCTACCCCTTTGCGCAGACGGTCGCCAAGGGCGCGAGCCGCGACGAGATTATCGAGAATATCGACATTGGCGGCCCGTCGATGGTACGCAGCGCAGCCAAGAACCATGCCTATGTCACGATTGTTACCGATCCTGCCGACTATGACAATTTGATCGCCGAGATGGAGGAATCGGGCGGCAAGACCAGCTATGATTTCCGCCGCAAATGTGCGGCCAAGGCCTATTCGGCAACGGCCGCCTATGACAGCATGATCAGCCAATGGTTCGCCTTTGCCGATCAGCAGCAATTCTTCCCGGATATGCTTGCGATTAACGGCAATCGCGCCGAAGAGCTGCGTTATGGCGAAAACCCGCACCAGCGCGCCGCGCTGTATGTCCCGGTTGGTCCGCACGGATCGGGCATCGCGCAGGCGGAGCAAATCCAGGGCAAGGAACTGTCCTACAACAATTATAACGATGCCGACGCTGCGCTCGAGCTGGTCAGCGAATTTCGCGATGGGCCGCCGACGGTTGTTATCGTCAAGCATGCCAATCCGTGCGGCGTTGCCACGGGCGATACGCTGATCGAGGCCTATCGCGCTGCGCTTGAATGCGACAGCGTTTCGGCCTTTGGCGGGATTGTTGCTGTCAACCGTCCGCTAGATGGCGCGACGGCCGAGGCGATTACCGAGATTTTCACGGAGGTCGTTGCTGCTCCTGCTGCTGACGACGCAGCCAAGGCGGTATTCGCCAAGAAGAAGAATTTGCGCCTGCTACTGACCGGCGACCTGCCCGATCCGAAACGTGGCGGCCTGATGGTGAAACCGATTACCGGCGGGTTGCTGGTGCAGTCACGCGACAATGGTTTCGTGCCCGACAGCGATTTCAAGGTGGTGACGAAGCGGGCGCCAACAGCGCAGGAACTCGCCGACTGCCGCTTTGCCTGGACGGTTGCCAAGCATGTCAAATCGAACGCGATTGTCTATGCGAAAGACGGTGCGACAGCGGGCATTGGTGCCGGCCAGATGAACCGCCGCGACAGCGCACGCATCGCCGCGATCAAGGCACGCGAAGCTGCAGACACCTATGGCTGGGAAAGCCCGCGCACCGTTGGTTCGGCGGTCGCTTCAGACGCCTTTTTCCCCTTTGCTGACGGCCTGCTGGCCGCGGTAGAGGCTGGGGCGACGGCGGTTATCCAGCCGGGCGGCTCAATGCGCGACGAAGAAGTCATCGCCGCCGCTGACGAAGCAGGGCTGGCGATGGTCTTCACCGGCATGCGGCATTTCAGGCACTGAGAACTGCGGAATAACATTAGTGCTGAGCCTGTCGAAGCACGCCTCTCAGCGTCACGCCACATCTGAGAAGCGCCCTTCGACAAGCTCAGGGCTACGGTAATCTAACTGCAACCACGGCGCTTACCGCGCCCGCTTAACCGCAGTCTTGAACTTGCCCACACCGGATGGCTTGGGGCCATAGTTGCGGGGGCGTTCACTGTCGCGGCCATGAGAGGCGCCGCTGATCGGTGGGCCACCACGTTTGTGGTTGGGGCGATTGTCGGCGCGGGGCGCACGCTGATCTTCCCGACGTTCACTGCCACGATCATTGCGGACAGGAATTTCGTCACGGCCATAACCGTCGCGGCTCATCAACGGGCTGCCATGGGCCGGGCGTGCACGACCTGAACCTTGACGACCGCCGGGGCGACCTTGCCCCTGACCGGGCCGTCCTCCTGCGCGGCGGGGCTGTTCTTCGCGCTTGGCGACGACCGGCTTGGGCATTTCTGCAACCAGCTGGCGGAAACCTTCGGGCAGGCCAACCTGCATCAAGCGAACCTTGGTCAGCCGCTCGATATCCTTCAGATACCCGCGCTCGTCATCGCTGACAAAACTGACCGCGATGCCATCGGCGCCGGCACGCGCGGTGCGGCCGATGCGGTGGACATATTGGTCGGGTACATTGGGCAGCTCGTAATTGAACACATGGCTGACACCGGGCACGTCGATACCGCGCGCAGCGATGTCGGTTGCGACCAGCACCTTCAGATGCCCGTGGCGGAAGCCCTGCATTGCTGCAGTACGCTGACCCTGGCTCTTATTGCCATGGATCGCAGCGGCCTTGATGCCCGCACCCGCCAGATGGCGGACGACGCGGTCGGCACCATGTTTGGTGCGGGTGAAGACGAGCGCACGCTCGACTGCCTCATCCTTGAGGCGATAGTTGAGCAAGGCCTGCTTTTCGCCCTGGGTGACGAAGGTAACGAATTGATCGACGCGTTCCGCAGTCGTCGCCGCCGGCGTGACCGAGACGCGCACGGGGTTGTTGAGGAAACGGTTGCCCAGTTCGGCAATCGCCTTGGGCATGGTGGCCGAAAAGAACAGGCTCTGGCGCTTTTTGGGGAGCATCAGGTCGATGCGCTTCAGCGCGTGAATGAAGCCCAGGTCCATCATCTGGTCGGCTTCGTCGAGAACGAAAATTTCGACATCCTTCAGGCTCAGCGCGCGTTGTTCAATAAGGTCGAGCAGGCGGCCAGGCGTGGCGACGAGGATGTCGGTGCCCGACTGCAGCTTCTTCTTTTGCGTGAAGATTGGCATGCCGCCGAAGACGCAGTTGACCGTGAGGCCCAGAAACTTGCCATAGTCGCGGAATTTTTCCGCAATCTGTGCCGCAAGTTCGCGGGTCGGCGACAGCACAAGCATCCGGCAGCCATAGGGCACGCGCGGTTTGATGTTGGTGGCGAAATGGTGGAGTGACGGCAGCGCGAAGGCAGCGGTCTTGCCGGTGCCCGTCTGCGCGATGCCACACAGGTCGCGACCTTCCAGCAACGGCGGGATCGCCTGCATCTGGATCGGGGTCGGGGTATCATATCCCGAAGCGGCAAGTGCCTTCAGGAGGGGTTGGGCAAGGCCCAGTTCTTCAAAAAAAGACATAATAAACTCTCAAATATGCATGATGCTGCCCGCGCAGGCCTTTTGGCAGCGCGCGGCGCACAAGCGGGTTTAAGGGTAAGCGAAACGCCGACCCCTTGGAAACCACCCCGCGTGAATTGGGAAGCCTCTTGGCTGCGCGCATCTCTCGATCGACGGAGCTTTTGAACAAGCTCTCACGCTGTCGATACTGCGGCGGTTATCTCCGCTCGCCTCATGCGCTTGAAGGCCATATGGCGCAGTGGGCGCCAAAAAGCAAGAAATTACTGCAATGCAGCAATTATCTGTCGTTGCTGGCTGCTAGACGCCCCTGTTAACTTTTCATTATCCATTTTCGTTCAGAGATTTCCCCGAAAGCCTATAGCCGCTGGAGGAAGTGCGAAAATGTCGGGGCAAAAACAGGATTTGGTGGACGTAGCGATCATCGGCGCAGGGCCCGCAGGGCTCACCGCTGCCTATCTGCTCTCCAAAAAGGGCTATAGCGTCACCGTTATCGAAAAGGACGAACGCTATGTCGGCGGCATAAGCCGGACCGTCGAAGTCGATGGCTATCGTTTCGATATTGGTGGCCACCGCTTCTTTTCGAAGTCCAAGGAAGTCGTCGACCTCTGGAACGAAATCCTTCCCGATGATTTCATCCAGCGTCCGCGCATGAGCCGCATCTATTATGAAGGCAAATTCTACAGCTATCCGCTGCGTGCCTTCGAAGCCTTGTTCAACCTCGGCATCGTCCGTTCGACCTTGTGCATGGCGAGCTATGCCAAGGCGAAGGCTTTCCCGAACACCAAGGTGCGCAGTTTCGAAGACTGGACGGTCAACCAGTTCGGCTGGAAGCTCTATTCGATCTTCTTCAAGACCTATACCGAGAAGGTATGGGGTATGCCCTGCGACGAAATGTCGGCCGACTGGGCGGCGCAGCGCATCAAGGGGCTGTCGCTCGGTGCCGCGGTGATGGACGGGCTGAAGCGCAGCCTTGGCCTCAACAAAAAACCCAATGACGGCATGGAGACAAAGACCTTGCTCGAAACCTTCCGCTATCCGCGGCTGGGGCCGGGCATGATGTGGGATGCGGCGCGCGATTTCGTTGTCGCCAAGGGCAACCACGTGTTGATGGGCCATAGCTTCAACCAACTGGCACAGGATGCCAAGGGCAACTGGCGGCTGTCGGCGACCAAGGCTGATGGCGGCGAGACCGTTATCCAAGCCCGCCATGTGATCAGCTCTGCCCCGATGCGCGAATTGTCGGCCCGCATCCACCCGCTGCCGCAGACTTCGCTCGAGGCATCGAACCTCAAATATCGCGACTTCCTGACCGTGGCTTTGATGATCAAGTCGGACGACCTGTTCCCCGACAACTGGATCTATATCCACGACAGCAAAGTGAAGGTGGGCCGGGTACAGAATTTCCGCAGCTGGTCGCCCGAAATGGTCCCTGATCCGTCGATCGCCTGCGTCGGCCTCGAATATTTCTGCTTCGAAGGTGATGGCCTCTGGTCGTCGAGCGACGCCGATCTGGTCGAACTCGCAAAGAAGGAAATGGCTATCCTTGGCCTGTGCAACCCCGCAGACGTTGTTGGTGGCGCGGTTGTCCGTCAGGAAAAGGCCTATCCGGTCTATGACGACAGCTATGCCGCCAATGTCGAGGCGATGCGCTCGGAACTCGAAAGCAAATATCCGACGCTGCACATGGTCGGTCGCAACGGGATGCACCGCTACAATAACCAGGACCATGCAATGATGACGGCGATGCTGACGGTCGAGAATATCGAGGCCGGTGCGCGTGTCTACAATATCTGGAACGTCAACGAAGACGCCGAATATCATGAAGCGGGCGACGAGGGCGAGCAGGAAAAGATTGCGGTCAAGGTGACCGAAGATCAGGCTGCAGCGCTGACGTCGGAACGCGATGTGCCGACCCGCGTAGCACCCGCAACGGAACAGCGCAAAATCGTCAAGGCGGCCTGACTTCAATGGAGCGGGCCATTGCCTCCGCAATGCAGCTTTGGCAGCGGTTCACGATAACCCGCTACCTGGTCGCCAGCATCATCGCCCTTGCCTTTGACGTTGCGCTGTTTTCCAGCCTTGTTGCGGTCAAGGTCGATCCGACGCTGGCTTCGGCGGCTGGCTATTGTGCGGGTATCATTGTCCATTGGCTGGTTAGCGCCAATCTGGTCTTTACAGGAAAGACCCGGGAAGGAGCGGCACGCCACATCCAGCGCGCACTATTTGCCGGGTCCGCACTTGCCGGATTAGGCATAACCGTGGCGACGGTTGAAATTCTAGGCCGGGCGGGCATCCATCCCATCCCGTCCAAAGGCGCTGCCGTCGCTGTCAGTTTCTTCGCGGTGTATGCACTGCGCAAATGGGGGGTTTTCCGGTGACCACGCTAACAGCGCAGACCGTTCGCCCGCCATTTTGGGGCGTGGATGAGCAACTCAAAAGCTTTGGCCGTTGGCTCCTCATCTGGGTTGTCCTCGCCAATGCGGGATTTGCAGTGCTGTGGTTTTCCGGAGCACCTCCACGGCATATGGATATTGTTTATACCGGGGTGCTCGGCCTCATCGTGATGCGGGCCAGTTTCTGGATACGGTACGCCGCATTTGCCGGTGCCCTGATCTATTCGACGCTGCGTTTCATTGGCGGCCTGTTCAATCTGGATATCTCCTCGCTGCTCTATTCGTTGAAATTCTTCGCGGAAATCAAGCCATCCAACTCCTATGACTATATAGCGGCGGCCATTGCGATCGTGATGGTGCTTGGAATCGGTTGGCGGCTTTTGAAGCGCAACATCCATTTTTCCCGGCCTTTGCTGATTGCCGGTGCCGGCGGGCTTTTCTTCACCTTGGCCGGCGTCGACTTGTGGATGGGCAAGGACATGCGCGGCCACTATTTCCGTGCCGCGCCCGCTGGCGCGACATTCGATTCGGCAACCAATGGCAGCGGGTTTGTGGCGCGCGCCGATGGGCAGCGGCACCTGATATTGATCGTGGTGGAAGCCATGGGTCTTCCCCAAAACAATCCCGAAATGTCGCGCCTGATGTTTGCGCCGCTGTTGCAAGACAAGGCGGTTCAGGCAAAATTTGATTTCAGTCGGGGCTCCGCACCATATTACAACAGCACCACAGCCGGGGAAATCCGCGAACTGTGTGGGCGCTGGGGGGATTATTACGATCTTGTCGACCGGAAAGACGAAAATTGCATTCCGGCGAAGCTGGCCGCCAAAGGGTATGAAACGCTGGCGATGCACAGCTTCACGCCGAATTTCTTTGCGCGGGAAAAATGGTATCCCAATGTCGGCTTTCAGAAAATGGCCTTCAAAAGCGATATGGTCGCCGAAGGATCCGAAAAATGTGGGGGTGTTTTCCCCGGCGCTTGCGATCGCGATATTCCCCGTCAGATTTCAGCGCGGCTGAAATCAGCGGAAAAGCCGACCTTCCTCTATTGGCTGACGCTCAACTCGCATCTGCCGGTACCTGCGGGACTGAACCTCAATGTCGACAATTGTGAACGTGTCTCGCCTCTGCTGAAAAGCGATTATCCGCAGATCTGCAGGCAGTTTGCCATTTATGACGACATATTCACCGCACTCGCGAGTGAAATTTCGGCTGCCGACTTTCCCGAAGCGGATATTCTTATAGTTGGGGATCATATGCCGCCTTATTTCGACCGGCATCACCGGACCCAGTTTAATCCCGCAAAGGTCCCCTGGCTGTATCTGAAGCATAAGCCGACTGTGCAGGGCGCGTCGAATTGAACCGATGAACGGCGTTCCCCAAAACAACAGCAAAGAGTCCTTGCCCAAGCTGGCAGTCATCATCTGGCTGGCAGCTGCGGCCTTCCTTGTCTATTCAAGCTGGCCCAATATCGCTTCCCGTTCCGGATGGGATCCGGATGATCAGCTGCGCATGGTGCAGCTGCGTGATTTTCTTGGCGGGCAAAGCTGGTTCGATACCACCCAATATCGGTTGAACGCGCCTGAGGGTGGCCCGATGCACTGGTCGCGACTAATCGAGCTGCCGCTCGCCATCATTGTTATCATGGCGGCTCCGCTATTGGGTCAGGCGGGTGCGGAGATGCTCGCCGGCACGGTCATACCCCTATTGTGCTACGCCACTATCGCCTACATTCTCGGCCGCGTAGCAATGTCTTTGGGGGGAAGGCTGGCTGGCGGGATTGCTGTCATCATGACGTTGATGTCACCTGCAATAACGATGCAACTGCGCCCAATGCGGATTGACCATCACGGCTGGCAGCTGGTTTGCGCCGCCCTTACGCTCTGGACGTTGTTCTGGCCTTCTCCCCGCAAAGCCGGGATAGTAATGGGTCTGGCCATGGCGGTGTGGCTGCACATATCGCTGGAAGGGGCACCTGCAGCAGCGGCGTTTTTTGCAGTTCTGGGCTGGCGCTGGGCTTTTAAAGGAGATGGTGCACAGCGGCTCGGCTGGGCTGTGCTTACATTTACCTCTGCTACTTTGGCTCTTTTCTTCGGCACGCAAGCGACGGGACTGTCTGCACCCAATTTTTGCGATACGATTTCGCCAGCGCATATTTATGCGATTGCGGCCGCAGGTATGATCATCGCGCCGCCCGCCCTACTCCTGCAACTGGGCAGGGTGCCACGCATCGCACTGGTTCTGGCGGCTGCCCTTGCGTCGGCGGCAATTTACCTGAATGCGGCGCCCGATTGTGCACGTGGCGCCTTTTCAACCATGGATCCGGTCGTTCGTGCCTATTGGTATGACATGGTGCGCGAAGGCTTGCCGGTTTGGCATCAGAAATGGGGCACTGCCATATTGATGCTGGCTGTACCGGCTGTCGGCCTTGCGACCCTGGCGTTATTGTTGATCAGGTCAGACGCCGAGCAGCGTGCCAATTACGCCATCATCGCATTTCTCGGTATTTACACGCTTCTGCTTTCGTTGCTGGTTTTCCGCACCGTTTCGACCGCCACACTGGTTGCAACGCCTGTCATCGCGACTGGTATTGCAAAACTGTTCAGCCGCTACAGAGCGGAACCTGTCGCCATTCGCAGAATTGGGTTGGTCGCCCTTATGGCGCTAATGCTCATGCCGGGGCCATATTTTTCGCAGATATTCAAATTGTTATCGCCGCATTTGGCTAACAGCCAGTTAGAGGTTGCTGGTGAGAAGGGCAGCGAAGCCGGGCAGTGCGAATCCAGCGAATCGGTTCGTGCTTTGGCGGCTTTCAAACAGGCCAATATCGTCGCGCCGTTCGACATAGGTCCCAAAATCCTGCTGAACACCTCCCACAGTGTCTTGGCCTCCAGCCATCACCGTAATGAAAGGGCCATGCGCGCGCACATCGACATATACCGGCTGCCAGCGATTCAGTCGCGGGGAATCATACAGCGGCGCAAAGTAACCCATATCGTCGCTTGTACCGATGAAGCCGAAATGAAAGGCTATCAACGGCGCAACCCCGACGGTCTCTGGGCGCAACTGGCGAAAGGCAATACGCCGGATTGGCTCGAAGCTATGCCGGATATGGGTGAGGGGCTGAAGGTCTGGCGCGTGCGTTAGAATTTGTTTCAGTTTCACTGAAACGGTGGGGCAACTGACCCTAAAGGTGCATGAAGTCGCGCGGATAGCTGCGCAGATGCGCGCCACCATCGACGAAAACAATCTGCCCGCTGACATGGCGGGCCTTGGCCAAGTACAGCACGGCCTCGGCAATTGCTTTTGCATCCGGTAATTGGCCCAGGGGCATGTCTTCATTGAGGCGCTGCATCTGCACATCGTCATAGTCATCGGTGGGAATCACCAGACCGGGGGCGACGCCATTGACCCGTGCGCGTTTGCCGAAAGCCGCCGCGAGCGAGCGAACCGAACCAGCCAGCGCCTGTTTCGACAGGGTATAGCTTAGCTGATCCCCATTGGGGTTGATGATGCGTTGGTCTACGATGTGGATGATCGCGGGCTGGGCTGTTTCAGCTGAAGCCTCCACCAGTGCCCGGCTCAATAATATAGGTGCGAAAAGATTGAGCGCAAAGTGGGCGCTCAGGGTGTTGGCAGACATTTCCTCCCACCCATCCTGCCCGAACATCGCGGCATTGTTGACCAGCAGATCGGGTGCGCGACTGAAATGGGCCAGCACTTCAGACATCAGCGATTCGCTCGCACCTTCTGCCGAAAGATCGGCAGGGAAATGTGTCCAGTTGGCGGCGTTACGCTCCAACGCTGTCGCCAATTCCGCATCCGGCGTGCCATCACCATGGCTGGTCAGCGCGAGGTCATAGCCCGCATCCGCCAGTTGCGCCGCAATTACCGCGCCCAGACGTCGCATCCCGCCGGTGACGAGCGCGAGCGGGCGTGTCACTTGCGGTGCCTTGTCAGCGTGATCCCGATGGATTCACCGTCTTCGGAAATCGCCAGCTTGATAATCTTGACGCTGACATTCTGGACGCGCGGGTCGGCGGCAAACAGCTTGTCGATGATATGGTCGGCGACCGCTTCGATCAGCGTAAAATGCACGCCTTCGGGAAAGACCGTCGCGGCCTCCTTGATCGCCATATAATTTTTCGAAGCCGACAGCGGCGTGTCTGGCGCATAATGCGGCGCAACCTCTAGGTCTGCACTGACCGAGATATGCAGCGGCTGCGGCAGGTGTGTTTCCTGGCTATAAATGCCGGTGAGCACATTGACGTGCAGGTCATGCACTTCGAGGGTGAGAAGATCGTTCATTTCAGTCCTGTTTTGACCAGCGCGCAAAGATGGCCGTGGGGAGTAATAGCCCTCTTGCCTGTTCGCGAACAGCCAGTTCGCCAAATTCAACCTTGCCCGGCAGGTCGGCAAAATGCGCCTGCAGCAAATTGCCAAGCGCGATGGCCGACATGCGGACGGCATAGACGGTGAGGAAAAGGAAACGCGAATTGGCGTCGAGCAACTGGCGACAATTGGCGATCAAGCCGGGGAGATCTTCCTCCAAGCGCCACACCTCGCCATCGGGTCCGCGGCCATATTTGGGCGGATCGAGGAGGATGCCATCATAGCGCCGTTCGCGCCGCACTTCGCGCGCGACGAACTTTGCCGCATCATCGACAATCCAGCGGATTGGGCGTTCCGTCATGCCGGAAAGCGCGGCGTTTTCGCGCGCCTGCGCCACCGATTTCTTCGAAGCATCGACATGCACCATCTGCGCGCCTGCCGCTGAAAGCGCCAATGTGCCAACCCCGGTATAGCCGAACAGGTTCATGCAGTGCGGCTCGGCAACCCCCTCAATCTCTCCCCTCATCCAGCGCCAGACGGGGTCCATATCGGGGAAGAAGCCCAGATGGCGGAACGGGGTGCAGCTGGCAGTGAAGCTGACCTCGTCATTCCATTTGAGCGGCCAGCCATCTTGCGGCACCGGTTTTTCATAATACCAGCGGCCTCCGCCATCCTCGTCCGATCCGGGAACAAACTCGCCATCGGCTTGCCAGTCGGTGGTCGCAGGTTCCCACATCGCCTGCGGCTCGGGGCGGATGAATCGGCGATTGCCATAGGATTCGAGCTTGCGGCCATTGCCGCTGTCGATCAGCGTGTAATCGGGTCTCGGCTCGCTGACGAGGGTGACGAAATCAGGCGTGAGCGGCATGGCCCAGCACATGGTCGCGCACCGCAACATAATCCGAAGGCAGCACGATGAAGCGCTCTTCGCGGTCGAACAGATTGCCCACACGGGCCGGAAGCGAGGGGCGCATGCCTGTCGCGCGCTCGACCGCATCGGGGAATTTGGCCGGATGCGCGGTCGCCAGCGTCACCACTGGAATGTCGGCCGCGATTCCCGAATTGCGCGCGGCGTGGAGCGCGATTGCGGTGTGCGGATCGATAATCTCGGCGCATTTCTCATGCGCCCAGCGCATCGCGCCCGACATTTCGTCGGCGTCGGCGCGCATGCTTTTGAACAGGCTTGCCCGTCCGCGCATATCGGCGGAGAGCGCGGTTTTGCCCATCTGCTCGAACACCTTCATCCGCGCCGCTGTGGTGCTGCCATCGCGGCCTTCAAGATCGAACAGCAGTCGCTCAAAATTGCTCGATACCTGGATGTCCATGGAAGGTGCTGCAGTCGGCGTGACCGAACCCACCGAATAATCGCCCTTGGCGAGCGCACGGTGCAGAATGTCGTTGACGTTGGTCGCAACAATCAGCCGCTCGACCGGTAACCCCATTTGCGCCGCGACATAGCCGGCAAAGACATCGCCGAAATTGCCGGTGGGCACCGAGAAAGCAACCTTGCGCTCGGGCGCGCCAAGCTGCAGCGCGGCCCAGAAATAATAGACCACCTGCGCCATCAACCGCGCCCAGTTGATCGAATTGACCGCAGACAGCGTGATCGCGCTCGTCACTTCGCTGTCGCCGAACATCCGCTTCACCATCGCCTGCGCGTCGTCAAAGCTGCCTTCGATGGCGATATTGTGGACATTGGGGGCAAGCACCGTCGTCATCTGCCGCCGCTGTACATCCGACACACGGCCCTGCGGGTGGAGCATGAATATCTCGATATTCTCGCGTCCGGCTACCGCATGGATCGCTGCGGAACCGGTATCGCCAGAGGTAGCCCCGACAATCGTCAACGCCTTGTCACCGCCGCTCAAAAAGCGCTCAAACAAATGGCCGAGCAGTTGCAGGGCAACATCCTTGAACGCCAGCGTCGGGCCGTGAAATAATTCGAGCAGCCACTGCTGGTTGTCCAGCTGAGTCAGCGGGGTGACCGCAGCGTGCGAGAAACTGCCATAGGCTGCGGCACATAATTCGCGCAGTTCGTCTTCGTTCAGGCTGCCTGCGGTAAAGGGCGCCATCACCTTGGCGGCCAAATCTACATAGGGCAGGCCGCGCATCGCGGCGATTTCGGCGTGCGTGAATTTGGGCCAAGCGCCGGGGACATAAAGCCCGCCATCGCTTGCGAGCCCTGCCAGCGTCACCCCCGCAAAATCGAGGTTCGACGCATTTCCCCTGGTGCTGATATAATGCATGACGCGCGCGGCGTTAGCGGGTGCAGCAATATGGTGCAAGTGCGCACGCAGCTTGCGTTGCGCCAATTCGCCCGATATTCCGCCGCTATGAAACATTATTTCACTGCCTCGTTACTTGCTTTGGTCATTGCCGGTGGTCCTATCGTGCCCGCTTCCGCGCGTCCCATGACCGAGACCGATCTTGCCACGATGAAACGGCTCGCTTCGCCGACCGCTTCGCCCGACGGAAAACTGGTCGCCTATCAGCTTCAGGAAACCGATCTTGCTGCGAACAAACGGCGCAGCGACCTTTGGCTGTACCGCGTCGATGGCAAGGAAGGAGGTCCGTGGAAAATTGCATCCAAGCCTGACTTCAACGAACATAGCCCGGCCTTCGCTCCCGGTGGCAAGTCGATCTATTATCTCAGCAATGCGAGCGGATCAGACCAGCTTTGGCGCTATGATCTTGGCGACCAGACAAGCGCGCAGGTGAGCGATTTCAAAGCCGAAGTCGCCGGATTCAAATTGTCGCCCAATGGCAAAAGGGTTGCTGTTTGGGGGGATATTGCCCGCGATTGCGAAGATTTCGGCTGTGACAGCGATGGGGATCGTTCAAAATCCGGGCCGGGCACAGGTCGCGCATATGATCAGCTGTTTGTCCGCCATTGGGACTCATGGGAAACACCGGGCAATTACAGTCGCCTGTTCAGCTTTGAGATCGGGGCCGATGGCAAGCTGGCGGGCGGTCTCAATATGGATGGCGATGGCGCTGAAACCCTTATCGGCGATACGCCTTCAAAACCCAGCGGTGGCGGAGAGGAAATCGCATGGAGCGCGGATAGCGCTAAGCTGTATTTTGCCTTGCGCAAGGCGGATGCGGAGGAACCGCGTTCGACCAACCTCGATATTTATGCGTCCGAACATGCGTTCGGTGACCCTAAAAATCTGACACCCGAGAACAAGGCAACCGACACGCTGCCTGCCGCCTCGCCCGATGGCAAATGGATGGCTTGGGCCGCAATGGCCCGTCCCGGTTATGAAGCCGACCGGCAGACGTTGATGCTGATGAATAAGGCCACGGGCAAAGTGGTCGCGCTGACCGATCGATGGGACCGTTCGGTCGAATCGATTGCCTGGGCTGCGGACAGCAAGAGTTTGCTTGTTACCGCGCAGGATACACTGGAACGTCCGTTGTTCCGCGTTGACCTGAAAGGCAAAGTCACCCGCCTGACCGATCGCGGCACTATTTCCGAAGTGGTGCCGCTGTCCAATGGCGGTGTAATCTATGCGATCAACAGCCTTGCCGCTCCTGCGGATCTGGTGTGGATGGACGCGAAAGGCAAGACCACGCGCCTCACCAATGTGAACGCCGAATTGTACAAGGGTCTCGACCCGGTTCGATATGAGAAGTTCAGCTTTGCAGGCGCCAATGGCGATCGGGTGCATGGCCAGATCGTCAAGCCACAAGGCGCGACCGGCAAGTTGCCGGTGCTGTTGCTGGTGCATGGCGGCCCGCAAAGCTCGTTCGGCAACAGCTGGTCCTTCCGCTGGAACCCGGCGGTGATGGCATCGCAGGGCTATGCTGTGGTGACGATCGATTTCCATGGCTCGTCTGGCTATGGACAGGCCTTTACCGACAGCATCAATCAGGATTGGGGTGGAAAGCCCCTAGCCGACCTGAAGCTTGGCATGGTCGAACTGGGCAAGATCGATCCACAGCTCGATACCGCCAACGCCTGCGCGTTGGGCGGCAGCTATGGCGGCTATATGATGAACTGGATCGCGGGCAATTGGCCCGAAGGGTTCAAATGTCTGGTCAACCATGCGGGCATTTTCGATCTGCGCGCGATGGCGTTTGAAACCGAAGAATTGTGGTTCGACGAATGGGATCATGGTGGCCCATGGTGGAGCCGCAAGGATGCGGAGAAATGGAACCCGGTGAACCATGTCACCAAATGGAAAACGCCGATGCTGGTCATCCATGGCGAGAAGGACTTCCGTATTCCCTATTCGCAAGGGTTGGCGACCTTCACAGCGCTGCAACGACAGGGGATCGAATCCAAGCTGCTCGTTTTCCCCGATGAGAATCACTGGATATTGAAGGCCAAAAATTCGATCCAGTGGCACCGCACGGTTTTCGATTGGGTGGCGAAGCATCTGAAAGGTGGCAAATAGGGCCAAAGCCCTCGCCTCAGGCAAAGGCGAGGGGTTTTCCTTTGGGCAAAGCGCGGGTAAGGCGCGGGCCCATGACTATCGACAAGACATTCGACCCGGCAGCAATCGAAACCAAATGGTTTGAGCATTGGGAAACGAGCGGCGCCTTCCGCCCCGAGCGCCCCGATGCGCAACCCTTTACCATTGTGAACCCGCCGCCGAATGTGACGGGCAGTCTGCATATCGGCCATGCGCTCGACAATACGCTGCAGGATATTTTAATCCGCCACGCCCGTTTGCAGGGCAAGGATGCGTTGTGGGTCGTCGGCATGGACCATGCGGGCATCGCCACGCAAATGGTGGTCGAACGCCAGCTCGAAGAGCGGCAGGACAAGCGCACCAATTACAGCCGCGACGAATTTGTCGACATCGTCTGGAAGTGGAAGGCGGAAAGCGGCGGGCAGATCACTCGCCAGCTGCGCCGCCTTGGCTGCTCAATGGACTGGGCGAACGAACAGTTCACCATGGACCCGCATTTCAACCGCGCGGTGCTCAAGGTCTTTGTCGACCTCTACAATCAGGGGCTGATCTACCGCGATAAAAGGCTGGTCAATTGGGATCCGAAGCTGAAGACCGCGATTTCGGACCTTGAGGTTGAAACGCGCGAGGTGAAAGGCCATTTCTGGCACTTCCGCTATCCGCTGGCCGACGGCGTGACACTCGACAACGGCGCGGACCATATTGTTGTTGCTACTACCCGCCCCGAAACGATGCTCGCCGATATGGCGGTCGCGGTGAATGCCGATGATCCGCGCTACAAAAGCGTGATCGGCAAATATGTCGAGCTGCCAATCACAGGTCGCCGCGTGCCGATAGTCGCAGACGAGCATGCCGATCCGGAACTGGGCTCGGGCGCAGTGAAGATCACCCCCGGGCATGATTTCAACGACTTTGAAGTCGGCAAGCGCGCAGGGATAAAGCCCGGCGAGATGCTCAACATGTTCGATGCCGAGGCCCGCGTGGTGCAGACGGCCGACGGGCTGATCCCCGACGATCTGGTCGGCATGGATCGCTTCGATGCGCGTGCTGCGGTGGTCGAACAGATGAAGGCGCTGGGCCGCCTCGTTCCGCATATCGTCAAATCGGCGGATGGCGAGGAAAGCGAGCTCGACGCCGAACCGCGCACCATCCAGACGCCCTTTGGCGATCGCGGCGGCGTGGTGATCGAACCCTGGCTGACAGACCAATGGTATGTCGACGCCGAAACGCTCGCCCAGCCGCCGATACAGGCAGTGCGCGACGGGCGGATCGAAATCGTCCCCAAGAGCTGGGAGAAGACCTTCTTCAACTGGATGGAGAATATCCAGCCCTGGTGCGTCAGCCGCCAACTTTGGTGGGGTCACCGGATTCCGGCTTGGTACGACGCTGATGGCAAGGTTTATGTCGCAGAGGACGAAGCAGCTGCGCAAGCGCTAGCTGGCGAAGGCGTTGCGCTGACACAGGACAATGACGTCCTCGACACATGGTTCTCCTCCGCACTCTGGCCGTTCGGTACATTGGGCTGGCCTGACCAGACCGAGGCGCTGGCGCGTCACTATCCGAATGACGTTCTCATTTCCGGCTTTGACATCCTGTTCTTCTGGGATGCGCGTATGGCGATGCAGGGGATGCACTTCATGAAGGAAGTGCCGTGGAAGACGCTCTATCTTCACGGGCTGGTGCGCGCGGCGGACGGGCAGAAAATGTCCAAATCCAAGGGCAATGTCGTCGATCCGTTGATCCTGATGGACAAATATGGCGCCGATGCGCTGCGCTTCTTCATGGCGGCGATGGAAAGCCAGGGCCGCGATGTGAAGATGGATGAACGCCGCGTCGAAGGCTATCGCAATTTCGCGACCAAGCTGTGGAACGCAGCGCGTTTCTGCCAGTCAAACGGCATCGGCGCATCGACCACGCTGCGCGCGCCGGAGGTGAGCCTTGCGGTCAACAAATGGATCATCGGCGAAGTCGTTGAAACGCTGGCGAAGCTCAACAAGGCGTTTGACGAATATCGTTTCGACGCGATGGCCGACGCGATCTACCAGTTCGCCTGGGGCACCTTCTGCGACTGGTATCTGGAACTGATCAAGCCCACCTTTGTCGATGGCGAGAAAGGGGAGATGGATGAAGAATCCAAGACGGTCGCAGGCTGGGTTCTCGACCAGATCCTCGTCATGCTCCACCCCTTCATGCCGTTCATTACCGAAGAGCTATGGCATGCAATGGGCGAGCGGAACTATGACCTGATAGTCGCCAAATGGCCGGAGCCCAAAGCCGATCTCGATCTGGCCGCAGGTGCCGAAATCAACTGGCTGATCCAGCTGGTCACCGAAGTGCGTAGTGCAAAGAACGAGCTCGGTATTGCGCCGGGCGCGCGGCTCAACGCCTTCGTCCGCGACGCCTCAGCCGAGACACTGGCGAGAATTGAGCGGCAGCAGTCGGCAATTGCGCGACAGGCGCGGCTAGACAGCGTTGCCAACGCCGAAGCGCCTGCTGGTGGTTCGCTCCAGATCGTGGTCGACGAAGCTACCTTCGTAATACCGCTTGAAGGCATCATCGATCTCGACGACGAACGCGCACGCATAACCAAAGCGATCGAGGCGGTTTCGAAGGAAGCCAAGTCGTTGGAAGGCCGCCTTTCCAACCCCGCCTTTGTCGAAAAGGCCAAGCCGGAAGCAGTGGAAAAAGCCCGTGCCGATCATGCCGAAAAGGCCGCCGAGGTCGAAAGGCTGAGCGCGGCGCTTGCGCGGTTGGGGTAGCTGAAGTCCGGCCCTTGCCGTCCTAACATAGTCGTCATTCCCGCGAAGGCGGGAATCCATCACCCGCGCAGTAAATTTCCACGGCAGGCGATGGACCCCCGCCTTCGCGGGGGTGACGAAATATATAGAGTGATCGGCTGTCAGACGCCTTTATCGCGCCGCAAAATCGGTTTAGGGTCTTGCCTGCGTCGCCATTCGTGCGGCGTTCAGGGGAAGGGATTTAGCGCGGCGCGATGGATATCTACCTGCCTATAGCCGGGCTGTCGGTAAACATCGTTGTGATCATCCTGCTCGGCGGGGCCGTTGGCATGCTGTCGGGCATGTTCGGCGTCGGCGGTGGCTTTCTGACGACACCTTTGCTGATTTTCTACGGCATCCCGCCGACGGTAGCCGCGGCCTCTGCCTCGACGCAGGTGACTGGGGCAAGCGTATCAGGCGTGTTCGCGCATATGCGGCGCGGCGGGGTCGACTTCCATATGGGTGCGGTGCTCGTCGTCGGCGGGCTGTTGGGCACCTTGTTCGGTGCGCTGCTGTTCGAATTGCTTGAGGCATGGGGACAGGCCGATACCGTCATCAACATCCTCTACACGCTGCTGCTCGGCGGCATTGGGGGGCTGATGGCCAAGGATGCCTGGAAAAGCATGTCAGCCAGCCGAAGCGGAAAACCCCTGCCAGCCAGCAAAAGGCGGCACCATCCGCTTGTGGCTAGCCTTCCCGGCCGCTGGCGTTTTTATCGTTCGGGGCTGTATATTTCGCCGCTCGCGCCCCTGATCCTGGGTTTCCTCACCGGCATCCTTACCATGCTGCTGGGTGTCGGCGGCGGCTTCATCATGGTGCCCGCGATGCTCTACATATTGGGGATGAGCGCGAATGTCGTGGTCGGCACTTCGCTGTTCCAGATCCTCTTCGTCACCATGTCGTCCACGATGGTTCACAGCCTGACGACGCGCGCGGTTGATATCGTCCTCGCCATTTTCCTGCTGATCGGCAGCGTTACCGGCGCGCAGATTGGTGCGCGGTTGGCGCAGCGGATGCGGCCGGATTATCTGCGCTTCCTGCTTGCGGCTATCGTGTTGATTGTGGCGTTGCGCATGGCGCTCGGGCTGGGTTGGCGACCCGATGAAATCTACACGGTGCAATTCCTGTGATTGTCCGGCTGCTCCTGATTCTCGCCTTCCTGCTGCCGCTCCCGGCGCTGGCGCAAAGCGCGGGCGAACCAAAGCTGGTGCCCGATGTGTCGCAGCGCAAGATCAATATCCAGTCGCGCTTCACCGGAGCAGAGTTGCTGATGTTCGGTGCAATTATTTATCCACGCGGCGTCGCTCCCGAAGGGCAGATCGACGTTGCGGTCGTGCTGCGCGGGCCGACGCGTCCGATCATCCTGCGTGAAAAGCAGAAGGTGGCGGGCATTTGGGTCAACGCCGACAGCATCGATTTCCGTTCGGCCCCGGCTTACTATGCCATCGCCTCTTCCCGCCCGATCGAAAAAATCGTCGATGCGCGGACGGCAGCGATTTACGAACTGGGGCTCAAGCGGCTGCAATTATCGCCTACTGGCGAAATCCAGACGCGTGAGGTGCGCCGCTTTACCGACGGGCTGGTTGAGCTGAACCGCAAGGACGGCCTGTTTGCGGAAGCCCCCGGCGAAGTCGATATCACCGATCAGGTTCTTTATCGCGCGCGTCTGACACTGCCGTCGAGCGTTCCGGAAGGCCGCTATATTGCCGAAACGCTGTTGATCCGGGATGGGCGGGTGATCATGGCGGACGACAGTGTCGTGGTAGAGATCAGCAAGACCGGGTTCGAACGCTTCGTCACAATCATGGCGCAGGAATATGGTCTGCTATATGGCGCATTTGCTGTTTTGATTTCGCTCTTTCTCGGCTGGTTTGCGGGCTATGTCTTTGGCCGGCTCTGATGGCGGCCGATTGGCTTGAAAAGCGGCTCGTTTAGCTGAAAATTAACCCCATCATCCTAGTCTGGAACCTGTAGCAACAGGGTGATCAGATGACCGATAATTTTTCAGGCCGCACATTTGGGCAAGGGCAGCCATATCAACCCGGAGAATCGGCGCAAAGTGCAGCCTCTTCGGGGCAAAGCCCTTATCAGCAGCCGGTCAGGCCAGCGGTCCAGCCGACGCAGCCTTATCCCCCCGTCCAGCAAACCGCGCAGTCTGTGGCCCCTGCACAGCAATCGGCACCAGCAACAACCGCGCAACCTGCTGTGCGCCCGATAGCCCAGCCGACACCGCAATCCTTTGCCCCTACCGCCCGGCAAGAGAGTCAGGGTGCCGTTGGCGTTCGTCAGACCCAACGTAGCCATGAGGCAGCCGATAGCGGTCTTCACAAGATTGGCACTGTCATTGAAATTGCAGGATCGGGTTCGCAGGTCAGCCTGAACGCAGCGCTGATCAATGCGCTGGTCGAACATCATGATCCTTCGATTGCCATGGCCGGCCAGGTCGGAAGCCAGATCAAGATCCGTGTCGGCAATGTCTGGTTGCTCGCCAATATCCGCACGCAAAGGCTCGATCTGACCGATGCCAAGACGATCCTTGCCCAAGTCGACTTCCTCGGGGAGGGCGATGAAGAGCGATTGACCGGCAAAATCTATAATTTCCGCCGCGGTGTCACCCGTTATCCGGTTCCGGGTTCGGAAGTATACGCCGTTTCCAGTTCCGACCTCAAACAGGTCTATGCTGCCGATGGCCGGGCCAGTGTTAGCATCGGTACCGTTTTCCCGACCCGCGACATTCGTGGATCGCTGTATGTCGATGCGATGCTCGGCAAGCATTTCGCGCTGCTTGGATCGACGGGTACCGGTAAATCGACCAGTGCGGCGCTCATCCTGCACAAGATTTGCGAACTGGCACCCGAAGGTCATATCGTGATGATCGACCCGCACGGCGAGTATAGCGCCGCGTTCAAGGGTAATGGCGCACTATATGACGTCAACAACCTCGCCATGCCCTATTGGCTCATGAACTTCGCCGAGCATTGCGAAGTCTTCGTTACCTCGTCTGGCGACGAGCGGCAGGCAGACTGCGACATTCTGGCCAAATGCCTTTTGCAGGCTCGTTCGAAAAACCGGCTCGCGGAAAGCATTGGCAAACTGACAGTCGACGCACCGATTCCCTATCTGCTGTCTGATTTGACCACCATCATCCAGAATGAGATGGGCAAACTCGACAAGGCCACCAACACCGCTCCGTTCATGCGTTTGAAGGGCAAGATCGAGGAACTGAAAGCCGATCCGCGCTACAGCTTCATGTTCTCGGGCATGCTGGTCGGCGATACCATGACCGACTTTCTCGGCAAGATTTTCCGCCTTCCAAGTGATGGCAAGCCGATCTCGATCATCGACGTCTCGGGAGTGCCCTCCGATATCACGTCGACGGTGGTCGCGGTGCTCTCGCGGCTGGTTTTCGATTATGCGATCTGGTCGCGCAATGAACCGCAGCGTCCGATCCTCCTCGTTTGCGAGGAAGCGCACCGCTATATCCCTTCGGACCGCGTCGCAGGCGGCAGTGCGGTTCGGACGATCCTCGAGCGTATCGCCAAGGAAGGCCGTAAATATGGTGTCTCGCTGGGCCTGATTACCCAGCGCCCTTCAGACTTGGCCGAAGGTGTGTTGTCGCAGTGCGGCACGATTATCTCGATGCGACTGAATAACGATCGTGACCAGGCCTATGTGCGCGCGGCAATGCCGGAAGGTGCGCGGGGCTTCCTCGATTCAATTCCGGCGCTCCGCAACCGCGAATGCATCATCTGCGGTGAAGGCGTGTCGATCCCGATCCGCGTTGCACTCGACACGCTGGAGGAAGAAAAGCGTCCAGCTTCGGAAGATCCGCTCTTCTCTGTCCTGTGGCAGGAAACGGGGGGTGAGGAAGAACTTCTCGACCGCGTTGTCCGCCGCTGGCGTGCTCAGGGGCGGTAACGCTTACCGCTTTTCGAACGGCTTCAAGCCCCGGCCCAGCCGGTTCGCACCCAGTACAATGGCATCGCCCGACCAGTCGGCTAGGAAGACTGTATTGCGATCAACACCGGTGGCAAGGCTGGCGTCGTTACCGCTGATCGCAAGGCCCGCGCTGCTGCGCTGGCGGCCTTCGGCTGCAACGGCGATGAAGGCGCTGTAATTTTCCTTGTCCTTGCCTTGCACAAACACATTGCCACTGATCATGCCGGTGGCCCCGCCGGGCAGGTCGATCATATAATTGGTTGCCTGCCCGCGCGTATCGTCAAAGGCATTGTTCTGGATGATCGCGGTGGCAGCACGGCTTTTGATGTAATGCCCGCCATTGCCGCGCTCGAAACGGCTGCGGGTGACGGTCAACGAGGCAAAGTCACCGATATAGATGCTGTGCGCGCAGGAAAGCCCCCTGTCGCAACGGCCCAGTTCGCTGAATGTCGTCTGGTCGATTACGATTTCTCCTGCCGGATCCTGGGCGGTCAAGATGCCTTGTTCGCTGTTGCGAAAGACCGAACGGGTGACGGCCAGATTGCCCTTTTCCAGACGGATGCCTGCGCCATTGCCATCAGGCACAGCCATGTTCTGGAAGATGATACCGTCAACGGCGGCCGATCGGCCCCGCAGCACCAATGCTGCCTTGCCCTCGCAAATATCGCCGTCAAAGATCGACCGGCCAGCGACTTCGGCTTTGAACGAGATGTGGCCTGCAGATTGCACCGCGCATTCGCGATAGGTGCCGGGGGCAATCAGTATCGTTCCTTGCGCGTCGCCTATCGCCTCGATGGCATCGGCCAGACGCGAATAGGTCCGTCCGGTTTCGGCAACCTGAAACGGCGCCATGCCTTGCTGGGCCGCTGCCGAGACGGCGGCAATCGCGGTAATGGCGGGAATGAGGAAGAACGGGATACGGTTCATGATATATCTTCCGATTTGGCTTTGAGTCGAATGTGCCTGCTTCCGGCGATTCCCGCCAGCGGGTTAACCACAGATGCCTTCTTCTGTCCGCTTCGGGGACATAGCTATTCATGATTCACTGGTCCTGCTGCGCTTGCGACGGGCGCCTATGATGCTAGTTCTTGATCCTGACTGTCGACACAGAATCGATGGCGAGCGGAGGGTATATGCACGCGGTTACCACGACCGAAGTTTTCCTGTTGGCGATGCTGATCATCTTCACATTGCCCTATCTGGTCTGGCGGCTGGGGCGGACCGAATATTATGCCCCTTTGGTGGTGGTGCAGATCGTCGCGGGCATCCTGCTAGGCCCCGGCGTGCTGGGTGCGGCCTTCCCCGATTATTACAGCTTCGTCTTTCGACCCGAAGTCGTCACCGCTCTGAATGGCGTCGCCTGGTGGGCGGTGATGATGTTCGTCTGGGTGGCAGGGATAGAACTTGATCTGGAAGAGGCATGGAAACGGCGCCGCGAAACCGGGGTGACGGCAGGCTTTGCGCTGTTCACACCGCTATTGTTCGGCAGTCTGGCGGCCATATTGCTGCTGCAAACCGGTGATGGCTGGGCGGGGGATAAAGGCGCGCGCTGGCAAGTCATTCTCGGCATCGGCATGGCCTGTGCGGTCACTGCACTGCCGATCCTCGTGCTTTTCATGGAAAAGATGGAGATTTTGCGCCAACCCATCGGCCAGCGCATCCTGCGTTATGCCAGCCTTGACGATATCGCGATCTGGGGTGTGCTGGCACTGATCCTGCTCGATTGGGAGAGGATCGGGCGGCAGGGGGCGTTCCTCGTCCTATTCGCCGCGCTCACCTTTGCAATCCGCAAGCTGATGGTCCGCATTCCGGAACGTGACCGCTGGTATGTTGGCTTGATCTGGCTCGCGGCATCCGGCCTTGCGGCGGATTGGGCGGGGCTGCATTATATGGTCGGCGCGTTCCTGGCCGGCGCTGTGCTCGACAGCAAATGGTTCACGCTCAAAGACATGGACAATTTCCGCAACACGATATTGCTGGCGGTCATGCCGGTGTTTTTCCTGTCGACCGGGCTGCGCACCCAATGGGATGTCGGCGGGGTCGCGGTGTTCGGCGCGGCGGCTTTGCTGCTGATTGCGGCGGTATCCGGCAAGCTGGCAGGCATCCACATCGCAGGCCGCATATTGAAGTGGGAGAAGGGCGAGGCGTCGATCATCGGCTGGCTGCTGCAGACCAAGGCGCTGATCATGATCATCTTCGCCAATATCCTGCTCGACAAGGATATCATCACCAACGAAACCTTCACCGCGCTGTTGCTGATGGCGGTGGCCTCAACGATGCTGACGATCCCGATCGTCACGCCCAAGCTGAAGGCGCTGGCGGGGGTGATCGGGAAACGGGGTTGACTTAACGGCTGGCGCGAAAGTTGACAAAACTGACACCACGTCACGTTCAAACATTCCACCCCCGCGACAGGAAATTTCCAACATCTGGCGCAATGGGGGCGGCAGCGATTTAGGGGGAAAAGGGCTCACACTATCAAAGAGCCAGCCGTACCGCATCGGCGGTGGGCGAGGAGAGGCTGGCAAAACAAGTCCTACATTTCAAGGGGGGAAGTACCAAGGTGCAACGCTTCGGTTAGGAACTCCCGAATCGAGAATGCTATTCAGCTGCTTCCCGTTTGGCAAAAATGTCTTCTATCACTTTTTCGATCATTTCCTCTTCACCGGGCGCATACTCATTCTGCCAGTCGAGCATAATTTGCTGAGTCACTGGACCCAATTTCTGGAGTCTTGGAATTAAACCTGATCGACCGAACTCGGCTAGCACACGTTCGTCTTCTGCGTTCATGGCTTCCAAGAATTTCGGAACAGCTCGGCGCTGATCGGCCAAGACAGACTCTGCACTGATCGTCATATCGTCTGACTTCTTTGCCTCTTCGAGCATAGCGATGGGCTCAGCATTGGCGGCCAATGATCGCATCAGCTTTTGGCCGGTTGGTGATTTATAGAATGTCACTAATGTGACGAGCTCACTGTCTGAGAAATGTTTTGAATAGATCTCTGCTTGCCGTTGTTGCAGATCAGGTAAGCGTTGGCGCAAAAACCTATTGATGATCGGAAAAGTCGCCCGAGCCAATTCCTGGCCGATCCCGGGATATTGCTTCTCCGTTTCGGCCAGATCATCCTTGGAGCCGAACAGCTCCATCAAGAACTTCGTTGCCTGCGCGTCCGACTTTTCATCGCCGATGATGTTTTCGTCGCTGTTCAGCACCCGTGCCAATTCTAGCGCAGGTGAAAGGGTAAAGGAGACTGCTGGCGCATTCTCGATGCTCTGCGACGCAACAGCGCTGAAAGGCGACAGCAGAACTATAGCAAATGCGGCGGCTCCGCAGCCGATGCGAACAAGAATCATCAATATCTCACTCCCGTCACTTCACGCTTGGTCAAACAAGTATCGCAAAAAAAGCTGAAGTCCCATCCCCGCAACGTTAAAGTCACGAGGCCTCGGGAAGGAACGATCCCCTCACTCATTCAAATTCGGCCTTAAATATTGCCGCGCCTTGTCCAGCTCCAACCCACGTCGCGCGGCATAGTCCGCGACCTGATCCTCGCCGATCCGCGCCACGCCAAAATATTCGCTCTGCGGGTGGCCGAAATAGAAGCCACTGACGGCCGCCGTCGGTAGCATCGCGAAGCTTTCGGTCAGGGTGATGCCGGTGCGGTGGGTGGCGTCGAGCAGGTCGAACAATATCGGCTTCAGGCTGTGGTCGGGGCAGGCCGGATAGCCGGGGGCGGGGCGGATGCCGCGATAGTGTTCGCGGATCAGCGCTTCGTTGGTCAGCTGCTCGTCGGGCGCATAGCCCCATAGTTCCTTGCGGACATGTTCGTGCATGCGTTCCGCAAAGGCCTCCGCCAGGCGGTCGGCGAGTGCCTTCAGCATGATGTCCGAATAATCGTCGATATGCGCCTTGAACTCGGCGAGCTTGGTGCCGATGCCATGGCCGGTGGTGACAGCAAAACCGCCGATCCAGTCGCCATCGGGGCTGATGAAATCGGCGAGGCACATATTGGCGCGGCCTTCGCGCTTGGCCACTTGCTGGCGCAGGAAGGGCAGGCGGACATGCTCTTCGTTGTCGAGATAGATGACAACATCGTCGCCTTCACGTGCACAAGGCCATAGCCCCGCGACGCCCTTTGCGCGCAACCATTTTTCCGAAACGATCTTGTCGAGCATCGCCTGTGCGTCGGCGAACAATTGCCGTGCGCTTTCGCCGACCACTTCGTCTTCGAGGATTGCGGGGTAATTGCCGTGCAATTCCCAGGCGCGGAAGAAGGGCGTCCAGTCGATATAGTCGCGCAGATCGGAGAGCGGCCAGTCGTCATAAACATGCACCCCGGGTTGCAGCGGTGCACCGGGTTTCAGGCTTTCGTCGATTTCAAAGGCATTGGCGCGCGCCTCTTCGAGCGTTGCCAGCGGCTTGGCGGTCTTGCCCGAGCGCGCGTCGCGGATATGGCCATATTCGGAGCGGGTATCCGCCACAAATTTCTCGGCAAGTGTATCGCTGACCAAGGTGGAGGCCACACCCACCGCGCGGCTGGCGTCGAGCACATGTACCGTCGGCCCCGAATAGACCGGCTCGATGCGCAGCGCTGTGTGCGTTTTTGACGTCGTGGCCCCGCCGATCAGCAGCGGCATCGTCATGCCAGCCCGCTGCATTTCTTCAGCCACCGTAACCATTTCATCAAGGCTGGGGGTGATCAGGCCGGACAGGCCAATCATATCGGCGTCATTTTCGACCGCGCTTTTGAGGATTTCCTGCCATGGCACCATGACGCCAAGGTCGATGACTTCAAAGCCGTTGCACTGCAGCACAACGCCGACGATATTTTTGCCGATATCGTGGACGTCGCCCTTGACCGTGGCCATGATGATCCGGCCCTTGCCCTTGGAGTTTTCGTCTTTCTCGGCCTCGATATAGGGGAAGAGGTGAGCGACGGCCTTTTTCATCACGCGCGCGGATTTGACCACCTGCGGCAGGAACATCTTGCCGCTGCCGAACAGGTCGCCGACGACATTCATGCCGTCCATCAGCGGGCCTTCGATCACTTCGATCGGGCGACCGCCGCGTTCCTTGATTGCGAGGCGCGCTTCCTCGGTATCCTCTACGACATGCGCGTCGATGCCCTTGACCAGCGCATGTTCAATGCGGCGTTCGACACTCCAGCCGCGCCATTCGGCGGCGGCCTTTTCCTGTGCGGCATCGGTGCCCTTATAGCGTTCGGCGAGGGCGATCAGCCGCTCGGTCGCGTCAGGGTCCTTGTTCAGGATCACATCTTCGCAGGCGGTGCGCAGTTCGGGGTCGATCGTATCATAGACATCGAGCTGCCCGGCATTGACGATCGCCATGTCGAGTCCGGCGGGGATCGCGTGGTATAGGAAGATGCTGTGCATCGCGCGGCGGACGGGTTCGTTGCCACGGAAACTGAAAGACAGGTTCGAAAGACCGCCCGAATAATGCGCATGCGGACACAGTACGCGCAGTTCCTTGACCGCCTCGATAAAGTCGACGCCGTAATTATTATGCTCTTCGATCCCCGTCGCGATCGCGAAGATATTGGGATCGAAGATGATGTCCTCGGGCGGGAAGCCGATGCCGACCAGCAGGTCATAAGCGCGCTTGCAGATCGAAACCTTGCGCTCCTTGGTGTCCGCCTGCCCGGTTTCGTCGAAGGCCATTACGACCACGGCCGCGCCATAGGCCATGCACAGGCGTGCGTGGTGCAGGAAGGCCTCTTCGCCCTCTTTCATCGAGATAGAATTGACCACCGGTTTGCCCGAAACGCATTTCAGCCCCGCCTCGATGACGCTCCATTTGGAACTGTCGATCATCACCGGCACGCGCGCGATATCGGGCTCGGCGGCTATGCGTTTGAGGAAGGTGGTCATCGCCAGCTCGGCGTCGAGCAGGCCTTCGTCCATGTTGACGTCGATGATCTGCGCGCCATTTTCGACCTGATCACGCGCGACCTCAACCGCGGCTTCATAATCCCCGGCGAGGATCAGCTTCTTGAACTTGGCCGATCCGGTGACGTTGGTGCGTTCGCCGATGTTGACGAAGGAGGAGCCGGTGGGGCGGGCGGTATTGGCGGTCTGGTTCATTTTGTTCTTACTCGTCGCCCCGGCGAAGGCCGGGGCCGTTGGAGGTTTTCTCAATGGGTGCAGGCTAAACCTGTCGCGGCCCCGGCCTTCGCCGGGGCGACGCTTCGCTAAGCCGCCATCACAAAGGGCTCCAGCCCGGCGAGCCGCGTTACCACTGGCGCGGTTGGCACCTGTCTTGGAGCACGGTCGGCGACGGCTTTGGCAATCGCGGCGATATGTGCGGGCGTGGTGCCGCAGCATCCGCCGACGACATTCACCAGCCCCTCGTCGAGCCATTGCTCGATCAGCTTTGCGGTCTGCTCGGGCAGTTCGTCATATTGGCCAAGCTCATTGGGCAGCCCCGCATTGGGATAGGCCATCACCAGCGCGTCGGAATTTTTGGCAAGTTCCGAGAGATAAGGCCGCAACAGATCCGCGCCGAACGAGCAGTTGAGGCCGATAGTAAGCGGCTTCACATGGCGGATGGTGTTCCAGAAACCCTGTACCGTGTGGCCGGACAGGTTGCGGCCCGCCATGTCGGTGATCGTCATGCTGATCATCAGCGGCACATCGCGGCCCGAGGCCGCCGCCGCCTCCTGCGCTGCCATCGCCGCGCATTTGGCGTTGAGCGTGTCGAAGATCGTTTCGATCAGCAGAAAGTCGACCCCGCCTTCAATCAGCGCATCGCATTGCTCGCGATAGTCGGCCTTCAGCGTGTCGAAATCGACCTCGCGATAGCCGGGATCGTTGACATCGGGCGAGAGGGAAAGCGTCTTGTTGGTCGGGCCGATGGAGCCTGCGACGAAACGCTTTAGCCCATCCTTCGCCTCGGCCCTGTCGGCACAGGCGCGGGCGAGCTTGGCGCTTTCGACATTGATCTGCCGAACCAGATGCTCACAGCCATAATCGGCCATCGCCACGCGGGTGGAGCTGAAAGTGTTGGTTTCGATCATGTCCGCGCCCGCGTCCAGATAGGCATCGTGGATCGCGCCGATGATGTCGGGCCGGGTGATAGAGAGCAGATCGTTATTGCCCTTCTGGTCCTTCGCGAGATCAAGATCGCCGCGATAATCGGCTTCCTCCAGTCTGTAGCGCTGGATTGAAGTGCCGTATCCGCCGTCGAACACAAGGATGCGTTCTTTGCAGCGGGCAGTGAAGTCTTCGCGGGCGCTCATATTGCGGCTTCCTTCGCGGTTTCGACCGGGCGCTTGCCGAGCAGGTGGCAAATGGCATAGCTGAGCTCTGCACGGTTCAAGGTATAGAAATGGAACTGGCGGACACCGCCTGCATATAGCCTGCGGCACATTTCGGCGGAGATTGTGGCAGCAACCAGTTGCCGCGCAGACGGATGATCGTCGAGCCCTTCAAACAGATGCGCCATCCATTCGGGGATTGCAGTTCCCGTCATTTTGGACATGCGCTGGATCGCGGCGAAGTTGGAAACAGGCATGATACCGGGCACGATCTCGGCTTCGATACCCGCTGAGGCCACGGCATCGCGAAAGCGGAAGAAGGTTTCGGGTTCGAAAAAGAATTGCGTGATCGCGCGGCTGGCACCTGCATCCAATTTGCGTTTGAGGAAATCGATATCCGATTGCGCGGTCGCCGCTTCGGGGTGGGTTTCGGGATAAGCGCTCACCGAAATCTCGAACGGGCGCAGCTTGCGCAGGCCTTCGACCAGTTCGGCTGCGCTCGCATAGCCTTGCGGGTGCGGCTCAAACTGCCCGCCCGCATTGGGCGGATCGCCGCGTAGCGCGACGATATGGCGCACGCCTGCTTCCCAATAGGCGTTGGCGACCTCTGCAATCTCCTCACGCGTGGCATCGACGCAGGTGAGGTGCGCCGCAGCGGGGATGCTGGTTTCCTTGGCAATGCGTGCGACCGTATTGTGCGTCCGTTCGCGCGTCGATCCGCCCGCACCATAGGTCACCGAAACGAAGCGAGGGGCCAGCGGAGCGAGCGTCACGATCGAATCCCACAATTGCTCTTCCATCTTCTCGGTCTTGGGCGGGAAGAATTCGAAGCTGATCTCTGCATCGCCAGGCAGCCCCGCGAATAGCGAGCTGGCAAGCGCACGGCGCGATTCGGCCATCTGGTCGAGTGATAAGATCATGCAACATTCCTAAGAATTGGGGGCCTGAGTTTGGGAGATTCGCTTGCGGTCTGACCGCGTTGGCCCAGCCATATCTTTACCGCAAGCTTGCCGCCCGCAAGCGTTTCGGTGCGTGCGGGCACCAGCCCGGCGCTGGCAAATGCGCGTGCCATGCTCTCGTCGGTGAAGCCGAGGCGGGCATGGGCGTGGACGCTGCGCAGTTCTTCGAGATCATGGGCGGCGAAATCGACGACCAGCAATCGTCCTTCCGGGGCCAATACGCGTGCGGCCTCTGCAATAGCCCGTTCGGGATGCTGGGCATAATGCAGCACCTGGTGGAACAGGATGGTGTCAAAGCTGCCATCGGCGAAGGGCAGGGTGTTGAAATCGCCGAGCACGATTTCCGTGTGCGCCTGCACCGCTGCGGCATCTTCCATCCCGCCCAGCTTGGCGCGGGCAAGCCGCAACATCTCCACACTGTTATCAAGGGCGACGAAGCGTTGGGCATCGCGCGCGAACAATTCGATCATGCGCCCGGTGCCGGTACCGATGTCGAGCACGCGGCCAACCGGAGCTTCACCCAGCAGTGCGCGCATGGCCGCCTCCACTTCGGCCTCGGCGATGTGCAGCGAGCGGATCTGATCCCATTGTTCGGCATGGGCATTAAAATAGGTGGCCGCCATTTCGGTGCGCGCCGAGCGAACCTCCTCCAGGCGCGCCAGATCACGCAATACCGGGCGTGAATCCTCTGTGCCCGGCAAGCTGAACAAGGGTTCGATTGCATGGTGCGACAACATTGGACCGGGGCGCAGGAAGACCCATGCCCCTTCACGGCGGCGCTCCGCGATACCTGCTTCGTCCAAAATCTTGATGTGGCGCGATACGCGCGGCTGGCTTTGCCCCAAAATCTGTACGACCTCGCTGACGGAAAGCTCCAATTGCCGTATCAACAGCGTGATTCGCATCCGCGTCGGATCGGCAAGCGCGCGCATTATGTTGAGCAAGGGTGTCATTGGCATGGCATATAAAGAATTCTTTATATCGTGTCAATTGGCGCAATTGTGACATATTTTTGAACCGCTGGTCGCCAAATGGGAGCGAACAGACGCACTCTACGCATTTTGTAGAAAAAAGCCGATTGCGTTGAATGTTTGAAGCCGCTAGTGGAGGCGCCGCAAGCCAAGCTATGCACATCGCATGCTGCTTGTCTGGTTTTTTGAAGTTCTTTGTTAGGGGGATTTCCCACATGAAAAAGATTGCTGTTTCTCTCGTTCTCGCTTCTGCAATGGCTCTGGCTGCTTGCTCGGGCGCTGAAGAAGCCACCACCGAAGCCGCTGAAGGCGCTGAAGCTGCTGCTGATGCAGCTGCTGAAGGTGCAGAAGCTGCTACCGACGCTGCCGCCGCCGCTGGCGACGCTGCTGAAGCTGCAACCGGCGAAGCCGCTGCTGCTGCTACCGACGCTGCTGCAGCTGGTAAAGAAGCTGCTGCCGCTGCTGGCGACGCAGCTGCTGCTGCTGGCGATGCCGCTAAGGCTGCTGGCGACGCTGCAAAAGAAGCAACCAAGTAATAGCTTCTTAGCTTCTAGCTAAATTCGAAAGGGGCTGTCCTGCATTGCAGGGCAGCCTTTTTCTTTGCCTCCGCCAACGGCCAAATGTAACAGCGCAGTCATGCGCACATGCCTTCCACTGATCCTATTGCTCTCGGCATGCGGCCCGGCGCCTACCGATCCGGGCCCAGGCGGCGTTTCCGTCGAAGATGCCAAAGCGCTGGACGAAGCCGCAGCGCGGCTCGAGGAAGAGCAGGCTGATCCGCCCACTCTTGCCGATCAGGTCAACCAATAGCGATCAGCGATGGTTCGCGGCGACAGCCCGTGAAACCGCCTGCATCATCGCCATGCGCGACGGAATGCCCGAAGTCGTACTTGCGATCATCACCACTACAGCATAGCGGGTGCCATCTGGCGCGGTCATGATTCCGATGTCGTTATAACCGGTTGAAACCGGATCCAGTTCCTGTCCGGTGCCGGTTTTGTGACCGAAACGCCAGCCGGGCGGGACACCTGCTTTCAAACGGTTCGGTCCGCTCTTGGTGCGTTCCATCATCGCCAGCAACAAGCGTGTTGAAGCGGGTGAAAGCAATTCACCTTTGGCCAGGCGGGCCAGCGCGCTGGCAATCGCATCAGGTGCAGCGCCATCTACCGGATCAGCCAGATAGGCATCCAGCGCCGCTTTGCGCCGTTCCAGCGGAATCGCGGAGCGCGCCGTGTAGAAACGCCGGCCAATTGAATAATCCTGCTGCCAACTCATCCCCGCAATCTGGCTCTGCAAAAGCCGCTCACCGGGGCCGAAACGGATTTTGCCCAGCCGCTTGCGTTCGATGAAGTTGCGCACAGCTTCAGGCCCGCCTGCGGTGCGTAGCAGGCTGTCATTCGCGGTATTGTCGCTGGCCGTTATCGCCTGCTCCAAGAGGCTCAGAACCGTCTCCTCAATCTCTCCATTGGCGAGCACGCGATCCCGGATCGGTTGGTGGAAAACGGCGAGGTCCGATGCTGTGATGCGCACTTTCTGGTCAAGGCGAACGCGGCCGCTGTCGATCTGGTCGAGGATCGTCATTGCCACCCACATTTTGGAGACGCTTTGCTGCGGGAACAGCTCGCCCAACCGCTTTCCTGTTACCCAATCACCGTCAATCCTCTGCACCGCGATACCGGTGCGTCCGGGAAACTGCCGCCAAGCCGTATCAATTTCGGCGATCAGCTGCTCAGGTACCGTTACGCGAACCAACTTTGCCGGCTCTGCCGGGCGATGTGTCGGCTTTTGCACGGGCGGGGGTGCCGGCTGGGTTACGATGACACGCGGTTTGGACTGGGCCTGTGGTGGGACTTTCGCAGGTGCCGAAACGCAGCCGCCAAGGCCCGCAAGCAGCAACAATATCAAAGCTGTTCTAGCAAACATCCACACACCATAATCCACGAAATTTTACAAAACATGACTAGCGGGCAAAGCATCCGCGGAAAAGCGCTCCAATCAAGCTTTGCGGCCAGTTGACTCAACGCATCCGACAAAGCGTTGCCGCATAAATCCAAGGTTATAGGAGTTGATATTACTTGACCTGAACGGGTTGGCGTAGTTGTCCTTATGCAATCGAAATCATTCGCGGGAGCATGTTCAATGTCCGAAGAAGGCCTTTTTATCGGTTCGACAGCCGAAGGCGCACGTCAGGCTATCAACTGGAAAAGAGCCAACCGGCACGGACTGATTGCAGGCGCAACCGGCACCGGTAAAACCATCACGCTACAGGTGATGGCAGAAGGTTTTTCGCGCAATGGCGTTCCCGTCTTTGTCTCCGACGTGAAGGGCGACCTTGCCGGCATGGCGATGGCGGGTGCCGCCACGCAGAAGAACCACGAAAATTTCGTTAACCGCGCAAAAGAGATCGGCGACAGCGAATGGGTCTATTCGGACAATCCTGTGCAATTCTGGGATCTGTTCGGCGAAAATGGCCATCCGGTGCGGACCACGGTTTCCGAAATGGGTCCGCTGATGCTTTCGCGGCTGATGGATCTGAACGAGGTTCAGGAAGGCGTGCTGACCATCGCCTTTCATGTTGCCGACAAGGAAGGTCTGCTCTTGCTCGACCTCGACGATTTGCAGGCCATGCTGGTCAACATCGCCGAGCGTGCTGAAGAAATGACCACCACTTATGGTAACGTGTCCAAGCAGAGCGTCGGCTCTATCCAGCGTTCACTTCTGCAATTGCGGTCGCAAGGGGGCGACCGGTTCTTCGGCGAGCCCGCACTCGATCTGGACGACTTTATCGCCTGCGATGACAAGGGGCGCGGGATTATCAACATCCTGTCGGCTGAAAAGCTGATGCAGAGCCCCAAGCTCTATTCAACCTTCCTGCTCTGGCTGCTTTCCGAACTTTTTGAAACGCTTCCAGAAATCGGCGATCCCGACAAGCCCAAGCTGGTTTTCTTTTTCGACGAGGCGCATCTTCTGTTCAGTGACGCACCGAAAGCGCTGGTCGAGAAGATCGAACAGGTTGTGCGCCTGATCCGCTCAAAAGGCGTCGGCGTCTATTTCATTACGCAGAACCCGATCGACATTCCCGACACCGTGGCAGGTCAGTTGAACAACCGGGTTCAGCACAAATTAAATGCCTTCACCCCACGTGATCAGGCAGCGGTTAAATCGGCGGCGGAGACCTTCCGCGCCAATCCTGGCGTCGATGTGACCACCGCGATCACCGAATTGAAGGTTGGTGAAGCCCTTGTCTCGGTGCTGCAAGCCGATGGTTCGCCGACGCCGGTCGAACGCACGCTGATCAAGCCTCCGGCATCGCGCACAGGCCCGCTCGACGCCAAGGAGCGGGGCGTCATGATCGCGACCGACGCGATTGGCGACAAATATGACGATCTGATCGACCGCGAATCCGCCGAGGAGATTCTGCTGGCCAAGGGTGCGCAAGCTGCCGCTGCCGCAGAGGCGGCAGAAGCCGCCGAAGAACAGGCCAAGCTCGACGCAATCGCCGCCAAGGAAAAAGCCAAGGCAGAAGCAGCAGCTGCCAAAGAGGCTGCCCGCGAAGCCGCGCGTCAGGCGCGTGAGGCGGCGAAGCCCAGCATGGCGGAAAAGATGGTGCAATCGGCCGCACGGTCAGCGGCGACCTCGGTCGGGCGCCAGCTGGCAGGCAGTTTCGGCAAATCCTTGGTGCGCGGAATTTTGGGCAGCCTGTTCAAATAGGCAGGCCCGGAACGAAAAAGTGCGGCCGTGTTTTTAGGCACGACCGCACGGGTGTCCGTCGAATGCAGATGGGTCGCTATTGCAGGTCTTCGACGGACACCCACCCCCGGGTTCCAAAATTATCGGTCATTTCCACAAACAGGCCTTCGCGGTTGCCTGTGGGATTGAGGCTGGTTCCGGCCCGCAGTGCGCGCAGGACAGCGCTTTCCTTGTTTGCGGCTGCGTACATGCTTGTGTCGACGGCTGCGGTCGCACCTGCCCCGGCTTTTGGTGACGGTGCGGCTTGCGACAGGATTGATGCCTGCCTGCTGACGGCGTTAAAGGCTTTCATAAAGGCTTCGGCGAGCATTTTACCGTCCTTGCTCGAGCCATAGCCCGCGGCATTTACGCCGCTTTCCCAAGCGGAAGCCCCGGCAAAGGTAAGAGCGGATTTCTTGACTTCACCACTGCCGCTGACCAAGGTCAGGCCGTTGGCCGGGCTGACGACACGAATGCCGGCTGCAACGGTCTTTTTCTTGCCACCCAAGCCGCCAAACATTCCCAGCAACGGTCCTGCGAGCGGCACGCCGCCAACCAGACCCCCGACTGCCCCCGAACGAACCAGCCCCTCGGTAACCGCCGCCTTCGCAAGGTCGATGCTCTTGTCGACCTCTTCCTTGTCGCCCGCGATCACATTCATCAAATAATTGGCGGGTTCGCCGCTTGCCGGATTGTGCGGCGTAAAGCAGCCCGACTCGAGTGCAAACGCATTGACCAGCTCGCGTGGGCTCCCCAAGCCAAATTTGGTCCAGCCCTGTGTATCGCCATCGACAACTGCGATGGTGCCATAGTTGGTTTCGCATTTTGACAAACTCAGCGCAGGCTCTTCGTCCTTCGCACTTGCCCCCGCAGACAGCGCGATAAGCGCAGCAAAGCCAATCAACTTTCGCATATTTTCCTAGCCCCCTCGGATCATGCTTAGTGCAGCCTAGATATACCGGAGGTCGGGCGAATAATTGTAAGAACGCAACAAGCGCTATTGGTTGCATCACATGAAAAAATCGCTGAACAGGCATTGCAATCCTCGGTTTAATCGCGCAATTAAACCGCGAGAGAGGAATCACTTATGAGCATGCCCGCCGCCCAAGAACTCGCCGATTTCGAGGCGCAATGCGACGCGTGGTTCCGCGAGCATACCGTCGCCGATCCGGGCTTCATGCTGCCATTGACCTTCATGGAGGTTTCGACCGACCAGCAGTTTGATTTCCTGCAGAAATGGCAGAATCAGGTCTATGAGGCTGGCTATATCGGGATGAGCTGGCCCGCCGAATATGGCGGTCGCGGCATGCATCCGGAATTTCAGCGGATCGCGACGCGAATCATGAAGAAATATGATTCGCCGATCATGCTCAACGCCATCGGCAATGGCTGGGCCGGGCCGCTGATTCTCGACATCGGCAGCGAGGAGCAGAAGAAGCGCTATATCAAACCGATGCTCGCTGCTGAGGAAATCTGGTGCCAGGGCTTTTCCGAACCCGAAAATGGCTCGGACCTCGGCAATGCGCAAACGCGTGCTGTGCGCGATGGCGACGAATATGTGGTGAACGGCTCCAAGATCTGGACCTCGCTTGGCGACCGCGCGCATATGATGATCCTGCTAGCGCGCACCAATCCGGATGCGCCAAACAAATATGCGGGGCTCAGTTTCTTCCTCTCGCCTATGCGTATTCCGGGCATCGAAACCCGGCGGATTAAGAAGCTGACTGGCGAATATGGTTTCGTGCAGACTTTCTTCGATAATGCCCGAATCCCGGCCAGCGACATCATGGGCGAGGAAGGGCAGGGCTGGCTGGTCGCGATGAAGACGCTCGAATATGAGCGTGGGGCGAAGGTCAATCTGGCGGGAGGATCTTTCGCCAAGGAAATGGATGTCATGGAAATCCTCGACCTGGCGCGTAGCGCGCAGCGTGGAGGCAAGCCATTGCTCGACGATCCGGTGATGCGCGACAAGTTGGTCGAATTTTTGATCGACGCGCAGGCTCTCAATCTTAACAATGCGCGCAGGCGAATGGCGCCGCTCAATCAAGATCGCCCGTTGGGGCTGTCGCTGATCAACAAGCTGGCGCGGACCGAGCTGGTGCGCGAACTGACGCAATTTGCCTTGCAGTTTCAGGGTACCAAGGCGGGCTACTATGTCGGTGACGAAAATGCCGTAGATGGCGGCTTCTGGCACCGCAGTTATCTCAACAGCTTCTCCGCCACGATCGGCGGCGGCACCAGCGAAATCCAACGCAATATCATCGGCGAGCATGTGCTCGGCCTTCCGAAAACCAAGTAAAGAGAGGATAATCCATGAGCGACGCATTGGTCGAAGCCCGCGACGGCATACTGATCATCACGATCAACCGCCCCGACGCGAAAAATGCGATGAACAAGGAGGCGTCTGAACTGATAGCCGCAGCCCTCGACCGGCTCGATGCCGAAAACGACCTGCGCGTCGGCATTGTGACCGGTGCAGGCGGAACCTTTTGTTCGGGCATGGACCTCAAGGGCTTCCTGCGCGGCGAAACGCCCTTCGTTGCGGGGCGCGGCTTTGGCGGCATCACGCAGAAATCACCAGCCAAGCCGCTGATCGCGGCGGTCGATGGCTATGCGCTGGCAGGTGGCCTTGAAGTAGCCATTGCCTGCGACATGATTGTCGCCAACGAAAATGCCAAATTCGGTATCCCCGAAGTGAAGCGCGGATTGGCCGCTGCTGCAGGCGGCCTGATGCGCCTACCGAAGAAAATCCCGCCGCACATTGCGATGGAACTGGCGCTGACGGGTGATTTTGTTGATGCCAAGCGCGCTTATGAACTGGGCCTCGTCAATCGCCTGACTTCCGGCCCGGCACTTGATGCAGCCATTGAACTGGCCCGCAGCATTGCCGACAACGGCCCGCTTGCCGTGAAAAAGTCGAAACAGGTGATCGTCGAATCGGGCGAATGGAGCGAAGCCGAAATGTGGCAAAAGCAGACCGAAACGCTCGGCAACCTCTTCGCTACCAACGATGCCCGCGAGGGTGCAGCGGCCTTTGCCGAAAAGCGCAAGCCCAATTGGACGGGAACGTGATTCTTGCAATTGGCTCGATCTTTATCGTTCGTCATTCCCGCGAAGGCGGGAATTCATCTCCGGCGCGCTAAATTTAAGCCACAGGTGATGGACCCCCGCCTTCGCGGGGGTGACGAATTTTGACTTTGTAAGATCGCGCTGCAGAAAACAGACAAAACGCTGTGACGGAGAGAGAGTGATGCACCCCAAGATTCATGCCACGGTTAACCCCGATAAACCCGCCGTCATCATGGCCGGGTCCGGACAGGTTGTGACCTATGCCCAGCTTGAAGCCAATTCGAACCGGGTGGCCCAACTGCTGCGTTCGCTCGGGCTTGGCCATGGCGATACGATTGCCATGTGCATGGAAAACCGGGCCGAGTTTTTCGATCTCGCATGGGGTGCGCAGCGCGCTGGTCTGGTCTTTGTGGCGATCAGCAACCGGCTGACTGCTTCGGAGATCGATTACATCCTGCAGGATAGCGGTTCGCAGGCGTTGTTTACCTCCAACTATCTGGGCGACACGCTTGACCAGATCGAAACGCCGGTGAAGCGCTATATCGTCGGTGGCGAACGTGCGGGATGGACGCCGCTCGCATCCGAACTGGCCAAAATGCCGACAGACCCGGTCGCGGATGAACGTGCAGGCACCGACATGCTTTACAGTTCCGGCACCACGGGTAGGCCCAAGGGAGTGCGCCTGCCGCTTCCTGAAGACTCCGACATCGCAGCGGTCAACCCGCTGGCGATGATTGCTGCCGGTGCCTTCGGCTTCACCGGCGACAGCATCTATCTGTCACCCGCCCCGCTTTATCACGCCGCCCCGCTGCGCTGGTGCATGGCGGTGCATCGCCTTGGCGGTACCGTGGTGGTGATGGAAAAATATGATCCCGAAGAGGCACTGGCCGCGATCGAGAAATACAAGATTACCGACAGCCAGTGGGTGCCAACACATTTCGTGCGAATGCTCAAGCTGCCTGAAGAGGTGCGCGCGAAATACGATGTCTCGTCGCTGAAATGCGCCGTCCATGCCGCAGCCCCCTGCCCGGTTCCGGTGAAGGAGGCGATGATCGCTTGGTGGGGTCCGGTGCTGCGCGAATATTATGCGGGTACCGAAGGCAATGGCTTTACCTTCATCAACAGCGAAGACTGGCTGGCGCACAAGGGCTCGGTCGGTAAGGCACTCAACGCCATCATCCACATTTGTGGCGAGGATGGCGAGGAAGTGCCGGTGGGCGAGGAAGGCGTCGTTTATTTCGAGAGCGAATCGCAGTTCAGCTATCATAATGATCCGGTGAAAACCGCCGAAAGCCGCCACCCGAAACATGCCAATTGGTCGATGCTCGGCGATGTCGGCAAGGTTGATGAAGAGGGCTTCCTCTATCTGACCGATCGCAAGAGCTTCATGATCATTTCGGGCGGTGTGAATATCTATCCGCAAGAGATCGAAAATCTGCTCGTGCACCATCCCAAGGTTGCCGACGCCGCCGTTATTGGTGCGCCCGACGACGATATGGGCGAACGTGTGGTCGCCATCGTCCAGCCGCTCGACTGGGCCAATGCGGGCGACGAACTGGCCGACGAACTCAAGGCCTATCTGCGCCCCAGCCTGTCGGGCGTGAAAATGCCGCGGCAGATAGACTTCCGCGAAGAGCTGCCCCGTCATGCGACCGGTAAGCTCTACAAGAGGCTGCTGCGCGACGAATATTGGGGAAACAAAGACAGCCGGATCGTTTGAGGAGTTTGAGGACATGAACGCACCCGTCGCAAAGCCCGAAACCGCCATCGCGGTGATCGATCCCAAATCCTATGCGGCTTGGGATCCGCTGCTCGACCTGTTCGACGAGATCCGGGCGGAAACCCCGGTGCTGCGCATCGAAAGCCCAACCGACGAGCATGAACCCTTTTGGCTGATTACGCGCCACGAAGATGTGATGCGGATCAGCAAGGACAATGCGACTTTCCTCAATTCACCCCGCCCGACGGTTTTGACCAACAAGGTCGGCGAAGCATTAGCGCGCGAAATCACAGGCGGATCACCCAATCTGGTCCAGTCGCTGGTTGCGCTCGATGCCCCCAAGCATCCGAAGCTGCGGCGGCTGACTCAGGAATGGTTCATGCCCAAGAACCTGAAGCTGATCGAAGCTGATATCCGGGACCTAGCCAAGCGCACGGTTGACCGGCTGATCGCCGCCGGTCCTGAGGCGGATTTCGTGCCGCTGGTTTCTGCACCCTATCCGCTGCATGTGGTGATGCAGATATTGGGTGTGCCCGAAGAAGACGAGCCGCGCATGTTGTTCCTGACGCAGCAGATGTTCGGTGGGCAGGATGAGGATCTGAACAAGACCGGCATGGCCAATCTGTCGCCCGAACAGATCACGCAGATCGTGCTGGGTGCAGTGCAGGACTTTACAGCCTATTTCGAGAAACTGGCCGAGGAACGTCGCCAAAACCCTGGCAAGGATGTGGCGACGATATTGGCCAATGGAACGATAGACGGACAGCCGCTCGATCCGCTTGATCTGGCGGGCTATTATATCATCGTCGCCGCAGCCGGGCATGATACGACTTCGGCAAGCACTGCCGGGGCCATGCTGGCGCTAGCCAAAGATCCTGACCAATTCGCCAAGGTGAAAGCGGACCGCAGTCTGGTTGCTGGTATCGTCGAGGAAGCGATCCGCTGGACCACGCCGGTGCAGCATTTCATGCGGATGGCGAATGAGGATGTCGAAATATCTGGCGTGAAAATCGCCAAGGGCGACTGGCTGATGATCAACTATGTTGCTGCCAACCACGACCCCGCCCAGTTTGACGAACCGCGTAAATTCGATGCCACCCGGGACCAGAACCGGCACATCGCTTTTGGCGCAGGCGCGCACCAGTGCCTCGGGCTGCATCTCGCCCGGCTGGAAATGCGGATATTGTTTGAGGAATTGCTCGACCGGCTGGACTCAGTCGAGCTGGCGGGCGCACCCAAGCGTGCGAACTCGACCTTTGTCGGCGGGCTCAAGACCTTGCCGTTGCGTTTCAAGGCTTCGTAGAGAATCGGCGTTCGGATAAGCCTTTGCTTCGTCATTCCCGCGGAAGCGGGAATCCATCACCTGCCGTCGAATTTCAAATACCGGAGATGGATCCCCGCCTTCGCGGGGATGACGAAAGTTGAGTTAAGAATAAACGCCTACCTACAGCGATAGCGGTCACGATCAATTTGCCGGCCAAGGATCGCGCCCCCGGCGGCACCCAGGATCGTGCCAAGCGCGCGGTCGCCGCGGGTGTCGATGGCACGACCGATCAACGCACCGCCTGCGGCACCGATGATCATGCCCGTGGTGCCATCGCTTCGGCGGCAATAATAGCGATCATCGTCGCCACGCCACACGCGGGTGTCGCGATAGATCGGCTCGGCATTGCGTTGCTTCTTTTTATGATAGCCGTGCGCTGGCGCGTGACGCGGCGGGTCGGCAAGGGCGATTCCGGGCAAGGCGAGCGCCATGGCAGCAACGGTTGCGATCAAGGCTTTCATGGTCTGTCTCCTAATAATGGCTGCGGCCAATGCACCGGTTTTAGATGAACGGAATCTAGACGGAAGCGAATTTGTTGGTCGAACGGTTTCGTGCGAGCGTCGAAGCGTGGCGCTGACTATGCTTGCCAAGCGAGTACACGATGCCTAGTCTTCGACATATGGCAAACATCATCGCATTCATCCTCGGCCTGATCGCACTGGTTCTGGCTATTCCCGCATTCTTCCCGTTGCTCGGCTGGCTCAACTGGCTGATCATCGCCATTGCGGGCGCAGGGGTCGCCTTTGGTTTTGCGTCCGAAAAGAATGCAGGGCGCAATTTCTGCCTCGTCGTCGTTGCCATCTGTGCCATCCGGTTGTGGCTGGGCGGCGGGATCATCTGATCCGACACACACTTTTATGACCACCGCCAACCAGCAAACGCCGCAGGGCGGTGGGCTTCCTTACGCCTTTTCAGCCTATCTGATCTGGGGTTTCCTGCCGGTCTATTTCAAATTGCTGACCGGGGTTCCGGCGCTGGACATATTGGCGTTCCGCATCGTCTGGTCGGTGCCCGTCGTTTTCATCATTCTCTATTTCCGCAGTCAATGGGGCGAATTTACCGCTGCCATTGCCAATCCCAAGGCTCGCCGTGCGATGATGCTGTCGGCGGTGCTGATTGCGATCAACTGGCTGGTCTATGTCTGGGCGATTACCACCGACCGCGTGCTGGCGACGAGCATCGGCTATTATCTCAACCCACTGGTCAACGTGCTGCTGGGGCGGTTGTTTCTTGGCGAACGCCTGACCAAGCTGCAGGGCTGGGCGGTCGCCGTGGCTGGAATGGGCGTGGCAATTTTGCTCGCCGGTTCGCTCGAAACCGTTTGGATCAGCCTGACTTTGGCTTTCAGCTTTGGCACCTACGGCCTCGTCCGCAAGACTGCGCCGACGGGTTCGGTTCCCGGTCTGGCGGTGGAGATGTGCCTGTTGGGGCCGATAGCGCTGGCCGTTTGCATCTGGAGTGTTTCGCAAGCTGGAGGTTTTCGTGACATCGGAACCGAGGCTTTGCTCGCGGCTGGCGGGGTGATCACCGTTATCCCGCTGCTGCTCTTTGCGACAGCCGCGCGGCGGATGAGTTATACCGCGCTGGGGTTCGTGCAATATCTGGCCCCGACGATCGTCTTCTTCCTCGGCGCCTTTGCCTATGATGAACCGCTCGATGCGACCAAGCTGGCCTGCTTCGCGCTGATCTGGATCGCGATTGCCTTGTTCAGCATCGACGCTTTTCGCCGGATGCGATCAGGCGGATAACAGTTTCCAGCCGATGGTTTCGCCCGCGTGGAAGGGTGAAACCGGCGTACCATTGGAATCGACCGACAGTGGTACTTCTACCGGGGCCTTTTCCAGCGTGACCATCTCGTCATTGAGCGGCAGGCCGTAAAAACGGGGGCCGAATTCGGAAGCAAAGCCTTCCAGCTTTTCCAACGCCCCTTCCTCGTCGAAAACCAATGCGTAGCTTTCGATCGCATAAGGCGCGTTGAAAATGCCCGCACAACCGCAAGCTGATTCCTTGGCCGATACTGCATGCGGGGCGCTGTCGGTGCCGAGGAAGAATTTGGGGTTGCCCGAAACTGCCGCCTTGCGCAGCGCCAGCCGGTGCTTCTCGCGCTTGGCGACGGGCAGGCAATAAGCATGCGGACGAATGCCACCAGCGAACATCGCGTTGCGGTTGATATGCAGATGTTGTGGTGTGATGGTTGCACCGATATTCGGGCCAGAAGCGGTCACGAAATCGACCGCTTCAGCCGTGGTGATATGTTCGAAGACGATCCGCAAATCCGGAAAGTCACGGACGACTTGGTTCAGCGTGCGCTCGATAAATACCGCCTCGCGGTCAAAGATATCGACATCATGGTCGGTGACCTCGCCATGGATCAAAAGCGGCATGCCGATCGCCTGCATGCGTTCGAGCACCGGATAGATGTTGGCGACATCGGTTACGCCGTGCGCGCTGCCCGTTGTTGCGTGCGCGGGATAGAGTTTGGCGGCGGTGAACACCCCCTCCACATGGCCGCGGGCGACCTCCTCGGGCGACAGCGTATCGGTGAGGTAACAGGTGATCAGCGGTTCGAACGCCATGCCTTCGGGTAAGGCCGCAAGGATGCGATCGCGATAGGAACGTCCGGCCTCGGTCGTCGTAACCGGTGGCGACAGGTTCGGCATAACGATGGCGCGGGCGAATTGCCGTGCGGTATAGGGCAGAACGCCTTTCAGCATCTCCCCGTCACGCAAATGCACATGCCAATCGTCGGGGCGGCGGATCGTCAGAGTCGTCACGGTCATGGCTTCCCTTTAGTCGCGTGCCTCCCTATCTGTCACCCATGTCTGCACCCCGTTTGTTCGATCGCGCCATAATTCGCCTGTCCCCTGAGGAAGAGGGGGAGGATGTGCGCGGATTCCTGCAAGGCTTGGTGACGCAGGACACGCAAGCGGAATTACCGTTGTGGGCCGGTCTGCTGACGCCGCAAGGCAAAGCTTTGTTTGATTTCTTTTTATGGGCTGATCCTTCGACAAGCTCAGGACAGTCGGATGTGCTGATCGATTGCGAAACGGCGCAAGCGGAGGCACTCGCTCGCCGCTTGTCGATCTACCGCTTGCGAAGGAAAATCGCGATATCCGTTGATCCGGCGCTGGGTGTATATTGGGCCGCAGCGGCACCCGACCGCCCCTCCGATCCGCGCCTGCCCGAACTGGGGGTACGCTGGATCGCGCCGGTTGCCGATGATGATGTCGATATCAGCGCCTTCTACCGCGCACACCGCCTGTCGCTTGTCGTTCCGGAAGGGCTTGCCGAACTGGGCAGCGATGCGACGCTGTGGCTGGAAACCAATGCCGCCGAACTGAACGGCGTGTCGTTCACCAAGGGTTGTTATGTTGGGCAGGAAAATACCGCGCGGATGAACTGGCGGCAAAAGGTCAACCGGCGGCTGGTGGTCGTACCGATAGCCGATGCTGATCCGGCGAAGGCGCGTGCCCGCTATCCCGAACTCGGCCTTGCGGTCGAACTGCGCAGGGTTGAGAATATGGCCGATATGAAGCTTCCCGCATGGCAGGCGGCCGCCATCGCCGCCGATTGACAAGCCGTCTGCAATCTCGCACCGACCAGATCGCAATAAACTGAAAGGAATATCGATGGCAGCAACGCTGCTCCTGATCGCTGCGCTTGCTGCTGCCGAACCGGCACCTGCTGAACAGCCCGCCGACGTGGCAACCGACCAGAAGGCGAACGATGCTGCACTGTTTGATGCCGCCACCGGTTGCGCAGCATATCATGTCTATACAGCGTCATTGGCTACACCGGGCAGTGAAGAGGCGAAATTCGGTGAACAAAAGGCCATCCTGTTCCTGCTCGCATCCTATGCAAAATTTCCCGAAGACAATCCGGATGCTGCCGAAGCCAAGATCGAGGAAACGGTCGAGGGACTGTATGATGATTCAGTCTCCGTTGAGCCAGAGCAGCACAAGCGCGAAATGGAAGAATTGAAGCAGGTCTGCATCCAGTTTGAACCAGCCGCGGCGGCCATCGTCGACGAAGCCGGTCTAGCACCCGATCCCCAATGAACCTGTTTGTTCAGCGAACGGTCATGACTTTGGGCTAAGCCGGACCGATGCTCATCTTGCCTTTCCTCCTGCTTGCGCAGCCTGCCGATGCGGAAACTTACGACGCGTTGCTTCGTTGCGCGGCGTTCCACACAATTGAAGGCGAACGTCTGGACAGGGACGAGGGCGAAGCCGCAGGTGATTCCCAAAAGGCGGTAGCCGGCGATTTTGCCGCAACGGCACGAGCCATGCTGTCAGACGACAATGATGCCAATGCAGTCGAAACCGATCTCGGCCAGCGTAAAGCCGAATATCTGGAAACGCTGGCGGCTGGAGAGCTGCGCGATACGGCCAAACAATGGACGGCACTCGAACTGGCTTGCAAGGAATTATATCCGATGCTTGCCAGGCTGGACAGCAGCCGTTCAGGCGAAATCACCGGGCGGTAGTCGGTAGAATATCGTCCAGCAAAAATTCTGCTTCAGGGACCAACACAGTCGTTCCGTCAATCTGCCATTGGATACGGTTCAATCCCGCCGCTTCACCATTCTCGCTCTCGAACTGTTTGTCGCCTTCGATCACGAACGTGCCTGCTATCCAATAGCGTGGGTCGGATGCCTTACTTTCGGGATCATCCGATTGCGCTATAATATCGCTGTTTCGCAAAAAGATCGGTAAACCTGAACCTGCCAGGCCCGGGGCTTTGATTTCGACTTCATTGTCGGTTCGACGGCGTAGCGAGACAAAAGGATAGTTGATCTGAACGCCTGGAATGGTCGGGAAAATGAAATCACGGTCCGTCTTTCCAGTGATGGCATATTCGACATCAAATATACCTCGCCCGCGATATCGGACCTGTTTCCAGCCATCATAACGCATCAGTTTCTCGGCGATTGCATGATTGTCCGCATCGTTGAACGGATTGAAGCCGAGCAGATTGACGACCATCGCCTCCTCTTCGCGTTGCTCCTGATGTTTGCGCTCCCATTCCAATTTGCGCTCGGCAACTTTCTCGGGCGTGCAGGAAGGATCGATCTGGCCTGCTTTGTCTCGAACTGTCTGAAGATTGCCCTTTTCGTCATAACAATAGGCCATCATGTCGGACCAGGTTTCGCTGTCCGCAGCGTTCCTTTTGCCCACACCTGCGGGTGCAAATCTTATCTGGCCACTATACTGGAACTCAAACTGTCCGTTGCGCGATATCCGCAGCAGGCTCTCATATCGGCCTGGAAGATAGAGGCATGACGAAAGCGTCATCGCAGCGATGACCAGCGCCATTAGCCGGACTATCTGAGATTTAAGGACAACGACAACCACTCTGCCAACCTACGGCAGCCAGTATCAATCTCCAGCCTTACTATGTACCGGTGCGAATGCGCCTTATACGTCCAGATTGGCGACGTTGAGCGCATTATCCTGAATGAATTCGCGGCGCGGTTCGACCACATCGCCCATCAGCTTCTCGAAAATCTCGCCCTCTTCCTGGCTGTCTTCGATCGTCACCTGCAACAGCGAACGGGCCGTCGGATCGAGCGTGGTTTCCCAAAGCTGTTCGGCATTCATCTCGCCCAGCCCTTTATAGCGCGCAATCGACAGGCCCTTTCGGCCAGCCGCCAGCACCGCTTCGAGCAATTCGGATGGGCGGGTGATCGCCTTGTCGGCCGATGCCTTGCGTGCGGCGGGGCTTTGCACCTCTTCGCTGTCCGCGGCTTCAACTTCGGCTTCAGGCTCGGCTGCGGCCGCCCCCGATTTGACCAGTCGGGCGGGCGTCAGATAGCTTTCGGCCTCTTCCATCGCCAGCCGGTGCAGCTTGCGGGCCTCGGCACTGATCAGGAAGCTGCGCTCGATGATGTGGTGGTCGGATACACCGCGCCAGCGACGCTCGAAATGATAGCCGCCTTCTTCGGCGACACGCCCGGTCCAGACGCTTTCAACGTCCTGCGCATCCATCCAGGCAGCTGCCTTGGCGACCGCGGCTTCGCGTTCTGCACCTTCCAGCTCGGGGGCCAAGGCGCCGTTGAGCGCCAGTCCTTCGATGATGGTTGGGTCATAGCGCCGCGGTACATAGGCCATCAGGCTGCGCATCCGCCGCGCATGTTCGACCAAAGCAGCCAGATCATTGCCGCTGCGCTGTCCCTGCGCGCTTTCGAGCAGCACGCCGCCCAACCCCGCATCAACCAGATAATTGTCGAGCGCTGCATCGTCCTTCAGGTAAAGTTCGCTGCGTCCTTTGGCGACTTTGTAGAGCGGCGGCTGGGCGATGTAGAGATGCCCTGCCTCGATGATCGGTTTCATCTGCCGGTAGAAGAAGGTGAGCAAAAGCGTGCGGATATGGCTGCCATCGACATCAGCGTCGGTCATGATCACAATCTTGTGATAGCGCAGCTTTTCAAGGTTGAAATCATCGCGGATGCCGGTGCCCATCGCCTGAATCAGCGTGCCGACTTCCTTGGATGAAATCACCCGGTCAAAGCGTGCGCGCTCGACGTTCAGGATCTTGCCCTTTAGCGGCAAAATCGCCTGATAGTGGCGGTCGCGGCCCTGTTTGGCAGATCCGCCTGCCGAGTCACCTTCGACCAGAAACAGTTCGGATTTGGCTGGATCGCGCTCCTGACAGTCGGCTAGTTTGCCCGGCAGCGAGGCGATATCCATCGCACCCTTTCGCCGGGTCAGTTCGCGGGCTTTGCGGGCGGCTTCGCGGGCGGCGGCGGCGTCGACGATCTTGCTAATCAGCGTTTTGGCATGCGCCGGATTTTCCTCAAGCCATTCCGCCATCTTGTCGGCCATCAGGCTTTCGAGCGGCTGGCGCACTTCGGAGGAAACCAGCTTGTCCTTGGTCTGCGAGCTGAATTTTGGGTCGGGCAATTTGACCGACACGATCGCGGTCAGGCCTTCGCGCATATCCTCACCGGTCAGACTGACCTTTTCCTTTTTGAGGATGCCGGACTTCTCGCCATAATTGTTGATCGTACGGGTCAGCGCCGCGCGGAAAGCGGCCAAGTGCGTGCCGCCATCGCGTTGCGGGATGTTGTTGGTGAAGCAGAGTACATTTTCGTAATAGCTGTCATTCCATTCGAGCGCGACATCGATGCCGATGCCGTCGCGCTCCGAGGAAATGGCAATCGGATCGGGAATGATCGCCGCCTTGTTACGATCGAGCCATTTAACGAAGGCCGCAATGCCGCCTTCGTAATAGAGGTCATGCTCGAGTACATCGGCATGGCGCTTGTCACGCAGCAGGATGCGCACGCCTGAATTGAGGAAAGCAAGCTCGCGATAGCGATGCTCAAGCTTGTCGAAATCAAACTCGGTGACATTCTTGAAGGTATCGGTGGAAGCAAGGAAGGTAACCCGAGTGCCCTTTTTTGGTTTGCCATCGACTACCGGCGCATCGCCCGTGACTTTCAGCGGCGCAACGGCATCGCCATGCTCGAAGCGCATCCAATGCTCCTTGCCCTCGCGCCAGATGGTCAGCTCCAGATATTCGCTGAGCGCGTTGACCACGGAAACGCCCACGCCGTGGAGGCCGCCTGATACCTTATAGGCATTGTCGTCAGAGGTGTTCTCGAACTTACCGCCCGCATGCAGCTGGGTCATGATCACTTCGGCAGCCGACACACCCTCTTCCTTGTGCATGTCGGTCGGGATGCCGCGGCCATTATCCTCGACCGAAACCGAGCCATCGGGATTGAGCTCGATTAGCACCAGGTCGCAATGCCCGGCCAGCGCTTCGTCGATCGCATTGTCCGATACTTCGAACACCATATGGTGCAAGCCAGAGCCATCGTCGGTGTCGCCGATATACATGCCGGGCCGCTTGCGCACGGCATCAAGGCCCTTCAGCACCTTGATGCTGTCTGCGCCATATTCATTCTTGTTCGGATTGGCAGCGCTGTCGCCGCTGGGGGTGTTTTCACTCATCGCCGGACTATAGGGGAACGGGTGCGGAATCCCAAGGAAAAGCCGTTCTTTTCCACAAGGATTTGGGCTTTCCTTTTATCGATTCGTCAGCTTAAGCAATCCGGGAAACAAGGAGAGAGATGAGATGACATTCGACCCGGCGGCCGAACTGGAAAAACCCTTTGGAGATTATAGCGGCCTGATCGCCGCTTATGGGCAACAGCGACCGGACCGCGTTGCGCTTGATGATGGAATCGAGAGCCTGACCTGGAGCGAAGTCGCCGCGCTGGTCGAGCGGATTGCAGCACAATTGCAACGCGATGGACTGCAAAAGGGGCAGGCAGTTGCAATTCTGGGCACCAGCACGGTGCGCTATGCGCTGGCCTATCTCGGGGCCATTCGCGCCGGTGGCTGCGCAGCGCCGCTCACTACTTCGGCAACGCCGCAGCAACTGGAGGCGATGCTCAAGGATTCGGGTGCGATTCACCTGTTCATTGATGCACCCAAGCTGGCTGATCTTGCGGGGCGGGATTTGCCGCCGGTCAAGACCATCATGTTGGATGCTCCTTTGGGCGACAATCCGGACATTTTCGGCTGGATGGCCGAGGAAGGTACGGAGGCCGCACCGCATGGCTGCGGTCCGAAAGATCCGTTCAACATCATCTATTCGAGCGGGACAACGGGAACGCCCAAGGGCATCATCCATTCGCGCCAGATGCGCTGGCTGCACGCCTGCGTCGGTGCCAACACCGGCTATGGCGCCCCCGAAGCTGCCTCGCTCGCTTCGACCCCGCTATATTCGAACACCACGTTGGCACTGGTCATTCCGACGCTGGCCTATGGCGGCACGCTGCACATGATGCCCAAATTCGACACAGTCGGCTATCTGGAGCGTGCGCAAAAGCACCGTATCACCCACACGATGCTGGTACCGGTCCAGTATAAGCGCTTGATGGAATATGAGAAGTTCGATGAGTATGACCTGTCGAGCTATTGGCTGAAATATTGCACCAGCGCCCCCTTTGCCCCGGCACTCAAGGCCGATGTGCTGAAACGCTGGCCGGGCGGTCTGGTCGAAATCTATTCGATGACCGAAGGTGGCGTCGTTTGCCTGCTGCAGGCGCATGAGCATCCCGACAAGCTGCACACCGTTGGTATACCCTGGAAGGGTAGCGAAGTTTTCACAATCGATGAAGCGGGCAACCGTTTGCCGTCAGGCGAGATTGGCGAGCTGGTGGGGCGCTCGGCAACAATGATGTCGGGCTACCAGAACCAGCCCGAAAAAACCCGCGAAGGTTACTGGCTTGATCCGGAAGACGGCAGTGTCTGGCAGCGTATGGGCGATATCGGGCGCGTCGATGCCGATGGCTTTGTTGAACTGCTGGGCCGTTCAAAAGACATGATCATTTCGGGCGGTTTCAACATCTATCCGGTCGATCTGGAAGGTATATTGCTCGGTCTGCTGGGTGTTGAGGAAGCCGCCGTCATCGGCGTACCCAGCGAGCGCTGGGGTGAAACCCCGGTCGGCTTTGTGACTGGTGGCAAAGGCGTCGAGCTGGATACCGATGCCTTGCTGTCTGCCGCCAACGAGCAATTGGGCAAGACCCAGCGCCTCTCCGCGCTCTTCCAGATCGACGAAATGCCGCGCAGTCATATCGGAAAACTGCTGAAAACCGAACTGCGCGACATGGTCGCCGGGAAAGAAATTGCGTGAACCCGCTGTTGCACGTTCAGTGGGGCGTCGAGCTGGAATCGGTGATCCGCGTGGTACAAACCGCGCTGACACCGGCTTTCCTGCTCGTTGCGGTAGGCAGCCTGTTGAACGTGCTAACCGGGCGCTTGTCGCGTATCGTTGACCGTTCGCGTCGCCTTGAAGAGAAGCACGCGCAGGTCAGCGGCAAAGACCTTGTCAATCTTGTCCTCGAGCTGCGCCTGCTGGAAAAGCGCATGTGGGTTGTCGGTAAATCGATCCTGCTTGCGGTGTTGGCGGCCGTGTGTGTTTGCGTGATGATCGGCCTGCTGTTTTTGATGGGACTGTCGGATTTTTCCGCAGCCGAACTGATCGTTGCGGTCTTCATTCTGGCTCTTATGTTGCTCTCTGCAGCACTGGCCGCATTTGTGCGCGAAGTCTGGCTTGCGACCAATGCCATCAAAATCCGTAAGGAATATCTCGAATTGCCCGAGCCAGCAGAGGCTGATTAGGCATCAGTCGCGCTATTCGGATCTCGATTCGGCTATGTGCGCCACAACAGCCACTCCGATGCCGGCCGCTACCACCAAGCCTATCCCGATCCATGCCACTGTTGACATGTTATACCGCCCGTCAACTTTGGGCACTTCTCGGCCATTGAGCATCAGATGCGGGTCTTTGGACAGACTTAACCCGATTCGCGCTTTTTGATTGTTCAGGGCTTTCAAATCGGTTCCGACAACTGCAACGGATTGTTGGCTGGCACGATGATCGAAACCGAGTTCAAGCCGGGGCTTGCGCTCCTGCGCCTTGCCACCATGGCCGACAGGTATGGTCAGGCCTAAGCTTATCCTTTTGTCGGCAGTTTGGCCGAGGTCGGAACTATTATAGGACTGGGCGATAGCACTTGCCGGAACGGCAAATATGATAGCCGCCGCCATGATCGAACGTAGCATGTGCATTTCCCTTCGCTGCTTTTGCGGGACTGATAGGCTGCCTGCGTGCGACGGGTAAGTTCCGGAATGTACTGGTTCTTCAAAGTTGGGAAAAATGCGGATCAAACGCTCTTGCGTTTAATCTCATCCACTCTGCTAACGACTTCATCACGGATGGTGGGCGTTACGAATTTGGAAATGTCACCGCCATAGATTGCAATTTCTTTCACCAGGCGGCTCGCAATAGGCTGCAAAGCAACATCGGCCATCAGGAAGATGGTTTCCACCCGGTCGTTCAGCTGGCGGTTCATACCGGTGAGTTGATATTCATATTCAAAGTCGGTCACGCCCCGAATGCCGCGAATCACAACTGCGGCGCCTTGCGCATCGGCAAAGTCCATCAGCAACGAGTTGAAGCCGACGACGCGGGTGTTGCTGATTCCCTGTCTCGCCACTTCGCGCTCCACCATCGCCATCCGCTCGTCGTCGTTGAACATCGGCGATTTCGCGATATTTGTGGTCACGCCGATGACCAGTTCGTCGACCAGCTTTGCACCGCGCGCGATGATGTCCATATGGCCAAGGGTGATCGGGTCGAAAGTTCCCGGATAGACGCCGATACGCTTCATGTTTTTCTCCCCCCCTCAGCGATCCCGTTTGAGCACATAGCGGGCGATGGCGCGAAGCAAATCTGCTTCCCGGCCATAGTTGGTCAGATGGTTGACTGATTGTTCGACCAACATTTCGGCCTGCTGCTTGGCGCGTTCAAGGCCCATCAGCGAGACGAACGTGGCCTTTCCGGCATCGGCATCCTTGTGCAGCGCCTTGCCCGCCAGCGCCTCGTCGCCCTCGACATCCATGATGTCATCGACAATCTGGAAGGCGAGGCCGATGTCTCTTGCATAACCTCGCAGATGGACGCGGCCTTCGGGCGGTACGTGGCCGAGGATGGCTCCCATTTCAACGCTTGCGGCAATCAAAGCTCCTGTCTTCAGCGCCTGCAATCGGGTGACGGTTGGCAGATCGAAGCTCGATTTTTCGGCTTCTAGGTCCATCATCTGACCGCCCGCCATTCCATCGGGGCCGCTGGCCTTGGCCAGTGTGGCAATCAGGTCGCCGCGCACAAATGGATCTGGATGGGTTTCGGGATCGGAGAGGATTTCAAAGGCCAATGCGTGTAGCGAATCCCCCGCCAGCACGGCGGTCGATTCGTCAAAAGCCTTGTGCACCGTCGGTTTGCCACGCCGCATATCGTCATCATCCATGCACGGCAGATCATCGTGCACGAGAGAATAGACATGAATTGCTTCGACAGCCGTCCCGGTCCGGACCGCTTGGATACGCGCCACGTTGAAAATGCCTGCCGTCGCGATCACCAGCAGCGGACGCAGCCGCTTTCCGCCACCCATTGCCGCATGCCGCATCGCCTCAAACAACCGGGCGCGAGCATCGGTCGGGACGACCAATAACGCTCCGAACATCGCATCAACGTCAGCCGCGACCTCGGCAATTGCCTGATTGATCGACGCGGTTGGGCTTCCCATCAGGGCTCAATCCGCATCAAAGGGGCGTGTCGCAGCGGGTGCACCGTCAGCGCCAAGCACAATCTGCTCGATTTTTGCCTGGGCGGCATCGAGGCGGGCTTGGCACTGCGCGCGCAATTTGTGGCCCTGTTCGTAGAGCGCGATCGATTCGTCGAGCGCCGCTTCTCCACTTTCGAGTTTGCGTACAATCTCTTCAAGCGCCTTGAGCGCCTCTTCAAAACTGGGTTCTGTGCTTTCGCTGGTCATGCCGCAGCTTTGGCGCGGGGCAGCTTGCCGGTCAAGCGTTTCGCTTCGTCGATCTTCAGTACCGATTTTACTTTCAGCTGCAACAAAGCTGGGGCAAGGTCCCGAGTCTATGAAGAAATCCATTCTCCTCATCGCCCCGTTGTCCATGCTGGCGTTAGCGGCATGCAACAAGTCCGAAACCCCTGCTGCCGAAGGCGAAGCTACCGCTGCTACCGAAGCAGCTGCTGCACCCGCTGCAGAAATGCCACCGGCAATCACTTCGCAGGCGACCTATCGCTGCGCCGATAACACCATCGTGCACGTCGACTTCCTCGGCCAGAATGAAGCTGCCGACATTCGCGTCGGTGACAAAACTGCTGCCGCTGTTCGCGTGAGCGGTGAAAAGCCTGCCGCACCTGCTGAAGGTGCAACTGCACCGGCAGCTGAAGCGCCCGCTGGCCCGCTCAAATCCGAAGATGGAAAGACCATGCTTTCGGGCAACGGCAAGCAGATCAACCTCAAGCTCGCCGACAAGGGCGCACAGACCTGCAAAAGCAACTGATACGGCATATAATCGAAGCAGGAGAAGGGGTCGCTTGTCGGCCCCTTTTTCTTGCGCATTGCACTTGTCTCGCTAGTCTCCCCGGGCGGGGGAGGGACCACTTATGTTTATCGGACATTTTGCACCGGCGATGATTGCCGCGCGTCACAAGGATGCACCCAGCCTGCCGGTTTTGTTCGTCGGAGCGCAACTGGTCGACTGGATCTTTTTCGGACTGTTGCTGACCGGCATTGAAAAGATGCGGGTGACGCCGGGGATTTCGGTGATGAACCCGATGGACCTTTACCATATGCCCTACACGCATAGCTTATTGGGTTCGACCCTTTTTGCGGCGTTATTTGGTGCCTTGGTGCTGCTGATTTCTAAAAGCCGCATGGCCGGGATTGTCGCCGGGCTAGTGGTTTTGTCACACTGGTTCCTCGACCTGCTGGTGCATGTGCCTGACCTTACGCTCGCGGGCAGCCCGCCCAAGCTGGGACTGGGTCTCTGGAACCACCCCTCAATCGAAATGCCGCTCGAACTGGCGCTGACTTTCGGGTCGCTCTGGCTTTACGCAAAAATAGCGAGACCCAAGACACTGCCCTTTGCCCTGCTGGGCGGCGTGATGCTGCTGTTTCAGGCGGTCAACTGGTTCGGTCCCGTCGAACCTGAAGTCACCACCGGCACCAGCCTGCTCGCTTTCTTCGCCTTTGGCCTGATCACGCTCGCCGCATGGTGGGTTTATCGCAGCGAAGGCCGCAAACAGGCTGGCTAAAGGCGGCATGCAACGCTAAAGCGCCGCGCATGACCCAAGCTGCCTCCCAGATCACCCCGCAAGTCGTCGCCGACCATGGCCTTTCCGAGGAAGAATATCAGCGCATCCTGAATGCGATGGGGCGCGAGCCCAATCTGGTCGAGCTTGGCATTTTCTCGGTGATGTGGTCGGAGCATTGCAGCTATAAAAGCTCGCGCATCCATTTGAAAAAACTGCCGACCGAGGCCCCTTGGGTGATTTGCGGCCCGGGAGAAAATGCTGGCGTGATCGACATTGGTGACGGGCAGGCGGCGATCTTCAAGATGGAGTCGCACAACCACCCCAGCTATATCGAACCCTATCAGGGCGCGGCGACTGGCGTAGGCGGCATCTTGCGTGACGTATTCACCATGGGCGCGCGGCCGGTGGCGAACATGAACGCGCTGCGCTTTGGCCGCCCCGATCACCCCAAGATGAAGCATCTGGTGCAAGGCGTGGTTGCAGGCATTGGCGGCTATGGGAATTGTGTAGGTGTGCCGACCGTCGGCGGCGAAACCAATTTTCACCCCGCCTATGATGGCAATATATTGGTCAATGCGATGACCGTCGGCGTTGCCGATCAGGACAAGATTTTTTACTCAGCTGCCACCGGCGTGGGCAATCCTATTGTCTATGTCGGATCGAAAACCGGGCGCGACGGCATTCACGGTGCGACCATGGCGTCGGCCGATTTTGGCGAGGATGCCGAGGAAAAACGCCCGACTGTCCAGGTTGGCGACCCCTTCACTGAAAAGCTGCTGATCGAGGCCTGCCTTGAACTGATGGCGACCGATGCGATTGTCGCGATCCAGGATATGGGTGCGGCTGGCCTGACCAGCTCCAGCGTCGAAATGGCGTCCAAGGGCGGATGCGGCATCCGGCTCGACATGAATAAGGTTCCGCAACGCGAAACCGGCATGACGCCTTATGAAATGATGCTGTCCGAATCGCAGGAACGCATGCTGATGGTGCTGAAACCCGGCAAGGAGCCTATGGCGCAGGCGATTTTCGAGAAATGGGAACTCGACTTCGCGGTGATCGGCGAAGTGACCGATACCGGTCATATGGTGCTCGAATGGAATGGCGAAGTGGTCTGCGATATCCCGCTCGGTCCGCTCGCCGATGATGCCCCGCAATATGACCGCCCGGCGCTGAGCCGTGAGGACTATAAGGCCTGGGCAAAAGTGAAGCCGCTGGGCGATATCCCCCAATCGGCGGATCTGGGTGCAGATTTGCTCAAGCTGATGGCTTCGCCCGATCTCGCTAGCCGCGCGTGGATCTGGCAGCAATATGACAGTCAGGTTGGCGCCGATACTGCTCAGAAGTCGGGTGGTGATGCCGCTGTGGTACGCGTGCACGGCCACAAAAAGGCGCTCGCCATGTCGACCGACTGCACCCCGCGCTATGTCTATGCCGACCCCTATGAAGGCGGCAAACAGGCGGTTGCTGAAACCTATCGTAACATCAGCGCCGTGGGAGCCACGCCGCTGGCGATCACCAATTGCCTCAACTTTGCCAACCCGCAGCGGCCCGAAATCATGGCGCAATTTGTGGGCGCGCTTGAGGGGATGGGCGATGCCTGCCGTGCGCTCGATTACCCGATCGTCTCGGGCAACGTCTCGCTCTACAATGAAAGCAAGGCGACTGGCGGCGGTAGTGCAATCTTGCCAACCCCTGCAATTGGAGGCGTCGGCCTGCTCGACGATGTGTCGAAAATGGCAACCATTGGCTTCAAGGCCGAGGGTGAAATCCTTGCCGTTATCGGCTCCAACTATCCGGAACTCGGCCAGTCGTTATGGCTGCGCGAAATTCATGGCCGCGAAGAGGGCGACCCGCCTTTTGTCGACCTAGCCGACGAGAAATTGAACGGCAGCATTGTGCGCCAACTGATCGCCGATGGTGCGGTTACGGCGGTGCATGATATTTCGGATGGCGGCCTGCTGGTCGCCGTGGCGGAAATGGCGCTGGCAGGCGGCATTGGCGCTGAACTATCGCCTATGGATACGGCCTTTGCCTTCAACGAAACCCAGTCGCGTTATCTGGTGACCTATCCGGCAGACAAGCCGCTTGACCGGAACAAGGTGCCGTTTGAACCCATCGGTACCGTCAGTGGCGATGCCATCCGCGTTAATGGTTCGACGGTTTCGCTGAACGACCTGCGCGCCGCGCATGAGAGCTTCTTCAAGGACTGGATGGAAGCCTGATTCAGTAGCTATGCGGCGCTGAAAGTCAGGCAACAGCCTTTTGCTGGCCCAGCAGGTCGTAAGGATCGATGCCCTCGCCGCGCATGATAGCATGCGCTCGCTGATAGGTGACCGGCTCGGCAATGTTCAGTTTCTTGCGCGCTTCCGCCAACGGCATTGCCAGCAAGGCCTCGATATCCTCATGCGCCGGGCTCTTGGCAACGCGGCCCATGCGCTGTCCTTCACGCACTGCGGCGTAGATCGGCGCGTCGGTCGACACTGTCTTCTTCAGCTCACGTGCGCCCGCCCATGCGATGAACAACACGCCCCAGCTGGGGTTCAGGCTGTAAGAAAAGGCGAGGACGCATTGTTCGCCCAGAGCGTCGCGGCCATAGCCGGTTAGGACATGGAACAGATCATGCGTATCACGCAGGCGGTTGCCATAACGTTCAAGCATATCGTCATGGCGTGGTTTGCCCTGCTGGAACCGGTCAAATTCGTCGACCAGGCCTTGCGACGTGAGTCCCTCTTTTTCCATGAAGTCACAATAGGCGTGTGCCACGGTGCCCATCGGCAGTTTGCGCAGCCGATCATGGTCATCAAGCAAATGCGGCAGATATTCGTTCTTTTCGAGGATGGTCTTTCCGGTCGGGCTTTCGAAAAAGCGTTCTGCCGATTTGGCAAAACGATTGTCGCGCAGCGCTTCGATAATGTGGAAGACCTGGGCGGTATCTTCCTTGTCGGCGATCAGTTTGCGGAAATGGTGCAGCGCCTTCATCGGGCGGAAACCCGAATCGGTGCGGGCGGGGTCGCAAAGGGGAATTGCCTGATCCATGAACATCTTACCTATGTTGCAATCATTGCCGATATCTTACCGACATAAGTGTAAATAGCAAGTTAGCAAGTCACTATCAATAACGACTGGACGCGACAGGGCCCAAGCTGTATTGATTCTCTAATACAGGGAGGGGAAAAATCATGTCTAGCCAAGCGCTTGCAACACGCCACGTCACATTGGACGCGCTACGCGGCTTCGCGGTGATGGGCATATTGGCGATGAATATCGTCGCTTTCGCGCTCCCTGAATGGGCTTATATCGCACCCGGAACCTATGGTGGAGATAGCGCCGCTGACAAAGCAAGCTGGCTGGTTTCGTTCATTTTCATCGATGGCAAGATGCGCGGATTGTTCTCGCTATTGTTCGGGGCGAGCATGGCGCTGATCATCGAGCGGGCTGAAGCCAAGGGTGAAAATCCGGCGAAGGTTCATTATTCGCGGATGATCTGGCTGCTGCTATTCGGTCTCGCCCATTATCTCTTCATCTGGTGGGGCGACATATTGTTCCTCTACGCCGCAATCGGCTGCATCGCCTACCGGTTCCGCAACTGGGAGGCAAAGCGGCTGATCAAATGGGCGCTGATCATCTATGGCCTCGGTTTCCTTTTGTACGCGCTGCAATTTGGTGGGCTGCAATTCCTGCAGTTCATGGCGACGCAGCCCGGTGCGGATGCGTCGGTAGTGGCGCAATATAAGGAAGTCATCGCAAGCCCCGACTTCAGCCTCGATGCCAGCGCGGAGATTGCCGCCTATAGCGGGAGCTATGCCGATATTGTCGCACGACGCTGGGATGATGCGCTCAACCTGCTGATACTGATTGCACAATCTTTCGCCGAAACCCTACCGCTGATGATGCTTGGCATGGCGATGAAGAAGAACGGGTTTCTGACCGGAGAGTGGGATCGCAGCGATTATGCGCGTTGGGCCCGCAAGATGCTGATCCCCGGTCTTTTGATCTCGACCGGGCTGGGCTTGTGGGTCGCTGCGAGCGGGTTTGACCTGATCACGACTTTAGGCAATTTTCTCGCCTGGAGTTTGATTCCGCGGCTGCTGATGACAATCGGCTATGCCGCGCTGCTGATCATGGCGATCCAGTCCTTCGCCGGTTCGGCATTGATCGGACGGGTTACAGCAGCGGGACGGGCGGCTTTCACCAACTATCTGGGCACCAGCATTCTGATGTCGACAATTTTTTACGGCTATGGACTGGGGCTGTATAATCAGGTCGGTCGTGCCAGCCTGTGGTTCTTCGTGCTGGGGGCCTGGGCATTGATGCTGCTCTGGTCAAAACCCTGGCTCGAGCGTTTTCACTATGGCCCGTTTGAATGGCTGTGGCGCAGTCTGGCGCGCGGGAAGTTCCAGCCGCTCAGAAAATGACTGGGCAGGCCTAAATGCTATTGCAATCAATTCGCATTAACGCTAATGCGAATCCCATGATCGTATGCGTCTGCAATGCCATTCGGGAAAAGGACCTGCGCGCAGCCGTGCGTTGCGGCAGCGAAAAACCGGCGGATGTCTATGCCCGGCTGGGCCGCAAACCGAAATGCGGCCAATGCCTTTCCTTCGCCAAGGATCTGATCAGCATCAAGCCTGCAAGCGCGTAGCAATAGCGCCAGCTTATCCAAATGTAACAGCGCTGGTTACAGGGCTTTTCCCGCTTTCCGAACGCGCTTCATCCGCCTATCCTGAAGCCATCGAAAATCAGGAGAACGGTCATGAAGGGCGACAGCAAAGTCATCGAATTTCTCAACGAAGCGCTGAAGAATGAGCTGACCGCGATCAACCAATATTGGCTCCACTACCGCATGCTCGACAATCTCGGTGTCTCCAAACTGGCCGAATATGAACGGCACGAATCGATTGACGAGATGAAGCACGCCGACAAACTGGCCGAGCGCATCTTCTTCCTTGATGGTCTGCCCAATTTCCAGATGCTCGGTCGCTTGCGCGTGGGCGAGTCGGTCGAAGAAATTCTGAAGGCCGATCTCGATCTCGAATATGATGCCCTTCCGCTACTCAAGGACGCGATCGCGCATTGTGAAAGCGTGCGGGATTATGTCAGCCGCGATCTGTTCGCCGAGATTCTCGAAAGCGAGGAAGAACATGTCGACTTTCTCGAAACGCAATTTGATCTGATCAAGCAGATGGGCATCCAGAATTATATCCAGATGCAAACGGAAGCGGCAGAAAGCTGAAATTTAAGGGCTTAGAGCCGACCGAACTGGCTTTGGCCGAAGGTGCGGGCACCGAATTGCGCGCGGCGTTCAACGAGCGGGCTGGCTTCGGCTTCCAGCGCAGTTAGAGTTGCCTCGAACAAAGGGCGGAGCTGGACGACTTTTTCGACCAGCTCTTCTGGGCCCTGCCGGATTTCGACATAATGGCGGGCGGCGACTTCGATTTCCTCGGCAAGCGCTGCCAATCGTTCGGCACCGAATTGCCAGCTTTCACCCTTCAGCGTGTGTGAGGGCAGTACGAGTTTGGCGGAATCGCGCTCACGCATAGCTTGTTCGATCGCCGCGACAGATTTGATGCCATCCTCGCGGAAATAGCCGAGCACGCGCACAAAGGCCTCTCCGAGCACGGTACGTGTCTCGGCAAAGGTGCCCCAGTTCACAATATCTTCGGCCGTGTGGCTCATCGACTTTGTTGCTCCGCTTGGTTCAACGCTCCAAGCTCGCAGCCATAAACGCGACAGGTAAACAAGCCGTTGACGTTGCGAGGACCGCAACGGCTCGCGTCCAGCGTCAATCCTTGTCGGCGAACGGGTTTTTGGATGAGCGGAAGTTCATCCGCACCGGTACCGCCCCAAAGCCCAGATCACGCCGGATACCGTTGAGCAGATAGCGGCGATAGCTGTCGGGCAGCTGGTCGGTCCGGTTGCCGAATACAATAAAGGTCGGTGGGCGATTGCGCGCCTGCGTGACATAGCGCAGCTTGATCCGCTTGCCGCCGGGGGCTGGTGGAGGATTGGCGGCGACGGCTTCTTCGAACCAGCGGTTGAGCTGGCCGGTGGACACGCGGCGGTTCCAGCTGTCGCGCGCTTCGAACGCGGCTTTGAGCATCACGTCGAGCCCCTTGCCCGTCGCGGCGGAGACTGCGAGAACCGGAACGCCCTTCAACTGGGAAAGGCCTTCATCGAGCGCAGCCTTGATGCCGTTGAACAAGCTGGAAGCATGCTCGGCCACATCCCATTTGTTGATAGCAATGATCAGTGCGCGGCCTTCTTCGATCACATGGTCTGCAATTTTCAGATCCTGATGTTCAAGCCCCTTGGTTGCGTCAAGAAGCAACACCACGACCTCGGCAAAGTCGATCGCGCGCCGCGTATCGGCGACAGACAGTTTTTCGAGCTTCTCCTGCACCCGCGCCCGTTTGCGCATTCCAGCCGTATCGATCAGGCGGATACGCCGTTCGGCCAGCTCCGGATCGGACGGATTGGGATCGTGCCACACCCAGTCGATCGCAATACTGTCGCGGGTTATGCCGGCTTCGGGGCCTGTCACCAGCCGGTTTTCACCCAGAAGCTTGTTGATCAGCGTCGACTTGCCCGCATTGGGTCGGCCGACAATAGCAAGCTGCAGCGGTGCGTCAGGGGCTTCGCGGTCAAAATGCTCTTCTTCGGCATTGTCGACATGCGGCAAAAGCGCCTGGAACAGGTCGGCCATGCCTTCGCCATGTTCGGCACTAATTGTAATCCCTTCGCCAAGACCCAGAGCATAGGCCTCCAACACGGTATTATCCGCTTGCTTGCCCTCAGCCTTGTTGATGACGAGGATGACCGGCTTGTCGCTTGCACGCAGCCAGCGGGCAATTTCTTCGTCAAGCGGTGTAATGCCCGCCCGTCCGTCAACGACGAACATCGCGACATTCGCACCCGCGAGCGCAGCCTCGGTCTGCTGGCGCATCCGCCCCGGTAGGGTCGCTGCGTCATCATCTTCATAGCCTGCAGTGTCGACGATGCGGAATTTCAGGTCAAAAAGTTGCGCATCGCCCTCACGCCGGTCACGCGTCACCCCCGGTTGGTCATCGACCAGCGCGATTTTCTTGCCGACTAGGCGGTTGAACAAGGTCGACTTGCCAACATTCGGACGTCCGATAATGGCTACCGACGGCAGCATGACGTTATCCTTCTAAAAGGTTTCGGCACCAGCCCTCTCCCCTACCAAGCCTCCCATTACAATACCCTGTTTGGGAGGTCGGGTGGGGGAGAGGGCTGGTGCCGCTGTCCACATAGTGAACCTGAACTATCTAAACGCCGTCAGGCGCCCACTGTCGTCAAGGATGTACAGCGTATTGTTGGCGACAACCGGCGCAACCGAAACCGGCGCCTTAATGTCCACCAGCAGGTTCGCCGAGCCCTCGCCTGACGATACCGACCAGATCTGGCCGTCGCTATTTGCAACAATCAGGCGGCCATTGGCGAGCACGGGGCCGCGCCAGGTGATCACGCCTTTCTTGTCTTCTTCGTCGCGATAGCGCGGCAGCTTGGAAATCCAGCGGATCTTGCCACTCGCGCGCTGGACGCACAGCATTTTGGCGTCGCTGGTCATCACGAAGACCCATTCGCCCGAGACGACCGGGGTCGAAATCCCGGCTATGTTGATTTCCCAGATACGCTGGCCTGTGACCAGTTCATAGGCCGCCATGCGTCCGCCCTGGCCAAGCGCGAAGACGCGGCCCCGGTCAATAACCGGATCGGCATCGATGTCGGTCAGTGTTGAAACGCTGGTCGACATTGCTGTGCGCGACAGCGTGTCGCTCCACAGGCTTCGGCCATTTTCATAGCGATAGGCGGCGAGTTCGCCGGTCGAATAACCCGCAATCACCGTGCCTTGTGCGGCAGCCGGGGCAGCGACGCCGAAGATGCCCGACGCGCCGACCGGACCGGCTTCATTCCATTGCGATTCACCGTCGCTCATCCGCACGGCGTAAATCTGGTTATCCTGCGTCATCACATAGGCATTGCCATTGGATAAGGTGGGGGCGCCGCGCAGCGGCCCTGCAGGGCGCTTGGTCCATTTAATTGCGCCATTGCTTGCATCGAGCGCAGCGACATCACCGACGCCATTGGTGGCGAAGACGCTGGTGCCATCGGTGCTTACGCCGCCGCCGAAGCGGGAGGGCTTCCCGTCCTTGTCGACTGTGAGAGCGGTCGCCCATAGTTTCGAACCGCTAGCAGCATCGAAGGCGCTGACTACAGCGTCCGTATCGATGACATAGAGTTTGCCATCATGGATCACCGGGGTCGCTGCCAGCCGCATACGGTTGCTGGCCCCCGCGATCTGCGCACTCCACGCGCGTTGCGGGGCTTCGGCCAGCATAGAGTGACCAGGCGATTTGGCGGCATTGCCGCCGGGTTGCGACCAGTTGGCATTGGTCGCGGCGGGTGGCAGGATTACAGAAATGCCTGCCAGATTGGGGTCGGCGACAGTATCCGCCTCGGTACCCAATATGTCGATGCGCTTGCCGATGGTCGGCGTGTCTTTTTTGTCGCCGCCGCCCAGCGCCGAACAGCCACCAAGCAGCGCGATTGCCGCCAGCGAAGAGATTATGGTCGCGTGTTTCTTCACAGACTTATTTGTCCTTTCCTGCATCCGCCGTCGCAGATGCACCGGTCGGCTTTGCGTCAAGCTGAACGGTATCCACCCCTAAAGCCCCCGCCATTTGCTGCGCGCGGGCGCGCAATGTCTGGGGCAAGTCTTCCTGCTTTGCAATCTGGGCGAAAATGGGGCCGGCCAGATTGTCCTTACCCAGTTTCATATAGGAGATTGCGGTCATTTCGCCCGCGCTACCGAACCAAGCGGTGCCGGGTTTGGCGAGTGGCTTCAGCCGGTCGATCACCTGCTGCGGTGGCAGCGTATCGAATTCCGCGGTGGTCTGGCGGATAAGCGCCAGATCGCGGAAGGGTTGCGGCAGGCTTTCGTCGCCTGCCACCTTGGCATAATCAGCGACTGCCTTTTTGGTGTTGCCTTCTGCGGCCGTGATATTGGCGAGCAGGATCTGCGCCATCGCCCGATATCCGGATTGCTCGGCCTTGGCGAGTTTGCCAAGATCGGTCTTGGCTGCTGCAACATTGCCGCCCTGCAGTTTTTCAACGGCAAGGATAAATTCTTCGCCCTGCTTTTCGGCAGCTGCGGCCTGCTGGTTCTGCCAATAGATCCAGCCACCAAATGCCGCGAGACCTATGACCAGAGCAATGGCGAGCCAGCGGCCATAGCGTTTCCAGAAATTTTCAAGGTCGCCCGCGCGGACGGCATCGTCGACTTCGCGCAGGAAAGCCTCGTCTGTAGCAGCGCGCTTGTCGGTCGGGGGTAATGCCAAAATGGCCTCCTGTAACTTATACTTGTCGCGTCCTTAGCCATGGATGGCCGGACTTTCCAGTCTGAAGGGCGAAAGGTCTATTCGGGACGATATAATTGGTCGGCGCTCGGGAAAGCGCGGGAGCGGACATCTTCGGCATATTTCTTGACCGCGTCTTCGACATGTTCCTGCATCGCGCCAAAACGTTTGACGAATTTGGGAACGCGATCGAACAGGCCAAGCATGTCTTCGGCGACCAGAACCTGCCCGTCGCACTGGGCCGATGCGCCGATGCCGATTGTCGGGCAGGGCACTTTTTGGGTGATTTCGATGGCGATGGGCTCCATGACCCCTTCGATCACTAGAGCGAAGGCGCCCGCCTTGGCTACTGCCTCGGCATCCTCGACAATCGAGCGGGCCTCAGCAGCACTTTTGCCGCGCACGCCATATCCGCCCAATATGTTGACCGCCTGTGGGGTCAGGCCGACATGGCCCATGACGGGGATTCCGCGTTGCGTCAGGAATTCGATGGTCGGCGCAATCACCTTGCCGCCTTCGACCTTGACGCCTGCGGCACCGGTTTCCTTCAACAGCCGCGAGGCGTTGGTAAAGGCTTGTTCGGGCGAGGCTTCATAGCTGCCAAAAGGCATGTCGACGATGACCGCCGCATGATAGCTGCCGCGCACCACAGCCGCGCCATGCAGCGCCATCATCTCCATCGTTACCGCGACCGTATGCGGCAGGCCATAGATCACCTGTGCCAGCGAATCGCCGACCAGCAACATGTCGCAATGCGGGTCCATTAACTGCGCCATGCGCACGGTATAGGCCGTCAGCATCACCAGCGGCTCACCGCCCTTGCGCTGCCGGATGCGCGGAACCGTGAGGCGCTTCATCGGTTGCGGCGTAGGGTTCGCGCGGCTGGTGGATACAGGAAGGGTGAGCGTTTTGGGCGTCGTAGACATGGCCCGGCGCTTAGCGACTAATGCAGGGGGGCAAAAGCGCGAAAGGCCAATAAGTGAATAATATTTGACTCAATGTTAAATAAAACTAACATAAAGTGCGAATCACATAACATGGAGTTTGCAATGTCGTTCCGCGAAAAAATTCACTGGGTGGCCTTCATCAGTCTGTCACTTTCCTTCGGCTGGTTCTTTCTGAGCTATCCCTGGTCAATTGTGAACACACCGGCCGGCGTGTTGGCGACAGCCGGAATGCTGGTTCCGGTTACGATTGCGATCATCGGATCGATGTCGGTTGCCGCCGCTGCATTGGCTATTAAAAGCCCGAAAGAGGCGCATCTTAAAGAGGACGAACGTGAGAAGACCATCCATTTGAAGGGTACACATGCGGCCTATTACCCACTTGTGCTGGGCGTTTGGGCCAATCTGTTTGCCATTTTCTATCACATCAGCGCTGCGGGCAGACTCAACCTGCTGATTGCGACGGTTGTGATTGCCGAATTGGTCCGGGTAGGTGCCCAGCTTTACTATTATCGCAGGGGGTATTGAACGATGCCGCGCCTACCCTTTGACAACGACATAAAGACGCTTCGCTTCATGGCAGGTGAGATGACGCAAGGTGATCTGGGCGACAAGGTTGGCGTTACCCGCCAGACCATCGCCGCCATCGAGCAAGGCAAATATTCCCCCAGCCTTGAGGTCGCCTTCCGCATTGCACGGGTCTTCGGGAAACCCCTCGAAGAGGTCTTCCGCTGGGCAGAGGATTAAACAAGTTCAGTTTGTGCGTGCACGGCACAGGGGCCCGGGTCTCGAATCTCCCCGGCTCTCCCGGCTCGGGCCCCAATATTTGAGGTTGCGTTTAAGCTGCCAGCTCAGCCTTCACAAAATCTGCGGCACGTTCGCCGATCATGATCGACGGCGCATTGGTGTTTCCTGAAACCAGCCTTGGCATGATGCTGGCGTCCGCGATCCACAATCCGTCGACACCGCGTGCCTTCAACCTGGGATCAACGACGCTGTCCGCATCGCCGCCCATGCGGCAGGTACCGACCGGGTGGTAAATGGTGTCAGATACCTCACGGATGCGGGTTTCCAGCGCGGCATCATCATTATAATCGATTGGCGAACGATCACGCGCGCCCATATCCGATAAAGGCGGGGTTTCGGCGATACGATACATCAGCCGCGCGGCGTCGCGCAGCAGATGGAGGTCGCGTTCGTCGCTGAGGAAATTGGGGTTGATAGCTGGTGCCACCGCCGGATCGGAGGATTTCAGCTTCACCCATCCCCGGCTTTCCGGGCGCAGTACACAGGCATGCAGCGAGAAGCCGTGCACCTTCAGCTTGTCACGGCCATGGTTCTGGATGATCGCGCGGATGAAGTGATATTGGATGTCAGGCGCAGGAGCGTCCGGCCGGATTTTAACGAAACCGCCGCTTTCGGCGAAATTCGTCGTCAGCATGCCCGTGCGGCGAAGCCTGTGTTCGAAAAACGCCTTGGCGACGGCAAAGGTGCCGCGCAAGGTTCCGCCGAATAGCGACACATCGTCCAGTTCATAGCCGACCAGATAATCGCAATGGTCCTGCAAGTCTGCGCCGACCGCTGGCTTGTCGACCAACGTCTCGATTCCCTTCTCCTGCAGATGCGCACCTGGGCCGATGCCCGACAGCATCAGGATTTGCGGGCTGCCAAAGGCCCCTGCTGACAGGATGACCCCTGCTTTGGCGCGCAGCACTTCGCGCTTGTTGCCAAAGCGAACGGCGACACCGGTTGCCCGCCCATCCTCGATGATGATCTTCTCGACCAGCGCGCCCGTGCGCACGCTCAAATTCGGTTTGCCCGCCAGCGGATCGATAAAGGCACGTGCTGCTGACCAGCGTTCGCCATTATGCTGCGTCACCTGATAAAGGCCAAAACCTTCCTGCTTTGCACCGTTGAAATCGTCATTGCGTGGAAGCTGCAACCGGGTTGCCGCCTCTACAAAGGCCTCGCCCACCGGACTGGGGGCGATCTGATCACTGACATGCAGCGGCCCGCCCTTGCCGTGGAAATCATCGGAACCGCGCGCATTGTCTTCCTGCCTGCGGAACACCGGCAAGACATCGTCCCAGCTCCAGCCGGTGCAGCCCAAGGCTGCCCAATTGTCATAGTCCCAGGCATTGCCACGAATATAGACCATGCCGTTGATCGCGCTCGACCCGCCCATGCCACGACCGCGCGGTTGATAGCCGATACGACCACCCAGACCCGGCATCGGTTCGGTATCATAGGCCCAGTTGCTCCGCTTCGGCATCAGCGCGAGCAGGCCGGGGGTGCGGACGAACACATCGTCATTCTTGCCGCCGGCTTCGACAAGGCAGACCTTGTATTTGCCGCTTTCAGCCAGCCGCCCGGCAGCGGCGCTGCCTGCCGATCCGCCGCCCACCACAATGATATCAAACTCGTCCATACTGACTCCTTTGAAAGTAAGGTTTAACCGGACGATTAATTTTGGCAATCGCTATTCGGCGGGCGCCACCTGATTTTGCTGCCGCTCCTGCCAGCGTGCCTTGATGCTGTCGCTGGTATCGCGGCTGCCATCATGGCTCCAGCCGGGCGGGCGCCAGATATAGCCCAGCTTGTGCCGCCAGGGTGCGGACCAGACATCTTTGGCGATCCCGATCCATTCGTGAAACACGCTGTACAGCAGGTTGAAAGTGCCGAGCTGTTTGACGATGCCGTAACGGATCTTTTCGTCGTCGGTTTCAGGGGTGAAGCTGCCGAACATCTTGTCCCAGATGATGAAGACACCCGCATAATTGGCATCGAGATAGCGGGGATTGGTGGCGTGATGGACGCGGTGGTGCGACGGCGTATTCATCACCGCCTCGAACCAGCGCGGCATGCGGCCGACTGCTTCGGTGTGGATCCAGAATTGGTAGATCAGGTTGATACCACCACAAAAGGCAATCATCGCCGGATGGAAGCCGACAAGCGCCAGCGGCATGCGGAAGACGAAATTGAATGCGATGAAGCCTGTCCAGGTCTGCCGCAGCGCGGTCGACAGATTGTAATGCTGGCTCGAATGGTGGTTCACATGGCTCGCCCAAAGCCAGCGGACGCGGTGCGCGCTGCGATGAAAGATATAATAGGCCAGATCATCAAGCACGAAGCAGGCAATCCACGCCCACCAGGCCCAGCCGATATCGAACAGCCGGTGCTCGTACAGCCACAGCATCATCGCCAAAACCAGCCCGCCGGTTAACGCGCTGGCCACTGTGCTTCCGGTGCCAAAGGCGAGCGAGGTGAGCGTGTCCTTGGGCTCATATTTTTCCGGCGCTTTTTTACGCGCCCACAGCATCTCTATGATGATCAGCAGGATGAAGGCAGGGACGGCATAATCGACCGGATTGAAGGTGGGTGCCATCTTATCCCTTATTCCTTAAACTTAATTCGTCATTCCCGCGAAGGCGGGAATCCATCTCCCACCGGTTAAACTTCATCCACCGGTGATGGACCCCCGCCTTCGCGGGGGTGACGAGTTTTAGTACAAATCTCGTTCTTCCAACCATGTCAAACCACCATGTGCCGCAGGCCGGCGGCCCAATATTGCGCATCCTTGCCAAGGTTCAGCGTAACCTTGCCGAAAGTCTTCTCGCCCGTGCCGATGGTTAGGAAATTGTGGTCGAGTCGTGATTCGCTATGCCTATCGAGCAAACGGGCGACAAAGGCGGCGCCGTGGCGACGGATCAGCATGTGGCGACCGGATGCGTCTTTCATCAATGCACCCATGCCGGCCTTGTCGAGGACAATATCGGTCGGCTCAAATCCGCAAATCGCTTCATCCGCCAGCGCGCGGGCGTGCGCTTCGTCGCGGATACGCAGATCGCCGCCGAGGTTCAGGCGGCGCGCCAGCCAGAACAGGAAAAGGATCGCAGCAATCGATCCGCCCAATTTGGCCAGTTCGATCCAGACCGGCGCCATGCGTCAGGCTCGCGCCTTCAGCATGTCCATCAGCGGTCGCACCGGGCTGACATCATAGCCTGCTTTCGCGGCCATGTTGGTGAGTGCATCGGGATCGCCGCCCTGGCTGGCCTCGGACAAGGCCCACAACAGGGTAGAGCGCGTGCCCGAGCGGCAATAGGCGAGCACAGGTCCATCAGCTCCGTCGAGTGCCTTGGCCATCGCCACCACCTGCGGTTCGCTGAAACCTGCATGGGTGACAGGAATGGCGACATAATCGATGTCCGCCGCGCGTGCCGCTGCCTCGATTTCTGCGCCGGGCACTTGATCGTCGCTTTCGCCTTCGGGGCGGTTGTTGATGATCATTTTGACGCCCATGGCCGCGGCTTCCGCTACGTCTTGTAGGGTGATTTGCGGCGATGCGTAAATATTGTCGGTGAGCTTGCGAAACATGGGCTTATCCTTCCGCTGCCTCCCTTATTACAGACAGGAAGGCTTCGCCATAGGCTTCAAGCTTGCGTGCACCAACGCCGCTGATCAGGGCGAAATCGGATGTGTTTTGCGGGCGACGCTCGGCCAGTTCACGCAAGGTTGCATCGTGAAAGATCACATAGGGCGGTACACCCGCCGTTTCGGCCAGTTCGCGCCTTTTGTTGCGCAGGGCTTCGAATAGCGGATCATTGACCGGATTGGCTTCGCTCCGCCGTTCCTTGCGCGTCTTTGGCGGGACGACGATTTCTAGCTTCATCTCGCCCTTCAGGATCGCGCGTGAAGCCCCCGCTAACATCAGACCACCATGTTCGTTTGCGGTTAAATGCCCTTGCGCCTGCAACGCGCGCGCAACCGGTTTTATCAGACGTGTATCTTCGCCGGTAACGATACCAAACACGCTTAGCTGGTCATGCCCGCGCGCCTCGATGCGCTCATCGGTGCGGCCCATCAGCACCTTTTCCAGATGGCCGACGCCGAAACTCTGGCCCGTGCGATAGACCGCAGAGAGCAGTTTTTGGGCGACTTCGGTTGCATCGACCACACCGGGGGCATCAAGGCAGTTGTCGCAATTGCCGCATGATGGCGCAGGATCTTCACCGAAATGGCGGAGCAGCACCGCGCGGCGGCAGCCGGGGGTTTCGACCAGTGCTGACAAGGCGTCGATCCGCGCTTTCTCGGCAAGTTGCCGCGCCTCAGGTTGCTCCTTCAACCGCTCGCGGGCAAGGCTGAAATCGCCGGGCGACCAGAAAAGATGCGCAACGGCGGGGTCGCCATCGCGGCCAGCGCGTCCGCTTTCCTGATAATAGGCCTCAATCGATTTGGGGATTCCTGCATGCGCGACGAAGCGGACATCGGGCTTGTCGATGCCCATACCGAATGCGACCGTTGCCACCATCACCATGTCTTCGCTCGCCACGAACTCGGCCTGTGCCGCAGCGCGGGCGGAGGGTTCCATGCCGGCGTGATAATAGCGGGTGCGCCGCCCGGTGCGCGCAATCAAAGCCGCCAGCTTCTCCGCCCGGTCGCGGGTGGTGGCATAGACTATGCCTGCTCCAGGCCAACCACGGATTGCCGACGCGATGGCCGACCCTTTGCTTGCCGTATTGGTGACGGCGTATCGGATATTGGGCCGATCAAAGCCCGAGACGATCGTACCGCTAGCCGGGATGCCGAGTTGCTGGGCGATATCTTCACGCGTATGCGCGTCAGCGGTCGCGGTCAGCGCGAGCCTTGGCACATGCGGATATTCGTCCATCAGCGGACGGAGCAGACGGTAATCGGGGCGGAAATCATGCCCCCATTCGGAGACGCAATGCGCCTCGTCGATGGCGAACAGCGCAACTTTGGTTTCTGCCAGAAGTCTCTGAAAATCCGCAGTCGAGGCGCGTTCGGGGGCTACATAGAGCAGGTCCAGCGCGCCGCTCTGCAGCCGCTCGATGGTCTCGGCGCGGTTGCTGTCGGCAGAGGTCAGCGTCGCCGCGCGGATACCCACAGCATTGGCGGCGCGCAGCTGATCGTGCATCAGTGCGATCAACGGCGAAATGACGATGCAGGTGCCGTCGAGCAGCAAAGCCGACAACTGGTAGCAAAGCGATTTTCCCGCCCCCGTGGGCATCACCGCGAGCGTACTCTGCTTGTCGAGCGTCCGCCGCACGACTTGTTCCTGCACGCCGCGAAACTCGGCAAAACCGAAAACGCGGTGCAGCACATCGGCAGGGTCGAGTGTATCGGGCGCGAGCATCTTCCTGCCCGCTAGGCCGGATAGTTCCTCAAGAATAGAGCACTCTTCTGGCATCGGCGACTTTCGCTGTGGATAGTCGAGTCGCAAAGGAACATATAAAGAACAAATATTGAAGTAAAGAACGGCTGTGCTTAAAGTTTACCGTGAGTGCTGAGCCTGTCGAAGCACGTGTACCAGTACTGCACAGCGCCCTTCGACAAGCTCAGGGCTACGGTGTCATTTGAAGCTCATTCCGCCGCAACAGCCTCTTCTTCTTTCTCGGCCTGCTGGCGGGCCCACATTTCGGCGTAGAGGCCGTCCTTTGCCAGCAGTTCGGCATGGGTCCCCTGTTCGGCGACCCGACCTGCATCAAGCACCACAATCTCATCCGCATCGACGATGGTGGAAAGGCGGTGTGCAATGACGATGGTCGTGCGCTGCTTCGACACCTCATCCAGCGTGTCGAGAATTTCGGCCTCGGTGCGGCTGTCGAGTGCGCTGGTCGCTTCGTCGAGGATCAGGATCGGCGGGTTTTTGAGCAGCGTCCGCGCGATCGCGACCCGCTGTTTTTCGCCGCCCGACAGCTTTAGCCCGCGTTCGCCGACCTGCGTTTCATATTGCTTAGGCTGGGCGGCGATGAAATTGTGGATCTGTGCCCCGCGCGCGGCATCTTCGATCTCGGCTTGCGAGGCGCCTTCGCGGCCATAGCCGATATTGTAACCGATGCTGTCGTTGAACAGCACCGTATCCTGCGGGACAATGCCGATATGGGCACGCAGACTCGATTGGGTCACGTCGCGCAGATCCTGCCCGTCGATGGTGATCCGTCCGCCGGTGACATCATAAAAGCGATAGAGCAGCCGCGCGATCGTCGACTTGCCCGCGCCTGAAGGCCCGACCACCGCGAGCGTCTTGCCCGGCGGGATGCGCAAGGAGAGGCCGTTTAATATCTGCCGTTCGGGATCATAGCCGAAGGTTACATCCTCAAAGGCGAGTTCGCCGCCAGATACGCGGAGCGCGGTTGCTCCGGGCTTGTCGACAATTTCTGGCGGGGTATCGACCAGATCGAACATCGCGGCCATGTCGATCAGGCCCTGGCGTATGGTGCGATAGACCATGCCGAGCATGTCGAGCGGGCGGAAAAGCTGCATGAGGAGGCTGTTTACCCAGACCATCTGTCCGGCGGTAAACTCCCCTTTCGTCCATCCCCAGACAACATAGGACATAGCGCCCAGCATCAACAAATTGGTGATAAACGATTGGCCTATATTGAGTAGTGCAAGCGAGTTTTCGGATTTGACCGCCGCGTCGGCATAGCGGCGCGCGACCTTCGCATAATATTCTGACTCGCGTTCCTCGGCGTTGAAATATTTGACGGTTTCATAATTCAGAAGGCTGTCAACCGAGCGTGAAACGGTGGCCGTATCAAGCTCGTTCATTTCCTCGCGCAGCTTGTTACGCCAATCGGTGACCTTCTGGGTAAAGACAATATATCCGACGACCATGATCACTGTGGCGCCGACCAGTTGGTAGCCGAAGTTGACGGCAAAGATGGCGAGCACTGCCACAAGCTCAATGGCTGTGGGTGCGATGTTGAACAGCATGAAATAGAGCATCACGTCGATGCTTTTGGTGCCGCGTTCGATGACTTTCGTCACGGCACCCGTGCGCCTGTTCATATGAAAACGCATCGATAGACGGTGGAGATGAGCAAATGTGTGCTCGGCCAATCGGCGCGTCGAATCCTGTCCGACGCGCTCAAAGATTACATTGCGCAAATTGTCGAACAGTACAGTGCTAAATCTAGCACCGGCATAGGCCGCAACCAGGCTGAGAATGATTATCGTAGACGACGGGCTGTTTGGAGCCATCTGGTCAACGGCCAGACCCAAAAGCCAACCCATGGACAGGCCCACGCCCTTGGAAACCAGCACCAACAACATCGCGATGACGATACGGATGCGCAGCGCGGGCATATCCTTCGGCCACAAATAAGGCAGGAAGCGTTTGAGCGTGGCGAAACTCGCCTCCGCCTTCGCCGGCTCCTTTTCTTTCCCGTTTTCCGGCTGCGCCGCCATTCCTTGCATCAGGCCGATATAGGGAAGTATCTGGCTTTAGAAAGTCCCGCTGATGGTGGCGCGGTAAATCAGGCCATATGTGTTACGCCCGGTGTGGGTGAAATCCACGGGACCATCGCGGCGGTCGACATAAAACACCTCGTCATAGCCTTCGGTCTGACCGGCCAGATTGAACACCTGCCCGCGCACCTTTAGCCCAAGCACATTCTTGTGCTCGATGAAAGCGCCGACCATCGGACCGGTACGATAATCGCGACCGAAATAGTCGAGCCGGTAAAAGCCATAGTCGCTGCTATCCTCGGCAAAGGCGCCATAGGCCCATGGCGAATTGGGAATGTCGTGACGGAAATCGGCATTCCAGTAGGTCCGCCCACGGTTGCTGAGCGGGCGCTTCTCTCCGGTCAATGGGTCGCGCAGCGAAGCGGTTTGCCAGGCACCGATCAGGTCGAGCTTCGCACCTTTGATGCCGATGGTATCGAGGAGAAGACTGGCATTGATTTCGGTACGCAGCCGCTTGGCGGTGCCATCAATATTGCCCGGCGCTTCGCTCGTCGCGGTGATCGGGATTCGGTCGACAAGATCGCTGATCGATTCAAGATCGACCTTCAGCTTCAACGACCCCGCCTTGCCGAGTGAGCGGTTTGCCTCGAAATTCAGCAGCCAGCTTTGCGGTGGGACGAGGTCGAAATTACCGGCATTGTTGTTGTTATTGCGGACATCGACCGAGGCCAGGAAATCACCAAAGTTGAGTTGCAGCACCTTGCGCTGGAATTTGGCGCTGATGTCGAGCGTGGGCGAGGCCTTCCACGCCAATGCGACCGAGCCTTTAGGCCGGATATATTGGCGCGCATTGCCATTCGGGCCGGTCACGCCGAGTTCGCTATATTCGCCGCCCACCGTCGCCTGCAGCGTCAGATCCTTTGCAATCGGGCGGCCATAAGACAGGATGACCTGCCCGCGCTTTTCCTCGACCCGCGCGGTCGCATTGGGGAGAGGGACCGGTTGGAACACCCCGCCACTATCGAGCTGGAAAAATTCGGATTCGGCGTCGAGATAGTTGAACGCGCCTTCGGCCGATATCTGCCAGTCGGTTTTGCCTGCCTTCCAGCGATATTCGGCGCGCAAAACGCTCTCGCCTTCGTCAATCGACTGGTTGAAATTCTGCCCGCTTTCGGGCGAGCCATCGGTCGGGGTGATACGGAACTGGTTGACGAAAGGGCTGTGTTCAAAACGGTGGAAGCCGATGACCTTCAGTCGACCGCCGCCAAGACCGAACTCATAGTCGGCCCCCAATTCCATATTCCATTCATCCTCACGATCACGCCCCGCCTCAAGAATGTCGGCGACGCCGGGTTGCTTGCGCAAAAATGTACGCGTGCCGCGAAACTCGAAAAACTCCAGTGCGCCGTTGGCGTTGAGGATGTTGCCATTGTCGCTTTTCAGCGAATAGGTGCCTGCAAGGCGCGGGCGATCTCCCTGCGACCGGACGCGTACGTCGCGGTAGAACAGGCGATCGCCATTGGCGTCCCGCACATCTTCATATCCCCAGCCACCGCCGCGAAAGCCATCCTTATTGGAGAGGCCCAGTGTGAAATCGCCCTTGCCGAGCTTACCTGAAAGGTTGACCTCGCCGTTGAGCCAGAAATCGTCGACCCGCCGCCGCCATTGCGGCCTCCATGCAAAATTGCCCTGCAGGCTGTCCGGCTTGGTGACGACATTCAGCACCTGACCATTGAGGCCAGAGACGTTGAGCGTCGCGCCGTCGGCAATCTCGAGCTGGATGACCGACGAGGCCGCAATACGCGACAATGCGGTTTGCGCATCATTGCTTTTGCCGGTGATCCGCTGACCATTGATCAGCACATTCTGGCTTGCTTCACCCAATCCACGATCGGTGCTAACCTGGCTGATAATGAAGCCGGGAATTTGCCCGACCATATCGAGCGCGGTCTGCGGGGCAAAACGGGTAAATTGCGCGGCCTCGTAAATTTGCCGTCCGTTTTCGGCTCGCGGCTCCAGATCGGTCCTGGTTTCCTCAAACTGCGGCGCGGCTGAACTGGAGTTAGCCAAGGCTGGATGTGCCGCTGCCAAGGCAAGCACACTTCCGGATGTCGCAAGGATGCGACGGGTGCACAAATTCATTCAACCACTCCTGCCGGGCTCTGCGGCCCTTTTGTGCTCCCTGCGCAGGACGGTTAGGTTTACATTTGTTTTCGAAACAGCCACGTTCGATTAGCGACTGATAATTTGGGACAAACTACATCGAAACTCAAAAGCGGCGCGAAAGAAGTAGCCAGGCGGCGATCGCATTGAAGGCGGTGTAGGCTGCATAAAGGCCAACGATTATCCCTGAATCGGAATAGGCAAAGAGCATCGCACCGAGCAGGATGCCGAACTCCAGAAAATAGCTGCCATTACGCCCGAAATGCTTGCCGAAATACAGCTTGGTGTCCTCGACAAAAGGGTGGCCCGATTCAACCACCGCCTTGTGCATGGCGAAATTGGCGATGCCGAGCAGGAAGGCGACGATCAGGTACATCTGTCGCCAACCATGTTTATTTTACAGCTGCCGGTTCGGCTGTATCGGGGCGCAGGCTGGTGCCCGCCCGTCCGCCACGGAAAGAGGAGAACCAGCTTGCCGGATTGAGCCCGGTCGATCCGTCGAGCGAGAAAGTGATGATCTCCGCCCGTCCACCAATCCGTTCCCAAGCCACCGGCCCGCCAAGCCCGATGGGGGCATCGACGCGGCTGTCGGCGCTATTGTCGCGATTATCGCCGAGCAGATAATAATGGCCCTTGGGGATGCGGATGGGCGCAACATCGTCCGTCGATCCGCGCCGCGCGTCGATTGTGTCATAGCTCACGCCATTGGGCAGCGTTTCGCGCACGATGGTGACATAGCAGTGCAGGCTGCCGTCGGCCTCCTGCACCAGAGCGCCGGGGAAATCGAGTTCGGTGCAGGGGTTGTTGGCATCAACCGGCAGGTCCTTGACCGGCTGCGCCTCCTGGCGGATCGGTTTGCCATTGAGATAAACCTGCCCGCCGCGCATTTCGAACAGGTCGCCGGGCATGCCGATGACGCGTTTGATATAATCCTGGTTTTTGCCTTCGGGCGTCAGGATTACAACGTCGCCACGCTCGGGTGTCGAACCCCAGACACGGCCCTTGCTTTCAGGCAAGGTGAAGGCGAGCGAATCGACTTCCTCACGCAGCACCAACCACTGGAACAGTGCCACAGGATTGGGGATGGTCGGCGAAACGAAACTCCAGCCATAGGCAAATTTGGATACGAACAACCGGTCACCCACCAACAATGTCGGCATCATCGAGATGGAAGGGATGTAGAAGGGCTTGGCAATAAAGCTGTGAAAGGCGAGAACCGCAAGCAACAGCCAGAACAGGCCCTTGATTTCGACCCACAGCGTGTGCAGCCAGCCTTGCTTGGCGACAGGGGCGGTGGTGGCTTCGGTTTCGGTGGTAACGGGTTCGCTATTCAAAACAGTCATGCTTTCGAAATCGGGAGCGCTTCGATGATCACAAAGGCCTGCGCCCAAGGGTGATCGTCAGTCAGCGTCAGATGAATGTGCGCCTCATAGCCATTTGGCACCATCGCGTCGAGCCGTGCCTTTGCACCGCCGGTCAGCGCCAAGGTTGGAGCGCCCGATGGCGCGTTGACGACGCCGATATCCTTCATGAACACGCCTCGCTTGAACCCGGTACCGACCGCCTTGCTGAAAGCCTCTTTCGCGGCGAAGCGTTTGGCATAGGTGCCTGCCTTGGTAAACGGACGCTTGGCCGCCTTGCCGCGTTCAACTTCGGTGAAGACGCGGTTTTCAAACCGTTCGCCAAAGCGATCGAGCGAATTCTGGATGCGCTCTATATTACACAGGTCGGAACCGAGGCCGATAATCACCGCGCTGCATCCATCAACTCGCGCATCTTGCGCACGGCGTTCTCCAGCCCGTCGAAAATCGCTTCGCCAATCAGATAGTGGCCGATATTGAGCTCGGCCAATTGCGGGATGGCGGCGATGGGCTGCACATTGTCATAGGTCAGGCCGTGGCCGGCATGGGGTTCGATACCGTTTTTGGCGGCCAGCGCGGCAGCGTCGGCGATGCGTTTGAGCTCGGCTTCGATCCCTGCCGTATCGCCATCGAGCCAGAGATGCGCATAGCGGCCGGTGTGGAGTTCGACCACGGGAGCGCGCAGCTGCATGGCGGCCTCGATCTGGCGCGGGTCAGGTTCGATGAAAAGGCTGGCGCGAATGTCGGCATCGGCAAGCCGCGATACAATCGGTGCCAGCTGGTTGTGCAGCCCCGCCGCGTCGAGCCCGCCTTCGGTGGTGCGCTCCTCGCGCCTCTCAGGAACGATGCATGCTGCATGCGGCCTGTGGCGTAGCGCAATCTCCAGCATCTCCTCGGTCGCCGCCATTTCGAGGTTCAAAGGCAGGTTGGTCGCGGCCTGGATGCGCGCAAGGTCGCTGTCGCGGATATGCCTGCGATCTTCGCGCAGATGCGCCGTAATGCCGTCACCGCCGACCTGTGCGACAATCTCCGCCGCGCGCACCGGATCGGGATGATCGCCGCCGCGCGCGTTCCGGATCGTCGCGACATGGTCGATATTGACGCCTAGGCGGAGGTGGTTGGTCATGTTCAGGCTTTCCGGCTTCCCGGCTTAACCGCCTCGGTTGCTGCCAATTCGGCTGGCAGTTCATCGGGCGCGTAGGTCGGGAAGTTGAGTTCAATAAGCGGAAAGAAAGGCACGCCCAGTTCGACGGCGCCCGCCGACCGATCAACGATCGATGCCGCTGCAATTACTTCGCCACCTGCATTCTCGATCGCCTTGATGGCTTCGCGCGAGGAAAGGCCGGTGGTGACCACATCCTCAACCATCAAAACTTTTTGCCCTTCCTTCAAGGCAAAGCCGCGGCGTAATCCGAACACCCCTTCGGGGCGCTCGACAAACAACGCGTCGACGCCAAGGGCGCGGCCCATTTCATGGCCTATTATAATGCCGCCCATCGCGGGCGAGACCACTATGTCAATCTGGCTGCGGATATCGCGCGGCAATTTCTGTGCGATCGCCACCGCAACCCGGCTGGCGCGCTCCGGATTCATCAGCAACCGGGCGCATTGCAAATAATATGCGCTGTGCCGCCCTGAGGAGAGCAGGAAATGCCCTTCCAGCAATGCTTCGGCAGCGCGGAACTCGGAGAGAATTTCGTCTTCGGTCATGATTTTGGAGAGGTCCTTGATGGGCGTGCAATCGGAGATGCGCGATTTGCAATGCAAATAGGTGGATTCCCCGCACAAATAAATGCAAAAATTGGTATTGAGGCTGCTTGAGGCTTGTGCCAAGCGCGCCTATAAGCCGCGCCAAATCGCGGCATAATAAAAGCGATATAACAGTTTCGGGCGGGGTCTCCGCGGTAGGATTACGGGGCTAACGTAATGAATATTATGAAAAAGTTTGTTTTGGCATGCGGCATGATGCTGTTGCCCGCAATGGTATCGGCGCAAGCGGCGAATCCCGCTCCCGCACCGGTTGCGGCAGAGGCGAAAGCCGTTCCGGCCCCTGTTCAGGCCGCTCCGACGGCTGCTCCGGCCGAAGAAAAAGCGGCTGAGGCACCTGCTGCGGCCACCTCAATGGACGGATCGCTGCCTGGTTACACCCCGATGAAGCCCGACTATGAAAATCATGTCGGCATGCCCAAGGATCGCGGCGTCGATTTCCAGGAGCAGTTCAGCCCCAATGGCCATTATGCCAAGTGGATGAACAATTCGATCCTGCTGCCGTTGATTACCGTAATCTCGCTGTTCGTCCTCGCGCTGTTGTTGTGGGTTATCGTCCGCTATCGCCGTGCGGCCAACCCGACGCCTTCGAAAACCACGCACAACACCTTTATCGAGATCGTTTGGACGCTGGTGCCCGTTCTCATCCTGCTCGGCATCGCCTATCCGTCGCTGACCCTGGTTGCGAAACAATTCAAACCTGCGCCGAAGGAAGCCGTGACCGTCAAGGTGACCGGCTATCAATGGTATTGGGGCTATACCTATCCCGACCATGGCGGCTTTGAAGTCGTTTCGAACATGCTGCAGGAACAGTCGGCTGTGAAGGCTGGCGAACGCTTCCGTACCGATAATGACGGTCCGAAGCTTCTCGCTGTTGACAACCGCATGGTCGTCCCCGCCGGCGTTCCGATCCGCATCCAGACCACCGCGTCGGATGTGATCCACAGCTTTGCGGTACCCGCACTCTGGTTCAAGCTCGATGCCGTCCCCGGCCGCCTCAACGAGAAGGCCGTGACGATCGAGAAGCCTGGTGTGTATTTTGGCCAATGTTCGGAACTGTGCGGTGCCCGCCACGCCTATATGCCGATCGTGGTCGAGGCGCTTCCGCCTGAAAAATTCGCGGCATGGGTAAAGGCCAAGGGTGGCCAGATGCCAGGCGAGAAAGCCGCTGAAGCAGCGCCTACTGCTGGGGCCCCTGCCGCCGCGGCTGCCGCAACCGCACCTGCTGCAACTACAACTGCACCTGCCGCCGCTCCGGCGCCGGCTGCCAAGTAATAAAGAGGTCGACCAAGATGACGACGATTGCTGCAAATCCCGCCGACCATCATGACCATGCGCATGATGCGGACCACAAGCCGGGCTTTTTCGCCCGCTGGTTCATGTCGACCAACCACAAGGATATCGGTACGCTCTACCTGATCTTCGCGATTACCGCGGGCATCATTGGTGGTGCAATTTCGGGCATGATGCGCCTTGAGCTTGCTGAACCCGGCATCCAGTATCTGAGCGGCTGGGCTTCGATGATGGCAGGCAAGGAAGCCTCGCTCGACGAAGCCTATCATATGTGGAACGTGCTGATTACCGCGCACGGCCTGATCATGGTGTTCTTCATGGTCATGCCCGCGATCATCGGCGGTTTCGGCAACTGGTTCGTCCCGATCATGATCGGCGCGCCTGATATGGCCTTCCCGCGCATGAACAATATCAGCTTCTGGCTGACCGCAGTTGCCTTCATCATGTTGCTAGGATCGACTTTTGTGCCCGGTGGCACCGGCCTTGGTGCCGGTACTGGCTGGACGGTCTATGCACCGCTCTCCACTTCGGGATCGGTTGGCCCTGCCGTCGACATGGCGATTTTCTCGCTCCACCTTGCAGGCGCGGCGTCCATCTTGGGTGCTGTCAACTTCATCACCACCATCTTCAACATGCGCGCACCGGGGATGACCATCCACAAAATGCCGCTGTTCGTATGGTCGGTGCTGGTAACCGCGTTCCTGCTGCTGCTTGCGCTTCCGGTGCTTGCCGCTGCGATCACCATGCTGCTGGTTGACCGCAACTTTGGCGGCGCATTCTTTGATGCCGCTGCCGGCGGTGACCCGATCCTGTACCAGCACCTTTTCTGGTTCTTCGGTCACCCCGAAGTGTACATCATGATCCTGCCGGGCTTTGGCATTGTCAGCCAGATCGTCGCAACCTTCAGCCGTAAGCCGGTCTTCGGCTATCTCGGCATGGCCTATGCGATGGTCGCGATCGGCGTGGTCGGTTTCGTCGTCTGGGCGCACCACATGTACACGATCGGCATGAGCGTCGAAATGAAGATGTACTTCACCGCGGCAACGATGGTGATCGCGGTTCCGACCGGCATCAAGATCTTCAGCTGGATCGCCACCATGTGGGGCGGCTCGCTGAGCTTCAAGACGCCGATGGTTTGGGCGCTTGGTTTCATCTTCATGTTCACCGTCGGTGGCGTGACTGGTGTTGTTCTCGCCAATGGCGGTGTCGACGATAACCTGCACGATACTTATTATGTTGTTGCGCACTTCCACTATGTGCTCTCGCTGGGTGCCGTCTTCGCGCTGTTTGCCGGTTTTTACTACTGGTTCGGCAAGATGTCCGGCCGGATGCTCAACGAGTTCCTCGGCCACCTGCACTTCTGGGTATTCTTCATCGGCGTGAACCTGCTGTTCTTCCCGATGCACTTCCTGGGCCAGCAGGGCATGCCGCGTCGCTATCCGGATTATCCCGATGCCTTCGCGCACTGGAACCAGATTGCCTCGCTCGGCTATGCCATCATGGGCGTTGGCGTGATCATCTTCTTCATCAATGTCTTCTGGTCGCTCGTGGCTGGCCGCAAGGCGGAGGGCAATTATTGGGGTGAAGGGGCGACCACGCTCGAATGGACATTGTCGAGCCCGCCGCCCTTCCACCAGTTCGAAACGCTTCCGGTCATCAAGTAAGACCGGGAACAAAGCCCCGCCCTCCGGCTAGTCCGCAGGGCGGGTTTTTGGAACACAGACATGACGATCGCGACAAACAACATCAGTCTTCCCGCAGATTGGCGGGATTTCTGGGCGCTGACCAAGCCCCGGGTGATGTCGCTTGTCGTCTTTACGGCGCTGTGCGGATTGCTGGCAGCACCGGGTGACATCCACCCTGTGATCGCCTTTACGGCAATCCTCTGCATTGCCACGGGTGCTGGGGCTTCTGGTGCTTTGAACCAATGGTATGAGGCAGAACTCGACGCCAAGATGAAACGCACGGCGGGTCGGCCTTTGCCGGATGGCAGGATGGAGCGTGAATCCGCGCTGCAATTCGGCATCGGCCTTGCAGCCTTTTCGGTCGGCATCATGGGCGTTGCGGTAAACTGGCTGTCGGCCGGGATCTTGGCCTTCTCGATCTTCTTCTACGCCGTCGTCTACACAATGTGGCTAAAGCCCAACACGCCGCAGAACATTGTTATCGGTGGCGCGGCAGGCGCATTCCCCCCAGTGATCGGCTGGGCCGCAGTGACTGGCGATGTGACTTTGCTCCCAGTGCTGATGTTCGCGCTGATCTTTTTCTGGACGCCGCCGCATTTCTGGGCGCTCGCGCTGTTCATGAAGTCGGACTATGGCGCAGCGGGTATTCCAATGCTGCCCAATGTCGCGGGCCAGCGGGTGACCCGCAATCAGATCTTCGGCTACAGCTTTGTGCTGGCAGCGGTTGCCGTCGCGCCCTGGGCGCTGGGAATGACGGGCACGCTCTATGGCACCACCGCGATTGTTCTTAACCTGCTGTTTCTCGGGCTCGCTTTTGCGGTCTGGCGCAGCGAAACAACCGAGGCTGTAGCGATGAAGGCTGAAAAGCGCCTCTTCGCTTTCTCGATCCTCTACCTCTTCATCGCCTTCGCCGCGCTCGCGCTTGATCGGATGGTGTTGGCATGAGTGAGCAGCAATTCGATATGGGCCCGCAAAAGGTCGGCGATCTCAGTCTTGAAGAAAGCCGCGCTGTGCGTGCGCGTCAGGCTGGGCGTTCGCGCGTCATGGCAATCGTTTTATTTGCCCTGTGCGCCCTGTTCTTTGCGATTACTATCGTCAAAGTAGGGGTGTGGGGATGACAGCGATGGCGCAGCCTCAAAAATCCAATTTGAAAACCGGCCTGCTGGCTGGTGGCCTTGCCGTGGCTATGGTCGGGATGGGTTTCGCCGCCGTGCCGCTATACCGCATTTTTTGTCAGGTAACGGGTTTCGGTGGAACGACCATGCGGGTCAGCGAAGCTCAGGCAGCGACGATCCCGGTGAGCAACAAGACCATAGTTGTGCGCTTCGATGCCAACCAGCGCGGGTTGCCATGGGAGTTCAAACCCGAACGACCGACTGATACCGTCAGCATCGGCGCGCGCGACATGTCGGTGTTCATCGCCGAAAATCTTTCGGACCAGCCGATCAAAGGCATGGCGACCTTCAATGTCAGCCCGGCACAGGCTGGGAAATATTTCAACAAGGTGCAATGCTTCTGCTTCACCGAGCAGACGTTGCAGCCGAAACAGCGCGTGCGCATGCCCGTGCTCTATTATGTCGATCCGAAGATCATGACTGATCCGGATACCAAGGATATTGAAGAAATTACGCTCAGCTATACCTTCTACCCCGTGGACGACGCGGGTAAGGGAAGCTAAGGGCAAAACTGAAACAGGTTAGGGAATAGGGAAGCAAGCCATGGCCGGTGCCAAGAACCACGATTATCATATTCTTCCGCCGAGCATCACGCCGCTGGTCGGCTCGTTTGCGGCACTTACCATGTTTTTCGGCATGGTGATGATGTTCCAGCCGAAGGTGCTGGGCAGCTATGGCAGCCTCGTGTTCGGCGCGGGTCTGATTGGCGTGCTCTACACTTTCTGGACCTGGTGGGCTGACGTGATCCGCGAGGCACATGCAGGCGATCATACGCCGGTTGTGCAGTTGCACCTGCGCTATGGCATGATCCTGTTCATCGCTTCCGAAGTGATGTTCTTCGTGGGCTGGTTCTGGGCCTGGTTCGACTATTCGCTTTTCCCCGTGCCGCTGCAGGTCGAAATCGACCATGCAACGCATGCTTTCACGGTAACCAACCTTATCGGCCAGGAAGGCGCAGCAGCGCTCGAGCAATGGCCACCCAAGGGCATGCAGGTGTTCGATGCATTCAGCCTGCCTTTGCTCAACACGCTGATCCTGCTTTGCTCGGGCACCACCGTCACTTGGGCGCATCATTCCTTGATCAATGGCGACCGCAAGGGGCTGATCAACGGCCTGTGGCTGACCATCATCCTGGGCGTCGTGTTCTCGTGCATCCAGGCCTATGAATATTCAATCGCGCCGTTCCCCTTCGCTGGGCTGAACTATGGCTCGGCCTTCTTCATGGCGACGGGTTTCCACGGCTTCCACGTCATTGTCGGTACAATCTTCCTGATCGTTTGCCTTGCCCGTGCCTATAAGGGCCACTTCACGCCGAAGCAGCATTTCGGTTTCGAAGCGGCCGCCTGGTACTGGCATTTCGTCGACGTTGTCTGGCTGTTCCTCTTCGTTGTCGTCTATGTCTGGGGCGGCTGGGGCGCTCCGGTCCATTGATGGCCATCGTCCGGTAGCGACGATGTCGGAAACACCAAATACAAAAGGGCAGCCCGGCTTGGTCGAGGCTGCCCTTTTGGGTCTCTGCCCCGAATGCGGGGCCAAGACGCTGTTCGTCGGCCCCGCCAAATTCGCGGAGCAGTGTGGCAATTGCGGCCTGGATTATGCCGCCTTCAATGTCGGCGATGGCCCGGCAGCTTTCCTGACGATGGGATTGGGTGCGATCATCATCATCCTTGCCGTGATGCTTGAACTGGCGGCGCATCCGCCATTCTGGGTGCATGCGCTGATCTGGGTTCCCCTCACCTGCGCGCTGGTTGTGCTGTCGTTGCGCGTGTCAAAAGGCGCATTGCTGATCGCCGAACATCGCAATCGCGCGATTGAAGGCAAGTTGGCGGAAAAGAGTGAAGGCGAATGAAGTTGCGACTGCCCCTGTTGCCAACAATCATCGTTGGTTTGGCTGTGGCAACGATGATCGCGCTCGGTGTGTGGCAATTGCAGCGCAAGGCGGAGAAAGAGGCGCTGATTGCGCTTTACGCCGCCAATGCCGGGAAACCGCCCATTTCGTTTCCCGATATGGCACCGGTTCGCGACGCGGAGATGTTTCGCAAATCGACGCTGAACTGCCTGCAGGTGGTCGGTTGGCAAACCGTTTCCGGTCGCGACGCCAAAGGGCAGTCCGGCTTCCAATATATTGCCGACTGCAAGACCGGACCAGAAGGGCCGGGAGCGCTTGTCGCTTATGGCATCGCTGACCGTCCGGATATCAAGCCCGAATGGCAGGGCGGCGTTGTCAGTGGCACGATTGTGACCGAGCCGAGCCGCCACGGTGCTCTAGAGCGCCTGATAGGCAAAATACCGGTGCCGCGCCCGATGATTGTTGCCGAGGGCGCACCTAAGGCTATGCGGGCAGTTGCACAGCCAGATCCGAAAAACGTGACCAACAACCACCTGTCCTATGCGGTGCAATGGTTCTTCTTTGCCGCCGCCGCGCTGGTCATCTACCTGCTGGCCCTCCGCCGTCGGCAATCGGGTCGTTGAGCGTTCCGACAGATCCGCTGTTCTGGTTCGTGGCCGGACTTGCGATATTGCTGGTGGGGTTGGCCAAAGGCGGCTTTGCCGGCCTGGGCGCTGCGTCGATGCCACTCATCGCGCTGGTAATGGATCCGGTGCAGGGCGCCGCAATGCTGCTGCCCATATTGATGGTGCAGGATGTCGTCAGCGTCTGGTCATTCCGCAAGGAATATGACCGCGCCTTGCTCTGGCAGATGCTGCCAGGTGCCGCCATTGGCATATTCCTTGGCTGGCTGTTCGCCAATTCGGTTTCGACCGACGCCGTCAAAGGGCTGGTCGGCCTTATCGCACTCGCCTTCGGGCTCTATCGCTTGATCGAGAACCGGCTGGGCACAGCTGGATGGGCAATCACCATGCCGGGTTGGGTTGGCACATTCTGGGGCGGGGTTGCGGGCTTTACTAGCCATGTCGCCCATGCCGGTGGGCCACCTTTCCAGATCTGGGCGCTGTCGCGCAACCTGCCGCACACCATCTTCATCGGATCGTCGGCGATCTTCTTTGCGGCCGTCAATTATATGAAGGTACCCGCCTATCTCGCCCTCGGGCAGTTCACGGCGGAAACCTTATGGCTGACGGCTTTGTTCATGCCGTTGGCAATCATCAGCACGATTGCCGGCGTCATATTGGTTCGCCGGATATCGCCCGCACGTTTTCATCTCGCGATCAATCTGTTGATGGTCGCGGTCGGTGCGGAGCTGATCCGCGAAGCGTTGCTCTAAAGGAAGTCCCGGCCCTATTTGGGCGCCAGGACCATCAGCATCTGCCGGCCTTCGAGGCGGGGATAGGCTTCAACCTTGGCGGTCTCTGCCATATCCTCTGCCACACGCTGCAACAGCGCTATGCCCAGCTGCTGGTGCGACATTTCACGCCCGCGGAAGCGCAGCGTCACCTTCACCTTGTCGCCTTCGCCTATGAACTCGACGATCTTTTTCATCTTCGTCATATAGTCATGGTCATCGATGTTCGGACGCATCTTGATCTCTTTGATCTCCTGCGTCTTCTGGCTCTTGCGGGCGAGGTTGGCCTTTTTCTGGGCCTCATATTTGAATTTGCCGACGTCAAGGAACTTGCAGACCGGCGGATCGGCATTGGGTGATACTTCGACAAGGTCGAGGCCTACTTCGGCGGCCTGTGCAATTGCTTCGCGGGTGTACATCACCCCCAGATTTTCGCCTTCTTCATCGATGACGCGAACCTTGTCGCTCTGGATGAATTCATTATAGCGCGGTCCACTTTTGACCGGAGGCGTGTTCATACGCCGTGAGACTGGGGCAGCGATAGCAATTACTCCTGATATTGATACCGGCTGGCCCTTACAGACAAATGCGTTACAAATAAAGGGCTGGCCGCATCACCTGTTGCTTTTGTGCACAGGCGTTGCAGCGATGCAACGAGTGAGTCTGTAAGGAGGTCAGGCTGGTACCGGCGGTTCCGCATGATCGGACATCGATGCCAGCGCCTCATCCGGTACGGAGAGCATCATTTTATAGCGATCTTCGGGATAGGCCATGTGCGGCTTGGCCGGATCATAATCGGGTTGCTTCACGGCACCGCCGTCGCCGTCATAACCATCGGGGTTTGCAAAAGCTTTGGCTTCCTCCGCAGTGATGCCAACCTTGGCCAGCACCGACGGGTCGATCCAACGATCGGCTGTCACCGGCATTCCGGGGCAAGCAACCTCCAGCGTCAATTGTTCCGGTCCGGCAAAATAGATTGATTTGCACATGCCATGGTTGAGCGGCCCGATCACATTAACGCCCTTGGTCCGGATCCGGTCGCGCATAGCAACCAGTTGGGCTTCGTCCTTCACATAAAATGCGAGGTGCTGCATCGTGCCGGGTGCGCTGTTACCGGCGCCAGTGCCTGCGTGGGTCAGGCCGAGAGTAATCGGGGTCGCTGCGGTTTCGGGCAGCTGGACCAGCGAGAAATAACAGCCGCCGTTAAGCTTCAGGAAAGCGTGAATCCCGCCCGGGACGCCATGCATGTCGAAAATCGCCACCAGCGGTGTGCCCAGCACATCGGAGAAGAATTCAATCTGCTTCTTCATGTCGCCGGTCATGATCGCGATGTGGTGAATGCCTGTTGGCTGGACCATAAGACTTGCCTTTCCTCTCTCTTCCGCGCCAATGTGCCCAAGAGAGGAGAGTTTGCAAATGGAAATCGTGCGCACCCCCTATGCGGTGGTCTACAAGGAAGAGTCTGCCTTCAAGGATGTCTATGGTGGCGCAGGCGGTACGGTTTTCGTTGAATGCATGGCAATCACGCCAAAAGACACGCCCTCAAACCGCGCGATTGTCTTCACCCATCCGATAGGTGGTGGTTCGTTCCTGCCACTGGTGACGGCGCTCGCGCATGGCGGGCATCATGTTCTCTATGTGAACCCGCGTTATCGCGGGAACGATACAGCCCTCATCATGGAAAAATGCATCAGCGATCTGGCCGCTGCATTGCGGCATGCGCGCGATAGACTGGGCTATGAACAATTCATACTGGGAGGCTGGTCAGGCGGCGGATCGATGTCGCTTTTCTATCAGGACCAGGCCGAGAACCCGACGATCACGCACACCCCTGCGGGGGATGCCTATGACCTGACGGCGATCGAGATGCCCAAGGTCGACGGCATCATGCTGCTCGCTGCCCACATCAGTCGGGCGATGACGTTGACCGAATGGATCGACCCTTCGATCCTTGACGAAAACAAACCATTTGAGCGCGATCCCGAACTGAATATCTACGATCCTGCCAACCCCAATAAAGCACCCTATGACGAGGCCTATGTCGCCCGTTTCCGGACTGCCCAGATCGCACGCAATCGCCGGATAACGGCTTGGGTGAAGGAAGAGCTGGCAGCGATCCGTGCCAGCGATACCCCCAATGCCGAGCGCGCCTTTGTCGTTCATGGTACGATGGCCGACGTCCGCTGGACCGACCCCACACAGGATCCTTCCGATCGGCGACCTTATGAATGCTATCTCGGCGTGCCCAAGGTGGCGAATGACGGGCCGGTCGGTTTGGCGCGCTTCTCGACCCTGCGCAGCTGGCTGTCGCAATGGAGCTATGACGATACCAACGCCAGCGGTCTGGGCAATGCCGCGCGTATCAGCTGCCCGGTGCTGGTGATCAACAACACCGCAGATCTTGCCTGCACCCCCAGCCATGCCCAGCGTCTGTTCGAAGCAGTGGGCCATGCGGACAAGGAATATGCCGATGTCGCTGGGGCTGACCATTATTATGTCGAGCGGCCAGAGTTGCTACCGAAGGCGGTCGAAATTTGCAGCGACTGGATTTCGCGCAAATTCGGCTAGTTCAGCAGCCGCACCATGGCAGCCATCCCGGCAACCCCGAGGATGATTCCGACCAGCGTCCGCCAGACGGGTTCGCTGACCTTGCCGAATGCCATTTCGCCCAGCCGGGTGCCGATATAGAGCGCAGGATAGAACAGCACAGACAGCCAGAGCAGGTGCAGGTTTGCGACGCCGAGCGCGAAGGATGCTATGCTGCCTGCAATGGCGGTCGCGAAAAACACCATCAGCATTGATGCGCGCGCGACATCGGGCGGTAATTTGCGACGCAGGTAAAAGGGCACAACGGGTGGCCCGGGCATCGAGGCAAAGCCTGTCAACACGCCAGCGGCTATGCCGGTCGCCAGCGTTTCCTTGCGTCCCGGTATCGCGCCTTCCTTGGCGGGTACGAACATTAGCCCGAAAGCTGCGAGCGCGAGTAGGGCAATGGCAAGGCGCGCGACATCGGGAGCGGTCACCGATAGCAACCAAACGCCAAAGGGCGTGGCCAAGATCGCGGCAATCGAGATGGGGATGGCAGTTGCCCGCTCACCATCAGCCAAAATCCGCCTTAGCCCTATGGGCCCTGCGAGCAGTTGCAGCAGGATCGAAATCACCACCGCCTCGGCAGGCTCGACGATCAGACCGAGCAGCGGAACGAGAATGATGGCGAGGCCAAATCCGGTCAGTCCTCGCACGATTGACGCGCCAAAGACGAGCGCCAGCGCTATTGCTAGCGTTGATAGGCTGAGCCCCCCGAGCAGCCAGTCGATTGTCAAGCCGTGCGCAGATCCGGCGGGGTTGCTTCAGCGACCAGCATCGCGATTGCCTCGTCCACGGTCATGATCCGCTGGCCTTCGCTGCCCAAGGTTCGGATCGCAACCTTGCCTTCCTCGGCCTCGCGATTGCCGACCACCAGCAGGTGCGGGACCTTGGCAAGGCTATGTTCGCGGACCTTATAGTTGATCTTTTCGTTACGCAGGTCGGTTTCGACGCGGATGCCCACTGCCTCAAGCTTTGCGGTCACCTGTTTGGCATAATCATCGGCATCGGACACGATGGTCGCGACGACCGCTTGCACAGGTGCGAGCCATACAGGGAAGCGGCCAGCATGGTGTTCGATCAATATACCGATGAAGCGTTCGAACGTGCCCAATATCGCGCGGTGGAGCATTACGGGGCGGTGCTTTGCGCCATCCTCGCCGACATAGGCCGCATCTAATCTCTCGGGCAGCACACGGTCGGACTGGATCGTGCCGACCTGCCAGGTGCGACCGATCGCATCGGTCAGGTGGAATTCCAGCTTGGGTGCGTAAAAGGCCCCTTCGCCGGGCAGTTCTTCCCAGCCATATTCCTCGGTCGCGCGGCCAGAGGAGCGCACGGCTTCGCGCAGCTCTTCCTCGGCCTTATCCCACATCTCGTCCGACCCGAACCGCTTTTCAGGGCGCAGCGCCAGCTTGATTGCATATTTGTCAAAGCCAAGGTCGTGATACACGCTATCGAGCAGGTCGCAGAAATCGCGCACCTCCTGCACCAGTTGATCCTCACGGCAGAAGATATGGGCGTCATCCTGCGTGAACTGGCGTACGCGCATGATGCCATGCAGCGCACCATGCGGTTCATTGCGGTGACAGCAGCCGAATTCGGCCATGCGCAGCGGCAGGTCGCGATAGCTGGTGATACCCTGTTTGAAGATCAGGACGTGCGCCGGGCAGTTCATCGGCTTCAGCGCCATCCAGTCAGCCTCGCCCGAAATTACCGGGCCTTCATCCTCGGTATTGGGCACCTCGTCAGGGATGACGAACATATTCTCGCGATATTTGCCCCAATGGCCGGATTGCTCCCACTGGCGTGCATCCATGACCTGCGGGGTTTTGACCTCGACATAGCCGGAGGCATCCAGGCGGCGGCGCATATAGGCCTCGAGCGTGCGCCAGATGCGGAAACCCTTGGGGTGCCAGAAGACGCTGCCGTGCGCTTCGGATTGCAAGTGGAACAAGTCCATTTCCTGCCCCAGTTTGCGGTGGTCGCGCTTGGCGGCCTCTTCAAGGCGCAGAAGGTGCGCGTCAAGCTGCTTCTTGTTGAGCCAGCCGGTGCCGTAAATGCGCGTCAGCTGGGCATTATTCTGGTCGCCACGCCAATAGGCCCCGGCAACGCGCATCAGCTTGAAGGCTTGCGGATCGAGCTTGCCGGTCGAGGCCAAATGCGGGCCGCGGCACATGTCCATCCAGTCGTCGCCCGACCAATAGACGCTCAGTTCCTCACCCTCGGGAAGCTCGGCAGCCCATTCGGCCTTGAAGCTTTCGCCTGCATCTTTCCACGTTTTGATGAGCGCGTCGCGCGCAACGACTTCGCGGCGCAGCGGCTTGTCGGCGCGGATGATGTCGCGCATCGCTTCCTCGATCGCGGGCAGGTCATCCTCGGTGAAGGGGCCACGACTGGCGGGGGCCATCACGTCATAATAGAAACCGTCGTCGGTCGCGGGGCCGAATGTGATCTGTGTGCCGGGATGCAGTTTCTGCACCGCCTCTGCCAGCACATGGGCAAAGTCGTGGCGGGCGAGTTCGAGCGCGTCGGCCTCATCCTTCGCCGTTATAAGCGCAAGGTTGGTGTCAGCTTCCAGCGGGCGCATGATGTCGCGCACTTCGCCATCGACGCGTGCGGCAAGGGCAGCCTTGGCAAGGCCGGGACCGATAGCGGCGGCAATCTCTGCCGGGGTAGTCCCGCGCGCGACTTCTCGGGCGGAGCCATCGGGAAGGGTGACGCGGATCATATCGGACATCGGAAATGCTTGCTTTCTGGATTGAGTGGAGCTGACCCTTTGCCAGTCCACGCGCTGTGCCGCAAGTGCGCAGAAACGCGCCGAAACTGACAAAGTTGACGCCAAGAATAGGCGTGAAAAGTCAAGCAAGACAATCAAAATGACAAGGGTGGTTGACAAAAGCGCGAATCAAAAGTAAAGCTGCCTTGTCAAAAAGATAAGGAAGCTTGAAATGGCAAAGTATAAAAGCCCTGCAATCCGTCGCTATGCAATCCGGCTGGCCGTGCTGATGTCGGTATATGTGGTTGCGCTTCTCGCCGCTGTCACCCTGTTTAAAAAGGGGATAGTCGTTGGGCCGTTGGCTTGGCCGTTAGCGGTGATACCCGCGCTGCCGGTCATTGGTGTATTCTGGGCTGTGATGCGACTGCTGATTGAGGAGCCGGATGAGTTTATGAAGCTCCTTATTACGCGCCAGTGTCTGGTCGCGACGGGCTTTTGCCTGACCGTGATGACAGTTTGGGAATTTTTGCAGAATTTCGACCTGGTGCCGCAGGGCAATGGCGGATTTGGCGCTGCATTTTTCTGGTTCATGGGGCTTGGCGTAGGCGCTTTGTACAACAAAGTTACAATGGGCACCACAGGCGGCAGTTGCGCATGAAAAACCGCCTCAAGGTCCTCCGCGCCGAACGCGACTGGAACCAGCAGGATCTGGCCGATGCGCTGGGGGTTTCGCGCCAGTCGGTGAATGCGATCGAGACGGGTAAATATGATCCGTCGCTGCCGCTCGCCTTTCGCATTTCGGAAGTGTTCGAACTCCCGATCGAACAGATATTTTTCCGCGACTGAAATGTTTTAACCAAATAATCGAAAGGACTTGCCATGTTTTGCAAGCAAACGAGTTTTGCCCGCTTTCTGGCCCTTGCCATAGCTGTCGCCGTAGCTGTCTCGGCTTCCCCGTCCCGCGCGGCTTCCACGAGAGATTGCGCTGTCACTGATATTGCCGCGACGCCTGTAGAGCGGCTTGAGGGCAAAAGGTTCAGTGTTGAAGTGCGTGGCACCGGCCCCGATGTCATCCTGATCCCCGGCCTGTCGAGCCCGCGCGCGGTTTGGGACGAAACAGTAAAGGCCTTTGCTGGATGCTATCGGCTGCACAGCTTGCAACTGCGCGGATTTGGCGATGCGGCGGGCGTCAATGCGGAGGGGCCGGTGCTCGAACCGTTCGTTCTTGAGCTGGCCGATTATATCGATGACGAAATCGAAAATAGGGGCCGTCCTGCTCCAGCAATTGTCGGCCATTCGATGGGCGGGTTGACAGGCCTGATGATTGCCGCCCGACAGCCGCAACTGGCACTAAAGCTGATGGTGGTCGACGCGGTGCCCTTCATCGGCACCATCTTTGGCATCAGTAGCGTTGATGCGATACGCCCCCGGGCCGAACAGATGAAAACGATGATCGCTGCGAGCTACAAAGCCGACGCGCCAAAGCCGGTGCTAAGGGATTGCAACAATCCGGTTGAAGCGCCTGCCGCGGGGAATTTGTCAAACCATCCGCGCGGGCTGTGCCTGATTCAAAACTGGACCGCGCAAAGCGATCCGCGCGTTGTCGGGCAGGTGATGCACGAGGTTATGGTGGCCGACATGCGGCCCGAACTGTCGAAGATTTCAACGCCGTTAACCTTGCTCTATGCGCAAGATGATCACGCCATGACCGAGGCGATGGCCAAGGCTGCGTTTGAACCTCAATATGCGGGCACACCCAACTTCAAGCCGGTTATGGTCAAGGGCAGCTATCATTTCGTCATGCTCGACCAGCCCGAGAAATTCCGTGCCGAGCTGCATGCTTTTCTTGGGGGCTGAGCACGGCGACTTTACCTTTACTTGACAATCCCCTGCGCCATCGCGCACCTAGCGCAATGAACGCAGGGGAAAGGCAAGACACATATGACCGGACATGAAGGCAAGGCGCCGAGCGCGGTCACTTTCCACGGCAGTTGGACCGATTTTGCCAAGATCGCGCTGCCTAATGTGCTGCTGACTCTGGTCACGCTGGGCATCTACCGTTTCTGGGCGACGACGCGCGAACGACAATATCTGTGGTCGCAAACGCGCTTTATTGACGAACCGCTTGAATGGACGGGGCGCGGGATCGAATTGTTCATCGGTTTCGTGATGGTGTTCTTCCTGCTCGGCTTACCACTTGTCGTGATGCAGCTGGTAATCAACGGGCTGGTCTTCCAGGGGCAGCCGATCATCGCAGGCGTCATCATTTTCGCGATGTTCGTGGCCATCTTTTACCTGACTGGCCTCGCTTACTTCCGCGCCCTTCGATACCGCCTTAGCCGAACTTACTGGCGCGGCATCCGGGGGGGCAGTGACGATCAGGGTTTTACCTACGGTTGGTCCTACATCTGGAAGAATGTCGTGGCGGCGATTCCGCTCTATCTGCTCTATCCTTGGGCAAGCATGTCGCTGTGGAACGAACGCTGGTCGAAGATGAGCTTTGGTCCCTATCAGTTCGAATCAAACGCGGACTGGAAGGCATTGATGAAGCGCTATCTGCTTTTCTACCTCGTACCGTTCCTGATCTTTGTCGGCGCAGTAGCACTCGGCATTTCGGCGGCTTCTGCAGGCGGAGGAGGTGATCCTTTCAATACAGCGGGTGGTGCCGCGGCCATCGTGGCGATCGTTATCGGCATACTCGGCCTCTATATCATCATGCCGATTGCAGCCCTGCTCTATTATTCGAAATTCATGCGGGTCGCGATTGGTGCGCTGCGGCTCGGGGACTTGGAATTTGATTTCACCGCCCGCTCGCCTGACTGGATTCTGTTCTGGCTCGCCAACCTCGCCATATTGATGCTCGCTTATGGTTTCGCTTTTGCACCTTTCAGCCTGTTGATCGCGACAGACCCGACACAATTTGTGCAGCAGCTGGAAGCAGGGGAATCGATCCTGTCGGTCGGTCTGGTTGTTGGGATATTGATTGCGATCATCCCGATTGCCTTTGCGACCTCGATCATCCGCTATCGCAGCTGGAAATTCTTCGTTGTCCACACCGAAGCCTTTGGTGAAGTCAATCTGGACAGGATGACACAATCGACGACCGATAGTTCGAGCCATGGCGAAGGCCTGCTCGACGCCTTTGATGTCGGGGCCATCTGATGTCGACCTTCTTCGACGCCTGGCACTTTGACGGGCAGAGCGCGGTTCGCCGCAAGGTCGAAATCCAGACGATCGGTAACCAGTTTTTCCTGCTCGAACAGGAAAGGCGGCACGGACCGTTCCATTTTGACGAGCTGCGCTTTTTGGAAGCGAAAGGCGATAGCAAGGTTTACGGACTGTCCGGCAAGGATGGCTGGCGGCTGGGCATACGTGGGCATGTTCCCACCGAACTCGCGCCATTGCTACCCGCCTCGAAAACTTATGGCGGGCTGATCGACCGGTTGGGGCTGGGCAAGGCTAGCCTTGTCTTTGCCGGGATCAGCGCTGCGGTGGTGGCTGTGGTGCTGCTGTCGCCGCAATGGTTGGCACCGTTGATACCGTCCAGTGTAGAGGCGAAGCTGGGTAATGCGCTGGTTGGCGATTTTGGCGGGCGGTTCTGTGATACGCCCAAGGGTAAGGCCGCGCTCGCCAAGCTGACCCGTTCGCTTGATGACCACCCGGAAGACCTGCAGGTCGAAGTCGCCAATATCGACATGCTCAACGCCGTTGCGTTGCCCGGGGGCAAAGTGCTGCTGTTCCAGGGCCTGCTCAGCCAGGCGAAGTCGCCTGACGAAGTGGCCGGGGTATTGGCGCACGAAATCGGCCATGTCCGCGAACGCCATGTGATGCAGGGGCTGCTGCGGCAGATGGGGCTGGCAGTGGTGCTGGGCGGCTTTGACGGCAGCGGCGGCAGCACACTCAACAGCCTGTTGTCGACCACTTACACCCGTGGTTCCGAACGCGAGGCTGACGACCATTCATTGAAGGCTTTGAAGCAGGCGAATATCTCGCCCGTAGGGGCAGCCGACTTTTTCAACCGTTTGGCGTCGATGGACGGAAGTCGCGATCTCAAAGACCGGCAGGCGCGCACTATGGCCAGTTACACATCAAGCCACCCCTTGTCCGACGAGCGCCGCAAGCTGTTCGAAAATGCTGTGGTCAAAGGCAGCGCCTATAAACCGGCGCTTACTGCAGATGAATGGCAGGAACTGAAAACAATGTGCGCGCAGGACAAGGATGTGAAATCCGGCTGGGGCTTTGACATCGAATAGCAGTAGACGCTATCGACGCTGCATTACCGTAGCCCTGAGCCTGTCGAAGGGCGCTTCTCGGTTTCAACCGTCGTTTTTGGTTGAGAGGCGTGCTTCGACAGGCTCAGCACTACGGTTTCATGCAACAACCACCGGAGTAAACCATGTTCCGCCGCCTCTTCATCGATCACCCGCGCACCGTCGACGAGACCTATTTCGAGCATTTCGGTGTGGCGTCGAAGTTCGGCGTCACCATGATCTGGGGTGGGCTGTGCGCACTGGTGCATGCGGTGGTTCCCGGCTGGTGCGTGACGACGGGTAGCCGCACGATAGAGCGTTTGAACGCTATCATGGTGATCCAGCGCCGCGCCAAGGGGCAGGATGTCAGCCAGATGTTGACCGTCGACTGGGTCATTTAGGTGATTCAAATTTGAGTCAGTCTATTTCCCGCAACTGGTTTGTCCGTGCTGACGGGCTGAAGCTTGCCTATCGCAAGGCGGAGGGCGCTGGCCCGACCTTTGTCTTCCTTCCCGGCTATATGTCGGACATGGCAGGAGGCAAAGCGACTGCGGTTTTCGATTGGGCCTTGGCCAATGGCAAGTCCTGCGTGCTGCTCGACTATGCCGGATGCGGGGAGAGCGAGGGCGACTTTGCGCAGCAGACGCTGACCGGCTGGCGCGACGATGTGCTGGCGATGATAGACGCGCTGGCCGAAGGGCCGGTTGTCCTGATCGGATCATCGATGGGTGGTTGGCTGATGCTGTTGGTTGGTGAAGCGCTGAGTCACCGGCTGGCAGGCTTGATCGGAATCGCGCCCGCGCCCGATTTCACCCGTTGGGGGTTCACCGATGCGCAGCGCGAGGCTATCCTGACCAGGGGCGTGCATTTCGAGCACAATCCCTATGGGCCGGAACCGACACCCACTTATAAGGGCCTGTATGAATCGGGCGAGGCCAGCCTGATGCTCGACCGCGAAATCGCGATCGACTGTCCGGTGCGGCTGCTCCACGGGCAGGCCGATGCCGATGTGCCGTGGAAGATTTCGCCGAAACTGGCATCGGCTCTGCGTTCGACCGATGTCCGGGTGACGCTGATCAAGGACGGCGACCACCGCCTGTCGCGCGAAGCCGATATTGCCCTGCTGCTGGCGACTGTGGCGGAGATTGCGGGTCAGTAGCCCGCAGCCTGGCCATCCTTGCGGAACTCGCTCGCACCCCAATAGGCACCCGTAACAGGATCACGCCAGATTGCCTGATAGCCGCCATAAGGCCCGACCGAATATTTGACCTTGTGGCCGCGCTTCTTGAGTTCGTCGGCGATCGTTTGCGGCACGCCGGTTTCGATTTCGACAACCCCGCCTTCCGTCATCGCCTTGCCGCCTTCGGGATCGGTCGATCCGTCATGGTGGAAACGCGCGACATCGCCCGCTGCCTGCACGGTCATGCCGAAATCGACCATGTTGACCACGATCTGTGCATGCCCCTGCGGCTGCATCGCGCCGCCCATCACGCCGAAAGAGAGCAAGGGCTTGCCGTCCTTGGTCATGAAGGCGGGGATGATGGTGTGGAACGGCCGCTTGCCCGGTGCATAGGCATTGGCATGTTTGGCATCGAGGCTGAACTGCGCGCCGCGATCCTGGAACATGAAGCCCAAGGTGCGACCGTTTCCGTCATCGGGCACCAGCCCGGAACCCATCCCGCGATAGTTGGACTGGATCAGGCTGACCATCATCCCGTCCTTGTCCGCCACGGTCATATAGATGGTGTCGTTGCCGCCATCGACGGGCAGCGCAGGGTCGGCCAACGCCGCCTTGCCCATATCGATATCCGCCCGCTGTTTCGCGGCGCGTTCCTTTGACAGCAATTCCTTGAGCGGAATACTGGCAAAGGCCGGGTCGGCATAATATTTGGCGCGGTCGGCAAAGGCGCGTTTCTTGGCTTCGATAAAGACATGCCAGAAATCGGCGCTCCCGCGCCCCATCGCTTTCAGGTCATAGCCTTCGAGGATGTTGAGGATTTGCAGCGCGGCAATGCCCTGCCCGTTGGGCGGGATTTCCCAGACGTCATAGCCGCGATAACTGGTCGAGACGGGTTCGACCCACTCGCCTTTGTGGGCGGCGAAATCCTCATAGCGGTGCGGCGCACCGATGCGTTTGAAATAGCGGTCCATCGATTGGGCGAGCGAGCCCTTGTAGAATGCGTCGCGTCCACCCTCGGCAATTTCGATCAGGGTCAGGGCAAGATCGGGGTTCTTGAAGATTTCGCCCTCTGCCGGGGCCTTGCCGCCGGGCATATAGGCGCGACGCATATTGTCGATTTCCTCGATCGCGCCCTCCTTGTGCAGCGCCTCGAAACCGGCCGTATTTGCTTTCCAATATTGTGCAATCAACTCGCTCACCGGAAAGCCCTGTTGCGCATAGCGGATGCTGGGCGCGAGCACCTGCCGCATCGGCAGCTTGCCGAACTTGCCGTGCATTTCGAACCAGCCATCGACCGTGCCGGGGATTGTGACCGAGGCGGAACCCCAATCGGCGATCGTCCCGTCGGAATCGCGCACAGAACGCGGCATCTTCCGGGTCCGCTCCTGCAATTGTTTCAGGCTTAGGCCCATTGGCGCGCGCCCGCTGGCGTTGAGGCCGTGCAGCTTTTGCGTCTTCGGGTCCCAGATGATCGCGAACAGATCGCCGCCAATGCCGTTGCCCGTTGGCTCCATAAGGCCAAGCGCCGCGTTGGCCGCAATCGCTGCATCGACCGCGCTGCCGCCTGCCTTCAATATTTCGAGCGCGATCTGCGTCGCCAGCGGCTGGCTGGTCGCGGCCATCCCGTTCTGCGCGATGACCGCAGAGCGGCTGGCACCGGCGGTGCCGGAATAGCGATCACCCTGGTCCTTTGGCGCCGTCTGTGCGGCAAGCGGTGTCGTGATCAGCAACGCAGCAAAAAGCGGGGTGTAACGCATCTCTCTTCCCTTTTTCTGAAGATCGATGCGTTACCGCTGCCCCCGCCTTGTGACAAGCAGGTCTATCCCCGTATCATCGGTGCCTTATGGGGTGGCCGGTTCAGCGCTTTTTCGACCCTGCCGGGCTGAGCGTGAAATAGGAGCGATAGGCCGGCTTCACCGCAGCCAGCATTTTTGCATTCACCGGCAGGTCGATTTCATAGTCACCCTCGACATAGGGCCCGACCGAATAAATCCCCGCATAGATTGCAAGCCGGTTGAATGTCCGCCCATTGGACGATCCCAGAATAACGGTCAGTTCGGATGGCTTGGGGCAGGCCTGCATCCAGTCATCGGTCTGGCTGCGGTCTACTTTCTCGCCATCGCGTTTCTTGCTGCGTTCGATGTCGAGTTTGTCGCAGAATGGCGTCTGCACGACTTTGTCGAACGCCTCGTTGCTGGTGAAAAGCGCCAAAGGTTTGATCTCGGTTGCTGACTTTTTGTCCCAGATCAGGCTGCCGCGCCCCCAACTGCCATGCGCGCCGCCAGTGTAGCTCCATTCGTCAATCGTCAGGCTCAGAAAGCGCGGCAGGTCGGCGACAGTCCGCCAGTTAATCTGGAGCTGCATGTCGGTTTCGCTCGCACGGTCGGGATTTTCGGTCGCCCATTCCGCGCCCCACTCTTTGAGCTCGGCAAGCTGGACATCCTTCTCGCTGAGCATTTTCTGCTCGAGTGCGGGAAATTGGCGGATCACAGCGGGATAATTATATTCAAAGCTATATCCCTTGCCCTTATCGACAATTTCCACGCCTTTGTCGGGTGCGGCCAGTGCTGTGGTTGCGGAAAGCAGGGCTAAAGCGCCTAGTGCTGCATCAAACAGTTTCATTTTTTAATCCTCTGCCAATTCCCAACGATCAATCCAGATAATATTCGACCGTCGTGACGACGCGTACCTTCTTATAGGGCGTATCCGCCGCGCCCCACCCGCCTTCGCTGTCGCCATCGCGCGCGGTGACTTCGAAATAGCCCTGCGTTGCCGATTTGATGCTGCCGACATCGGTGCCGCTGTCCTTGGCGAATTGTTCGGCCGATTTGCGGGCATCCTTGGTCGCCTGCGCAATCATCTCGGGCTTGATGCTGTTGAGTTTTGTGTAGGTGAAGGACATGCCCGATCCTTCTTCCAGCTCGACCCCCTGCTTGACCAGATCGAACTGGCGCTTGATCGCGGCCTGTGCCTTTTTGATGTCGGTGGTGCGCAGCGACATGCGTTGTTTGACGGTGTAGGTCGTGATGCCTTCATTGCTATATTGCGAGACATTGGCCCCGGTCGGCTGCACCGCATCGCCATCAAAACCGAGTGAACCGAAGAAGGCACGGATCGCCTTGGTATCGGTATCGGCCTTGGCTTGCGCGCTTTGCAAATCGCCCGCCTTGGCGGAATAGGCGATGGTCCATGTGGCGAGGTCTGCAGTAACCTCACGCTCCGCCAGCCCGCGGACCGTCACTGCGCGATCGGCCTGCTTCATACGGACGAGGCCATCGCCCATCAGATAGCCGCCTGCAATCAGGCCGGCTGCGAGCAGTCCAGTTCCAGCAAGCCAAGATTTTCCCTGATTGGCGGTCAGTCGGCCTAGCCAACTCTTGTTTTCAACGTCGTCTGTCATTGTACCCATCCCAGAAATGATGGGCCGTAGTTTCCGTCCGCCCCTTGCGTCGGTGTGCCTTCCGGTCCATGTTCGCGCGCGTCCCAGCGCGGCTTTGTGAATTATTGCTGCTGCGGTGAACCGTGCATTAACATCGATGAGTTGAATGATGACTGTTAAATATCTCCACAGCATGATCCGCGTGACCGACCCGCAAGCGACGGTCGCCTTTTTTGAACTGATCGGTCTTAAAGAGGTTCGGCGTTTCGATAGCGAAGCGGGACGCTTCACGCTGATCTTCCTCGCGGCTCCCGGACAGGAAGGGCTGGCCGAGGTCGAGCTGACCTATAACTGGCCACCTGAAGAGGGCGAAGCCGAGGTCTATACCGGAGGCCGCAATTTCGGCCATCTGGCCTATCGCGTTGATGATATCTACGCGACCTGTCAGGCGCTGATGGACGCCGGCCACATCATCCACCGCCCCCCGCGCGACGGCCATATGGCATTCGTCAAATCGCCTGACGGGATTTCTGTCGAGCTGCTGCAGGAAGGGCATTTGCCGCCGCAGGAACCCTGGGCGAGCATGCCCAATGTGGGAAGCTGGTAAAATGGCGTTGCAAATCATCCGCATCCCTGTCCTGTCCGACAATTATGTCTGGCTGGTGCATGAGCCCGAAAGCGGTGAAACGATGGCGGTCGATCCCGCTGTGGCGGAGCCGGTGCTGGCAGAAGCCAAGGCGCGCGGATGGACGCTCACGCAGATCTGGAACACCCACTGGCACCCCGATCATACCGGCGGCAATGCCGCGATTAAGGAGGCGACTGGTTGCGTGATTACTGGGCCAGAGGCGGAAAGTGCACGCATTCCGACGCTCGACCGCAAGGTGAAAGAGGGCGATATTGTGAGGCTCGGCGCCGTTGACGCACATGTCCTCGATGTCCCAGCACATACCGCTGGCCATATCGCCTTCCACTTTGCGGACGACCAAGCCGCCTTTGTCGGCGACACGCTGTTCGCGATGGGCTGTGGTCGCTTGTTTGAAGGGACGGCGGAGCAGATGTTCTCGAACATGCGCAAGCTGGAAGCATTGGGCGACGACACGCGCATTTATTGCGCGCACGAATATACCCAGTCGAACGGCCGCTTCGCTCTGACCGTCGAGCCGGACAATGCCGCGCTTGTCGCCCGCATGGATCAGGTAAATGCGATGCGCGAACGCGGCGAGCCGACGGTGCCGACCACCATCGCCCTCGAACGTGCGACCAACCCGTTCATGCGGGCCGCGACTGTAGACGAACTCGCCGCGCGCCGTGCGGCGAAGGATGCGGCTTAGTTTTCCCAGTTACCGTAGCCCTGAGCCTGTCGAGCCGAAGGCCACCGAAGGTGAACGGTGCTTCTCGGCGAAGCGTGCTTCGACAGGCTCAGCACTACGGCGTATTGGGCTAAGTTTGTGCGCCCAAGCGGCGCGCTGCAAACAGCATCAGCAATGTACTCACACCTTCGATAATCATCGCCTGATTATTGGCTGCCGATGCGGGATCGCCAAGACCGAGGCCGATGAGACGGCCGACCAATGCAGTGCCATAAAGCGCGGCCGGAACATAGAGCAGCTTTGCTTTTTCGGGCTTAGCTGCCGCCCATAAGGCGCAGACTGCCGACACCAGGAAAAAGGCCCCGAAATCGCTGCGCACGCTGTTGATCGACGCGCCGGGCGCTTCGATCCCGAACTGTGTCGTAAACACCTTCGGGTCGATGATCCCCTGTACCGCGAGCAGCCCAAAACCCAGGCCCCAAAGGCCGACCAATATGCGCAACACCAGATTCATGATTATTCCCCTCTCGTCGGCAGGCATATCGGGCAAATTCACGACTGGCAACTGGACAGGCGCGCGCTTCGCCCTTATCGGCCAGCCATGTCGATTCAGCCTTCGGATTCCATCCTTATCGTCGATTTCGGGTCGCAGGTGACCCAGCTTATTGCCCGCCGCGTGCGCGAGGCGGGGGTATATAGCGAAATCGCCCCGTACAACGCCGCCGAGGCTGCGTTTGAGCGGATGAAGCCCAAGGGTATAATCCTGTCGGGTTCGCCTGCTTCGGTGCCCGACGATGGCAGCCCGCGCGCTCCGCAATGCCTGTTCGACAGCGGCCTGCCGATCCTCGGAATCTGCTATGGCCAGCAGGTGATGAGCCATCAATTGGGCGGCGAAGTGCGCCCCGGGCATGAAACCGGAGAAGGCGGCGAATTCGGTCGGGCCTTCCTGACCGTGACCGAGGAATGCATCCTGTTCGACGGGCTGTGGCAGGTTGGCGAGCGGCATCAGGTGTGGATGAGCCATGGTGACAAGGTGACACGCTTTGCGCCGGGCTTTCGCATTGTTGCGACGTCGGACGGCGCGCCGTTCGCGCTGATCGCCGACGACGAACGCCGCTATTATGGCACGCAATTCCACCCCGAAGTCGCGCATACGCCCGATGGGGCAAAGCTGATCGCCAATTTCGTGCACAAGGTCTGCGGGCTTTCGGGCGACTGGACGATGGCCGAATTCCGCGCGACGAAGATCGCCGAGATCCGCGAGCAAGTGGGAACTGGCCGGGTGATCTGCGGGCTTTCGGGTGGGGTCGACAGTTCCGTCGCTGCAATCTTGATCCACGAAGCGATTGGCGACCAGCTGACCTGCGTCTTTGTCGACCATGGTCTGCTGCGCTTGAACGAACGCGAACAGGTCGAAAGCCTGTTTCGCGACCATTATAATATCCCGCTCGTCGTCGTCGATGCCGAGCAGCGCTTCATGGCGGGTCTTGCAGGCGTCACTGACCCCGAGAAGAAGCGCAAGTTCATCGGTGCCGAGTTCATCAATGTGTTTGAGGAAGAGGCAAAGAAGATCGGCGGGGCGGATTTCCTCGCGCAAGGCACGCTCTATCCTGACGTGATTGAGTCGGTGTCCTTCACAGGCGGGCCTTCTGTCACCATCAAGTCGCACCACAATGTCGGCGGCCTGCCCGAACGCATGAATATGAAACTGGTCGAGCCCTTGCGCGAACTGTTCAAGGATGAAGTGCGCGCGCTGGGCCGCGAGCTTGGCTTGAATGACCAGTTCGTCGGCCGTCATCCTTTCCCCGGCCCCGGCCTCGCCATCCGCATTCCCGGCGAAGTGACCAAGGAGCGCTGCGACATCCTGCGCAAGGCCGACGCGGTCTATCTGGAAGAAATCCGCAACGCCGGATTGTACGATGCAATCTGGCAGGCTTTTGCCGTGCTCCTCCCCGTCCGCACCGTCGGCGTAATGGGCGATGGCCGCACCTATGACAGTGTCTGCGCACTGCGCGCGGTTACCTCGGTCGACGGCATGACCGCCGATATCTACCCCTTCGACGCCGCCTTTTTAAGCCGCGTGGCGACGAGGATCATCAACGAGGTGAAGGGCATCAACCGCGTGGTTTACGACTATACGTCGAAGCCGCCGGGGACGATTGAGTGGGAGTGACAGTTACACTCTAATTGTAATTTCGATACAATCGGGAGAAACGCCGAAAGTTCGGGCGAGTCCCGCTTTAGCCTGAGCAATCGATAGCTGTTTTGTTACCTGCTGCCACCGATCATCAGTATCGGAATTCGACCGCACAAAAGTGATCGTCCCAATTCCAAGTGACACGTCGGCTGTCTTCCAGCCAACAGACTGCCACGCCAGACTCTGTCCACGTTCTTGGTTCGCCCACCAAGCTGGATACTGCCGTGCGCTCGAGGGAAGCTCGAATCCCAATATATCCTCGATTGCGGCAATATTGGTTGTGAAAGCGTCACCTTCGAGATGCGAGAGGTAGTCGGTCAAAGGTTGATATTTCGACATTGTTATTACTCCGTATGATGAATGTCGAGCGATATAAAATATACATATAACATATGTCAATATGTATTATAGTATTTCAGTTAGACCCCCACAAACTTCCCCGCCTCGCGGTCTTTCCGGACCTTCAGCCCATCAAACACCTGCCCGCTCATGGCAATCCAGACGCCAGGCGTCGCAACTTGCGCCGTCGCAAAGGCCATGCCGAGGTTGAAATTGGCATCGGTTTCGGCAAAGCGGGCGGGGCTGAGCGCGCCGGTGAGTACGATGGTCTTGCCGGGCACTTCGGCTGCGAGCACCTTCGCCGTCTCGGTCATCGTATCGGTGCCATGGGTCACGACGATGCGGGTTTCGGGGGCTTCGCGCGCAGCGCTGGCGATCAGGGCACGGTCGGCGTCGGTGAGTTCGAGGCTGTCCTTGCGCATCAGTTCGATCAGCCGATAGGGCAAGGCGACGCGCGCCTCCTTGAGCAACGCGGGAATGCCGCTGTCGACGATCTGATATTCCGAAAGCGCGTCGAAATAATTTTTGTCGATCGTGCCGCCGGTGGTGAGGATGAGTATGCCTTGCTCTGCCATGCGCGGCCAATAGCCGAAGCGGGGCTGCGGCGAAAGGCTGGATGGTGCATGGCTTCAGCCATCTTGGCCTTGCACCCGCCGGGGAAACGCTCTTATAGCCTTCAACAGCGGGGGCGCAGATAGAAGGGACGCAAGATGGGAGCCTCGCTAGCTACAGCCATATTATTTGTGGCCGTTCCAACCGGAGAAGCGGTTCCCGCTCCGATAGCAGAGGCCGTCGGAACAGAGGCATCGGCCCCGGTCAGCATGAAGGCGGATAATGAACCTCCCTTCGATCTCTCCAAACTCGATCCATTGCCGCCGACAACACCGCCCGAACCCATAGCCGACGAAATTGTCGTTACCGCACGCACCGCCGATCCGCGCGATCCAGTAGAGGCGATCAATGTCGAGGCATTTCAGCTAGTACAGGGGGCCGACGCCGCCTTGGTCGCGCCGGTTGCCGAAGCCTATGAAGGCGCCGTTCCCAGCCCGGTGCGCCAGGGCATTGGCAACTTCCTCAATAATCTGCTCGAACCGGTTGTCGCGCTCAACTTCCTGCTCCAGCTCAAACCGGGCAAGGCCGCAGAAACATTGGGGCGCTTTGCCATCAACACGACTTTCGGGGTGGGTGGACTTGTCGATGTCGCCAAGACCGAGCCATTCAACCTGCCGCGCCGCCCCAACGGATTTGCCAATACGCTGGGCTTTTACGGGGTAAAGCCGGGTCCGTATTTCTTCCTGCCTCTGATCGGGCCGACCACGCTGCGAGACATGATTGGCGGCGGTATTGACGGGCTGGTCTATCCGACGGTGATCGGAAAGCCGTTCACACAATTGCATTACACCTTGCCGGCCGGAGCGTTGAGCTCGCTCAATTCAAGGATTGCCAATGATTGCGAATTGCGGGCGCTTAACGAGGATACGGCGGATCCCTATGCCGCCACTCGCGACTATTATCTGTGGCGGCGGCAGGCGCAGATTGATGAGCTCAAAGGCAGAGAGCCGGCACCGCTCCCGGTCGGGACGGTCGCCAAATGCAAGACGGGCGCTGAGCGTTAGTCAGTCATTTGGAAGGCAAGCCTTCCGCAACCCAGAAGCGCGAGATGGATGCTTTCTGCCGAATTGGCGCGACTGCCTGATAATCGGTTGAATGGTAAAAGGCGCGCGCCGCCTCGAAACTGGGATATTCGACGATCACAAAACGCCCGGCAGGTGGCGGCCCCTCCAACTGCTCGACGCGCCCGCCGCGTGCCAGATACTTTCCGCCAAATTTGGCTACCGCCGCACCTGCTACCGGCACATAGGCCTTATAGGCTTCGGCATCAGTCACCTGAACTTCGGCGACAATATAGCCCTTGGGAGCTTGCGCCGGTTTTGCCGCCGCATAACCACCTGCTGCTGCCAAAGAGGTCAGCATCAAAGCCCAGCCGACATGCACCCTCATACTTGCCTCCCCTTCTCCATCCGCTAGAGCAGCAGATGATAGCAAGGACGAACAAATGAGCATCATATTTTACGGCATCCCCAATTGCGACACAGTGAAGAAGGCGCGCGTCTGGCTGGACGGCAAGGGCATCGCTTATGCGTTTCATGATTACAAAAAAGCGGGCGCGGATGCGGGCAAGCTGAAAAGCTGGTGCGCGGCGAAGGGGTGGGAGGTGATCCTCAATCGCGCTGGCACGACCTTCAAGAAACTGCCCGATGACGCGAAAGCCGGGCTTGATGAAGCCAAGGCGATCGCGCTGATGCTCGAACAGCCGAGCATGATCAAACGCCCTGTGCTCGAATATCCGGGCGGGCTGCTGGTCGGGTTCAAACAGCCAGAGTGGGAGGCCGCGCTGGGCGCATGAACCCGATAGCAACCGCACTTGCCGGGCATATTGAAAGCTGGTTGACGCCGGGTGAGCCCCTCGTTGTTGGCCTGTGCGGGACGCAGGCTTCCGGTAAATCGACCGCTTGTGCACAATTGGCCGGGCATTTCACCGGGCACGGGTTGCGGGTTGGTACCTTGTCGCTCGACGATCTCTATCTCGGGCGCTCGGTACGGGCAGGGCTGGCGGAGCGAGTGCATCCGCTATTTGCCACGCGCGGGCCGCCGGGAACGCATGATACCGGCATCGGAATCGCCACCCTCGATGCGGTAAAGGCAGGGCGCGCAGTGATGCTGCCCCGATTTGACAAGCGGGCGGACGAGCCATTGTCGTCGCGCGAATGGCCGCTGCTCGAAGGGCCGTGTGACCTGCTGCTGTTCGAAGGGTGGTGCGTTGGGGCAAGGCCCGTGCCTGACAACATCTTGGCTGAACCGGTCAACGATCTCGAACGCGACGATGATCCCGACGGTATCTGGCGCAGTCATTGGAACGCGCATCTCGCAGGAGAAACTGCGGAGCTATTCGCGCGCATCGACCGGCTGGCCTATCTGCGCCCGCCCTCATTCGAGATCGTACATACATGGCGCTGCGAGCAGGAGCATGGCTATCAGGCGGTGGATGGGGCACAGCGCGCCGCCGCTGCGATGACCGACGAACAGGTCGCCCGCTTCATCGCCCATTATGAACGATTGACACGCTGGATCATGGAAGAGATGCCCGGTCGCGCGGATGTAACAATCCAGTTGGATGAAGCCCGCTCCCCTGTTTCGGTTTCGGAGCGTGCATGAAAATCAAATTGCTACTCTGTGTCGTTGTGGCGCTATCTGCCTGTACCAGCGGCACTGCCAGTGAAGGAAAATCCGCCATGGCCAAGGACCCGATCATCATCGCGCATCGCGGTGCCAGCGGCGAACGCCCCGAGCACACAATCGCCAGCTACACGCTCGCGATCGAGCAGGGGGCCGATTATATCGAACCTGATCTGGTGCTGACCAGGGACGGCGTGCTGGTCGCGCGGCACGAGAACGAGATTTCGGAAACCTCCGACGTCGCGGACAAGCCCGAATTTGCCGACCGCAAGGCGACCAAGACCATTGACGGCCAGAAAATGACCGGCTGGTTCACCGAGGATTTCACGCTCGCCGAGTTGAAAACATTGCGTGCGAAAGAGCGGCTGCCGATGTTGCGCAAGGCCAACACGGCCTTTGACGGGCAATATGAAATCCCGACCTTTGAAGAGATCATCCTGCTGGCGAAGGCGAAGGAGAAAGAGACCGGACGACGCATCGGCATCTATCCCGAAACCAAGCATCCCAGCTATTTTGCTTCTATCGGTCTACCCCACGAGGCGCCCTTGCTCATGATGCTCGAAAAGCATGGTTATACGCAGAAGGACGATCCCTTGTTTATCCAGAGTTTCGAGGTTGGCAATCTGAAGGCGCTGCGTGGCAAGACCAAGCTGCGGCTGATCCAGTTGATGTCAAAGGATGACGGCCCCGCCGATGATCTAGCCTCAAAATATGCGACGATGGCCACCCCCGACGGGCTTAAGGCGGTCGCGGCCTATGCCGACGGAATAGGCGTCGAAAAAGCGATGGTCATTCCGCGCACACTGCTCGGCAATCTGGGTGAGCCAACCTCGCTGGTGGCGGATGCCCATTCGGTCGGGCTGGACGTCCATATCTGGACCTTGCGGCGCGAGAATTATTTCCTGCCGTTGGGACAACGCAACGGTCTGAACCCAGCTGGCCATGGCGATCTGGTGGCGGAGATAAAGGCGTTTCTGGCCACAGGGATAGACGGATTTTTCAGCGACAATGTGACGGAGGCCGTTGCAGCGGCGCGCTGATCAGGCGACTATCGCACGCGCAACCGCGCGAATTGCTTCAGGATTGGCGATGAACGCCATGTGCGAGCAATCGAGTTGGGTTGCATGGTCTACCTCGCCCAGCCTGCCACGCGCTGCGTCGGGGGCGACCACGCCGTCACGCGCTGACCAGAAAGCAAAGGTTGGCACAGGCGGTTTTTCATGCAGCACGGCTGCGACCGGCGGATTGTCGACCTTGTGCCCGGCGACAAATTCATAGACCCGCCAGGCATTGTTCGCGCGCGGATGCGCTGAAAAGGGGCTGCCGAGCGAGATGACGCGCGAGACACGATGCGGTGCGCGCTTGGCATATTCCCGCGCGATCACTCCGCCCAGGCTCCAGCCCACCAAAGCTGCCGGATGGTCGATTCCACGCTGGTCAAACTGTCGGTCGATCTGCTCGAACAAATCAGCGGAGACACCGCTGTTGCGCCCAAGGCCCCAGCCATGGGCCCGGAAACCCGCACCATCTAGCGATCGGCGCAAACGGGCGGTCGTCCGGTCAGAGGCCAGAAAACCGGGAATTACAAAAACATGCTGGCCCTTGCCATCCACTTCCAGCGGCACCGGCGGCGCGAAGGTGGCGCGAATACGCGTCGAGGCAAAGCCTACAACCTCGCGCGCCAGCAGCGGCAAGGGCGGTGGCACTGCGCGGTCTTCGTGCGCGGCAAGAATCGAGAGCGGGGTCGTCGCCATGACGACCGTTTAAGCCGATTGGAGATTTATGAAAGATTTATGACATTATCCGCAGGCAAATTTCGACAATTGGTCAACTTTCGGGGATGGGTAGCGTCACGGCCGGGTTATCCTTGCCGACCGGCTCGCTCAAAGGCGGTGCGACCATCGGCTGCTGGGCTACCATAGGCATGGAAAGCGCGGCCTTTTCCAAACTGTCCAAGGCGCGTTGCGTTTCGACATAACGCCGCGCCTTGGCCAGCCAATCCTTAGCGTTCGCCGCCCCCGGCATGGCCGAAACCAGTCGCATGGCCGATTCCACATTTCCGGTGAGGATCAGGTCACGCGTTCGTGCAATCTGGGCATCGGTAGATGGTGGCGGAGCGTCGGACATGTGGAGCACGAACATGGTCGAAAGCTCACGCTGGATGCGCGCCCACGACATTTCGGGATCGCGGCTGAGGCTGGGCGCGATGGCGTCAAATTCGGTGGCAAGCTTGACGGGCGTCAATCCATCTTTCGCTGCCGAACGGATACGCGCCAGCGCTTGTGGCTGGCTTTGCCCAAAGGCTGCATCAAGCCGCGGTTCGATCTCGCCAAGTGGAGCGCTTGCACCAATTGCCCTACGCGCTGCCATGGCAACCAGCATGGCTTCGGTGCGGGCCGAATCGGCTATGGGCTGAAGGATTTGGGGGACGACGGGTGCTGCCAGCATCGGGTTAACCGGTGGCGGAGCAATTTCGGGCATCGGTGCGACGGGCGCTTCCGGAGCCGAAGGCGCAACTTCCCCCCATGGCGAAAGCCCCGATGTCGACAGCCAGCTTACTACCAATCCGCCACCGACAAATGCCAATATCGACAGTGCAACGCCTGCTCGCCAGTTCAAACCCTGTCCCCTTGCGACCCTGATTATGCGCCCTGCTTAACAAGCGTGTGCGCCGCCGACAACAGGGCTTGGTCATCGGGGCGTTCGGCAATGGCTATTCCGCGCCAGCCGGGGCCAGCCGCTTGGGCGATTGCGCTGGAGAAAGCGGCAATCCAGATGTCATCGCGGGACAGTCGGCTGCTATCGACAAGTTCAGCGAACCGGCGTGCTGCGCGGGCCGAATGGAGCACAACAATATCCACACTGGCAATGATGTCCGTTGTATCGACGGGTAGTTCGACAGGTTCGGAAGAATAAGTGATCTGCGTTTCTATCTGCATGCCCGGTGGTGCATCGAAATCGGTCTGATCCTCGCCCGCCAGCCACAGCAAGTGATGATGTCCGGCAGCCTTTGCCTGCTGCAGTGCCTCATCCACACCCATTGTACCAACCGACGCCAGCATGAGTCCTGCAGCGGTAACGGCGGCGGCGCTGTTTTGGCCGACCGCATGCACGGGCAAGGCGGTAAAAGCCTCCAATCCCGCTCCGGCGTGGCGGATCGCATTGGCGCTGGTGATCAAAAGGGAATCAAACTGCGCCACTGGGGGTGCGTTCCAGGCGCGAGCTCGCACCTCGAAGAAGGGCAATTGAACGGGTTCAAATCCGGCCTCCAGCGCACGACTTGCGCTGGCATCATTGCCTGGTTGCGGTCGGATGATGAGCAGTTTCATCCCTCGAACAGCGCGCGCAATTCGGGCGAAGCAGCGTCGAGGAGTTGGTGTGCGAGAATTGCCGGAGCGTCTGCATCACCGAGTTTGAAGGCGATTGCTCCCTCTCGTCGTTCACTGCCATCCTCGCACAGGATCTCGCCCTTGAGCGTCAACATGTCCTCTTGCCAGATGGCTTGTGCCGCGACCGGCGAATGGCAGGTGCCGCCCAGCGCCTCAAGAAAGGCGCGTTCGGCGATCACGCAAGTGAAGGTGGGCCGGTCGTTGATAGCCGCCATCAGCGCCGCAATTTCGGTGCGTTCGACCAGACAATCGATGCCGATCGCACCTTGTGACGCAGCGGGCAGCATTTCGGACGTCTCGATGGCGGTTCCTATATTTCCTTGACCCAATCGAGCAAGCCCTGCCGCTGCCAGCAAAGTTGCGTCAAACTCGCCGTTTTCGACCTTCGATAGACGTGTCGCGACATTGCCTCTAATGCTGTCGGTGACGATATCGGGGCGTAAAGCTTTCAGCTGCGCCGCACGTCTTGGGCTCGATGTGCCGACTTTTGCACCTTGGGGGAGCGCGGCGATGCTGCCCGCCCCTATTAGCCGGTCGCGCACATCGGCACGCGGCAGCATCGCGACAACCCCGAATATGCCAGCGCGGACGGTTTCGACATCCTTCATCGAATGCACCGCTATATCGACCTCGCGGTCGAGCAGCGCGCGCTCCAACTCTTTGGTCCACAAGGCCTTGCCGCCGATTTCGGCGAGCGGGCGGTCCTGCACCTTATCCCCGCTCGACAGCATCGGGACGAGGAGAATAGCGGCTTCATCCCAGCCATGCGCCGCGAGCAATGCAGCTTTGGTCATCTCTGCCTGTGCCAAGGCGAGCGGGGAAGAACGGGTGCCGATGCGGAGCGGATTGGAACGGGTCGGGGTCATGCGGCTTGTCCATAGCGGGGCACATCCCTAAGGGGAAGCCGATGGCAGTGATTTTGGGCCTTGAATCGAGTTGCGACGAAACAGCGGCGGCGCTGGTGCGGTCGGATCGCACGATATTGAGCCACGCACTGGCGGGGCAAGAGGATCATCACCGCGCCTTTGGCGGGGTGGTGCCAGAGATTGCTGCACGCGCGCATGCCGAACTGATAACGCCTCTGGTCGAGACGGCATTGGCTGATGCCGGGATGACGTTGAAGGATGTTGACGCCATTGCGGCGACAGCTGGGCCCGGATTGATCGGCGGGGTGATGGTCGGGCTTGTGACGGCGAAGGCGCTGGCGATGGCCGCCAATAAGCCTCTGATTGCTGTAAACCATCTGGAAGGGCACGCGCTGTCACCGCGACTGGTCGATCCTGATCTGGACTTTCCCTATTTGCTGCTGCTTGTTTCGGGCGGCCATTGCCAGTTGCTCCGTGTGAATGGGGTCGGCGATTACGACAGGCTGGCGACCACCATCGACGATGCAGTGGGTGAGGCGTTTGACAAGAGCGCCAAGATTTTGGGCCTCGGCTTTCCGGGAGGCCCTGCGGTCGAGAAAGCGGCCAAACTGGGTGATGCCAAGGCGGTGTCGCTGCCGCGCCCGTTAAAAGGCGCAGACGAACCCCATTTCAGTTTTGCAGGTCTGAAGAGCGCTGTGCTGCGCGCACATGAAGCAGGGGCGCACAGGCCCGAAGATATCGCTGCCTCTTTCCAACAGGCCGTGGTCGATTGCCTTGAAGACCGGCTTGAATACAGCCTGTCTCGGATCGACCCGCTCGGTGCGCTGGTGGTCGCGGGTGGGGTGGCGGCCAATGACTCCATTCGCGCGATGCTGCAGCGCGTGGCCGAGCGCTATGGCATGCGCTTTGTGGCACCACCGCACTGGCTGTGCACCGATAATGGCGCGATGATCGCCTGGGCGGGGGCGGAACGCTTTGCAGCAGGGCTGACCGATCCGCTCGATGTCGCGGCACGCCCGCGCTGGCCGCTCGACCCGGATGCAGAGGCCGTGCGCGGCGCAGGAGTGAAGGCATGACCGGACAACCCATAGGCATCATCGGCGCAGGCGCATGGGGCACTGCGTTGGCCAGCGTGATGGCGCAAAACCATGAGGAGGTGCTGCTCTGGGCACTTGAGCCCGAGGTGATCGAGGCGGTGAATGCAGGGCAGGGCAATCCGCTCTACCTCCCCAATCTCGCGCTGCCGCCCCAAATCCGTGCGACGGGTGATATGGCCGAAATGGTGGGGTGTTCGGCGCTGTTGCTGGTGACGCCCGCGCAGCATCTGCGCGGCACGCTCGAACGGCTTCCAGCCACCAACGCGCCTTTGCTGCTCTGCTCAAAGGGCATTGAGGCAGGCACGCAATTGCTGGTGTCTGAAATCGTTGCTGAGCTTAGGCCCGACAACCCGCTCGCGGTGCTTTCGGGCCCCACTTTCGCGCATGAAGTTGCGGCGGGCAAACCGACCGCGATCACGCTCGCCTGCGAAAGCGAGGCGCTGGGCAAGCTTTTGATGCGGCTGGTCGCAACGCCTGCTTTACGGCCATATTGGTCGGATGATGTGGTGGGGGCGGAGATTGGCGGGGCGGTGAAGAATGTGCTGGCCATTGGCTGCGGTGTTGTCGATGGCGCGGGGCTGGGGCTGAACGCGCGGGCGGCGTTGATCGCGCGCGGCTTTGCCGAGATGCAGCGATATGGCCTGGCGCGCGGGGCGCAGGCGGAAACGCTTTCCGGACTTTCGGGGTTGGGCGATCTGGTGCTGACCTGTTCTTCCGAAAATAGCCGCAATTTCTCCTTGGGCCGCGGGCTGGGGCAGGGCAGGGCGGCTGCCGAGCTGATGGCTGACCGGCGCACCGTGGCGGAGGGTGCGTTCACCGCGCCCGTCCTCCTTGAATCGGCGCAATCGCTGGGCGTCGAGATGCCGATTGTCGCGGCTGTCTGCGCGCTTCTCGATGGCAGCGCCAGCGTCGGGCAGGTCGTCGAAGCACTGCTCTCCCGCCCGTTGAAGGCCGAAAGGTGACAAGGCGTCGCCATTGCCCTACCATCCGGTTTCACACCGTAGTCCTGAGCTTGTCGAAGGACGTGTATCAGCCTTGGCGCGCCCGGTGAGGCGTGCTTCGACAGGCTCAGCACTACGGTCCGATTTAAACCGCATTGCCAGCAAACGGAGGGGTGTTTGACGGCAACCGTGCCTGAACAGAACGAAGCCGATCTGAAGGCGCTTGCCAAGGGCGGGCGGACCAATGTGTTCGGCTTTGTCCTGCGGCTCGCCGCGCGCATCCCCTTCCTGTTCATCGCCGGGCGGCTCTACGGGCCAGAGGTGCTGGGGCGTTTTGCCTATGCGATACTAGTGGTCGAATTTGTCGCGCAACTGGCAACGCTCGGTCTGCGGCGCGGGCTGGCCGAGGCCTTGTCGAAGCAGGACCGGCCCGACACCCATGTTGTTGGCGATGCGATGCTGGTTGCGACCTTTGCCTCGGCGCTGGGTGCGGCGGTGCTGATCGCGCTGCCGCAACTGATGTTCCCCAACAGCCCGCTGAACGGGCTCGACCGCTATCTGCCGCTCACCATTTTCGCGATTGTCTGGACGGATATTGCGCTGGCGGCGCTCGCCTACCGCTTCGACGTCGCCTCGACTGTGCGTGCGCGCGCGATTGTCGAGCCGTGGACGATCAGCATCGCGGCGGGCGCGCTCTTCTTCTATTCGGCGCGCGATGGCCTGATCCTGTCCTATGTCGCCTCGATCCTCGCCGCGATGCTCACCGCGCTCTGGCCGCTCTGGCGCAGCTATGGCACGCCGCAGGGCTGGCGACCGCGCCCCGTCGAGCTCTACCTGCTCGCGCGCCGTAACCTGCCGCTCGCTGCCGCCGATGCTGCCGAATGGGGCAGCCGCAGGCTCGATCTCGCCATCCTCGGACTCTTCGCCAGCCCTGCTGTCGTCGGCATCTATTATGTCGCGCAACAGGTCGCCAGCCTGCCGCAGAAACTGAAATCCAGCTTCGATCCGATCCTCGGCCCCGTCATCACCCGCAATTTGCAGGCGAAAAATTATGGGGAGATTGCGCGGCAGGTCGGCCAGGTCGGTTTCTGGATTATCGCCGCCCAAGTCGGCATCGCGCTGGCGCTCGGCATACCGGGTGAGGCGGTGATGGGTCTGGTCGGGCCGGAATTTGTCGGCGGCACCGCGGCTATGGCCTTTCTTCTCGCGGCGGAGGTTGCCGCGGCGACTGCCGTGGTCAGCGAAAGCGCGCTTGTCTATATGGCGCGGCACAGGAACCTCCTGCTCTCGCTCGGCATGCTCGCGCTGCAGGTGGCGCTCAGCCTGATCCTGATCGAGATGGTGCCGATGCTGCCGTTGAAGCCCGAATATCACGGACTGGCGCAGGCCGCCGCCGTCGCCGCCGCGCTGATGCTCGCCTTGGGCTTTGCCTCGGTGGCTAAAGCGCTGTTGCTCGCCAAGCTGCTGGGCGAGCCATTGAGCATCTGGCGCTGGACCCTGCTCCCTGCCGTCGCCACCGCGATCCTCATCGGCATCGGTGCCACGCGTTTGCCCGAATGGGCGGAGCTGGCACTGGGCGTCCCCGCAATCCTCGGCGTATATCTGTGGGTGATCTGGCGCTGGGGCTTCGGGCCAGAGGATCGGGTACTGTTCAAGAAATAGTTCTACATACCGTATCGCAACGCCAACAGAATCGACAAAGTCACGACCATCAAGACCACAAGCGGTACGCCGGTTCGTACATAGTCGCCGAAATTGTAATTGCCTTCAGACATGATCATCATGTTCGTCTGATACGCTACCGGAGTGGCATAGCAGAGATTGCAGCCGAACAGGACGGCCAGCACCAATGGCTCCGGCGGCAGTCCAAGGCTTTGGGCGAGGCTGTACGCAATCGGCGTGCCTACGGCAGCCGCAGTTGCGTTTGAGGCGAAGTTGGTAAGTGCGGTTACGAAAAGCATGATCGCTGCTAATATTCCGGCAGGAGGTAGATATTGTAGGCCTGCAGCAAGCAAGTCGCCAAGCCATGCCGCCGCCCCGGATACCAGCACAAATTTGCCAAGCGCGATGCTGGAAGCAACCAGCACGATGACCTTAGCTGATAGGGCTCGGCCCACCCGCTCGAACTTGACGCAGCCGGTCAGGAACATCAGCACAGCCCCGCCCAGGGCGGAAATCGCGATAGGCATCAATCCAAAGCTGGCTAACGTCACTGCCCCAATCATGATAGTCAATGCGAGAGCTGCTTTGCTTGATCGCGGCATGTCGCGCCCGCCTTCAACTATCAGCAGGCCGGCATCATGAGCAAAGCCCTGTAATGCATTCTGCGTACCTAATGCCAGCAGCAGGTCGCCTTCGCCCATCGGAGCATCCGCACTGTCTATTCGAGTTTCACCCAACAGCCTCCGCGCGTGATGTACGCCTATGATGGCCACATCTTCGATTCCCGCGGTTTGCAACGTGTTGCCAATCAGTCGGGAATCAGGTGTGATGGCCATTTCGACCATCATCAGATCGTCACTCAGTCTGGCGGATTCACGTTGCAATCGGGTCAGCAGCCATACAGGGGCGAGCGCCCCAGCAGTCAGTTGTGCGGCTTCCTCAAGCGCTTCCTGCGGGCCGCAGAGCGCTAACCGGGTATCGGTATCGACCAGTCCTGCAGAATCGCCAGCCAACACCACGCTGACGGGTAGCATTGCGCGCAACTGACCTATGGTCTTGCCAATTGACGCTGAACCTGCAGAAAAACGCATTGTAGCATGGAAAGAGCGGGGGTCGCGTCCGTCGACTACCGAATTGTCAGGCAGCAGGCGAGGCATCACCAGCCAGATATATGGCAGCGCCACCAAAGAGGCAGCTAGTACGATCGGGGTGTAGTGGAACACACTGATGGGTGGCATTCCCAGATCTGTGGCGATCGACACCACAAGCAGGTTGGTCGAAGTGCCGATAGTCGTCGCCATACCGCCAATCAGGATCGCGCTGTTGACCGGTATCAGTGTTTTGGATGCAGGCATTCCCCCTTTTGTGGCCAACTGGACGAGGATAGGCAGTAGCAGCACCAGCACAGGCGTATCATTAATGATCATACTAAAGCCAAACGCTGCCAGCAAGGTCACCAGCAACCCACCTTGCCGGTTGAAAAGCCAGATGCGGTTGAGCGCCCGGGCGGCTGGATCCAACGCACCAGTGACCACCAGCCCGCGCCCCATGATCATGAGCGCGCAAATTGTGACTAGGGCATGATGGCCGAAGCCTTCGAATGCCAGCACCAGCCCGTCACGCGCGGTTCCGCTAGGTAGTGGAAAGAAATAGAGCCCCAGTGCAATTGCGCCGATGGTTAGAAGCGAGACGATCTCGACTGCGACTTTGCCCCTGACAAAGCCATAGAACATTGCAAAGGCAAGCAGCATCGCAGCAGCGGCATGAGGGCTGGGCAAGCCTGTCATGACTGCCATCATGGGCAAAGGCTTAGAAAATGGCAAGTTTCGACACCCCCTTGCCCCACACCCCAAACGCGTACATATAGCGAACATGGCTGAACTCATCATCCGCCGCGGCCTGGAAGAGCCCGAAACCGACGGCAGCTTCACTCCGCATCGCCCTGAACGGCCGCCCAAGGTCGATGGGGGGAAGGCGTTCAAGCTGGTGTCCGAATATGAACCCGCAGGCGATCAGCCGACGGCGATCAAGGAGCTGGTCGAAACCGCGCGCACGGGGGAGAAGAACCAGGTGCTGCTCGGCGTCACCGGTTCGGGCAAGACCTTCACCATGGCAAAGGTGGTGGAGGCGCTGCAGCGCCCCGCCTTGGTGCTCGCGCCCAACAAGATCCTCGCGGCGCAGTTGTATGGCGAGTTCAAAAGCTTCTTCCCCGAAAATGCGGTCGAATATTTTGTCAGTTATTATGACTATTACCAACCCGAAGCCTATGTGCCGCGCAGTGACACCTATATCGAGAAGGAGTCGAGCGTAAACGAGGCGATAGACCGCATGCGCCATTCGGCCACCCGCTCGCTGCTCGAACGTGACGATGTGCTGATCGTGGCGTCGGTTTCCTGTCTTTACGGCATCGGATCGGTCGAAACCTATTCGGCGATGATATTCGACCTGAAAAAAGGCGAGAGCGTTGACCAGCGCGAGCTGATCCGCAAGCTGGTAGCACTCCAGTATAAGCGCAACGACGCCGCCTTTGCGCGCGGCAATTTCCGCGTGCGCGGCGATAATCTGGAGCTCTTCCCCAGCCACCTTGAGGATATGGCGTGGCGCATCAGCTTCTTTGGCGACGAAGTAGAGGAGATTGCCGAATTCGACCCGCTAACCGGCAAGGCAGGCGTGCGGCTGAACGCGATCCGCGTCTATGCTAACAGCCACTATGTCACCCCCGGCCCAACGATGAAGCAGGCGACCGAGGCGATCAAATTTGAGCTGGCCCACCGGCTGGAGGAGCTGGTCGCCGAGGGCAAATTGCTCGAGGCGCAGCGGCTAGAGCAGCGCACCAATTTCGATCTGGAAATGATCGCGGCGACCGGCAGCTGTGCGGGAATCGAAAATTATTCGCGCTTCTTGACCGGCCGTTTGCCCGGCGAACCGCCGCCGACCTTGTTCGAATATCTGCCCGACAATGCGCTGCTCTTTGTCGATGAAAGCCACCAGACCATCGGCCAGGTCAACGGCATGTCGCGCGGCGACCATCGGCGCAAGCTGACGCTGGCGGAGTATGGCTTTCGCCTGCCGAGCTGTATCGACAACCGCCCGTTGCGCTTCAACGAGTGGGAGGCGATGCGGCCGCAGACGGTGTTTGTCTCCGCCACCCCCGGCGCGTGGGAGATGGAGCAGACCGGTGGCGTCTTTGCCGAACAGGTCATCCGCCCCACCGGCCTGATCGACCCGCCGGTCGAGATCAAACCGGTCGAGGATCAGGTGCAGGATTGCATCAACGAATGCCGCAAGACCGCCGAGGCCGGATACCGCACCCTCGTCACCACGCTGACCAAGCGGATGGCGGAGGATTTGACCGAGTTTATGCACGAGGCGGGGCTGCGCGTTCGCTATATGCACTCAGACGTCGAGACGCTCGAGCGTATCGAGCTGATCCGCGATTTGCGGCTCGGCGTCTATGATGTGCTGGTCGGCATCAACCTGCTGCGCGAGGGGCTCGACATCCCCGAATGCGGGCTCGTGTGCATTTTGGATGCCGACAAGGAGGGCTTCCTGCGGAGCGAAACCTCGCTGATCCAAACCATTGGCCGCGCCGCGCGCAATGTCGATGGCCGCGTGATCCTCTACGCCGACCGCATCACCGGCAGCATGGAACGCGCGATGCGCGAAACCGACCGGCGGCGCGAGAAGCAGCGCGCCTACAACCTCGAACATGGCATCACGCCCGAAAGCATCAAGCGCGACATCCACAATATCGTCGCCGATACGGCGAGCCGCGACGGCGTGCTGGTGGAGATCGATGCGGAAGGCGCCAACAACCTCGTCGGCCACAATCTGCGCGCCTATATCGAGGAGCTCGAAAAGAAAATGCGCGCCGCCGCCGCCGACCTGGAGTTCGAGGAAGCCGGGCGGTTGCGCGACGAAATCCGCGCGCTCGAGGCGGAGGAGCTTGGCCTACCGCACGAACAGCGGGTGGCAGCACCTAAGGGGCGGGCGCAAGAGGGCAAGCCGGGGACGCGCAAGTTGCGGTTCGGCAAAACGCAGCGGAAATTTGGGCGGTGAGGCGGTTTAGTTTGGTTCTAAATAATGTTGTTGCGCTTCGCCAAAAATGTGATTCATAGGGTGCTGCCTTTTTCAGAAAGTATGCAGCCATGGTCAAACCTGCCAAACTCTATTCCCTACTGCTTCAGTCCACTGACCGCAGCATTTCCTTCCGCGATTTCGTTGCTTTGATAGAGGCCTTTGGCTTCGTCCATTCGCGAACGAAGGGGAGCCATCTGTCATTCAAACACCCTTCTTGTCCGAAGCTTATGGTCGTCCAACCGCTTGGAAAAGATGCCAAACGCTACCAGGTTCGGGAGTTTCTTGATTTGGTAAGGGAATATGCGCTACAAATCATAGCGTGATGGAACATCATTATCACATAAACGTCTTCTGGTACCCGGACGACAATTGCTGGATCGCCGATGTTCCAGACCTGAAACCATGCTCGGCGCATGGCGCAACGCCGTCCGAAGCAGCTGCAGAAGCCGAAGTTGCTATCGAACTGTGGCTTGAGACGGCAAAAGAGCATGGAATGCCGATCCCAGAACCGCGCTACCGCCCCTCAGAATATGCGGCGGCATGACCATGACCCAACGCACCACTGATCTGCGGCATTAGCCGCACCGGGGCCGCTCCATGATGGACGGACACTCGACTTGGCGGCAGCCAAGGAGATCAGTCATGTCCCGTTCCCGCCGCAAGACACCGATTTTTGGCAATACTACCGCCAAGTCCGACGCCGAGTGGAAGGCCAAGGCGGCGCGCAAATTGCGCCACAAAGTCAAGCAACATCTTGAACAAACGCTCGACGGTGATGGCTTTGCAGGCAAGCGTTGGGATGTCGAAGACCCTTGGAAAGCGCCGAAGGATGGCAAGTTTTATTGGCTCAAAGTGCCGACCAAATATTTGCGCAAATGATTTGGGCTCGCCGTTGGCGAGCAAGGCGGGAAGGGAAAAAGGAGCCAAGCCGCGCGCGGGGTTTGAGCCGATCTACTTCACGCCTTCTTTCCTTGCTTGCCGCAGGCAAGCCCTAAGAATCCAACGGTGAACTCAGGGTGTACAGTTAATAAGCCTAATCCGCCGCCTTCCCCACATCGCCCACCCGCGCCCATGTGCGGGCATATTCGAGTTGATCCAGCCCGAAGGTGCGGATCGCCACGGGGTAGAAGGGTGCGAACATTCGCGTCACCGGCCCTACCCAGCCGCTGTCGCTAACCACGGCGGCGCGGTGGATGAAATTGCGATGCGATAGGTGAAAGAGCAGGTCTTTCCACCACACTTGCGGCTCGACCCAGCCAATATCGCGGACGACCTCGACGACGTTCAATTGTTCGTGCGTCTTGAGCAATTCATCAACCGCCGCGATTGCCGCTTCATAATCGGCCTTGTGGATCACCCCATCTACGGTGAGTTCGAGATAACCGGCTTTGGCGTCTGTATCGACCTTGAGCATCGCATTGTCCCTTCCTGTTTGTGTGCAGGATGGACTTGCAGCGGCCTGTTGTCATTGACCGCGGTCAAAAGCGTTCAGCTTTTGCGGGCGCGCTTCGCTTCTTTTTTGGCGGCCTTGTCGAGCTCAGCCAGCAGGCCGTTCGACAACGTGAATCCGGCGGGCTTTGCTGGTGCAGCGGAAGCGATGCGGACCGGAGCAGCCTTGGTCGTGCTTGTTTCCAGAACCGCAGGTTTGGCCGAAGGGCGCGACGGTGGCGTCTTGGCGAGCACGGCCGCCAGCGCCGCGCGAGCATCCTTCTCCTTGCGGGTCTTTTCGGGATAGATGAAGCCATGCAGCGGCCATTCGTTGCCGCCCAGCGCGCTGTTCGGGGTGTACCACACACGCACCCGGCTCCAGTCATTGTCCTCGGACACGTCGATCACGCGGACATTTTCCTCGATATGCCCGCGGACGCCGTCGATGGTTGACCAATTGGCGTGGCTGATCAGCAAGGTGCGCCTGTCAACGATCTTGCGAACCGCAGCAACATGGCCGAGCCGCATGTTGCCATGTGGTATGAATGCCATCACTGCACCGACCTTTGGCTTGTTGCCGCGTTCATATTTGCCCTCTGCCTGGCCCCACCAGGTGTGCGCGTCGCCGAAGATGGTCACGCCGGTCAGCGCGCGGGCAAAGGGCACGCATTGCAGTCCTTCATAGAGCGCATTGGCCGGGCTTGAAACAAGGGCCAGAGCAATCATCGTTGAAGTGAACAGGGTCTTAGGCATGGTCAGGCTGGTAGCTGCGCCATGCTCAAATTGAGGCTAATCCTTGTGGTTAACAGCGATGTAACATCTTCCATGCGCCTTTGACCGACAAAAACGGACAAATGATATGTTGTAACGTCGAGCGAGTTTTGCCATATAGCGACTCAGGAAGGCATATTTGTGATCGCATTGCAGGCATATTGGCGCGAAAAGCGCTGGGACGGGCTCGGTCTGAGCCTCGCTGGCTTGTGCCTTGTCCACTGCCTCGCCACTTCTATAATGCTGGCGCTGTTGGCTTCGGCTGGCGGTTTCCTGTTTTCGCCAATCATCCATGAGGCAGGCCTTGGGCTTGCCATCGTTTTTGGTATTTTTGCTTTGGTGAAGGGCATGATTGAGCATGGCTTCATGATGCCCGCGGCGATCGGTTCGCTCGGCATTGGCGTGATGTCCGGCGCGTTGACCCTGCCGCATGGCGGGACCGAGATCGTCTATACGATGGTAGGCGTGGCGATATTGGCGCTCGGCCACGACCTCAATCTGCGCGCCTCGCGCTAAGCCAGCGCGGCCTTGCCCCCGGGGCAGAAAAGGCCTAAATTCGAAAAATGGCGACGCACGCACATCATCATCACGAACATCAGGGCCATGATCTGGCCGATGCCGCCAAGTCTGCATTGACCGCGGCTGGCGAGCAGTGGACCGATATGCGGGCGGATATCTTCGCCGTGCTCGCGACCTTCGATAAGCCGGCGTCGGCTTATGACATTGCCGATCTGGTCTCGCAAAAACGCGGCAAACGGGTCGCGCCCAACAGCGTTTATCGCATCCTCGACCTGTTTGTTTCGAACAACCTTGCGAGCCGGGTGGAAAGCGCCAACGCCTATCTTGCCAATGCCCACCCGGGCTGCCTGCACGATTGCATCTTCCTGATCTGCGACACTTGTGGCAGCGCGACGCATATCGATGACGACAGCCTGACCGGTAATGTCCGCAAGGCTGCCGAGGCGGCAGGCTTCCACGCCGTCCGCCCGGTCGTTGAAGTGCGCGGCACCTGCGCGGATTGCGATTAGACACGCGCTACGGGCAAATAACCCGTTCGACACATCCTCCAAACATCGTTAAAGCTGCCTTGCATGACTGATACACCCGTCACGCCCTTGCTCGACAAGGTCAAGATTCCCGCTGATCTCCGAAAGCTGGAACCTTCCCAGCTCCGCCAGTTGGCAGACGAATTGCGTACCGAAACGATCAGTGCGGTCTCGGTGACCGGCGGCCATCTGGGTGCCGGGCTGGGCGTGGTCGAACTGACCACTGCGATCCATTATGTGTTCAACACCCCCGAAGACCGGCTAGTCTGGGATGTCGGCCATCAATGCTATCCGCACAAGATTCTGACCGGGCGGCGTGACCGCATCCGGACGTTGCGCACCGGTGGTGGGCTGTCGGGTTTCACCAAGCGGACCGAGAGCGAATATGATCCCTTCGGTGCGGCGCACAGCTCAACCTCTATTTCGGCGGCTTTGGGCTTTGCCATTGCCAACAAGCTGAACGACAAGCCCGGCAAGGCGATTGCCGTGATCGGCGATGGTTCGATGTCGGCGGGCATGGCCTATGAGGCGATGAACAATGCGCAGGCAGCGGGGAATCGTCTGGTTGTTATCCTCAACGATAATGACATGTCGATCGCGCCGCCCGTGGGTGGGCTGTCGGCCTATCTCGCGCGGCTGGTATCGTCACGGCCATTCCTGAGCTTGCGGGAAGTTGCCAAGCGCATTTCACGCAAATTGCCCGAGCCGTTGCATATCGCGGCGCGCAAGACAGACGAGTTCGCTCGCGGCATGGCGATGGGCGGCACGCTTTTCGAGGAATTGGGCTTTTACTATGTCGGCCCGATCGACGGGCACAATCTCGATCATCTGATCCCCGTCCTCGAAAATGTCCGCGATGCGGCAGAGGGGCCGTGCCTGATCCATGTCGTCACCAAAAAGGGCCATGGCTATGCCCCGGCCGAAGCGGCGGCAGACAAATATCATGGCGTCGTCAAGTTCGACGTCGTCACCGGCAAGCAGGACAAGGGCCCCGGCGGCGGCCCGCCCGCTTACCAGAATGTCTTTGGCGAAACGCTTGCCAAGCTGGCCGAGAGCGACGAGCGGATAGTCGCGATCACGGCGGCCATGCCCAGCGGCACCGGTGTTGACAAATTTGCGCAAGCCCACCCGATGCGTGCCTTCGACGTTGGCATAGCCGAACAACATGCCGTCACCTTCGCTGCAGGCCTCGCCGCGCAGGGGATGCGCCCCTTCTGCGCCATCTATTCGACCTTCCTCCAGCGCGCCTATGACCAGGTGGTGCATGATGTCTGCATCCAGAACCTGCCCGTGCGTTTTGCCATAGACCGTGCCGGCCTGGTCGGCGCCGATGGCAGCACCCATGCCGGTTCGTTCGATGTCACCTATCTGGCGACGCTGCCCAATATGGTGGTGATGGCTGCCGCTGATGAGGCGGAGCTGGTGCATATGACCTATACCGCCGCGCTCCACGACAGCGGCCCAATCGCCTTCCGCTACCCGCGCGGCAATGGCACCGGCGTTGCGCTGCCCGAAGTGCCGCAGCGATTGGAAATCGGCAAGGGAAGGGTAGTGCGCGAGGGCAAGTCGGTGGCGATATTGTCATTGGGAACCCGCCTCGCAGAAGCGCTCAAGGCCGCGGACACCTTGGATGCCAAAGGCCTGTCGACCACCGTTGCCGACCTGCGCTTTGCCAAACCGCTCGACGAAGATCTGATCCGCCGCCTGATGGCGACGCATGAGGTGGTTGTGACGGTGGAGGAAGCCTCGATCGGTGGCCTCGGCGCGCATGTGCTGACGCTGGCGAGCGATCTGGGCCTTACCGACGCGGGCCTCAAAATCCGCACGATGCGCCTGCCCGATGTCTTTCAGGAACATGACAACCCGCAGAAACAATATGACGAAGCGGGGCTGAACGCGCCGCAGATCGTCGATACCGTGCTGAAGGCATTGCGCCATAACAGCGCAGGCGTGGAGGAAGCAGGGGTTCGGGCCTGAGCCTATGGAGCACGACGTTTCGGCTTTGCTCGATCGTGAAAAGGACGTGCTTCGGCTTCTGCTGGTTGGGCATGACGCGAAAAGTATCGCGCGTCATCTCGATCTATCGACCCATGTGGTGAATGAGCGTTTGCGTGATGCGCGGCGAAAACTCGGCGTCGGCAGCAGCCGCGAAGCTGCCCGATTACTGGCGCTGGCCGAGGCAGACAGTCCCAAAAATTTTGGGTACAAGGAATTTGGATATCCCAATCCACCCGAAGCGGCGACTGATGCGAAAGCGCAAGCCGGTCAAGCCCTTGCGCGTACAGGCATCAACAAAGGGATTCTTCTCATGATTGTTTCAGCAACCCTGCTCGCCAGCGCGGCTTTTCTCTTTTCGATGAACAGCGCAGCACCGGCTGGCTCCGCGGCAACCGTTGTTTCAACCTATCCTGCCAATGGATCACAGATTCAGCCGGGACCGTATAAATTGACCGTCCGATTCGATCGGCCAATGGCCCCGGACAGTTTCAGTTTCGTGCAGGTTGACCGGGCGACCTATCCCGAATGCAGCGGAAAACCGGCACAATCGGCAGATGGAAAAAGCTATTCACTCAATTGTATCGCGCGCGCCGGAAAGCGGCACGAGCTTTGGTTCAACCGCAAACCCTATATGAATTTCCGCAGCAAGGCGGACGCCCAGCCGGCAACCCCCTATTGCCTGCGATTTTCCGTCAAGCCCTGAGCAGGAGCTTATTCAGGAACAGCGGCCTGTGTGCTTTGCCCGTCACCTTCCGGTGCGGCAATGATGTCACGGGTGACGGCACCCTTATTTACCGTAGCTGTTTCCGGATCGCCCACGGTCGACCGGATGCCCATTTCGCTGTTGCCTGCCGCGGCTACAACGGCGCGTTCGCCAGCCGAGCGTGAGGCATCGCCGCCGAACATGGCTTCGAGGACCTGCTCTGGCGTATTGCCGTCATTCTGGCGCGGCACACCGGCCTGCGCGGGCAGCAAGGGATAATCGGGCGGGACGACCAGCGGCGCAACGCGGCTGGTGGTTGCCGCTTGCGGGGCGCTGTCGCCGCGAATGTCAAAGTCATACAGCGCCTGATAGGCGTTGCCGACCGACTGGCAGCCGGAAAGAGCAAGCAGCATCGCGGAGGTGCTGGCAGCAAGGACGAGATTCTTCTTCATGGCTCTATTCGGTCCTTACTGTTTGGGGGTGCCGAACATGGCGTCGAGCATCGCTGCCTTGGTCTCACCTTCTTGCGGGCGGGCCGCGCCTGGCTGAGGCGTCGGCAGCGTATTAAGATCAGCGGGCACGACAATCGGCGCTGCGCGACCAACGGCAAATTCGTCGGGACGTTCACGGTCGAACACGCTGGTAGAACCGCAGGCCGAAAGCGCTGAAAACGCCAACAGGCTGGCCGATGTAATGATGAACTTCCGCGTCATGGTCACTCCGCTATCCCGTTCCCGCTTGACGCGGGATGAACGTCATCCCTTTCGCGTATCAGGAACGCGCGGGCAAGCAATATCAGCACGCCGATGGTGATGCAGGCATCGGCAAGGTTGAAAATCCAAAAAGGGCGGAAAGTGCCGAAATGCAGGTCGGCATAGTCGACAACATAGCCATAGCGCACCCGGTCAACGATATTGCCGAGCGCCCCGCCCAGCACCATCGCCAATGCCAGCACATCGCCACGCAATTTTTCGCGCCACATCCAGACGGCCACCACGCCCGCGATCAGCGCGGTGAGCGCGACCAGCAACCAGCGCTGTGCATCGCTGTTCGCCTCCAGAAAGCCCATCGATACGCCGCGATTTTCGGCCCAGGTCAGGTCAAAGAAGGATACGATATGGATCTGCCGCCGGCTTTGCAGCGCCAGCGGCCCGATCATGATGAACTTCACCGCCTGATCAGCAATGAACAGGAAGCTGGCGAGCATCAGGCCCTGCAGGCGGAATTTGGGGTTTGGGGTCATAATCCTCTTAGCCTTTGGTTCTTTGGTGCTTTGGGTGAACCAATTTTATGTCACCCAAAGAACCAAAGCACCGAAGAAGTCAGTTGCTCAATACCGTATCGCAACGCCCGCACAATGCGCCGTCTTCGGAGACTTCCGGTAGATGCCGCCAGCAACGCCCGCATTTGTGGTGGGTGGTTTTGCCGCTGAAGGTTATCTGACGAACCTCGTCTACTGCGTCATTCGCGAAGCCGGTTACTTCGACCTCAGCTGCGATGCAGACTTCAGCAAAATCGAGCGAGTTTGCTCGTTCTTCCAAGTTCGGATCCTTTACGCGCAGTTTGACCACTGCTTCTAGGCTCGATCCAACCAGTTTCTCGCGCCGCATGGCTTCAATGGGTTCGAGCACGGTCGATCTTAAATCGCGAAGATGTGACCATTTATCCGACAGAGAAATGTCGACCCAACCCGCATCTACCTCCGGCCATTCCAGCAAATGCACACTTTCGGCATCGGGATAGCGCGAAGCCCAAACCTCCTCTGCCGTGAACACCAGCACAGGTGCCGCATAGCGCACCATTGCGTGGAACAATATGTCGAGCACGGTGCGATAGCTGCGGCGTTTCAGGCTTTCCGGCGCGTCGCAATAGAGGCAGTCTTTGCGGATATCGAAGAAGAAGGCCGACAGGTCGTTATTCGCGAAATCCGACAGCAGGCGGACATAGCTGTTGAAGTCGAAATCCTCGACTGCAACCTTCAGCTTCGCATCCATATCCGCCAGCAGATGGAGCACATAACGCTCGAGCTCGGGCATTTGCGCAACATCGCTGACGCGTTCTTCCTCGCTGAACCCGTCGAGCGCGCCGAGCAGGTAGCGGAAGGTGTTGCGCAGCTTGCGATACTGGTCGGCCACGCCCTTCAGGATTTCGTCGCCGATGCGGTGATCCTCGGTGAAATCCACCGACAGCGCCCACAGCCGGATGATATCCGCGCCGTTGGTTTCCATCACCTTCAGCGGGTCGACGGTGTTGCCGACCGACTTGGACATTTTCAGGCCCTTTTGGTCCATGGTGAAGCCATGGGTCAGGACGGCATTATAGGGCGCGCGACCCCGCGTGCCGCAGCTTTGCAGCAGCGAGCTCTGGAACCAGCCGCGATGCTGGTCACTGCCTTCGAGATACAGGTCGGCGGGCCATCGCAGCTCGGGCCATTTCCCGCTTTCGAGCGTGAAGACATGGGTGCATCCCGAATCGAACCAGACGTCGAGGATGTCGAACACCTGTTCATAGTCTTCGGCCTTGTAGGCGCTGCCCAGATATTCCTGCGCACGTGCGGCTTCCCAGGCATCGACGCCCTCGGCCTTGATCGCCTCGACGATCCGCGCGTTGACGGTTGGGTCGTTCAGATACTGGCCGGTCTTGCGATCGACAAACAGCGTGATCGGCACGCCCCATGCGCGCTGACGGCTCAGCACCCAGTCAGGGCGGCCTTCGACCATGCTACCGATGCGGTTGCGGCCCTTTTCGGGGACGAAGCGGGTGTCGGCGATGGCGGCCATGGCGAGTTCGCGCAGGGTTGCGGGGATGCCTTGGGCGTGGCCGACGGCATCGGGACCGTCCTCCAATATCGTCGCCCCGGCGGAGGCAGGGGCCGCTATCGGTTTATTCAGCGATGGTTGGGCTAGGCTGCCAGCGGCCCCTGCCTGCGCAGGGGTGACGGGCCTATCCATCGGCACAAACCATTGCGGGGTGCAGCGATAGATGACCTTCGCCTTGGAACGCCAGCTGTGTGGATAGCTGTGCTGGTAATCCGCGCTCGCCGCGAGCAGGCCGCCGGCTTCGCGCAGATCCGAACAGATCGGCCCGTCGGGCGCGTTGAACTTGGGGTTGATGACGCTGCCCTGTCCGCCAAGCCAGCCCCAGTCGGCCCGATATTTGCCATCGCCTTCGACTGCGAATTGCGGCTCGATGCCGTGGGCTTTGCACAGATCAAAGTCATCCTCGCCATGATCAGGCGCCATATGGACAAGGCCCGTACCGCTGTCGGTGGTGACAAAATCGCCGGGCAGGAAGGGGCGCGGCTTGGCAAAGAAGCCGCCCAGATGGTGCATCGGGTGGCGGGCGATGGTACCGGCTAGGTCGGAGCCTTTGCCTTCCCAACGTACTTGCCATCCGGAACCTACAGGTATGGCGTCCGATCGGATGTAACGTTCGACGGCATCATCGAATAGCGCTTCGGCAAGAAGCAGTTTCCGTCCGTGCGCCTCGACGAGCGTATATTCAACATCCGGCCCATAAGCGATCGCCTGATTGACCGGGATCGTCCAGGGCGTTGTCGTCCAGATCACCGCATGCGCGCCGACCAGTTCCGCAATCGGCGACTCAACAATCTCAAACGCCACATCGATCTGCGTCGAGGTGATATCCTCATATTCGACCTCGGCCTCGGCCAGCGCGGTCTTTTCGACCGGCGACCACATCACCGGCTTTGCGCCGCGATATAATTGACCCGATTCCGCGAACTTCAGCAGTTCGGAAACAATCGTCGCCTCGCTGTCGAAATCCATCGTCAGATAGGGCTTGTCCCAATTGCCGAGCACGCCCAGCCGCTTCACCTGTTCGCGCTGCACATTCACCCAATGCTGGGCATAGGCGCGGCATTCGGCGCGGAATTCCTTGACCGGAACCTCATCCTTGTTGAGCTTTTTCTTGCGATATTGCTCCTCGACCTTCCACTCGATCGGCAGGCCGTGGCAATCCCAGCCGGGCACATAAGGCGCATCCTTGCCCAGCAGGGTCTGCGTGCGGCACACCATGTCTTTAAGGATATGGTTGAGCGCATGGCCGATATGCATGTCGCCATTGGCATAAGGCGGGCCATCGTGGAGGATGAACTTCTCGCGGCCAGCGCGGGCTTCGCGCAGCTTATGGTACAGCCCGTCCGCTTCCCACTTTGCCAATATTCCCGGTTCCTTCTGCGGCAAGCCGGCCTTCATCGGGAATTCGGTCTTCGGCAGGAAGACGGTGTCTTTATAGTCTTGCTTTTCGGTCATATCGCGCGGGTGCTTAGGGGAGGATTGCGTTGTAGACAACTCTTTGAGTGCCATACCGCGGAGTTGAAGGGGTTCGCGCAGAGACGCAGAGTTCCGCAGAGAACGCAGAGAGGTTCAACCGAGCCGAAGGCTCGTTTTTCTTTATCGGAACTCGATATTTGGGCGATGCCAACATTTTAAGGCGGCATCGCCGCAAAAAATTGCTCTTTGCGTTCTCTGCGGAACTCTGCGTCTCTGCGCGAACCAGAATTTACCGCCGCAAGGCAGGCCCCAGTTCCTCGATCTTGTCCACCCAGACATAGCCGTTAAAGCCGCTGGCAATTTCGCCATATTGGCGGACGTCGGTGAGGCCCTTGATTTTCTCATCGGCCACATCCTGTGCGATGATGACAGTGGCTTTTGCTTTCGCCATCCGCTGAAGGAAGCGGTTCGGCCAGCCCCAGAGAGTGAAGCCGAGCTCATCGAGCGTCAGCAACATCACGCCATTGGCGCAGCTTTTGGGGACCGAGCCGAGCAGCGAACCGCGATAGTCCGCCGCGCATTGCCGTGCCTTTGCGATGGTGAAGGCGCGCATCGCGGGGCGTTCGGTCTTGGCAGCGGCAACGGTGGCATCGTCGCCGATCAGGATGTGGCGGCGATCCCCGGCGGGCAGTTTGGCGAGCAAGGCCTTTGCCGACTCAGCGCCCTTGACCTGCCAGAACAGTTCGGGGCGTGACAGGCTGTAAGCGGTGGCTGCAACATCGGGGCGCGGTTGCGCCAGATCGTCGGCGCAGCGGCTTTCGAACTGGCGTACCGGCACCAACGACCCGTCGGCCATCTCGACCGGCACATGCACGGCATCGGCCTCCGCCCCCGCCGCGAGTTGCAACGCCGCCAGATCAGGGCCGACGGCAACGGCACCATAACCGGCATTGGCCGCAGACACGCATCCGTCCGCGCCCAGCACCGGCGCAACGCCTTTGTACGCGACCAGCTTTGGCCCGCCCTCGGGTGCGTCGGCCAGCCAGCTGGCATGGAGTAGGGTGAAGGCGAAGAAGAGTGCAGTGAGGGCGAGGACGATGATGGTGGTGCGTTTGGAGGCTTTCATGCCTTCAAAGCCGCCTTCGCATCTTCGCAATCCTTGGCGATCTGGGCGATCAGCGCATCGAGGCTGTCATATTTGCCCTCGGGCCGCAGGAAGGCGTGGAATTCGACCTCGATCATCTGGTCGTAGATCATCTCGGCAAAGTCGAAGAAATGCGGCTCGAGCAATTCCTTGGGCGGTTCGAATTGCGGGCGGATGCCGACATTGGCGGCGCCATCGAGCACGCGGCCATCGGGCAATTTCCCGCGCACTGCATAGACGCCATAGCGCGGGCGGAGGTAATGACCCATGTCCATATTGGCGGTCGGAAAGCCAAGGTCGCGGCCATTTTTGTCGCCATGCTGGACGACCGCCTCGATCGCAAAGGGCCGGGTGAGGAGGCGCGTCGCCACGTCGCACTCGCCGGCCTTCAGGGCATCGCGGATGCGGCTGGAGGAGATCACGCCGCCCGCATCGGTCACGGGGCCGACTGCGGTGGCGGTGATGCCATGCTGGGCACCCAGATCGCGCAGCACGCCGATATTGCCGCCGCGCGCCTTGCCAAAGGTGAAATCCTCGCCGGTCACGACGCCCGAAATGCCAAGGCGTTCGGCAAGCAGTTTGACGATGAAATCTCCCGCCGTGGTTGCGGCGAGTTCAGCATCGAAATCGAACACCAGCATCGCATCGGCACCCGCCTGGGCAAACAGACGCTGCCGCTGCTCGAGCGTGGTCAGCCGGAACCAGGGGACGTGCGGCGCGAAGAAGCGCACCGGGTGCGGATCGAAGGTGGCAATGATAGCGGGCTTGCCCGCAGCCTTTGCCTGCCGGATCGCTTCGCCTGCCACGGCCTGATGGCCAAGGTGGAAGCCATCGAAATTGCCTAATGCGACGACAGCGCCGCGCAGCGCCTCGGGCATGGGATCGCCGGAGGAAAGGCAAGGGATGCTCATGCGGCAGGCGGTGCCTTTGCCATCGGTTTCAGCCCTTCGCGCAGCACGCGGATCGCATTGCCGCCCATCACCGCTCGGATTTCATCGGCGGTGAAGCCTTCGTCAAGCAATGCCTGCGTTACCTGCACCAGCTTCGATGTGTCAAAGCGCACTGTGGTCGCACCGTCATAATCCGATCCAAGCGCGACATGCTGGATGCCGACCAGATCGCGCACATGTTTCATCGCCTTGGCCACCGATTTGGGGCTGGTGTCGCAGATGGCACCATCCCAGTAACCGATGCCGATGATCCCGCCCGTCTTGGCGACGCCTTTGATATGCTCGTCCGAAAGGTTGCGGTTGACCTTGCAGGTCGCCTGCACCCCGCCATGGCTGGAGACAACCGGGCGGCGGGCCATTGCCAAAATTTCGGTGACGCACTGGCGGCTGCAATGCGCGATGTCGACGATCATGCCTTTGTCTTCCATCCGCCGGATGACCTCACGGCCCAGCGGCGTTAGCCCGCCTTTCTTGATGCCGTGCATCGATCCGGCGAGTTCATTGTCGAAGAAGTGGGTGATCCCCGCCATGCGGAAACCGGCTTTGTAGAGCTTATCGAGATTGGCGGCTTTGCCTTCAAGGTTTTGCAGACCTTCGATCGAGAGCAGACCGCCTACCGGGACAGAACGAACGCCCTTGCGTGTGGCAAGCAGGCTGTCGATCTTGCTACTGGTATCGACCAGTCGCAATCCGCCATCGCTGTCGCTGGCTGCCTCGGCCAAATGCAACTTCTTTGAATGCCACAGCGATCGTTCGAGCAGTGAGTTCCATGTCCGCACCGGCTGCATCTGCGCCACCGCCAGCAGCGTGATGTTATCGCTATCCGCTCCATTGGCGTCGTAATTCTGCCCCTTGGGCGTTTTCGAAACGCTCGAAAAAACCTGCAGTGCAACATTGCCTTCGACGAGGCGCGGCAAATCCATATGCCCGCGCTCGGCGCGTTCGAGAACATCGCGTTTCCACATCAGCGTGTCCGAATGCAGGTCGACAATGGTCAGCGTCTTGTGCAGCGCAATCGCCTCGGCGCTCACCTTGGGCAGAGGCTTGCCGTCAACCTTGTTCATCGACGCTTCGACATAGCCGGGCGCTATGCCGAAAAGGCCGGCAGCGCCTATCAAGATAAGGGCGACAATCCCCCAGAAAAACTTACGCATACGCTACCCCTCCTTGCGTACCAAAGTCACAAAATCAAACGCGGGCGTACTCCCCTCTGCGGGGTGCGATACCCGCGAAGTCTCCTGCCAGTTCTTGCGATCGAACGCCTCCAGAACTGTATCACCTTCGGGCTTAGCTTTGACTTCGGTGAGCTCGACCCGGTCTGCTCTTGGAAGGAACAGGCGATAGATTTCGGCCCCGCCGATGATGCAGACATGCGGGCCATTGGCGAGCTTCAACGCGTCCTCGACCGAATGGGCGACTTCCGCGCCTTCTTCTGACCATTCCGGATCGCGGGTGAGCACGATATGGCGGCGCCCTTCGAGCAGCCCCGGCAGGCTGTCAAAGGTCTTGCGTCCCATGATCATTGGCAGGTTCTTGGTCACCTGCTTGAAATGCCTGAGGTCCGCCGGGATACGCCAGGGCAGGTCGCCATCGGCGCCAATCACGCCATTATCGGCACGTGCCACCACCAGGATTATTTCGGGATGATTCATGCCATTGCTTTGCCCAGTCGGCTCCAGCCTGACAAGGCCTATCGATATAGCCGCGTTACATGGCCCATTTTGCGACCGGGGCTGGGTGCGCCCTTGCCGTAAAGATGGACGTTGGCGTCGTCGTCCGCAAACAGGCGCTCCCAATCATTGGCATCATCGCCGATCAGATTTTCCATCTCCACCCGATCAGCTGTCAGGTCTGTCGCACCCAAAGGCAGGTCGCACACCGCGCGGATGTGGTTTTCGAACTGGCTGGTGGCGGAGCCTTCGATCGTCCAGTGGCCGCTATTGTGGACGCGGGGCGCCATTTCGTTGAACAGCGGGCCGTTTGCGGTCGCGAAAAACTCCATCGTCATCACGCCGACATATTCCAATTCTTCGGCCGCCGCCGCCGCCAGTTTGCGCGCTTCCGCCTGCTGGTCTTCGATCAGCGGCCCGGCGGGCAGCGTCGAATGCGCCAATATTCCGCCTTCGTGCCGGTTGCGCGGGCTATCCCAGAAACGGATTTCGCCATTGGTGCCCCGCGTCAGAATCACCGAAAATTCGGCGTCGAAATGGATCATGGCTTCTGCAATCGAAGGCTGGCGACCGACCTGCGCCCATGCCTCTGATATGTCACGCGGTTCGCCGACGCGGGCCTGGCCCTTGCCGTCATAACCCATGCGGATGGTCTTCAATATCGCGGGAAAGCCCACTCTTTCAAATGCGGCACTGGCATCCTGCCGTTCGCCGACAATTTCGAAGGGTGCGGTCTTGCCGCCCAGACGACTGGCGAAAAGTTTTTCCTCAACCCGATCCTGCGCGATTTCCAGCGCCCTGATATTGGGCCGGATTGGTGTGCCCGCTTCGATGACGCGCAACGGCGCTACGGGCACATTTTCAAACTCATAGGTGATAACATCGCAGCTGTCCGCAAAGGCCGACAGGGCAGCGACATCGTCATAGGGCGCACATGTGAATTCGGCGGCCACTTCGGCTGCGATCGAATTTTCCTCGGGCGCATAGATATGGCAGCGATAGCCCATCTGCGCAGCAGCAATGGCAAGCATTTTTCCCAATTGCCCGCCGCCCAATATGCCGATGGTGGAACCCGGCGGCAGCGTCGTCATTCGGGGGTCTCGCTGACTGATTCGGTTTGCGCCGCGCGCCAGGCGTCCAGGCGCTCAGCCAATTCCGGGTCGCTGGTGGCTAGCATCGCTGCGGCGAGCAAGCCGGCATTGGTTGCCCCCGCTTTGCCTATGGCCAGCGTTCCAACGGGAATTCCGCCGGGCATTTGAACTATGGATAAGAGGCTATCCATACCGTCAAGTGCGCGCGACTGAACGGGTACGCCCAGCACCGGCAGGCGGGTCATCGACGCAACCATACCGGGCAGATGGGCTGCCCCGCCAGCGCCTGCAATGATGCATTTCAGCCCGCGCTCAACAGCGCTTTTGGCGTAGCTTACAAGCCGGTCGGGTGTGCGGTGCGCCGACACCACCTTGCATTCATGCGCGACGCCTAAGGCTGCGAGCACAGACGATGCCTCGCGCATGGTTTCCCAATCCGAGCGGCTGCCCATGATGATGCCGACCAATGGTGCTGTGCTGTCCACCTGATGTCCCTGATTTGCCCTTCTGCTCCGAGGACTCGCTCTGTAGCGACGCCTTTCCGCAAGCGCAATTGCCGAAGGCAGAATGCGTCAGAGACGTAAATAGTTGCAATTTATTCAGAAATACACTGTATGCGCAAAAACAACGGCTATCCGGGTCGCAAAACATAACCGGGGCCAAGATGCTGAAACGCAACGACCAAATTTCTCCTGCCAATGCGAACGATCGCAGCGATGCGCTTGTCCGCGAAAATCTACATTTGAAAGCGCGTGTGGCCGAGTTGGAACGGCTGGCGACAATCGATACGCTGACGCCCTTGTTCAACCGTCGCTATTTAATGCAGGAACTCGATCGCTGGTGCTGGCGCGCACACCGTTATGGCGGGACTTTTGGCCTTCTCTACCTTGATGTCGACCGGCTGAAACAGGTCAACGACACGCATGGCCATGTCGCAGGTGATAATGTGCTCTGTGCGATTGCGGAGGCGCTGTCTTCGGCGACGCGCAAATCGGATGTCGTAGCGCGCATGGGTGGTGACGAGTTTGCCGTTTTGCTCGATTCGATTTCGGCAGAAAAGCTGGCAGAGAAGGCGGAGTCAGTCCGCGAACTACTGACAGCGCTGCCAGTCAAGACAGCCGGGCCGACCTTGAAAGTCGATGTGTCGGTCGGTCATTGTTTGATCGAATCCGGCTCACGCGCCAGCGAAGTGCTGATTGAAGCCGATCGGGCCATGTACACCGACAAACGCTCCAAATATGGCGAAGACGCGCGTTAGCTATTAACGCTCCGACAGATAATAGCGGTCGGTCGCGTTCAGCGCATCATCCAGTTCATAGACAATCGGCTGTCCGGTCGGGATTTCCAGCCCGGTGATATCCGCATCCGATATGCCCGACAGATGTTTGACGAGCGCGCGCAGGCTGTTGCCATGGGCGGAGATCAGCACGGTCTTGCCGGCTTTCAACTCCGGGGCAATCACGCCTTCCCAATAAGGCAGAACGCGGGCGATGGTATCTTTCAGGCTTTCGGTATTGGGGATAGCGATGCCTGCATAGCGCGGGTCTTTTGACAGGTCATAGGGTGAATCGGCGTCGAGCGGCGGAGGCGGGATGTCAAAGCTGCGGCGCCAAATATGCACTTGCTCGTCGCCATGCTTCGCCGCAGTCTCGGCCTTGTCGAGGCCGGTGAGGCCGCCATAATGGCGTTCGTTGAGGTGCCAGTCCTTGGTCACCGGCAGCCACAGGCGGCCCATCGCCTCCAGCGCGAGATTGAGCGTCTTGATCGCGCGGGTCTGTACGCTGGTAAAGCAGGTATCGGGCGCGATGCCCTTTGCCTTCATCAGCTCCCCTGCGGCCCAGGCTTCGGCCGCGCCCTTTTCGGTGACATCAACGTCCCACCAACCGGTGAAACGGTTTTCCAGATTCCATTGTGACTGGCCGTGGCGGATGAGGATGAGCTTGGGCATGGGAGTGTCCTGTTGACGGATAGACTGTTCAGCGCGCGCTTAGGGCGGTCGGCCTTCGGACGCAAGCCTCAGGCCAGCCCGATCATCGCCAGCAACCCATCATAATAAGCGCGGTAATCGGGGTGGATTTCTACCGGATACAGCCAGCCGCCAAAGCTCGCCCAATAGGCCAGCACCACCGGGACGGCGCCCCAGGCCGCGATCCGGGCGGCTTTTTCTTTACCGTTGAAATGCAGGATCGCGCCCAGATGTGCGCCGACTGACAGCACGGCCAGGGCGTAGTAAGGATAAAAGTAACCCTGCATTTTGGCGTGCAGCAACGGTCCGGATACCCAAAGGAAGTTGGTATCCAGCCCTGCGCCATAGCGGGTGTAAAGCGCTGCGCCGCTATGTGCGGCAATGAAGTAAGCGAGGTAAAAACCGCTCGCCAGTTGCAGCTTGGCCCAGCCGCTCTTGCCTGGCTCACGCCAGCGGCGCAGCGCGAGGCGGATACCGAGGCCTATTTGAAACAGCAGGGCCGCAATCAGCAGCGGTTCGATCACCGGATTTCTATAGATCCACTGCACCGATTTCAGCGCCGCATTATGCGCATCGGGCCCGGCGAGAGCGAACAGGTGCACCGCGAGATGGCTGAACAGGAAGAGCGCAATTGCGCCCCCGATGATGCGGTGCAGCTTGCGGGTCATAGGGCTTTTTCCTTGAAAAAACGAATCAATACGGATATTAAATATCTGAATTAAATCACTGCCGCAAGCAGAGGCGGCAAACATAGGTCAGGTGGTTCCGGATGAAGATGAACAAGGGTGTCGAATGGGCGGTCCACGCCTGCGCCTTGCTCGCGCCTTTGGGGGCGGGAAGGGGCCTCAGCCTCGCCGCACTCGCCGACTATCATGGCGTGCCCTTACACTATATGGCAAAGCAGATGCAGCTGCTCAGCAAGGCCGGGATCGTGCGCACCAGCCGTGGCCATACCGGCGGCTACGCTCTCGCCAGACCGCCGCAGGAAATCAGCCTTTGGGATATCAAGCAGGCGGTCGATGGCAGCGCACCCGCCTTTCGCTGCACCGAAATCCGGCAAAAGGGGCCATGCGCCATCCCGCGTGCCGAATGCCGCACCCCTTGCGCCATCGCCGCTGCCTTTGGTCGCGCCGAAAATGCCTATCGTGACCTGCTGCGAGAGATCCGGCTGAGCGATATCCTGTCTGACGTTACCGGAGGAGGCGACGCGCAGCACATGCTCGACATGCTCCGCTGGTATGAAGCCAATGTGACCGTGCTGCCGGAGAAGAAGGTTAAAGCGCCAGCGTCATGAAGCGGCTGAACGGGTCTTCCTTATAGTCCGCAAAGGGCCCGCAATATTCAAAGCCATAGCGCAAATAGAGGCCATGCGCGGCATCGAAGGCTGGGCCCGAACCGGTCTCAAGGCTCAACCGAATGTAGCCCCGCTGCCTTGCTGTCGCGATGATATGTTCGAGCATCGCAGCCGCTGCGCCCTTGCGGAGTTGATCCGCGTGGGTCCGCATCGATTTGACTTCACCGTGGCAGGCGTCGATTTCCTTCAACGCGCCACATCCCATGAGCGCATCCTCATCCCACACCGACCAGAAGGTGACCCCTGGCCCCTTCAGCCCTTCAAAATCGAGGAAATGGCAACTGTCCTTAGGCGAATTGGCGAGCATTCCGGCGAAATGCACTTCGAGCAGTGCGCGGATTTCGGGGCCAGTGAGGTCGTCCTCGATGATGCGCATGAGAGCGTCAAACCATCTCTGCCAGCGTCGCCAAACACTCCCGCGCCAGCAGTTTGCACCGTTCGGGCGACCAGCCTTGCTCCGGATCATTCGCGTCGATGGTGTCCTTGAACGGCATTTCCAGCGTCATGCTCACGCAGCCATGCGACGGGCCAAAGCGCTCGGCTAGCTGGTTGGTCGACATGGTCAGGTTCGCTTTGCCCGGCCCCGAAATGCCATAACCCAGCTTGGTCTGGAAATCGGGGGTGCGTTCGGCGAGGCGGTTGATGAAGTGCGTGTAACGCTCTCCCTGCGCGTCGGTCCAGCTGGGGATGCCTTCAAAGCCTGCCATGAAGGCAGCGGGGATGGCTTCGTCGCCATGCACATCCATCGCCCAGTGCACGCCGGTTGCATCCATCGCATTCCGGATCGCCAACACTTCGGGGCTGCGCTCGGCGCTGGGTTCGGCCCATTCGCGGTTGAGGTTCACCCCGACATAGTTGGTGCGCAGATGGCCGCGGCAGCTGCCGTCCGGGTTGCAATTGGGCACGACATGGATGCGGCATTTTTCGAGCAATTTGCGCGTGTGCGGATCGCTGGGGTCGGTCAGCATGTCCAATGCGCCTTCCATCCACCATTCGGCCATGCTCTCACCCGGATGCTGGCGGGCATAGAGCCAGACTTGCGTTTCGCCACTGCCCATTTCGAGGCAGTCGATCGGCTGGCCTTCGAGGCTGGTGCCGAGGCAGCGATAGTCAACGCCTTCGATACCAGCGGTTTCGGAAACCAGATCGTGATGCCGTTCCATCGAATAGGGCGCGAAATAGGCGAACCAAGCGAGGCCTGACACGCTGGTGTAGCGGATGGTCAGCGTGCCACCATCTTCGGCTTTGTCGTAGTTGGTTTCGGTGCGGCCCCAATAATCGCGATCTTCGGAAACGCAGGCGCGGTAATCCGGCCAGCCGCCGGGATAGGCGCTTTTTTCAAGGCCGGTGATCCGCAGGACAAATTCCTCACCCGCTTCGGCAACGACGCGGAAATGGAACCATTGGAAGAAGTCCGAATCCTTGTCCTTGCGGATGGTGAGATTGGCGGTCGCGCCTTCGATTGAGCCGACGACGATATTGCCGCTATCAAAGGCGGCGTTGATGCTGTGAATTGTCATGGGGCGTGCTTCTAACGATGTTTTCGGGGAAATAAACCGTTCGAGCGATGTTTGTCCGGCTAAACCAGAACCGTAGTGCTGAGCCTGTCGAAGCACGCCTCAAGGTTTGCGCTGCGGCTGATACGCGCCCTTCGACAGGCTCAGGGCTGCGGTTAAACTTTGTCGTCAATCAATTAAATCTACGGAATGGTAACCGTTTCGCCATTGGTTCCCGGAAAATTCTTGAACAGTGCCTCCGCCAGTTTGGCGGCGGCGATGCCCGGTTGGGCTGCGGGCGAATTGAGCGCTCCGCGTTGTGTTGCGCGGCCTTCCCAGATTACCAGTCGGTCGCTGGTACGGATGATGCGGACACTTAAAGTCGTTTCCATGCCGCGCTGATCGCCCAGAGCATTGAGGTTGACGCCGACACCCACGCCGACACCCGAGCCATAGCTTCCCGTCGATCCGCCCATTCCGACCGAAACCGGATTGCGCTCGTTCCCGATGAACTGGACGCGCTGCACCGATACTTCGGCTACTACATCGCTGCCATCCAGCGCTTTCGTATAGCCTGCACGCTCCATCTCCTGCTGCACCGCAGCCATATAGGGAGACAAAGCGAGGCTGTCGCCATCCACGGGCGCCACATCGAAACTGCCGCTGCCATAAACGATGCCTTCGGCAACCCGATTGAAGCGGGTGACTTCTACCGGGCCGGTGGGTATCATGCAGGCTGAAAGTAAGAGCGGCAGGAGCAGCAGCGGAGCTTTGCGGAGCGGGTTCATGGCCCAACCCTATCGCCTTCGCCCGAAAGCCGCAATGGTGCTTGACTTTGGGCCGACTCCCCCATAGAGGCGCGCCTTCAATTCCGGCCACTGGCCCCAAGATTTACGGAACAGTTCGATGAAGATCGTCAATTCTCTCAAGTCCCTCAAGGGCCGTCACCGCGACAACCGCGTGATTCGCCGTCGTGGCCGCACTTATGTGATCAACAAGACCAACCGCCGTTTCAAAGCCCGCCAGGGCTGATTCGCCGGATTGGCAGGCATGCCCGGCATGCCAGCAGCAACCGCCCCGGAAAATCCGCGGGCGGTTTTTTGCGTTTGAGCTTTGGAGGATTTGATGATTCGCGCGGTTGTGTTTGATGTCGGCAGGGTGCTGGTGCAGTGGGAATTGCGCGCGCTTTTCGAAAAACTGATCGACGATGAAAGCGAACTTGATTGGTTCCTGCACAATGTTGTGACGCCGGAATGGCATTTCCAGCACGATGCTGGCCGTCCGCTCGCAAAGATGGTGCCCGAACTTCAGGCGCAGTTTCCGGACCATGCCGCGCATATTGATGCCTATGCCACGCGCTTCAATGAAACCATCCCCGGGCCGGTGCCGGGTTCGTACGAGATCGTAGAAGACTTGGCGCGCCGCGATGTGCCGTTGTTTGCAATCACCAATTTTGGCGCGGAATTCTGGGCTATGTTCCGCCCAACGCAGCCGATCTTCGATCACTTTCGCGATATAGTCGTCTCGGGCGAAGAGAGGCTGGTGAAGCCTGATGCGGCGATCTACCAACTGGCGCTGCGTCGCTTTGGTTTGGCAGAAGGTGAAGCTATCTTTATTGACGACAGCCTGCCCAATGTCGATGCCGCACAGGCCAATGGTTTCCATGCGCATCATTTCCGCGATGCGCCCACGCTGCGCACCGAGCTGGAGGCGCTGGGACTGCTCTAGCAAAAAAGCGGGTTTGGCCCACTTCCCTTAGCGCGCAAGCTGTGCTTAAGGCCCTTTCGACTCCGCCATCGAAAGGACGCTTTTTCCATGAACATCCATGAGTATCAGGCCAAGGAACTGCTCGCGAAATTCGGTGTGGCCGTGCCCAAGGGCATTCCAGCCATGTCCGTCGAAGAAGCCGTGGCAGCTGCAAAACAGCTCCCCGGGCCGCTCTATGTGGTGAAAGCGCAGATCCATGCTGGTGGTCGCGGCAAGGGCAAGTTCAAGGAACTCGGTCCCGATGCGAAGGGCGGCGTTCGCCTGGCCAAGAGCCTTGAGGAAGTCGAGGCGCACGCCAAGGACATGCTCGGCAACACGCTGGTGACCATCCAGACCGGTGCCGATGGCAAGCAGGTCAACCGTCTCTACATCACCGACGGTGTCGACATCGGCAAGGAATTCTACCTCGCGCTCCTCGTCGACCGGGCAACCAGCCGCATCGCAGTTGTCGCCTCGACCGAGGGCGGCATGGACATCGAAACCGTGGCGCACGACACCCCTGAAAAGATCCACACCATCACTATCGATCCGGCAACCGGCCTGATGCCGCACCATGGCCGCAGCGTCGCCAAGGCATTGGGCTTGACAGGCGATCTCGCCAAGCAGTGCACCAAGATTCTCGGCGGTCTGTACGACGCATTCCTCGGTACCGATGCCAGCCAGATCGAAATCAACCCGCTCGCCATCTGCCCGACCCCGGAAGGCGACAAGCTCTATGTTCTCGACGCCAAGGTCGGCTTCGATTCGAACGCGATGTTCCGCCACAAGGATCTCGCCGAACTGCGCGACCTGACCGAGGAAGACCCGGCAGAGGTTGAGGCGAGCGAATATGACCTCGCTTACATCAAACTCGACGGCAATATCGGCTGCATGGTCAATGGTGCAGGCCTTGCGATGGCGACGATGGACATCATCAAGCTGAACGGCGAATTCCCCGCCAACTTCCTCGACGTCGGCGGCGGCGCGAACAAGGAAAAGGTCACCGCGGCGTTCAAGATCATCCTCAAGGACCCGGCAGTAAAGGGCATCCTCGTCAACATCTTTGGCGGTATCATGAAGTGCGACATCATCGCCGAAGGCATCGTTGCTGCGGCAAAGGAAGTGAACCTCTCGGTTCCGCTCGTTGTCCGCCTTGAAGGCACCAATGTGCAGCAGGGCAAGGACATCCTCGCGAACAGTGGCTTGCCGATCGTTCCTGCGAACGACCTTGGCGATGCCGCGAAAAAGATCGTCGCCGAGGTGCGCGCGGCTTGAGAATGAAGCCCTCTCTCCTTCAGGGGAGAGGAGCGAGACTTGGCAGCTTGCTGCCTAGTCGCAGTGGAGAGGGGCTGATCTCGCGCCGGAGACCCCCCTCTCAAGACTTGCTAGGAAACAAGTTTCCCAGCCAAGTCTTTCTCTCCCCTGAAGGAGAGAGACTGCCTACTTGACGTTAACGTAAACGTCATGCATAGGGCGCCAGTTTTTGGGGCTATCCTGCCCCGCAGTTGAGTCGGTTTGGAAAGGGAGAGACCCCATGAAGATCCTCGTCCCCGTGAAACGGGTGATCGACTATAATGTGAAACCCCGCGTAAAGCCGGATGGCACGGGTGTGGATCTGTCGAACGTCAAAATGTCGATGAACCCCTTTGACGAAATCGCTGTCGAAGAAGCGATCCGTCTGAAGGAAAAGGGTGCAGCGACCGAAATCGTTGCCGTCTCGATCGGCCCCGACAAGGCGCAGGAAACGCTGCGCACCGCGCTCGCCATGGGTGCGGACCGTGCGATCCTCGTGGTTGCCGAAGATGTCGAGCCGCTGGGCGTAGCCAAAATCCTTGCCAAGATTGTCGAAGAAGAGGCCCCGGGCCTCGTGATCCTCGGCAAGCAGGCGATCGACGACGATTCGAACCAGACCGGCCAGATGCTGGCAGCGCTCACCGGCCGTCCGCAGGGCACCTTTGCCTCGAAGGTCGAAGTGAAGGGCGATGCCGTCGAAGTGACCCGCGAAGTCGATGGCGGCCTTGAAACCGTCAGCCTCAAGACGCCTGCGATCATCACAACCGACCTTCGCCTGAACGAGCCGCGCTATGCTTCGCTGCCGAACATCATGAAGGCGAAGTCAAAGCCGCTCGCGCAGAAGACCCCCGCCGATTATGGCGTTGATGTCAGCCCGCGCCTCAAGACCCTCAAGGTTGCCGAACCGCCGGTGCGCAGCGCCGGTATCAAGGTTGCCGATGTTGATGCGCTTGTTGCCAAGCTCAAGGAAATGGGAGTCGCAGGATGAAGACGCTCGTTTATGTCGAACATGACAATGCCTCGATGAAGGATGCGACGCTCGCCGTCGTGACCGCCGCTTCGCAGCTTGGCGAAGTCCATGCGCTGGTCGCAGGCCACAATTGCGGTGCAGTTGCCGAAGCGGCTGCCAAGATCGCAGGCGTTTCCAAGGTGCATGTCGCCGACAATGCAGCTTATGCCAACCAGCTGGCGGAAAATGTCGCGCCGCTGGTCGCAGACCTTATGGGTCACCATGATGCGGTGCTGTTCCCGGCGACCGCGCACGGCAAGAACATCGCGCCGCGCGTTGCTGCCCAGCTCGACGTGATGCAGATCAGTGATATCCTCTCGGTTGAAAGCGCCGATACCTTCACCCGCCCGATCTATGCCGGTAACGCCATCGCAACCGTGCAGTCGTCGGATGCGAAGAAGGTGATCACCGTTCGCGGCACCGCCTTTGCCAAGGCTGAAGCTACCGGCGGTAGCGCTGCTGTCGAAGCGGTTTCGGGCCCCGGCGATGCCGGCACCTCGAGCTTTGTTGGTGCGGAAATCGTCAAGCTGGAACGTCCGGAACTGACCAGCGCGAAAATCATCGTTTCGGGTGGCCGTGCGCTGAAGGACGGGCCGACTTTCGAAGCGACCATCTTCCCGCTGGCAGACAAGCTGGGTGCCGCTGTCGGCGCTTCGCGCGCTGCAGTCGATGCCGGTTATGTCCCCAACGACTATCAGGTCGGCCAGACCGGCAAGATCGTCGCCCCCGAAGTCTATATCGCGGTCGGCATCTCCGGCGCGATCCAGCACCTTGCGGGCATGAAGGATTCAAAGACCATCATCGCCATCAACAAGGATGAAGACGCCCCGATCTTCCAGGTCGCGGACATCGGCCTTGTCGGTGACCTCTTCAACGTGGTCCCGGAACTCACGAGCAAGCTCTGAGGTACGAAATCTATGGCGAGCCGGTCAGGAAAATCAGGATCGGACAGCGCAACCAATCATGCCGGGGCTGAACGCTCCGGCATTTTTGTTGATCTGTCCGCGCAGGAACGAACCGACGAAAGTCGTGCCCTAACTCTTGCCGGGGTTGCGCGCGATGCCCGACTCGACCGGCAGTTTCTGATCCTGATCGCGCTGGCCTCGGCAATTGCCACGCTTGGCTTGCTGCAAAGTTCGACAGCTGTGGTCATTGGCGCCATGCTGGTGTCGCCGCTGATGGGGCCAATCATGGGGGTCGGATTTGGCGTTGCCACCATCGATCTTGGGCTCATCCGAAGGTCTCTGGTGACGCTTGCCGCAGGTATGGCGTTGGCGGTGCTGGTGGCGATGTTTATCATCCTCATTTCGCCGATCCAGGATGTCACCCCCGAATTGCGCGCTCGCACACAGCCGACGTTGATGGATCTTGGCGTGGCAGTCGTCGGTGGCATAGCAGGAGCTATCGCCATCATCCGCAACATGAGCGGTGTCATGGTCGGCGTGGCGATTGCCACTGCGCTGGTGCCGCCTTTGGCAACGGTTGGCTTCGGCATTGTTACTGGCAGGGCAGATTTTGCCACTGGTGCCGCCTTGCTGTTCCTGACGAATACGCTCGCCATAGCCTTTGCGGCAACAATTGTCGCCCGCATCAACCGTTTCGGGCCATCGCTGACCCCGCAACATACGGCAGTGCAATTGGTCGGCATCATTGCCACCCTGGGCGTTCTGTCGATTCCGCTGGCGATCTCGCTCGACAATATCGGTCGCGAGGTGCGGGCGCGGGCGATCGTCCAATCCGAACTGGCAGGGCTGTTGCAACCCCGCGACCGGATCGAAAATTTGAATGTTAGCATTGTTGGTGACAATGTTTCGGTGGAAGGCGTGGTGCTGGTTGACAAATTCACACCATCGCTCGGCGACGATCTTGCCAAGGCGAGCGGGCAGCGCCTTGGTCGCGAAGTGCTTGTCGATATGGCACAGGTGAAACGACAGACGAATGCGGCGGAAGAGTCGCAGGATCAGCTTAACCGGCGCGTTAGCGCGCTTGAACAGCGTGACGCAGAGGTCGAGGCAATCCTCTCCAGTTTGACCGTCGGAGGTCTGATTGGACGCGAAAGCATTCTGATCGATGCGCAGGCGCGACGCGCCATCGTCAACCGCGATCGCGGTGCAGAAGCGGACGAAGTGGCTGCCGCGAAGGACCGCATCGTGGCTGAGGCACAATCACGTTTCCCGGGCTGGCTGCTGCAAAGCGCCAATCTTGAAGGTGCAACTGGCGCCAGCGAGCCAGCGCCTGAAGTGAATAATGAATGAGGAGCGTCGAATGGCACTGGTTTTAACCGAAATCGAAGATGGCATCGCCGTTGTCACACTCAATCGCCCGGAGGCGATGAATGCCTTGTCGCGGGCCTTGCGGGCGGAATTGGCGAAGGCGATGCGGGCTGTGGATGCCGACGACAGCGTCCGTTGCGTCATCCTGACCGGCGCAGGTGAGCGCGCCTTTACCGCTGGGCTGGATCTCAAGGAATTGGGTGCAGACACCAGCAATCTGGGCGCGGCCAATGCCGAAAGCGCCGACGAAAATCCGGTGAAAGCAATCGAGATTTGCCGCAAGCCAGTGATCGGTGCCATCAACGGGGTCGCCATCACGGGCGGGTTTGAGGTAGCGATCGCCTGCGACATCCTCATCGCCTCTACCAACGCCCGTTTTGCCGATACCCATGCCCGGGTTGGCATCATGCCCGGCTGGGGCTTGTCGCAAAAACTGTCGCGCACCATTGGCATTTCGCGTGCGAAGCAATTGTCGTTCAGCGGCAACTTCCTTGATGCCGAAACCGCCGCTGACTGGGGCTTGGTCAATTTTGTCGTGCCTGCAAATGAACTGATGACCCACGCCAAGGCGCTTGCCCGCGATATCGCATCGGTCGATCCGGTGATGGTGCAAACCTATAAGCGCATCATCGACGATGGCTATGCGCTACCCTTTGGCGAAGCGATGGCGCATGAGGCACGCGTATCGACCGCCGCCAATGGTAAGGTGAGCGCCGACGAGGTTGAGGCGCGCCGCATGGCTGTAATCGAACGCGGTCGGACGCAGGGCTAAAAGTCTGTCGCGACGGTCAGGGCCAGGCCATCGACCGGCGCCGCATTGCCGACCACGCGTTTCCGCCAATCGAGTTGCAAAGTGAAGTCGGCGAAACGGTTGTCGACCTGGGCAGACAGCGTCGGCCCGATGTCGGCCCGATAGGCGCCTTTTTGGCCACCCACCCATGCCCCGGCCCCAATCCGGACCGGGATGCCAAGTGGTTTGGCCAGCGGATGCTGCACCCGCGCCTGAGCATCGGCAAACGGGCTGGATATGCCGCCCAGTGAATAGCCCGCTTGCCCATAAGCATCGAGTGTCAGCTTCCCAATTAGCGGTACGCGATCAACACCGCCCGCTATATAGGCTGCGAAACCATCGGCCCCGTAGAAACGGAAACGGCGCTCGACCGATAGCGATACCGGCCATTTCCTGTCAGGCTGCCACCTTGCCCCGACGGCAACTTCCTGTTGCAGTCCGTCCGGCGTGCCCGAAGCGCGCACCAGCAATGCCGGCCCTTTTCCTGCGCTGCCGAGTGGGTCCCAGGTCGCAATCGCGCCATATTGGCTGCCGCCATATTGTGCTTGGGGGGCAAGCGCCGCGCCAGCACTGCCCTGCCGCCAGAAATTATAGCTGTAAAACTGCAGTCGCCGTTGTTTGGGCAAAGCGGCGTAGGGTTGAGCTTTTGCCTGCGCCTGGGCAGTAGCCGGAAGGGCGGTGAGCTGAAACGATCCGGTTTCCGGTAAACCGGTGTAGGGCGCCGGCCTATGGGCAAGTGCAAGGGAAGGATCTGCCCTGCCAGCAGAAAAAGCATGCCGCGCGTGCCGATGCATCCCGGCATATAGAAAGCGGGGCGGCATTGGCAGATATTGAGGCGGGGCTGTTGGATGGTTCGGAACCGGCATCGGGCAGGCGACGCCAATCGATGGCAGCCCCCCTCCTGCCGTTCGCGTCTCTGCGGGCAGGGCGGGCTCCGCAATCGATGCGGGAGGCGATGCAGACAGGCTGATACTGCGACCGACAATCCAGCCTGCGATGAGCAGACCGGGATAGATAAGGGCACGCCCCTTGAAACCCGGCATGGCGGGGGTCCTTTCAGGATGAGTGGGGACTGTTCCGTGAGCGGAGACTGGAAGTTGGCGTTTCAGCCCATCGCTTCAGAAGGTCTTCGCTGGTTTTGCAGCGATGCAAAGAGGATCAATAGCAGCGTCGGGTAAGCCAGATACATAGTCATCAATGCATAAGGTGCAGGCAAGATGTCATCGAATAAAGCCCTTTGCAGGTGCACGAGCACCGCGACCAGTTGCCAGCCGGTGACCCAATAGGGCCAATAGCGGCGACTGTGGATCGCCAGCCACCAGAAACTGGCAAGGACCAGCAGGTCGATGACAAGAAGCTGGATGATCAGTCCGCTCCAGTTTGCGTTGAGTGCGGTGAGCGTCGATGCGAGCGAACCCGCCAACGCTGTCACCGCACCCAAACGCTCGCTTCGTGCACCTCTCCAGAAGGCTGCGGCTAGGGTGGCCGCAAGGACGATGTAATACAGAAGTTTGTGATCCATCGTCCTTACCGCTCTGCTCGCTGCGCCTCAGGCGGCTACGCTTTCGGCCAATCCCGCTGACGTTTCTGATCCATTCTGATTGAGCGGCAACGGCACAACATGACTACCGCTTGGCGGCTTGTTCAAGCCGGCCCCGAACATGCGCGCACCCAGGCCGACCTGCTTTTGCGTTTCGCCCAGCGCCTGATGCGCCTCGGTCATCATCTGGCGGACCTGACCGGCCGCCGCCACTGCCTGCGTGACCTTTGCGACAGCTTCCTGGCCGACGATCGCAGACATATTGGTATCAATTCGTGCAATCGGTAGCGTTGCTGCCAGCTGGGCAATTTTGACAATGGCCTGATCGATGGCGTGTTCGGCATCATGCAATTCGGCTGCAATACGCTCTGCAGCAACTAGGCGTTCTTTGAGCATTTCCTATTCCCTGTTGGTCTCTATGCCACCTAGCGGGCGGCGAAATTATACCCGGTCAAGTAAGCATGGCCCCCAGACCGAGAAGGACGGCGTAGAGCGCGGCGAAGGCCATGATCGTTCCGAAGGCAATCAGTATCGGCCATAAAATCCGCTCTCTCAGGCCATGCGTGTTGGTTGGCCTGGCCCTGGTCGGAAAGGGGTAGCCGATGCTGAGCGCACCTAACTCGACCCTTCCGGCCGGGGCAGCCTGCTCATCGGCTGCAATTCTGCCCTCTACCAGCTCCGAAGACTGATATATCAAAGGTTGATATGTCGAAGGCTGTACTTCTCCCGCCACCAGCCGGGCCGCTTCGATTCGCGAATTCACACCGAGGATGCGGATCGCCCGCCGCAAGCGCTCGTCGACGGTATGGGGCGACACGCCCATGATTCGGGCAATTTCCTTGGAACTTCGATGCGCGTAAACATGCTGCAAGGTTTCCACCTGCGCAGCCGATAGTTTCTCTATGCCAAGACCCCTGCTTTCGCCCACAGTTCTAAAATAGCGTAAATCCTATCCGGCCTGCCATATAATTATGGTTAGAATCCAATTGCCGCGCGGCAGTTGCCGAAATCCTGCTTTTGCGCCATATTGGCTCCATGTTGATGATGAACCGCAATAAACAGGCCAAATTGCATTATATGGCCAACGGATTTCGTATGTTGTCGAGCGGAGACCATGTGGTCTGTGCCGTCACGGGCGAAACGATTTTGCTTGATGAGTTGCGTTATTGGAGCGTCTCACGGCAGGAGCCTTATGCGAGCGCCGAGATTTCCGTGAAAGCGGCGCTCGCACAGCGATAAGTGTTCGATGAACCTCGCTCGTTCGTCTGTTTCGCTGCTTGCCTTTGCCGCGCTCATGACGTGCACGGCAATACCACCACAGGCCGCCGCGCCTTTGCCAAGCCCGCCAACGCCTGCTGCCGCGGTAATCGAAAATCAAACGCCGGTCGCAAGTAATCGCGAACGGTTCTGGCTCGCACGCGATCCTGTGCAGGGTTCCGTTAGTGTGGCGCGGGCACCATCTGGAGCCATAAGCGTTTTGTTCAATGGAAAGCAGATGCCGCTGACAGCGGATGGCTTTTTCCTCATCGGCTTTGACCGCGATTCTGAAAACAGTGCAAGTCTGGTGGCCACTCTGGCGGACGGACGGCGTGTCGAGCAATATTTGCCCGTCAAACCCGGAAACTGGCAAATTCAGCATGTGAACGCCAATCCGCTGGGCGGCGCCAAAACCACTGCCGAATTTCAGGCAAGGCGGGGGCCTGAACTTGCGCGAATCAATGCCGCACGCGCAAGGGCTGTGGAGAGCGATGGCTGGCGGCAGGATTTCGTCTGGCCATTACGGGGCCGGATATCGGGGCGTTTCGGAGCGCAGCGAATCTACAATGGCAGCCCCGGCAGCTATCATAGCGGCCTCGATATCGCGATGCCTGCCGGCACGCCATTTGTCGCACCTGCCGATGGTGTCGTCGTGCTGGCAGCAAAAGATGCCTTTACGCTGGAGGGGCATTTGCTGATGATCGACCATGGAATGGGCCTGAACAGCGCTTTTCTGCATTGTTCCGAGTTGTTGGTCGAAGAGGGTCAGCATGTCCGCCAGGGGCAGGTAATCGGCAAAGTTGGCGCGACGGGTAGAGCGAGTGGCCCGCATTTGCATTGGGGTATGAAGTGGAACGCTGCCCGGGTCGATCCTTTGAACTTGCTAACAACTATTTAATCGCATCGCGCCCGTTTGCCAATCTGTTGCAAAATAGTGACAGCCACCCACAAAACTAAGTGTTCTTGCGACATTTTCTTTGCCCTGCCCGACGTTTTGTTCCAACACCCTAGGCAATCTGGTGTTTTGCGCGGGTGAGGTGCGTCCTCTTTCCGTGCAGGCCAACAGAGAAGTCGAAACCGGCAAGGTCGGCTCTTCAAATGGGAGGGGAGGCCAATGCCAATTCAGATTAAGGGGCTGGAAACGTGAAAAACACACGTATTAGCAAATTCAAATATGCGACCGCGCCGCTTGCGCTCGGTCTCGCGCTGATTTCGACGCCGTCGTTCGCACAGGACGAAGCGGCTGAGGAAGAAGCAGGCGAAGCCATCATCGTTACCGGTTCGCGCATTGCGCGTCCGAACATCGAAGCGGCAAGCCCGGTTACCGTTGTCAGCGCCGAACAGGTTGCTTTGACCGGTACCACCACCGTTGAAACGCTTCTGAACGAATTGCCGCAGGTTGTTGCCGGTAATACCCGCGTTTCGAACAACTCGGGCGGTGAAAACTTCTCGACCATCGACCTTCGCGGTCTTGGACCCGGTCGTACCCTCATCCTTCTGAATGGTGAGCGTCTGCCGGCTTCGACCACCACGGGCGTGACCGACGTGTCGCAGATCCCGACCGGCCTGATCGAGCGTATCGACGTGGTGACCGGCGGTGCATCGGCCGTTTACGGTTCGGATGCTATCGCAGGGGTTGTCAACTTCATCCTGAAGAAGGACTTTGAAGGCGTCGAACTCGTTGGTCAGACCAGCCTTTCGGAAGACGGTACCGGTTTCGGTTTCAACGTGTCGGGCCTCGTTGGCGGCAACTTTGCCGACGGCAAGGGCAACCTGACCGTTTATGGCTCGTTCACCGATCGTAGCTCGGTTAGCCAGTCGCGTTACAATTACAGCCGCGTATCAGGCGCGCTTCTGTTCGATCCGAATGTTGATGTCGGCACGGGCTATCCTGCTCGCACCGTAACCGATCCTTCGCAGATCGCCACGCTGTTCCCGGATGGGTTTGGTATCGCTGCTGGCGGTGGTTCGGCCACTCCCCCTTGGGGCACTATTGCCGCATCGACGCTGGCCGGTACGCAGTTCCGCAATCTGTCGACTCTCTTGCCGTCGACCTTTGCCGGCGCCAATACCGATTGTAACACCGCAACTGCGGGCGTAAACGTTGGTTCGACAGGTACGGTATCGTTCAACGATGCGCGCCAGCTTTCTCCTCTGGCAAGTGGAGGTTTCTGCACGATTCCGATCCGTGGAAATGGTTCGTCGCGTTATAACTTTGCGCCGCAGAACTATCTGATCACGCCTTATGACCGTCTGACGCTGACGGCCACTGGTCGTTACGAGTTTGACGACAAGACCCGTCTCAACGTCTACACCTCGTTCACCAACGCCAACCAGCAGGTCAATCTGGCTCCGACTCCGGCGACCGGCATTGTGGTAACCACCGCAGCGCCCTTCATCCCGGCTGATCTGGCTGCTGCACTTGCTGCCCGCACCTATTTTGCTCGTACGGCTGGCGTAGGCGCAAGCGGCACGGCATTTGACGCAGGCCGCTTCACCTCGGCTGCTGCATGCCGCACCGTTGGCGACACTCCCAATGATGCACCGGCTGCAAACTGCGTAGAAACTTCGGCTGCAAACGAACCTTTCGTTATCAACCGTCGTTTCTCTGAAACCGGCCCGCGTGATGGTCGTTTCAAGACCAATGCGGTCAATGTTCGTGCAATTCTCGAGCATGATCTGAGCGATAACTGGCAAGTCAACGGCGTGTTCAGCTATGGTCGCGTCGACAACTCGCTTCGCGGTATCGGCAACATCAACCGTACCGCCGTTGCGCAGGGTCTGCTCAGCTGCCCCGCCGGATCGCTTCCGGGTTGCGTACCCATCAATCTCTTTGGTGCAGATACGCTCACACCGGCGATGCTCAGCTTTGTGCGCGTTGATACGCAGCAAACCGAGGCATTCGAACAGGTTCGTGCCGCAGTCAACCTCACCGGTTCGCTCGGTGAACTTCCTGGTGGCCCGATCGGTATCGCCGCTGGTGCGGAATATCGTAAGGACAGCGGTGAAGGCATTGTTGACGATGCCCAGCGCACCGGCGACATCTATGGCTTCAACGCAGTTCAGAGCCTTGCCGGTTCGATCAGTGTGAAGGAAGTCTACGGCGAAATCCGTTTGCCGATCCTCGACATGTTGTCGGTCGGTGCCGGTGCTCGCTATTCTGACTATTCGTCGGTTGGCGGCCTGTTCAACTGGAAGGCTGAAGCGGAATTGACCCCGGTCGATTTCCTGAAGCTTCGCGCTTCGTACAACCGTGCGGCTCGTGCGCCCAACGTCTTCGAACTGTTCCAGAATGGTGACCAGGGCTTCCCGTCCTATGTTGATCCTTGCAACGATACGGCTGCTCGTTCTGCGGCAGTTCTTGCTCGTTGCGTAGCCGGAGCTCCGGGTGCAAACTTCACCGGTTTTGCGCAGGCTAACGGTCAGGTACAGGCCTTCGCATTCGGCAACCCGAATCTTTCGGAAGAAAAAGCTGAAACCTGGACTGCAGGTGCAGTGCTCAACTTTGACAATGTTGTAGGTGGTGCGCTCACGCTGACCGCTGACTATTACAACATCAAGTTGACCAACCGCGTTGCAGGCTTGGGTGCTGGCTTCTTCATCGCCGGTTGCTACAATGGCGGTGACGCGGCCTCATGCGCTCGCATCGTACGCGATCCGGGTACTGGTCAGATCACCAGCGTAGATACCACGGTTACCAACAGCGCAACTCCGCTGAAAACCTCGGGTGTTGACGTTGGCCTCGACTGGTCGGTCGAAGCTCTGGGCGGTCGCTTCAGCCTGTCGAACGTGTTCACCTATGTTGACTCTTACAAGATTGGTACAACAGAGTACTCCGATACGGTTTTCTCTGGTATCGGTGGCGTAACGATCAAGTACGGCAACGCGTTGACGGCTGGTTTCCGCAAGGACGGTACAACCGTGCAACTCCGTCACGTTTGGAAGAAGGGTGGACGCCAAAACTTTGCTGGTGCAGAGCTTGAAGGCTTCTTCCCCGACAGCGCTCGTATTCCCGATCTCAACCTGCTCAACTTGTCGCTGCGTCAGCAGATCGGTGACAATTTTGAGTTTACGGCGATCGTGAACAACCTGCTCAACAAGTATCCGCCCGTCACGGCGACCGGTTACTTTGAACAGGCAAACACGAACATCAGCTTCTACGATCCCTATGCACTGGGTCGTAACTACACCATCCAGGCACGCGTTAAGTTCTAATCGAACCTGACAATGCCAGAATGGAACGGCGGGGTTTTGTGCCCCGCCGTTTTCGTTTGTGCACTTGGGGCAGGCCGGTTCGTCGCAGAGCTTGACCGAAAGCAGCAAAGTTCGCGGCCCGCATCTGCAAGTCGCGGCACCACGATGGCCGGTTTGGAAACCAAAACCAATTTCAGGCGTTAAACGGCACCATATCAAAGGCTGCGGTCAACCGCGTGTCAGTACCGGAAAAGGGTATTGTGCCATGCCACATATAGGATGGGAATAATGCCAAAGTTCCTGTCTTGGGGATTATAATCCTGCGGGGCGGATGGTTGAGCCCAAAGATTGCCGGGGGTTCACCAAAACCAATGCATCCCTCCCGCTTTTCGGTCGCATTGTCCATAATTGACGGCAGCTGCGCATAATAGGCAGAACTAATCCATCCTTGGCTGTGAAAATGCGGGACATGAAATCCGCCGGGTCTGAGCTTTACCGACCACGATCCGGAAAAGCGGATAGCGGTGCCTTTGCGCTTCAGAAAGGGGTGGTCGCTTGCATCGGGCAATTGGTTGACCCAATTGTTTATTGCGACGGTCAAGGCCAGTTTCAAACGGGCGATCATGGGATCGCGGCGATCAAATAAGGACCCTGACGTTTGCGTTCCGTTACGGAGCGACTGATCCCCCGGCTCATATTGGGTCTGATGTAGCGCGGCCAAGGTTTCAGCCACAGCATGTGCGAATCCGGCCGAGCCATCGAAACCTTCCGCTTCAACCTCAATCGGTTGTACCAGTCTCTCATAATCGCACAGCCAGAATTCGCGCTCGTCGTTCAACATACGCCATGCTGTCGCAAGATAGGCCCAAGCTGCCTGATTGAGTGGTACCACGTGAGTCAATATCGTGGCTTGTTGTTCAGCCAACTTGCCGTCACCAGCCTTGATCGCCACCTGCACCAGAAATTCGCGAAAGCTTGCCGCGTCTGAATCGACAAGGTCCTTCAATGGACCGAGCTCATCACTTGCATTGCCTCCCATCGCACGCGAAAAATGTCGGATTGCCCGTATCGCCGGGTCGTTGGCTAGGTATGAAAGCGCTTCGGTCGCAATCTCGTCCGCTTCCGAATAGCGGTTGTGGCCAAGCGTCGCGAACAACCAACGCAACCAACCGTCCGCTTCTCCGGGCCGCGACCTTGCATAGCTTGCCCAATGCGCAAAGGGATTTTCGGGCCGTTCATATTCCACCAATATCCGCGTCAATCCCAGCGATGCCTCGTCATGATCTGGTGCCGCCGACAACACCTGCTGATAGCGCAAGATTGCTCCATCAATGTCGCCGCATTCCAATTCAGCTGCCGCGAGACAGCAATGCGTCGGAATATCGTTTAAACCAAGATTGATTGCCTGCTGAAACTCCGCCCGTGCCGACTCAAATTCCCCTGCTGCCATCAAGGCCGCGCCATGATTTTTCCGGGTTAGTGCCCGATTTGGTTCGGCTTGGATTGCGGCTTCGAACATTGGCAATGCTGATGGTATTTCGCCGCAATTTTTGAGCGCAAGGGCCTTGATACCTATCAATCGCGCATTACCGGGAAACATGCCTAAGCCGTTTTCCGCCATCTCTGCTGCTAATGCGAAGTCACCAGCGTCATTTGCCGTCAACGCGAAGTTTATGTAACCATCCAGCGACTTGCGATCATGTTTGAGTAGAGATCTGAAAGCGGAAAGCGCTTCGTCAAACCTCCCGTTGGCCGCCAGGCTGTTGGCATGGATGTTCCAGACACGGACGTCAGTCGGTGCCAGTCGATGAGCTGCGGCAAAGCATCGCTCAGCCTCGTCTCCAAGCTCGCCCGCCCGCGCGACAAAGCCCATGAGCATCAACGTATCCAGATGCTGCGGTGGGCGAGTGTAGAGCGTGTGCAACTCCCGCAACGCTGCGGATATATTTCCGGCATTGAACATACGAGCCGCCGAAGCGGCACGAATCTGCCAGTCTGGAGGGGGTGGCAATAAGCTGGCCATAGGACCGGATGTCAGTCAATCCGGCGTTTGATCCGGAACGATGGCCGGCCTTCCACCGAACCGGTATAGCTGCCCATTGCCGCGCGCTTGATCACGATTTTATGCCCGGCTTTGGGTGTAATACCCGGATAGCGATCTTCGGTCTGCGCCCAGACCGCACCATCCTCGAGCGTGAATACATAGCCTGTGGAACTGGAGCGAACGGACTTGATCACTGCCTCGATCTGCTTGATGATGTCTTCGTCTGCGTCATCCTCATCATCGCCACCGAAAATGCCAAGATCAGGAAGCGCCAAGCCGAACAGGCCACGGCGGCTCTTTTTCACCTCTTCCTTGTCGGCAATGTAAAGCTGCTTGCTCTGCTGAGCCGATTCCAGCGAAGCGACCTTGCTGTCATAACAAGCAAGCCTCTCGGCATCCGCCGCTATCTTGCGGCAATCAACCACATCCTGGAAAATTTTTGGCGCAACTTTGGCTTCATCCTTGTCCTTTGCACCAGCCGGAACAGTGGCAAGGACCAAGGCAAAGGTTGCAATTGAAACAGCGCGCAATCTCGACATGTCGATCTCCCTCTTCAGGAAACTTTATGCCAGCAGATTGCGCGCTGCGTCAAACGTTCACTTGGATGATTTGACGGAGAATTTCAGAGCGCCGTCACCTTCCTCTATCTTCAGCGTTGATCCATCGGGGACTTCGCCTCTAAGAATCAGATCGGCTAGCGGATCTTGCAAATGGCGCTGGATCGCACGCTTCAGCGGCCGGGCGCCGTAAACCGGGTCGTAACCGACGCGGCCCAGCCAGCCTTTCGCACCATCGCTGAGTTCGATAATGATTTTGCGATCCTTGAGCAGTTTTTGCACACGGCCGACCTGGATGTCGACAATCGGTGCCATATGCTGCGCGGCCAAGCGATGGAACAGGATGATCTCGTCGAGCCGGTTGAGGAATTCCGGGCGGAAATGTGCGCGGACGACTTCCATCACCTGCGGCTCGGCCTTCTCGACATCCTCATCATCGCCCAGTGCTGCCAGATACTGGCTGCCGAGGTTCGATGTCAGGATGATCAACGTGTTCGAGAAATCGACCACGCGGCCCTGACCGTCGGTCAGGCGACCATCGTCCAGCACCTGCAGCAGCACATTGAAGACATCGCTGTGCGCCTTTTCAACCTCGTCGAACAACACCACCTGGTAAGGGCGGCGGCGCACGGCTTCGGTGAGCACACCGCCTTCATCATAACCGACATAGCCCGGAGGGGCGCCGATTAGGCGCGACACGCTGTGCTTCTCCATGAACTCGCTCATGTCGATACGCACCATCGCATTGTCATCGTCGAACAGATATTGGGCGAGCGCCTTGGTCAGCTCGGTTTTGCCGACGCCGGTGGGGCCCAGGAACAGGAAGCTGCCGAGCGGGCGGTTCGGATCCTGCAGGCCAGCGCGTGAACGGCGCACCGCCTTGGACACGGCCAAGACCGCATCCTTCTGCCCGATGACGCGTGCGCCGAGCCATTCTTCCATTTTGAGCAGCTTTTCGCGCTCGCCTTCCATCATCTTGTCAACCGGAATGCCGGTCCAGCGGCTGACGACCGAGGCGATATCCTCGCTCGTCACTTCCTCGCGCAGCATCGCATTGCCAGCGGCAGCTTCGGCATCGGCCAGTTGCTTTTCGAGGCCTGGGATCGTGCCATATTGCAGTTCACCCGCTTTGGCCAAATCGCCGTTGCGCTGCGCCTGCTCCAGCTCAATGCGGGCATGGTCGAGCGCTTCCTTGATCTTCGATTCGGCCGAAATCTTTTCCTTTTCCGCCATCCAGCGGGTGGTGAGTTCGGTCGACTGTTGTTCGAGATTGGCAAGGTCGGCTTCGAGCGTAGCCAACCGGTCTTTCGAGGCAGCGTCACTTTCCTTTTTCAGCGCCTCACGCTCGATTTGCAGCTGCATGATGCGGCGGTCGAGATTTTCAATTTCCTCGGGCTTGGATTCGACCTCCATGCGCAGGCGCGAGGCAGCCTCGTCCATCAGGTCGATCGCCTTGTCGGGCAGGAAGCGGTCCGAAATATAGCGGTGCGACAGCGTTGCCGCACTCACCAGCGCGCCATCCGTTATGCGAACGCCGTGGTGCAGCTCGTACTTCTCTTTCAGGCCGCGCAGGATCGAGATTGTATCCTCGACCGTCGGTTCACCGACAAATACGGGCTGGAAGCGGCGCTGGAGCGCGGCGTCTTTTTCGACATGCTTCTGATATTCGTCGAGCGTGGTTGCGCCAATGCAGTGCAGTTCGCCGCGGGCCAGAGCGGGCTTCAAAAGGTTGGAGGCGTCCATCGCACCCTCCCCCTTGCCCGCGCCGATCAGCGTGTGCATTTCATCGATGAACAGGATGATGTCACCCTCGGCCTGTTTGACCTCGTCGAGCACACCTTTCAGCCGCTCTTCAAATTCGCCGCGATATTTGGCGCCTGCAATCAGGCTACCCATGTCGAGCGACATCAATTTGCGATTCTTCAGGCTGTCGGGCACGTCGCCATTGGCGATGCGTAGCGCGAGGCCTTCGGCAATCGCCGTTTTGCCGACGCCGGGCTCGCCGATCAGGACAGGGTTGTTCTTGGTGCGGCGGGCCAGGATCTGCACAGTCCGGCGGATTTCCTCATCGCGGCCGATGACGGGGTCGAGCTTGCCTTCGCGGGCAACCTCGGTGAGGTCGCGGGCGAATTTTTTGAGCGCGTCATATCGGTCTTCGGCGCTTTGCGTGTCAGCGGTGCGACCCCCGCGCAAATCATTGATTGCGGCGTTGAGGGCCTCTGCCTTGACGCCTGCAGCCGCCAGTGCCTTGCCTGCGGCATTGGCCGTCCCCAGCGTCAGCGCGAGCAACAGACGCTCGACCGTCACATAGGAATCGCCAGCCTTCTGCGCGACTTGTTCAGCAGAATCGAGCACGCGGACGCTATCATTGTCGAGGCCGGGTGTCTGTTGGGCGCCACCGCCGGACACCGCGGGTATCTTGGCCAGCGCCGCATCGGTTTCGCGCAGGGCTGTGGCGGAGTCGCCGCCTGCCGCCTTAATCAGGCCCGATGCCATGCCCTGTTCGTCCTCAAGCAGTGCTTTCAGCAGATGCTCCGGCGAAATCCGCTGATGGTTCATGCGGATGGCAACGGTCTGGGCCGACTGCAGGAAACCTTTTGCGCGGTCGGTAAATTTCTCGAGATTCATATCCCTCGTCCCTTGTGTCTCAGCGCTTCCCCAAAACCAATTTAGGAAGCCTCAGGCAAAGATGTAATGTTGCATTTTTGCAACACAAGGGACGCGAGCGTGATTTTTTGTTAGCGTTTCCAGTTGCGGACAAACTCGTCGAGGATGCGCACACCCCAGCCCGATGCACCTTTCGGGGTCACATCGTCGCTGCTGTCGGCCCAGTTCACCCCTGCGATATCCAGATGCGCCCAAGGTGTGGCGGGATCGACGAAGAAACCGATGAAGGCGGCACCAAGGCTCGCGCCCGGACGCCCGCCTTCCGCCGAATTCTTGATATCGGCGATGTCAGATTTCATGGTCTTGGTGTGGTTGGGGTGCAATGGCAGCCGCCACACTTCTTCACCGACAGCTTTGCCGGCTGCGGTCATTTGCGCAGCGATCGCGTCATCGCGTGTCAGCAGGCCTGCATATTCGTAACCAAGAGCATTGCCGACCGCACCGGTCAGCGTGGCGATATTCACAAGCGCAGCGGGCTTGTGGTTGGCGATGACATATTCATTGGCATCGGCGAGCACGAGGCGTCCTTCAGCATCGGTGTTCATCACCTCAATCGTCTTGCCGCTATACGTGCGCACCACATCGCCCGGACGTTGCGCATTGCCACCTGGCATGTTCTCGGCGAGTGCAGCCACTGCCAGCACATTCACATTAGCGCGCGATTTGGCGAGCGAGAGGACTGCGCCCATGGTGGAGGCGGCACCTGCCATGTCGGATTTCATTTCCCACATGCCCGCATTGGGTTTGATCGAAATGCCGCCGCTGTCGAAGGTGATGCCCTTGCCCACCAAGGCGATGGGGGCGCCGTTGCCGCCACGATATTCGACGAGCATCAGGCGGGGCGGACGGCGCGAGCCTTGGCCTACACCTGCCAGCGTGCCCATGCCGAGGCGACGCATCGTGGCTTCATCGAGCACTTCGATCTTGACGCCCGGTACGCCTGCAAAGGCTTCGCGCACGCGGGCGACGAAACTTTCGGGGTAGATGACATTGGCGGGTTCGGTGGAAAGATCGCGGGTCAGCGTAACGCCTTCTGCCAGCGCTGCCCCACGTGACTTCCATTCGGCTTCGGCGCTGCGGACATCTCCCACAATGATGGTGGCTGGCTGGGTGGATGGCACCGACTTGCCAACTGTCCTGTACCGGTCAAACCGATATTGGCCGAGGCTGTAGCCGAGAGCGACGGTAGCCGCTTCATCGCTGGCCGCACCGACGATGCTCACCGGATGCGCTTCATCGCGCATCGCCTGCGCGATGCGCCCGCCGGCCCGGCGCAGCCGGTCTGCGACATCGCCATCACCGGCCATGCCGACCAGATCGATACGCGCATGGCGACCAATTCCGCGTAACGTCAGATCACTGCCGTCCTTGCCATCGAACTTCGCATTGGCGATTGCCGCCTTGACGCTGGCTTCAGCCGCGCTGCCAAGCACGCCCGTTGGCAGATCGGCATTTCGCATCAGTATCACGAGCACGCCATCATCGGCAGCGCGGTTTGCGAAGGTAATTGGACGCGCCTGCGAATTGGCTACGGTGGAGGGTTCGATACCCGATCCGGCCGACACGCCCTGTGCCAAGGCAGGCACGCTGGCGGTAGCGAGGATAAGAGCGAACAAGTAACGGCGCATGGGTGAACTTTCCTTTCCCTGAATCTTCTATATGCAACGCCCATAGGCAAAGTCACATCAGTGACAAGATAGCATCGACAAAGGGGAGACGAAGATGGGCAAATGGCTATGGGGCGGGGTCACTGCGGTCGCAATGATTGGCGGCGCATCGATATTCTGGGAACCGCTTGCTGCCGAAAGCGCGTCACCGCCGCCCACCAAAAGCTATGATGTCGAAATCGTCCGCGATGGTTTCGGCGTTCCCCACATCAACGGCAAGACCGATGCCGATGCTGCCTATGGTTTGGCCTTTGCGCATGCCGAGGATGATTTTTCGACGATTGAGGAAGTCGTCTCGATGACGCGCGGCCGCTATGGCGCGATTGCGGGGCAGGATGGGGCGAAGGTCGATTTCGTCTTTCACCTGCTCGGCGTGCGCGACACGGTGGATCGGCGCTATGAGGAGATTCCGGCGGATGTCCGGGCCGTGCTTGATGCTTATGCGGCGGGGCTCAACCATTATGCCGAGAAACATCCCGAAGAAGTAAGGCTATCCAACCTCTTCCCGGTGAATGGCAAAGACATCGTTGCCGGCTTCGTGCTGCGGGCACCCTTTTTCTACGGGCTCGACAATTACATTTCGACGCTGGTTGAGGGGAAACCGCCGCCCAATGAAAGCGCTGCGGCGATGACGCCGATTGGGCGCGATCCGGAAATGAACGGCTCGAACGCCTGGGCGGTTGCGCCGAGCCGGATGGCTGACGGCAAGACCTGGCTGGTTTCCAATTCGCACCAGCCGCTGGAGGGGCAAGTCGCCTGGTACGAGGCCGTTGTGCATTCGGGCGAGGGGCTGGACATGGCAGGCGCTCTGTTCCCCGGATCGCCCTTCGTGCTGCTTGGTCACAATCGCCATCTTGGCTGGACCAATACGGTTAACCGGCCTGATCTGGTGGATATCTATAAATTGGTGCTCAACGAAGCGGGTGACAAATATCGCTATGATGGCAAATGGCTGCCGCTCGAAGAAAAGCGTGTCTGGCTGCCGGTCAAATTCGGCTGGTTTACCGTGCCGATCCCGCAGACCATCTATCGGTCCGTGCATGGGCCTGTGATCAAGAACGATCAGGGCGCTTTCGCGATCCGCTATGCCGGGATCGATAATGTTAAGGCGGTCGAGCAATATTATCGCAACACCAAGGCGACGAATTGGGAAGAGTGGACCAAGTCGATGTCGACTGGCGGCATCACCGGAACGAACTTCATCTATGCCGACAAGACCGGGCGTATTGCCTATGTCTACAATGCGTTATTCCCGGACCGGAAACCGGGTTTTGACTATACCAAGATATTGCCGGGCGACAGCTCCGCGCCGGTGTGGAAAGGGCCTGTGCCGTTCGATCGCTTCCCCAAGGTCGTCAGCCCCGCGTCGGGCTTCGTGCAAAATGCCAACAACACGCCCTATCTCGCGGCAGGGCCGGGTTCGGAAATCGATCCCAAGACGCAGTCGCCCTATCTCGGTATCGAATTGGGCATGACCAATCGCGGGCTGATGGGCACCGGATTGATGATGAACGACAGCTTGATCACGCCCGAAGAGCTGCTCGCGATCAAGATGGACACGCGCTACGCCAAGTCGAGCTGGGTCAAGCCCTGGATGGACAGCCTGTTGGCCGTTGATGCCAAGGGCGATGCGAAATTGGATGAGGCACAAAAGCTGCTGCGCGAATGGGATTGGTCGAGCGACGGCAAGGGCAGGGCAGATGCGATTGCCGAACGGCTGATACGCCATGCAGCGCGGGCGAACTGGCGCAACGATCCATTGCCCGATCCACGCGAGACGTTGCAAAAAACGGTGGAAGAATTCAGCGAGCGCTTCGGTCGTCTCGACCCGGCGCTGGGCGACATCCAGCGTTTGCGGCGCGGCAAGGTCGACCTGCCTCTATTGGGCGGCACGGATACGTTGCGCGCAACAACGATGTGGGATGGTGAACAGCCCGATGGCAAGATGCGTGTGCGCCATGGCGACAGCTTCATCATGCTGATGCGCTGGGACAAGGCCGGGCAAGTGGTCTCGGAATCTATCCAGCCTTATGGTGCCGCGACCAACCGTCCGGACTCGCCGCATTACACTGATCAGATGAAGCTCTATGTCGCAGGCAAGTTCAAGCCGGTGCATTTCGAATGGGCCGATGCCGTGAAGCATGCCAAGCGGCGCTATCGTCCCTGAGGCAAAGAAAAAGGCGGGTGTTACGCAACCCCGCCTTCTTCCCCTCTTGATGCGCCGCTATGGCGGCTGCCATCACCCCTTGGTTATTTCGCTGCCCAGCGCGCCATATTTCTTTTCGAAACCGGCGACGTCTCCGGCGACGAGCAATTTGGCCTGATCGACCCAATTGTCGCGTCCGATGCGACCGGTGAAGACGCCGAGCTTCGGATCAATGTCTGCAATGTCGGCAGCCGACCAGTTCGCAATCTGGTCTAGGCTGGTAATGCCCAGCGATTTGAGAAGGGTCACCAGTTTCGGGCCGACACCTTTCAGCAGTTCGATATTGTCAGGAATGGCAGGCTTGGCAGCTGGTTTCGCGGCGACGCTCTTTGCCTTTGGCTCCGCTTTCGCCTTTGGCGCTGCTGCTTTAGGGGCTGCCGCCTTCTTTGGCGCAGGAGCAGGCGCCGCTTTGACCTTAACTGGCGCCTCAGCTTTTGCCTTGGGCGCAGCCTCCGCTTTTACCGGTTCAGCTGCTTTAGCTTTGGGTGCGGCTTTCGCTTTGGCGGGGGCAGCGACTTTTGCTTTTGGCTCGGCCTTGGCTTTGGGCGCTGCACCAGCCTTTGCCTTTGGAGCGGCTTTGGTCTTTTTGGGTGCTGCGGGTTCGACCTTGGGCTCTGCCTTTGCTGGAGGGGCCGCTTTGGCTTTCACCGGTGCCGCCTTCGCCGTTGCAGGTGCCTTCGCTGCAGGGGCTTTAGCCGCCGCTTTTGGCTTCGCTGCTGCTGTATCCTTCAGAGGTGCAGGCTCTGCGACGACTGGTTCGGGCTCGACTGCTTTGGGCGCAACTGGCGGCGATACCGTTTGGGCGGGTGCTTCAATCTTTGGCGCGACTTTGGGCGGTTCCGCCTTTTTGCGGGGGAAAACGAAAAAGAGGATGGCGAGAACCGCTAAGCCGACAACCAGAAAAATGAGTGCAGTCGATTCCATCTAAAACTCCCCTCCAGCCTTTGGCTGTTCCGATTCATCTGGCGAGCACCTTAACCGGCCAAGGGCCAGTGTCCAGTGGCAGGATTTAACCAAATTTGGGCCGACTGTCAGCGGACATGCTCGACCAGATATTTGGCGGTACGCAGGTCGCACCCGGTTCGTTCACGGACCAGCTTTACCGCCTCGATCAAGCGCCCGTCGGCGCGGTAGAGCAGAACGAGTGACTTGAGATCCGGTGGCAATTCAATCGCCTGTAAAGGCTGCACTGGCGGCGTTTGCACGCGCTTTCGTCGCAAAAGTAAGAAGCACAAAGCGAAACCAGCGACTACACCGAGTGCAAAACTGGTCCAGTCGGTTACCACATCGCCCGTCATTCAGCTTTGTGACTTCTCGCGCTCAATTTCGCGCCAGCCGATGTCGCGACGTGCGAAACCTGTCGGGAAATTGATGGCATCGACAGCGGTATAGGCTGCGGCTTGGGCTTCGGTTACCGAAGCACCGGTGGCTGTGACATTCAATACACGGCCACCATTAGCAACCAGCTGATCGCCTTTCATGGCGGTTCCTGCATGAAATATCCGCGCTGCGCCGACATTTCCGATAGTGATCGCCCCTCCCTTTTCGGGCGTGCCGGGATAACCGTTCGCGGCCATCACGACGGTGAGGGCATATTTATCCGAAAGAACGGGGCGCGCGGCTGCGGCCAATCCACCCTCGGTCGCTGCGGCAATTAACAGTTCGACCAGATCGCCTTCAAAGCGCATCATCAGCACCTGGCATTCGGGGTCGCCAAAGCGGCAATTATATTCGATCAGTTTCGGTCCTTGGGCCGTCAACATCAGGCCGGCGAAAAAGACGCCGCTATAGGGCCGTCTGTCGCGCGCCATCGCCTTGACGGTCGGCTGGATGATGCGGTCCATCACATCGGCTTCGAGTTCGGGCGTAAACACAGGCGCAGGCGAATAGGCCCCCATTCCGCCGGTATTGGGGCCGGTATCGCCATCGCCGACCCGCTTGTGGTCCTGCGCCGATCCAAAAGGCACGACATTTTGGCCGTCGCTGATCGCGAAAAAGCTGACCTCTTCGCCGGTCATGAACTCTTCGATCACGACCTCGGCTCCGGCATCGCCAAAGCCGCCGCCAAACATATGTTCGATGGCTTCGCGGGCCTCGCTTTCTGTCTCGGCAATGATAACGCCTTTGCCAGCCGCCAGCCCGTCCGCCTTTATGACGACGGGCAGGCCAAACCGCGGCAGGTCGGCGAGAGCTGCAGATTTGTCTGTATGTCGTGAATAGGCGGCGGTTGGAATGTTCTCCCGTGCGCACAGATCTTTCACAAAGCCCTTGGACCCTTCAAGCACAGCGGCGTTGGCATTGGGGCCAAATACCTTGATACAAGCTGCGCGCAGGCTGTCGCCCAGCCCATCGACCAACGGTGCTTCGGGGCCAACTACGACAAACTCTATGTGTTTCGCGGCGCAGAATGCAATCACCGCCTCATGGTCGGTCGGATCGACATCCACACACTCAGCGCATTCGGCGATTCCCGGGTTGCCGGGACTTGCGAACAATTTTTCGCAAAGAGGCGATTGCGAAAGCCGCCACGCCAGCGCATGTTCGCGTCCACCCGAACCGATAAGCAAGATATTCAAGTGATGGACTCCCCGATTCCCGATGACGAAGGCAATGCGCGGCTGTTAGCCGAGGCCAAGGCTGGCAGCAATGCCCCGGCCCTGTCGGTGTCCGAAATTTCGAACGCGTTGAAGCGGACGGTCGAGGATCGTTTTGGCCATGTCCGTGTGCGCGGTGAGCTTTCCGGATTCAAGCGGGCGGCATCGGGGCATCTCTATTTCAGTCTGAAGGATGCTGACGCCAAGCTCGACGGAGTCATGTGGAAGGGTAATGCCGGGCGGCTACCTTTTGCGCCCGAGGACGGGCTGGAGGTGATCGCGACCGGAAAACTTACCACTTATGCCGGTCGTTCGAGCTACCAGATTGTTGCCGACCGTTTGGAACTGGCCGGCGAAGGCGCGCTGATGCTGCTGTTCGAAAAGCTGAAAGCGCGGTTGGCAGCGGAAGGGCTGTTTGACGGCGCGCGCAAACGACCGATCCCCTATTTGCCACGGACGATTGGTATCGTGACGTCGCCTACTGGCGCAGTAATCCGCGATATGATGCATCGGCTTGAGGACCGTTTTCCCAGCCATGTGGTGCTTTGGCCGGTGATGGTGCAAGGCGATGGCGCGGCTGCACAAATAGCCGCAGCCGTTCGCGGCTTTTCCGGACTGCCGGAAGATGGCCCGGTGGCGCGCCCTGATTTGCTGATTGTCGCGCGTGGTGGTGGATCGATCGAGGATCTGTGGGCCTTCAACGAGGAGGCGGTGGTTCGCGCAGTTGCTGAATCTTCGATCCCGGTTATTTCGGCGGTCGGGCACGAGACAGATACGACATTGTGCGATTATGCCGCCGATTTGCGTGCGCCGACACCGACGGCTGCCGCCGAAATGGCGGTACCCGTACGGCTCGATCTTGCACAGCAACTTACGCAAAACGGGATGCGGCTTACCGGCGGGCTTCGCCGTTTTGTCGACCGGGCGCGCGAACGGCTGACGGCGCAAATCAGGCTGTTGCCAAAGGCGGTCGACATCATCGGGGTGCGTCAGCAGAAGGCTGACGATCTGGCAGATCGGCTGCGTAGGGGGCTGGAAAAGCGGGCAGACCTTGCACGGGTTGCATTTGCAGGGGTCTGCGGTCGGTTGTCGCCCGCCATGTTGCGGCGCCGTGTGGCAATGTCGGAAGAACGGTTACAGTCGCTTCGGTTGCCGACGGCGCTGATCGAACGTCAGTTGGCGGAACGCAAATCAAGGCTGATGGGGCTCGATCGGCTGCTCAACTCGCTCCATCCAGAATCGCCGCTGGCCCGTGGTTTTGCGCGGATAACAACTGCTGATGGCAAGTCAACCATCGTCAGCAGCAGACAGGCTATGGCGGCAGGGGTCGTGCGCCTCAATTTTAGCGATGGCGGTGTCGAGGCATTGGTGCAGGGAGGCAAAGCACCAGCGCAAAAGGCGAAACCTTCTTTTGGTAGCGGGCCTTCTACAACCCAGCAGGACCTGTTTGGCGAGGGTTGATTGGGGCTTAGTTCGTGCTGGACGACGAACCCGGAAAATGGCTGTGCGCCGTTTTGTCCCAGCTTAAGGCAGCACCCAGGATATGGCGGAGATAAGCGGTCACCGCGCGCCTTGCCGCCATGATCGCGATGATATTGGCGATCAGCGTTCGCGGCACCGATATCAGCGCCTCACCTTTGCCGTGCACGCGGGCGACAAAGCAGGCGCGCACTGTTAGCCTCCAGATCAGCAGAACTGCATTGATGGCCAAGACTATCAGCAGAAAATCACCAAAAGGTTTTGGTTGATGGTGCCCCGCAAGCTGGCCCAGAATTAAGAGGGCCGTCAGGAAAATACAGGCATAAGCAGCCGTCAGAACAATTGCTGCAAAAACCGCTTTTCGGTCACGCATGCGCATCCAGAACTCGATCAATCCGCCCTGCCAGCCAAGCCGGTCCCACCCCGCAAGCGCAATCCCTGTCATCCAGCGCGCCTTTTGCCGAACCGCAGTACCCAGCGTGTCAGGGAAGCAGGCGCGAGTGCCCACCAGTTGGCCCGATGCATCCTGGATGCGAGCGAAAATCGTTCGATTGCCATCCCCCGCAACACCCAGACCCAGCTCATAATCTTCCGTCAGCGACGATTGGTCAAAGGGCAGGCCGCCATTTTTCAGCGCGATCCGGCCAAGATGTGTCCGCGATATCGCGCATCCGACACCGGCCAGCGGGATCGCCGCCCCCACAGCTTCGCGCACGACCAGCGCCTTGCCATGGGCTTCGGCAAACTCATCACAATAATGACCGCTGATCCAGCGTGAGCCCGGAACGCGCACGGGAATCACCGGCAGCTGCACCGCGGTCGCCCGTTCGATCAGATAGTCGTAAACTCGAAGCTCGTCGGCGTGGACCATATCTTCAGCGTCGTGGAGCACGACTGCCTTGGCTTTTAACCCGGCGGCAAGTTCGTCACGTGTCAGGGCGCTCCACAGTCGGTTCAGGCAGTCCGCTTTCGAAGTCGGTCCATCTTGGTCACACAGCACGAGGCGGGCGTTTCCATATTGTCGACAACCAGCCATTATGGCCGCCACGCCGACGCGATCATTCGGGTAGCAACCTATGTAAATGCGGTAATGCGTGCCATTATCGACCCAAGCGTTGCGACAGCGCGCGAGCATGGTGGTGATGACGTCCGCTTCGCACCAAGTTGGGATGAAGATGGCGATCAAGCCCGCAACTTGCGGGTCAGGCAGTTCGCTTGCGCGCATCGGGGGGGCGATCCGATAGCGTGCCAGCCACCGTCCGGATCGGTGCAACAACCATAGAGCGTCTACAATCAGGTCATCAATGGCCCCAACCAGAAACCAGATAGCGCTGAACAGCATAAGTTCGTGCTGCCAGCTCTCCAGCGTCAACCATAGTGAGGGAGCAGCCAATGGCGATATCATTGATCCCGTGGTCCAAGCTCTGCTGGACGGTCAGGCTTGACCGGTTATGCCCAGCGGGTTGCAGACGATTCAGGACTCCACTGGAAATCGCGCGCGGTCCAAAGCGATACCGATCACCATGGTGAGCATCACCGGCAACGACCAGAATGCCCCAAATCCGTAATAGAGCATCTGCCGGACTCCTTCGCTGAAGAAGATCGCTAGATGCGATGTTACCGAAATCAAATGGAAACCGGTGGCCCAGATAGGCCAGAAACTTTGGCTGTGCAGGGCAAGCCAGTAAAAGCCCAATAGAAGGCATAGGTCGATGGCCATGACGGGAATATGGGTTTGTGCCCAGCTTCCGAACTCGCCAGCTACTGCTGAAGCGACGCTTGCTGCCATGATCATCGCAGCGCCTGCGCGACCCGTTTTGCCACCTGTAATTGCGGCGAAACCGCAACACAAGGCTGCAAAAACCCAGAACAGGCTGATGATCAGAGCGTCGGGGAGGGAAGTAGTTGGCATGTCCTGTCAAGACCATCGACCGTGGCAATATGCAAGTCGGGGTGGTGGCTTCGACCTGCATATTGCCGACCTTTGCCGGAAAATCAGAAACGCATCCTGCAGGACGCAGCTCTGGTCCGCCGCTGGTGCCGTGTTCAAGGGTGTGTGGTTCAGCCGAATGTCCGGAAGAGACCGGATACCAGGATCGTCAATGCAATCACCGACGCCAAAGCCAGAACCGCGACCTGCAGGATACGCAATGTTCGCGATGTGCCATCTAGGTCATTTCTCTTCCCTCCTACCGGGGGAAGGATCAGCAATCGCCGCAATGTGTGGCCGAAACTGCTGCCTCCCGCTTCGGCAGTCAGGATGGCGTTTTGGTCGGTTTGGGCAAGCGCCTGCGGTTGCCTAGGCAATTTCTGCCCAAGCTCGATTTCGGCAAGCGCCCGCGCGGCCGATCCGCGATTTGGCGCGCCAAGGCTCTGCACGGCGCTGGTCACATGGTTGTCGACGGTCGAGGGTGACAGGTCAAGAAGTCGACCGATTTCCTTTGATGTGAATCCTTGCGCGACCAGCCGCAGGCAATCCTTTTGCCGATCGGTCAGTTTGTCGACGTTAAGCTGGTCCATCGAATTCCACCCATCCGGCAATCGCCTGTTCTTGGCAATTACTTGAACCGACAGGAAGAAAGCAACCACTTTGCCGTAAAACGTTGCCCTTATGATGTAAGGGGCGCTATTGGTTGGTCCTATGATGGAAAAAGCCAAGTCAGCAGCGGCCAAGCCTGTTTCGGCGCTTCGCGATTTTCTCGATAGCGAAGCGGCTGGCGGGATCATCCTGATGGGTGTTGCCGCGCTCGCCATGCTGGTTGCCAACTCGCCGCTTGCGGAGAGCTATTTCCATTTCATCCATGCGGTAACGGGGCCCGAACTGACACCGAAACTCGGCCCGATGACGGTGCATCTTTGGATTAACGATGGCCTGATGGCGATCTTCTTTTTGCTCGTCGGCTTGGAAATCAAACGCGAATTTGTCGACGGGCATTTGGCCAGCTGGAACGACCGGTTGTTGCCCATGATTGCAGCTGCAGCTGGTATGGCGTTGCCAGCGGCTGTCTATCTTTTCATCGCTGGCAGCGATGCATCGCTGGTGCGCGGCTGGGCAATCCCTGCGGCGACCGATATTGCCTTTGCTATCGGTGTGCTTGCCCTGCTGGGCAGCCGTGCTCCGGCATCGCTCAAACTGTTCCTGACCACCGTTGCCATAGTCGACGACATGGGGGCAGTCGCAATCATCGCCCTGTTCTACACAGCCAGTCTCAACATGATGGCATTGGGTGCCGCCGCCGCTATCTGGCTGGCGATGTTGGCTATGGGGCGCTTGGGCGTGGCGCGTCTGTGGCCTTATCTGATCCTTGCCGCCTTGCTCTGGTATGCGACCCTGCTGTCCGGGGTGCATGCAACGATCGCAGGGGTGCTCGCCGCATTTGCAATTCCCTTGCGTCGAACAAAAGCCGCGCCCGATTCCGAAGACTCGTTGCTCCACCAGCTGGAACATGCACTGGCAAAACCCGTGGCCTTCGTTATCGTGCCGCTGTTCGGCTTCGCAAATGCAGGTGTTTCGCTTGAAGGGGTCGGGCTGGACGCGTTACTCGCACCGCTGCCGCTCGGTATCGCGCTGGGCCTTTTCATCGGCAAGCAGGTTGGAATTTTTGGCAGCGTATGGGCTTGCGTCAAACTCGGGCTGGCAACGCGACCGCGGGACGCGAGCTGGCTGCAGGTTTATGGCGTGGCGCTGCTATGCGGGATCGGTTTCACGATGAGCCTGTTCATCGGCGGCCTTGCCTTCTCCGATGCCAAGCAGGGCGACGCTGTGAAAATCGGCGTACTGATGGGTTCCATTCTTTCCGCACTCAGCGGATATTTCCTGCTTCGCTTTGGCAGCAAGGCGAAAAAGGCCTGATTTGCGAATCAAAAAAGGGACGCAAACCGCGCCCCTCATTCGATAGACAGACAGCACAGTTGCAGCCCTTTTGGGCCGCTGCACAGGCTTACTTGATCTTGGCTTCCTTGAACTCGACATGCTTGCGCGCGACGGGATCATATTTGCGGAAAGACATCTTTTCCGTCTGATTCCGGGGGTTTTTCTTCGTTACGTAGAAGAAGCCGGTGTCAGCGCTGCTGACGAGACGGATTTTGATGGTGGCTGGCTTCGCCATGGCCTGTTCCTTCGGTTCGAATCGCTAAAATGAAAACGGACGGCGCGATGCCGCCCGAAACTGGCGCGCTACTGCGCTGGACCGGGTCAAAAGTCAACCCCGCATATGAAACTGTCGCGCTTAACCAATCGGTAACCATAATGGCGCAAAGCAGGGTCAGGGCAATCGGGGGCAACCGGCATGCAATATGATCATGATCAACTGTTGTTGATTCGGGCGGAACTGGGCGAACTGGTCGAGGCTTTGCGCATGACCGCTTATGACGCCAATCCGTTGCAATTCCTGATGCGTCTGGAAAATATCCGCGAAACCTCGGCGCGCCACGGACTTACAGCGATTGCTGAAATTGCTGCCACCTTTGAAGCGGCGCTCCAACGTTTCGGCGCGCACGGCAGCCATGCGCTAAGCGACAGCTTTCTTGGCATTATATCTGACGCAATCGGTGTCGCGCATCTGCACCCGGCGGCATCCGAAGCTTTGCTCGCCTCAGTCGCGATCCGACTTGGTGGCTGACACGCGCCAAGCGCTCGACTAGGCAGTTCCGGTGGACAGCCTGATTGCATCCTTCCTGACGCTGATTCTGACCGAAACCGGCGATCGGACCCAGTTGCTGGCCGCAGCGCTGGCCATTCGTTTTGCCAGCAACCGCCCGGTTCTACTGGGTCTCACAGCCGCAAGCCTTATCAACTGCCTGATGTCGGCCTATGCCGGATCCTTCATAGACCAATGGGTCAGCCAGGATCCGGTGCGGTTGTTCAACGGTCTCGCTTATGTGCTGGCCGGCGTGGCCATGCTTGCGTGGCGGCGACCTGTTGATTTGCTGGAGGGTTGGAAAACAGGGCCATTTCTGACAGCCTTTCTGGGCATCTTCATCCTTCAATTTGGCGACAAGGGCCAGTTTATCATCGGTGCCAATGCGGCGCGCGCCGACCATTGGCTGTTTCCGGCAATTGGTGGCTGGCTGGGAACGTTGGTCGCCGTGGTTCCTGCAATCCTGCTGAAAGAGCGTTTGGCCAAAATCTTGCCCATTTCGAAAATCAGGATCGGCGGTGGTGTTGCCCTGTGCCTTTTGGGGCTGATCCATGCATTGCGGGCGTGGCACATCATCTGAACGCTTGCGCGAAACGAAATTAGCCGACAGTTTGGCTCTTCCAATCAGGAGTGGAGCCTCGATGTCAATTTCACCGCAGCCCTTTACCGTATCTATCGACCAAAGCGCGCTTGATGACCTGCAAGCGCGGCTGGCGCTAACCCGGTTGCCCGAAAAGGAAACCGTCGACGATTGGGATCAGGGTCTGCCGCTATCCTATGCGAGAGAGTTGCTCGATTATTGGCGCAGCAATTACGACTGGCGACGGTGTGAGGCGGAGCTCAACCGCTGGCCGCATTTCAAGACAAAGATTGACGGGCTCGATATCCACTTCATCCATATTAAAAGCAGCCGTGCCGATGCACGCCCGATGATCATGACGCATGGCTGGCCGGGATCGGTGCTGGAATTTGTGAATGTCATAGAGGCGCTCACCGAACCGACAGATGCCAGCCAACCCGCTTTCCACCTCGTCCTGCCTTCGCTGCCCGGCTACGGCTTTTCGGGACGGCCCGACAAGGCAGGCTGGTCGGTCGAAAAGATCGCGGAAGCCTGGGATGAACTGATGCGCGGGCTTGGCTACGATCGCTATTTCGCGCAGGGCGGCGATTGGGGAGCGATGGTGACCTCGGCCATCGGCGCGCAAAACAAGGGCGCTTGTGCCGCGATCCATGTCAACATGGCGGTCGCGACACCTCCGCCTGAAGTGCTCTCGGAACCGACACCGTTTGAGGCCCAATCGCTGATGCGGGCGGGCTGGTATCAGGAAAAGGATAGCGGCTATTCGAAGATCCAGAGCACGCGCCCGCAGACCTTGGGCTATGCGCTGACCGACAGTCCCGTCGGCCAGATGTGCTGGATCATCGAGAAATTCCACGGCTGGTCCGATTGCGACGGGCATCCTGAAAATGTCTTCAGCCGCGATCATCTGCTCGACAATGTCATGCTCTATTGGCTGAACGCCACGGCGGCCTCTTCGGCACGACTTTACTGGCACAGCTTTGCTGCCGGGAACCTCGCTGAGGTGCAGGTGCCGACCGGAATCAGCGCTTTCCCCAAAGAACTGTTCCGTCCCTCGCGCCGCTGGGCCGAAACGCGGTATAAGAATATCGTCTACTGGAACGAACTGGAAAAAGGCGGGCATTTCGCCGCGATGGAGCGGCCCGAGCTGTTCATCGCCGAAGTCCGCAATTGCTTTGGGACTCTAAGCCTCTAAACACGGCCCATGGGCAGACTGATTGCACGGCGGCTGTTGACGGCGATACCGACGCTGCTCGCCATCATTGTGCTGTCGTTCGTGCTGATGCGCGTGGCGCCGGGCGGGCCCTTCGATGGTGAGCGGCCCTTGGCGCCCGAAGTGCGGGCTGCGCTTGAGGTTGCCTATGGCCTCGACAAGTCACTGCCAGAACAGGTCTGGCTATATCTCATGCGTTTAGCGCAGGGCGATTTCGGGCCAAGCATGGTCTATCGCGATTTCACAGTCAGCGGCCTGATTGCCGAGGCGCTGCCGGTGTCGCTGCTGATCGGCGGCTGCGCGCTCGTTCTGGCGAGCGTGCTGGGCATTTCGACGGGGCTATGGGCCGCGTTGCGCGCGGGCAAGTGGCAGGATGAGGTGCTGATGTTGGGCGCTACCTTGCTCACCGCCTTGCCGACCTTTGTCACCGGACCGCTGCTGGCGCTGATCTTCGGCCTGTGGCTCGGCTGGCTGCCGGTTTCGGGGCAGAATGATGGGTGGAGCTGGCTGGTGCTACCGGTGGTTGCGTTGGCCTTGCCGGTCACGGGCGCGGTCGCCAAATTGGCGCGTGCAGGGCTGGCGGGCGAATTGGGTGCTGACCATATCCGCGCCGCCCGCGCACGAGGGATAGCGCCGCTAACAATCCTGCGCCGCCACGCCTTGCGCCCCGCACTGGTACCAGTGGCGAGCTATTTGGGGCCCGCTGCTGCAGCCCTGTTGACCGGCGCAGTGGTGATCGAAACCGTTTTCGGCCTCCCGGGCCTTGGCCGCTATTTCGTGCAGGGCGCACTAAACCGCGACTATCCACTCGTTCTCGGCGTGGTGACTCTCTACGCCGCGCTGATCATTCTCTTCAACTTGTTCGCTGACCTCATTTATGGCTGGCTCGACCCGCGGATGCGCGCAGGATGAAGCCCGCGCTCGTCATCGTTGCGCTGATCGCACTGGCCGCATTGTTGGTGCCGCCACTGCTACCGTATGACCATATCTCGATCGATTGGGACAGCGTTCGGGGCGGCCTGTTCACCGACGGTCACCTCCTGGGAACCGATGATCTGGGACGGGATCGGCTGGCGCGGTTGCTGGTGGGAACGCGGGTGACCTTGTCGGTGGCGCTCGCGGCCGCAATGGTCGCGCTGCTGATCGGCGTCGCTTGGGGCGCGATTGCCGGATGGGTCGGCGGGCGCACCGATGAATTGATGATGCGCATCGTCGACGGGCTGTATGCGTTGCCCTTCATGTTCGTCGTCATCCTGCTGATGGTGGTGTTTGGGCGGTCGATCCTGCTGGTGTTCCTGGGGATTGGTTTTGTCGAGTGGCTGACGATGGCGCGCGTGGTGCGCGGGCAGGTGATTGCACTCAAGCAACGGCCCTTCATCCTAGCGGCGGAGGCTGCTGGATCGCCAGCCCGCGCTACCCTGCTGCGCCACATTTTGCCCAATGTCGCGGGGGTGGCGGTCGCTTATCTGATGCTCACCGTCCCGCATGTGGTGATGATCGAGAGCTTCCTATCCTTCCTCGGCCTGGGCGTGCAGGAGCCGCTGACCTCGCTCGGCATTCTCGTCAATGAAGGCGCAGAGGAGATGGACATGAACCCTGCGGCGCTGTTTTTGCCTGGCGGTGTCCTCGTCCTGCTGATCGCCTGCCTGACGATAGCCGGGGAGCGATTTCGCGACCGGCTGGCGGATGCTGCGAAATGAACGAAGGCTATGTCGTCCGGAACTTGCGCGTTTGCGTTGGGGATCATGTCATTGTCGAGGACATCAGTTTCACCCTCTCCCCCGGCGAGATCGTAGCGCTGGCGGGCGCATCGGGAGCGGGCAAGAGCATGAGTGCGATGACGCCCTTCGGCCTCAGCGCAGGGGTGGCGAGTGGTTCGGCCATGCTCGACGGGATCGAACTGGTCGGCCTACCAGAACGCCAATTGAGCCGGATGCGCGCGGAGAAAGTCGGCTTCGTTTTCCAGCAACCGCTGACTGCGCTCACCCCGCACCGTACCGTGCGCCAGCATTTGCAAGAAGCTGCGATGCAGGCTGGTGGTACCAAGCCTGACAAGGCGGCGATGGTCGCGATGCTGGAGGCGGTCGGGTTATCGCGCCCCGAAGAGAGGCTTGCCCAATATCCGCACCGGCTATCGGGCGGCGAAAGGCAGCGCGTGTTGATCGCGACCGCGCTGGCGCATGGGCCGCGCTATCTGTTTGCGGACGAACCGGTAAGTGCATTGGACGCAGCCCTGCGCGGCGAGATCATGGCGCTGCTCGTCCGGCTGTGCCGCGAACGCGGGATGGCGATGTTGCTGGTCAGCCATGATCTGGCGGGGATCGAACATCATGCCGACCGGCTGCTGCTGCTCGATTCCGGGAAGGTCGCTGAAAGCGGGACCGCACGGCAGATCGCAACTTTACCCACCACCGACTATGGCAAGCGATTGATGGCCGCGACGCCGCGCCTGTCCGAGCCGCTCCCGCCCTTACCCGAGATCGGCGAGGTGCTGCTGGAGGTGGAAGGTGCCCATGTTCATTTCCCCAAGCCCGGTTGGCGCCGTGGCCGCATTGATGCCGTCCTAGATGCCCGCCTGACTTTGGCAAAGGGCGAGACTTTGGCACTGGTTGGCGGTTCGGGTTCGGGCAAGTCCACACTCGGGCGGGCGATTGCGGGTCTGGGGCCGATGGCGTCGGGATCGGTGCGCTGGCAAGGCGAATTGCTCCCACCACGTCAGCACCGCAGCGCAGAGCATCGCCGTCTGATCCAGCCCGTATTCCAGGACCCGCTCGCAAGTCTCGATCCGCGCTGGAGTGTGGCGGATATCATATTGGAACCGGTGAAGCGGCTATCTCCTCCCCTCCCCTTTAGGGGAGGGGCCGGGGGTGGGGGGTCACAGTCGGACATGACCTCACTACCCCACCCCAACCCCTCCCCTGAAGGGGAGGGGCTTGTCGAACAGTTGCTCGAAGAAGTCGGCTTGCCGCGCGACTTCGCCTCCCGCAAACCAGCCTCACTTTCCGGGGGGCAGGCGCAACGCGTGGCGATTGCGCGCGCGCTGTCGGCCAATCCCGAAATGCTGCTGCTCGACGAGGCAACGTCGGCGCTCGATCCGTTGGTGGCTGATGGTGTCGTTTCGCTGTTCAGTCGGCTGCAACGCGAGCGCGGTTTATCGCTGCTGTTCATCACCCACGACCTCGCGCTCGCCCGCCGCGCCGCGCACCGGATTGCGGTGATGGATGCGGGACGGATTGTCGAATGCGCAAGCCGCGAGGAACTGTTCTCCAACCCGCAGGCGGAAGCGACCAAGAGGCTGATTGCAGCTAGTGGCTAGCCAGCAATGGCCGCAAAGCCCCGCGCAAGGTCGGCTTTCAAATCCTCGACATCTTCCAGACCTATCTGCAGGCGGATAACGGTGCCGTCGCAATTCCACTCCGTCTCACTGCGGTATTTTTCGGGGCGTTTGGGGCAAGCGAGACTCTCAAAGCCGCCCCAGCTATAGCCGATGCCAAATAACTCGAGCGTGTCGATGAATTTCGCTGCCTTGCTCCAGTCGCCTTTCAGGACGAAGGAAAACAGCCCCGACGATCCGGTGAAATCGCGCTTCCAGATGGTGTGGCCGGGGCAAGAGGGCAGGGCGGGATGCAGCACGCTCGTCACCTCGGGCTGCGCGGCCAGCCAATGCGCTATGTCCAGCGCCGCCGCCTCATGTGCTTTCAGCCGAACCGCCATTGTGCGCAGTCCGCGTGCGGCAAGATAGGCGTCGTCGGGAGACAACACTTGCCCAAGCGTTTGCGCGGTCGACCGAAGCGCCTGCCAATGGCGCTTGGTGGTGGTGACGCTGCCTGCCATCACATCGCTATGGCCGACGACATATTTGGTCGCGGCCAGGATCGTCATGTCGACGCCCTTTTCGAGCGCGGTGAAAAAATAAGGTGTGGCCCAGGTGTTATCGAGCAAAGTGACGATCTCGCGCTGGCCCATATGCGCTTTCGCGGCGGCGCAGATGGCGGGGATGTCCGACACCTCAAAGGTCAGACTGCCGGGGCTTTCGAGCAGGATCGCGCGGGTGCGCTCACAGAACAGCTCCGCTATTCCCGCTCCTATCAGCGGGTCGAAGAAACGCGTTTCGACACCCCAGCGCTTCAGGAAACCCTGCGCAAAGCTGCGGCTCGGGTCATAGGCATTATCGCTCATCAGCAAGACATCGCCCGGTTGCAGTGCCGAAAGCAGCGCGCCCGTGATCGCGGCGACGCCTGACGGATAGAGCATGGTGCCATGTGCACCCGGTTCCAATTCGGTCAGCGCCTCGGCGAGCGACCATTGGGTGGGGGCACCGCGTCGGCCATAAAAGAAGCGGCCATCCTCATTGGTCTTGTCACCAGCATCAAGCGCAGCGACATCTTCATATAGGTGCGTGCTCGCGCGCCAGACCGGCGGGTTGACCACTGCACCGGTCAGCGCCTTGCGGCGGCCACCGGTGATGATTTTGGTATTGGGTTTCTGCGGGTGCTTGGGGTCGGCCATGCCCGTTCGATAGCCGTTTATGCAGTCAGGTCGCAAGGCTCCGAAACAATCAATCGCTTCACCTTCACCGTAGTGCTGAGCCTGTCGAAGCACGCCTCCCAGTCCAAAGCAGCATTTGAAACCTCTGGACGCCCTTCGACAGGCTCAGGGCTGCGGTGAAACTTTAAGCGCCTCCCTTATTATGTGCTTCGACCGCGCGCACATAAAGATGCCATGTCGTATGGCCCAGCACTGGCAGCACGACAAACAGGCCGAGGAACGCGGGCAAGATAGCAAGAAATGTGCTGACCGCTATGATTGCTGCCCAACCGATCATCACCGACTTGTTCGAACGGATCGTGCCGAGGCTGACGATGATTGCAGTGATGAAGTCGACATCCTTGTCGCACAGCATTGGCAGACTCATCACTGTGATTGCATAAAGCGCGAAGGCGAAGATCGCGCCTACAATACTGCCGACGAACAACATTGCGATAGCAAGCGGTTGGAGCAGCATCTCGACATTCTCTGCGCCTATCCCCGATTCAGCCATGAAAATCGCGAAAATGCCGTGCGCCAATATCATCCAGAAACTGAAGGCGACGAAGACGATTCCGGCGACCATCAGCACCTGATCGTCGCCGCGTCCGCGCAAGGCCCAGATGATCGCGCGCCAATTGATGGGTAGCCCGAGCTGCCGCCTGCGGCTGACTTCATAAAGGCCGACCGCTGCAAAGGGTGCAATAATCGGAAAGCCGGCGATCAGTGGAATAGACCAAGCGCCTTCTCCGAGCTTGATCAGGCCATAGACCAGCACCGCCCCTCCAATGGCGTAAAAGGCTGCGAAGAACAGGCCGAACGCCGGATAAGCGAGGAAATCACGCCATCCTGCGGCGAGGGCTGCACGCAAATCGGCAAATGTCAGATTGTTGGCGACCGTATAGGGCGCAATGGGGGTTTGGCCGGTTGCAGCCATGATGCTCTCTCCCTGTCCATCTTCCCCATGGACAGGATGCAACGATTCGCGCTTGGCTTCAAGCGCTTAACATCGGGGCTGGTTAGTTAGACCTGCGGCTCAGGCCGCGCCGGTTTCCTTGGGGGTGTCGGGGTCCAGGCCCCATTCGCTCCAGCTGCCGTCATAGAGCGCGACGTCTTTCTTGCCGGTCAATCGCGCGCCAAAAAGCACGACGGCGGCGGTCATGCCCGAACCACAGGTGGTGATCATCTGTTTGTCGAGATCGACGCCTGCTTCGGTGAAGGCAGCCTCCAGCGCGGCACCCTGTTTCCAGGTGCCATCGGCATTGAACAGGTTGGAATAAGGGAGGTTGCGGCTACCTGGAATATGGCCCGATGCCATTTCGGGGCGCGGTTCGGCTTCCTCGCCGGTGAAGCGGCCTGCGCCGCGGGCATCGACGACAACGGCGTCCTTGCTGTGCAGATTGGCGAGCATGTCTGCCTTGGTTTTGACCCCGCTATCGTCTTTCCAGACGGTGAAGTGGCGGTGGCGCAACGACGGCTTGCCATTTTCGAGCGGACGCCCTTCGGCCTTCCACTTGGCAAGGCCACCGTCCAGGATTGCAACATCATGCGCACCAAATAGCGTCAGCATCCACCAGGCACGGGTTGCCGATTTGAAAACGCTGTCGTCATAGACGACGATTCGGCTGCCATCGCCAAGGCCCAGCGATTGCATGCGGCTGGCAAATTTTTCGGGCGGGGGCAGCATGTTAGGCAGGCTGGAATTGCTGTCGGCGATTTCGGCAAGATCCATAAAGACCGCACCGGGAATATGGCCGCCTTCATATTCGGCAGCGGCGTTGCGGCCTGCGTCGGGCATATGCCAGGTGGCGTCGACAATCCGCAGATCCGATGCGCCCAACTCTTTCGCCAGCCACTCGGTGCTTACCAATAAATCCATTTTGCCCGTTCCCTTTTCGTCCGTCTTTGCCCGCTTATAGCGATTCTTGTGCAGTGCACGATATGCCGCTTTTCCGGCCTAGTCGAGCGCTAACAGACGGATTTCAAGCAAAGACGGGTCGAGCGGCAATTCCCGAAAATCGTTTGGGTCCGCGATCGATGGGCAATGGCTGCATGCGGTCGCTCTGGCCGGTACCTTCCCGACCAATCAACTGGGTAATCTGGATTTCGACCGGCTCGCCATCTGCGCTGCCGAATAAATGGATCAGGACAATGGGTGCGACAAATTCGCGTTCTGTCCAGCGGAAGGAGGACAATTCGGTGCGCGGCAGGCGAATTTCAATCGTCGCGTCTATCCTTTCCCCTGCAGCCAAATCACCAAGCGGCTGGATCGAACCTGCGCCACGGTCGCTATGGAAAGCGGCAACAGCTTCCCGCTGGCCATCCTGCGCCGAAATCATATGGCTGCGCAGGATCAGCCCGCTGACAGGTGTCCGTGTCTGATTTTTGATCGCCAATATGCCGGTAACGGACAGGCTGGCGATACTGAGTTGCGCGCTGGTCGGGTTGAATTGCGCAGCGACCGGACCTGCGGCCTCCGCCGTCCGTTCGGGCGCGCGTGGCGGGGCAGTCGGCGGTGTTTTGCGCGGCGTATCGAGCCGGGCGGGCGGCGAAGGCTGCGGGACGGGTTGCTGACCAGCTGCCTGCTGTCGATAGGCTGACCGCTGTCTGCGCCGGAAGAAAAACCAGCTCGCAGCCGCGAGCATCGCTGCGAATCCCGCGACGGCAAGCCAGAACCAGGGCCGGGATAAAATTGCAGAAGGCGCATTGAGCGGGACGCTGTTCGCAGGAGGTCCGGCATAGGCGTCGACGGTTGTCGCAGGGACTGCGCGTTCGGGGGCAATCACCGGTTCACCGGTAGCGACGGGTGCGGGCGTATTGCCGGTTTCGGGGGTTGCCTCGCTAGGCCCCTGCGCAACGGGCGCGGGGCTGGAATTTGTTGCGGCACGGCGGCCGACCGTCGGGCGCTGCTCGGCGGGCGGTGTTGCGATGGTGCTGCGTTCGGTCGGAGGTGGCGTTTCGACAACAGGCGGCGGCGAACTTTGTTGCGGCGCTGGCCGGGCTGGTGGCGTATCCAACCGGAAGTCCCGCAATTCGGGTGGCGTTCCTGCACCAATGTCCTGGCCGGATCCGCTGACTTGGGTATAGGCGACCGACGACGACATGACTGCCGCCGCAAACATCATTGCCCATCCCTTCAACCCTTTGGTCATTGCCATCCTTTGAGGTGCCCAACCGCTGAACGCCATGTGAATGGCGTCTCGGGAATGACATAGGCCGTGCAACACGCTAGACAAGCGGTATGTCAGATAAACCGAATCCCAAATTTCTCGGCCAGAATGCCGCTTTGCCCCTAACCCCCGAAGCAGCGGAGTTGGACTATGTGCCAAACCCGCGTGCGGGAACACTCTATCTTGTCCGCTTTGCTGCGCCCGAATTCACATCGCTTTGCCCGGTGACCGGCCAGCCTGATTTCGCCCATCTGGTCATCGACTATGCCCCAGATGCAACCATAGTCGAATCGAAATCGTTGAAGCTCTTTCTCGGCTCTTTCCGCAATCATGCGGCCTTTCATGAAGATTGTACTGTCGGCATTGGTCAGCGCTTGTTCGATGAAATGAAACCAAAGTGGCTGCGCATCGGCGGTTATTGGTATCCACGTGGGGGTATCCCGATAGATGTATTCTGGCAGTCAGGGGCGCCGCCCGAGGGTCTGTGGCTGCCCGATCAGGGGGTTGCCCCCTATCGCGGCAGGGGTTGATTTTACCTGCGCTGTCATTTTCGGTTCAGCTAGGATATGGTCTCTTTCACCGACTGAAAAGGAGATTGGGCCATGAAACGTCGTTCCAAAATTGCTGCCGTTCTGTTGATTGCGGCCATTCCGGTTACCGCTTGCACGACCAACCCCGAAACCGGGGAAAAGCGTATTTCGAAAGCTGCGATTGGCGGCATTGGGGGTGCATTGGGCGGCTATCTGCTCGGCGACCTGATCGGTGGCAAGCGCGACCGGACAGAGAAAATTCTCGGCGCAGGCATTGGCGCTGTCGCGGGCGCGGGCGTTGGCTATTATATGGACCAGCAGGAAAAGAAGCTGCGCGAACAGACCGCCGGTACCGGAGTCGAAGTTGTCCGCGAAGGTGACCAGCTGGTGCTCGACATGCCGTCCGAGGTCACCTTTGCCTTTGGCAGCGCCAACCTTTCACCCGAGTTTCGCAGCACGCTCGACAAGGTTGGGGCCACGCTGGTCGAATATGAAAAAACCTATGTCGATGTGATGGGTCACACCGACTCGGTTGGATCGGAAGCCTTTAACCAAACCCTGTCAGAACAGCGTGCGGCGACGGTCGCCAGCTATCTGACCGGACGTGGTGTCCAGAGCGCACGCCTCGCCACCAAAGGCTATGGTGAAAGCCAGCCCAAGGCGAGCAACACCACCGAAGAAGGTCGCGCCGAAAATCGCCGCGTCGAAATCCGGTTGGTGCCGGTGACGGAAAGCTAAACCGGCAGCCCTTGCAACAGCTTGGGCAGATTGCCCGACTCTCCGCGCGCTTCAGCCATGAAGAAGTCTTTGAGCGGCTTCATGCGCTGGACCGCGGCGAGGCCGAGGCGGCGGGCGGCGGAGGCGGTTTTGCCGGGAATGCCGAATAATTTGTTGAGCGTGTCGGTCGCCATCATCACGCTTTGTACGTCAAGACTGCGCCAGCGGGTGTAGCGATCAAGGATTTGCGCATCGCCGGGATCGAGCCCGAGCCGTATGCCTTCGACCACGACCTGCGCAAGGCAAGCCACATCGCGCAGCCCAAGGTTGAGGCCTTGCCCTGCAATCGGGTGCATTCCATGTGCAGCGTCGCCGACCAGCACCATGCGCGTATCGGTGATGCGGTTGGCGTGCTGGAAATTGAGAGGATAGCCCATCACCGGCGCGTTCATCTCTATTTCACCGAGCAGGCCGCCCATCGCTTTTTCAATCTCGTGCGCCATCCCGCGCGGTGACAGTTTCTTGTAAACCGGGGCTTCGGCACGCGATACCGACCAGACAATCGCCGAACGGTGCCGCCCCGCTTCGTCGTCAAGCATCGGCAGGATGGCGAATGGCCCGGTGGGATAGAAAATCTCGTAAGCGACCTGATTGTGGGGCTTCTCGTGGAAAATGGCAGTCACCATTGCCTCATGCGCATAATCCCATTCGGTGAGGCGGATTCCGGCCGCGTCGCGCGACACGCTCTTGCGACCTTCGGCGACCACCAGAAGCGACCCGGTCAGCACATCACCATTTTTGAGTTCGACGCGCACACCAGCTTCGTCGGCTTTTGAAGATGCGATCTCGGCGGGCATGTGCAGCTGGATTTCCGGGCGCGCCAAGGCGACTTCATAAAGGGCGCGCCGTATCAGCTGGTTCTCGAACATCTGGCCCAGATAGCCGTCACCCTCGGCGGGCACGAAATCGAGCGAACCAGGCTTCAGGCCATCGCTGACCCAGATCTGTTCGATCGGGCAACCTTTGCCTTCCAAGGCTGGGCCGAGGCCTATGGCTTCGAACAATTTCATGCTCGAGCTTGAAATCGCCGAGACCCTACCGTCGAAATGCGGGGCAAGCATCGCGGCCTGATCGGCTCGGTCGATGACATGGCAGGTGACACCGTGCACCGCAAAGGCGAGTGCTTGGGCAAGGCCGTTGAGCCCGCCTCCGATGATGATGATGTCGGCAAATTCGTTCTTGGACATGGGGATTCGCTTAGGCCGGTTTTCCGGGGCTGAAAAGGGAGGAAAAACTGCGGACTCTTGACGGGGACTCCCGCCTCCGCGAAAAGGTGTGCATTCACTCTAACAGGCGTCGCAAACAGCATATGGCATCGCGTTCCCCCAAATCCCAGACCGCCAACTGGCGGCAGATGATGCGCCAATCCTTGCTGCGCAGCGGCGCGCTGATCGGGGCGGGTGTCGTCGGACTTTTCGCGCTCTTCTATGCCGTTTCGATCCTAAGCTACTCGCCTGCCGACAATGCTTTTAACAGCGCGGCACAGGGTGCAAGCGACAATTGGATGGGGCAGAGCGGTGCCTATCTGGCAGATGCGTCGCTGTTCACCTTTGGCCTACCTGCAATCCTGCTTTTCCCGCTGATGCTGGTCTATGCCCGTCGCCTGTGGCGCGATGTGCCGCAGCCGCGCTGGAAACGGCAATTGCTGCTCTGCCTAATAGGGATGCTGATCCTGGGCTTTGGCCTTGCGCATTGGCAGCATGGCAGCGACATCGGCTTGCCAGCAGGCTGGGGCGGGACACCGGCCTTGCTGCTCGATGGGGCCTATAGCGCGCTGATCGCCAAACTGGGTGAGGGGTGGAGCAATCTGGCGCGCTGGGTGGCGATCTTGGGCTCTGTGGTCGGCGGGATTGTTCTGGTGACCCGTTCGCTGGAGCTGGAGCGACCGCTTTTCACCATTCCGTCGCTCCCGATGCCCTCACTTGGCGGCTCGGCCGAACGCGTGGCCGCCGATCCATCGGCGCCACAGCGCGAGCCTGAATTCGTCGCCGATCCCGTTCCGCGCAAGCCGGTAGAACGCGAACCGCGCCGCGCCCCTGAAATTGCCGAACGGCAAGTCGCGCCAAAGAAGGCCAGTTTTGCCAGTGGAGCCAAGCAGGGCGACTTTTTCGGCAATTACACGCTGCCCTCGCTCGACCTGCTTGATACCCCGCCGCCTTCAACCGCGCCCAAGCTGGACAAGGCGGCACTCGAATCGAATGCGCGTCTACTCGAATCGGTGCTTGATGATTTCAAGGTGCAGGGCGAAATCGTCGCCGTCCGCCCCGGCCCGGTCGTCACCATGTACGAACTTGAACCCGCCCCCGGCGTGCGTGCGCAGCGTGTCGTGCAACTGGCAGAGGACATCGCGCGCAACATGTCCGCGCTCTCCGCCCGCGTTTCGACGGTTCCGGGGCGCACGGTCATCGGCATCGAACTGCCCAATCACAACCGTGAGGCGGTGGTGCTGCAGGAAATGATCGCCTCCACTGCCTTTGCCGATCAAAAGGGGCAATTGCCGATCATCCTTGGCAAGAATATCTCGGGCGACCCGGTGGTCGCCGATTTGCAACCGATGCCGCATTTGCTCGTCGCAGGTACTACTGGTTCGGGTAAGTCGGTTGGCCTCAACTGCATGATCCTGTCGCTGCTCTACCGGCTTACGCCAGACCAGTGCCGAATGATCATGATCGATCCCAAGATGCTCGAACTCAGCATCTATGACGATATCCCGCATCTGCTGGCGCCCGTGGTGACCGAGCCGGCCAAGGCGATCCGCGCGTTGAAGTGGGCGGTCGAGCAGATGGAAGACCGCTACCGGATGATGTCGTCGGTCGGCGTCCGCAATCTGCAGGGTTTCAATGAAAAGATACTTGCAGCCAAGGCCAAGGGCCAGCCACTGGGGCACAAGGTGCAGGTAGGCTATGATCCGATGACCGGCCTCCCACAATATGAAGAGCAGCAGCATGATTACCAGCCGCTGCCGCAAATCGTCGTCATCGTCGACGAACTCGCAGACCTGATGATGACAGCGGGCAAAGAGGTCGAATTCCTTATCCAGCGTCTTGCGCAAAAGGCGCGCGCAGCGGGTATCCACCTGATCATGGCGACGCAGCGCCCCTCGGTCGACGTCATCACCGGTGTGATCAAGGCGAACTTGCCGACGCGCATCAGCTTCCATGTGACCTCGAAAATCGACAGCCGTACCATATTGGGCGAACAGGGTGCGGAACAGCTGCTCGGCAAGGGCGACATGCTCTATATGGCGGGCGGGCGCGGGCTGACGCGTATCCACGGCCCGTTTGTTTCGGACGAGGAAGTCCGCAAGGTTGCCGAGCATTGGCGCGGGCAGGGCGAGCCCGACTATATCCAGTCGGTCACCGAAGAGCCTGAAGATGGCGGCTTTGCGCTCGATGGCCTGGGCGATGACGATAGCCCCGAGGATGCGACTTATCGCAAGGCCTGCCAGATTGTGTTCGAAAGCCAGAAGGCCTCAACCAGCTGGATACAGCGCCAGCTGCGCATCGGTTATAACAGCGCCGCGCGCCTGATCGACCGGATGGAAGAGGACGGCTATATCAGCGCCCCGAACCATATCGGGCGGCGCGAAGTGCTGCGTGATCGTAATGGCGAGCCGATCTAACGCGCTCTGATATTCAGAATCGGTTCAATGCGGCGTTGCTACCCACGCTGGCAAAAGCCAAGGAATAGATATGACCAATACTTTCTCCCGACTTTTGCTCGTCCCCGCGCTGATGGCGTCGGCTGCCAGCGCGCCAGCACAGCAATCGAACGACCTGAGCCAGGTCGTCGGTCACATGCAGGCAGTGTCCACGATGAACGCAACCTTCACCCAGACCGACCGCAATGGGCAAAGCCTGACCGGCAAATTGTTGCTCAAGCGCCCCGGCCATGTGCGCTTCGAATATCAAAAGGGTGTGCCGTTGCTGATCGTTGCAGACGGCAAGGCGCTGACGATGGTTGATTATGAGGTGAAGCAGGTTCAGCGCTGGCCGATCAGGAACAGCCCGCTTGCGGCGCTGCTTGACCCGGGCAAGGACCTGTCCAGGTTCGGCAAGCGCGTGGCGACATCAAATCCCAATGTTATCAGTGTCGAAGTGCGCGATCCCAAACGTCCTGAATATGGCACGATGACGATGATCTTCACCAAACAGGCCGGAGCGCCGGGCGGGCTGACGCTCAACGGCTGGGTCGCACTTGATTCGAAGAACAACCGCACCACAGTGCGACTCGGTAATGTGAAATTCAACCAGCCGATCGCACAATCGAGCTTCAGCTGGCGCGATCCGCGACCGCGTCGCAAGAGCTGAGATGACTCATCGGTGAGTTGAGCCACCAAGCCGACCAGTCGATAGTCTGAACGGTCCTGTTCATCTTACCGACAGGAAAATCACCCTAGATTGTCCATATCGAAGGTTAGACGGCTGCGCGGTTTTCCCCCTGTTGCCCGCAGCACTCAGGTCTCCCTTCGGTTTCAGCGTGACGAACGCAAGCTCGACCCCCATCCCAAATGCCCCCGGGATGGGGGTTTTGCTTTTTTGGCTCGCTCCCCCCTTGCCGTGCGCGGGGCCCGCCCCTAAGCAGCCGCCATGGCAACCACCCTTCGTATCGCTTCCTGGAACATCAATTCCGTCCGCGCCCGCATCGACATTGTCGAACGGTTCCTGCGCGACGAAGGGCCTGACATATTGTGCCTGCAAGAAACCAAGGTTGCCGATCCGCAATTTCCGGAAGGGCCGTTCCGCCAGTTGGGCTATAACCATATTGTCATCAACGGACAGCCGATGCATCACGGTGTTGCGATCATCAGCAAGGTGTCGTTGGCGAACAAACAGGTACATGATTGGCAGGCCAATGGCGAAGCGCGGCATGTCGGCGTTGAGATTGCGGGCGGTGTCCGGCTCGAAAATGTCTATGTGCCGGCAGGCGGCGATATTCCGGACCGTGAGCAAAATGTGAAGTTCGGCCAAAAGCTCGATTTTCTAGCGCGGATGACCGAATGGTCGAGCGCGGTTTCGGCGCCCACGATATTGACCGGTGACTTCAACGTTGCGCCGCTCGAAACCGATGTGTGGAGCCACAAGCAGCTGGTCAATGTCGTCAGCCACACCGCAGTCGAAATCGAAGCGCTGGGCGGGCTGCAGTCTGCAGGCAACTGGATTGATCTGGCCCGCGAATTCGTCCCGCCCGAAAAGAAGCTCTACACCTGGTGGAGCTACCGCGCGCAGGATTGGGAAACCTCTGACCGGGGCCGACGCCTCGACCATATGTGGGTGACGCCTGACCTGAAGGACAAGGCGCACGCCCATGTCGTGCACAAGCCTTGCCGCGGCTGGGGCAAGCCTTCGGACCATGTGCCTATCGTAACGGAATTCCGTCTTTGAGCGATGCAGCCGCCAAGCGCGCGGCCCGTGCCATTGACGCGCTGCGGCGCGGTTGGCCGGTGCGCGTCGGCGGGTTGACACTGGTCGCTATCGAAACCGGGGCTGCGGCAGAACTGTTTGCCGGGCACCAAGTCAAAGGCATATTGCTGTCATCTGCACGCGCCGCCACGCTCAAGCTCGCCAACCAGTTTGCGGCAGCCGACACGCAGTTGCCGGTATTGATAGCGCCACCATCCGAACTCGATGCCGCATTGTCGCTCGCGATATCCGATCCGTCGCTCGACCTGCGTTATCCGTTCAAGGGGCCTTTCGCTGCTTTGGCACTCGAACAGCCGGAGGCCGCTCAGGCGGCGATGGAACTTGCGCGAGAGGCAGGGTTGCTGCCGGCGTTTCTGCTGGTTGAGGGGGATGCCGACGCGGAATTCACCCCTGCCGATCTTGCAGCCTTCCAGGATGCTGACCATCTGCGCATCGCCGCGCGAGCACGCCTGCCGGTTTCGGCTGCGGAAGATGCGGAACTAGTGGCCTATCGCTCGGTCGCCGATGCGGCAGACCATGTCGCGCTGGTCGTTGGTCAGCGTGATGGCACCCCGCCGGTCATCCGCCTGCACAGTGAGTGTCTGACCGGCGATGTGCTGGGTAGCCTCAAATGCGATTGCGGGCCGCAACTGCACGAGGCGTTGCACCAGATAGCCGACGCGCAATGGGGCGTGCTGCTCTATCTGCGGCAGGAAGGGCGCGGCATTGGCCTCGTCAACAAACTGCGCGCCTATGCGCTGCAGGATCAGGGTTTCGACACGGTAGACGCCAATATCCGATTGGGCTTTGCCGTCGATGCGCGCGATTTTTCGGTAGCGGCGCAAATGTTGCGGCTGTTGTCGATTTCAGAAGTTCGCCTGCTGACCAACAATCCGGAAAAAGTTGCGGGACTGGAAGCCGAGGGCATCAAGGTTGTCGAGCGCCTGCCGCTCAAAATCGCCGCAAATCCGCACAATGCGCATTATCTGGCGACCAAGCGAGATCGCACGGGGCACAAGCTTTAAACGATCAGTTCCTCCAGCATCCGGCGGGACACGATGCGCAGTGCGTCATCCTGCCGTTCGACAATTCCGCGACGCAACAGGCTTGTCAGCGCACGTGACGCGGTTTCGCGCGTAGTATGCACGCTCACCGCCAGTGCCGCGATAACCGGTGGCGGCCTAATCATCCCGTCATCATCGGCCAGTTGGAGCAGCGCTCGATAAAAGCGGCCCGTTGCGCTGAGTCCGATGCGCGCGGCCATTCGATCGAGCACCAGATCAAGCTGCTTGGCCAACAACCGCGCAACACCTGCCGCAATCTCCCTGTCACTTGCGACGAGTTCGACCAGCCGCTCGGTCCGGATAACCAGCAAACGCGTCGCACCACTGGCGCTAAACCCCGCCCGATAGGTGGTTTCCTTCGGATAAGCGCCAAAAATTTCTCCCGGTCCATGCCGGGTCAACTGCGCCTGTTGGCCATCATAGCCAAAAAGCTCAGCCGCCACTGCACCTTCGGCTACAAGATAAAAATGGACCGAAGGATCTCCGGCGTGGGCGATTGCGCTTCGGTGCGGGAATGAGCGCGAAACCATCAAAGCTGCCAGACGTTCTGCGCTTTCCTTGCCAAAGCCCAAGCAGCTTGCAATGATTGCTATGTCGTCGCGACCCGACATATTTTCTAGCCCGACTGCCATTATCCCGGAGGCTCCGCGAGTGCGGCGAGACACACCTCGAAAGGGCCTTCGGGAGACGCCATCTCACCAATCGTTTCGATACGGCTGGCGAGCCCTGTTGCGAGCAGCGCCAATGCCGCACTTCGGCTGGCTGCGATCATGCCATGCGCGCTGTGTGCCATTAAGGAGCCAACGCGAACCGTGTCGTCCGTTCGGCAATCAAGCGCTGCGATTTTTTCAGCGGAAGCCAATATCGTCTGAACGGCATCTTTCAACGCGTCAAAAGCAAGTGGTGGGTTGCCATTGAGCACGACGTCGAACATCAACTCTCCTTGCGGAAGCTGTTCTACCGGGCTTTCCCGCATCTCGGTGACGGCGACATGGTGGAGCGCCCGCCCCGAATGCAGCCACGGGTCGCCCAACGCCGGGCGGTCGGCAGGCTCTATGCGCAAGGCGACGGCTTTTGCCTGAAGTTGCTCGGCGCGTTCAACCACCAGTCCCATAGCGTGGAGTTCTGCCAGAGCGACCCCCGCCGCACTGGTACCTGCATCGGACGCGCAAATGGCGACCGATTCTGCCTGCAAGAGCAGAGCATCGAATCGCTCAGACCAGATTTCACCTAGGGGTGCTACCGATGAAAGTTGAAAGTCTTCAGGCTGGGATGGCAGCACGACGTGCAATTCCGCCCCTGCTGCAATGGCCGCTTCGGCCGCGATGATATCTGCACCGGCCGCCAGCGCGCCATAAGCAAAACCCGGAGCGATTGCCGATACAGCATCATGGATGGCACGATGTGCAGTCTGATCGTCTGCCGAGATGCCCAATATGCCATTAAAGTGCATCACCGGCGGGGGACGAAACCGGTCCAGCCAATCACTGGCTTGCCTGGTTGCCGAAAGAATCAGAGCAAATTGCCGTAAGGTTGAAGACTGGTCTTCCCAGGCTTTGGGTGCCAATTTGATTGCCGATGCAAGGCTGTCGCGCGCCTCATCGGTCTGTCCCAACAACAACAACGCCTCTGCGCGGGTCGCCTCCCCCCAATAGGGCGTTTCGCCCATGTCAGATCCGCTTTCGATCAGATGTAACGCCTGATTAGCAAGAATGGCCGCTTGTTCGGGCTGTCCGGCAAATAGCGCCATTGCCGCCGCGTTGATCAATGGATAGCTCTCAGCGCGTAAAGCGGCAGCCTTCTCGTACGCCAATCTGGCCTGATCGAAGAGCTGGCGGCGATCCCCGCCCGTCGCTTGTCTTGCCCGATCCTTCAGCAGGCGTCCCTTCAATGTCAGCGCTGCGAAATCGGTCTCCGCTGCATCGAGGCCCGCCGCGACAAAGGCATCCCAGGCCCGCGAGGTTGCACCTGAACGGGCGAGAGCCAAGATGATGCGGTGGTCAGACATACGCAGCGGCGGCCCGGCTTAGGGGTCCGTCCCTTCGGGCCAGCGTGTGTCGGGATCGAACATCATGGGCGCGACGCTGGTTTCATTCCCTGCATCATCGAAGTCGCGCCAGTCGAGTGCTATGTTGAAATCGGCGACAAAGCTTCCCGCCGGAGCCGCAGAGCCCTCGAATGTGAAGCAAGCGAGGACACCGCCGGTATCACCGCGACTATTGGTCGAAGGATTATAGAGCGTCAGTGATCGTTCGCCGGGCGACCAATCAGGCCCAAAAACCTTCAGATCAGCGTAAAGGCCTGCATTTTTGCCGGCCGCGGTAATCGGCAGGTTGAGGCTGGAAAAGCTTAGCTCCTTAACTTTGGCGGGTACGCGGATGAGCAGGATCCGGTTGTCGTGCTCATTCAGGATCGAAAGCCTTTTGCCCTTCTTTTTCACAGGACGAAGCGATTTCGGGTTCTTCTTGGTCAGGTCGGCTATCGCGGCAGCCAGATTGGCTTCGGAATAGGGCCAGCTGCAACCCAGATGAAAGTCAATGTCGACGCCTTTGCCATTGTCCATATCGAGTTCGACAGCAACAATTGTTGTTAAGTCACCCACCTTCCTGTCTGTAAGTGCTGACTGGCCATTCGAAAGCTTTCCCAGCTTGTCGTCTATCATTTCAATCCCCCTTATTTCGTAGGTCGTTCGCTTTTTGTAACAGCTTCTTTCGAAACTCGTTTTGCGGCTCCTGCGTTATGAGCCGCTGCAAATCAGCGACTGCCCTTTCCAGCAACGTGGCACTTTCAGCCTGCTTTGAATCGTTCGATTGCCGAAGCTCTTCCGCCAGTGCCAGCTGAGCTATGATTTTCAATTCGTTCCAGTCGGCATTGCGCTTGTCCAATGCTGTCAACTTGTCGGCTGCCGCAAGTTGCTTGCGCCTGCTGCTTAAGGCCAAATCCGGCTGGCTATTGGCCCGATAGGCTTCTGCCAGCCAAGCAAGTCGGTTAACGATGTCAGCCTGGATTTCAGGATCTTCTGGGGCCAGCTTTGCACTGGCTTGCATGTGGCGCAATGCAGACTGACATAGCGAAAGTGCCGTCGCATTGTCTTTTTTAGATTGCAGCCAGAAACTGCACAGATTGCCGTCAGCATAGCCCTGCTCGCGGCGCCATTTCGGGTTATTGGCATCAATGGCCCCCAACCGATCCGCCAATTGTTTGTAGCGTTCGAAATAGGGCCGAGCCGCCACGCTATCGAGCCTTGCCAGAGCCAGACTACCTACCCAATATTCGCTCTGGGCGTGGCCAAAAATGCGATCAGGATTTTTCGCATCGCGAGCCAGCAGCGTTCCAGTCGTACGATGAGCCTCACGGAACTTTTCGAGTGCAGACTTGGCGTCGCCGCGCAGCTTATCGTCTTCTCCCATGGCGTGCAAAATGCGGGCGCGCCGCTCCAGCGCGTCAGCAGAAAGCCCAGAAAGATCGCCCTGTCCGCGATAGTGCTCCATCGCGCGCTGGTTAACGCCTTCCATAACATCGATGCGACCGACACCCTTCAATTTGGTGCGCAAATCGGTCAGCATATATTCGACCAACCCTTCTGCACTCGCGCGTTGCCGGGCGGCTTCGTTGCGGGCGGTTATGGCAAAGCCGGTCATGACCGCCATAGCTAGCATAGCAGTCAGCGCCGCCAGCGTGATGGTGGTCACGCGGCGAACGCGCCGCTGGGCATCCCTTTGGACCAGCGAGTCGAGCGGCACCTCCGCAATTCCGGCAACGATCTTAAGGAAGCCGAGCGGCCAACCATCGCCTTCCTTGCGCAAGTCGGCAGCGAGTGGCTCAATCCCGCCGGCGGTCAACGCAGCCGGAAATGCGTCATCGAGCCGCCCGTTGACCAGCGCGGCCAGTACCGGACGGTCAGGATGCAGTTGTCGGAACAGAGCAATTTCTTCTGAAACCCAACGCGATTTTTTGGCGTCTGGCGAGCATATCACTACAAGGGCGCCGGTTTCGCGCAATGCATCCCGAATGGCATCGCTGAGGCTGGGGGCAGCGGCAAGATCGTCGCGGTCCCTGAATATTTTGCCGAGCCTTTGCGAATGGTCGTCGGATGTTAGTCTAACATGTTCGGGAAGGCGATAACGCTCTAGCTGATGCTGCAATTTCTCGGCAGCTTTTGCATCCGCATGGCTGTAGCTGATGAACGCAGCAAAACGCCGTTCATTCTTAGCCAAATCGAAATCCTCGCCCCTTTGCATCGCACCGACCCCTTGCGACTCGCATGGCAAAGTTACACTATATTAGAAATGGTTAAATGGCTATTTGGGCCAAAGTCAGTAACCAGGCCCGACTACTTCATCCCGCCTTGGCGAGGCCATGCTCTTCGACCAGTTCCTGCAATTCGCCCGCCTCGTACATCTCCATCATGATGTCGCTGCCGCCCAGAAACTCACCCTTGACGTAGAGCTGCGGGATGGTGGGCCAGTCAGAATATTCCTTGATCCCCTGCCGGATTTCCATGTCTTGCAGCACATCGACGCTGGCAAATTCGACATTGAGATGGTCGAGGATTGCAACCGCACGGCTCGAAAAACCGCATTGCGGGAAAAGGGGCGAGCCTTTCATGAACAGGACGACATCGTTGTTCTTGACGAGTTCATCGATACGTTCGTGCGCGCTCATAAACTTCACTCCTTATTCGGGAACGGCGGTGGTCAGCTGCAATGCATGCAACACGCCGCCCATCCGTCCGCCCAATGCGTTATACACCGTCTGATGCTGTTTCACGCGCGGCATGCCGCGGAAAGTTTCGCTTACGACACGCGCGGCATAATGGTCACCATCACCGCGCAGGTCGGTGATTTCGACCGCTGCATCGGGAAGAGCAGCCTTGATCATGCCTTCGATATCTTCAGCCGCCATCGGCATGGGAAATTCCCTTACGCCTCTTCGATGAACTGGCGGCGCGCCTCTACCATTTTGCCGTCAAGGGCAGCGCGGATCGCGGCTTCGTCGGTTTCGACGCCGGCCGAGGTCAGGTCGCCGAGCAGTTTGCGGATGACATCTTCGTCGCCCGCTTCCTCGAAATCGGCCTGCACGACAGACTTGGCATAGGCATCGGCCTCTTCGGGGGTCAGACCCATTTTCTCGGCAGCCCACAGGCCGACAAGCTTGTTCCGGCGGGCGGTTACCTTGAACTGGAATTCCTCATCGCGAGCGAATTTATTTTCAAAAGCGTTTTCGCGATCGTCAAAAGTGGTCATGCTCGAATCCTTCGGCGCTACAGGCTTAAAATAGTCACGCGGCCCCTGCCAAACAAGGGCCGCGCCTGCAAGGATTAGATGGTGACAACCAGCTTGCCGACCGCCTCGCGGTTGCCGAGCTTGGCAATTGCTTCGCCACCACGTTCGAGCGGGAAGGTTTCCGAAACGCGCGGCTTGATCTTGCCTGCCTTGTAAAGCTCGAACAGCTCGTTGATGTTCGCCCGGTTCTTTTCGGGTTCGCGAGCGGTATATGCGCCCCAGAACACGCCGCAGACATCGCAGCTTTTGAGAAGCGTCAGGTTGAGCGGTAGCTTGGCGATGCCAGCCGGGAAGCCGACGACGAGGAAGCGGCCTTCCCAGGCAATCGAACGCAGCGCTGGTTCAGAGTAATCGCCACCGACGGTGTCATAGACGATATCAAAACCATTTGGGCCAGCCGCAGCCTTGAACATTTCAGCGACAGCCTTTGACTGGTCTTTGTCAAATGGCTGGTAAGGATAGACAACGACATCGTCGGCACCAGCTTCGCGCGCAACCTGCGCCTTGGCTTCGCTTGAAACACCCGCGACCACGCGGCCGCCATAGGCCTTGGCGAGTTCGATGGCGGAAATACCGATACCGCCTGCGCCGCCGAGGACGAGGACGCTCTCACCCGGCTTCATCCGACCACGGTCTTTCAGCGCATGCGCGCTCGTGCCATAGGTCATCAGCAGCGAGGCACCTTCCTCGAACGACATTTCGTCGGGCATTTTGTAGAGATTATGCGTGCCCAGCACGATTTTCTCGGAAAGCCCGCCATTGCCGCAGCCAGCAAGCACGCGGTCGCCCACGGCAAAGCCGGTCACACCTTCGCCGATCGATTCGACCACACCGGCAATTTCGCCGCCGGGTGCGAAGGGACGGGGCGGCTTGAACTGGTAACGGTCTTCGATGATCAGCGTGTCGGGGAAATTGATCGAGCAGGCCTTTACGGCAACGACGACCTGGCCTTTGCCGGCAACCGGATCGGGCAAGTCACCCAGCACTAGGGTTTCAGGGCCGCCGGTGGCGGTCGATAACAGCGCTTTCATTTCTCTCTCCTCAAATCATCTGTGGCACCAGCCACGGCTTTTCTGTGTTCAATTTGGTTTCATAAGCCGAAATCGCGTCGCTGCTGGCGAGCGTCAGGCCGATTTCGTCGAGGCCGTTCAGCAGGCAATGCTTGCGGAAGGCATCGATTTCAAACGTGAACCGATCCTGGAACGGCGTTGTCACCACCTGATTTTCCAAGTCGATATGGATGGGATCGGTTTGGGCAACCTCCATCAACCGGTCGATCGCCTCTTGCGGCAAGACGACCGTCAGCAAACCATTTTTGAAAGCATTGCCCGAGAAAATATCGGAGAAGCTCGGCGCGATCACCGCCTGAATGCCCATATCGGCCAGCGCCCATGCGGCATGCTCGCGGCTGGAGCCGCAGCCGAAATTGTCCCCTGCTATCAAGATGGGGGAGCCTGTATATTCGGCGCTGTCGAACACATTGCCCGGTTCCTTGCGCAAGGCCTCAAACGCGCCTTTACCCAGCCCCGAACGGCTGATCGTTTTTAGCCAATGGGCAGGAATTATGACGTCGGTATCGACATTTTTGAGGCCGAACGGATAGGCCTTGCCAGCGATGGTGGAGACGGGGTTCATTTGGAATCAGTCCGCTTCGGTCTTGAGGTTGAATTCAATTCGCGATTGATTCTGACCTCAAGTCTATTTTTGCCGCTTTGGCAAGAAGCGCCGCCAAATTGATGGCTTCACACGCTGCGGCAAAGTCTGGCCGGTCGCATCGAGCAGATATTTGGCCAGTAGCAACGCCTGATTGTGCGTCATCAGGAAATGATGGCTGTCGATCTGATGATCCTCCAGCGCCTGTTGTGAGACCGTGCTCTGAATGCGCAGGTCGATTGACGAGCCGAGACCATTGTGCGTCCAGCCCACAACAACGGCCCGATGCTCGGCGGGTTCGGTAGTTTCAGCTTTCTTCTTGGCCGGACGTCGTGCCATCAATCGCCTCCTGAAGCCATTTTACATTCCGCAGCGAGGTGATCGAGTCAATATGCCCAAAGAAAGATGTGCCGCAGCGGGACTTAGCCGATCAACTCCCGCACGTCGGTGTCGACACTTTCGAGGCTGCAAAGATAGGCCTTACCAGAGATGCCGTTGACGGGATTCATTTTTTCACTGTTCCCTTGGAATCCTTACTGTGCTTGGCCTTCAGTTTTTCGGCGAGTTTTGCAATCTTCTTGGATTTCTCTTCGATGATTTCATCAAGGCAAAATTCAAATATCTCATATGCGTCAAGAAGCTCTTCATGACTCACTCGTCGTCCATGACTGCCTGTATTACATAGCCATTTAATGGACATGAGATTACTACCGAGTTCCGGATGACTTTTTGAAAAAAGCTCGATCTTTTGGTGAAGATTGATTTCGTTTCCATCGGCTTCGTTGCTGGAAAAGCCTAGATTTATCATCAGCTTATCCAAGGCATTTCGAATGCTGTTCGCACACGATTCCGGATTTCTCCAAAACGTTTCAAACGACTTAACTAGCTCGCCTTTGACATCCACATAGGTTTTGCTCGGTAGTGTAATAATGTGAGGCATCGGATATGAAGTCTTTGGATAGTATGCTTCATCCCAGTCCCAATCGTCATGATCAGTGTACGATTGTTCAACTCCACCGTTGCCAGCTAAAACGTACATCTGGCCGCATTTCTCGTTTCCGCATTTCGCTCGAACCCCGAAAACGTAGTCGATCAAATGCGGGTCCCAATCTACGTCGTTTCTCCAAGCTTTCGACCGAGTAGTTTCTTCGGCCAAAAATGTATTCTGAACTATTTGCAGAACTCCACCGGAGCACGCACAGCAAGGATATGGGGGGCAATGATGCGCACTAATCTGCGCCCTCCAAAGTTGCCTTTTCAAGTGATCAACTCCCGCACATCGGTGAGTTTTCCTGTCACCGCCGCCGCTGCGGCCATGGCTGGGCTGACGAGGTGCGTTCGCGCGCCCGGGCCTTGGCGTCCGACGAAATTGCGGTTGCTGGTGGAGGCGCAGCGTTCCCCCGCAGGCACCTTGTCCGGGTTCATGCCGAGACAGGCGGAGCAGCCGGGTTCGCGCCATTCGAGGCCGGCGTCGATGAAGATGCGGTCGAGCCCCTCGGCTTCGGCCTGGCGCTTCACAAGGCCGGAGCCGGGTACAACGATGCCCCAGCGGATGTTGGCGGCTTTCTTGCGGCCTTTGAGGATCGCCGCCGCAGCGCGCAGGTCTTCGATGCGACTGTTGGTGCAGCTGCCGATGAAGATATTCTGCACCTCAACGTCGCTCAGAGGTGTGCCGGGTTCGAGGCCCATATAGGCAAGGCTTTTGGCGGCTGCTTCCTGCTTGGAAGGATCGGCGAAGCTCGCCGGATCGGGAACGGTGCCAGTGATCGGCACGACATCCTCAGGACTTGTGCCCCAAGTTACGCTTGGCGCGATATCGGCGGCGTCGATGACCACGACCTTGTCATAGGTCGCGCCCGGATCGGTGGTGAGGGTGCGCCAATAGGCGACTGCCGCATCCCAGTCCGCACCCTTCGGAGCCATGGGGCGGCCCTTTAGATATTCGCAGGTCTTTTCATCGGGCGCACAGAGTCCAGCGCGCGCGCCATGCTCAATCGCCATGTTGCTGACTGTCAGACGGCCTTCGATGCTGAGATTGCGGATGGCGCTGCCGGTATATTCGATGACATAGCCGGTGCCGCCTGCCGCGCCGAGTACGCCGGTGATGTGGAGGACGATGTCCTTGGCGGTAACGCCGGGGCCGACTTCGCCCTCTACGCGCACTTCCATCGATTTCGATTGCTTAAGCTGCAGCGTCTGCGTTGCCAGCACATGCTCGACCTCGCTGGTGCCGATGCCAAAGGCGAGTGCGCCAAGGCCGCCATGGCAGGCGGTATGGCTGTCGCCGCAGACGATTGTGGTGCCGGGTAGCGAGAAACCCTGTTCGGGGCCAACGACATGGACGATACCCTGTTCTAGGTCGGCATCGCCGATATAGCGGATGCCGAAAGCGGGGGCATTGGCCTCCAGCGCCGCCAGCTGCTGCGCGCTTTCCGGGTCGGCAATCGGGATGCGCTTGCCGACCGCATCGCGTCGTGCGGTGGTCGGCAGATTATGGTCGGGCACGGCCAGTGTCAGATCGGGCCTGCGTACCTTTCGTCCTGCCGTGCGCAGCCCTTCAAAGGCTTGCGGGCTGGTCACTTCATGCACCAGATGGCGGTCGATAAAGATCAGGCAAGTGCCATCATCGCGGGCAGACACGACATGCGCGTCCCAGATTTTTTGGTAGAGCGTGCGGGGCTGAGTCATATGCTTGGCCTAAAGGCACAGCACACCGCGCTTGGCAAGCAAGGATATTTTAAACACGCAGCATTTTGGGCATTTTCCTTTTGCGCTCCGAAGGCGGTCGTGATTTGAGCGCGACCGCCTCCATCGCATGCCGGTCTATATCAGCGGCAGGTATAGGTCGGTGATGGCTTCGCGTTCGGGAACATCGGGGAAGAAGCTGACGCGCTGACAGTAAAGCGGAAAGTCGCGTAATTCTTCGCCGCTGTCGGGAAGCCATTCACGATACAGGAACATTGCGGGAGCCTCCAGATCGTCGGGATTTCCGACAACACGGAGCCGCGCGCAGCGACCGCCAGGTATCAATCCCGATTCAACGCCCGCGCTGGCATCGTCCAGCCCTTTGTCTGTCGCGACGCACAGATCGAGCCGATAGTCGTCGTCCGCCGTCGACCGTGGATCGTTGTGAAAGATGTTATAGGTCGCGTGCAATGACGGGCTGAGGCGATTGCTTTTGCGCCATGCAATAAAGCGCTCGATCGACGACCGGATGTTTCTCGGGCTGCCGCGATGTTCCATAATTGCGACCGGAATATCCGGTGTCGTTATGATTTCGACATCGTTCGCGGTGTAGTTGATATCCATATATTTTCTCCGTGATGTTTCGAATGGCTCAAAGGCCGCAAGCCACGGATCCCAGTCGGGAGAAGAGCGAAATGACGAAGGCGATTGTCCGAATTTCTGGCGAAATGCCCGGGCAAAAGCGTCGGGCGCTTCATAGCCGGTATCAAATGCGATATCGGTGACGGTATCGCTGTCGCGAAAAGCAAGGCGGTACGACGCCCGCTTCATTCTCGACAGCTGGACATAGCTATAGACAGAAATCCCGAACATTGCGGAAAATTGCCTGTGAAAATGATGCTTTGAGAAAGCCGCAATGCCGCTCAGCACATCGAGGCTGAGATCCGCTTCGGGGTTTTGGTCGATATAGGTGATCACCCGCCGCATTCTGTCCTGATATTTATTCAAAGCTGCCTTAGTCATTTTTATCTCCGTGGCAGCCTTTGTTAGCTAAGGGGAGGGACACCACGCTCGACCGATATTGCTTTTCTACAGCTGGTTGCAGGTTTGTTTTCATCGCGGCGACTGGAAATTGTAACTTTTTAGTCGTATCCCCGAATCGACATGAACACACTCTCCCACCTATTCCCGATCAAAATCCTGCCCGAAGATATCGACTTCATGGGGCATGTGAACAACAGCCGTTATCTCAATTGGGTGCAGGAGGCGGTGCTCGAACATTGGCGTAATCTTGCCCCGCCCGAGGCGGTGGCGCAGCGCGCATGGGTCGCGCTCAAACATGAAATCACCTACCGCAAGCCCGCTTTCCTAGAGGATGTCGTGGTCGCCAATGTGGTGCTCGAAAGCATCCACGGTGCGCGCGCTTTTTACGAAACAGTGATCAAGCGCGGAGAGGAAGTGCTCGCCGAGGTCAAATCGAGCTGGTGCTGCATCGATGCCGAAACACTGCGTCCTGCAAGAATCGGCGCGGATATTTCTGCCTATTTCTTTCCGAAGGCGGATTAAGATCGTTCCACATTGCGCAAGCCGCTAATGTGCTAGTTGTGATTTGCGGCTTGTTATTCTGACCGGGCTCTTCGACCATAGCTATAACACTTTTGCGGAGTAGGTGATGGGCTGGAAACGAGGTTTGAAAATCGCTGTTAGTGGACTGGTCGCGCTGTTTGCCATCGGCGCAGGCTGGACATATTACAGCAAGCCTTGGGTATATCCTGTATCGATTAAAGACGCCGGGCCGACTGGGACACGTATTGTTACCGACGGTCTGTTCGGCAACTATTTCCCTTCACCCGACGGTAAAAGGGCGGCAACCATATTACTTGTCGGTGGCAGTGAAGGCGGGCTGGGCTTGCATATGACGCACCTTGCCAAAGCCTTGCAAAGTGCAGGTTATACCGTTTTTCACTTATCCTATTGGCGAGCACCTTCACAGCCGAAACGGTTGGAGGAAATCCCGATTGAATATTTCGAGAAAGCCTTGATCTGGCTCAAAGGCCAAAATGCGGTTGACCCCGAAAGGATGGCGATGGCTGGCTGGTCGCGCGGTAGCGAGGCTACGGTTCTGGTTGCGGCGCGGAACAATGGGCTGAAAGCAATCATATTGGGAATGCCGGGAAGCCATGTCTGGCCCGACTTTGATTGGGAAGCCCCTTGGGCGAGTAAGGGCACGTCAGGTTGGAGCATCGACGGGAAGCGCCTGCCTGCCGTTTCGCTCGAAAACGTCCCTTTCACTCTCGATCCGGCCACAGGTGCGGCTTCGGCATTGGCCGAAACCGTCAAAACGCCGGCTGCAGCCCTTCCGATTGCAGGCGTGTCTATACCGGTGCTGATGATTTGTGGAGCAAAAGACAATATTTGGGCCAGTTGCCCAATGGCAAGGGCGATGAAAGCCACCGCAAACTCTGCGAAGAAAGCGGACGTCAGCTTGATCGAGTATAGTGATGCGGGCCATGTTGCCTTTGGTGCGCCAGCAGAACGGGGAAGCAAGTTGCACAAAAGTTTCGGAAACTTTGGCGGCGGAACGGCCGACGCCAATCAGGCAGCGCTAGAAAATGCGTTCCCGAAAATGCTCTCTTTTCTGGAAAAGAGTTTTGAGGCCAAGCAATAGCTTCGATGTCCGCTTTCAAAACAATGGTTCAGCGCCTATATGATCGTAATGAGTGTCGCGCAAATCTTTGCAATCGTCCTTGCTACCTTCATTGCGATGGAGTTTGTCGCATGGAGCAGCCACAAATATATCATGCATGGATGGGGCTGGGGCTGGCATCGCGACCATCATGAGCCGCATGACAATGTCTTTGAAAAGAATGACCTTTACGGCATTGTCGGTGCCGCGATGAGCATTTCGATGTTCGCCATTGGCAGCCCATTGGTGATGGGCGCTTCGGCGTGGGAGCCGGGAACGTGGATAGGCCTTGGCATCCTGTTCTACGGCATCGTCTATACACTGATCCATGATGGGCTGATCCATCAACGCTATTTCCGCTGGGTACCGAAGCGTGGCTATGCCAAGCGGCTGGTGCAGGCGCACAAGCTGCACCATGCGACCATCGGCAAGGAAGGTGGCGTCAGCTTTGGCTTCGTCTTCGCGCGCGATCCGATTGTGCTCAAGCAGGAATTGAAAGCGCAGCGCGAAGCCGGGATCGCTGTCGTGCGGGAGGCTTTGGGTTAAGTAGAACAGACGCTTATAGTTCACCGTAGCCCTGATCCTGTCGAAGGGCGCCCCAAGGTTTGCGCTGATGCTGAGAAGCGCCCTTCGACAAGCTCGGGGCTACGGTATCACGGACGTTGTTCAACTTTCCGGCCGCATCCACAACCAGGTTCCACACACCAAACCGACCGCTGCAGGTAAAAGCGACCAGGGTGGAGTCAGTGTCAATGAACTGATCAGGGCGCTTGCGAGGAAAGCGGTTGTTGCCGACCATTTGGCGCGCCTGCTGACTACACCCTTTTCGCGCCATGCAACCAGATGTGGGCCATATTTGGGGTGATTGAGCAGTTTTGCCTCAAGCGCCGGGCTGCTGCGTGCGAAGCAGAAGGCGGCGAGGATCATGAAGGGCACGGTGGGCAGGATCGGCAGGAAAATGCCCACCGTTCCCAGCCCGACCGAAACCCATCCGGCAGCAAGATAGAGCTGCCGCTTCATCAGGCTTGGTGGATCGCCTTGGTCACATAATAGCTTTCGAGACCTTCGGGCCCACCTTCGCTGCCAAAGCCCGATTCCTTGACGCCGCCAAAGGGCATGTCGGGCATCGAAATCGCGGCTGTGTTGATGCCGACCATACCGGCTTCGATCAGGTCGCCTGCCATATTCGCCTGTCGACCATTTTCGGTGTGGACGAAGGAAGCGAGGCCGAAGGGCAGGCGGTTCGCCTGTTCGATGGCGTCTTCGAACTTCGCAAATGGCCGGATCAACGCGACCGGGCCAAAAGGCTCATTGCTCATGATATCAGCCTCAAGTGGAACATCGGAAAGCACCGTCGGGCGGAAGAAATAGCCGTCGCCATTGTCGGCACTGCCCCCGGTGCCGACGCGCGCGCCCTTGGCGATGGCATCCTGCACCAACGCACCAATCGCCACCGGACGGCGCGCATTGGCGAGCGGGCCCATGATCGTGTCAGCATCAAGGCCATTGCCAACCTTCACCTTGGCGGTGCGTTCGTTGAACCCTGTGACAAAGCGGTCGTAAATCCCTTCCTGCACATAAAAACGCGTCGGCGAGATGCAGACTTGCCCGGCGTTGCGGAATTTTTGCGTAACAACGATGTCGAGCGTCTTTTCGAGATTGCAGTCATCGAAAACCAGCACCGGCGCATGCCCGCCCAGCTCCATCGTCACCCGCTTCACGCCATCGGCGGCGAGTTTCATAAGGTGCTTGCCGACGGGAATCGATCCAGTGAAGCTCAATTTGCGGATTACTGGAGAGCTTAGCAACTGACGGCTGACCATGTCGGGCACGCCAAAGACCAGCTGCGCAACGCCTGCCGGTATGCCCGCATCGGCTATGCAGCGCATGATTTCGGAGGTTGAACCCGGCGTTTCCTCGGCTGGTTTCGCGATCACCGAGCATCCCGTTGCCAGCGCCGCCGCAACCTTTTTCGACATTAGCGAAACCGGGAAATTCCATGGGGTTAGCGAAGCGACCGGACCGATGGGCTGTTTGAGCACCAGCGCGCGTTGGCCTGCGGGGCGCAACGCGATGCGGCCATAGGCACGCTTGGCTTCTTCGGCGCAATATTCAAAGACAGCGGCGCACGAGAGGGTTTCGGTGCGCGCTTCTGCAAGGGGCTTTCCCTGCTCCATCGTCAGCAGTTTGGCGATATGCTCGGCCCGTTCGCGGATCAGCGCAGCCGTTTTGTGCAGTACAGCGGCGCGGGCGTTGACGTCGGTCGCGCGCCAAAGGGCAAAGCCTTTGGCAGATGTTGCCAGCGCCTCGTCGAGATCGGTGGCGGTTGCCAACGGCAGTTCGGCGAGCACTTCGCCGGTCGCGGGATTGAGCACCTGATGCACATCGCGGCCTTCGCCCGAGCGCCAGCTGCCATCGATGTAGAGGGCGAGATTTGCCTGATATTCGCGTGTCATGGTTTTCCTGCGACAATGTTTCCGATTGCCCTCCATCTAGGCGCTTCAATTTCGCTTGGAAAGTCCAGTCGCTTTAACCTGTGCTTTACCGCCATTGGTTAATCCTGCGGCTTAATGGGCAAACCATATCTGATAGCCAAGATTCATTTCCAGGCCGCGAGGCTCTGGCGTTGGATTGCGCCGCCTGTTCCCCAGTCGATTATCGGTCCGCTGCATTCCGCCCAACTCCAGAATGTGCGCACACAAGTTCCGATGTTGCTGGCCGTAGCAGCGCTTAACACCTGTATCGTGATGGCGGTGTGCTGGAGCAACGGTTTACCACTGGCCAATTATGCGTGGATGTCGGGCCTTATTCTCTACTGCTTTGCGCGGCTAACCGTCTGGAGGCGGCTGTTGCAAAAGCCGATCCCGCTCGAAAAAGTGCCGCTCATCATCAAGGCAAATGTCGGGCTTTCGGTCGGCATGATGGGCTTTTTGGGCATTGCGGCCTCGGTGACTTATGTCGCCGGGACCTTCGCGTATGAAACGTTGATACCTGTCTCGCTGGCCTTTGGCGCGACGGCGATTGCCCATTGTCTCTATACGTTGCGCCCAGCCGCTATCGGGGTGCTGGTCATTGGTATCACTCCGGTCGCATTGTCGATGATCTTTGCGGGTGAATTCAATGCCAAGATGCTTGGTGTTTCGATGCTGAGCGTCGAAGCCTTGATGATCCGCTTTGTTGCTGCGCAATATGACCGGCTGATCGAAGGGCTTTTCCTCGAACAACAGATCCGCGAATTGGCCGACACTGACCCGCTGACCAGTCTGCCCAACCGCCGTGCCATGATGGCGTCGATCGAGGCGGAGCTGGATTGCGGTACTGGCAAAAAGCCCTCCTTCGGCATTGCGCTGCTCGATCTTGATGGCTTCAAGCAGGTCAATGACAGCCTTGGTCATCATGCCGGCGATCTGATGCTACTCGGTGTCGGTGGGCGTCTGGCCGACGCGGCAGAGGCGCAGGACAGCGTGGGCCGTCTTGGCGGCGATGAATTTATCGTGCTGTTCCGCAATGTCGCGGACAAGGCAGACCTATCCGCACGCACCACTTCTATGCTCGCCGCTTTGTGCCGACCCATCGACCTGGATGGCAATCGCCTGCCAGTGGCCGCGAGTCTCGGCTATGCGCTCTATCCGGAGGATGGCGAAACCGTCCGCGAAGTCATGCACGTCGCCGACGCCGCGCTTTATGCCGAAAAGCGCGCGGGCAAGTCACGAGCGCAAGCCGTAGCGTCAAGCCGCCAACACGCCGCATAAGCCGCATTATCAGGCTTCCCAAACGCATTTCCTGCTGCCAGCTTGGGCGGCGAGAGAGATTGGGAGGATTTTGAACATGGCAGAAATGGTAACCATCACCGACGGACTGCGCTTTCCCGAAGGGCCGGTTGTGATGCCGGATGGCAGCGTCATTGTAACCGAAATCGAGCAGGGCAAGATCACAAGGGTCAAGCCCGATGGTAGCAAGGAAACCGTTGCCACGACGGGCGGTGGACCCAATGGTCTTGCTCTTGGCCCCGACGGAAAGCTCTATTGTTGCAACAATGGCGGCTTCGAATATGCAGAAGCCAATGGCTATCTGGCCCCGCACGGCATCGCCAATGACTATTCGGGCGGGCGGATCGAGCGGATTGATATCGCCACAGGCGCAGTCGAAATCCTCTACAAATCCGGCGATCATGGCTGCGTGCTGCGCGGCCCCAACGACATTGTCTTTGATGAACATGGCGGCTTCTGGTTCACCGATCATGGCAAGGTCGACTATGCCAAGCGCTGCCACGACATTGTCGGCATCTTCTATGCCAAGACCGATGGCAGCCATCTGGAAGAAGTCATCTTCCCGTCGAACAACCCCAATGGCGTCGGCCTCGCGCCCGATGGCAGCGCGCTCTATGCAGCGGAAACCTACACCTGCCGGTTGATGAAGTTCAACATCACCGCCCCTGGCAAGGTCGCGCCCGATGCAGGCCCGGGCGGCCCCGGCATCCCGCTCTATCGCCCCGCCGGTTATAAATTCTTCGATAGCCTCGCGATGGAGGCGAACGGCAATATCTGCGTTGCGACGATCGGGGAGTGCGGGATCAGCGTTATCTCGCCCGAGGGCGAGCTGGTCGAATTTGTTGCGACCGACGACATCTTCACCACCAACATTGCTTTTGGCGGGGATGATATGATGGATGCTTATATTACACTTTCGGGCAGCGGGCGGCTGGTGAAGACGCGCTGGAACCGGCCCGGCCTCAAACTGAACTATTGAAGGGGATCCGATGTCGCGGCTGCATGTCGAAGCCCATGTCATCGACCGGATCGGCTGGTTGCGCGCGTCGATCCTCGGCGCGAACGACGGCATCGTCTCTACCGCCAGCCTGATTGCCGGGGTTGCGGCGGCCGGTGCATCGCAACAAAGCATCCTGATTACCGGCATTGCGGGACTGGTAGCGGGTGCGATGTCGATGGCGGCGGGCGAATATGTGTCGGTCAGCTCGCAGGGCGATGCCGAAAAGGCTGATATCGCACGCGAGACAGCGGAGCTCGAAACACAGCCCGAATTCGAGCGGGAAGAACTGATCGGCATTTATGAGAAACGCGGTCTGGATCGTGATCTGGCGGAAAAAGTCGCCGACAAATTGATGGAAGGCAATGCGCTCGAAACCCATTTGCGCGATGAGCTGGGCCTGACCAGCGAGATGTCGGCACGGCCGATTCAGGCAGCACTTGCCTCGGCTGCGGCATTTGCCGCTGGGGCAGCGCTGCCTCTGATATTGGTTCCCCTGTTTCCCGGGCCGTCGCTGACATGGATTGTCTCAGGCGCTTCGCTGCTCTTTCTTGCCATTTTGGGTGTGGTGGGTGCGAAAGCGGGCGGCGCACCGGTTGGGAAGGGCGTGATGCGCGTGACATTCTGGGGTGCAGTCGCCATGGCAGCAACGGCGGCGATTGGCTCGCTGTTCGGAACAACGGTAGGATAGATTATGAGCAGTGCAGCATGGGCCATCGACATTGATCGCGACGATGTCAGCAAAACCGAAGTCGTAACCGCTCTCACTGAAGTCGGCCCCGGCGAGATTTTGGTGCATGTCGATAGCTATGCGATGACCGCCAACAATGTGACCTATGCGGTGTTCGGCAAGCCTGCTGGCCTGTTTGGCAATGAACAGGGCTATTGGGATTTCTTCGCCGAACGCGGGGTTCCCGGGAGGCTGCCGGTGTGGGGATTCGCCACGGTGCTGGTCAGCGATGTCGAAGGCGTAGCCCCCGGCGATCGCTATTACGGCTATTACCCGATGGCGAGCCACGCGGTGCTGATGCCGGGGCATATCGGTGGCGGGAGTTTCATGGATATAACCCCGCGGCGCACGACCTTGCCGCCGATCTATAACCAGTATCAGCGGGTGGAGGCGATCCCCGATTATAAGCCCGAGCATCACGATTACTGGCCGGTTTTCCGTCCGCTGTTCCTGACCGGCTGGCTGATTGCTGACCAGTTCGAGGATGAAGGCGACTATGGTGTGGAGCAGCTGCTGATCGCCAGTGCGTCGAGCAAGACCGCCATCGGCTTGGCGCATGCGATGAAGCAGCGCAGCGAACGGCCGCGCACAATCGGCCTGACCAGCAAAGCCAATGCCTCCGGGTTGGCCGATCTTGGCATTTACGACCAAGTGGTTGCCTATGACGACATAGCTACCCTCGATGCGTCGGTGCCGTCGGCACTGGTCGATATGGCGGGTAGCGGCGATGTGACGCGCGCTGTCCACACGCATTTCGCCTATGCGCTTAAATATTCGATGATCGTCGGCAAGTCGCACTGGGACGCCGCGCCCGAAATGGGAGAACTACCCGGTCCTGTGCGCGAAGGCTTTTTCGCGCCCGGTCGCAGCCAGAAACGCATCTCCGACTGGGGTGCACGCGGCTTTGGCGAGCGTATCGCCGCCGCTTGGCTGGACTTCATGGAAGTCGCCCCTTCGATCGCCACCATCGACACACGCAGCGGCAGCGAAGGCGCGCTTGCCGCCTATCATGAAGTATTGAGCGGCGCTGCCGATCCCAAGACAGGAATCATTGTTACCCCATGAACTTTTCCCATGTGATTTTCGATTTCGGCGGGGTCATCACCTCGTCACCCTTTGAAGCGTTCAATCGGCTGGAGGCTGAGCGCGGCCTGCCCAATGATTTCATCCGCAGCGTCAACGCGATCAACCGTGACGACAATGCATGGGCGAAATTTGAACGCGCAGAAATCGACGCCAGCGGCTTCGATGCCCTGTTCGCGGCGGAGGCCGAAGCAATGGGCCATGCGCTCGACGGCGCCTCGGTGATCGCCTGTCTTGCGGGCGATGTGCGCCCTTATATGGTCACCGCGCTAGACCGGCTGAAGGCTGAAGGCTTTGGCATCGGTTGCATCACCAACAATGTGAAGGCAGGCCGTGGCGCCGCCATGGCACGCAGCGAGGATAAGGCCCTACAGGTCGAAGCTATCATGGCGCGCTTCGATCATGTCATCGAAAGCAGCAAGGCAGGCGTGCGCAAGCCCGATCCGCGCATCTACCAGATGATGTGCGAGGCATTATCGGTGTCACCCGAAACCTGTGTCTATCTCGATGACCTCGGCATCAACTGCAAACCCGCGTCCCAGTTGGGTATGCACGCGATCAAGGTAACCAGTGGCGAACAGGCGCTTGCCGATTTGGAGTCGGCGGTGGGACTGTCGCTCCGCTGAAAGAGCAGCGAGAGCCGAAACCCCAGCCTATTAGCGGGGCTTCGGTTTGGCTCGCCGGACACCATCACCTTCGCCAGCGCGCGGGCCTGTAAGTGGTGGTAGTTGCTCGGGGTGCAGCCGCGCGCCGCATTTGCTGAGCAGCATGCCGACCGGTTCGCTCTGACTGCCGTCGGAAAAATCCAGATAGGCGACCCAGAAAGCCGAATTACAAAACCTTCCTGACATGGTCAGGTTCATGATCGAACTTCCCGGTCTGGGATCGCCGGTAAATGGCAGACCCTGCGCATAAGTTTCGGGGGTGAAACGACCGGTGATTGTCAAATTCCGCGTCACCGGATCGGGCTGAATGTCGCTCAAATTGAACCCACGAAGCGCAAGACGCATCGGTCGTTTACCTTCGGGATTGGCCATGTCGATCTGGAACTTGTCCCTCGTCAACGCGTCAAGCGCGCAAGGCCGGATGACATATCGCGAAGTCGTTGGAATATCGCGGCCATCAGCCCGTATCACCAGTCCTCTCATTTCATCGCAATTGCGGCGATCTGGAAGCCGACTGTCAGGCGAATCTGCAGAGGCCGGGTTGGGGACAATCGGGGCTGTGGGAACCGCCAGCGTAGGCGGCATCGCTGCGGCGATGCCCGACCGGGTGCCCGAGAAGCTTTCTATTGGACCTGAACGGGTGCGGCCGTCGGGATATCGGCATTGCCACTGCCTGGTACCGGTAAAGCTGTTTTCGGCGGCGTTGAAGGTGACGTCGAATATCCCGTAATCATAGCTGTCATCGGCAGCGGTATATAATGTGGGTCGTGAACCGAGGCACATGCTTCCATGCGGCTTGTGATCACGGCTCGTCATGACCCAATAATTGCCTTTCCATCGCAAGTTCCGATACTCGCCCTCCATCACCACGGCAGCGCGTGGGGCGATGTCGGCACGCGGTCCTGCGCCGTTGCGCCAGTTATCGCGCGGATAGGAAGGTGAATCGGGAACGTAGATGCGCAGATCACCGGTATCGGTAGCCCAGTTTGAATCACGACCCACCTGGGCTCTTGCGCCTGACGGTGGGAACAGAGTGGTTGCGAGACCCGCGGTGACGAAAAGCACCAGATAAAAAATCGTCCGGTAAAAGGTCATCACAGGGCCTCCTGAACATCGCAGCACATCTAACTTTGGTTCCATAACCTACGCACTTGGCATCGCACCCGCCATCCCATGAACTGGGTATAGTGACCCACTCTTGGCCGCGATATTTGTCTTGCAATGGAGCTCCGTATTTCCGGTTCGGAGCAGTGCTGACCGAGCAAGGAGACGCGTCATGTTGTCGAGAATGGGTATAGTAGGAAGCCTGCTGCTTCTTGTAATTGCAGCCTTCGCCTGGTCGGCGACCGGCAAGGATGACGCCCCCGAATTTGCCACTGCCCCCTGCACCGACAGCGAGGGCGCGAGCACAGGCTTTTTCTGCCAGCCACTGTCTGCAAAGGGCAAGCTCGTCAAAGCATGCGATGATAAGAAACCCAAGGATCTGGCTACATGCCAGTCGCAGGGCGCGCGTGCCTATTGCAGCAGGCGGGGTTATTCGCAGGTGCTGTCTTATGCTGCAGACGCAAAGGGCAATCTTGCCGAACTGGTGTGTTCGCGCCAGACCGTGACTTCGGTCGCAGCGGTTGAGGAATGGCAGCCGATGTTCAACGTCAACATCATGGGTTATGACCACCGCGAATTCGCCGTTGCCAACGCCAATGACTGGCAAAGCTGCAAGCGTGGCTGCGATGCCGATGGCAGCTGCCAAGCCTGGACTTTGGTCCCCGAACGCAAAATGTGCTATCTGAAATGGGACGGCCGGGCTGAACTGCTGCAATCGAACAATTGCTGCATCACTGGTGTTAAAGGCATGGCAAGTGCCGGCCCCGTCGCCAGCCAGAAAAAGGTCCGCACACCCGAAGAACTGCGCCGGCTGGGTCAGCGCACAAAGGGGGCTGCCGAGGATGAGGTCGGTCGCCGTGCCGAAGATGCTGTGCGTCGCGGGATCGGTGATATCCTAAACTGACGTAAGGGAAAGGGCCAGCGCGGCTCTTGCGCAGAACGGACCGAACGGTTAGGTGGCTGGGTCTCTCCCAACCCCAGCCGTAAGGTCGGTATCTCATGAAAAAACTCTATCCCGACGCAAAGGCCGCGCTTGATGGCCTGCTGCGTAACGATATGCTCATCGCCAGTGGCGGTTTTGGCCTGTGCGGTATTCCCGAACGCTTCCTTGAAGCGATCATGGACAGCGGCGTCACCGGCCTGACCTTCGCCTCGAACAATGCCGGTATCGACAATGAAGGCATCGGCAAGCTGCTGCGCACCAAGCAGGTGAAAAAAATGATCGCCTCTTATGTCGGCGAGAATAAGGAGTTTGAGCGGCAGTTCCTGTCGGGCGAACTTGAGGTTGAGTTCTGTCCGCAAGGTACGCTCGCCGAGCGCATGCGTGCAGGCGGTGCGGGCATCCCCGGTTTCTACACCAAGACCGGCGTCGGCACGCAAGTGGCCGAGGGTAAGGAAGTGAAGGTCTTCGACGGCGAGGAATATATCCTCGAACGCGGCATCTTTGCAGACCTCAGCCTGGTAAAGGCATGGAAGGCCGATGAAAGCGGCAATGTCGTTTTCCGCAAGACCGCACGCAATTTCAACGTACCAGCCGCAACCTGCGGCAAGGTCTGTGTGGTCGAGGTAGAGGAAGTGGTGCCGGTGGGCAGCCTTGATCCCGACGCCATCCATCTTCCCGGTGTCTATGTGCAGCGGATGATAATCGGCAGCCCCTATGACAAGAAGATCGAGTTCCGCACCGTTCGCGAAAGGGAGGCAGCATAATGACAACCCATGATGGCCTTTCCAAAGGATGGACCCGCGACCAGATGGCGGCGCGCGCGGCGAAAGAGTTGCAGGATGGATTTTACGTGAACCTCGGCATCGGTATCCCGACGCTGGTGGCGAACCATATCCCCGATGGCATGGACGTGACGTTGCAATCGGAAAACGGCATGCTCGGCATCGGTCCATTTCCTTATGACGATGAGGTCGACCCCGACCTGATCAATGCGGGCAAGCAGACGATCAGTGAGCTGCCGCAATCGGCCTATTTCGATAGCGCGCAGAGCTTTGCCATGATCCGTGGCGGGCATATCGACCTGACCGTGCTTGGCGCGATGGAAGTTGCCGAAAATGGCGATATCGCCAACTGGATGGTTCCCGGCAAGATGATCAAGGGCATGGGCGGCGCGATGGATCTGGTCGCAGGCGTCAAAAAGATCATCGTGGTGATGGAGCATGTCGCGAAGGACGGTTCGCCCAAATTCATCCCCGCCTGCACTCTGCCGCTGACCGGTCGTAATGTAGTCGATATGGTGATCACCGATCTTGCCGTGTTCCAGCGGCCCGATCACGCATCGCCCTTCAGGCTGATCGAACTGGCTCCGGGTGTGACGGTGGACGAAGTTGCGGCGAAAACGACGGCGCACTATTTGGCGTGAGCGGCGCTGCGTTGAATATCTGGCTTATCGCGGCAGGGCTGGGCAGTCTGGCCGCATCTGCCTTGCATCTTGCGTGCATTGTCGGCGGACCGGCTTGGTACCGCTTTTTGGGTGCAGGCGAGGGGATGGCCCGGATGGCGACGCAAGGCTCATGGGTGCCTGCTGCGATTACAATGGCTATCGCGGCAGTCCTTGCCGTCTGGGCCGCCTACGCCTTTTCGGGGGCAGGGCTGTTGACACGGCTCCCGCTGGCGCGCACCGCGCTTGTGTTGATTAGCGCTGTATTGTTGTTGCGTGCAGCCGCCTTCTTTGTGCGATCCAGCTGGCGACCTGACCTGTCCTTTGGCTTCATGCTCTGGTCGTCGCTGATCGTTCTTGCGCTCGGCCTTTGCTTTACCATTGGCACCTGGCAAGCTTGGCCCGAACTGTCCGAAAAGGCCGCGAAATGAATCCGCTTTTCAGGACGGAAAGAAGCAACAGCGGTCGATGAAACGAATTTATATTGCACTTGCCGTTGTTATCGCCCTTGCCCTCGCTGGCTGGTTCGGTACCAAAAGCCTTGATGACGGCGGGCCATTGGCAGAGGCGCCGATCATTTCGCGCCTTACCGCAGAAGACCTACCCGACACGCCTGAGGAATGGGAAGGCCGGATCGATTATCCCGCGCTGGAACAGCAACTGGCCGAACTGTCGCTGCGTCCTGAAATGGCGGGGCTCGCGGTCGCAGTTGTCGAAGATGGCAGGCTGAGCTTCGTTCGCACTTATGGCTTTGCTGACCGGTCAGTCGGCACGCAGGTGACCCCGCAGACAGTATTTCGCTGGGCCTCGGTTTCAAAGACGGCGGCCGGCGCACTCGCCGCTTCGCTCGCCGATGAAGGTGCGGTGGATCTGGATCGATCGGTTGCCAGTTGGCGCACCACTTTGCATCTGCCCGGCGGAGCCGAATCGCGCCTAACGTTCGGACAATTATTGTCCCAGCAAACGGGGCTCACCAAAAATGCCTATGACGAACGGCTGGAAGACGGACAAAATCCTGCCCGGATTCGTGCCGACCTTGTTGCTGCGCCGTTGCAATGCATTCCGGGGACCTGTCATACCTATCAGAATGTCGCATTCGACACAGCCAGCGAGATTTTGGGTCAGGCGGCCCAAAGACCTTATGCCGAGGCGGTTGTTGACCGCTTCTTTCGACCGCTAGGGATGCGCAGTGCCGATTTTGGCATGGCAGGGCTGACCAAAGCGAAGGATTGGGCGAAGCCGCATAATGGATCGGATGTCCGCCCTTTGAAGGAAGCCTATTGGCGCGTACCTGCGGCTGCCGGGATCGACAGCAATATCGTCGATTTCGCGCGCTGGATGCAGGCGATGATGGGAGAGCGGCCCAAGGTTATTTCGCCCGCAGTGCTCAAGCTGGCGCATAGCCCGCGCGTCAAAACCGGACGGCTTTATGGCGGCGACCTCAGGCAGGCGAACAGCGATGCCTATTATGGCCTCGGCTGGCGCAGTTTTTCTTACAACGGGCTACGGCTGGACGGCCATTCAGGTGCGGTTGACGGCTATCGTGCTACGATGATTTTTGAACCCGCCACCCGGACCGGTGTTGTGGCGATGTGGAACAGCAATTGGGGCTTTCCCTTTCGCATCCCGTTCGCAGTGATTGATAGCTACCACAACAAGCAGGATTCAAACTGGCTGGATACAAGCCGAATACCATAAGTGGCGGCAGGGCAACAGGAAGGCAGGAAGCCATGGGCTACACATTAATCACCGCAAACCGGAACTACTCCAGTTGGTCTTTGCGGCCGTGGTTGTTGATGAAGGGGCTGGGTCTGGAATTTGAAGACCGGCTGGAACCCTTCACCAAGCCGAGCAATTATGACGATTTCCGTTCCTTCTCCCCCACCGGCCAGGTGCCGGTGCTGCTGCATGCCAACGACACTATGACCCGGACAATTTACGACAGCATGGGCATCACGCTCTATTTGGCCGACCGGCATGAGCGCGTCTGGCCGACCGACCCCGATGCAAGGGCTTGGGCGCAATGCGCGGCATCGGAAATGCACAGCGGCTTTTCTGCGCTGCGCAATGATTGCACGATGAATGTCGGCGTGCGGGTGAAGCCAAAGCCGATGTCCGACACGCTCAAGGCCAATGTCGCGCGCATCCGCGAATTGTTTGAAGAGGGGCTGGCGCGCTTCGGTGGGCCTTATCTGGCGGGAAAGGATTTCAGCGCCGTCGATGCCTTCTTCGCCCCCGTGGCCTATCGCGTGCGGACCTATGGGCTGGATGTCGGAACTGGACAGGCTTGGGTCGACCACATCCTCGCCCATCCCGCAATGCAGGCATGGGAAGCCGCCGCACTCAAGGAAGAGTGGCGCGAGGTCGGGCATGAGGAAGAATTGCGGGCGTGCGGCGAAGTGGTGGCGGATTATCGGGTGGCCTGAGCTTTAGCCTTTACCGCTTCCGCAAACATCGCCCCTTCATCCGCCGCAAAGTGCAGGAACAGGCTGGGCTCGATGAGTTCCAGTTCCATCAGGCGGAAAGCGCCCTCGCCATCGCGGACCATATCGATGCGGGCATAAGTGAGCGGGCCGCAATCGAGCAACTTGTCGGTAGCCGCCAGAGCTGTTTCGGCGAGGGTTCTTGCATCGGCGGGTGCCTCGATGCTGCGCTCGACGCCGCCAAATTGTTCCTGCACGCGGAAGTCGCCCTCGGCAGGATGCTTGCTGATCGCGTGGCTGTAGCAGCCGCCAAAGTAAAAGAGCGAATATTCGCCATCCTCGGCAATCGCGGGAAGATAAGGCTGCACCAGCATCCGTTGCCCCACCGCTTCGGCTGGGAGCGGGTCGGACCGGCCGATCAAGAATGTGCCATCGGCCCCGCCAGAGATGGGCGGCTTTACCACAAGGCGCGGGCTTTCAAGGATTTCGCGTGCGCTTGCCAGTGCGGCGTCGCTCATCGATTCGCGAATCAAAGTCGGCACCGTAGCGACGCCTGCGGCAGACAGTTCCGCCAGATAGGTCTTGTCGCTGTTCCAGCGCAGCACCTTCGCCGGATTGGCCATTGGCAAGCCCTCGGACTCCAACCGGTCGAGCAGCGCGAACCAGCCGGGCACATCGCGCTGGTAGCCCCATGTCAGCAGCGGAAGGACAATTTCAAAGCCGGAAAGGTCGCCCGGGTCGGTCCAGGGACGAAAAGTGAGGCTCGGCCCAAGCAGCCGCTCATAATGCGCCTTGGGCAGCGACCAGTTTTCCCAATATTCGGGGGCAGGGGTGAGGATGGCGATTTTGGACATGTCGGAAAGCGGCCTAGGCCTTCTCCCCCGCCATCTGCAAAATCTCACTCCACTCTTCCGGGCGCACTTTGCCGACGGACAAGCGCGACAGCCGGACGAGGTCCATTTCGGCGAGTTTGGGGTTGGCCTTGACCGCTTTCAGCGGAACAGGGTTTTTGAGCTTGCGTACCGGCTTCACCTTCACGGCGACGAATTTGCCCTTCTCGTCGGTGGGATCGATAAAGGCGGTCTTGCTGATCTTGATGATCCCGACCACCTCGACGCCGATATTGCTGTGGTAGAAGAATGCGAGGTCGCCTTTCTTCATCGTCTTCATGTTGAGCGCGGCGGCGTGATTGCGCACGCCGTCCCAAGTGCCTTCTTTCTCGGCCACCAGATCGTCCCAACTGTATACATCGGGTTCCGATTTCATCAGCCAATATTGCTCGCTCATTTGACGCTCCTTTGATCGGCGTCAATTTCGCTGGCATGCAAATAGGTCAAGGGCTATTTGCATGGATATGAGTCAAATGCCCGATATTTCGCTGGCCAGCAGCGACACCCAAGCCATCTCCCAAGCCCTTGGCGACAGTTTCCGAACCTATGGTTTTGCCAAGGTTGTCGACCATGGGATCAATCCGCATCTTGCCAAGGAGGCTTGGCGCCTCTCGAAAGAGCTGTTTGCCCGCTCGACCGAGGAAAAGTTGCGCTGGTACGATAAGAATATCGCGGGACAGCGCGGTTACACCCCTTTCAAGACCGAGATTGCCAAAGGCGCCGACCATCATGACCTGAAGGAATTCTGGCATGTCGGGCGGACTTTGCCCGAAGGGCATCCGCTGGAAAGCGATATGCTCAAGAATATCTGGCCCGATACGGTCGATGGTTTCCGCGACGTGTTTGAGCCACTCTACGCCGAGTTTGACCGGGTCGGTGCGAAGATATTGTCCTACCTCGCCATTTATCTTGGGCTGGAAGCAGACTGGTTTGACGACAAGATCAACGTCGGCAATTCAATCCTGCGCCTGCTCCACTATCCGCCGATCGAAGGTGATACCGAAGGCTGCATCCGTGCCGGCGCGCATGAGGATATCAACCTGATCACCCTGCTTCTTGGTGCAGAGGAATCGGGCCTTCAGATCCTGCGGCCTGACGGCACCTGGATGGATGTCTCGCCGCCCGAAGGCGGGTTGTCGCTCAATGTCGGCGATATGCTCCAGCGGCTGTGCAACCATTACCTCCCCTCGACCACGCACCGGGTACGCAATCCGATGGGCGAGCGGTCGAAGTACAGCCGCTATTCGATGCCCTTTTTCCTGCATCTCAATTCGGATTATCCGATTGCGACGCTACCGCAATGCATCAGCGAAGAAAATCCGAAACGCTATCCCGAGCCGATACTGGCCGACGACTATCTGCGTGAGCGGTTGATCGAGATCGGTCTGCTGAAAGCGTGACAACAATTTACGCGCTGTAAAGGGCGGGTCTGCTATCCCGAATCCGCGTCTGCGTGGGCGCATTCGGGGTGGCAATGGACAACAGGCTCAAAAACTGGCTGGGGAAAGCTGCGGCGGCTGTCGGCTATGACAAGCAGCACATTACCCGCACCGTCGCCTATCGCGAGATTGACCGCTGGCTCGATGGCATAGGCACCGAAACGCTCGACGCCTTGGAAATCAGTGCGGGTTGGAAGTGGCGCGTGCGGCAATGGGGCAGCTTCAGCGAAATGAACTGGCCCGATCATGATATTTGCAACGAACGGCTGGACCGCCAGTTCGACATCCTCATCGCTGACAATGTGTGGGAACACCTGCTTTACCCCTATCGCGCTGCGCGTAATGTCCATGCGATGCTGCGGCCGGGGGGCTGGTTCATCAACATCACACCCTTTCTGATCCGCTTTCATCCGATCCCGACCGATTGCAGCCGCTGGACCGAGCTGGGAATGAAGCATTTTCTGGAAGAGGCGGGCTTCGATCCAGAACGGGTAGTGACTGGCAGTTGGGGCAACGCCTCGGCAGTCAAAGCCAATTTGAACCGCTGGGCGCGGACTGGCTGGAAGCGACACCTGCCCAATGATGAGCGTTTTCCCGTAACCGTCTGGGCGATGGCCCAGAAGTCATGACGTTCAAGCCGCCCATCTGCATCGCCGTGCTGGCGCACAATGAAGAGGCGCGGATTGCCGCCTGCCTCAACAGCCTGCCGTTGAACGAAGCGGATGTGGCGATCCACGTCATTGTCAACGGATCTACCGACGCGACGGCCGCCATCGCAGGCGGCGTTGCCGCTGCGGCGCGCAACGTTCGGGTGCACATATATAAAGAAGGCGGGAAGGCGCGCAGCTGGAACCGGTTCCTGTTCGATGATCTGACCGGATTTCATGAAACGCATATATTTGTCGACGGCGATGCCGAAATCACGCCCGGTTCGATTGATGCGTTGAATCTAGCGTTGCAGAAAAAGCATGGCGCCAATGCCGCTTCGGGCATGCCGATGAACGGGCGCAGGATGGCTCATTACCAAAAAGTAATGCAGCGCGAGCATGGTCTGTTCGGCGATCTTTATGCGCTTCGCGGCGATTTCCTGCGGCGGATGAAGCAAGACGGTATCCGTTTGCCGGACGATGTAATCGGTGAAGATGGCCTGATTTGTGCGATGGCCAAGACCGATCTGGCCGATGAATCGAATTGGAACGATTATCGGGTTGCCGTGTGTGCGGGCGCGGGCTTCCTCTGTGCGCCGGTCAGCACCTTATCGCCCCAAAGCTGGCGCATGCAGTATCGCCGCATGGTGAACTATAGTGTACGCCACTATCAGAATGCGATGATCAGCCGGATCATGCGCGATACCGGCCCCAAAGGGTTGCCCCGTTTGCTTTCGGACATCTACCGGCGCGAATTGCCGGGGATGGAGCCGAGAGGGCGGCCCGAACTGTTCTGGTTTGACCGGTTGGCGCTCAAACGGATGGCTCAAGCGGTCGAGCCCGGCTAGGCCGCATCGGGTTGCGCTTGCACCTTTCGGCGTACTAGCAAATTGAGAACCTCCGTCGCCGTTTCACGCGAACCAAACCAAAGCAGGGCTCCGTAAATCAATCCGCCGACTCCTGCGAGCAGCAGAAGGTGGAGCATCGGCACCAGTTGCGGCCACAGCGCCTCAACTAGATAGCGGTCGAACAACCAAACTAAAACAGCCATCGACGCCGCTGCGCACAGACCGGGTATCACGGCCCCGGCCAGCTGGCTAAGCTGAAATCCGATATGCGGTCGTGCCTGATAGATGGTGAAGGCAAGGAGTAGCGGGAACGACACCAGCCAGCCCCAGGCCAATCCTGTCGCTCCGAAACGGATGGCCGCCAGATAGACCAATGGCATGATAATTGCGCCCGCAATCGAATTGCGCATCGTCACACCCGGTAGGCCGAGTGCGTTGATCGCAGGCTGAAACAGGAACTGCAAAGTGGCCACCGGCATGGCAAGCGCAAGAATTGCGACGATTGGTGTGGCCTCCAGCCACTTCTCACCCATCAACGTGGCAACGAAGGGTGCGGCCGTCACGGCCATGCCGAAATAGAGCGGAAAGGCGACGAGCATGATGAGGCGCACGGCCTTGAGGAAACTATAGGCGAGCTTGCCCTGGTCGTGTTGGATCCGCGCATAGGCGGGGAAGGCTACCTCGTTCAGGGGCGGGATGAATTTGGTGGCGAACAGCTGTGTCAGGAATAGCGCTTCAGCATACAGCCCCAGATCATGGGTGTCGAAATGGCGGCCAGCGATAAAGATATCAGACTGGCTTTGCACGATGAAGAAGCCATGTCCGATCAAGAGCGCGGTACCGAAGGTGAAGATGTGCCCCGCGCCACGAAAGTTGAAGCTAGGCAACACCCAGAATCGGGTTGCGACCATCAGCATGACCGCGCGGCTCCAGAATATCGAGATGGGGGCGAAGACCAATGTCCACACGCCCGCCCCATTTAACGCCAGTGCCAGTGCGACCGCAGCGCCAACCAAAGAGGTCAGCAGATTGATGATCGCTGGCTTCCGGAATTCCAGATCGCGCGTCATCAGCGCTTCGGGAAGAATCAGGAAGGGCGTCGACAGATAGATCAGCGACTGCCAGCGCAGCATCTCTGCCACGACCGGCTCCCTATAATAGGCAGCGGCCAGCGGGGCGGCGATGAAGAGTTGGATGAGTGCCAATCCGACATTGAGGAGAATCAGCATGCCAAAAGCCTGCCTGATTCGGATCGGTTCGACTGATTCGGATTGGATCAGCGCGCTGACAAAGCCATATCCGTTGAGGAAATTGAGGAAAACGAGCACGACCGAGGTCATTGCGAACAGGCCATAGTCGCTGGGATCGAGGATTCGGATGACAGCGAGAGTCGCGCCCCAGCTGACGATCTGCGAGATGATTTGGGTCCCGGAACGCCAGAAAACCGCGCGTTTCACGCGGTTTCCAAAGTCTTCTCCTTCCGGCGGTGTGATTGTCTGCGCATCGCTCATGAAGGTACCAACTATCGATAATTGCTTACAAAAACGTGGTTTTCCGGGGTTCCGCAAAAATTTTGAAATAAAATTGCAAAAACCCTGTTGACCGAATCGTAGGACCCCTTTAGAGGCCCCTTCACCGGACGGGAAGCAAACGCTTCTGCGGTCTGGTCGCCAACATAGCAGGACACTCCCTCCTCCGGTAGGAATATCGGGGAACGTTGAGTGTCCGGTTTTTTGTCGGTCGGCTCTTTGACATTGTGATGTTTGATGAAGGGACATGTGGGCGGCGGCCCCGGTTTCTGCGGCTTCAAGGCGCAGAGTGATCGGGTTACCAAATACGCCGACTGCACATATGTCCTTTACGCATATCCATATATAGTAATTGACTATTGTGCAGCCCGGATCCTTGGATTTGGTCGTGCCAGTCGGTATTCCAACCGGTTGACATGATTATAAATCAAACTTGAGAGTTTGATCCTGGCTCAGAACGAACGCTGGCGGCATGCTTAACACATGCAAGTCGAACGAGACCTTCGGGTCTAGTGGCGCACGGGTGCGTAACGCGTGGGAATCTGCCCTTTGCTACGGAATAACTCAGAGAAATTTGTGCTAATACCGTATAATGTCGTAAGACCAAAGATTTATCGGCAAAGGATGAGCCCGCGTAAGATTAGCTTGTTGGTGGGGTAAAGGCCTACCAAGGCGACGATCTTTAGCTGGTCTGAGAGGATGATCAGCCACACTGGGACTGAGACACGGCCCAGACT